>MRWG01000004.1_pt1 | contig 729464 bp, 692 predicted proteins | sample 1013341 | NCBI WGS metagenome assembly MRWG01 (sample SAMN06117577, study PRJNA244670) | biofilm metagenome | biome: Water; feature: Cathode Biofilm; material: Biofilm; isolation source: microbial consortium enriched at the cathode of a solar microbial fuel cell | place: USA: District of Columbia...
GTGTAACGGCTCTTACGCATTCGTCTGCTCCTACATAGGTTGGGCAGACTCTACATCATGGTGAGGGATTTCGCGGGGGGCAGGTCACCAGGTCGGTGCGGTAGAGCATTGATGTTACACTAACAGCGAGTGGCTATTTTCCAGTCTCGACAGCAAGGGTGCAGAAATTACCCCGGCCGTCGCCGGGGCCAATATCCTTTCAACCGCTTTACATCCTACTCGCGAGCATGCCGCACGGCCTCGGCGATCTTGCCACGCGCCAGGCGCTGCAGGACGGGCGCCGAGGGGCTAAGCGCCCTGAAGGCATCAGGCACGATTGAGTTCCTTGTCGTACGTATGGGCTAAAGTCTCAGCTAGCAGGCCATAGCGCTGCCTCAATCGGCGGTATCGTGCTTGCCGTAGTGGTCATCATCGCACTATGTGGGCGGCCGTTTGATCTGACCTCTCAAATCTCCCGAGCCAGCCGAACACAGCGGCAACCTTACTTTTTGAACTACACCCTTCAAAAGTAAGATCAAAGGTAAGATTGCGGACGGTGTTACTTTTAGTGTGATCCGCTGCAATCCGAAGGTAATGCGGGTCGAGGGCACGTAATCAATCAATCAGTAATCATTTCACTCCCTATTAGGGTTCAAGTCCCTTCACCCGCACCATTTTTCAGCGAAGTCAATCATGCGGGCGCAAGGCCCGGCTGCGGCGGCTGGCCGGCTTGCCCAGACGGCGGGATAGGTTTTCCTCTTTCGCCGCGCCTGTGCTATACTTCGCCCCGGCAGGACGCTGACAGCGGCCGGTCAAATGTTCATCAGTGCATTGTTGATAAGGGGGATGGCCGTGAAACGTCTTCTGAAAACAACCACCGCGGCGGGGGCTGCACTATGCGTCCTGGCGCAGCCGGGCCTGGCTGAGCTGAAATACGAAAACAAGTCCGGCGGCTATGTCGAAATCTATGGCCAGCTCAACCCCGCCATCATCTCTGTCGACGATGGCGAACAGACCGAAACCAACCTGCTCGACAATGACCTGTCCCGCTCCCGGATCGGCCTGCGGCTGATGCAGCCGTTCGGGGCCAACACCTTCGGCTTCCGGTTCGAGGCCGGTCTGGGCTTCCCGAACTCGACCGAGGTGAACCAGCTCGGCTCCGACTACAGCGGCTGGACCCGGGCGGACCTGCGCCACGTGGACTTCTGGCTGGAAGGTGGCTGGGGTAAGCTGTCGGCCGGGCAGGGCAGCATGTTGGCGGACGGCGCGGCTGAGACGGATCTGTCTTATGTCGGCACCGCGCTCTACTCCTTCAAGGTCGACTCCAATGCTGGGTTCCTGATCCGCGACACAGTGGGGGCGCTCAGCGGGCCGGTCCTGGCGGATGCGTTTGACAATCTCGACGGGTCCAGACGCGGCCGCATCCGTTACGACACGCCGGATTTCAATGGCTTTTCCGCAGGCCTGGCCTGGGGGCAGAACGTCCTCTCTTCATCCGATGAAGCCGACTACTATGATATCGGCGTGTTCTACGGGCAGGAGTTCGGTCCCACCAATTTCGCCGCATCCCTGGCTTATCAGGTGCGCGAAGACGACGGCGATGAGCGGTCCGACGTGATCGGCTCTGCCTCGGTGCTGCTGGACAACGGGATCAGCTTCACCGTTGCGGGCGGCACCCGCGACAATGACGCGGCGGGCGCCAGTGACCCCAGCTATTACTACGCCAAGATCGGCTATGAAAACGAATGGCTGCCCTGGGGCAAGACCGGTCTTGGGGTGCATTACTATGAAGGCGAGGACTTCAATGTGAACGGCTCCAGCTCCAAGGGCTGGGGTGTCGGTGCGGTTCAGAAGGTTGAGAATTTCAATACCGACATATACCTGACTTACCAGGAGTATGATTATGAGGATGCCGCGGCGTCTTACCAGGATGTCTCGACCTGGGTTCTGGGCGCGCGCTGGAAGTTCTGACCTGCAGAGCAAGCTTCGAAACGGAAAAAACGCTCCGGGAACCCGGGGCGTTTTGCAATGGGGGCTGCCCTGAACCCCTGCGGCGGCGGGACCGGCTGGCTGCCGGCTCAGAGTTGCGCAGAAAGCATAGCCGCTTTGCGCCAGGCGGGGCGCCAACGTAACCGTCTTCACATCTCCCGGTTCATGCCAGCGCTACGGTGCAGGTGATTTTTTGCCACGAGCAGATTTTCACACATGCCGCAGCGGTCATCTGACCCGGAATTCATGCCACGCGCGCAGAGGCTCCCTCGGCTGCTGCGCTGGCCTGTGCCGGACAGCGGCCGTAAGCGGCGGAACAGGAGACAGAATATGAAAACCAAGATTGCAGCCCGCGCCGGCGCAGCCTCCCTCGCAGCTGCACTTGCCGCACCGGCATTTGCAGGTCCCACCTATACCAATGACACCGGCGGCAGCTTCCGCTGGTACGGCCAGTTCAACCCCGTCTACCAGTCCTTTGACGACGGCGGGCAGGACTTCAACCGGCTGACCGACAACGCGGCCTCCAACTCGCGCATCGGCTTCTGGCTGGAGCAGGCCTATGGCGAAAACACCCTGCGGTTCAACTTCGAGACCGCCTTCGGCCTCCGCTCGTCGGACGGGGTCAGCCAGCTTTCGACCGGCGACAACATCAGCTGGGACCGCACCAATATCCGCCACGTCGACTTCCAGTTCGACACAGCGCGCTATGGCCGGTTCTCGGCCGGTCAGGGCTCGATGGCAACCGACGGCATCACCGGCGCGGACTTCTCCGGCACCGGCCTCGGCGCCTCGAACGCGGTGGCTGACTCCGCAGGCGGCTATGCCTTCCGCACCGGCGCCGGCGCACTCAGCTCCGTGGAAATCGGCGATGTCTTCACTGACTTCGACGGCAGCCGCCTGGGCCGCGTCCGCTATGACTCGCCGGAGCTGGCGGGGTTCACCTTCTCGACCTCCTGGGGCACCGATGTCCTGAAGGATGCCAACGACCGCGAAAGCTATGACGTGGCGGTGCGGTGGGCCAATGACGACGCCGCGGGCTTTGCCATCGACACCGGCATCGGCGCCTCCTGGACCGAGGAAACCGGCAAGGCCGACGCCCGCGACATCTCCGGCTCCTTTGCGGTTCTGCACAAGGCCACCGGCCTGTCGCTGAACCTCGCCGCGGGCGAGCGCGACATCGCGGGCACCTATGCCTATGCCAAGCTGGGCTATTCGGCGGACCTGATCGCGGCCGGGTCGACCTCCTTCTCGGTCGACTATTATGACGGCTCCGACATGGTCACTGCCGGCGACAGCGCCGAGTCCTGGGGCGTGGCCGCGGTTCAGAAGATCGACGCCTATAATGTCGAAACCTACCTGGCCTACCGCGACTATTCCTATGCCGACACCGGCCCCGCAACCTACCAGGACGCAAACGTCATCCTGGCCGGCGCCCGCTGGAAGTTCTGAACCGCACCTTCCCCGGTTTCAGAACGGCAGACACGCCCCCATTGCGGGGCGTGTTTTTCGTTACGGCACCCCGGAAATGCGCGGGATTGATCAGGAAAGGGGCAATCCCCCTTGCGCCGCCGCGCCGGGGGAAATAGAAGACCGCAAATTGTCTGGGGGCACCTCGCACAGGGGCCCCGAATCTCTATGGGGAATAGGATGCAGGTCACCGAGACGCTGAACGAAGGTCTGAAACGCGGCTACGCCATCACCGTCACCGCCGCCGAGCTGGACGAGAAGGTCAACGAAAAGCTGGTCGAAGCTCAGCCGGAAATCGAAATGAAGGGTTTCCGCAAGGGCAAGGTGCCGATGGCGCTGCTGAAAAAGCAGTTCGGCCAGCGCCTGATGGGCGAAGCGATGCAGGAATCCATCGACGGCGCCATGAACAAGCATTTCGAGGACAGCGGCGACCGTCCGGCGCTGCAGCCCGAAGTCAAGATGACCAACGAAGACTGGAAAGAAGGCGACGACGTCAACGTCGAGATGTCCTACGAGGCACTGCCGGAAATCCCCGAGGTCGACTTCTCCGGCGTTGAGCTGGAAAAGCTGGTTGTGAAGGCTGAAGACGAAGCCGTCAGCGAAGCGCTGGCCAACCTGGCCGAAACCGCCAAGGAATTCGAAGCCCGCGAAGAGGGCGCAGCAGCCGAAGACGGCGACCAGGTCGTGATCGACTTCGTCGGCAAGATCGACGGCGAAGCCTTCGAGGGCGGCGCAGGCGACGACTACCCGCTGGTGCTGGGCTCCAACTCCTTCATCCCCGGCTTCGAAGAGCAGCTGGTCGGCACCAAAGCCGGTGAAGAAAAAGATGTGACCGTGTCCTTCCCCGAGGAATACGGCGCAGAGCACCTGGCTGGCAAAGAGGCCGTGTTCACCTGCACCGTGAAAGAGGTGAAGGCTCCGAAAGCGGCTGAGATCAACGACGAGCTGGCCAAGAAATTCGGCTCTGACGACCTGGACGCGCTCAAGGGCCAGATCGCTGAGCGCCTGGAAGCCGAATACGCCGGTGCCGCCCGCGCGGTGCTGAAGCGCGCGCTGCTGGACAAGCTGGATGCGCTGGTCTCCTTCGACCTGCCGCCGTCGCTGGTCGACGCCGAAGCCAAGCAGATCGCGCATCAGCTGTGGCACGAGGACAACCCAGAAGTGCACGATCACAACCACGGTGAGATCGAGCCGACCGAAGAGCACGTCAAGCTGGCAGAGCGCCGCGTGCGTCTGGGCCTGCTGCTGGCCGAGCTGGGCCAGAAAGCCGAGGTCGAAGTGACCGACGCCGAGATGACCCAGGCGATCATGAGCCAGGCCCGCCAGTACCCGGGCCAGGAGCGTCAGTTCTTCGAATTCATCCAGCAGAACGCCCAGATGCAGCAGCAGCTGCGCGCGCCGATCTTCGAAGACAAGGTTGTCGACCACATCGTCGGCCAGGCCAAAGTCGAGGAGAAAGAAGTCTCCAAAGACGAGCTGGAAAAGGCGGTTGAGGCGCTGGAAGAGGAGTAATTCTCTCCTTCCTGCAAGATCACGGAAAGGCCGCCCCCGGGGCGGCCTTTTTCCTGCGCGGCCCGGTCACAGAACCGCCCGCTCCTGCAGCCACAGCAGCGACGGGTAGGCCGCCAGCCAGATCCAGAAGAACCGGTTCAGCCCGAACAGGCAGGCATTGGCAAGGTGGAACAGCGCCGCGGTGAACAGCGCCAGCACCAGCGCCTCGCGGCTGAACAGCGCCAGCGGAAACAGCACCTCGAACAGCATCACCGCCCAGCCCATCGCCCACAGCAGCCGCGGGCGGTCCGCCAGGCGGCGCAATCCTTCGCTGACCGGATAGGCCGAGAAGCGGAACACATCCTGCAGCGCCCGCCCGGACCGCCATTCGGGGTTCACGATCTTCACCTGGCCGGAGATGAAGTAGCAGATCACCAGCTGCCCGGCGAGATAGGCAAAGACGTATTCCTGCCATTGCTCCGACGGCAGCCAGCGGGCCGCGGTCAGGCAGCAGAGGATCAAGAGGCTCATCTTGTCGCTGCCGCCATTGTAGGGGCCTTGAAACCGCTGCAGCAGCAAAAGCCCCACGATCACCAGTCCCAGCAGGACCCAGGGCGTGGCGATCCCGAACAGCAGCAGCCCGGTCAGCAGCAGGCGGGGGCCGTGCAGGATCTGCTCATCCCGGAAGCCTGCCATATGCTCGGCGCTTTGCTGCAGAAAGGCGAGCGCCAGCAGCACCTCGGTTGCGCGCAGGGCCAGCTCCAGGCTCATGCGGCGGCCCGTGCGGCCCGTGCCGATTGAGCGGAGAGGGCGGCCATCAGATACGGCTCGGACTGATAGGTGACGGCTTTGATCAGTTGGCCGTCCTCCGCCCGGTCCAGAAAAACCAGGCGGAACTGCAGGTACGGCTGCAGCGCGCCGGGAGGCTGCCCGCGCCGCAGATCGGCCGCGATCCGGCGCAGGATTTCCTGGCGGCTGTGTTCGGTCGGCGCCAGCGTCAGCCGCTCGGCGCAACTGACCAGAAACAGGCTTTCGTTCCAGCGCGCATTCCACAGCATCCGCCCGGCCACGGCCTGCGGGCTGAGCCGCTGCGGGCGCGGCCGGAATTCCTGCCAGGGCGCGAGCGCAGCGGACGGACTGGCCAGCAGGCGCCATTCCACCCGAGGCGACGGGTCCACCGACTTGAAGAAGCGCCAGGACGGCATCAGCGCAGGCAGCAGCAGTTTGAACAGGGTCAGCATGGCGCCAGTAAAGCGGGCGCCGGTTAGAATTTTGCTAAAGCCCCGCCAGATGCGCAGCGCGGCACTCCCGCCCGTCCTTGGCGCTTTCCTGCGGAAAGCCCGGCGTCCCGTTGGGCCGGGCAGCGCCCCCTTGGGGCGCTGCGGATGCGGATCCGGCGGGTGTCAGCCTCCAGGCCGCAGGCCGGTTTCCACCAGCATGCCGCGGCGCTTGGCCTCGTAATAATAACCGCGCGAGTAATGCTTTACCGCCATGTCCTGGCTGCCGTCAGCCAGAAGCCAGGCGCCGCGCAGGTACTTTACGGAAAATTGCAGGTTGGTGTCGGCATCCAGCAGTTCCTGAGGCTCGCCTTTGAAGCCCATCGACCGCGCTGTCGCGGGAAGGATCTGCAGCAGCCCGTAGTAGGGGCGGTTCACCGCCTTGGGCCTGTGGGTGCTTTCGCGGACCGCCAGCCTGTGCACAAGGCTGCGCGGCACCTCGTAGTGATCTGCCCAATAGTTGATCTTCTGGCGCAGATCCGGGGTTTCATTGGGGTAGAGCGGCGGGGCGGCTCTGGACACCTCCGGCGGGGAGGCGGTGCTGGCGCAGGCAGACAGCACTGCAGCCGCAAAAAACAAGATCAAAGGGGTCCGGCGCGTCATGCGGCCTCCGAAAGCGGTTTCTCACGCCGGGCAGATTACCCGCCTCGGCGCGCGCTGCAATCCTGCCCGTGCCACCGGGGCCGCCAGCGGCGGGGAACCGCCAAACCGGCAGGGGGATTCCGCCTGAGCGGGGCTGTTCTGAGAGGGGCAGGCGGGTTCTTCAAAGTTTAAACATTAGACATTTGTTAAATATGCCCACCCACTACATATTGGGGATGCGCATTGAGGCAACACGACCCTCAGGCAGATCGCCCCTCACGCCTGTGGGGCATCTGACCAAATCGGGCAGACGGGGCCGCGGCTGTTTCCCAATTTTCCGCGGTCCCAACAACCCCCTGGCCGGGCGCCGGCCAGACTGTCTTTCAGAGCTGGAATTCGGGGCACGTCCGGGGCGCAGCACGGCGCGCGGACGGCTGCGCCGGGCGCCTCCGGCAGCGGGGCTTTCGGCGGAGTCTGGCCAGGCATAAAATTGACGTTGCACAGCCTGTCCCGCGGGCGCTGCCCGCCGTTTCAGCCCGCCATATCAGCCCGCCATATCAGCCAGCCGTGTCAGCCAGCCGTGCGGCCTGGCTTGTCCGGCGTCCCGAACAGGCTGCGGTCCGGTGCAATCAGGCCCTTGGGCACGATATCGGCAATCGCTTCGGTTCTGAAGTCCGGCCGGTCGAACCGGTGGCCGCGCAACAGCCGAAACAGCAGCCGCCGGCGCAGCGCCAGTTCCTCACGCTCCAGTTCGTTATCCAAGGCAAACCCCTCCCTTCTGCTCCCGCTGCCATGCTGGCAAGGAACGGCAAACGGAAGGTTTATGGCGGACGCGCATGTTCTTAAAACTTAGGCCGGCTTTTAGCGTTGGCCGCCGCAAACTGAAAAAGGCCGCCCAAAAGGCGGCCTTTCCCATGTCTCAGCTGACCCGAAGGGATCAGTTGGTTTCCTCGTCGCCAGCGGCTTCGATTGCCGGGCCTTCGTCGTCGTCGGAGGCTGCGGAGCCGATATCGTCGAACAGCTCGGAGATCTCGAATTCAGCAGCGGCTTCCTCTTCGGCGGCCAGCTCCTGGATCGATTTGCCCGATGCCTGCAGTTCGGCTTCTTCTGCCGAACGCGCAACGTTCAGTTTGATGGTGGCTTCGACTTCCGGGTGCAGCTTGACGGAGACCGAGTGCAGGCCGAGGTCCTTGATCGGAGCGATCAGGGCGACCTGTTTCTTGTCGACCGAGAAACCGGCTTCGGTTGCAGCTTCAGCCGCGTCGCGCGGGGTGACGGAGCCGTACAGCGCGCCCGCGTCCGATGCGGAGCGAATCACAATGAACTGCTGGCCGTCCAGCTTCGCAGCCAGAGCCTCGGCTTCTTTCTTGGTCTCCAGGTTGCGCGCTTCCAGCTGCGCTTTCTGGGCTTCGAAAGAAGCGATGTTGGCCTCGGAGGCGGTTTTTGCCTTGCCCTGCGGCAGCAGGAAGTTCCGGGCGAAGCCGGGCTTCACGTCAACGACGTCGCCCATCTGGCCCAGTTTTGCAACGCGCTCAAGAAGGATAACTTGCATCTGCTTATCTCCTTACTTCACGGCGTAGGGCAGCAGGGCGAGGAAGCGGGCGCGCTTGATAGCACGGGCCAGCTCACGCTGCTTCTTGGCCGAAACGGCGGTGATGCGCGAAGGAACGATCTTGCCGCGCTCAGAGATGTAGCGCTGCAGCAGACGGGTGTCCTTGTAGTCGATCTTCGGCGCGTTGTCGCCCGAGAACGGGCAAACCTTGCGGCGGCGGAAAAACGGTTTGGCTGCCATGATTTAGCGTCCTTTTCTCAAGCGTTGATCAGCGGCGCTCACGGCGTTCGCCGCGTTCGTCGCGCTTCTGCATCTGGACCGAAGGGCCCTCGGCGTGCTCGTCGACCTTGATGGTCAGGACGCGCATCACGTCATCATGCAGACGCATCAGGCGCTCCATTTCCTGCACGGCAGACGCGGGCGCGTCGGTGCGCAGGAAGGCATAGTGGCCCTTGCGGTTCTTGTTGATCTTGTAGGCCATGGTCTTGACGCCCCAGTACTCCTGGTCGACCAGCTTGCCGCCGTTGTCGGACAGAACAGCACCGAAGTGTTCGATGAGGCCTTCTGCTTGCGAGTTGGACAGGTCCTGACGCGCAATCATGACATGCTCATAGAGTGGCATGCGAACTCCTGTTTGTGTCTAGGCGCATTTCATAGACCGGGCATCACATGCTTCCACTGCCTGGTCACGAGAGGCTGCGCGGATCGAAAGTGTCGCGGAAGCAGGGCCTCCTATACAGGCTGAGGCGCAAAGAGCAAGGCAAAAACCGGCGCGGTCCAGGGGCCGCAGCGGGCCGCCGCTGCAAAACCGCAGGCACGCCCCATTGCTGCCCCAATGCCGGGCCGGAATGTTTAACGAAATCTTAACGCAAACGGCGCGCCTGAACGCAAGAGCGGTTCCGCGCGGGCAGGGCAGCTTTGGAAAGGGCAGTCAGATGGCAGTAACAGATCATACCCCGGCGATGGCCTCCGGCGCCGCGGCGTTTGGTGCTGCGGCCAGGGCGATGCCGCTCAGCCTGCGGCTGGAGGTAAACTGGAACCTGCGGCTGATCCTGCTGCGGCTGCTGGGGGCGGCGATGATCCTTGGCTCCACTGGGCTGTGGCTGGTGCCCGGGGCCGGCGCCGATCCGGAGATGAACCTGATCCGGATGGGGGTGTCGGTGGCCTTCCTGCTGGCCGGGCTGGTGCTGATGACCGCGCAGGGGCCCGGCCGCCGGTCCGAGGCCTGTTTCGATCCGGTCCGCCGCGAGCTGCGCCTGCTGCAGCGGGACGGGCAGGGCCGCCCGGCCACGGTGCTGCGCCGCAGCTACGAAAGCCTCGGCGCGGTCCGGCTGACCGCCGCATCGGTGCAGTTGTACGAGGCCGGCGGCACCCTGCTGATCGAGCTGCCGCTCCAGTCTTCCGCGATGCGCAGCCAGCTGCGCGACCAGTTCAGCGGCGCGGTGCGGATCCTGACCTGAGCGCCCATCACTTTTGCGCGAGACAGGCCCGGCTGCACAACAGCCGGGTTTTGTGTTCGCCCGCTCACAGATACTGTTGGTTTTTGCCGGCTTCCTTTTCGGGAGCCATTCGCCGCATCTGTTGCACAAGATTAATTCAGACGGAGCCTTTCCCATGAAGAAGACCCTGCTTGCCGCCGCCCTGGCCGCTGCCGCTGCAACCGGCGTTGCCGCCGCCCCCGAGAAATACGTTCTGGATCCCGGCCACAGCCAGATCCTGTTCGACTACAACCACCTGGGTTATTCGACCACCTACGGGCTGTTCGCCGGTTTTGAGGGCGAGATCATGTTCGATCAGGAAGACCCGGCCAACTCCTCCGTCTCCGTTTCCATGCCGCTCAGCAGCATGTTCACCGGCTGGCAGGCGCGCTTCGATCACTTCATGACCAAGGATTTCTTCGACGCCACCGAAGATGAAACCATCAGCTTCACCTCCACCGGCATCGAAGTGACCGGCGAGGAAACCGCCAAGATCACCGGCGATCTGACCCTGAACGGCGTGACCAAATCCGTGGTGCTGGATGCCAAGCTGAACCAGAAAGGCGAGCATCCGATGGCCAAGAAGCCTTGGGCCGGCTTCGACGCCACCACCCAGGTCCTGCGCTCCGACTACAACCTCGGCCAGTTCGCCCCCTTCGTGAGCGACGAGGTCAACATCAAGATCTCGGTCGAGGCGATGAAGGCCGACAGCTGACCCGGCAAAGGTCTCCGCGAAATTGCAGCCGCCGGCTCCCTTGGGGCCGGCGGTTTTCCTTTGGCCGCCTGCTCCCGCCTCCCCAAACCGTGACCTAAGTTCACTGGCGTTTCCGCCTCCGAAGGCGCACACTTATGCTGGCCCCTCCGGCCACTTCGGAAAGGAGGCACCCATGTCCCGCTTAGGCTTTCTCGCTTCAGCCGGTGCGGCATTGGCCCTCGCAGCCAGCCTGGCGTTTACCGCGCCCGCCGCCGCCCATGATTCAGGCCGCGACGCGGCCCGCGCCCTTGCCGGGCTGATTGCCCTCGGCGTCATTGTCCACAGCCTGGATAAAGACCGGGACCGCCACCGCGGCCGCGCCTATTACCACCAGCCGAAAAAACATTACGGCTACTACGGCCCACGGCGCCACTACGCCGGACGCGACCGGCACCATTACCGCCGCCACGGCGGCCACCGGCACCACAGCCGCCATGGCGGCTACTACTGGCACAGGCACTGAAGCCGCGGCCAGGCGCCAGGACGAGCGCCGCCGCACAAGGCATGATCCTGCAGGCAGAAAAAGCCCCGGCACGCTTGCCGGGGCTTTCAAGGATTAGAAGGGCTGGCGGAAGCCGCCCCCCCGACGCCGGTTATTCCGCCCGCTTGGCTTCCAGCTCCACCGCCACATCAACGGCAAACCCCAGCGAGCTTTCGTCCGGCAGGCTTTTGCCGATGCCGAAATCCAGCCGGTTCAGGGTCAGCCCGCCGGTCATCTTCGCGCTGTCCCCCTCCAGCGCCAGATCGAATGGCAGGGTGACCGGCACTGTCTGATCCTTGATCGTCAGCGTTCCCGTTGCCTGATAGCCCTCCGCCAGCTTCTCGATCTCCGCCTTGAACAGGGCCGCGGGGAAAGCGGCGCTGTCGAAATAATCCGCGCCCATGGCCTGCTGTGTTACCGTGCCCAGCTGCAGCGACGGGATGGCGACAGTCACCTCCACATCCCCGGCCGGACCCGGCGCCGCCGGCTCCTCGAAGTTGATCACGGCGGACCATTCGCCAAAGCTGCCGGCGACCGCGCCGCCCATCTGGGTCACGGTAATCCCCAGGGTGCCCGATTGCACAACCCAGCCGCTTTCCGCCCCGGCGTCCGGGTCCGCGGCCACGACGGGGGCGGCGGTGCCGGTTTCAACCGCCTGCTTGCCGCCAAAAAGGCCCAGCGCCGCGCCGCCGCCCAGCACGCCGCCCCAGACCAGCAGCGCCGCCAGCAGCGGCAGCAGGCTGTGGCTCTGGGCGGGCGGCTGCGGCAGGCTGGCGTGGCCCGGCAGCATCCGCCGCAGGGTGGCGTCGCGGTCGATCACATGATGCTTCAGCGCGCCGGCAATATGCAGGCCCAGCGCGCCCGCCAGGGTCCAGACCAGCACCCAGTGCACACCGCCAAAGACCCCCGCCACCGCGTCGGACTTCGGCACAAACGGCAGGCTCTGCCCGAACGGCCACCAGATCGGCGCAAAGCCGGTGGTGGCGGCGTGATGGATCCAGCCGCTCAGCGGCACCGCCACCAGCGAGCCGTAGAGCAGCCAATGCACCATCTCCGCCGCCAGCGCCTCCGCCTTGCGGTCCGGGTGCAGCAGGCCGGGTTTCGGCTGGCTCAGCGCCCAGAGGATGCGCAGAAGCGCGGTAAAGAACACCGCCACGCCGATGGTCTTGTGCAGCGAGAACAACAGCGTGGCGCGCTCGATCACCGCCTGGCTGCCATCAAACCCCGGGCTTTGTATCTGATGCGCCAGCTCATTGGCGAAATACCCCAGCGGAAAGGCGGAGAAGATCAGCAGCGCGGTCAGCCAGTGAAAGGTCTTGGCAACGCTGCCATAGCTTTGGAAGGTGTTTTGGCCGGGCATGGCGCTTCGGGTCCTTTTCAAGTCGCGGTCTGCCCTCAAGGTAGCAACACCGCCGCCCCGCGCAACATCCGCGCCCCCTACATCCGTGCACAGGCGCGGTGCGCAGGCTGCAGCTTTGCTTGTGCGTTGCGTCAAGGGCCGTTACATCAGGCCAAACGCTAAAACAGACGAGGTCTTCAATGACGATCGCATTCGTGTTCCCCGGCCAGGGCGCCCAGACCATCGGTATGGGCAAGGCGCTTGCCGATGCCTATCCGGCAGCCAAGGCCATCTTTGACGAGGTCGATGAGGCGCTGGGGGAAAGCCTGAGCCAACTGATCTGGGCGGGCGATATCGAAACCCTGACCCTGACCCAGAACGCCCAGCCGGCGCTGATGGCCACCTCGATGGCTGCCATGCGGGCGCTGGAGGCCGAAGGCGTGACGATTGACAAAGCCGCCTTTGTGGCCGGGCATTCTCTGGGCGAATACTCGGCGCTGGCGGCCGCCGGTGCGGTCTCGGTGACCGACACCGCCCGCCTGCTGCGCACCCGCGGCCAGGCCATGCAAAGCGCCGTGCCGGTGGGCGAGGGCGCGATGGCCGCGATCCTGGGCCTCGACCTTGACGCCGTGCGCGCTGTGGCCGAGGAAGCTGCGCAGGGCGAGGTCTGCCAGGCCGCCAACGACAACGACCCCACCCAAGTGGTGGTCTCCGGTGCCAAAGCCGCAGTCGAGCGTGCGGCGGAAATTGCCAAGGAGAAGGGCGCCAAGCGCGCGGTGATGCTGCCGGTGTCCGCCCCCTTCCACTGCGCCCTGATGCAGCCTGCTGCCGATGCCATGGCCGAGGCGCTGGCGGGTGTCGAAATCAAATCCCCCGCGGTGCCGCTGATTGCCAACGTGCGCGCCGACGCCGTCACCAGCCCGGACGAAATCCGTGCACTGCTGGTGGAGCAGGTGACCGGCTCCGTGCGCTGGCGCGAAAGCGTGCAGGCGATGGCCGCCAAGGGCGTCACCGAATTCTGGGAGATCGGCGCGGGCAAGGCGCTGTCGGGCATGATCCGCAAAATCGACCGCAATCTGTCCTGCCGCCAGGTCGGCACCCCCGAGGACGCCAAGGCCGCGGCTGAAGCATAAAGAGATTTTCCGGCGCCCGCCCCGCGCGGCCCGGATCCGAAAGTGAAGGAAACGACATGTTTGATCTGACTGGCAAGAATGCCCTCGTCACCGGCGCCTCCGGCGGCATCGGCGGCGACATCGCCCGCGCGCTGCACGCGGCAGGCGCCACTGTGGCGCTGTCGGGCACCCGCGAGGAGCCGCTCAAGGCGCTGGCCGAGGAGCTGGGCGAGCGCGTCCATGTGCTGCCCTGCAACCTCTCCGACGCCGAAGCAGTCGAGGCGCTGCCGAAGCAGGCGGCCGAGGCGATGGGCTCCGTCGACATCCTGGTCAACAACGCTGGCATCACCCGCGACAACCTGTTCATGCGGATGAAGGACGAGGAATGGGACTCCGTCCTGAACGTGAACCTCACCTCCACCATGCGGCTGTGCCGCGGCGTGCTGCGCGGCATGATGAAGGCGCGCTGGGGCCGTATCATCAACATCTCCTCGGTGGTGGGCGCCACCGGCAACCCGGGCCAGGGCAACTATGCCGCCTCCAAGGCCGGCATGGTCGGCATGTCCAAATCGCTGGCTTATGAGGTCGCCAACCGCGGCATCACCGTCAACGCGGTGGCGCCGGGCTTCATCGCCACCGCGATGACCGACAAGCTCAACGACAGCCAGAAGGATGCGATTCTGAGCCAGATCCCGGCCGGCCGCATGGGGGAATCGAAGGAAATCGCCTCCGCGGTTCTGTATCTGGCCAGCCAGGAAGCCGGCTATGTCACCGGCACAACGCTGCATGTGAATGGCGGCATGGCGATGATCTGAGCGGGTGCAGTGCCGGGCCCTGCAGCCGGACTGCAGGGCTTTTTCCCGCCTGTTTTGCCCCGCGTCCGGCCGCGGCGGCCCGGCACCCCGGCCCGCCGCCGCCGTCAAGCGGTTGAAAAGAGGCGGAATTGCAAAAAACTCCGCAAACCGGCTTGCAACCACTTGATTGCGGGGCCATCTGCACGGCTTGATACCCGCAGGGTGCGGGCCGCAGCACAGTTTGTTACCAAGCGAAACCGTTTGCCTTGGCCGCGGTCTATGCTATAGGCGGCCCATATCCGCAGGTATTTCCTAAGGGAAACGCCGCACTGTCCCCGTCCCGCGGGGATCACACCGCCCGCTCCGGGCAATAACCACGCCGCCCGCACGGGCAAGGGCAGAACCGGGCAGAGTGCCCTGAAATACGAGGAAGAGACATGAGCGACGTCGCAGATCGCGTTAAAAAGATCGTTGTTGAGCACCTGGGTGTTGAAGAGGACAAGGTCACCGAAAACGCCTCCTTCATCGACGATCTGGGCGCAGACAGCCTGGACACCGTGGAACTGGTGATGGCGTTTGAAGAAGAGTTCGGCATCGAGATCCCGGACGACGCAGCCGAAACCATCCAAACCTTCGGCGACGCGGTCAAGTTCATCTCCGAAGCGTCCTGATAGACGCGTCCGGATGACCGGATTAAAAACGGCGCTCTCCCCTGCGGAGGGCGCCGTTTTCTTTTGCCCGCCTGGGACCGCGGCGGCGGCGGCCGAATCTGCGCCTGCGGCGATCCGGCCTGGTGCTTGTTTGCGCTACCAGCCGGCCCGGCGCGGGTGCCGCAATTGTTCCACAATGGGTCAGGATACGGCGTATCGCAGGGGGCGATCCGTGCTAATATTTCCGCGACAGGCAGAGCACAGAGGAGACTGGCACTATGATGATATACCCCACGATGGAGATTCAGAACGGCCGCTGCGTGAGCCTCGAAAAAGGCCGCCTCGACGAGCCGCAGATCTGGCACGTGGATCCGGTGGAAACCGCCAAGGGGTTTGCCGCCGCAGGCGCGGAATGGATGCATCTGACCGATTTCAGTGCCATTGAGGGCGACTACAGCAACGAGGCGCTGATCCTTGATATCATCCGCGGCGCCGGCGTTCCTGTCCAGCTGGGCGGCGGCATGCGCTCGCGCGAGCAGGTGGAGAGCTGGATCGACAAGGGCGCCGGGCGCATCGTGATCGGCACCCTTGCGGCGCGCGACCCGCATCTGGTGCGCGAACTGGCGGAACACCACCCGGACCAGATCGTGCTGGCGGTCGATATCTGGCAGGGCCAGGTGATGACCGACGGCTGGCGCAAATCCGGCGCCTTCACCCCAGAGGCCTATCTGGAGGCCTTTGCGGGCGCACCGTTTGCCGGCATCATCATCACCGACATCGATTCCGACGTCGCTGATACCGAGGCGCAGATGGGGCTGATATCGCATCTGGCGTCCACCGTGAAACTGCCGGTGATCGCCAACGGCGTGGTGCGCAATTCCGATGATGTCTCGCGGCTGAAGTACATTCCCAACATCGCCGGCGCCATGGTGGGCCGGGCGCTGTTCCGCAAGACGCTGTCGGTTGAGGAAGCGCTGGCCGTTGCCCGGCCCGAACCGGAACCTGTGGCGGAATTCCAGTAACGCCATTTGCAGCCGGCCTGCGGTCTGCAAAAGCAGGCTGCAGGCCGCGCCCGGCCGGGCGGCGTCAGGCCGGGCTGACCGCGGCTTGCGGCTCAACGGTCTGCGCCGCATTGCGTTTGCGAAGCCTTTTCAGCTCCGCCCGGGCCAGCCGGCTGCTGAACTTTATACCGACATAGTCGTGGTCCTGCCGGATGGTCTGTGCCTCGATCGGCGGCAGGCCGGTCACACTGGCCGTCACATCCCCCTTGATCAGCGGAACAGGCTGGCCGTCCTCCAGCCCGACACGCACCTTGGCGCCCAGGCGGCTGATGTCCACAATCCGCGCCTCAAAGCGGTGATCGCCGCACTCCAGGAAGCAGGGCAGCGCGCAAGGGTGGCGGCGGGACAGCCGCAGCCGCCGCCGGGCCAGGCGCTGCGCCAGGACCCCGGCCGCCGCGCCGAGAATCAGGGTCAGCAGCGAACCGGTGATGACCGCCTCCTGCGGCAGCTGCTTCAGCTGGCCAAGCCCGCTCAGCGCGCCGCCGGCACTGTCCTCAGGGGGAGCGTAGTTGCAGGGCAGGGGCAGGATGCGCGCGCTGTAGCTTTGCAGCCGGGCGTCTGTGCCAAGGCGCTTTGCCTCCGCCTCCGCCTTGCCGGGCCCGTGCCTGCGGTGGATTTCCAGCAGGCCCTTGTGGCGGGTGATCAGATCCAGCGTGGAGCGCTCAAAGTTCTGCAGCCCGGCCCGCCGCAGCCGGATGCGCAGGTCCACCTGGGGATGGTCGCTCAGCCAGTGATGCAGTCTGCGCGCCTCGCCGGTGTCGGTGCCGGCATTCAGCATGTCGTGGAATTTGCGCATCTGGTACTGCATCAGCACAAGATCCGACAGCAGCATGCAGGTCGCGCGGGAGGAGGACGGAGCCGCGGCGGCGGCAGGGCTGCCCGCAGCAAGCGCCAGGGCGGCGGCGGCTGAAAGAACGAGAGACTTGGACACCATTCAAGGGACTCGCGTAACTGTGCAACAATCTCCCTTGGGTTTAGCTTTGACGTCTTAACGCCCGGCAAGCGGACGCAGCAATTTTCCGTTAAAACTGCGCAGCGGCTGCCAGGCCAGGCGGGGCAGGTGCCGCCAGCGCAGCGCGCGGGCCGCCCTGGTGCTGCAAGGCGGCCTGGCGGTTCACATTGGTCTCAAGGGGGCGTGTGCAGCCGGGCTGGGCGCTCCGGGCGCAGGCCGCAGCGCCGGCATAGGGCTGCGGCCGTTAAATCCCCAGGCCGGGCGGCATCCGCGCCGCCCGCGGGGGGCCGTCTTCATCCTCCATCGGGAAGGCTTCCAGCAGGCGGTGCAGCTGCAGGAAGTTGAAGTCCCGGGCGAACTGCACCCCGAAATAATCCGCCGTCTGCCACCGCACGCTGGCGTCCAGGGTGTAGCCGCCGAACGTGAGGGTGACCCGCGCCGGGATTTCACAGGGGGCGTCGGGGCGCACCTTGGCACCGGCCCGGCTGAGGTCGACCAGATGGGCCGGCACTGTGCGGCCGCCGGCCTGCAGCACGCAGGGCACCGAGCAGGGGTAGCGCTTGGTGCGGCGGATCCTGCGGATGCCGATGCGGTCCAGGAAATACAGCACGCTGCCGCCCAGCACCAGAAAGGACACCCAAGCAATCGCGGCATTGATGATCTGCTGGCGCTGGCGCGCGTCCGCTGCATTGACCGCCACCAGCTTGCTGCCGTGCCCGTCATCCTTGACCTGGTCGCAGGGCAGGGCCTCAACCCGGGTGCCGAACTCCGCCGCCAGTTCCCTGATGCCCATGTGGCGGGCGCTTTCCAGCGCCGCGGCGCGGCCCTGGGTGTCGAGAATCTGCAGCAGCACCGTCTGCCGCTTCAGCAGCTCCATCGCGCCGGGCTCGACGGATTGGATCCCCACCGCCCGCATCCGCTGCCGCAGCGGCGCCGGCGGATTTGTGCTGATCCAGCTGCGCAGATGCTGCACGCTGTAAGCGCCCTCGCCGGTGCGCAGATATGACAGAAACCCCTTGGTGGCCCGGTGCAGATCCGACAGGTCGCGGTGCACGGCACAGCCGGCACTTGCATGCCCGGGGAGCAGGCCGATCACCAGCAGGGTTGCAGCTATGGAGAGCCATTGGCGCATAGCAGGGTCGTTCCTCAAATCCTTCCAGAACAGAAGAATGCCGCAAAGAAGCGAATGTGCGGTTAACGCCGCGGCCGCCCCGGGCGAAAACCTGTGCGGCGTCATATGCCAGGGCGCGCACCGCCGCGCGGCACAGCAGCCAGGCGCAAACAGGCAGAGAAATAAGGGAGATCGCGTTTCAGCCGCATCGCCATGGCCCGCCCGTTTTGGAACAGGCGGCGGCAAGCGCCGGAAAAAAATGCGGGCTGGAGACAAAATGGCCCAGAGCTCCAGCCCGCTTTGGCAATCCTTGAGGACGGATGCCGAGTTTCTCGATTTGATAAACTCAACCTACGCCAGAGTCGTTAACCAAAAGTTCCCGCATTGTGAAATTATTGTAACAGCCCGTTTTTTGTCTCGTCCCGGCTGCTGCCAGCCCGCTCTTGCACCTGCCGGTCATTCCAAGCTATTTGAACGGACGGATTGCCGAGGCAAAGGAGAGCAAGGAATGCGTCGAGTAGTTGTCACCGGACTGGGCCTGGTTACCCCTCTGGCCAGCGGAGTCGAGGAAAGCTGGACCCGGTTGCTGGACGGCCAGTCGGGCGCGGGCCCCATCACCCAGTTTGACGCAGAGGCAAGCGGCGTGACCACGACCTATGCCTGTGAGGTTCCGCGCGGCGACGGCAGCGGCGGCACCTTCAACCCGGACGACTGGGTTGCCAAGAAAGACCAGAAGAAGATTGATGACTTCATCCTCTATGGCATCGCTGCCGCCGACATGGCCGTGCGCGACGCCGGCTGGACGCCCGAGGATGAGGAAAGCCGCCTGCGCACCGGCGTGATGATCGGCTCCGGCATCGGCGGGCTGTCGTCGATTGCCGACACCGCCGTGATGATCAAGGAGAAAGGCCCCCGCCGGGTGTCGCCGTTCTTTATCCCCGGCGCGCTGATCAACCTGATCTCCGGCCAGGTGTCGATCCGTTTCGGCTTCAAGGGCCCGAACCACTCCGTCGTGACCGCCTGTTCGACCGGCGCCCACGCCATTGGCGACGCGGCCCGGCTGATCAGATCCGGCGACGCCGACGTGATGGTCGCGGGCGGCGCCGAAGCGGCGATCTGCGAGATCGGCATCGCGGGCTTCAACGCCTGCAAGGCGCTGTCGACCAAATACGCCGACGACCCCAAGAAAGCCTCGCGCCCCTATGACAGCGACCGCGACGGCTTTGTGATGGGCGAGGGCGCCGGCATCGTGGTGCTGGAAGACTACGAGCACGCCAAGGCCCGCGGCGCCAAGATCTATGCCGAGGTGCTGGGTTACGGCCTGTCGGGCGACGCCTATCACATCACCGCCCCCTCCGAGGATGGCGAGGGCGGCGAACGCTCGATGCGTGCGGCGCTGAAGAACGCGGGCCTGGAGCCGTCGGCCATCGACTATATCAACGCCCACGGCACCTCGACCATGGCCGACACCATCGAACTGGGCGCGGTGGAGCGGCTGCTGGGCAACCACGCCGCCAATGTCACCATGTCCTCGACCAAATCCGCCACCGGCCACCTCTTGGGCGCGGCCGGCGCGATCGAGGCGATCTTCTCGATCCTGGCAATCCGCGACCAAGTCGCCCCGCCGACCATCAACCTCGACAACCCCGCCGTGGAAACCCCGGTCGACCTGGCCCCCAACGCCAAGCGCGAGCGCGAGATCAAGGTGGCGCTGTCGAACTCCTTCGGCTTTGGCGGCACCAACGCCTCGGTGATCTTCGGGAAACCTGACTGATGTGGCGCAGCCTCGCCTCTAACATGCTGACGGTCCTGATCGCCGCCCTGTTCCTCTTGGGCGGCCTCATCCTGTGGGGCAAGTCGCAGTACACGGCTGAAGGCCCGCTGGACACCGCCATCTGCCTGCGGGTGGATCGCGGCTCCAACATGGCCCGCGTCAGCCGCGACCTGGAAGCACAGGGCGCAGTCACCTCCGGCACCATCTTCCGCCTCGGCGCCAAATACAGCGAAAAAACCGGCCAGCTGAAGGCCGGCAGCTTCCTGGTGGAGCCGGGGTCGTCGATGGAACGCATCGTCGACGAGATCACCCATTCCGGCGCCTCCACCTGCGGCACCGAGATCGTCTACCGCGTCGGCGTGACCCGCACCCAGACCCTGGTGCGCGAACTGGACCCGGCGACGAATAAGTTCGAGGACATCGCCGATTTCATCCTCGGCGTCGATGAGGTGCCGGCGGAATACACCGAGACCCGCCAGGATGCCGACACCCGCTACCGCATCGCGCTGGCCGAGGGCGTGACCAGCTGGCAGGTGGTCGAGGCGCTGAAGGCGATGGACGTGCTGGACGGCGACCCGGGCGAACGCCCCGCCGAAGGCCTGCTGGCGCCTGACAGCTACGAGGTCACCCCGGGCACCGAACGCGCCGCGGTTCTGGCCGAGATGCGGGAGCGCCAGCAGCTGCGCATCAACGCCGCCTGGGAAAGCCGCGCGGACGACGCGGCCGTCAAGACGCCCGAGGAGATGCTGATCCTCGCCTCGATCATCGAAAAGGAAACTGGCGTCGCCTCCGAGCGCGGCGTGGTTGCCTCGGTCTTCACCAACCGCCTGAACCGCGGCATGCGCCTGCAGACCGACCCGACAGTGATCTATGGCGTCACCAAGGGCGAAGGCATCCTGGGCCGCGGCCTGCGCCAGAGCGAGCTGCGCAAGGCCACCCCCTGGAACACCTATGTGATCGAGGGCCTGCCGCCGACACCCATCGCCAACCCGGGGCTTGCCAGCCTGGAGGCGGCGGTGAACCCGGAGACCACGGATTACGTGTTCTTCGTCGCGGACGGCACCGGCGGCCACGCGTTTGCCAAGACGCTGGACGAGCACAACGCCAACGTCGCCAAATGGCGCGAGATCGAAGCCCAGCAGCAGCAGAACAACTGAGGCTGCGGGGCAGGGAAAGAGGAAAGGGCGCCGCAGGGCGCCCTTTTTTGTGTCTGCCCGGCCGCAGGAATTTCACTTGCTTTGCAGCCGCCCGCGTTCGATAGGGAAATATGTTCAAAAACCGGGCCATAGTCTTTGTTCTGATCACCTTGATGATAGATGCGATCGGGATTGGCATTGTGTTCCCTATCATGCCGGACCTGATGGCGCGCGTTGGCGCCGGAGATACCGGGCAGGGGGCATTCTGGGGCGGGCTGCTGATGGCAGTCTACGCGGGGGCGACGTTCCTTTGCGGTCCCATCGTCGGCAGCATCTCTGATGCCGCGGGACGCAGGCCCGTGCTGATCGCTGCGCTGCTGGTGCTGGCTGTGGATTACGTGATCATGGCGCTGGCCGGAAGTTTCTGGCTGCTGCTTCTGGGGCGGAGCCTCGCCGGCCTGGCGGGGGCGACCTATATCACCGCAACAGCCTATATCGCCGACATTTCCGCCCCGAAGGAGCGGGCTGCGAATTTCGGCCTGATCGGTGCCGCATTCGGCATCGGCTTTGTGCTGGGGCCCGCCATCGGCGGCATTGCAGCGGAAATCAGCGTGACCGCACCCTTCTGGATCGCAGCAGTCCTCTCGGCTGCCAACGCGCTGTTCGGCGTTTTCGTACTGCCCGAAAGCCTGCCGCCGGAGAAACGCCGTCCCTTCGGCAAACGCGACCTCAACCCCTTCAAGTCGGTCTATGACGCCTTCCGCACGCCAGGGCTGGCGGTTCCCATGATCTGCATCTTCGTGTTTGAATTCGCCAATATGGTATATCCGACCCTCTGGGCCTTTTGGACCCGCGAGGTTTTTGATTGGCCCACGCTCTATATCGGGTTGTCGCTGGCGGCCTATGGCGTGATGCTGGCCGGAGTGCAGGGCGGGCTGATGCCGGTCTTCATCAGATGGATGGGCGATTTCAGAACCCTGATGCTGGGGATGACCGCGGCCCTGATCGCCATGACCGGGTTCGGCTTCACCGGCACGATCATCGCCTTGACCGTCTTTCTGGTGCTCGCGGCCCTGTCCGATCTGGTGCCGGCCCTGCTGACCGCGATGGCGTCCAACCAGGCGGACGGGGACCGGCAGGGTATCCTGCAAGGCGTCATCGCCTCCTTGACCTCGCTGGCGGCCATCCTGTCGCCGCTGGTCATGACTGGGCTGTTTCGGGCCTCAGTCGACGAGCGAGGCGTTTATTTGCCGGGATTGCCCTTCCTGTTTTCAGCGGCACTGGTCGCCATGATGCTGCCCTTGGTGTTCCGCCTGCGCGACCATGCCTCGGTCTAGGCAGGCTGAGCAATCACTAGCTGCCCTGTCCCGGCGGGGATGTGCTGCCGCGCCCCCGTTGCGTCCCCGCCGTACGCCCCCCCCCCCCCATAACTATTGACTTTTCCAGCAATATCGCGTATAGGTTGTAAGGCAGCTGGAAGAAACATGGACGGCCCCGGATTCCCTCCACCGGCGGCCGTCCTGTCTTTCTCTCGTGCGGACAAGAAACGCATGAGGCAGAGCAACCCATGACAGACAACACACACGACCAGGACGGCGCCGCCGTCCTGCAGCGGCAGGTGCATTACACCGCCGATCTCCTGCGCTCGCTGCAGGAGAGCATACACCGCCTGCGCAACGCGGCGGAGGAGCTTCGGGAGCAGCTTGAAACCACCGGCGGCGATGAGGCCACCGGCGCAAGGGCGCAGATCAGCAGGCTCGAGGGCCTGATCCGCGATTGCCAGAAAGTGGAGAAAGTCATTGCAGAACAAAGCACCGAATTCGCCCGCATGCTCAAATCAGAGCACGAACTCGATCTCGGCGCGGCGCGCGCTGCTGTCGAATGCGGACTTTCTCGCCTGCGTGCCGCCCTGGCTGCTGAACTGCTTCTTGGATGAGCTGGACCGGAAAACCCTCTGCGCGCTGCCGCATCTCTTTGACATCTGGGCGCTGGACCACCAGCGCCCGCCGCCGGGGGATTGGCGCGCCTGGGTGATCCTGGGCGGCCGTGGCGCAGGGAAAACAAGGGCAGGGGCCGAATGGGTCCGCTCGCTGGCCGAAGGTGCGCGCCCGCACGACCCCGGCACCGCCCGCCGCATCGCGCTGGTGGCGGAAACCTATGACCAGGTGCGCGACGTGATGATCCATGGCGACAGCGGCATCCTGGCCTGCGCGCCGCCCGACCGGCGGCCCAAGTGGAAAGCCTCGGAGCGCAAGCTGATCTGGCCCAACGGGGCCGAGGCGCAGGCGTTCTCCGCCCATGACCCCGAGGCGCTCCGCGGCCCCCAGTTCGACGCCGCCTGGGCGGATGAACTGGCCAAGTGGAAGAAGGGGCAGGAGAGCTGGGACATGCTGCAGTTTGCCCTGCGGCTGGGCCAGGACCCCCGCGTCTGCGTCACCACCACGCCGCGCAACGCGCCGGTGCTGAAGCGGCTCTTGGCCTCACCCAGCACCGTCCAGACCCACGCCGCGACCGAAGCCAACCGCGCCAACCTTGCGCCGTCCTTTCTGGAGGAGGTGCGGGCGCGCTATGCAGGCACCCGCCTTGGCCGGCAGGAACTGGACGGGGTGATGCTGTCGGACATCCAGGGCGCGCTCTGGACCACCGCAGCGCTGGCCGCGGCGCAGGTGGCCGACGCGCCGCCGCTCGACCGGGTGGTGGTCGCCGTCGACCCGGCGGTCAGCGCGGGCAAGGACTCCGACGCCTGCGGCATCGTGGTGGCGGGGGCCGTCACCCACGGCCCGCCGCAGGACTGGCAGGCCTATGTGCTGGCCGATTGCACGGTGCAGGGGGTCGGTCCCCTGGCCTGGGCGCAAGCGGTGATCGCCGCCCGCGACAGGTTTGACGCCGAACGGGTGGTGGCAGAGGTGAACCAGGGCGGTGCCCTGGTCGAAACCGTGCTGCGCCAGGCCGACCCGCTGGTGCCCTTCCGCGCCCTGCACGCGAAGAAGGGCAAATCTGCCCGCGCGGAACCCGTCGCGGCGCTTTATGAGCAGGGCCGGGTGCGCCACCTGCCGGGGCTTGGAGAGCTGGAGGACCAGATGTGCCAGATGACCCCGCAGGGCTACCGCGGCAGCGGCTCGCCCGACCGGGTCGATGCGCTGGTCTGGGCGCTGCATGAGCTGATCATCCAGCCCGCTGCAAACCTTAGGAGGCCGCAGGTGCGGGTCTTATAGCCTCTTCTCAAAACTGACCGCCCGGCCGCCAGGCCGGGCAGCGCCCGTCCCGCCCCCCACGGAGCGGGCGCTTCGCTTCCTCCCCGTCGGGCCGGGCGCCGCCCTAAGCACTTCGCAACACCGGGTGAAATTCATCATAAGTGAATAATTACAGTGTCTTGACGCAGGGTGTTGCGTACCCGCCGTACGCTCCGCTTGCCGGATCTTCAGCTCTTTCTGTCCCTAATGATCCTCAGCAAAGGCGCACCAGCCCCAAGGGGTCCGGCGCCGGAGATGAACAACCTGAGGAGCGGACCATGGTCTTTGACCTGCTGCGGCGCAACAAGCCCGAACCCCCACAGCCCGGCCTGGAGCAGAAGGCCAGCCAAACCGCCCGCGTGGTGTCCTGGCACGGTTCCGGCCGCACCGCCTGGAGCCCGCGCGACACCGTGTCCCTGACCCGCAGCGGCTTTGCCGGCAATCCGGTCGCCCACCGGGTGATCCGCCTGATTGCCGAGGCCGCCGCCGCCGTGCCGCTGGTGCTGCAGGACAGCCGCCAGCGCTATGACACCCACCCCTGGCTGGCGCTGCTGGCGCGTCCCAACCCGGCCCAGACCCAGGCGGAACTGCTGGAGGCGCTCTATGGCCACCTGCTGCTGTCCGGCAACGCCTATATCGAGATGGTCGCGGCAGAGGACGCAACGCCCGCAGAACTGCATGTGCTGCGCTCCGACCGGATGAACGTCGTGCCCGGTCCGGATGGCTGGCCCGCGGGCTTTGACTATGTGGCCGGCGGGCGCAAGCACCGCTTCGCCAACGAGCCCGGCCAGCCGTCGATCTGCCATATCAAGAGCTTTCACCCGCAGGACGACCACTACGGCCTGTCCCCTCTGCAATCGGCGGCGATGGCGATTGACGTCCACAATGCCGCCTCCCGCTGGTCGAAGGCGCTGCTGGACAACGCGGCCCGCCCCTCAGGCGCGCTGGTCTGGACCGGCTCCGACGGCCAGGGCCAGATGTCCGACGATCAGTTCCGCCATCTAAGTGAAGAGATTCAATCAAACTTTCAGGGTGCGCAGAATGCCGGCCGCCCGATGGTGCTGGAGGGCGGGCTGGACTGGAAACCGATGGGCTTCTCGCCGTCGGACATGGAGTTCCAGAAGACCAAGGACACCGCCGCCCGCGAAATCGCGCTGGCCTTCGGGGTGCCGCCGATGCTGCTCGGCATCCCCGGCGACGCAACTTACGCCAACTACCAGGAGGCCAACCGCGCCTTCTACCGGCTGACCGTGCTGCCGCTGGTGGCCAAGGCCACTGCCGCATTGGCCGACTGGCTGGCGGGCTGGACCGGCGAAGAGCTATGCTTGAAGCCCGACCTCGACCAGCTGCCCGCCCTGGCAGCCGAGCGCGAGGCGCAGTGGCGGCGTATCACTTCCGCGGATTTCCTCAGCAATGAGGAAAAGCGGCAGCTGCTGGGGTTGCCCACAGAAGCCCCGGCCGCGCCGCAGACGGAGGGCGGACAGGATGACTGAGCACCCGATGCACGCATTTGATTGTTCACCGGGATTGCGCCTGTCCGCCCATGAGCGGGTGGCCCAGATCCAGCATGAGGCGGTGAACCGCCGCCTCGACCGGATCGAACAGATGATGGAGCGGCTGGAGAAACGCCTCTGGCTCACCGTCTACGGCGTCGCCGCGGTGATCCTGGCGCAGGCCTTCCAATCCTTCCTGACGGTGCAATTGCCGTAACACCAATGACTTGCGAGGCTCAGATGATGCAGGGAACTCCCCAGCTGGAACATAAATTCGCACGCTTCGGCGAGGATCTCTCGCTGAAGGACGCCACCGGAATCGAAGGCTACGCCAGCCTGTTCGGCCAGACCGATCAAGGCGGCGACGTGGTCGAGCGCGGCGCCTATGCGGCATCGCTTAAGGCGCTCCGGGATCAGGGCCGCACGGTCAAGATGCTGTGGCAGCACGACCCGCACCAGCCAATCGGCGTCTGGGACGAGGTGCGCGAGGACAAGCGTGGGCTTTACGTCAAGGGCCGCATCCTGACCGCCACCCCCAAGGGCGCCGAGGCCGCCGCGCTGATCGCGGCGGGCGCGATTGATGGCCTCTCCATCGGCTACCGCACCCAGAAGGCCACCCGGGCCCAGGACGGCAGCCGCCGCCTGACCCAGGTGGAGCTGTGGGAGGTGTCGCTGGTCACCTTCCCGATGCTGCCCGCCGCCCGTGTGGCGGCCAAATCCGCCGCCGCAGATGCCGAAGCCGAAGCGCTGCGCGCCCTGGCCGATGGCCTGCGCCAGATCACCCGCGACCTCAAAACAGGACACCCGACATGAGCAACCAAGACCTCCCGGCAAACACCGGGGACGCAGCGCCCCTGGCGCATGAAGTGAAACAGGCCGTGACCGGCTTTCTTCATGAATTCAAGGGGTTTCAGGACGACATGCAATCAAGACTGAAACAGGCAGAAGAGCGAGTGAACATGCTGGACCGTAAGACAATCTCTCAGAACCGCCCCCATCTGGCAGCCAGCCAGGACGCGGGCGCGCCGCATCAGAAGGCGTTCAACGCCTACCTGCGCTGCGGCGACGACGACGGCCTGCGCGGGCTTGAGCTGGAAGGCAAGGCGATGTCCACCGCCGTGGCCAGCGATGGCGGCTATCTGGTCGATCCGCAGACGTCGGAAACCGTGAAATCGGTGCTGAACGCCTCCGCCTCGATCCGCGCCGTGGCCTCCGTGGTGCATGTGGAGGCGTCCTCTTATGACGTGCTGATCGACCACAGCGAAATGGGGGCCGGCTGGGCCAATGAAACCGGCCCCGCGGCGGAGACCTCCACCGGCTCCATCGACCGCATCACCATCCCGCTGCATGAACTCAGCGCGCTGCCCAAGGCGTCGCAGCGGCTGCTCGATGACAGCGCCTTTGATATCGAGGGCTGGCTGGCCACCCGCATCGCCGACAAATTCGCGCGCTCCGAGGCCGACGCCTTTATCAACGGCGACGGTATCGACAAGCCCACCGGCTTCCTCAACTACCCGGTGACCGAAAACGGCACCTGGACCTGGGGCGAGATCGGCTACAGGGTTTCCGGCGTCGACGGCGATGTCGGCAATGGCGACGCGATCATCGACCTGGTCTATGCGCTGGGGGCCGAATACCGCGCCAATGCCACCTTCATTCTGAACTCCAAGACCGCGGGAATGCTGCGGAAACTGAAGGACGCTGATGGCCGCTTCCTGTGGTCTGACGGCCTGGCCGCAGGCGAGCCTGCGCGCCTCATGGGCTACCCGGTGCTGATCGCCGAGGACATGCCAGACCCGGCCTCCAACAGCTACTCTATCGCCTTCGGCGACTTCCGCGCCGGCTATACCATTGCCGAGCGCCCGGACCTGCGCGTGTTGCGCGACCCCTTCAGCGCTAAGCCGCATGTGCTGTTCTACGCGACCAAGCGCGTCGGCGGCGATGTCAGCGACTTTGCCGCGATCAAGCTGATGAAATTCGGCCTGAGCTAACCGCTCAGCGCTGATGGCGGACCGGCAGCCCGGTCCGCCGGCTGGCACGCACCCCATATTTCCTTGCCGTCTAGCTGCTCCCCCTCCGTCCGAGCGGCAGGGAACGGTGCGTGCCGGCCGAACCTTCAAAAACGGACAGCAGATCAGGGCCGGCTCAGGGGGAGGCCCGCAGGAGTGAGATGATGATGCTGAGCGAAGTGACCCCCGTGCCCGAGGCCGCCCTGCCGCTGGCCCCCTTCAAGGCGCATCTGCGTCTGGGCACCGGCTTTGGCGAGGACAGCCTGCAGGACGAGGTGCTGTTTGGCTTCCTGCGCGCCGCCCTGGCCGCGGTGGAAGGAAGGACCGGCAAGGCACTGATTACCCGGGATTTTGAGCTGGAGATCCGCCACTGGCGCGACCGCGCCCGGATGGTGCTGCCGATCGCCCCGGTGCGGGCGGTGACAGAGGTGATGATCCGTGACGCCGCAGGAGCTGAGACGGTTCTGAACCCTTCCGCTTACCAGCTGGAGCGTGACAGCCAGCGCCTGCGTTTGTGCCCGGCCGGCAGCCTGCTGCCCGCCATCCCGGCCGGCGGTCTGGCGCGGATCACCCTGCAGGCCGGCATGGCCGCGGACTGGGGCGGCTTGCCTGCCGATTTGGGCCAGGCGGTGATGCTCTTGGCGGCGCATTATTACGAATACCGGGCCGACACCGGCCTGCATGGCGGCTGCATGCCCTTCGGCGTCACCAGCCTAATCGAACGCTACCGCAGCCTGCGGCTGACATTGGGAGGATTGGCATGAAACAGCCCCCGAACCTCACCCGCAAGCTGGTGCTGGAAGACCCCCAGCGCGCCCCCGACGGCGCCGGCGGATACACCGAGACTTGGGTTGCGCTTGGCACCCTCTGGGCCGAGGTGAAATCCCTCTCGGGCCGCCTGGCCGGTGACAGCGTATCTTTGCAGAAATACCGGATCACCCTGCGCGCATCGCCGGAGGGTTTTGCATCCCGTCCGCGCCCGGACCAGCGCTTCCGCGACAATGAACGCCTCTACCGCATTGATGCGGTTGCAGAAAGCGCCCCGGACGCCCGCTACCTCACCTGTTTCGCGGTTGAGGAGGTGAGCGGATGACCTATGCCATCGCAGGCGGGCTGCAATCCGCCGTCTACACCCACCTGACCGGCGACGCGGGCCTCTCCGCGCTGGTCGGCAATGCGATCTATGACGCGATCCCCGCAGGCCCCTTGCCGCAGACCTATGTGGCGCTGGGATCGGAGGAGGTGCTGGACCGCTCCGACAAGACCGCAGGCGGGGCGGAGCACCGGTTCTTCGTCACCGTCACCACTGACACTGCCGGGTTTGCCGGCGCCAAGGCTGCCGCCGCAGCCGTCTGCGACGCGCTGGTCGGCGCCTCCGTGCCGCTGCCGCGCGGCCAGCTGACCGGCCTCTGGTTCGACCGCGCCAAGGCCGAGCGGCTGACCACCGGCGGCAGGCAGATCACCCTGCGCTTCAGGGCGCGGGTGGATGACGTCTGAACCTCAGAAACCTGATGAAACCAATTGAAATACATGGAGAACCCCCATGACAGTTCAAAACGGCAAGGACCTGTTGGTCAAAGTGGACATGAACGGCGCTGACCTGTTTGAAACCATCGCCGGCCTGCGCGCCACCCGTATCAGCTTCAACGCCGAAAGCGTAGATGTGACCAGCCTCGAAAGCCAGGGCGGCTGGCGCGAATTGCTGGCAGGCGCCGGTGTGCGCTCCGCCAGCATCTCCGGCTCCGGCATCTTCCGGGACGAGGCAACGGATGAGCGCGCCCGGCAGCTGTTCTTCGAAGGCCTCACGCCGGAGTTCCAGGTGATCATCCCCGATTTCGGCATCGTGCAGGGGCCGTTCCAGGTCACAGCACTTGAATACGCGGGCAGCCACAACGGCGAGGCGACTTATGAGCTGTCGCTCGCCAGCGCCGGCCAGCTCAGCTTCTCGGCGGTCTAAGCGATGATGAACCCCCACGCTGGCGAGGCGGAATTGCTCGTGAATGGAAACCCTTACGTGCTGAAGCTGACGCTGGGCGCGCTGGCGGGGCTGGAGGCCGCGCTGGAGGAAGGCACGCTGGTCGATCTGGTGCAGCGGTTCGAACAGGGCCGGTTTTCTGCCCGCGATGTGCTGGCGCTCCTGGCGGCCGGCCTGCAGGGCGGCGGCCATGATCTCAGCCGCGAAGACCTCGCTGCCGCCACCATCACCGGCGGCCCGATGCAGGCGGCGCGGGTGGCGGCGGAGCTGTTGGTGCGCAGCTTTGCCGTGCCGGAAGAGCCATGAGCGGACTGGACTGGCCCGCGCTGATGCGCGCCGGGATGGCGGGGCTGAAGCTGCTGCCGCGCGACTTCTGGCAGCTGACGCCGGCGGAACTGCGGCTGATGCTGGGCGAGGCTGCGGCACCGCAGCCGCTCAGCCGCCACCGGCTGGCGGCCTTGATGCACGATTTCCCGGACGCGCCCAGCCCGGCAAACAAGGAGACAAAAGATGACTGACTCATCGTCGATGGCGGAACTGGAACTGCAGGGCGAAGCTTTGGGCGAAGCGCTGGACGGTGCCTCTGGAATGGCCGCGGCCTTTGCAGAAGTGCTGGGGCGGGTCAAGGAGGGGTTCTCCGAAACCGGGCGCGATGCGCAGATCCTGGACCGAAGTCTTTCCAAGGGCTTACGGCGCGCTTTTGAGGGGCTGGCCTTTGACGGCGACAGCCTGTCGGAGGCGATGGACACCCTCGCGCGCTCAATGATCCGAACTACCTACAACGCGGCGATGAAGCCGGTGACCAATCATCTCAGCGGCATGATGACCGAGGGGCTGACCTCCCTGATCGGAAACATTCTGCCCTTCGCCAATGGTGCGGCCTTCAGCCAGGGCAAGGTGATGCCCTTTGCCAAGGGCGGTGTTGTCACCAGCCCCACAGCATTCCCGATGCGCGGCGCCACCGGGCTGATGGGCGAGGCCGGGCCGGAGGCGATCCTGCCGCTCACCCGCGGCGCTGACGGCTCGCTGGGCGTGCGCAGCCAGGGCGGCGGTTCGGTCAGCGTGGTGATGAATGTGACCACCCCGGACGTCAAAGGCTTTGAACGCAGCCGCAGCCAGATCGCCGCGCAGCTGTCGCGCGCGCTCAGCCGCGGCGGACGCAACCGTTAAGGATGGAGGGTAACACAATGAATTTCCACGAAGTCCGCTTTCCCGCCTCGCTCAGCTTCGGCTCCGTCGGCGGCCCGGAGCGGCGCACCGATGTGGTGACGCTGGCCAACGGGTTCGAGGAGCGCAACACCCCCTGGGCGCACTCCCGCCGCCGCTATGACGCGGGGCTGGGCCTGCGCGCGCTGGAGGATATCGAGACGCTGATCGCCTTTTTCGAGGCCCGCCAGGGCCAGCTCTACGGCTTCCGCTGGAAAGACTGGAGCGATTACAAATCCGCCAGTGCCAGCGCGGACGTTGCCTTTGACGATCAGGTGGTTGCGACCGGCGACGGCGCCACGGTGACCTTTCAGCTGGCCAAGACCTACCGCTCCGGCGCCTTCACCTACCAGCGCCCGATTGCCAAACCGGTGGCGGGCACGGTGCGGGTCGGGATCGGCCAGGACGAGCTGCGCGAGAGCGTCGATTACGAGCTGGACACCGCCACCGGCCTGATCACCCTGGCGCATCCGCCGGAGAAGGGCCTGAGCATCCGGGCGGGGTTCGAGTTCGACGTGCCGGTGCGGTTCGACACCGGCAGCATCCAGACCAGCGTCGCCTCGTTCCAGGCGGGCGAGGCGCCGGCGGTGCCGGTGGTGGAGGTGCGGGTATGAGCGGGCTGTCCGAAGTCTTCCGGGCCCATGTGCAGTCCGGCATCACCACCCTGTGCCGCTGCTGGGCGCTGGCGCGGCGCGACGGTGCGGTGCTGGGCTTTACCGACCATGACTGCGTGCTGCGCTTTGACGGGCTGGCGTTTCAGCCCGGCAGCGGCCTGACGGCGCGGGCGGTGAGCCAGGCCACCGGCCTGTCGGTCGACAACACCGAGGCGCTGGGGGTGCTGAGCGATGCCGCAGTGCGCGAGGCGGACATCGAGGCGGGCCGCTTCGACGGCGCCGAGGTGCGCTGCTGGCTGGTGAACTGGCAGGATGTCTCGATGCGCTGGCTGCAGTTCCGCAGCTCGATTGGCGAGATCCGCCGGGCCGGCGGCGCCTTTCAGGCGGAACTGCGCGGGCTGACGGAGGCGCTGAATCAGCCGCTGGGGCGGATCTATCAGAAACCCTGCACCGCGGTGCTGGGCGATGCCGCCTGCGGGTTTGACCTCGGGACGCCCGGCTATGCCGCGGAGCTGGCCGCCGCAGAGGTGGAGCGCAACGAGGTGTTCCGCTGGGACGCTTTGCCGGGGTTTGAGCCGGACTGGTTCACCGGCGGGCGGCTGACGGTCCTCAGCGGCACGGCTGAGGGGCTGTGGGCGGCGGTCAAGGCCGACCAGTCCACGGCTGACGGCCGGAAAATCGGCCTGTGGGAACCCATCCGCGCTGCGGTGCAGCCTGGTGATACGGTCCGGCTGGAGGCGGGCTGCGACAAGCGGCTGGAGAGCTGCCGCCTGAAGTTCAACAACCTGCTGAACTTTCAGGGTTTCCCCGACATTCCGGGGGAGGACTGGGTGATGGCGGTGCCGCGCCAGTCGGGCGTGAACACCGGGGGCAGCAGGCGATGAGCCGGGTGGTGCAGGCTGCCCGCGGCTGGATCGGCACGCCCTATGTACATCAGGCCTCCTGCAAGGGGGCGGGCTGCGATTGCCTGGGCCTGATCCGGGGCCTGTGGCGCGAGCTGTGCGGGGCCGAGCCGGAGCTTCCGCCCGCCTACACGATGGACTGGTCCGAGCCGCAGGGCACCGAGGCGCTGTGGCAGGCGGCGGCGCGGCATCTGACGGCAAAGCCGTTGCGAGACGCTGCCCCCGGCGACGTGATCCTGTTCCGCATGCGCGAAGGATCGGTGGCCAAGCATCTGGGGGTGCAGTCTCAGGCTGGCAGCAATGAGACGAGGGCAATGCCTGGCCGCGGGCGGAAACGAAGTGCCCGCCCGGGGGGGCGGACGGGCACTGCCCGGCCTATCGGCCAGGCGGAAGTTGTCAATTCAGGCCCCGCCTTCATCCACGCATACGCCGGCCACGGGGTTGTCGAAAGCCCGCTGAGCCCGCCCTGGCAGCGCCGCATCGTGGCGCGGTTTCACTTCCCGAAGGAGCTGAACTGATGGCAACCATTCTTCTCTCTGCCGCAGGCGCGGCGGTTGGCGGCGCAATCGGCGGCACTGTCGCGGGCCTCTCGTCCGCGGTGGTCGGCCGGGCGGTGGGCGCCACACTGGGCCGCATGATCGACGAACGCCTGCTGGGCTCAGGCTCGGCCCCGGTGGAGACCGGCAAGGTCGACCGCTTCCGCCTGACCCAGTCCAGCGAGGGCAGCCCTGTCGCGCAGGTCTATGGCCGGATGCGGCTGGGCGGGCAGGTGATCTGGTCCTCGCGGTTCCTGGAAACCTCCACCACCAGCGGCGGCGGCGGCAAGGGCCGGCCCAGCCAGCCGCAGGTCACCAGCTACAGCTATTCGGTGTCGCTGGCGATTGCGCTCTGCGAGGGGGAAATCGCCCATGTCTCCCGCATCTGGGCCGATGGGGAGGAGGTGGCGCCCAAGGATCTGAACATGACCGTCTACCGGGGCACAAAAGACCAGCTGCCCGACCCGGTGATGGAGGCGGTCGAGGGCGCGGGCCAGGTGCCTGCCTACCGCGGTACGGCCTATGTGGTGTTCGAGAACCTGGAGCTGTCGCGCTTCGGCAACCGGGTGCCGCAGTTTTCCTTTGATGTGCTGCGGCCGGAGCAGGTGGACAGCGGCACCTATGCGCAGGATCTGGGCCAGCTGGTGCAAGGCGTGGCGCTGATGCCGGGCACCGGCGAATACGCGCTGGCCGCCGAGACGGTGCAGTATTCCGGCGGGCCGGGCGATGCGAAGGCGGCCAATGAGCATACGCCCTCGGGGATGAGCGACCTCAAGACCTCGCTGACCGCGCTGGAGGCGGAGCTGCCGTCCTGCGGCGCGGCCTCGCTGATCGTGTCGTGGTTCGGCGATGACCTGCGCTGCGGCAGCTGCACCCTGACACCCAAGGTGGAGCATAAGGAGGCTGAGGGCAGTCTGCCCTGGAGCGTCAGCGGCCTGACCCGCGGGACGGCGGCGCAGGTGCTGACGCAGGAGGGCAAGCCGGTGTATGGCGGCACCCCCGCCGACGCCTCGGTGATCGAGGCGATCCGGGAGCTGCAGGATCGGGGCCTCAGGGTGATGTTTTACCCCTTCATCCTGATGGACCAGGCCGAGGGCAACGAATTGCCCGATCCCTGGACCGGCGGCGCCAGCCAGCCGCATCTGCCGTGGCGGGGGCGGATCACACTGTCCGCCGCGCCGGGGCAGCCCGGCTCGCCCGATGGCACCGCGGCGGCGGAGGCTGAAGTGGCGGCGTTCTTTGGCACCGTCACGGCGGCGGATTTCACCGTGGGGGACGGCACGGTTGCCTACAACGGGCCGCAGGAATGGAGCCTCAGCCGCTTCATCCTGCACAATGCCGCGCTGTGCGCAGCGGCGGGCGGGGTGGAAGCCTTTTGCATCAGCTCCGAAATGCGGGCGCTGACGCAGATCCGCGGTGCCGCGGGCTTTCCGGCGGTGGCAGCCCTGCGCGCCCTGGCGGCAGAGGTGCGGCTGCTGCTGGGGGCGGAGACCAAAATCGGCTATGCCGCCGACTGGTCGGAATACTGGGGCTATCAGTCGCCGGAGGGCGACCGGTATTTCCATCTCGACCCGCTGTGGGCGGATGACACCATCGACTTCATCGGCATCGACAACTACATGCCGCTCAGCGACTGGCGCGAAGGCGAGGATCACCTGGACGCGCGCTCCGGCGTGCCCGCGGTCTATGACCTCGGCTACCTGCGCAGCAATGTGGAGGGCGGCGAGGGGTTTGACTGGTATTACCACTCGCCCGAGGCTGCAGCGGCGCAGATCCGCACGCCGATCACTGACGGCGCGCATGATGAACCTTGGATCTGGCGCTACAAGGATATCCGCAACTGGTGGATGCAGGAGCATCACGAGCGGGTCGGAGGGGTGCGCCAGGCCGCGCCCACCGCCTGGGTGCCGCAGAGCAAACCCATCTGGTTCACCGAACTGGGCTGCGCCGCCATCGACAAGGGCACCAACCAGCCGAACAAGTTCCTGGATCCGAAAAGCTCTGAATCCAAACTGCCTAAATATTCCAACGGGTTGCGCGACGATCTGATGCAGATCCACTACCTGCGCGCGATCCTTGGCTATTGGGGCGAGGACGCCAACAATCCGGTTTCCGAGGAATACGGCGATCGCATGCTGGATATGTCCAACGCCTATGTCTGGGCCTGGGACGCGCGGCCGTTTCCGGCCTTTCCCAGCCGGGCGGACATCTGGACCGACGGCGAAAACTACCTGCGCGGCCATTGGCTGAACGGGCGGGCCGGGCAGCGCACGCTGGCCTCGGTGGTGGCGGAGGTGTGCCGCTGCGCGGGGCTGGAGGATTTTGACGTCTCGCGGCTTTACGGCGTGGTGCATGGCTATGTGAACCCGGATGTGAGCGATGCGCGCGCGGTGCTGCAGCCCTTGATGCTGCGCTTCGGGTTCGACGCGGTGGAGCGCGGCGGGACGCTGCAGTTCCGGATGCGCAGCGGCAGCGGGGCCGAGGCGCTGGCGCTGGAGCATCTGGCCGAAAGCGGCGAGCTGGAGGGCACGCTGGAGCTCTCCCGCGCCAGTGAAGCGGAGCTGGCGGGGCGGGTGCGGCTGCGGTTTACCGAATGGGGCGGCGACCATGCCGCCGGGTCGGTGGAGGCGGTCTTGCCCGATGAGGCCACCCATTCCGTCAGCCAGACCGAGCTGCCGCTGGCGCTGACCGGGGCCGAGGCGCGCCAGGTGGCCGGGCGCTGGCTGGCCGAGGCGCGGATCTCGCGCGATACGCTGCGGTTCCAGCTGCCGCCCTCGATGCTGCATCTGGGCGCGGGGGATGTGGTCTCGCTGCCGCTGGAGGGGGGTGAACAGCTCTACCGCATCGACCGGCTGGAGCAGGCTGAGGCGCAGCTGGCGGAGGCGGTGCGGATCGAGCCCGGTACCTATGACCTGGCCGCGGTGGCGGAGGAGTTGCCGGGGGTCAACGCCTTTGCAGCGCCGGGGCCGGTGCTGCCCCTGTTCCTGGACCTGCCGTTGATGCGCGGCGATGAGGTGCCGCACGCGCCGCATCTGGCGCTGACGGCGCGGGCCTGGCCCGGCAGTGTGGCGGTCTATGGCTCGGAGGCGGATGAAAATTACGCGCTGGAGCAGGTGATTGCGGCGCGGCAGGTGATCGGGGTCACGGAGACACCGCTGTTGGCCGCAGGCGCCGGGCGCTGGGATCTGGGGGCGGATCTGCAGGTGAAGCTGATCTCCGGTTCGCTGGAAAGCCGCACCGTTGAGGCGGTGCTGAACGGCGCCAATGCGGCCGCCATCGGCGATGGCACGCCCGGCAGCTGGGAACTGTTCCAGTTCCGCGCGGCAGAGCTGATTGCGCCGCAGACCTACCTGCTGCGCGGGCGCTTGCGCGGCCAGCAGGGGACCGATGCCGTGATGCCGGAGGTCTGGCCTGCCGGGTCTTACGTCGTGCTGCTGGACGGCACGCCGGTGCAGCTGGAGCTGGCGCCGGAACAGCGCCGCCGGGTGCGGCATTACCGGATCGGGCCTGCGCGCCGGGCGCTGGAGGATCCGTCATATGTGCACCGGCAGGAGAGCTTTGAGGGCATTGGCCTGCGGCCTTATGCGCCGGTGCATCTGCGGCTGAGCGGCGCGCTGGGCGAAGACATTGCCGCCGTCTGGGTGCGCCGCACCCGGATCGAGGGCGACAGCTGGGAGCTGGACGAGGTGCCGCTGGGCGAAGAGACGGAATCCTACCGCATCCGGGTGATGCGCGGGACCGCGGTGCTGCGGGAGGAGACGGTGGCCGCGCCGGGCTGGGCCTATCCGGCAGCGGCGCAGGCGGCGGACGGGGTGCAGGCGGGCGATGTGCTGGAGGTGGCGCAGCGGTCGGCGCGGTATGGCGCCGGGCCCGCGGTGCGGGCCGTTCTGGAATGATCCGCCCGGTGCTGCCCGGCGATGTCTCTGCGGTGGCGCGGGCGCTGCTGGCGGTGCCGGAGAGCGGCCGCCTGCGCCTGTGCCGCCGCATTTTCGGCGGCGCGGCAGAGGCGGCGGCGCATTGCCGGATGCTCAGGCGCCTGCATCCGCGCTGGGGCGACGGCTCGCTGAATGCGGCGGCCCGGCGGTTCGCGCTGGCAGAGGAACCGTTTCTGGATGACGCGGCGTATCTCAGCTGCACCCGGCTGGTGCTGCGGGAACTGGCGGGGGTGCTAGACGCGGAAGGGGAGCCTCCCGCCCGCTGAACCCGGCAGGAAACCTGCCCGGCCAGCCGTTGGGCGTGGCGCCGCCTGCCTGCGGCGGCGTTCCATCGATAACGAAAATGTACCCCATCACGGGTTTGCGTTTGCCGAAAAAGCCCTTAGATGGCTATCTTGAGCGGAGAAAGGATGCATCGCCATGTTCAAAACGCAGCACGCCGTCGCCTCGCTGGATCCCGTCTGGGACCGGATCACCAAGGAAGCCCAGGACGCTGTCGACTCGCAGCCGCTGATGGGCGGGCTGATCCATGCCTGTATCCTGCACCATAAATCGCTGCAGAAGGCGCTGTCCTACCGGATTTCCGCCAAGCTGTGCTCGAACGAGATGTCGATGACCATCCTGCGGGAGATCGTCGATGCCGCCTATGAGGCCGACCCCGGCATCGTGGAAGCCTCGCGCGCCGACCTGATGGCGGTTTATGAGCGCGATCCGGCCTGCCACCGGTTGCTGCAGCCGATCCTCTATTTCAAGGGGTATCAGGCGGTGCAGGCCTACCGGATCGGCCATTGGCTGTGGCAGCAGGGCGACTGGGATCTGGCGTATTTCTTCCAGATGCGGATTTCCGAGATCTTCGGCGTCGATATCCATCCGGCGGCGGTGATCGGCAAGGGGATCATGATCGACCATGCCCATTCCATCGTCATCGGCGAGACCGCGGTGGTGGGCGACAATGTGTCGATGCTGCATTCGGTGACGCTGGGCGGCACCGGCAAGGAGGAAGAGGACCGGCATCCGAAGATCGGCGACGGGGTGCTGATCGGCGCCGGCGCCAAGGTGCTGGGCAACATTAAGGTCGGCCATTGCAGCCGCATTGCTGCCGGGTCGGTGGTGCTGTCGGAGGTGCCGCCGTGCAAGACCGTGGCGGGCATTCCGGCGCGCATCGTCGGCGAGGCGGGCTGCGACCAGCCCTCGGTCAGCATGGACCAGCGGTTTCCGAACGGTTCCGACTGAGGGGAGCGCCGCAGGCCGCGCCGCAATTTGAGTATTTTTGGAAGATGAAAGGGGCGCGGAATGCGCCCTTTTTTACTGCCTTCTCCGGCAGGAAATAATGTTTCTGTATAGAGGGTTGCGGGAGGCTGTTGATCCTTTGCCCGGGGGCGGGGCAGCCTGCGGTTCCGCAAACCGGCGCGACGGGCGGAGGGCGGTCTTATTTGACGGCAACCTCGGCGGGCTGGCTTGAACCCGGTTGCGCCGGGGCGCATAGTCCGGGGCAACAGCTTCTTTTCTGCAGTTTCTATTTGGGGGACAGACCATGATTTACACGACCGAAGGCCGCGGGCGGCTCTATGGCTCGATCCTGGAGACGGTGGGGAACACGCCCGCGATCCGGCTGAACCGCATCGCGCCGGATCATGTGACCATCTACGTGAAATTCGAGGCGTTCAACCCGGCGGGGTCGGTGAAGGACCGGCTGGCGCTGAACATCATCGAGGCGGCGGAGCGGGAGGGGCGGCTGAAGCCCGGCCAGACAGTGGTGGAGGCGACCAGCGGCAACACCGGCATCGGCCTCGCCATGGTCTGTGCCGCCAAGGGGTATCCGCTGGTGATCACCATGCACGACGGGTTCTCCGTCGAGCGGCGGCGGCTGATGCGGATGCTGGGTGCCAAGGTGGTGCTGACCCGCAAGGAGGACAAGGCGGTGGGCATGGTGGTGAAGGCCAAGGAGCTGGCGGAGGCCAACGGCTGGTTCCTGGCGCATCAGTTCGAGACCAAGGACAACGCCGACATTCATGAGAGCACCACCGCGCGGGAGATCCTGGGGGATTTCGCGGGCGAGCGGCTGGATCACGTGGTGCTGGGCTATGGCACCGGCGGCACGGTTGCGGGTCTCGGGCGGGTGCTGAAGGGCGCGCGGCCCGATCTGAAGATCACCCTGAGCGAGCCGTCCAACGCGGCGCTGGTGCAGTCCGGTGAGGCGCAGGCGCGTAACGATGAGGGCGAGCCTGCGGCGACCCATCCGGCCTTCAACCCGCATCCAATCCAGGGCTGGACCCCGGATTTCATCCCGCTGGTGCTGCAGGAGGCGCTGGACGAGGGCTATTTCGATGCGCTGGAGCCTGTGAGCGGTGAGGAGAGCATTGCCTGGTCGAAGCGGCTGGCGGCGGAAGAGGGCATTCTGACCGGGATTTCAGGCGGCGGCAGCCTGGCGGCGGCGGTCAAGGTGGCGGTGCGGGCGCCGGAGGGGGCAGTCCTTCTGGCGATGCTGCCGGATACCGGCGAGCGCTATCTCTCGACGCCGCTGTTTGACGGAATTGCTGCGGAGATGGATGAGGCGGAGCAGGCGCTGTCGGCCTCGACCCCCGGGTATCAGTACTGATCTGCGCGCCGCCGCTGGCGTGGTGCTGGCGGCGGCGGTTGCGCAGGTGAGTATTTGGGGAAAGATGAAAGGGGGCGGGGGCGTTCCCTTTCTAAGTTTCGATGGTTCTTGGGGGACGTGTAGCCCGCCTGTCTCAATGTCCACGAAGCGGGGGTTTGCTGCCGTTTTCCGCAGGTGCGGCCCGAGACCCTAGCGTACCGCAGCTAAGCGCAAGAGCAGGCTATGAAAAGTCGCTGAGGCGCATCAGCCCACACGTTGCAACACTGCAGCGCAGCTATCGCTCCTCAGCCATTTAATGGGCGGAAATCAGAATCCTGATTTGCTGATTTCGGCAAATGAGAGAGCAGTAATTGGCCTTCATGAGACTTCAGCGCGAGGCGCGCTGTCGGGCCGTAGCGTTCGAAATCCCCGAAAAGCTCCAGAACCTCCTCCCGCGTTTCAGCATCAAAGGACCCTAGAGTTTCAGCTCCCGGATGATAGCTCTCACTTGCAAGACCGTTGCCGCAGAGAATTTCATGCTCATCAAACAGCAAGTGGACATAGGTCACCGGCTGGCCATCTGCCCGCACTTGGATTGTTGTGCCGTTCACAAGATGCTTCGCCTTGACCAAGACTTCGGACTGTCCAAATAGCAGCTCTGCCAGCTCAGAAGAAATCAGCACCCGGTGGTTTTGCGACACGGCGATTGGGCCATGATCGCCAAGCGCATGAGCAGCAAAGACCACCGGTGCATGGCGGCCTGTTGCGTGGCGGGTGCTGTACCCGATCCAGCGCAGTGGCTGCAGACCGTGATCCCGGGTCATGACCTCGGCTCCCACTTCCAGGTCTTCGACAGCGACTGAGCCGTACCTTGTATCGATCTGTGTGCCTGCCACGAAACACGGCGGAGCACCTGTAACGGTTTCGACCTTTACCGATCCGACATCGCTGTTTCCTCGATCATCCACAACCGTATAGGAAAACGTGCTGGTTTCAGACACAGTGCTGTCATTTGTGATCGAGAGCGTGCCGTCCGCATTCAGGGTCACGACTTCACCGCTGCTCAGCGTTACGGACTGACCGGAGGAAACAGCCTGGCCCGCAATATGGGTGATCGTCAGGCTGCTGCCGTCGCTGTGGAGGTCGTTTTCCAGAACGTTCAGGATCTCGGAGCCATCGCCTGAGATTTGGAAGACATCGCTTTTTGCAACCAGATCCGGCTCAAACGGACCCGTCATCGTGTCGATGTCCGAATTCCAGACCAGATCCCCGAGCAAACCGCCTTCCGGCAGACCTGAGAAGTCGAGGATCATTGTGGTATAGAGGTCTCCGGCAGCCTCGCTTCCGGACAAATTCACAATCCCGGTATATGTCGCCGTGATAGTCCCGGACAGGTCTTCATATTCGGGAGCAACTTTGAACGGAAAGCCGTTCTTGGAGGTTGGCGTGGACCCCCCGAGAGGATCATCGTCCATGGCAAAGGTCGTATCAAACACCGAGCTGGCCGGTGCAAGATCGATCTCAAGCGAGGTCAGCAGTTTCGTCGTCGATAGCTCGTGCCAGCTGTAGCCGAAGAACATATCGATGTCTGCGCCTGCCGCCCCGCCATTGGTATAGGGATCCAAGGCCTGCCACGTCAGGGTTTCCGTGGTGCCATCGGCGTAGGTTGCCGTGATACGGGCGCCTTCCAGATCTACCCCGCGAGAGGATGTGTCGGGTCGGACGTTATAGGCACTTTCATGCGGGTCTTCATCAAGCCGAACAATATCAATCGCAGGCATGACTATAGCCTCTTTCGAATGGATGCGGCCGAACCAAGTTAGATTGCCATGCCGGCAGCATTTGGCGGTCTTGAAAACACATTAGGGTGCTATGAACGCGCAGTATGGGATCACGGTGGCATAAACACAGCAGAATTGGGGCATGAATTGCGGATTGAGATCTGCCAATCGAACCAAATCATCTGCTTACGCCGAAAAATAGAATGCAGTTCACGTATTTCCTGAAGCCGCCACAGGTTTGCTGTGCTTGAAAGCTGTCCGGTGCAGATGCAGCGGCAGGACTGCTGCGCAAGGGCCGCGAAGGGCTTGAAGCGGCCGATTGAGGCCGGTAGCAGCATTACAAATGCAAAGCCCCGGTCGTGGACCGGGGCTTTGTTTTTGTCTAAAGGAGGCAGCCTCTTAGGCCAGCATCACCATCGGGTTTTCCAAGTTGCCGACGATCGCCTTCAAGAGGTCCGCGCCGAGGGCGCCGTCGATGACGCGGTGGTCGACCGACATGGTGACGCTCATTACCGTGGCGACCTTCAGTTCGCCGTCAGCGCCGACAACCGGTTTCTTGACGCCGGAGCCGACCGCCAGAATGCCCGCGTGCGGCGGGTTCACGATGGCGTCGAAATTGTCGATGCCGAACATGCCAAGGTTGGAGATTGCGAAGCTGCCGCCCTGGTATTCATGCGGTGCCAGCTTGCGGTCGCGGGCGCGCTTGGCGAGGTCCTTCATCTGCGCGGACAGGGCGGAGAGCGATTTCACGTCGGCGTCCTGCAGCACGGGGGTGAACAACCCGCCCTCGATGGCGACGGCAACCGCCACGTCGGAGGCTTTCATCTTGAGCACCCGGTCGCCAGCCCAGACCGCGTTGGCGTCCGGCACCGCTTGCAGCGCCAGCGCCACCGCCTTGATGATGAAGTCGTTGACCGAGAGCTTGACGCCGCGGCCTTCGAGCTGCTTGTTCAGCTCGCCCCGGAATTTCAACAGCGCGTCGAGCTGGATGTCGCGGCGCAGGTAGAAATGCGGGATGGTTTGCTTGGCCTCGGTAAGGCGGGCGGCGATGGTCTTGCGCATGCCGTCGAGCTTGACCTCTTCGAACTCGCGGCCCTCGTACATGCGGGCGACCATGTCGGCGGAGGGGCCGGCAGGGGCGGCGGCAGCGGCAGGAGCGGCAGCGGCGGCCTCTGCCTTGGGTGCTGCGGCGGCTGCGGCCTGCGGTTTCGCATCCATAACGTCGGCCTTGACGATGCGGCCCTTGGGGCCGGAGCCCTTGATCTGGGCTAGGTCCAGGCCCTTGTCCGCGGCGATGCGGCGGGCCAGCGGCGAGGCGAAGATGCGGTTGCCGTCCGCGCCCTGCGGGGCGGCGGGGGCAGCTTTGGCCTCTTCCTTGGGGGCCTCGGCTTTGGCTTCGGACTTGGCTTCAGCCGGCGCCTCTTCCTTGGCCGGGGCGGATGCGCCGCCGCCGGAGGACTGGATGTCGTCGGCGCTTTCGCCGTCTTCCAGCAGCACCGCGATGGGGGTGTTGACCTTCACGCCCTCGGAGCCTTCGGCGATCAGGATCTTGCCGATCACGCCTTCGTCCACGGCTTCAAATTCCATGGTGGCCTTGTCGGTTTCGATCTCGGCGATCAGGTCGCCGGAGGAGACGGTGTCGCCCTCCTTGACCAGCCATTTGGCAAGGGTGCCTTCCTCCATGGTGGGAGAAAGCGCGGGCATCAGGATTTCGGTGGGCATGTCAGCGCTCCTCAATCAGAACAATTTGGTCATAGGGCGCCTTGGGGCGCCCGGTGCCGCGGGCAAGCTGGGTGATCGCGGCTTCGATCTTGTCTTTGTATTCGGCCATCCAGACGTAGGCCTCCTGATGGGAGGGCCGCGAGCCGATCAGCCGTGTGTCTGCTGCCAGCCGTTCGGGAACCAGTGCGGTGACTGTGCGCCCGTCGACGGTCAGCGTGACGCGGTAGCATTCGGTTTCGGGATCGCGGCCCCTGATTTCCATCTTCGTCCTTAGCGGTAGGTCACTTGCTTCACGGCTTCCACCACCTCATCCGTGGTGATCAGCGCGTGGCGTTCCAGGTTGGCGGCATAGGGCATGGGCACGTCCTTGCCGGTGCAGGTGATGACCGGCGCGTCCAGATAGTCGAACGCCTGCTGCATCACCTCGGAGGCGATGTAGCTGCCGACGGAACCCTGCGGCCAGCCTTCCTCGACCGTGACCAGGCGGTTGGTCTTCTTGACCGATTCAATCACCGTGGGCAGGTCCATCGGGCGCAGCGTGCGCAGGTCGATGACCTCGGCGCTGATGCCGTCCTGGGCCAGCTTCTCGGCGGCTTCCAGCGCGTACTGCATGCCGATGCCGAAGGAGACGATGGTGGCGTCGGAGCCTTCGCGCCAGATCCGGGCCTTGCCGAAGGGGATGGTGAAATCATCCAGTTTCGGCACGTCGAAGGCGCGGCCGTAGAGGATTTCGTTCTCCAGGAAGATCACCGGGTTGGGATCGCGGATCGCGGTCTTCATCAGACCCTTGGCGTCGGCGGCGGAGTAGGGCATCACCACCTTGAGGCCGGGGATCTGCATGTACCAGGCGGCGTAGTCCTGCGAGTGCTGGGCACCGACGCGGGCGGCCGCACCATTGGGGCCGCGGAACACCATCGGGGCGCCCATCTGGCCGCCGGACATATAGAGCGTCTTGGCTGCCGAGTTGATGATGTGGTCAATCGCCTGCATGGCGAAGTTGAAGGTCATGAACTCGACAATCGGGCGCAGGCCGCCGAAGGCGGCGCCGGTGGCGATGCCGGCAAAGCCGTGCTCGGTGATCGGGGTGTCGATCACCCGCTTGGAGCCGAATTCGTCCAGCAGGCCCTGGGAGACCTTGTAGGCGCCCTGATACTCGGCGACTTCCTCGCCCATCAGGAACACGTCCTCGTCGCGGCGCATTTCCTCGGCCATGGCGTCGCGTAGCGCTTCGCGCACGGTGGTCTGCACCATCTCAGTGCCTTCCGGGTAGTCGGGTTCCAGCACACGGCTTTCGACCGGTGCAGGCGCGGCGGCAGCAGCGGGGGCTGCGGGCGCCTCAGCTGCGGGTGCCGGGGCTTCAGCAGCCGGGGCAGGGGCTGCGGAGGCGTCATAGCTTTCGCCGTCTTCCAGCAGCACCGCGATGGGGGTGTTCACCTTGACGCCTTCGGTGCCTTCACCGATCAGGATCTTGCCGACGGTGCCTTCGTCGACGGCTTCAAACTCCATCGTCGCCTTGTCGGTTTCGATTTCCGCCAGGATGTCGCCGGAGCTTACGGTATCGCCCTCCTTGACCAGCCATTTGGCCAGGGTGCCTTCCTCCATGGTCGGCGACAGGGCGGGCATCAGAATTTCAGTTGCCATGTCTTGTTCTTCCCTCTCAGGCGTTTTCCTGCGGCACTTCATCCGCGTAGATGTCGGTCCAGAGCTCGTCCAGGGCGGGTTCCGGGCTTTCCTTGGCGAAGTCGGCGGACTTGGAAACGATGTCCTTGATTTCCTTGTCGATCGCCTTGAGGTCTTCCTCGGTGGCGTGCTTGCCGGTCAAGAGCATGTCGCGGACCTGCTCGATCGGGTCGCGCTCCTCGCGCATCTTCTGGACCTCTTCGCGGGTGCGGTACTTGGCCGGGTCCGACATCGAGTGGCCGCGGTAGCGGTAGGTCTTGACCTCAAGGATATAGGGGCCGTCGCCGCTGCGGCAGTGGGCCACGGCGCGTTCGCCGGCTTCCTTGACGGAGAGGACGTTCATGCCGTCCACCGCTTCGCCCGGGATGCCGAAGGCCTTGCCGCGTTCCCAGATCTCCGCGCTGGAGGTGGAGCGCTGCTGCGAGGTGCCCATGGCGTACTGGTTGTTCTCGATCACAAAGATCACCGGCAGTTTCCACAGGGCGGCCATGTTGAAGGTCTCGTAGACCTGGCCCTGGTTGGCGGCGCCATCACCGAAATAGGTGAAGGTGACGCGGCCGTTGCCCTTGTACTTGTCGGCAAAGGCGAGGCCCGCGCCCAGCGGCACCTGGGCGCCGACGATGCCGTGGCCGCCATAGAAATGCTTCTCTTTCGAGAACATGTGCATCGAGCCGCCCTTGCCCTTGGAGTAGCCGCCTTCGCGGCCCGTCAGCTCAGCCATGACGCCGTCGGGGTCCATGCCGCAGGCCAGCATATGGCCGTGGTCGCGGTAGGAGGTGATGCGTTTGTCGCCTTCCTCGGCGGCGGCCTCGAGGCCCACGACAACGGCTTCCTGGCCGATGTAGAGGTGGCAAAAGCCCCCGATAAGACCCATGCCGTAGAGCTGGCCCGATTTCTCTTCGAATCGGCGGATCAGCAGCATCTCGCGGTAGTAGTGGGTGAGTTCTTCGGCAGAAACGTTTGGTTTCTTTGTGGTTTTTCTAGCGGCCATGGTGGTCGGCTCCCCCTGCAGGCTAGATAGTTTAGCATTAAACAAATTCATAACCGGTTTTGACGCGGCTGAATAGTGTTATTCTGCCGCGGGGTTTCCGCCGCGTAAAAAACCGCCGAAAGCGCACAAAAATGCCACGCCGGCGGGGCCGCGGCAGGTGCCGCATCATGGCCGCTTGCGCCCGCAAGGGGAAGGCCCTTTTGCAGCGGCGCGGCGGCAGGCGGGCGGTTCGGCCCACCGCGCGGCGGGGGCATTGCCGGTATTCCGGGGCTGCTGATTGTCTGAGAGGCGGTTGCGGGGGCGCGGGGCTGACGGGCTGGCGGACGCGTTACGCCGGGGGCGTCAAGGCGGGGGTCAGCGGATCACGATCTCGTCGGCACGGACCAGGCCCAGCACCGAGCGGGCCTGCTCATCCAGCAGGTCGAGATCGAGGTAATCGTCGGAGAGCCGCCGGGTCAGGTTTTCCATGTCGCCGATGTGGGAGTGGAGACGGCCGAGATCCAGCCGCAGTTCTTCTGCTTCGGCCTGGATCTCGACCCTCCGGAATAGACCGAAGTCGCCTTGCACCGCCGCAAAAGTGAAATACGCGCTGAGCGCGAAGGCGATGGCAAAGAAGGCGATGGCGCCAAAAGACGGCCGGGGGCTTCGGGTCACGTTGGGAGTGCCTGTATGTTACTGCTGTAGTGTTTTGATTTTGCGCCGTTTCCCGGCGTCTGTCTTATGTATGCCACAACCGAATCGGCTTGTGAATCCCAAAACTGTCCACTGGGGGAATTTTTTGCGCTTTGGCCCCGGCGCTGCCGCAACGGCAGACCGGCGGTGACGCGGCGCTGTGCTGGCCACGGCGCGGCGGCTTGCGCAGGCTGGGGCCAGGGAGGATCAGCGATGCAAGACAGGGCAGCCTGCGCCGGGCGCGGCGATTTGGGAACTCATGAGGTGCAGAACCAGCCGCAGCCGCGCGGCGGGCGCGATCTGTGGGCTGAGGACGCGGCGCTGCGGTCTTATGCGGCGCATCACGGCGGCCGCACGGATGCGCTGGCCCGCGCGGGGGCGGAGTACGGCAGCGAAACGCTGCTGGAGGCCGCTGCGGAGGCGCGGCGCGATCCGCCGCGGCTGGAGCTGTTCAGCCGCTCCGGACGCCGGCTGGACGAGGTGCGGTTCAATGCGGGCTATCATCAGGTGATGGCGGCGGCGCAGCGGCTGGGCTATGCCCATGCCGCCTGGGACGGCGCGCCGGGCGGCCATGTCACCCATGCGGCGCATGTCTATATGCTGAACCAGGTGGAGCCGGGCGTGTGCTGCCCGATGACGATGACTTATGCCGCCGTTCCCGCGCTGCGCCATGCGCCGGATCTGGTGGCGCTGTGGCAGCCGAAACTGCTGAGCGCGGAGTATGACCCGGCGGTGCGGCCCGTCGCGCACAAGCGCGGCGCGACGCTGGGCATGGCGATGACCGAGAAGCAGGGCGGCTCTGACGTGCGGGCCAATACCACCCGGGCGGTGCGGGACGGGGCGCATTACCGGCTGACCGGGCACAAGTGGTTCTGCTCCGCGCCGATGTCGGACGGGTTCCTGACGCTGGCCTATGCGGAGGGCGGGCTGACGTGCTTTCTGGTGCCGCGCTGGCTGGAGGAGGAGCGCAACGGCATCCGGCTGCAGCGGCTGAAGGACAAGCTGGGCAATCGCGCCAACGCCAGTTCCGAGATCGAATATGCGGAGGCGCTGGCCTACCGGGTGGGCGAAGAGGGCGCGGGCGTGCGCACCATCATCGAGATGGTGCATCACACAAGGCTGGACACCGCGCTGGCGCCTGCCGGGCTGATGCGGGCGGCGCTGGCGGAGGCCTTCTGGTGGGCCGAGGAGCGCGCGGCGTTTCAGAAGACGCTGATCGGCCAGCCGCTGATGCGCGCGGTGCTGGCCGATCTGGTGCTGGAGGCCGAGGGCGCGCTGGCCGCGGGCATGGCGATGGCGGCGGCGTTTGACCGGCCGGATCCGGACAGCCGGGCACTGGCGCGGATCGGGGTGGCCCTGGCAAAATACCTGGGCAACAAGCGCTGCATCCCGGTGATCGGCGAGGCGATGGAGGTGCTGGGCGGCATGGGCTATGTCGAGGAGACGCCGATGCCGATGCTGTATCGCGAGGCGCCCTTGAACGGGATCTGGGAAGGGTCGGGCAATGTGATCTGCCTCGATATCCTGCGCACGCTGGCCAGGGAGCCGCGGGCCGCGTCGGCGCTGAACGCGCTGCTGGACGGGGCCAGGGGCGGCGACCGGCGCTATGACGCGGGGCTGGCGGCGCACCGGGCGCGCTGGCCCGGGCTGCCGGATGAGGCGGAGGCGCGCTGGTTCGCCGAAAGCCTGGCCACGCTGATGACGGCGGCCTGCCTGATGGACGCGGCGCCTGCTGCGGTGGCGGAGGGTTATGTCACCAGCCGGATTGCCGGGGAGCGCGGATCGCTGCCGGGATCGGTGGCGGGGCTGGATGTGACCGCGATCCTGGCGCGGTTCCGCGGCGCATAGGTCCGCCGCCGGACAAGAAAAAGGCCCAGCTTTGCAGCCGGGCCTATGAGTGTTTGCAGCTTGGAGTTTACTGCTCGAGCGCCGCGACGCCGGGCAGGGTCTTGCCTTCCATCCATTCCAGGAAGGCGCCGCCGGCGGTGGAGATGTAGGTGAAGTCGCCCGCCGCGCCGGAGGCGTTCAGCGCCGCAACGGTGTCGCCGCCGCCGGCAACCGAGATCAGCTGGCCGGAGCGGGTCATCGCTGCGGCTTTCAGCGCGGCGGCGTTGGTGGCGGCGTCGAACGGTTCCAGCTCAAACGCGCCGAGGGGGCCGTTCCAGATCAGCGTCTTGCTTTTCGAGAAGACCTCGATGATGCGGGCGAGGCTTTCCGGGCCTGCGTCCAGGATCATGCCGTCCTCGGGGCATTGATCGGCGGGCAGGATTTCATGCGGCGCGTTGGATTCGAATTTCTTGGCGACCACGACGTCGGTGGGCAGGATGATCTCGCAGCCCGCGGCCTCGGCCTTGGCGAGGATCTCGGCTGCGGTGTCCTTCATGATGCGTTCGGCCAGCGAAATGCCGACCGGCAGCCCCTTGGCCACCAGGAAGGTGTTGGCCATGCCGCCGCCGATCACCAGGTGGTCGACCTTTTCGATCAGGTTGCCCAAGAGTTCCAGCTTGGTGGAGACCTTGGCGCCGCCGACCACTGCGGTCACCGGGCGCTTCGGCTTGCCCAGGGCGCTTTCCAGCGCCTGCAGCTCTGCCTGCATCAGGCGGCCCGCACAGGCGGGCAGCAGGCGGGCGATTGCCTCGGTGGAGCTGTGGGCGCGGTGGGCGGCGGAGAAGGCGTCGTTGCAGTAAACCTCGCCCAGCCGCGCCATGCCGGCCGCCAGATCGGGGTCGTTCTTGGTTTCCGCGGCGTGGAAGCGGGTGTTTTCCAGCAGGAGGACCTCACCCGGCTGCAGCGCGTCGGCAGCGGCCTCGGCGCCGGCGCCGACGCAATCGGCGGCAAACAGCACGCGGGTGTCAAAGGCGCGCTCCAGTGTCGGCACCAGCTGGTTCAGGGACAGGTTCTCGCGGCGCTCGCCGCCGGGGCGGCCGAAGTGGGCCAGCAAGATCGGCTTGCCGCCCGCCGCCAGAATGTCGCGCACGGTGGGGGCGATACGGCGGATGCGGGTGGAGTCGGTCACCACGCCTTCGACGATCGGCACGTTGATGTCCACACGCACCAGCACGCGCTTGCCGTTCAGATCCATGTCGTCGAGTGTTTTCCAGCCCATCTCAAGAGACCCCTTATGGTGAAAGTGCAGTCAAATCCGCGGGCTGTTTCGGGGGTTTTTGCGCATCAGTCAATGCTCCCTTGGCATTTCCGGGCGCTGCCCTTAACTATCGTTGCAAATTTCGACGACAGGAGGGCCACATGGCCGAGATCAAAGATCCCGAAAACACCATCATCATCGAGCTGAAAGACGGCAATGTGGTGATCGAGCTGCTGCCCGACGTGGCGCCGAAGCATTCCGAGCGGATGAAGGAACTGGCCCGTGCCGGCGAGTATGACAACGTCTGCTTCCACCGGGTGATCGACGGCTTCATGGCGCAGACCGGTGATGTGGCCAATGGCGACATGGAAGACGGCTTCAACTTGCGCATGGCGGGCACCGGCGGCTCCAGCCTGCCGAATGTTCCGGCCGAGTTCTCCAAGCTGCCGCATGACCGCGGCACCCTGGGCGCGGCCCGTTCGGCCAACCCGGACAGCGCAAACTCGCAGTTCTTCATCAACTTCAAGGACAACCACTTCCTGAATGGTCAGTACACCGTTTATGGCCGTGTCATCGACGGCATGGAGCACGTGGATGCGATCACACGCGGCGAGCCGCCTGCGAACCCGGACCGGATGATCTCTGTCAAGGTGGCTGCGGATGCATAAGGCGCTTTCGCTGGTGGCCCTGCTGGCGGCAGGGCCTGCCTTTGCTTCTGGTCTGGAAATCCAGGTCGCGGGCGAAGCCAACGGCACCATCAAGATCGACCTGTTCGAGGATGTGGCGCCCAAGCATGTGGAGCAGATCACCGCGCTGGCCGAAGCGGGCCAGTATGACGGCGTGGTGTTCCACCGCGTGATCGAGGGCTTCATGGCGCAGACCGGCGATGTTGAGTTCGGCAAGGCCGGCGGCGACATGCGCCGGGCCGGGCAGGGCGGCTCTGACCGCCCGGATCTGGCGGCTGAGTTCTCCGACATCACCTATGACCGCGGCGTGGTCGGCATGGCCCGGTCGCAGAGCCCGGACAGCGCCAATTCGCAGTTCTTCATCATGTTTGCCCCGGGCCCGTTCCTGGACGGCCAGTACACGGTTGTCGGCAAGGTGACCGAGGGCATGGATGTGGTCGATGCGATCAAGCGTGGCGCCGGCCCCAATGGCGCGGTGATCGGCCAGCCCGACACCATGGCCAAGGTGAGCGTGACCGAATAAAGCCTTCCGGCTTTCTGAAAGACGATGGCCCGCGCCCGGCACTCCGGGGGCGGGCCTTTTATATGCTGGGTGATGACAGGCGGTCACAAGCCCGTGCCCGCCCCTGTTCCGCGCCTCTCTGCCGCCGTTTACTGGGACCGGGAGGTGCTGGTCATGCTGAGGAGGTTGTTGTTGTGTTTCGGGCTGCTGTTGCCATTGACTGCAGCAGCCGATCCGCAGGTCTGGCAGAGGGAATGGCCGAAGACCGACTTCAGCCGGTCGCTGGTTAAGGATTGGCAGGAAATCCGCTCGGGAGGGGTACCCAAGGATGGTATCCCGGCGCTGGATACGCCGCAGTTCACAGAGGCCGCAAAGGACCGGAGGATCAAGCCGCGCGAGCCGGTGATCACGCTGGAGCTGGCGGGCGCCACGCCGCGGGCTTATCCGCTGCGCTATCTGACCTGGCATGAGATCGTGAACGATGTGGTGGCAGGGGTGCCGGTGGCGGTGACCTATTGCCCGCTGTGCAATTCGGCGGTGACATTCGACCGGCGCACCGGTGCCGGGGTGCTGCGCTTTGGGGTCACCGGCAAGCTGCGCCACTCGGATCTGGTGATGTATGACCGCGAAACCCAAAGCTGGTGGCAGCAGGCGACCGGCACCGGCATCGTCGGGCGGATGACCGGCACCCGGCTGAAGACGCTGCCGAGCTGGGTGGAAAGCTGGCAGGAGTTCACCGCCCGCAACCCGGACGGGCTGGTGATGGCACAGCCGGGCTGGAACCGGCGGTACGGGCAGAACCCTTATGTGAATTACGACAGGTCGGACTGGCCGTTCCTGTATGATGGCACCCCGCCGCCGCACGGGCTGGCACCGATGGAGCGGGTGGTGCGGGTCGGCAGCCGGGCCTGGCCGCTGGCGCGGCTGGCGCGCGAAGGCGGGATCCGCGAGGCCGGTGTGGTGCTGAGTTGGCGGACGGGCCAGGCCTCGGCGCTGGATACGGGCACGATTGCCGGCGGGCGCGATATCGGCTCTGTCCGGGTGCGCGACAGCCAGGGGCGCGATCTGCCGCATGACGTGATGTTTGCCTTTGCCTTCCACGCGTTCTGGCCGGACGGCACGTGGATGCTGAAATGACAAAAGGCGCGCCGCAGCGGGCGCGCCTTGCTTTTTTCCAGCGGACCGGCAGATCAGAACAGGAAGTTGTCCGCGTCCTGCAGCTGCGCCAGGCTGATGTCCTCCACCAGGATGGTCACATCGGCGAAAGAGACCAGCACATCGTCCCCCTGTGCCTCAAAATCCAGCTGGCCCAGGCGGGAGGCGCCGCGGCCGATCTGGATGTGATCCTGGCCTGCGGTGAAGTCGGTGATGGTGTCGTTGCCGTGGCCCTTGTGGAATACGAAGGTGTCAGCACGGCCGCCGCCGGTCAGCAGGTCGTCGCCCTTGTGGCCCAGCAGCACATCGCGCCCGCTGCCGCCGCTGAGGCGGTCGCCGCCGGTGCCGCCGGACAGGGTGTCATCGCCGCCGCCGCCGGCCAGGGTGTCGGCGCCGTTGCCGCCCTTCAATGTGTCGATGCCAGTGCCGCCCAGAAGCTTGTCTCTGCCCTTGCCGCCGTCAAGGAGATCGTTGCCGCTTTGGCCGCTGAGCACGTCATTGCCGCCGTCGCCATTCAGCGTGTCGTCTCCGCTCTCTCCGCTCAGCGTGTCCTTCGCGTCGCCGCCAGCCAGGTTGTCGTTGCCGCCGTCGCCGAACAGGCTGTCGGCGTCGAGACCGCCCAGCAGCGTGTCGTTGCCGTTTCCGCCGCGCAGCGTGTCACTGCCGCTGTGGCCGGAAATCTTGTCGTTGCCGTCTTCCCCCAGAAGCAGGTCGTGTCCGGAGAATCCGTTAATGCTATCGTTGCCGCTGCCGCCGAGCAGGACATCGTGGGATGTTGCCGTTCTGTTATCTCCATTGAGCGTGTTGGCATATGAGGTCCCGGCCGTCAGGCTGACAGTGCGGTCGCTGAATTGGACAAACTCAATGGAGTTCAGGGTGTCGCGGCCGTCCGGTCCGTCAAGGATGATGCGGCTGAAGCTGGAGGAGAAGCTGGCGTTGGAGAAGGCGCCATCGACAATCAGCCTGTCTGTTCCGCTGCCACCGTAAATGTAGTCCCAGCCGCTTCCCGCATTGATTGTGTCATTGCCATCCCCCAGCTTCCAGGTGCTGCTGCGGGTCGAGTTGATGCTGAAGAGGTCGTTGCCCTTTGTGGCCTCCTCCTCGAAGGAGGAAGTTGAGTAGCTATTGGAATATTTGGTGAAGGACACGTCCAGACCGCTGGCGGTATAGACTGTTGATCCGTTGATCTGGAATGTGATGCTTGTGATCGTTCCATAGACGGATGTGCCAAATGCACTGAAACTGCCTGTAACTCTGGCCGAAAAACTGGCGCCGCTGTATGTGGTGCCGTTGATTTCCACAAGGTTGCTGTTGACTGTCCCCGGTGTCGGGTTGAGGACCCGGAAGGTTTGAAGATCCCCGACATCCCAGCTGTTGCTGGAATCATTCACGGTAAACGTAGCCATTGGGTACAGCTCCTTGGACTTGACAATACTTTGGTTGAAACCCTGTTGGGCAACTCAATTCAAAGGTCTATTGCCCTAGAAGGGGAGTAATGTTCAAGGCAAGGAAATCTTTACCGTCACGTTACTGTAACGTTTTTGCAGCTTTTACGAGTGTTCCCCCGCAAAGCAAAAAAGAAACGCCGCAAGCGGAGGCTTGCGGCGCAGCTTTCGTGTCTGTGTGGCCCGGCAGTGTTGAAAGCCTGCCGACCGGCAGTTCAGCCTTCGGCCTTGTGCGCAGCAGTCGCGGCTTGAACGGCTGCCGACGGAGCAGCCGGGGCTGCGGCCGGGGCGGATTTGCGGCCGCCCGGGTTCAGCGGGTCGTCCTGGCGCTGCACGGAGCCTTCGAAATGGGCGCCGCTTTCAATCGCGATGGTCTTGTGGATGATGTCGCCTTCGACCCGTGCGGTGGAGGTCAGGCGCACCTTGAGGCCGCGCACGCGGCCGACGATGCGGCCGTTGATGACAACGTCATCGGCGGTGATCTCACCCTTGATGGTGGCGGTCTCGCCAACGGTCAGCAGATGCGCGCGGATGTCGCCCTCGACGGTGCCTTCGACCTGGATGTCGCCGGTGGTCTTGACGTTGCCGGTGATGTGCAGGTCCGAGCTCAGCAGCGACGCGGCGGGCTTGGCCTTGGGCGCGCTGGTCTTGTAGTCGCTGGGCGCCGGCGCAGCCGGAGCGGCAGAGGCAGGGGCAGCCGGGGTTGCGTCGGCCTGCTTCGGCCCGGGCTCGTTGATTTTGCTCTTAGAAAACATTTCTCGCAGCCTTGATGTAGATCATGGGGTTTACAGGTTGCCCGTTGACCCGCACCTCGTAGTGGAGGTGGGTCCCGGTGGACCGTCCGGTGTTACCCATATCAGCAATGTGATCCCCGCGCGAGACCCTTTGGCCGGCCGTAACGCGGAGTTTCGAATTATGGGCGTATCTTGTCTCGATGCCGAACGCGTGGCGGATGGTGACCAGCTTGCCGTAGCCGGATTGCCAGCCCGCGTGGGTCACCACGCCGTCGGCGGTGGCAAAGATGTCGGTGCCGGTGCTGCCTGCAAAATCAAAGCCCTTATGCAGGCGGCGGCCGCCGGTCTTGGGGTCGCGGCGGTAGCCGAATCCGGAGCTTTGGCGCACATGGCCCAGATTGACCGGGGTGGCAAACGGCGCCTTTTCCGCGGCCAGACGGTACAGATTCAGCTGATCCAGCCGGGCAAGGATCCTGTTGGCGCGCAGCTCTTCCGGGGCGGGTTCCTCGCCCCGGGTCGACATCGCCAAGGGCGCAAGCGGGCCGCCCTGGCCGTCGTAGCCGCGCCGGACCTGCTCAAGAATCCGGTCGGGCGGCATGCCGGCGCTGCGGAACATCTTATCCAGCGGAGTAATCGACACCGCGACCGCCTCTTCCAGCTGGCGGAAGATCTGGCCGTTGCGTTCTTCCATCAGCTGCAGTTCCAGTTCCAGCTCCTGGCGCTGGCCGACGGCGTCCCGGGCGTCGGCCATGATCCGGTCGCGCTCCGCCGCGGTATCGGTCAGGGCCCCCGCCAGCATGTCCATCTGCTCCACGGCGCTGGCCATGACCGCCGGGGCGGCGTTTTCGTCCTGGGTTTCTTCCTGAAGTTCTGCCAGGGCCCGGCGGGCGCCGTCGCGGTCGCTCATGGTGTCGCGCAGGGTGGTCTGGATCACCTCGATGCCGGTTTCCAGCTCGCGCCGGCGGGTCTCCGAGGCCAGCAGCTCGGATTGCATCATCGAGATCTGGGCCAGCACGGCGTTGAACCGCTCCTGCGCCGCCAGGGCTTCCTCGGCGCGGGCGTCGCGCTCGTCGGAGATTGCATTCAGGCGTTCGCGGTAGGTCTGCTGGTCGCGTTTGGCCAGCTCGCGGAAATTGCCGGCGCCGATGCTGTCCATCAGCACGATGGCGGTGGCAACAATGGTCCAGGAGACCAGCAGGGTGATGCCGGCCACCGCGGCCAGCTGGGTCTCCGACCGCAGCCGGATGAAACGCGTGTCGGTGTCGGATTTGAGGAACACCCGCCGCTCGGGGAAGCGGCGTTCCAGAAAGGCGTGAATTCTGATCGCGAGCCGTGTGCGCAAAGTCCGTTCCCTGTTCCGTCCCTGTCCCGAAGTGCGCCGGTGCCGCAGGGCGGATCCGGTGCCTTGGGCGAAGTGAATAGACAGGGCGGGCCGATTGGGCAAGCCTGTTGACCCATCGGGCCCGGATCGTGCCGGCAGGGCGGGCAGATAGGCGGAAATCTGCCGAGTTTGCGGGGGTATGCCCCGGCCCGGCCGGCGGACGTGCCGGGCAGACGGGGGGCCGGTCAGCCCGGCTGGCTTTTCTGCCGTTCCTCCTGCGCTTCGGTCCAGCCGCTTTCCCAGGCCTGGTGGTCGGCGGTGTCGAAGGCATAGGGATTGCCGGTGAAGGGCTGGCCGTCCATGCCGGCGCGGTAACCCTCGTCATAGCTTTGCGCGCGCGGGTCCATGCCGCAGGGCTTATGGGCGGTTGCGCGCAGGTGGGCGGCGAACTCGGGGTATTGGGCGAGGTCGGTCTGATCAAGCCCTTCGGGATGCCGCATGAGCGCCTGATGGCCGCGGCTGGTCAGCCGCCAGCTGGGATCCTCCCCCGGCAGCGGCTCGCCCGGGACCAGGATGCCTGCGATCTCCAGCTCCGACAGGCGGGCGGCCAGCCGTTCGCGCAGGTCTTCGGGGGGCAGGCCGGGGGTTTCGTTGGCCTGGCGGAACAGGGCGTCCAGCGCCTGTTCGCAGCGGTCCAGCGTCACCGGGCCGGACCGTGCCGTGTGCAGGATCAGGGCCGAGAGGCTGGCCGTGCTCAGCAATGGGAAGTCGTTTTCGAACATGGGATCACCCGGCTGTCCAGATGTCCCAGTCTAGGCGGCTGCGGCGGTTTGGTAAAGATGGCTGCGGCCCGCGCGGCCGGCCCTTGGCCTCAGCTGCCCGGCAGGTCCCGCGCCTGATCGGCCAGCGGCCAGTAGAAATCCGGCGGCAGGCCGGCATCGGCGCGCTTTTCCTCGTTGAACGGCGGCTTCAGGGCGCCGTGGAAATACTTCCGCACCAGCGCGTGAAACACCTCCTTGGGGTCGAGGTTGTCCCGGCCGCACAGGAAGTTGAACCATTTGGAGCCATAGGCGACATGGCCGACCTCCTCGGCATAGATCACCTCCAGCGCTTCAACGGCCTGGGTGAGCTGCGCCTTGCGGAAGATTTCGATCATGCCGGGGGTGACATCCAGCCCGCGCGCCTCCAGCACCATCGGCACCACCGCCAGGCGGCCCATCAGGTCCTCTGCCGTGTCCTCCGCCGCGCGCCACATGCCGGCGTGGGCCGGCAGGGCGCCGTAATGGCTGCCCAGGGCTTCAAGGCAGTCGCACATCAGGTTGAAATGCTTGGATTCCTCATCCGCAGCCTTGACCCAGTCATCAAAAAAGCCCATCGGCATCGGCACGTGAGAGAAGCGGGCAATGATGTCCCAGTGCAGGTCGACGGCGTTCAGCTCGATATGGGCGACGGCGTGCAGCAGCGCGATGCGGCCTGCCTCCGATCCCGGCTTGCGCTTGGGCACGTCGCGGGGGTGCAGCAGCTCCGGCTTGTCGGGCCGGGCCGGGTGCGTCGGCGGGGAGGCGGTGCCGATGGCGATCTCCGGGCCGGTGCCGGCGCGGGAGGCAAACCACGCCGCGGCGTGGCGGCGCGACAGCGCGGTCTTCTGCCGCCCGTCCGCGGTGGTCAGCACCTCGGCGGCGCGTTCGGCGAGCGTTTGGGGCTGATCGGTCATGCGGGTCTCCTGTTGCAGCGGCTGGCCCGGGTTCACCTGATTTGGGCGGCGGAGTCCAGAGCGGAAACGGGAGGGCTCCCGCGCCCGCGGGCGATCAGCGGGCTGATCTCCCTGGCGGCCTTGGGCCGGGCACCGCGCGTCCCGCGCGGTGCGCGCCGCCCGCAGGGGCGGCGCCGGGCCCAACAGCAAGGCCTGCGCCCGGCAGGGCGCGGGCAGAGCTGGCGGGAGCGCCCCGCCTTGCCTGCACGCTGCCTTGCCTGCGCGCCGGAGCGCCTTACAGCGCCCGGACGGCTGCCAGCACCTCGTCCGCGTGGCCGTCGACCTTGACCTTGCGCCAGACCTGCGCGATGCGGCCATCGGCATCAATCAGGAAGGTGGAGCGTTCGATCCCCCAGAACTTCTTGCCGTACATGCTCTTCTCTTTCCAGACGCCGTAATCCTCGCACACCGTGCCGTCCGCATCGGACAAAAGCGGTGCCGTCAGCCCGTGTTTGGCGGTGAATTTGTCGTGCTTGGCGACGGTATCCTTGGAGATCCCGAAAACCTGCGCGCCGGCATCGGCGAAGGCCTGCAAAGCCTCTGAAAAGGCGATGGATTCTTTGGTGCAGCCGGGAGTATCATCGCGGGGGTAGAAAAACAGCACCACGGGCGCGCCCTTGAGGCTGGACAAAGTGACCTCTCCGCCGCCGCTGCGGGGCAGGGTAAAGGAAGGGGCGGGATCTGAAACGTCGGGCATTGGCCTGTCTCCGGTAATTTGCGCAACTCACTGCGCGGCAACCATAACCCATGAGCAGCAAAGGGAAAGCTGAGATCAAACCTGCCGGCGAGAATAACCGCGCTGCGGCCGAGGCCGTGCCCGTGCGCGGGCCTGGCCCGGGCCCGGACGCCAGTCTGGCGGCGCCGGCGCGGCGGCGCTGGCGCTGGCGGCTGCTGCGCGGTGCGGTCTGGCTGCTGGCGCTGCTGAGCTTTCTGGCGGCCGGCGCCATCTATTTCGGCCTCGGCACCCGGCTGGATGCGCCGGACTGGCTGCGCCAGCGGGTGGAGACCCGGATCGAGCGGCATCTGAACGGGCTGCAGATTGAATTCGGCGCCATCCATGTGGTCGTCAGCAAGGGCTGGCGGCCGCGGGTCAGCCTCAAGGACGTGGTGCTGCGCCATCCGGACGGCGCGGTGTTTGCCCAGCTGGCGGATGCCCAGGCCAGCCTGGCGATGCGGCCGCTGCTGCGCGGCAGGATCCAGCCCAAGCAGATCTCGCTCAGCGGTTTGTTCGCGGTTTTGCGGCGCAATCCGGACGGCACCCTGGCGCTGAGCTTTGCCAGCGGCGGGCTGCCGGCACGGCAGGCGGGCAATCTGGTGCAGCTGATCAAGCAATGGGACAGCCAGCTGGACAAACCCGTGCTGGCGGCGCTGCGGGGGGTGGAGACCAGCGAGCTGACGCTGTCTTACACCGATGACCGCCTGGGCCGCGCCTGGACCCTGGACGGCGGCCAGATCCGGCTGCAGAAAAGCGGCAGCGCGGTATCGGCCTCGGCGGTGTTTTCGGTGCTGAGCGGGCGCGGCGACGTGGGCACGGTCGAGGCCAGCTATATCTCGGAGATCGGCAGCCCGGAGGCGGAGTTCGGGGTTCTCGTCTCGGACATCGCCAGCGAGGACATCGCGCTGCAGAGCCCGGCGCTTGGCTGGCTGGGGGTGCTGCGGGCGCCGATTTCCGGCTCCTTGCGCGGCGGGGTGCGCAGCGACGGCACGCTGGAGCCGGTGCAGGCCAGCCTGCGGATCGGCGAAGGGGTGATCCAGCCGGAGGCGCAGACCCGGCCGGTGCCGATCACCGGCGCGCGCAGCTATTTCACCTATGACCCGGCGGCCCAGATGCTGGAATTCGCCGAACTCAGCGTGCAAAGCGGCTGGGGCTCCGGGGTGATGCAGGGGCAGGCCAGCCTGGCTGGGATCCAGAACGGGCAGCTGACCGGGCTGACCGGCCAGCTGCGCTTTGCCGATCTGGAGCTGAACCCGCGCCGCCTGTTCGAGACGCCGGTGAAATTCCCGGCGGTGGACGCGGATTTCGATCTGCGGCTGAAGCCCTTCCGGCTGCGGCTGGGCGAGATGCTGGTGCGCGACGGAGCCAGCCGGATCCATCTGGACGGTGAGATCGGGGCCGGGCCTGAGGGCTGGGACTACGACCTGAACGGGCGGGTCGATCAGGTCGGGGCGGACCGGATCAAGCAGCTGTGGCCCGAGGCGCTGGCGTCCAAGCCGCGCGAGTGGGTGAGCGACAACCTGCATGCGGGACTGGTGCGCGACGTGGGCTTTCACATGCGCGGGCGCGGCAGCGGCAAGCCTTTCATCAGCCTGGATCTGGCCTTTGAAGAGGCTGAGGTGCTGTTTCAGAAGTTCATGCCGCCGGTGCGGCAGGCGGCGGGTCAGCTCAGCCTCTACGGCAACCGCTTTGTCGTGACCGCCTCCAAGGGGGTGGTCACGCCGGACCAGGGCGGGGACGTGGATGTGACGGGCACCTCCTTCATCATCCCGGACACCACGGTGCGCGACGGCACCCCCGGCATTGCCCGGATTGCTGCGCGCGGCTCCGTCACGGCGGCGCTGTCGCTGCTGAACCGCGAGCCGCTTGAGGTGATGGACAAGGCGTCGCTGCCGGTCGATCTGGCGGCGGGGCAGGTGGAGGCCACGGGCACGCTGTCGCTGCCGCTGCGCAAGGGCGTGCAGCCGGAGGAGATCCTCTACCACTACAGCGGCGAGGCGCGGGCGGTGGAGACCAGCAAGCTGGTGGCGGGCCATACCGCGGCGGCGCCGCTGCTGAAGATCGAAGGCAACCAGGGCGAGGTGCGCATCAGCGGCAGCGGCAGCCTGTCGGGCGTGCCAGTGACCGTCAGCTGGGCGCAAAAGACCGGCAAGGACGCCCCCCGGGGCAGCCGGGCCGAGGGCACCATCGAACTGTCGGCAGACGCGGTGTCGGCTTTTAACCTGGGCCTGCCGCGCGGATCTGTCTTTGGCAAGGGACAGGGCCGTTACACGGTGGATTTGCAGCCCGGCGCGCCGCCTGAGCTGCAGCTGGAGTCGGACCTGGCGGGGGTCGGGCTGAGGATTGCGGAAATCGGCTGGCAAAAAAGCGAGGCGGCGTCCGGCAGGCTGTCGCTGTCGGCGGAGCTGGGACGGACCGCAACGGTGGAGCGGCTGGAACTGGAAGCGCCCGGGCTGGCGGCCGCGGGCCGGGTGACCACCCGCGAGGGCGGCGGGCTGGATCAGGCGGTGTTTTCCTCGGCGCGGGCGGGCGACTGGTTCCAGGGCGCGGTGACCTTCCGAGGGCGCGGCAGCAACGCGCCGCCCGCCATAGACGTGACCGGCGGCAGGCTGGACCTGAGCCGCTCGCCGTTTTCGGCAGCCTCCGGAAGCGGCAGCGGCGGCGGCGGCGGCAGCAGCGGCGGGCCGGTTCCGATCAGCCTGCGCCTGCAGAACCTGCAGGTCACCGACAGCATCGGGCTGCAAGGCTTTCAGGGGCGGTTCTCGACCCAGGGCGGCATGAACGGGGAGTTCACTGCCCGCCTGAACGGGCAGACGCCGGTGGCGGGCACCGTGGTGCCGCAGAACAACGGCACTGCGGCGCGCATCCGTGCCAATGATGCCGGCGGCGTGTTCCGCTCTGCCGGGATTTTCGAGCATGGCCGCGGCGGCAGTTTCGACATGACGCTGGTCCCCGCGGACAAGCCAGGCGAGTACGACGGGCGGGTCAGCGTGCGCAACATCCGGGTGCGCAACGCGCCGTCAATGGCTGCGATCCTGAATGCGATCAGCCTGGTCGGGCTGCTGGACGAAATGACCGGGCAGGGCATCCTGTTCACCAGCATGGACGCGCGGTTCCGGCTGGGCGGCTCGCATCTGATTCTGCACCAGAGCAGCGCCGTGGGGCCGTCGATGGGGCTGTCTCTGGACGGCAATTTCGATCTGAACAGCAGCCGCCTGAACATGCGCGGCGTGATCTCGCCGGTGTATCTGCTCAACGCCATCGGGCGGGTGCTGTCGCCCCGGGACGGCGAGGGGCTGTTCGGCTTTACCTTCACCCTGCGCGGCACCGCGGACGACCCGTCGGTCTCGGTCAACCCGCTGGCCGGGCTGGCGCCGGGGTTCCTGCGCGAGATCTTCCGCGGCCCGCCGCCGAAAGTGCCGGGGGACGACAGGGCGTTCTCTGTCGACGGCGAAGTGCTGGAGGAGGGCGAGGAACAGGTCCAAACCCCGCGAGGGGCCAACAAGTAAACTGGCTGGGGGTGAAAATCGCCATAGATTTTCCCTGCAGCACATCCTATAGCGCGCGCCATGAAACTCAGCGATTTCGACTTTGACCTGCCCGACGCTCTGATTGCCACCCGGCCTGCCAATCCGCGCAGCTCGGCCCGGCTGCTGGTGGCTGCGGGCGGCAATCTGCACGACGGCCGTGTGACCGATCTGGTGGACTGGCTGCAGCCCGGCGACCGGCTGGTGCTGAACGACACCAAGGTGATCCCGGCGCGCCTGAGCGGGCTGCGCCACCGCGACAGCGCGCAAGGGCCGGTGGCGGCCAAGATCGAGGCAACCCTGCTGGAGCCGCGCGCCGATGGCAGCTGGGCGGCGCTGCTGAAACCGCTGAAAAAGATCCGCGAGGGCGAGGAGATCGTCTTCTCCGATGACCTGAGCGCGACCCTGGAAGCCATCGAGGACGGTCAGGGCCACCTGCGCTTCAACCTCAGCGGCACCGATTTCGACGCCGCGCTGGCCGAGGCGGGCGCGATGCCGCTGCCGCCCTATATCGCCGCCAAGCGCGCCGCGGATGAGCAGGACAAGACCGATTACCAGACCGTCTGGGCCAGGAATTCGGGCGCGGTGGCAGCGCCGACCGCGTCGCTGCATTTCGACACGCCGCTGCTGGAGGCGCTGAAGGCGCGCGGGGTTGAGATTTCCTATGTCACCCTGCATGTCGGCGCGGGCACCTTCCTGCCGGTCAAGGTGGAGGATGTGACCACCCACCGGATGCATGCGGAATGGGGCAAGGTCAGCGAAGGCGCGGCGGCGGACATCGCGGCGACAAAAGCAGCGGGCGGCCGGGTCATTCCGGTCGGCACCACGGCGCTGCGGCTGATCGAGAGCGCCGCCAAAGACGGGCAGATCCATGCCTGGGAAGGCGACACCGACATCTTTATCTACCCGGGGTTCGAATTTCAGGTGGCGGACGCGCTGATGACCAATTTCCACCTGCCGAAATCGACCCTGCTGATGCTGGTCTCCGCCCTGATGGGGCAGGAGGAGATCCGGCGGATCTATGACCATGCGGTGCGCAGCGGCTACCGGTTCTTTTCCTATGGCGATGCGTCGCTTTTGATCCCGGCAAAGGCGGATACACCGTAGAGAAAAGGCGCGAAATCACCGACAAGCGCCGCAATGATGACCCTTGAGCACGCGCGCAGGGTCATGAAACCGAAATCAGAATCGGCGATACCGGCCACGCGAGCCTTGATCGCCCGGACATAACATTCAAATGTGATGGCAGCCCGTCCCTTGTGGAGGGCTGCTTTGCTTTCAAAGGAGGCATCGGAATGCTTCAGGTACTTTCGAGCGCTTGGGCGCTGCTGTTGGGCGTTTGCCTGCTGATGGTGGGCAACGGCCTGCAGGGCACCATGCTGGGGGTCCGGGGCGACCTGGAGGGGTTCTCCTCGTTCGAGATGTCCCTGGTGATGGCGGCCTATTTCGTGGGCTTCCTGGGCGGCTCGCGGCTGGCGCCGGAGATGATCCGGCGGGTCGGCCACGTGCGCGTCTTTGCGGCGCTGGCCTCCTTTATCTCGGCGGTGATGATCCTCTATCCGCTGCTGCCCAACACCATCGCCTGGGCGCTGGGGCGCATACTCATCGGGTTCTGCTTCTCGGGCGTGTATGTGACCGCCGAAAGCTGGCTGAACAACGCCGCCGACAACACCAACCGCGGCAAGGCGCTGTCGCTGTACATGATCGTGCAGACCATCGGCATCATCACGGCGCAGGGGCTGATCCAGGTCGGCGACCCGGCCGGGTATGAGGCCTTCATCATCGCGTCGATCCTGGTTTCGATCTCTTTCGCGCCGATTTTGCTGTCGATCTCGCCGACCCCGGCCTTTGACACCACCAAGCCGATGACCCTGCGCAAGCTGTTTGAGACCTCGCCCCTGGGCTGTGTCGGCATGTTCCTTCTGGGCGGGGTGTTCTCGGCCCAGTTCGGGATGAGCGCGGTGTACGGCTCTGCCGCCGGGCTGACCCTGACGCAGCTGTCGATCTTTGTCTCCGCCTTTTATGTCGGCGCGCTGCTGCTGCAGTATCCGCTGGGCTGGCTGTCGGACCGTATGGACCGCCGCTTCCTGATCCTGATCGCGGCCCTGGCGGGCGGCGGCGGCGCTGTGGCGGGCTTCCTGTTCGGCACGGATTTCAAGATGCTGCTGGTGGCGGCCTTCTTTATCGGCGGCCTGTCGAACCCGCTGTATTCGCTGCTGATCGCCTATACCAACGACTACCTGGAGCATGACGACATGGCGGCGGCCTCGGGCGGGCTGATCTTCATCAACGGGCTGGGCGCCATCGCCGGGCCGCTGATCACCGGCTGGCTGATGGGGGATGCGGTGTTCGGGCCTCCGGGCTTTTTCACCTTCATCGCCGCGCTGATGTTCGTGATGGCCGGCTATGCGCTGTACCGTGCGACCCAACGCGCTTCGATCCCGGTTGAGGAGACCGGCAGCTATGCCGCTATGTCGCCGACGGCAACGCCGGTGGCGGTCGAGTTTGCCCAGGAATACGCAATCGACACCGAGCTGGAGGAGCAGGAATCCGCCGCTGCGGAGAAGTGATTGCGCTAACCAGCCGTTTTCGTGAGGATTATTTCACTCGCAGGTCTTGCCTGTCGCAATTTGTGACCCAAGGTTACTTGTAATGGCAACGTAAAATGGCCTGAAATCAGGGTCAGGAAAAACTTGGAGTTAAGACCGATGGCTGGTCCCAAAGAGATACTTGCATTCTGGCTCGACGAGGTCGGGGAGAAGGGATGGTATCTGCAGGATGAGGCGCTGGATCAGGAGATCCGCACAAAGTTTCAGAAAACCTGGCAGGAGGCTTGCGAGGGCAAGTTCTCCTTCTGGCTGACCTACCCGAGCGGGACGCTGGCCTATGTCATCCTGATGGACCAGTTTCCGCGCAACATGTTCCGCGGCAAGGGCAAGGCGTTTGCCTCTGACCCGGCGGCGCTGTCGGCGGCCAAGGTGGCCATCAACAAGAAGTGGGACATGAAAATCGACGAGCCGGCGCGGCAGTTCTTCTATCTGCCGCTGATGCATTCGGAGAACCTGTGCGATCAGGAACGCTGCATCCGGCTGATGATGGAGCGGATGCCGCAGACCGGCCGCGCCAACCTGCTGCACGCCCGCGCCCATCGCGAGGTGATCCGCCAGTTCGGCCGCTTCCCCTACCGCAACGAGGCGCTGCACCGCGCCAGCACCGCGCCCGAGCGCGACTATGTCATGTCGGGCGGCTACGGCGAGACCGTGCGGCAGATGCAAGCGGCTGGCTGACGCCGGCGCTGCTGGAAGATTTTAACGCCGCGCCTGGAAACGGGCGCGGCGTTTTCTGTTGCGTGGTCCCTTGTGCCAAGGGGCGGCCTGCGGCAGGGAGGGGCTCTGTATTTCGAACACGCCATTGAGGACCGCCGCATGACCACAGCAGAATTTCCGATGACCGGCAGCTGCCGCTGCGGCGCGACCGTGATTGAGGTTTCCGCCGCGCCGGTGCTGACCGCGGCCTGCCACTGCCGCGGCTGCCAGAAGATGAGCGCCAGCGCGTTCTCCCTGACCGCGATGTTTCCGGCGGAGGCCTTCCGGGTGGTGCAGGGCGCGCCGGCCGTTGGCGGCGCCAAGGGGCCGGAGCTGGCGCATTACTGCTGCCCGGAATGCATGACCTGGATGTTCACCCGCATCACCGGCGTCGAGGCGTTTGTGAACGTGCGTCCGGTGATGTTCGGCGATATCAGCTGGTTCCGGCCGTTCGTTGAAACCTGGACCGCTGCCCGGCTTCCCTTTGCCGGGGTCGCGGCTGAGCACAGTTTTGCGCAGTTCCCCTCGATGGAGGAGTTCGGCGCGCTGCTGGAGGCCTTTGCCGCGGCGCGCTGATGCCGGGTCAGCTGCCGGGTTGGCCCGGCGGCGGCGGGCAGGCGCTGCCGTCCTGCAGCAGCGGGACGGCGCGGATGATGCGGCCGGCGAGTTCCGCCGCGCCGGCGCGGCCGGCCTGTTCCGCCGATTGCAGCGGCAGCTGCCGGACCCCGGCCAGATTTGTCTGCAGCTGGTCCAGGCGCTCCTCGATACGGCCGAGGCGGGCCGCTGAGGCGGTGTCTGCTCCGTCCAGGCCTGCTCCGTCCTGCCCCTGTCCGTCTTGCCCCGGTCTTTCCTGAAGGGCGGCGCGCAGGCTGGCCAGATCCTCCCGAAGCCCGGTTGCGGCGGTGTGCAGCGGGGCAACCTGGCTGGCGATCTGCTCCGCATGGGCGGTGACGGCAGAGGCGGCGGCCATCAGCTTCCACCCCAGAAACAGACACAGCGCCAGCAGGATCAGGGTGGCGTTGAGAAGGGCCTTGGCAAGATCGGCAACCGTCCGTTTCATATTCTTCCGCTCCCGGCTGTGGATTGCTGTGCATGTTTCAGCTTATGCTGGCCCGGAACCAGCCTCGCTGCCAAGCGGAAACCTGCCGGAGCGCGCAGGGCCGCAATGCCGCAGAAGAGGATGATTGCAGTGCAGAAAGAAATAGTTTAACGGTAAACTAGTTTTATGGATCCTGTTCAAGGCGAGGGGACAGCATGGCCGCACAATCCTATGACGTGATCGTAATCGGCGCCGGGCCGGGGGGCTATGTTGCCGCCATCCGCGCAGCGCAGCTGGGGCTGAAGACCTGTGTGGTCGAGCGCGAGCATCTGGGCGGCATCTGCCTGAACTGGGGCTGTATCCCGACCAAGGCGCTGCTGCGCTCCTCGGAAGTGTTCCACCTGATGGAGCGCGCCAAGGATTTCGGCCTGAAGGCGGAAAACATCGGCTATGACCTGGACGCGGTGGTGAAACGCTCGCGCGGGGTGGCCAAGCAGCTGTCTTCCGGCATCGGCCATCTGATGAAGAAGAACAAGATCGACGTGGTGATGGGCGAGGCGTCCATTCCGGCCAAGGGAAAGGTCTCGGTCAAAACCGACAAGGGCACGCAGGATCTGACCGCCAAGAACATCGTGCTGGCCACCGGCGCCCGTGCCCGCGAACTGCCGGGGCTGGAAGCGGACGGCGATCTGGTCTGGACCTACAAGCATGCGCTGGACCCCGTCCGGATGCCGAAGAAGCTGCTGGTCATCGGCTCCGGCGCGATCGGCATTGAATTTGCAAGCTTCTACAACACGCTCGGCGCCGAAACGACGGTGGTTGAAGTAATGGACCGGGTGCTGCCGGTGGAAGACGCCGAAATCTCCGCCTTTGCCAAGAAGGCCTTTGTCAAACAGGGCATGAAGATCATGGAGAAAGCCATGGTCAAGCAGCTGGACCGTGGCAAGGGCAAGGTGACCGCCCATATCGAGGTGGGCGGCAAGGTCGAGAAGCACGACTTTGACACCGTGATCTCCGCCGTGGGCATCGTCGGCAACGTCGAGGGCCTGGGGCTGGAAGAGCTGGGCGTCAAGGTCGACCGCACCCATGTGGTCACGGACGAATTCTGCCGCACCGGCGTTGACGGCCTTTATGCCATCGGCGACATCGCCGGCGCGCCCTGGCTGGCGCACAAGGCGTCCCACGAGGGCGTTATGGTGGCCGAGCTGATCGCGGGCAAACACGCGCATCCGGTCAAGCCGGAAAGCATTGCAGGCTGCACCTACTGCCAGCCGCAGGTCGCCTCCGTCGGCTATACCGAGGCGAAGGCGAAGGAGCTGGGCTATGACATCAAGGTCGGCCGCTTCCCCTTCATCGGCAACGGCAAGGCGATTGCGCTGGGAGAGGCCGAGGGCATGGTGAAGACCATCTTTGACGCCAAGACCGGCGAGCTGCTGGGGGCGCATATGGTCGGCGCCGAGGTGACCGAGCTGATCCAGGGCTATGTGGTCGGCCGCCAGCTGGAGACCACCGAGGAAGACCTGATGAACACCGTCTTCCCGCATCCGACGCTGAGCGAGATGATGCATGAATCGGTGCTCGACGCCTATGGCCGCGTCATCCACATGTGACGCAGCATTCCCGCGCCGCAGCTCTTGCCGCGGCCGGGTTTAGCGGGCAGGACAGGAAAAGCAGGCGCGGGTGCCTGCTTTTTCTATTAGAGGGCAGACAGTTTGACGGATGGCGGAACCTCCCGCTGGGGGCTGATCCTGGCGGTCTGGGCGGCGGGGCTGGGGGCGGCGGCGCAATACGGCAAGATTTCGGTGATCTTCGGCCGCATGGGCGAGCTGTACCCGCAGGCGGGAACGGCGCTCAGCTTCTCGGTGTCGCTGGTCGGGATGCTGGGCATCCTGCTGGGCGCGGTGGCGGGCCCCTATGCGGCGGCCTTCGGCTACCGGCGCACGCTGGTCTGGGCCTTGGGGGCCGGGGCGGCGGTGTCGGCCTTGCAGGCGCTGCATCTGCCGTTCGGGCTGTTCCTGGCCACGAGGGTGGCTGAGGGGCTGTCGCATCTGGGCATTGTGGTGGCCGGTCCGGTGCTGATTGCGCAGCTGAGTTCCGACCGCGGCCGGGGTCTGGCGATGACCCTGTGGAGCACGTTTTTCGCCGTGGCCTTTACCGTGCTGGCGTGGTTCGGCCTGCCGCTGGTGCGGGCCTGGGGCCTGCTGGCGCTGTTTGCTGCCCATGCGGCGGTGATGGCGGGGCTGGCGGTGCTGCTGGGCCTTGCCCTGCGCGCGGTGCCGGTGCCGCCGCGGGCGCCGCTGCCGCGGCTGGCGGAGCTGCCGGGCCTGCATCTGCCGATCTACCGCTCGCCCTGGATTGCGGCGCCGGCCGCGGGCTGGCTGTTTTACACTTGCTGCTTTGTGGCGGTGCTGACGGTGATCCCGCCCTATATCGCGGACACCGCGCGCGGGCTGGTGCTGGGGACGATGCCGCTGGCCAGCATCGCGGTGTCGATGACGCTCGGCGTCTTCCTGCTGCGGTTTCTGCCCGGGGTGCGGCTGGCGCAGCTGGGGTTCCTGGCCTGCGCGGCGGCGGCGCTGTGGCTGTGGGCCATGCCCGGCGCGCCGCTGGCCTGTATCGCGATGGCGGGCGCGATGGGGCTGGTGCAGGGCGGCTCCTTTGCCGCGGTGCCGCAGCTGAATGAAACCGCCGTGGCGCGGGCGCAGGCCAGCGGCGCGATGGCGCAGATGGGCAATTTGGGCAACACCATCGGCACGCCGCTGATGGTGCTGTCGCTGTCCGCGGCGGGGTTCGGCGGCATGATGGCGGCGCTGCTGGTGCTGTTCCTGAGCGGCGCGGCGGTGCATCTGCTGCTGGCCGCCCGGCGCCGCGGGACGGCCTGACGCAAGCGCTCCCGCCCGCCGCCGGTCCCCAAGGGGGACCGCCGCCCGTTGGGCCTAGCGCCGCGCGGGGCGCGGCGCGCCGGATTTCGGGGAAATCCGGACCGGCAAACGCAGGCGGTGCGGCTGCTGCCAGCTGCTGTCAGCAAACTTCCTCTTGTTCGTGATATGTTCTTTATGGGGGCTTGGCGTTTCCAATCGCATTCCCTATCTGTAGGGCTGGCGTCCGCCAAGGGGTCGGCGGGCGCGTGTACGGGGGCATTATGGCTGAGCTGAAATCCATCGAAGTGCGCGGTGCGCGCGAGCACAATCTGAAAAGCATCGACGTGGACATCCCGCGCGATGAGCTGGTGGTGATCACCGGCCTGTCCGGCTCCGGCAAATCCTCGCTGGCGTTCGACACAATCTATGCCGAGGGCCAGCGCCGCTATGTGGAAAGCTTGAGCGCCTATGCGCGCCAGTTCCTCGACATGATGGAAAAGCCGGATGTGGACCACATCAGCGGCCTGTCTCCCGCGATCTCGATCGAGCAGAAGACAACCTCGAAGAACCCCCGCTCCACCGTCGGCACGGTGACGGAAATCTATGACTATCTGCGTCTGCTGTTTGCCCGCGCGGGCACGCCCTATTCGCCGGCCACCGGCAAGCCCATCGAGGCGCAGCAGGTGCAGGACATGGTCGACCGGATCATGGAGATGGAGGAAGGCACCCGCGGCTTTCTGCTGGCGCCGATCGTCCGCGACCGCAAGGGCGAGTACAAGAAGGAATTCCTGGAGCTGCGCAAGCAGGGCTTCCAGCGGGTGAAGGTCAACGGGGAGTTCTATGAGCTCGACGAGCCGCCGGTGCTGGACAAGAAGTTCCGCCATGACATCGACGTGGTGGTCGACCGTCTGGTGGTGCGCGAGGGTATGGAGACGCGGCTGGCGGACAGCTTGCGCACCGCGCTGGACCTGGCTGATGGCATTGCCATTCTGGAAACCGCGCCCAAGGAGGGCGATCCGGAGCGGATCACCTTCAGCGAGAATTTCGCCTGTCCGGTCAGCGGTTTCACCATCCCGGAGATCGAGCCGCGGCTGTTCTCCTTTAACGCGCCCTTCGGGGCCTGCCCGCATTGCGACGGCCTGGGGGTGGAGCTGTTCTTTGACGAGCGGCTGGTGGTGCCGGACCAGAGCCTGAAGGTCTATGACGGCGCGCTGGCGCCCTGGCGCAAGGGCAAGTCGCCCTATTTCCTGCAGACCATCGAAGCAATCGCCAAGCACTATCAGTTTGACAAGAACACCGTCTGGAAGGACCTGCCCGAGAAGGTGCAGAAAGTGTTCCTCTATGGTTCCGGCGAGGAGGAGATCCAGTTCCGCTATGATGAGGGCGGGCGGGTCTACCAGGTGGAGCGGACGTTTGAGGGTGTCATTCCGAACATGGAGCGGCGCTACCGCGAGACCGATTCCAACTGGATCCGCGAGGAGTTCGAGCGCTACCAGAACAACCGCCACTGCCACCACTGCGAGGGCTACCGGCTGCGGGACGAGGCGCTGGCGGTGAAGATCGCGGGCGTGCATGTGGGGCAGGTGGTGCAGCTGTCGATCCGCGAGGCGCTGGCCTGGATCGAGGATGTGCCCAATCACCTGAGCCAGCAGAAGCAGGAGATCGCCCGCGCCATCGTCAAGGAGATCCGCGAGCGGTTGGGGTTCCTGAACAACGTGGGGCTGGAGTATCTGACGCTGTCGCGGTCCTCCGGCACGTTGTCCGGCGGCGAGAGCCAGCGGATCCGGCTGGCGTCGCAGATCGGCTCTGGCCTGACGGGCGTTCTCTATGTGCTGGATGAGCCGTCGATCGGGCTGCACCAGCGCGACAACGACCGGCTGATCGGCACGCTGAAGAACCTGCGCGACCAGGGCAACACGGTGATCGTGGTGGAGCATGACGAGGACATGATCCGGCAGGCGGATTACGTCTTTGACATCGGCCCCGGCGCCGGGGTGCATGGCGGAGAAGTTGTGAGCCAAGGCACGCCTCAGCAGATTGCCTCCGACGCGGGGTCGATTACCGGCCAGTACCTGGCGGGCACGCGGGAGATCCCGGTGCCGGGCAAGCGGCGCAAGGGCAACAAGAAGAAGATCAAGGTGGTGAAGGCCACCGGCAACAACCTGAAAGAGGTGACGGCGGAGTTCCCGCTGGGCAAGTTCGTTTGCGTGACAGGTGTGTCGGGCGGCGGCAAGTCGACGCTGACCATCGAGACGCTGTTCAAGACCGCCTCCATGCGCCTGAACGGCGCGCGCCAGACGCCGGCCCCCTGCGAGAGCATCAAGGGGCTGGAGCATCTGGACAAGGTGATCGACATCGACCAGCGCCCGATCGGCCGCACGCCGCGGTCGAACCCTGCGACCTATACCGGCGCCTTCACCCCGATCCGCGACTGGTTTGCCGGCCTGCCGGAGGCCAAGGCGCGGGGCTACAAGCCGGGCCGGTTCTCCTTCAACGTCAAGGGCGGCCGCTGCGAGGCGTGCCAGGGCGACGGGGTCATCAAGATCGAGATGCACTTTTTGCCCGACGTCTATGTGACCTGCGAAACCTGCAAGGGCGCGCGCTACAACCGCGAGACGCTTGAGATCAAGTTCAAGGGCAAGAGCATTGCCGATGTGCTGGATATGACGGTGGAGGACGCGCAGGGTTTCTTCCAGGCGGTGCCGGCGATCCGTGACAAGATGGACGCGCTGATGCGGGTGGGCCTTGGCTATATCAAGGTGGGCCAGCAGGCGACAACGCTGTCGGGCGGCGAAGCGCAGCGGGTGAAGCTGTCGAAAGAGCTGTCGAAACGCTCCACCGGGCGGACGCTGTATATTCTGGACGAGCCAACCACGGGACTGCATTTCGAGGATGTGAAGAAGCTGCTGGAGGTGCTGCACGAACTGGTGGAGCAGGGCAATTCGGTGGTGGTGATTGAGCACAATCTGGATGTGATCAAGACTGCGGACTGGATCATCGACATCGGCCCGGAAGGCGGCGACGGCGGCGGTGAGATTGTCGCGGCGGGCACGCCGGAAGCGGTGGCCGATGAGCCGCGCAGCCACACCGGGCACTATCTGAAGGACATTCTGGCGGCGCGGAAGGTGGCGGCGGAGTAGGGAGAGGGGCGCTGCCCCTCTTGGCCTTGCGGCCAATTCACCCCGGAGTATTTTGGGAAAGATGAAAGGGGGCGGATCCGCCCCTTTTCTTATGCCGTTTGGGCGGAGGCGGGGCGGGCCAGCAGCAGCGGCACCAGGAACAAGGCCAGGAAGGCCGAGTTCATCACTACGTTGAACCAGGCGCCCGCGGCGAGGGAGCCGAGGCTGTCGGGGATATACCAGGCCAGCAGCGCCGGAATCAGCAGCCGGCGGCCGAGCGCGGGGCCGGTGCTGTAGATATGATGTGTCACCAGATAGATCAGCACGCTGAAACCGCACATCAGGCCGCCGCTGATAGCGGTCATCAGGGCGGCCGGACCGGGCTGCGGCCGCTGCCCGCCGTCCAGCGGCAGAAAGGCCAGATCCAGAAAGAAGCCGAGGCCGTGTGCAAGCGGCGTTGCCAGCGCCAGCACCAAGGCCAGACCGAAGGCGGCGGACAGTACCGCGGCGGTTTTGAGCCAGCGGACGGAAGCGGAATGGGTCATCGGAACCTCCCTGTTGTGAACCGGCCCTAGACTGCGGGCAGGCAGGGAGAGAAAACAATTACCTTGGAGGGAAGTGTTTTTGTGCGCGGCTGCGGTAGAGTAGGCGCAGGCAGGAGGCAGCGGCGATGGCAGGCTTTGGCGGGGTTTTGAAGAAATGGCGGCAGATCCGGCGGCTGAGCCAGATGGAGCTGGCGCTGAGCGCCGGGGTGTCGCCGCGGCATCTGTCGTTTCTGGAGACCGGGCGCGCGCAGCCCAGCCGCGGCATGGTGCTGCGGCTGAGCGAGGAGCTGCAGGTGCCGGCGGCGGCCCGCAACCAGCTGCTGACGGCGGCGGGGCTGGCGCCTGCCCATGTGCGGCGGGATCTGAACGATGCGGAGCTGGCGCCGTTGCGTCAGGCGGCGGAGCGGATGCTGGAGCGGCATGAGCCCTATCCCGCCATGCTGATTGACCGGCACTGGCATCTGGTGGACATGAACCGCGCCGCGGCGCTGATGCTGGGCAGCGCGTGCATCACCCGGGGCAGCAGCCTGATCGAGGCGCTGCTGGGCAATGCCGCGCTCAGGGCGGCGCTGGACAATCTGGAGGAGGTCGAGCGGCACAGCCTGGCGCGGCTGCGGACCGAGCTGGCCAGTTTCGGTGCCGACCCGGTTCTGGAGCAGGCGATCGCGCGGCTGCAGCGCCGCGCGGCAGAGCCTGGGGGCGCGGACGACGGGGTCCTGCCCGCGGTGATCCCGGCGCGCTACCGGATGGGCGGGCAGGTGCTGTCGTTCTTTTCCACCATCACCCAGTTCGGCGGCACCGGCGATCTGGCGATGTCGGACCTGCGTATCGAGATGCTGTTCCCCGCCGATGAGGCCACCCGCGGCAGGCTGGAGGCGATGGCCGGGCCGGGCGGGGAAACCGGCGCTGGCGGTTAATTGTCCAGCACCGCCCCGGCGCCGATCAGGCGCAGCACCTTATGGGTTTCGCGGTTGACCTGATAGACATAGCCGCCAGCCTCGACATAGCTGCCGTAGGGATCCGGCGCCCAGCCGCCTGGCTCGCCGATCCAGACGTAGTCATCCAGAATGTGATCGCCGCGGCGGTAGAACTTTTTCGCCTGAGACGGAGGCACGCATTGCGCGGCTTGTCTGGTCAGACCGGCCGGGCATTGGAAGCTGGCCTGCTCAGGCTTGTCGTGGCCATTGCCGGCCGCCAGCGGAATGGCCAGCGCGCAGGCAGCGGCAAGAACGGTGAAGGGAACAATGTGACGGCGTACCATTTAAAGCGGATCCTCATTTCGCTGCCCACCACATAACCGCCCCTGCGGCAATTCCAAGAGCGCACGGAAAGGGGTGGCGGCAGGCTGCCGGTTGCCGCTTACGCGGCGGCAATAACCCGCGCTTCGAAGGCGCGCAGCGACAGCCGCGCGGCGGCGCCGCAGCCGCGGCCGCTTTTTGCGCACAGTTCCGGGAACAACTCGCGGATTTCCGCCTGCGTGTCCGCGTCAAAGCCGGCCGCGGTTTCCGGACCGGGCTGATAGCTTTCGCTGAGGGCGCCGTTGGCCCAGAGAATCTGGTGGCTGCCGAACAAGAGGTGGAAGTAGTCCGCCTGCGCCAGCTCCAGCGCCGGGCGGATGGTGGTGCCGTTGACCAGGTCCTTGGCCTTGACCAGCACTTCGGGTTCGCCGAACAGCAGCTCGGCCAGCGGGCCGGAGACAACCATCCGGTGCTGGGGCGAGACATAGAGGTCGCAGCTGTTGCCGAAGCTGCCTGCGGCAAAGCGGATCGGGGCGGTCGCGGCGGTGCAGGCAGTGCGGCGGCTGCCGGTCCACTGCAGCACCTGCGGGCCGTTGTCCAGGGTCAGGACCTCCATGCCGGGGCGCAGATCCTCGACCGGAACCTCGCCGCCGGGCACCCGGATCAGGGTGCCGCGCAGGAAGCAGGGGACGGTCTGGTTGATCTCCACCAGGCCGGTGTCGGAATTGCCCTGGCCGTTGTCCGCGGTGTAGTTGAAGTAAACCGTTTCCAGGTCGCCGTCGGTGACCACGGTGAGGGTGCCATCGGCGTTCAGGGTGATCTGCTGGCCAGTGGTCAGCGTGACGGTGTCGCCGGCTGAGACCTCGTAGTCGTTGATATGGGTGATGCTCAGCGTGCCGCCGGCGGCGGTGCTGTCGTTCTCCAGGACATCAATGACCCTGGTTTTGCCGATGGCGATGTCTTCCTGATCGTCTTCGGCAACAATCGCGGTCTGCACCGAACCGCCGGCAATCAGCAAGTTGGTGTCATAGGCAATGTCGGAGGTATCCGCGACGCCGATTTTCAGGGTGTTGACTTCACCCGCCGTCACCGGTGCGACAAACGTCAGGGTGATGGTGAAGCCGTCCATCTCCGTGTTGAAGCTGTCGCCGGTATTGTCGACATAGATGTTTTCGGTGCCATCGTTGATATTGCCGATCGAGGCGGTGCCGTCGCCGATGGAGACCTTCGCCTCGACCCCGTTCACCCAGACGCCGATCACGTCGTTGTACTGCGAATTCACGAACTCCGGGTATTCCTCGGAAGACAGCACGAAATCGATGGTCAGCGTGTCGCCGTCGGGGATGAATTCGACCTCGAGAATGGAGGCATCATAGGTCTGGGTGCCCGCCAGCGTGTTGAAATCCGCATCCCCGTCCACACCGCTGGTGTTGGTGGTAGTATCGGTTCGCTGGTTGGTGTTCGTGCTGCCGTCGCTGTTGGTGAAGTCGCGGGCGTGGCCGGTTGACAGGATCACCCCGGAATCCGCAGGCGCCACTCCCGGGGTAGTGGTGTCCGCGCCGGAGTAGATGCCCGAGGACAGCGCATCGCCGCTGTAGGCGGCGCCGGTCACCGTGACGCCGTCGCCGAAGATTTCCTCTGCCATCTGCAAAGCGCTGGCAGTGGTGTCGATGCTCAGTTCCGTTGCGGTTGCCATGGCGTCCAGTCTGCCTCCGGGTGCGCGGGGTTTTACGGTCGCTTACCGGAATGGTGGAGAAGTTAGACAGAACTGTGGCGCGGCGGCGTCTAAATCCGGATGTTTAATAAAACTCTACGGGTTTTCGCGGGGCGCGGAAAAGCATCAGGCCGGCCCTGTGCGGGGCCGGCCTGAAGCGGTGCTGTGGTTGTGCCGGATGCGCCGGAATGCGCGCGGGCCTCAGCCTTCGCGGCCGCGCTTTTCGAACCGGGGCAGCATGGCAGAGAAGTCCATGCCCTTGCCGTCTTCTTCCTCAACGAACTTCTTGTAGAGCGCCATGGCCAGTTCGCCCATCGGCGTGTCGGCATCGGCACTTTCGGCAGCCTGCTGGCTGAGACCCAGATCCTTGAGCATCAGTTCCGACGCGAAACCGGGCTGGTAGTTGTTGTCCGCGGGCGACTGCGGGCCAACGCCGGGGGCAGGGCAATAGGCGTTCATGGTCCAGCTGTAGCCGGAGGAGGTGGAGACGACGTCGAACATCTTCTGCCGGTCGAGGCCCAGCTTGTCGGCCAGGGCAAAGGCCTCGCAGGTGGCGATCATGGTGACGCCGAGGATCATGTTGTTGCAGATCTTGGCGGCCTGGCCGGCGCCGGCTTCGCCGCAATGCACGGCCTTCTGGCCCATGATGCCGAACAGCGGCTCTGCTGCCGCAAACGCCTCTGCCGAGCCGCCGGCCATGAAGGTGAGCGTGCCGCCCGCGGCGCCGCCGATGCCGCCGGAGACCGGCGCGTCCACGAACATCAGGCCCGCGTCCGCAGCCTGTTCGGCAACCGCGCGGGCGGAGTCCACGTCGACGGTGGAGCAGTCGATGAGGGTCGCGCCCTTGGCCATTGCCGGGATCACCTCAGCCGCGACAAGGCGCAGGATGGCGCCGTTGGGCAGCATGGTGATCACGGCATCGGCGCCTGCCGCGGCCTCGGGGCCGGAGGCGGCCATCTGCACGCCCTCGATGCTGACATCGGCCATGTCAAAACCGGTCACCTCGTGGCCGGCCTTGGCCAGGTTCGCGGCCATCGGGCCGCCCATGTTGCCAAGTCCGATAAATCCGATCTTCATGCGTTTTCCTCCTCAAATGTCAGCGCCTGCGCGCCGAGCGGCGCCAGCATCTCCTCAACCGCGGAGGCGGGAACTGCCTGGCTGGCGTATTGCCACTGCGGATTGCGGTCCTTGTCAATGATCTGGGCCCGGATGCCTTCCAGGAAATCGCCCTTTTCCATCGCCCGGTAGGTATAGCGGTATTCCAGGTCCAGCGCGCGGCGGATGGCGGGGCCATCGGCGCGCAGGCGGCGCAGCATTTCCAGCGTGCAGGCCATCGACAGCGGCGAATTGCGGTTCAGGGACTTCAGCGCCGCCGCCGCGAAGCCGCTGCTGTCTGCCTCAAGGCTTTGGCGGATGGCTTCGAGGCTGTCCTTGCCGAAATGCCTGGCCGCGTCCGCGCGGATGCCGCGCAGCTTGCCTTCGGGGGCGGGCTTGGCGGCGTCCTCGACCCGTTTGGCGGTGCCGGTTTCCTCCAGCGCGGCAATCAGTGCGGGCCAGCCGTCCTGCGGAATGAAGTAGTCGGCAAAGCCTGCGAGGATGGCGTCGTCCGCGCCCATCCGCGCCGCCGTCATGCCGAGGTATTCGCCGAGGTGATCCGGCGCCAGGGCCAGCATCAGGGAGCCGCCCACATCCGGCACCAGGCCGATGCCGACCTCCGGCATGGCGATCTGGCTGCTTTCGCCGACCACCCGGTGGGTGCCGTGGCAGCCGATGCCGACGCCGCCGCCCATGGTGAAGCCCTGCATGAAGCTGATCACCGGCTTCTTGTACTCGAAGATGCGCGCGTTCAGCCGGTATTCATCGCGCCAGAAAGTGCGGCCATAGGAGTAGTCGCCCTTGGTGCCGGTGTCATAGAGCTCGGCAATGTCGCCGCCCGCACAGAAGGCCTTTTCGCCTTCGGCGTCGATCACCACCAGCTTGACGGCATCATCCTCAGCCCAATCGCGCATAGCGGCGTCGATCGCCATGCACATCTCGTAGCTCATCGCGTTCAGCGCCTTGGGGCGGGTGAAGGTGATGCGGCCGGCCTGGCCGGACTTGCGGATATGGATATCACTCATCGGGCGTGCTCCGTCAGTATGTCTTGCCGCGGGCAGTGTGCTGATTGCAGGTTACTCTGCAATCAGCTGGCGCGCGACGATCAGGCGCATGATCTCGTTGGTGCCTTCCAGGATCTGGTGGACCCGCAGGTCACGCACGATCTTCTCGACGCCGTAGTCGGCGAGGTAGCCGTAGCCGCCGTGCAGCTGCAGGCAGCCGTTGGCCACGTCAAAGGCGGTGTCGGTCACCATCAGCTTGGCCATGGCGCAGAACTTGGTGGCGTCATGGGCGCCGTTGTCCAGCTTCCACGCCGCCTGGCGCAGGAAGGTTCGGGCGGCCTGCAGGCGGGTTTCATATTCAGCCAGCCGGAACTGCAGCGCCTGGAACTGGTTGATGGATTTGCCGAAGGCCTTGCGCTCGGACATGTATTGCACGGTCTGGTCCAGCGCTGCCTGGGCGCCGCCCAGGGCACCCGCCGAGATGTTCAGGCGGCCGCCGTCGAGGCCTGCCATGGCGTAGGAAAAGCCCTTGCCTTCCTCGCCGATCAGGTTGTCCGCCGGGATCGCGCAGTCGTCGAACTGCACCTGCGAGGTGGGCTGCGCCTTCCAGCCCATCTTGTCCTCCAGCGCGCCGAAGGAGAGGCCGGGGTTGCCGTCCTCGACCACCACAGTGGAGATGCCCTTGGGCCCGTCCTCGCCGGTGCGGCACATCACGACATAGGCGTCGGAGTAGGAGCCGCCGGAAATGAACGCCTTGGTGCCGTTCAGCACATAGCCGTCATTGCTGCGTTCGGCGCGGGTTTTCAGCGCCGCCGCGTCGGAGCCGGAGCCGGGTTCGGTCAGGCAGTAGGAGAAGATCTTCTCCATCGAGCAGAGGCTGGGCAGCCATTTCTGCTTGGTCTCTTCGGAGCCGAACTTGTCGATCATGCCGCCGCACATGTTGTGGATCGACAGGAAAGAGCCAACGGCGGGGTCGGCCATTGCCAGCGCTTCGAACACCAGTGTGGCGTCGAGGCGGGACAAACCGGAGCCGCCGTATTCTTCGGAGACATAGAGCCCGCCAAAGCCCAGTTCCGCCAGCTGCGGCCACAGGGATTTGGGGATGGTGCCGTCTTTCTCCCACTGGCGGGAGTGCGGCGCGATGTTTTCCTGGCCAAAGGCTTGGGCCATGTCAAAGATGGCCTGCTGTTCCTCTGTGAGTGCGAAATCCATATTCAGCTCCTCCCGTGGCGCAATGAATTGAACAGTTGTTTATTTAATAGCGCCCGGCGGACGCTGAGGCAAGCTGCGCAAATGCAAAGCCGCCGTGCAGCAATGCCGCAGGTGTAGCGGGACATTTCGCGTTGCAGTGCGGGACACTTCCCGTTGCAGCAACCCGTTTTTGAAAATCCCCTGATTTCTAGGGTTTTTCCGGGGTGGTTTCCAGCCCCGGCGGGGCGGGAATAGCGGCTGCCGAGGCGGCGGCCTCGGGACACTTCAGACTGCAGTAGTGATAAAGCCGCCGCCCAAACCGTTTAAATCCGGCGGGCGGCGGTGAATTTAAAGGGCGTTTGACAGGGCCGTAAAGCTAACGGACCTTACTGCAGCCTCCAGGAGGTTCGCCCCGATGGGTGCCAGCGCCCGTTTCCACAGGCCTAGCGCAGTTTCCCCCGGCAGGATTTGGACCCGCTCCTGTAGACGCTTGCCGTAGGCTACGACAGCAGGACCGGCATCAATCTCCGGTGTCATCCAGTAGACTGTCCCTCCAGTGAACCGGCCGCCGTTTGCCAGGCAATCCCGGATCGCGTGCTGGCCTTTGTAATCCGGCAGAATAGAGGGGTGGTAGCTGATGGCACCCAGCCGGGACCATTGAAGGAACCAGGCGGGGACGATGCGCAAGGAATGCGCGGAAACAATCAGGTCGGGCCGCCAGGGGAAATCCGCGCTGAGCAACGGCAACCGGCGCGGCTTTACGCAGTGGGGCACGCCCAATTCCTCTGCCGCAGCCTTGGCCAACTTATCCTCAGGTTCTGTGATCAGTGCGAGCTCAATGCCTTGGCCTGAGAGGCGGCGCAGCACCTCGGCAGCCAACCAGGAGCAGCCGATAACGGCCACGCGGAAGGGTTCTTTACTCGACATAGCGAAATCCTTGTACCGCCCGGAAGTGACCGCCTAAACGGCCCTTGACGCTGTCCCGCGCCTTAGACGAGGGCTGGCCCAAATTCGCGGAAACCTGCGCCCAGAGCGGGTGCCCTCTGAGCGCTGCAGCCAACCCGGGGTGGGACGTGTGAAAGAGAGACGGCATCGGGCGGCCGTAGCGGTTCACGCCCCGGCGCCAAAGTGCGCAAACTTCATTCAGAAAGCGCAGGCCGAGGCCAGCGCCCTGCCATTCGGGCATGATCACAAGACGGCAAGCGCGGGCTTCCACCAGGCCCGGCCGGGGCGCAAAGGCGACATGCGCAACGGGTTGGTCGCCGACAAAGCCGACGTAATAATCCGCCGCGACCATGCGGGGCAGTTTCAAGTAGTGATGCGGCTCAAACAGGGGCCAGTAGGAACCGTCGGTCTTGTGAATGTCCATTGCGATGCCCGGGGGCCGTCGAAGACGCCTCCATTTAAGTTCGGCGGCGCGGGTGGTGTCCTGAATTGCGCCCAGGGTAGACACCAGAACGGCTGGTGCCGGAACCCCGCGCTTTTTCAGTTCGGTCAGATCGAACTTGCCCGCAATAGTCATGCAGCGCGCCAGGTGCGGCAGGCGCTCCTTGACCCCGCTGCACACCGCATCCGTCAGGCTGTTGAGGTGATCCTCGCTCATGCTAGGTGATCCCCCCAAGTGCCGGTGACAAGATCGGCAAGGTCCAGCTCATCGTCCCGGGATATTCCGAGATAAGGGCGCGCGGGAATCCCGGAGCCGGTTTCCTCTCCGCCAAACTGGTGGTGCGCGCCGTAGATCAGCGCAGTGCCTACCTCAACTTCGGAGCCAGTTGCATAACTCGCGATGCTGTCGCGCAGGTCGCCGTCACTCACCAGCAGCGAATGGGCATCGTAGTCGCGGGTTTCGTCGTAGGCTTCCGACCAGGGCGCCCATTCCGCGCCGTCAGGCGCTAGCCGGGTGTCAAAGCGGCGGCGCGTGGAGATTTCCAGGACCGCCCCGGCATCATCCGCCAGCTCGGCCATCCGGAAGCCTTCCAGGGCCGAAAGCCGCCGGATCGCGGCGTCCAGGCCGATGGTGGTGAGTGAGGTGGAAACACCGGCCATGTTCAGAGGCCCCGCAGTTTGTCGCGGGTGAATATCCGGGCCGGGCCGCCGGACACGACCGGACGCGGGCCGGATGGGGCCGCGGGTTCGCCGGTTTCCTCATCGCCCGGCGCGGGCAGGTTCAAAAACGCCTTGCCCTCGGCCAGCTTGGCCAGGTGCTTGATGCTGTCTTCGTAGCGGCGGCGGTGTTCTTCCGAAAGGACGTCCCGTCCGAGGGCCAGACGGTACAGTGCAAGGTCCACGCTGAATTGCTTCAGAAGCGCTGGAACTTCGGGCAGCGGCAGCGTGTAACGCACACCCAAGTAGCTGTCGATCTCTTCCTTGGCCGAAGCCAAGCAGCGCATGAGGCCTTTACTGCAATATGAAGTGTCCCCTAACAGCCGCAGGGCTGCGCGGGCGCGATGGTGGTCTGGTCAGGAGAAAATTAACAAACTTCGCGGAAACTCTGTCCCAAACAGATCACTCGCAGGTGAATCCTGCAGAGGCATTCCAAAAGGAGCACACGCAGTGGCGAACTCTCAGGCGCAGCATTTCCTGGCCCCCTCGGGACCCGAAAACCCGGACCGCACAAAACAGGAATTTGCCGGCGCGGTCAGCAGCAACGCCCGCGCCGATTTCGCGCTGTCGATGCGGCACGGGATGGTCAAGCAAACCAGCGGCACCCCGCAGGCCCAGGCTGTCGCGTTGTATGCAAAAGCCCGTAAACTGGCGCTGAAACGTCAGTTCAGCGACGCTGAATACCTACTGCGCGAGGCGCTGAAGCTGGATGACAAAAACCGGCTGATCTATGCCGCGCTCGGCGAAGTTCTGGAAATGATGAACCAGCACGACAAGGCGATCCTGGCCCATATCGACGCGCTGCGGCTGGATCCTTCGAACTCAAAATGCCTGTCCTACATCGGCAGTTACCTGATGCGGCTGAACCAGGATGAGGAGGCGGCCAACTATTTTGACGCGGCGGTGAAATTCGACCCGAATAATGCGACGGCGCTGGCCCGGCTGGTCTATCTGCGCCGCCGGATCTGCGACTGGACCGATCTGAACAACCGGGAAAAGCGGGTTCAGGTGTTCCGCAAGACGGATGTCGGAATCGACCCGTTTGCCCTTCTGTCGATGGTCGATGACCCGGGCTTGCAAATGAAGTTCTCGGTGAAGGCCGCGGAACTGGCCAAGGCCGATACCTCCGCAACCAAATTTGAACGCCCGCGGGCGGAAGGGCGCAAGATCAGGCTGGGGTATTTCTCAAACGACTTCTTCAACCACGCCACCATGTATTTGATCGGGCGGCAGCTGGAACTGCATGACCGCGACCGGTTTGAAATCTACATCTACGACTATGGCGAGGTGAACGACCATGAAGGCCGCCTGCGGGCCGAGAACGCCGCAGATGTTTACAAGCAGGTGTCGAGCCTGGAAAACGACGAGATCGCTGCCGTTGCGCGTGAGGATGGCCTGGATATTGCTGTTGACCTCAAGGGGTACACCAAGGGCAACCGGGTGAACATTTTCAACAACCGGCTGGCGCCGGTGCATGTGACCTATCTGGGGTATCCGGGAACGACCGGGGTGGATCAAATGGACTATATGATCGCCGATGCGGTCACGATCCCCGAAAAGCTGCGCAAATTCTACACTGAAAAGATCCTCTACATGCCGGACTGCTATCAGCCGAATGATGATCAGCGCGCGGCCGCGGATACTGTTCCCTCCAGGGCTGAGGCCGGGCTGCCGGAGGAGGCATTTGTGTTCTGTTCCTTCAACAGCCCCTACAAGGTGTCGCCGGATGAATTCGACATTTGGATGAAACTGCTGCAGCGGGTGCCGGACAGCGTTCTGTGGTTCTATGCGCCAAATGACAAGGTCCAGGAAAACATCCTGAAGGAGGCCAAGAAACGCGGCATCGGGCCGGACCACATCGTGTTCGCGGGCTTTGCCGGGCAAAAAGAGCATCTGGCCCGCTTGCAGCTGGCGGACGTGTTTCTGGATGCCTTTGCGGTGAATGCCCATACCACGGCCAGCGACGCGCTGTGGGCAGGGGTGCCGGTTGTCACCAAAACCGGCAAGCAGTTTGCCGCGCGGGTGGCCACCAGCTTGGTGCATTGCGCCGGGGTCCCCGAGCTCGCGGTTGCCACCCCGCAGCTGTACCAGGCGCTGGCTTTGAAACTGGCGCGGGACAAGGACTATCTGGCGGAAATAAAGGCGCGGGTGAAAGAGGGGATCAAGACCGGCCCGCTCTATGACACAGAGAAGTTCACCCGCAATTTTGAGGCGCTTCTGGAAAAGACGCTGGAGCGTTTCAATGCCGGGCTGAAGCCGGATCACATCAGTCTGAAGTGAGACTGCCGCAGATGAAAGAAGGGCGCGGGATCACCCGCGCCCGTTTCATTTGCAGGCAGCTCGTCAGCGCTGAGGGATCACAGCAGCCGGACCTGGGTGCCGACCTGCACCAGCTCGTACAGCTCTTCCACGTGCTGGTTATAGAGGCCGATGCAGCCGGAGGAGCTTTGGCGGCCGATCTTGCGGGTGTCGTGGGTGCCGTGGACCAGATAGGCAGGCCAGTCCAGATACATCGCCCGGGTGCCCAGCGGATTGCCCGGGGCGCCGCCTTCGATGCGGACCGGCAGCGTCGGATCGCGCTCGCGCATCGACTGGGTCGGAGTCCAGCTGGGATTTTCCGCTTTGCGCACAATTTGGGAATAGCCGCGCCTTGTCAGTTCCTCGGTCATCGGCACGGAGGAGGGGAACAGCCGGTAGGTTTCACCGTCCGGGCCCCAGTAATGCAGCGCCCGGGAACTGATGTCGGCCAGCAGGCAGCCCTTGCCCAGCTGATCGAAATGATCCTGCCAGTCCTGCTGCGAGAAGGCGGAGAGATTGCGCTGCACCGGAACCTCGTCACGGATGGCCGGCTCGTTCTGCGGGAAGGCGTCTGTCGACTCCGCGCGCAGGATGGCGGGGGTAGCCAGGGTCGCGCCCAGGCCCATCAGGGTGGCGCGGCGGGTGATACGGAGTTCTGTCATTGTTTCCTCTACCGTGCTGCTCAAAAACTCTGGGCAAGATAAGCACCGGCTCAGGAATTTCCAGAGGCGTCAAAGCGCTGCGGCAGCGCCTCACGGGTTTGTGTAGGCCCGGACGGCAATTTTCTGCCGCCCGGACCGGATCAGGGTGTCAGGCGTAAAGCCGGCGGGCCTGGGCGAAGGACAGCAGCCGGCAGCTGTCTTCGTCCCACAGGTGCAGCCGGGCGTTGGCAAGGCTTTCGCGGATGGTCATGCGGTTGCCCTCGGCCAGCTCCGCGTGGTCGCGCAGCACTTCGGTCAGGCGGTAGAACGGGATGCGGCTGTAGAGGTGATGCACGTGGTGAATGCCGATATTTGCGCTGAGCCACTGCAGCACCGGCGGCAGCACGTAATGCGAGCTGCCGTGCAGGGCGGCGTCGTGCAGCTGCCAGTCCTCCTCCTGGGTCCACTGGGTGGTTTCGAACTGGTGCTGCACATAAAACAGCCACAGGCCGGCGGTGGCGGCGATCAAGGTGGCAGGCAGGAAGATCAGCAGCAGCGGCATCAGGCCGCCGAAATACCAGATCAGCCCCAGCGCCGCGAGGATTGCCGCGTTGGTGCCCATGGCGCTGATCCAGTAGCGGGCCTGGCCGGTCAGCCCGTAGGGGATGCGGTTCTGCAGGAAGAACAGGTATCCGGGGCCGATGCCGAACAGGGTCACCGGGTGGCGGTAAAGCCGGTAGACCAGCCGCTCCCAGCGGCTTGCGGCGCGGTATTCGGCCACCGTCATGGTGTGGATGTCGCCCATGCCGCGCTTGCCCAGGTTGCCGTGGGTGCTGTGGTGGATCGAATGGGTGCGGCGCCAGACGTCATAGGGCGTCAGCGTCAGCACCCCGATGATGCGGCCCACCCAGTCGCTGACATGGCGGTTGGTGAAGAAGGAGCCGTGGCCGCAGTCGTGCTGGATTGTGAACAGGCGCAAGAGGAAGGCGGCGATGCAGACGGAAAGCGCAAGGGTGAGCCAGTAGCTGACCGACAGCGACCACCAGGCCGCAGCCCAGAGCAGCAGGAAGGGGACCACCGTCACCGCCAGCTCGAATGCGCTGCGCGCCGGGTTGGGTTCTCGGTATTGGGCCAGGATTTTGACCCAGTCGCGGGCGGTTCTTGCAGCTGCCTGCGGCTGGTTCGGGTCGGGTGTCTTGCTCATGCGCCTGCCGTCTGTTTGTCCGTTGGTGACCGGATAGACGAGTTACGCCGCGGAACAAGGGGAATTTGGCTGAAAACCATATTTTAAACCGGACCGTGCCGCCAAAGGCGCCGGCCGTCGTGGCGGCGAATCCTCAAAAATCATGCGGCACAGAAAAAGGCCCCGGAAAATCCGGGGCCTTTTTCTGATTTCCAAGCAAGGACTTAGTCCATTGCCTTGAAGTTGAACTCGCCGCCTTCCTTGATGCCCGAGGGCCAGCGGGAGGTCACGGTTTTGGTGCGGGTGTAGAACTTGAAGCTGTCCGGGCCGTGCTGGTTCAGGTCGCCGAACATCGACTTCTTCCAGCCGCCGAAGGTGTGGTAGGCCAGCGGCACCGGGATCGGCACGTTGATGCCCACCATGCCGATGTTCACACGGGACGCGAAGTCGCGCGCGGTGTCGCCGTCACGGGTGAAGATCGCGGTGCCGTTGCCGTACTCGTGGTCCATCGCCAGCTTCAACGCTTCCTCGTAAGTGCCTGCGCGCACAGTCGAAAGCACCGGGCCGAAGATCTCCTGCTTGTAGATGTCCATGTCGGGGGTGACGTGGTCGAACAGGTGGGCGCCGACAAAGAACCCGTCCTCGTAGCCCTGCAGTTTGAAGTCGCGGTTGTCGACCACCAGCGTGGCGCCCTGGTCAACGCCGGACTGGATCAGGCCCAGGATGCGGTCCTTGGCGGCCGCGGTCACAACCGGGCCCAGGTCGACGTCGTCGCCTGCGGTGTAGGGGCCGACTTTCAGCTTTTCGATCCGCGGGATCAGCTTTTCGATCAGCTTGTCGGCGGTTTCCTCACCGACCGGCACCGCAACCGAGATCGCCATGCAGCGTTCGCCGGCCGCGCCGAAGCCTGCGCCGACCAGCGCGTCAGCGGCCTGGTCCAGATCGGCGTCGGGCATCACGATCATGTGGTTCTTGGCGCCGCCGAAGCACTGGGCGCGCTTGCCGTTAGCGGTGGCGCGGGAATAGATGTACTGCGCGATCGGGGTGGAGCCCACGAAGGACACGCCCTGAATGATTTCGCTGTCCAGAATGGTGTCAACCGCCTCGCGGTCGCCGTTCACCACCTGGAACACGCCTTCGGGCAGGCCTGCCTCGACGAACAGTTCGGCCAGCATCAGCGGCACGGAGGGGTCGCGCTCGGACGGCTTCAGCACCACGGCGTTGCCGCAGGCCAGGGCCGGTCCGACGTGCCACAGCGGCATCATGGCGGGGAAGTTGAACGGCATGATCGAGCCGACAACACCCAGCGGCTGGCGCATGGAGTACATGTCGATGCCGGGGCCTGCGCTGTCGGTGAATTCACCCTTCAGCATCTGCGGCGCGCCGACGCAGTATTCGATCACTTCCAGGCCGCGCTGCAGGTCGCCCTTGGCGTCCGGGATGGTCTTGCCGTGCTCGCGGCTCAGCGCCTCGGCCAGCTTGTCCATGTCGCGGTTCATCAGGCCAACCATCGCCATCATCACGCGGGCGCGCTTCTGCGGGTTGGTGGCGCCCCATGCGGGCTGTGCCGCCGCGGCTTTTTCGATGGCGTCGGTGGTCTCAGACGCGCTGGCCATCGGGCATTTGTACTGCACTTCGCCGGTTGCCGGGTTGAAGACATCGTCAAAGCGGCCCGAGGTGCCGGAGACGATCTTGCCGTTGATAAAGTGGCCGAGTTCTTGCATCGGTTCCTCCTCTGTTCATGTTGCCTTCATCGTAGGCTTGCAAAAAACATCGGAAAAGAGGAAAGATTTCAAAGAGGCTTTGCAGTAACGCAAAAGGTTAACGGAGCGTTAGCAGGAACACGGAGGAACCGGGCCGATGGATCCCCAGTGGGATGATATGAAAGTGTTTTTGGCGGTGGCACGGGAGGCGAGCCTGTCCGGCGCCGGCCGCATTCTGAAGATGGACCCGGCGACAGTCGGCCGCAGGGTTGCCCGGTTCGAGGCGGCGCTGGAGACTCCGCTGTTCGTGAAATCGCCGCAAGGCTATGCGCTGAGCGCGGCCGGAGACCGGCTGCTGATCCATGCCGAAGCCGCCGAACAGGCGATGCGGGCGGGCACAGAGGCGCTGACCGGCCCCAATGATACCCTGTCCGGCCAGATCCGCATCGGCGCGCCGGATGGTGCCGCCAACTACATCCTGCCGCAGGTCTGCGCGCAGATTTCCGAAGACAATCCGGATCTGGACATTCAGATCGTGGCGCTGCCGCGGGTGATCAACCTCAGCCGCCGCGAGGCGGATATGGCGGTCACGGTCAGCGCGCCGACGGCGGGCAAGCTGCTGGTGCAGAAAATCTGCGACTACCAGCTGCATCTGGTGGCCTCGCGCTACTATCTGAAGGACCACCCGCCGATCACCAGGCTGGAGGATCTGAAGGGCCACAAGATGATCGGCTACATCCCGGACATGATCTTCGACAAGGAGCTCGACTATCTGAACGACATCGGGGTCGAGCGGGTGGCGCTGGCCTCCAACTCGGTCTCGGTCCAGATCAAGATGGCGGCGCAGGGCACGGCCGTCTGCGTGGCGCATGATTTCAGCCTGCCGGCCCACCGGATGCTGCGCAAGATCCTGACCGACAAGGTGAGCCTGACGCGCAGTTTCCACCTGGTGCGCCACCAGGGCGACCAGCGCAGCGAGCGGCTGAACCGGTTTGCCCAGGCGTTGTCCAAGGGCATCCGCGACGAGGTGGCCCGGCTGGAATCCTTGACTTAAAGCTGCGTTGCGGCACAGTTATTTATAACGCGCCATATTTTAGGAGGTCTGCAGCGTGCTCGTTCAGGTCATTTTGAAGTCCAAAGCCACCAGCGGTGTGGTCACCGTCAAACCGGATGCCAGCGTGTCGGATGCCGCCCGGCTTCTGGCAGAAAACAAGTTCGGCTCTGTTGTCGTGTCCGCGGACGGGGTAACGCCTGATGGCATCCTGTCGGAGCGGGACATCGTCCGGGAATTGTCGAAGGAAGGCGCCGCCTGCCTGGACAAGCCGGTCAGCGGCTATATGACGCGCGAGCTGGTGACCTGCACCACCCAGTCGAATGTGGGCGAGCTGCTGAAGCAGATGACCGAGGGGCGGTTCCGCCACATGCCGGTGGTCGAGGACGGAAAACTTGTGGGAATCGTGACCCTTGGCGATGCGGTCAAGGCGCAGCTGGCGCAGGTGGCGATGGAGAAGGACGCGCTGCAGGACATGATCATGGGGCACTGAGCCGCAGGCGGGAGTCCGGAGGCTGAGCCGCAAGCGGGGCATCCGTATTTCTGCCCCCTTGCATTGCCATCCGCAAATATGTTTGCGTGCGCAGAAATTCTGACAAGGCAGGAGGCCGCCCATGCGTGTGGGTCTGTATCCCGGCACCTTTGACCCGATCACCATCGGGCATATCGATATCATCCGCCGCGCCAGCGCGCTGGTGGACAAGCTGGTGATCGGCGTCGCCATCAACCGCGACAAGGGTCCGCTGTTCCCGCTGGAGGAGCGGGTGGGGATGATCGAGGCGGAATGCGCCAAGCTGAGCGAGGAGACCGGCACCGAGATTGTCGCGCATCCGTTCGAGAACCTGCTGATCAACTGCGCCCGCGACGTCGGTGCCCAGATCATCGTGCGCGGCCTGCGGGCGGTGGCCGATTTCGAGTATGAGTTCCAGATGGTCGGCATGAACCGCGCGCTCGACAGCTCGATCGAGACCGTGTTCCTGATGGCCGAGGCGCGGCATCAGGCGATTGCCTCCAAGCTGGTCAAGGAAATCGCCCGGCTGGACGGGGATGTGTCCAAATTCGTCACCCCGCTGGTCAATGAAAAGCTGCTGGAGCGCTTGGGCAAGACCGCCTGAGTTTGCACAGCAGAGCTGACTGCGGCAAAGCCGGGCTGACGCCCGGCTTTGTGCTTTCGGCGGCGCGCTGCGCGCGCGGGCAGGGGCTGGCGCCCCTGCTAAGTCGACTAAGAGGGGGGTGGCGCACGCCGAGGCAGCGGCAGCGGCGGGCGGATCAGCGCCAGAAAGCGACCCAGTCGATCAGCGCAAACAGCTTCTTGCCGAGAAAGATCATGTGCCGGTCGCCGAAGAGGATAATGTCAATGACGGCGGCGGCAATCAGGAACAGGCCCAGGACAAGGGCAATCCGGTTGGTCATGACAGCTCCGCCGCAAAGGAAAACGCCCGCCCAGATAACCTGAGCGGGCGTGAAGTCTCAAGGGGTTAGGCTGGGATCAGCCCAGTTTGCCCATGGCAACGGCCACGTCGGCCATGCGCACCGAGAAGCCCCATTCGTTGTCGTACCAGGCCAGCACGCGCACCATGCGGTCCTCGACCACACGGGTCTGGTCGGGCGCGAAGATCGAGCTTTCCGGGGAGTGGTTGAAGTCGACGGAGACCAGCGGCGCCGGCTCATAGCCCAGCACGCCCTTCATCGGGCCCTCAGCCGCTTCCTTGACGGCGGCGTTGACCTGCTCGGCGGTCACGTCGCGGCCGGCGCGGAAGGTCAGGTCCACGGCGGAGACGTTCGGGGTCGGAACGCGGATGGCGGAGCCGTCCAGGCGGCCTTTCAGGTTCGGCAGCACTTCGCCCAGGGCCTTGGCGGCGCCGGTCGAGGTCGGGATCATCGACATGGCGGCGGCGCGGGCGCGGTACAGGTCCTTGTGGCGGCGGTCCAGCGTCGGCTGGTCGCCGGTGTAGGCGTGGATGGTGGTCATGATGCCGTGCTCGATGCCGAACGCCTCGTCCAGTACCTTGGCCAGCGGCGCCAGGCAGTTGGTGGTGCAGGAGCCGTTGGAGATCATGGTATCGCCGGCTTCCAGCTGGTCATGGTTGACGCCATAGACGATGGTCTTGTCGACGTTTTTGCCAGGGGCGGACAGCAGCACTTTCTTGGCGCCGCGCTCCATGTGCGCCTTGGCCTTCTCGCCGTCGTTGAACTTGCCGGTGCATTCCAGAACCACGTCGCAGCCCGACCAGTCCAGCTCAGCCACGTCGTAGGTGGAGAACATCTGCATGTCACCGCGGCCCAGGTTCATGGTGCCGTCGCCGATGGTCACCTCACCCGGGAAACGGCCATGCACGGAATCGTACTTGATCAGATGCGCTGCGGTTTCCAGCGGCCCGGTGGCGTTCACCTTGATCACTTCGATGTCGTCGCGGCCCGAGGCGGCGATATGCGACAGGGTGCAGCGGCCGATGCGGCCAAAACCGTTGATCCCGACTTTGATGGTCATGAGTACGTCTCCAAGCGAGCAAAAACCTTTGGCCGCCATATAGACCGGCGGCCATGTGGTCTAAAGGGGTAAAAGCGTCATTAAATGAAACTGTTAGCGCAAAATCATGATGTTGGCGGTAACGTTCTGCGGCGGTGGCGTTAACGGAAATCCGCGGCTCTGGCGCGGTTGCGCTAACGCTTGTGCTGCGCCGCGGAAGCGGGCAGATTGCCTGTTAAAGCGGATAGGTTTTGAGGATTTTGGCATGAGCGGATTGCTGGCGCTTCTGGATGACGTGGCGGGGATCGCCAAGGTGGCGGCGGCCTCCGTTGATGATGTGGCGGCGGCGGCGGGCAAGGCCGGCGCCAAGACCGCCGGGGTGATCATCGACGATGCTGCGGTGACGCCCAAGTACCTGCAGGGGTTTGCGCCTGCGCGCGAGCTGCCGATCATCTGGCGCATCACCCGCGGCTCCCTGTTCAACAAGCTGATCCTGCTGCTGCCGGTGGCGATGCTGCTGGCGAACTTCGCGCCCTGGGCGATCACGCCCTTGCTGATGCTGGGCGGGTCCTACCTGTGCTTCGAGGGGGCGGAGAAGATCTTTCACGTGCTGTTCCCGCACGCCAGCCATGCCATTGACGAGGACATGAGCATCAAGGACCCCGGCCATCTGGAGGAGCAGAAGATCAAGGGCGCGATCAAGACCGATTTCATCCTGTCGGCGGAGATCATGACCATCGCGCTGGCCGCCATCGAGGCGCCGACGGTGTGGATGCAGGCGGCGACGCTGGCGGTGGTTGCCATCGGTGTGACGCTGGCGGTCTACGGCTCTGTCGCGCTGATTGTGAAGATGGACGACGTGGGGCTTTACCTGGCGCAGAACGCGCTGACCTCCCCGGGCCGGGGCCTGGGGCGCGGGCTGGTCAAGTTCATGCCGGTGCTGATGAAGATCCTGTCGGTGGTCGGCACCGCAGCGATGCTGTGGGTCGGCGGCTCCATCATCATCCACGGGCTGGAGGTGCTGGGCTTTGGCTGGCTGGGCCATCTGATCCACGACTGGGCCTATGCCGTGGGCCACGCGGTGCCTGCCGCCTGGGAAGGCTTTGCCGAGTGGAGTGCCAAGGCGGCGATGGACGGGGTGTTTGGCGTGGTGCTGGGGCTGCTGCTGATCCCGCTAGCGACCAAGGTGATCGGTCCGGTGGTCGGACGCTTTAATGCGAAAGGGTAGGAAGCTACCTCTATTCGTCCTTTTTCTTCCAACCTAAAATCGATAGCCAATCTATGTGAGGGCCAAGCAGTTCCAGCTTTGAAGAGTCTATGACTCTTCCCTTTGTGAGCTGCTTCTCACAACTCGCAATGTATTTTTGGATTTCACGCCAAATATCTTGGTTGCTGTTCTGGTCCTCGGGCCAAATCTGATGCTCAGGGGCTAACTTAAGAGTTCTAAAAGTGAACACCTTTCGACGACTTATCGGATTCCGCTTCTTTTCAGCGCTCAGGTAGTCTCCTCGGATCTGACTGCCAAGAAAGTACAGCCGGATATAACCTATGATTTCGTTGAACTCCCACGGCCCGTACTTTTCATAGATGTGTTGGTCCAGGGCACTCTTTGTTTCTTGGGGAATTGGCCGCCCCGCAACAGATAGCCAGTTCTCTTCATGTGGACGAATTTTAGTTTCTTCCCTCCACTTATAGTACTTTGATCTACTCAGCCGATAAACGGGAAGATCAAAGAAGTATTTTTCCATCTGCGAAAGTACCTTGTGAGCGATGCAACAAAAAAGGGGCAACCAATCGGATGCCCCTTTAGATTAAGGTAATTGCGATAGCTTACGCCAGCAGCTCTTTCACCTTGGCCACTGTGCCTTCAGCCGTGATGCCGAACTTCTCGAACAGCTCGCCTGCAGGCGCAGACGCGCCGAAGCGGTCCATGCCGACGAAACCGGCTTTCTTCTCCTGGCCGCGCTCGCCCAGCAGCCAGCGGTCCCAGCCGCCGGCGCGCACGGCGGCCTCGATGCCGACGCGGACCGGGCCTGCGGGCAGGACCTTGCGGCGGTAGGCTTCGTCCTGCTCTGCAAACAGCTCCATGCAGGGCATGGACACCACGCGGGTGCCGATGCCCTCGGCCTCCAGCTTGGCCTTGGCCTCCATCGCAACCGAGACCTCGGAGCCGGTGGCGATCAGGATCACCTGGCGCTTGTTCTCTGCCTCGGCCAGAACATAGGCGCCTTTTTCGACCATGTTGCTGAGCTTGTGCTCGGTCCGCACGGTCGGCAGGTTCTGACGGGTCAGGGCCAGCACCGAGGGGGTGTCCTTGGCGGTCAGGGCAATCTCCCAGGCCTCGGCGGTTTCCACGGTGTCGGCCGGGCGGAACACATAGGTGTTCGGGGTCGCGCGGCAGATGGCCAGATGCTCCACCGGCTGGTGGGTCGGACCGTCTTCGCCGACGCCGATCGAGTCGTGGGTCATCACAAACACGGTCGGGATCTTCGACAGGGCGGCCAGGCGCATCGCCGGGCGGGCATAGTCGGTGAAGCAGAAGAAGGTGCCGCCGTAAGCGCGCACGCCGCCGTGCAGGACCATGCCGTTCATCGCTGCGGCCATGCCGTGCTCGCGGATGCCCCAGTAGACATAGCGGCCCTTGCGGTTGTCGGTGTCAAAGACGCCCAGGTCGCCGGTCTTGGTGTTGTTGGAGCCGGTGAGGTCGGCGGAGCCGCCGACGGTTTCCGGCATGATCGGGTTGATCACTTCCAGCACCATTTCCGACGACTTGCGGGTCGCAACCGATGGCTGGGTCTCGGAGACCTGCTTTTTCAGCGCCTTGATGGTGGCCGACAGCTTCTTGGGGGCCTCCAGCGCATAGGCGCGGTTGAAACGGTCCTGCTTCTGCTGCGACAGCTCGGCAAAGCGGGCTTCCCAGGCTTCGCGCTCGGATTTGCCGCGGGCGCCGATTTCTTCCCACTGCGACTTGATCTCTGCCGGAACTTCGAACGGGCCGCCGGTCCAGCCGTAGGCGTCCTTGGCCGCCTGCAGCTGGTCCTTGTCGGTCAGCGCGCCATGGCCCTTGGAGGTGTCCTGCGCGGCGTGGCCCAGGGCGATATGGGTCTTGCAGGCGATCATCGACGGTTTTTTCGACTTCTTCGCCGCTTCGATGGCCTCGTCGATGGCTTTGGGGTCGTGGCCGTCGATTTCCAGCACCTGCCAGCCCGACGCCTTGAAGCGCTGCACCTGGTTGGTGCGGTCGCTGAGGTCAACGGTGCCGTCGATGGTGATGTTGTTGTTGTCCCAGAAGACAATCAGCTTGCCCAGCTGGTGGCGGCCTGCAAGGCCGATGGCCTCCTGGCTGATGCCTTCCATCAGGCAGCCGTCGCCGGCGATCACATAGGTGTGGTGATCGACAACCTTACGCCCGTAATGGGCGCGCTGCATTTCCTCTGCCATGGCAAAGCCGACGGCGTTGGAGATGCCCTGGCCCAGCGGGCCGGTGGTCACTTCGACAGCGTCGACCAGGAAGTTTTCCGGGTGGCCCGCGGTGATCGCGCCCATCTGGCGGAAGTTCTTGATCTGATCCAGGGTGACTTGGCTGTCGCCGGCAAGATACAGCAGCGCATAGATCAGCATCGAGCCGTGGCCAGCCGACAGGATGAACCGGTCGCGGTCCGGCCAGGACGGGTTGGATGCATCAAATTTTAGGTGTTTTTCAAACAGAACGGTCGCCACATCGGCCATGCCGATCGGCATACCGGTGTGGCCGGAGTTGGCGGCGGCGACGGCGTCCAGGGCCAGCGCGCGGATGGCGGCGGCCTTGTTCCAATGCTCGGGATTGGCGGTGCGCAGGGCTGTCAGGTCCACTGGGATTGTTCCTTTGGCGTTACAGGCAATTGGTGCGCTCAATAGCAGCGATGAGCCAAAGATCAAGCACGGTTGCGCGCATGTCTGCTGCCCTGCGCGAAGTTGGCGCGGCAAGTGGTTGAAAGACAAGGGGGGGTGTTTTATCCCTGATAGGGAATAACTGGCCCATGTCAGAGGCGCGTGCGCGATTCGCGCAGGCACCGGCAAAAGAAGAGTGAACTGATGTGGACGGGTGAGGGACAGGCATGAACCAGATCGAAGAATTGCAAGGCCGCATCCAGGCCGCGCTGGAGCGCATCAGCGCAGGCACGGCAGCTCTGCAGGAGGCCCGCGCGGCGGACCAGGTAAAGGCGGCGGAAGCCGCCGCAGCAGCCGCCAAGGCTGCCGAGGAGGCGGCTGCGAATGCCGCCAACGAGGCGCTGGAGCAGGCTCTGGATGAAGAGAAAACCGCCAACGCCCAGCTGGAAGAGCGGGTGAAGGTGCTGCACGCCCGCCTGCAGGAGGCCGAAAGCAAGGCGCCTGCCGGCGCTGATGACGTTGCGGCAATGCAGGCGGAGCTGCAGCTGCTGCGCAACGAGGCCGGCGACCCGGCCGAAAAAGAAGCGCTGCGGGTCGAAGTTGCGCGTTTGAAAAGCCAGATTGAGGCCGCAGCCAACACTGCCGCCAGCGACAGAGAGCGGCTGGAAGACCAGCTTGCCGAAGCGCAGGCCGCAAATGACAGCCTGAAGGCCCAGTTGGAGGAGCCCGGCACCTCCGCCGCGCAGCCCGCTGCAGAGCCGTCCGCGGCACCGGACATGAGCGCAGAGATCGCGCGCCAGAACGAGGCCCTTCTGCGGCTGGACAGTGAATTGCAGCAGCTGCGCCAGGCCAATGAGGAACTTCGCGCCTCCAACGCGGCGCTGCGCGAGGCCAACGCCCAAAGCCTTGGCGATGCCGGGCTGATCAATGCCTCGATGGAGGCGGAAATCGAAGGCCTGCGCGCAGCCCAGGCCAGCGACCAGGCCCAGGTCAACGCGGTGCTGGCAAAGCTGGAACCGCTGCTGGCCACCGCCCGCAATCTGCCGGAAGGAGAGGAAGTCTGATGCCCGAAGTGACCATTCATATCGGCGGCCGCGGCTTTGAAGTGTCCTGCCAGGAGGGCGAGGAAAGCTATCTGCACTCTGCCGCCAAGATGCTGGACGACGAGGCGCAGGTGCTGTCTGACCAGATCGGCCGGATGCCCGAGGCGCGGATGCTCTTGATGGCCGGGCTGATGCTGGCCGACAAGACCGCTGCCGTCGAGGACCGGATCAAGGAAGTGGAGGCCGAACTCGCCGAGCGCGTGCAGGAGCTGGAAGCGCTGAAAAACGCGCCCCCGCCGGAGCCTGAACGGGTCGAGGTGGCGGTGGTGCCGCCGCAGGTGACCGAAAGCCTGGCCGAACTGGCCGCCCGCACCGAGGCGCTGGCCCAGCAGGTCGAGGAACAGGCGGCAAGCTGAGGTTTTTGCCCCAAGCCGTTGCCCGAAAAAGGAAAAGGCGCCGCTGGGGCGCCTTTTTTCTTGCCGCTGCTGACGGAAATCAGGCGTTGGCTTCGCGGATCTTGTCGGCTGCTTCCTTGTTGAAGGAAATGCCGTTGTCCTCGAACAGGGTGTCCAGCTCCGACGACAGGGCCATCTCGGTGATGATGTCGCAGCCGCCGACAAACTCGCCCTTCACATAGAGCTGCGGAATGGTCGGCCAGTCAGAATACTCCTTGATGCCGGACCGGATCTCTTCGTCCGCCAGCACGTTCACGTCGGTGTAGTCGACGCCGATATAGTTCAGCACCGCCGCCACGCGCGAGGAGAAGCCGCACTGCGGCATTTCCTTGGTGCCTTTCATGTAGAGCACCACGTCATTGGCTTTGACGGTTTCGTCGATGCGGTTCTTTGCGTCGGTCATATCTCTATTTCCTTTCGGCTGCTGCGCCGTTTGCGTTGGCCGTCATATAGGCAGTTTCGCGGGTTTTGCCAATCCGCCCCGTCGGGCATACCGGGACCGGTTCTACGCTATTTCCGGTTGCTCTTGGGCACGAAGAAGCGCGCGTATTCCTGCGGGTCTTTGGGAACCTTCCAAGTGCGAACGGATCCGCCGCCCATGCCCGACTGATAGTCGGAACGCAGGGTGTGGTAGTCCGGGTCCGTATCATCATCCTCCAGCGGGCGGCGGCGCTGGGAGACGACCGCAACAACGGCGGTCATGACCACAATGCCGAGCACCAGAATGGAGGCGAACAATGACATGGAACGTTATTCCGGCGCCTTGGTGGTCAGCGCCAGCGCGTGCAATTCGCCCGCGGGGCCGTCCATCTTGCCTTTGAGCGCGGCATAGACGGCGCGCTGCTGCTGGACGCGGTTCTTGCCGCGGAAGCTTTCGTCGACGACCATCGCCGACATGTGAACGCCATCGGTGCCGCCAACCTGGATTTCGGCATCCGGGAAAGCTGCACGCAGCAGTTCTTCGATTTCGTGGGCTTGCATGGGCATCCGGGGAAGTCCTTTGTCTTGTTTGCCAAAAATGTAGGGGGGCGCCGGAGGCTGTGCAAGCAGGATTAGCAGCCGTCCCGGGCAAAGGGGGCCAGGCTTTCGACAAAGTCCGGCAGGCTGGCCAGCGCCTCCTGTACGCTGTCCTCCTCAAAGTCCCAGACCGACGCGGGGTTTTCCGGGCACAGCGCCCGGGTCAGTTCTGCGCAGCGGTCCTGCAGGGGCGTGGGCAGCGGCAGCGCGGCAGCCTCCTGCAGCACCAAAAGCGCCTCGTGGATCGGGCGCACCACCCGCAAGGCATGGGTCATATGGGTGAGCAGGTCGGGGTCATCGCGCCAGGTTTCGCCGCCGAACAGGTCTTGCGTCACCCGCTGCCCGGCGCCGGCGCAGGAGTAGGCGGCGCAGCCGCCAAAGCCGCATTTGGCCAGATCCTCGTGGATGGTGCAGCGGAAATCCGGGGCGAGGTTGGGGCAGGGCGTGTCCGCGTCCTTCAGCAGGCCGAAATCCTCATGCGCCTCAAACGGATAGGCCACGCAGCAAAGGCCCGCGCAGCGGCTGCAATCCTCTGTCAGGTCAGGAAGGGTCATGGGCCGGTCCCTGTGTCATAGGACGTGTCAAAGGAAAAGGCGGAACGGCTGTGCCATCCCGCCCTTGATCATGTATCTGCCGCCCCAAGGGGCAGCGCCGCGCCTCAGGCCACGGCTGCGGCAAAGCTGGAGCGGAAGATGTCCTTCAGCTCAGCCAGCGGCGCCTCGGAAGCACCGATCTTCACCATGTCGCCGCCAAACTTGCCGACGGAGGTGAGCGGCACGCCCGCCTGGCCTGCGGCCAGCATCAGCGCCTCAGCCTGGTCAAAGTTGCAGGCGATCAGGTAGCGCGCCTGGTCTTCGCCGAACACGGTCGGGGTGTCGCCCGCATCGATCTGCACGCCGACGCCGGCCTCTTCGGCCATCTCAAACGCCGCCAGCGCCAGACCGCCGTCGCCGAGGTCAGTGCAGGCCTTGATGAAATCGCGGTTGGCGCGGATGAATTCGCCATTGCGCTTCTCAGCCTCCAGGTCCACCGCCGGGGCGTCTCCGTCCTCGCGGTTGAAAACCTCTGCCAGCAGCGCCGACTGGCCGAGGTGGCCGATGGTTTCACCCACCAGCAGGGCGACATGGCCGTCGCGTGCCTCGCCGATGATCGGCTCTTCTCCGGCGGCAATCAGGCCCACGGCGCCGATGGTCGGGGTCGGCAGGATGCCCTTGCCGTCGGTTTCATTGTACAGCGACACGTTGCCGGACACGATCGGCATGTCGAGCGCCGCCACCGCCTCGCCGATGCCTTTGATGGCGCCGACGAACTGGCCCATGATCTCCGGCTTTTCAGGGTTGCCGAAGTTCAGGTTGTCGGTGGTTGCCAGCGGCTTGGCCCCGACCGCGGTCAGGTTGCGGTAGGCTTCTGCCACCGCCTGCTTGCCGCCCTCAAACGGGTTTGCCTTGACGTAGCGCGGCGTCACGTCGGAAGTGAAGGCCAGCTTTTTGTCGGTGCCATGCACCCGCACAATGCCAGAGCCCGCGCCCGGACGGCGCTGGGTGTCGCCCATCACGGTGGTGTCGTACTGCTCGTAAACCCACTGCTTGCCGGCATAGTTGGGGGAGGACAGCAGCGCCTTCAGCCCGTCGATCGGGTCGATGGTCGGCACATCCGCGTCACTCAGCGGCTCGGCTGCCGGGGTTTCCTTCCACGGGCGGTCGTATTCCGGCGCGGTGGAGGACAGTTTCGACAGCACCAGATCGGCCTTCACTTCGCCGTTGTGCATGATCAGGAAGCGGTCTTCGGCGATGGTCTCGCCGACGATGGCAAAGTCCAGATCCCACTTTTCGAACACCGCGCGCGCCTCGGCTTCCAGCTCCGGCTTCAGCACCATCAGCATCCGCTCCTGGGATTCCGACAGCATCATCTCGTAGGCGGTCATGTTCTCTTCGCGCTGCGGCACCTTTTCCAGGTCCAGGCGCACGCCCAGCTTGCCCTTGTCGCCCATTTCCACGGCAGAGCAGGTGAGGCCTGCCGCGCCCATGTCCTGGATCGAGATCACCGCGCCGGTCTGCATCAGCTCCAGCGTGGCTTCCATCAGGCGTTTTTCGGTGAAGGGGTCGCCGACCTGAACGGTGGGGCGCTTTTCCTCGATGGTGTCGTCGAATTCCGCCGACGCCATGGTGGCGCCGCCAACGCCGTCACGGCCCGTCTTGGCGCCCAGGTACACAACCGGCATGCCCACGCCCGACGCGGCGGAATAGAAGATTGCATCGGTGCGCGCGAGGCCCGCCGCAAAGGCGTTGACCAGGCAGTTGCCGTTGTAAGCGGGGTGGAAGCGGACTTCGCCGCCGACGCAGGGCACGCCAAAGCAGTTGCCATAGCCGCCGATGCCCTCAACCACGCCGTTAACCAGCCGGCGGGTCTTGGGGTGCGACGTTTCGCCGAACGACAGCGAATTCATCGAGGCGATCGGCCGCGCGCCCATGGTGAAGACGTCACGCAGAATGCCGCCAACCCCGGTTGCCGCACCCTGGTAGGGTTCGATGTAAGAGGGGTGGTTGTGGCTTTCCATCTTGAAAACAACGGCATCGCCGTCGCCGATGTCCACGATGCCTGCGTTCTCGCCGGGGCCGCAGATCACTTGCGGGCCTTCGGTCGGAAGGGTGCGCAGCCATTTCTTGGAGGACTTGTAGGAGCAGTGCTCGTTCCACATCGCCGAGAAAATCCCCAGCTCGGTGAAGGTCGGCTCCCGCCCGATGATTTCCAGGATCAGATCGTATTCCTCGGGCTTCAGCCCGTGATTGGCAATCAATTCAGGCGTGATGGCGGGTTCCTGCATCCGTAAACGTCCCCAATGGCTGCGATTGCGCGCCTTTTAGGGCAAGGAGGGGCGCGGGGGAAGTGGAATTAGTCGAATCCCCGGCAGATGCCGCAGGCGGCGTCTTTGCGCCGCAGCACGCCCGCCGCCGTGCCCCGCGGCCGCAGATGGCACCGCGGAGTTCTGAAAGCGGCGGAAACTGCGGCGGCGGGCAGGCAAAGCGCTGAAAATACAAGCATTGCGAATGCAGGCCGCCGGAAAGAGTAAGAATGTTCGGGCGTCCTTTCCCGCACCGGTGCTAAACAGCCCAGGCAGCCGGCGATCCGCGCCGGACCGGCGCTGCAAAGGCCAATGGCCGGGGGGGCAGGTGTTTGCAGCGCCGAAACAGTGCTTATATGCCAGCCGGTTGCGCGCAAAAAAAAGGCCGAGCACTAAGCTCGGCCGAAGTCCAACAGGGAGGTATGAAGGGAGGCGTTGCCGCCGCCTTCATGAGTTTCATTTAGGGCTCCGGGCCTGCCCCTTCAAGGGGATTAACAATAAATGGGTGTCAATGCTGCTATGCGGTTTTTGCATGGCTGGGGCGGCGGTCCCGGGACAGGCCGGACGCACGCCGGCCGGTCGCCGCACTGCGGCTGGAACGCTCCGTGGCGGCGGCTGCCGGGCTTACAGCTTGCCCAGCGCTTTCATGTGCTTGCGGTGTTCCATGATCTCGGATTGCACAAAATCGCGGAAGGCGCCGACCCGCTGCGAATGGCGCAGCTCTTCCGGATAGGCGAGGTAGACCGGAACCTCGTTCTGGTCCTCGTCCGGCAGCACCTCGACCAGCTGCGGGAATTCTTCTGTCACATAGTCGGGCAGAATGCCGATGCCCAGATTGTGCAGAACCCCCTGCAGCACGCCGAAATAGTTGTTGACGGTCAGCAGGGATGCCGGATCCTGCGCCATCAGCTTCTTGCCCAGAACCGCGGCAGAGCCCACCTGGGCAGACCGCTGGTTCTGGCATATCAGCCGGTGCTGCGAAATGTCGGCGGATGTTTCCAGATTGCCGTGCTTCTCCAGGTAGGCCGGCGTCGCATAGAGCCCCATGCGCACGGTCATCAGCCGCTTGCGCACCAGATCGGCCTGGCTGGGCTCCTTCATGCGGATCGCCACATCGGCCTCGCGCATCGGCAGGTCCAGCACCCGTTCCTCCAGCATCAGGTCGATCTTGAGGTTGGGGTACTGCTCATACAGTTTGGTCAGCCGCGGTGCCAGCCACAGGGTGCCGAAGCCCACGGTGGTGGTCACCCGCAATTCGCCGAACACTTCTTCTTCGCTGTCGCGGATGCGGGCTGAGGCCGCCTCCAGCCGCGCAGTCATGGACTGGGTGGCGTCAAACAGCAGCTCACCCTGTTCGGTGAGAATCAGCCCGCGCGCGTGACGGTGAAACAGAGTGGCGTTCAAACTCTCCTCCAGCGCCCGGATCTGGCGGCTGACCGCCGATTGCGACAGGTTCAGCTTGTCGCCGGCATGGGTCAGGCTGCCCGCGTCCGCCACCGCGTGAAATATTCTGAGCTTGTCCCAATCCATATCCGTTACTTTCTGTGCGTTCGGGGCCGACTATATGAAATCTTAGTTATGTATCAGTTTTCGTGACGCAAGCGAGCGAAAACAAAAAAAAAGCGGCTATTCAGGTCAGCAATTATGACCTATTCTGCGGGCCAGAAAGTGCAAGCTAGTCCCGGTTGAGGAGGCCACGATGAGCACGCAAAAGATCTCACTCAATGATAAATACGATCTGACCAAATCGCCGGTTCTGCTGAACGGCACTCAGGCGCTGGTGCGGCTGATGCTGATGCAGAAGCACCGCGACAAGGCGGCAGGCCTGAACACCGCCGGTCTGGTCACCGGCTACCGCGGCTCGCCGCTGGGCGCGGTGGACCTGCAGATGAGCCGCGCGGAAAAGCACCTGAAGGCGGCGGATGTCACCTTTCAATACGGGCTGAACGAGGATCTGGCGGTCACCGCGCTCTGGGGCGCGCAGCAGGCCGAGGTGCGCGGCGAGGGCAAATACGACGGCGTCTTTGGCCTGTGGTACGGCAAGGGCCCGGGCGTCGACCGCTCCGGCGATGCGCTGCGCCACGCCAATATGGCCGGCACCTCCAAGCACGGCGGCGTCCTGCTGGCGATGGGTGACGACCACACCGGCGAAAGCTCCACCGTGCTGCACCAGTCGGAATGGTCGCTCTTGGACTGCTACCTGCCGATCGTCAGCCCGGCCGGCGTGCAGGAAATCCTGGACTACGGCATCTACGGTTATGCGCTCAGCCGCTTCTCCGGCCTTTGGGTCGGCCTCAAGACCATGAAGGACACCATCGAGGTGACCTCGGTCGTCGACGCGCGCCCGGACCGGGTGCAGCTGGTCACGCCGGAGTTCGACATGCCCGCCGATGGCCTCAACATCCGCCTGGACGACGACCGCTTCCGCCAGGAAAACCGCATCATCGACTACAAGCGCTTTGCGGCAGAGGCGTTCAGCCACGCCAACAAGATGGACAAGCGCGTGTGGGGCAAGCCCGGCGCCAAGATCGGGTTTGTCGCCGCGGGCAAGAACTGGCTCGACCTGGTGCATGCGCTGAAGCTGTTGAACATCGACGAAAACATGGCCGAGCGGCTGGGCATCACCACCTACAAGGTGGGACAGACCTGGCCGATGGACATGAAGGGCTTCAATGACTGGGCCGAAGACCTGGACCTGATCGTGGTGGTCGAGGAAAAGCGCAAGCTGATCGAGATCCAGATCAAGGAAGCGATCTTCGACACCCGCCAGGGCCGCCGCGTCTATGGCTGGTACAAGGGCGGTGCCGGCTCCATGCACCGGGATGAGCTGTTCCCGACCCGCTACGCGCTGGACCCGATCATGATCGCCGAGAAACTGGGCAGCATCCTGATTGAGGAAGGCCGTGACACCGAGGCGCTGCGTGCCGGGCTGGAGAGCCTGGCAGAGGCGCGCCGTGCCGATAACGCTGAGGAAATCGCCACCCGTCTGCCCTATTTCTGCTCCGGCTGCCCGCACAACTCCTCCACCAAGCTGCCGGACGGCTCCCGCGCCTATGCGGGGATCGGCTGCCATTTCATGGTGCAGTGGATGGACCGCGAGACCACCGGCTTCACCCATATGGGCGGCGAGGGCGTCAACTGGGTGGGCGAGGCGCCATTCTCCAAGCGCAAACATGTGTTCCAGAACCTTGGCGACGGCACCTACAACCACTCTGGCGTGCAGGCGATCCGGGCGGCGCTCGCCGAGGGCACCAACATCACCTACAAGATCCTGTATAACGACGCGGTGGCGATGACCGGCGGCCAGCAGGCTGAGGGCGGGCTGACGGCGCAGCAGATCGCGCACGAACTGACCGCGATGGGCGTGAAGACCATCGCGGTGGTTTATGACGAGAAAGAGGACGTCGACGCCGGCCTGTTCCCGGCCGGGATGCGGATGCACGAACGCGCCGAGATGATGAAGATCCAGCGCGAGTTCGAGCAGGTCGAGGGCGTCTCTGCCATCATCTACATCCAGACCTGCGCCGCCGAGAAACGCCGCCGCCGCAAGCGCGGCCAGTTCCCCGATCCCGACCAGCGGGTGTTCATCAACTCCGACGTCTGCGAAGGCTGCGGCGATTGCGGGGTGCAGTCGAACTGCGTCTCCATCGTGCCGAAAAACACCGAACTGGGCCGCAAGCGCGCCATTGATCAATCGTCCTGCAACAAGGACTTCTCCTGCCTGAACGGTTTCTGCCCGTCCTTCGTGACCGTCGAAGGCGCCAAGATCCGCAAGGAGGCGACCGCAGCCATCGACCTGCCGCATCTGCCCAAGCCGGCGCTGCCGGCAATCGACGGAACTCATAACGTGGTGATCACCGGCGTCGGCGGCACCGGCGTGGTGACCATCGGCGCGGTGCTGGCGCAGGCGGCGCAGATCGACGGCAAGGGCGCCGGGCTGATGGAAATGGCCGGCCTCGCCCAGAAGGGCGGCGCGGTGCATATCCACTGCCGGATCGCCAACAAGCCGGAGGATATCTCTGCCATCCGCGTCGCCACCGGCGAGGCGCATGCGCTGATCGGCGGCGACCTGGTGGTCAGCGCCGGTGCCAAGACCCTGGGCCTGACCACAACCGGCCAGACCGGCGCAGTGGTGAACAGCCACGAGATCATCACCGGCGAATTCACCCGCAACACAGAGTTCGCCGTCCCCACCGACCGGCTGGAGGTCGCTCTGCAGGCGCGCCTGCGCGACCGGCTGGACCTGTTTGACGCCTCCGAGCTGGCGCGCGTCACCATGGGCGACTCGATCTTTTCCAACATGATGGTGTTCGGCGGCGCCTGGCAGAAGGGGCTGGTGCCCGTCAGCTTTGAGGCGATCGAACAGGCGATCGAGATGAACGGCGCCGCGGTGGAGCGCAACAAGCGCGCCTTCGACATCGGCCGCTGGGCGGTGCTGCACCCGGAAGAGGCCGCACGGCTGATCCAGCCCAAGGTGGTGGAGAAACCCAAGACGCTGGAGGAGAAAATCGCTTTCCGCGCCGGTCATCTGGTGGCCTATCAGGGCAAGGGGCTGGCCAAGCGCTATGGCAAGCTGCTGGACGGGATCAGCGATCCGGCGCTGAAAGAGGCGGTGGCGAAGGGCTATCACAAGCTGTTGTCCTACAAGGACGAATACGAGGTCGCCCGCCTGCTGCTGGACAGCCGCGCCAAGGCGGAGGCGGAGTTTGAGGGCGACCTCAAGCTCTCCTACCACCTGGCGCCGCCGATGCTGGGCGGCACCGACCCGAACGGCCGCCCGCAAAAGCGCAAGTTCGGCGCAGGCATGGAGCGCGGGTTCCGCCTGCTGGCCAAGCTGAAATCCTTGCGCGGCACCCCGCTCGACATCTTCGGCTACACCGAGGAGCGCAGGATGGAGCGGGCGCTGATCAAGCAGTATGAGGGTGACATGCAGGAATGGCTGCCGAAAGCATCGCCTGAAATCATGGAGCCGCTGGTGGCCCTGGCCGAACTGCCACTGCAGATCCGAGGCTTCGGTCCGGTGAAGATGGCGAACGAGCAAAAGGCCGCCAAACGGCGCGAGGAGCTGCTGGCAGCCCTGCGCCGGGGCGGCATGCCAGTCAAACAGGCGGCAGAATAACGCCGGGTGATTGAGGGCAGGGCGGGGCGCTCCCGCCCGCTTTGATCCTTTCACAGAAAGGCCCAAAGCCGTTGGGCCGGGCGCCGCGCTGACGCGCGGCGTTTGCCGTTCCGCGCCCCTCGGGCCGGCCCGCATGCAGAATTCTGCCGCAGCGGTCGCTTTCAGCGCATTTTTTCAGCAAATGCAGCGCGCGTTTCGGCGCGCCGCCGCTAGGCTCTGCCCGGATTGCATTCCCTAGCCGCACCGGAAAGGAGCCGCCCGATGTCTCTCTCACAGGCCTTGCAGGCTGCTTGCGACCTGCATTCCCGGCTTCCCGCCCTGCGGGCGTTCGCGCCCTGGCCCAGCGATCTGGAGCCCGCCGCGCTGGCTCCGGCAGCCATCCCCGCGCAGCAGCAAGTGGCAGAGTTCGCCTTGCCGGGCACGCCCGAGACCCAGCCCCTGATCGGCACACTGCGCACCGCGGCGGGGCAGGCGCATTGGGCGCAGACCTACACCGAGGCCGAGGTGGGCGCGCATTTCCTGCAGAACTACGGATATTTCGAGCTGTTCGGCCCGGCCGGCCATTTCCGCAGCACCCAGCTGCGCGGCTATATCGCCTATTGGGGCGCCGGGCTGCGGTATGACTGGCACAGCCACGAGGCCGAAGAGCTGTATGTGGTGCTGGGCGGCGGCGCTGAGTTCCTGACCCAGGAGAGCGAATGCTGGCTGGAGGCCGGCGGCACCCGGCTGCACGGCGGCTGGCAGCCCCATGCGATGAACACGGGCGCAGAGCCGGTCCTGACCTATGTGCTGTGGCGCGGCGCCGGGCTGGCGGGCCTGCCGCTGATGGGCGGCAAGCGGACTGCCGCCGCCTGACCCGGGCGGGGGATGCGGCGCAGCGGCTTGCTGCAAAGCGTCACACCCCTGTTACGCCCCTGTTCCAAAGTGCGCCTCCGGCCTTATCTGGCCGCAGCCACCAGACGGAGACCCGCCCCGATGCAGGCGCAGCGCCATACCGCCCGTGACATTTCCTACGCCCATTCCGCCTCCACCCGCGCAGGCCGCGCGGTGATCCGTCTGATGGAGAATGCCACGGGCCGGCTGAGCCTGATCCGCCGTGCCGCCGGGTATGAGCAGGAGGTGGCGGCGGGGCGCAGCTTCTGGCCGGTGATGGCAGAGCGTTACGGGCTGGCGCTGGACGTGGCCGGCGGCGCGCTGAGCAATATTCCGCAGGACAGGCCGGTGATCCTCATAGCGAACCATCCCTATGGCATTCTCGACGGGCTGATGATGGGGCATATCCTGGCACAAACCCGCGGCGACTTCCGCATCCTGGCCAACCATGTCTTCCGTAAGGCCGAGGACCTGAACAAGGTGATCCTGCCGGTGGATTTTGCCGAAACGCGCGAAGCTGTGCAGACCAACCTGCAGACCCGTAAGGACGCGCTCAGCTTTCTGGCTGAGGGCGGTGCCATCGGCATCTTTCCCGGCGGCACCGTGTCCACCGCGGCGCGTCCGCTGGGCCACCCGATGGACCCCGGCTGGCGCGGCTTTACCGCCCGGATGATCGCCAAATCCGAGGCGGTGGTGGTGCCGGTGTTCTTTGACGGCCACACCTCGCGCCTGTTCCAGATCGCCAGCCACCTGCATGCCACACTGCGCATGGGGCTGCTGATCCAGGAATTCCGCAAGCGGGTCGACACGCCGGTCCGGGTGGTGATCGGAGACCCCATCGGCCGCGGCGTTCTGGCGCCCCTGGCGGGTGATACAAAAGCACTTATGGATTTCTTGCGCAAAGCGACGTATGAGCTTTCTCCAGTACCGCTCAAATCCCTGGGTTACGGGTTTGAGTTCGAAGAGAAACACCGCGCGTGAGAAGGCGAAATGGCTGTAGGCATCTTTGATTCAGGCCTGGGCGGGCTGACCGTCCTGGACGCGGCGCAAAGGCGCCTGCCGGACGTGGATTTCCTCTATTACGGCGACAACGCCCATGCGCCCTATGGTGTGCGCGATGCCGAAAACATCTATCAGCTGACCAAGGCCGCGATGGAGAACATGTGGGATAAGGGCTGCGATCTGGTGATCCTCGCCTGCAACACCGCCTCTGCCGCCGCGCTGCGCCGGATGCAGGAGGGCGGCTTGCCCCAGGGCAAGCGGGTGCTGGGCGTATTTGTGCCGCTGATTGAAGCGCTGACCGAACGGCAGTGGGGCGACAATTCGCCGCCGCGCGAGGTGGAGGTGAAGCATGTGGCGCTGTTTGCAACGCCCGCCACCGTTGCCAGCCGCGCCTTCCAGCGGGAACTGGCCTTCCGCGCCATCGGCGTCGATGTCGAGGCACAGGCCTGCGGCGGCGTTGTCGACGCGATCGAGGACGGCGACATGATCCTGGCGGAGGCGCTGGTGCGCTCCCATGTCGATGCGCTGAAGCGCAAGATGCCGCACCCTGAGGCCGCGATCCTCGGCTGCACCCATTACCCGCTGATGGAGCAGACCTTTCAGGCCGCACTGGGGCCGGAGGTGAAGGTGTTCAGCCAGGGCAGCCTGGTGGCAGACAGCCTGGCGGACTACCTGCAGCGCCATCCCGGGATGCAGGGCAATGGCGCGGGCGGGTTCTATACCACCGGAAACCCGGGCCGCGTCAGCGACCGCGCGACGCAGTTTCTCCGACGGGAAATCACCTTTCAGGCAGCCTGAACTGCGACCGTCCGGAACCTTGTTCCAGGTCAAAGTGCTGAGGCGCAGTTTTTCCTATTTCTCTCCGCAGATGGCTGCGGAACCGGCATATCACATTGAAAGACGAGGTCTGACATGACCCATAAAGTGGCTATCCTTGGCGCCTCCGGCTATACCGGCGCCGAACTGGTGCGGCTGATCGCCCAGCATCCGAATATCGAGATCGCGGCGCTGTCCGCCGACCGCAAGGCCGGCATGACCATGGCCGAGGTGTTCCCGCACCTGCGCCACATGGAACTGCCGGTGCTGTGCAAGATCGACGAGATCGACTTCGCAAATATAGACCTCTGCTTCTGCGCGCTGCCGCATAAGACCAGCCAGGACGTGATCAAAGCCCTGCCCAAGGACTTGAAGATCGTCGATTTGTCGGCGGACTTCCGGCTGCGCGACCCGGCGGAGTACGAGAAGTGGTACGGCAACCCGCATGCCGCGCTGGAGCAGCAGGAAGAGGCGGTTTATGGCCTGACCGAGTTCTACCGGGAAGAAATCAAATCCGCGCGCCTGGTGGCCGGCACCGGCTGCAACGCCGCCACCGGCCAGTTTGCCCTGCGGCCGCTGATCGAGGCGGGCGTCATCGACCTGGACGAGATCATTCTTGACCTGAAATGCGCCGTCTCCGGCGCCGGCCGGTCGCTCAAGGAAAACCTGCTGCACGCAGAGCTGAGCGAGGGCTACAACGCCTATGCCATCGGCGGCACCCACCGGCACCTGGGCGAGTTCGACCAGGAGTTCAGCAAGATCGCTGGCCGCCCCGTGAAGGTGCAGTTCACCCCGCATCTGCTGCCGGTGAACCGCGGCATCCTGGCGACCGTTTATGTGAAGGGCGATGCCAAGGCGATCCATGAGACCTTTGCCAAGGCTTACGCCGATGAACCCTTCATCGAGCTGCTGCCCTTTGGCGAGGCGCCTTCGACCCATCACGTGCGCGGCTCCAACTTCTGCCATATCGGCGTGGCGCAGGACCGGATCGAAGGCCGCGCCATCGTCATTGCAGCACTGGATAACCTGACAAAAGGAAGCAGCGGCCAGGCCTTGCAGAATGCCAACCTGATGTTAGGTGAGAACGAGACCGAAGGCCTGATGATGGCGCCGCTGTTCCCCTGATCCGGGGGCGGCGCTGGCTTGGGCCTGAATAGAGGACACCATGAAGAACCTGAAGAAACAGCGCCGTATCCAGGTCATCGCGGTTGCCGCGGTGGCCCTGATCGTGGCAACCGCCCTGATCGGCTATGCCATGCGGGACGGGATCAACTACTTCCGCTCGCCCAGCCAGGTGATGGAGGAACCGCCGAAGCCGTCGGAAGTGTTCCGTATCGGCGGGCTGGTGGCAGAAGGCTCGCTTCAGCGCGGCCAGGGTGAAACCGTGCGCTTTGCCGTGACCGATGGCGGGGCGACCGTAAACGTCGCCTATACCGGCGTGCTGCCTGACCTGTTCGAGGAGAACCAGGGTATGGTCGGCACCGGGCGTTACGTAAACGGTGTCTTTGAAGCCACTGAAATCCTGGCGAAACACGATGAGACCTATATGCCAAAGGAAGTCATGGACGCGCTGAAGGAGCAGGGCGTTTATCAAGAGCCCGAGACCTGATCCCGGTTCCGCAGCCGGTGTGCTCCCGCCCCAAAGACGCCTCCCTCCGGGGAGGCGTTTTGCGTTGGGCCGGGCGCCGCGCTGCGCGCGGCGCGGCAGCGCTTCGAGGGGGTGTTGCGCAGCCTGCGCACGGTTGTGTCATCAGGTTTTAGGCCCTCTGCGGCATCCTGTTGCGGTTGCAAGTGGTGAGGTGAGATGCAGAGCGTTCAGGAAATTGCAGAACAGATCGTGGCGCGCGAAGGCGGGTTTGCAAATGATCCGGATGATCCCGGCGGGGCCACCAAATACGGCGTGACCATCGGCACCCTGCGGCGGCTGGGGCTGGATCTGACCGGCGACGGTGCTGTCGGGGTGGAGGATGTGCAGGCGCTCAGCCGGGCCCAGGCGGCAGACATCTTCATCCGCCATTATTTCGAGGCACCGCGGATCGCCAGCCTGCCGCCCTGCCTGCAGGCATCGGTCTTCGACATGTATGTGAATGCCGGCAGCAACGCGGTGCGCATTCTGCAGCGGCTGCTGCGCGACATGGGCTATGCGGTGGCGGTTGACGGCGCCATCGGCCCGCAGACCGCCGGCGCGGCAGCGCAGGCGGCAGAGATCGGCGCGGAGGCCTTGCGCGATGCCTACGGCGTGGCGCGCCGCAATTATTACTTCCGCCTGGCGGACCGGCGTCCGGCCAGCCGCAAATACGCGCGCACCCGTGCAGGCGGCAAGGGCGGCTGGATCACACGGGCAGAGGAGTTCATCTCTGCCCAATACCATCTGAGCCAGCAGGCGTTCCAGCGGAGGACAGCGGCATGGGGGTGATCGCTGATGTATTCAGCCTTGTTTTTGGAAGCCGCCGCAATGCCTTGCGGGAAACGCTTGAAGTGTTTCGCGAAAACGCGGAGGCCGGCGCCGCCCGCGCGCACGAGATGCAAAGCGCTGCACTGAGCCAGCTGGCGGCGGAGTTCCAGTATGGCGGCAAAAGCCGCTTTGACCGCTTCATGGACGGGGTAAACCGGCTGCCGCGCCCCCTGCTGGCGCTGGGAACCCTTGCACTGATGGGGGCGTCTCTCAGCGATCCGGTTTGGTTTGCTGCAAGAATGCAAGGGCTGGCGCTGGTGCCGGAACCCTTATGGTGGCTGCTGGGGGTCATCGTTTCCTTCTACTTTGGCGCCCGCCATCAGGTGAAAAGCCAGGAATTTCAGCACGCGCTGGCCGCCAGCATGGCGCGGGCGCCGCAGGTGGCGGAAAACATCGCCGCGCTGGAGCGGCTCAGGGCCGAGCCGCCTGACGCGGCCTCCGCCCGGACGGAGGCGGCAGCTGGGCTGGACGCCGCCTCTGCGGCGGAGGACAATCCGGCGCTGGACGCCTGGAAGGCGCGCCGCGGCTGATCACATTTTGCCCTCTGCGGCGGCATGGCGCGGCGTTTGCCATTGGCCCTGCCGGCAGACAGGCGTATAGGAAATCCCATGATTACAGAGCTTGGCCACTTTGCCCTTATCCTCGCCTTCATGATCGCTATCGTGCAGGCCGTGATCCCCTTGATCGGCGCCCACAAACGCTGGCCCGGCTGGATGGCCGTGGCAGAGCCTGCGGCGCAGGCGCAGTTCCTGTTCACCGCGTTCTCCTTTGGCGCGCTGATGTGGGCCTTCATCACCTCCGACTTCTCGCTGAAGCTGGTGACGCTGAACAGCCATTCGGCCAAGCCGATGCTGTACAAGATCTCCGGCACCTGGGGGAACCACGAGGGCTCGATGCTCCTGTGGGTGCTGATCGTCAGCCTGTTCGGGGCGCTGGCCTCGGTCTTTGGCGGCGGCCTGCCGCCGACTTTGAAGGCCCGTGTGCTGTCCGTGCAGGCGGCGATCGGGGTGGCGTTTTTCGCCTTCATCCTGTTCACCTCCAACCCGTTCCTGCGCCTGACGGTGCCGCCGTTTGACGGGCAGGACCTGAACCCGCTGCTGCAGGACCCAGGGCTGGCGTTCCACCCGCCGTTCCTCTACCTCGGCTACGTGGGCCTCAGCATGGCGTTTTCCTTTGCGGTGGCCGCCCTGATCGAAGGCCGCATCGACGCCGCCTGGGGCCGCTGGGTGCGGCCCTGGACACTGGCGGCCTGGATTTTCCTCACTATCGGCATCGCGCTGGGGTCCTGGTGGGCCTATTACGAGCTGGGCTGGGGCGGCTTCTGGTTCTGGGACCCGGTAGAGAATGCCTCTTTCATGCCCTGGCTGCTGGCCGCCGCGCTGCTGCACTCCGCCATCGTGGTGGAAAAGCGCGAAAGCCTGAAAAGCTGGACCATCCTGCTGGCGATCCTGGCCTTCGGCTTCTCGCTGATCGGCACCTTCATCGTGCGCTCCGGCGTGATCACCAGCGTGCATGCCTTTGCCAACGACCCGGAGCGCGGCGTGTTCATCCTGTTCATCCTGGCCTTCTTCACCGGCGGCGCGCTGACCCTGTTTGCGGCGCGCGCACAGGCGATGGAAGCCAAGGGCGTCTTTGGCGTGATCAGCCGCGAAAGCGCGTTGTTGGCCAACAATATCCTGTTGGCGGTCAGCTGCTTTGTGGTGTTCTTCGGCACCATCTGGCCGATCGTGGCGGAGATGCTGCTGGACCGGAAGCTGAGCGTCGGCCCGCCGTTCTTCAATTCGGCCTTCACTCCCTTCATGGTGGTGCTGGGCCTGCTGCTGCCCGTCGGCGCGATGCTGCCGTGGAAACGCGGACGGATCGGGCGTACGGCCTGGCAGCTGCGCTATGTGTTTGTGCTGGCGGTGTCGCTGGGCGTGCTGGCCTGGTCAATGCAGACCGGGCGCTCGGCGCTGGGGCCGGTGGGCCTGTTCCTGGGGTCCTGGGTGGTGTTCGGTGCGCTGGCGGATCTGTGGATGCGCAGCGGCAAATCCGGCCGGTTGCAGCGGATGCTGCGGCTGCCGCGGGCGGATTGGGGCAAGGCCACGGCCCATGCGGGCCTCGGCGTCACCATCTTTGCGATCGCGGGCCTGACCGCCTGGGAACAGGAGGATATCCGCGTGGCCCGTCTTGGCGAGCCGTTTGAGGTTGGCGCCTTCTCCCTGGTGCTGCAGGAGGTGACCCGCGAGCAGGGGCCGAACTACTTCACCACCAAGGGCCGGGTCGAAGTCACTCGCAACGGACGGCCCGAGGCGGTGATGTTCCCGGAGAAACGCGACTATCCGGTGGCGAAGATGCCGACCACCGAGGCGGCGATTGACTACCGGGTGACGCGGGATCTGTATGTGGTGCTGGGCGACCAGCAGGCCGATGGCAGCTGGACCATGCGCACCTATATCAAACCCTTTGCGAACTGGATCTGGGCCGGCTCCATCCTGATGGCGCTTGGCGGTCTTCTGAGCCTGAGCGACAGGCGGTTCCGCGTGGCCGCGGGCGCGCGCAAGACACCGGCAGCGGGAGTGCCTGCGGAATGAAACCGATGCGTTTTCTGATCGTGGCCCTGGCGGCCCTGATGGCCGCGGCGCTGTTCACCCCGGCGCCTGCGCTGGCGGTGGAGCCGGACGAGATCCTGGCGGACCCGGCGCTGGAAGCGCGCGCGCGGGAGCTGTCCAAGGACCTGCGCTGCCTGGTCTGCCGCAATGAAAGCATCGACGAATCCAACGCCGAACTGGCGCGCGACCTGCGGGTGCTGCTGCGCGAGCGGCTGGTGGCGGGCGACAGCGACCGGGAGGCGATGGACTTTATCGTGGCCCGTTACGGCGAGTACGTGCTGTTGCGCCCCACCACCAGCGGGGCCAACTGGCTGCTGTGGGCGGCGGGGCCGCTGATGCTGCTGGCGGCGCTGGTGATTGCGGTGTTCTATGTCCGCGGCCGCTCCCGGGCGCCGAAAACGGCAGAGACGGGGCTGAGCGCGGAAGAGCAGGACCGGCTGCGGAAAATCCTGGAGGATTGACGCCGGGTCTGCCTTTCCGGCGGCAGGGCTTTGCGTCACCATGGCGCCAAACGGGCCCGCTGGCGCATGGCCAGCCCGGGACACTAGCTGCATGAGGCGACCCTATGGACTACAAGGAAATCCTGTTCACGCTGGAGGACGGGCTGGCCGTCATCACCCTGAACCGGGCCAACAGGAAAAACGCGCTGACCAGCCGGATGCGCTCGGAAATCACCCATGCCATGCAGGCCGCCCAGGCAGAGGCGCGGGCAGTGGTGCTGACCGGCGCGGGCGATGCCTTCTGTTCCGGACAGGACCTGAGCGATGCCTCCGGCTCTGGCGATCTGGATCTGGAGCGCACGCTGCGCGACGAATACCTGCCGATGGTCGAGGCGATCTATAACTGCCCGGTGCCGGTGGTGGCAGCGGTGAACGGTGCCGCAGCCGGTGCAGGCGCTAGCCTGGCCCTGGCCGCGGATGTGGTGATCGCCAGCGAAAGCGCGTTTTTCATGCAGGCGTTCAGCAAGATCGGCCTGATCCCCGATGCCGGCAGCACCTGGTTCCTGCCGCGCCAGGTTGGCATGGCCAAGGCGATGGGCGCGGCGCTGTTTGCCGACCGCATCAGTGCCAAGCAGGCCAGCGACTGGGGCATGATCTGGGAAGCGGTGCCGGACGCGGAGTTCGACGCCCATTGGCGCGCGCGTGCCGCCTATCTGGCCCAAGGCCCCAGCAAAGCCTTTGCCGCCACCAAATCCGCCCTGCGCGAAAGCTCTGGCCGCAGCCTGATGGAACAGCTGTCCGAAGAGGCGCATCTGCAAGGCCAGTGCGGCAAGACACGGGATTTCCTGGAAGGCGTGACCGCCTTTATGGAAAAACGCCCCGCGAAGTTCGAGGGGCGCTGAGGGGCGTTCAGGCGGCGGAGCTGCTGGATAAGGAAAACAGAGATCCGTCCGAAGCACGGTCAACGATGGAAACATCGCTGACCGTCAGCAACCCGCCGGCGCCTTGGATCCGCGCGACAAAGACATTGTCCGCAAAAAGGAGCGCCGAGCCCTGTCCCTCGTCGCCGGTGCCGTCGCCGATTGTCTGAACTGACAACCTGGGCGGCAGCCCCTCGCCGTCGTAGGAATAGATCAGCTGATCTTCGGCGGGGTCGAAATCCGTGACGATAACAGGGTCATCCTCGGACACGACCCAATCTCCAACCACCAGAGTATCGTTTCCTTCGCCGAGCGAGACGGTATCGCCATCACCCGCGATCACGGTATCGTCGCCGTATCCGGCGGACACGCTGTCTGCGCTCTCGTCGAGATCCGTGTCCGGGTTTACAAACTCTGCCAGACCGCTGAGGTCGGTGATGGACCCGTCAGACAACCCGCGGGAAAGACCGACAATTCCTTCGCCATCGATGCCGCTGGTCGTAACGATCCTGTCGTCACCTGTATCCCCGTGCAGGGTGTCCGAACCGGCATTGTCGATCAAATAATCATCGCCGGCGCCGCCGCGCATGAAATCGGCGCCAGAGCCGCCTACCAGAATATCGCTGCCGTCCATACCAAACAGGCGGTCGTCGCCACCGCGGCCTTCAACGATGTCGTTGCCGCCCCTGGCGAAAACGGTTTCATCATCGTTTGTGCCGATCAGATCATCTGCAATGTCGGTTGCGGTGGTGGTGCCTCCGGCCTCCACGTTCGCCTCCGGCTCGGAAACCTCCCGCTCGGCTGCACCGCCATCATCATCATCGTCGTCCATCGCCAAGGCCACACCGCCAATGGTCAGGCCAATCCCAAGCAAGATCAAAAGTTCCATGTCATCAATCCCGTTGCCGCCTGGCGGGTGGCGTTCTGCAATTCCGCGCGCGTAGGGTGCGCACTGCCAGACCTAAGTAAACTTATGAGTTCAGTATGTGGTTGTGCGGATTTAGTCAAATACTCGTAAACATTGAACTTTCCGAGGAAACTATTCGCTGCCCATGGCAGAATTGTTGCCCGCGTGGCGCCGGTGCAGCGGCCGGCGGGTTGTAACAAGGGGCGGCCGCACTGCGGTACTTACACCGCCGCCAAACGAAAAACGCCCCGCGCAGTGCGGGGCGTTTGTCTGGTGTTGTCCGTGGCGCGCTTAGCGCTTTTCGATGTCGACGTAGTCGCGCAGGGTCTCGCCCAGGTACAGCTGGCGCGGGCGGCCGATCTTGTTCTGCGGATCGGCGATCATTTCCTTCCACTGCGAGATCCAGCCGACGGTGCGCGACAGCGCGAAAATCGGGGTGAACATCGAGGTCGGGAAGCCCATCGCCTCCAGGATGATGCCGGAGTAGAAGTCGACGTTCGGGAACAGCTTCTTCTCGATGAAATAGGGGTCGTTGAGCGCGGTGCGCTCCAGCTCCTTGGCGACCTGCAGCAGCGGGTTGTCCTCGACGCCCAGCAGCTCCAGAACCTCATCCGCGGATTGCTTCAGCACCTTGGCGCGCGGGTCGGTGTTCTTGTACACGCGGTGGCCAAAGCCCATCAGGCGGAACGGATCGTTCTTGTCCTTGGCGCGTTCGATGAATTCCGGAATGCGGTCGACCGAGCCGATTTCCTTGAGCATCTCCAGGCAGGCCTGGTTGGCGCCGCCGTGGGCCGGGCCCCAGAGGCAGGCGATACCCGCCGCGATACAGGCAAACGGGTTGGCGCCGGAAGAGGACGCCAGGCGCACGGTCGAGGTGGAGGCGTTCTGCTCGTGGTCGGCGTGCAGAATGAAGATCCGGTCCATCGCGCGGCTCAGGATCGGGTTCACATGGTATTCCTCGGCCGGAACCGAGAAGCACATGTGCAGGAAGTTGGCCGCGTAATCCAGATCGTTGCGCGGGTACACGAAGGGCTGGCCGATCGAGTACTTGTAGGCCATCGCGGCGATGGTCGGCAGCTTGGCGATCAGCCGGATGGCGGCAACTTCGCGCTGCCAGGGGTCGGTCACGTCCAGCGAGTCGTGGTAGAAGGCCGACATCGCGCCGACAACGCCCACCAGGGTCGCCATCGGGTGCGCGTCGCGGCGGAAGCCGCGGAAGAAGTTGTGCATCTGCTCATGCACCATGGTGTGACGGGTCACACGGGTCTCGAAATCCTCCAGCTGCGCGGCGGTCGGCAGCTCGCCGTAGAGCAGCAGGTAGCAGACTTCCAGGTAATGCGATTTCGACGCCAGCTGGTCGATCGGGTAGCCGCGGTGCAGCAGTTCACCCTTGCCGCCATCGATATAGGTGATGGTGCTGTCGCAGCTGGCGGTGGAGGTGAAGCCCGGGTCATAGGTGAACACACCTGCCTGCGCGTAGAGCTTGCGGATGTCGAGGACATCGGGCCCGGCCGTTGGCGAGAAAATGGGCAGCTCGTAAGTTTCGCCATTCAGGCTGAGCGTGGCAGATTTCTGTGTCTCGGTCATGGATGTCCCTTCCTGTTACAGGCACGAAAGCGGCCGGTCAGGCGTCTTCATGCGGGGCAGCGCCTGCGCTGAGTCGCGCAGGGGTTGTCGTATCAAAACAAGCTTACCCGGGCGTAAAAGCCGGGATCAGCCCGTCGCGTCTTTGAGCCGGGCGATGGTTTCATCGCGGCCCAGAATCAGCATCATATCGAACACCGAAGGCGTTACCGCCCGGCCCGCAAGCGCAGCCCGCAACGGGCCGGCCAGCTTGCCGAACTTGGTATCATGTGCTTCTGCAAATACGTTCAGAAGCGCCTCCAGATCGTCACGGACCCAGCTAGCATTTTGCAGCTGCGGCGTCAATTCTTCCAGTATACCATCGGATACAGACGCCAGCGCTTTTTCTGCCTTCTCGTCCCGTTCAAGAGGCCGTGATGCAAGGATAAAATGCGCTTTTTCAAGCAGTTCCGGGAAAGTGCGGGCCCGGTCCTTGAGGCAATACATCGCAGCTTCCAGCCCTTGTGACTGCGCGTCAGTCAGGGCGGGTTTCCCGGCAGCGGCCAGGTATTCGCAGATTTCCTGCCGCAGTGCAGCATCATCGCTAACGGCAATATGCTGGCCGCAGAGGTTTTCCAGCTTCTTGGTGTCAAACCGGGCCGGGCTTTTGCCGATCCCGTCGAAATTAAACCACTCTTTGGCCTGGCTGTCCGTAAAAAATTCGTCATCGCCGTGCGACCAGCCGAGGCGTGCCAGATAGTTGCGCATTCCGGCCGCGGGATAGCCCATCGCCTGGTATTCCTGGGCGCCCAGGGCGCCGTGGCGCTTGCTGAGTTTCTTGCCGTCGGGGCCGTGGATCAGGGGGATATGGGCCCAGACCGGCACGTCCCAGCCCATCGCCTCATAGATCGTCATCTGGCGGGCGGCGTTGTTCAGGTGGTCGTCGCCGCGGATCACGTGGGTGACGCCCATATCGTGGTCATCGACAACCACCGCCAGCATGTAAACCGGGGTGCCGTCGGAGCGCAGCAAGACCATGTCATCGAGCTGATCGTTGCGGATGGTCACATCGCCCTGCACCTGGTCCTTGATCACAGTGACGCCATCCTGCGGCGCCTTGATGCGGATCACATAAGGCGCGTCCGGGTGGCTGGCCGCATCGGCGTCGCGCCAGGGCGAGCGGTAGAGAGTGGATTTGCCCGCTGTCTTGGCCTGCTCGCGGAAGGCGGCGATTTCCTCCTGGGTGGCAAAGCATTTGTAGGCCTTGCCGTCGGCCAGCAGCTGATTGGCGACCTCAGCGTGGCGGTCTGCGCGTTCGAACTGGCTGATCACATCGCCGTCGTGGTCCAGGCCCAGCCACGCCATGCCCTGCAGGATGGCGGCAGTGGCTTCGGGGGTGGAGCGTTCGCGGTCGGTGTCCTCAATCCGCAGCAGGAATTTGCCGCCGCGGCCGCGGGCATACAGCCAGTTGAACAGCGCGGTGCGGGCGCCGCCGATGTGCAGAAAGCCGGTGGGAGACGGCGCGAAGCGGGTGACAACCGGTTGGGTCATGAGCGGGATTTACCTTTTGGAAACCATGGGAGGCCTAGTGTTTCCGCCTGTCTACCGGGCCAGAAGGCGGGGGGCAAGCATGCGGCTGAGCGCAGCCATCGCAGACCTGCTGCAGGCGCAGCGGGGGCATCTGTTCCCCTGGACCCCAGTATTCCTGGGCACCGGGATCGGGGCCTATTTCAGTTTGAAAAGCGAACCCGGCTGGGCGGTCTATGCCGGCCTTGCGGCGGCTGGGCTGCTGCTGGCCTTGCTTGCGGTGCAGCGGCGGCCCTTGGCGTTCCTGTGCTGGGCGCCGGCCTTTGCGGCCGCGGGCCTGTGCCTGGCGGGCGCCCGCGCCCATTGGGTTGCGGCGCCGGTTCTGGAGTTTCGCTATTACGGCCCGGTGGAGGGGCGGGTGGTCTCGGTGGACCGCTCCCCGACGGACGCGTTGCGGCTGACCCTGGATCAGGTGCGGCTGGACCGTGTTCCCGCCGCAAAAACGCCCGAACGGGTGCGGATTTCCCTGACAGGGCAGGACGCGGTGCCGCCGCCCGGCGCGCTGGTGATGACAACCGCGCATTTGCTGCCGCCACAGGGCCCGGCGGAGCCCGGCGGCTTTGATTTCCGCCGCCATGCCTGGTTCAAGCAGCTGGGCGGGCTGGGATATACCAGAGCGCCGGTGCTGCTGGCCGGAGCACCGGGGGACAGCGTGCCGGTGGAGCGGTTGCGCCGGGCCATGGCGCAGCACCTGCAGCAGCGGATCCCCGGCGAGACCGGCGGGTTTGCCGCGGCCCTCACCGCAGGCGACCGCAGCGGCGTCGGGGAGCAGACGCTGACGGCGCTGCGCCAAAGTAACCTGGCGCATCTGCTGGCGATCTCGGGCCTGCACATGGGGCTGCTCACCGGCTTTGTCTTTGCCGCGGTGCGGGTGCTGTTCTGCCTGGTGCCGCCGCTGGCCCTGCGCTGGCCGGTGCGGAAACTGGCGGCGCTGGCCGCCCTGGCCGCGGGGTCTGGCTATCTGCTGCTGTCAGGCGGCAATGTGGCGACGGAGCGCGCCTTTGTCATGGTCGCGGTGATGCTGGGCGCGGTGCTGCTGAACCGGCGCGCGATCACCCTGCGGGCGGTGGCGCTGGCGGCGCTGATCGTGCTGCTGCGGCGGCCCGAAAGCCTGCTGAGCCCCGGCTTCCAGATGAGCTTTGCCGCGACTGCTGCGCTGGTGGCGGTGTTTGCCGCGCTGCGCGACGGCGGGGTGCCGCTGGGGCCGGGCTGGCTGCGGCCGGTGCTGGCGCTGGTGATCTCCTCCGCCGTGGCGGGCGCTGCCACGGCACCCTTTGCAGCGGCGCATTTCAACACCCTGCCGCACTACGGCCTTTTTGCAAATCTGCTGGCGGTTCCGGTCATGGGCACGGTGGTGATTCCTGCCGCCGTGCTGGCGCTGTGCCTGCTGCCCGCCGGCCTGGAGGGGATCGGCCTGACCGTGATGCAGTGGGGAATGGACTGGATCCTGGGGGTGGCGCGGACGGTGTCCGGGTTCGAGGGCGCGGTGTCCCATGTGACTGCGCCGGACAGCGCCGTGCTGCCGCTGTTTGCCGCCGGCATGGTGTTTGCGGTGATCTGGCAGGGACGGCTGCGGCTCGCGGGGCTGCTGCCCGCGGCTGCGGCGCTGTGGATCTGGAGCGGGGCGGTGCGGCCGCCGGTGATCATCGCCAGCTCCGGCGGGCTGATCGGGGTGATGGAGGCGGAGGGGCGCGCCTTGTCCCGCGCCAAGGGGCAGGGGTTCACGGCTGAGATCTGGCTGGAGAATGATGGCGACGCAGCCAGCCAGCCCGAGGCCGCGGCCCGCTGGAAGGTCCGGGACGGCGCGCTGCCTGTCTGGCACGGCACGGGCGTCCGGCTGGTTCACGCGCCGGGCAAACGTAAACTGTTGCAGGCAAGCAATTGTAAAGAGGGCGATATTGTCGTGTCCACTGTGGCCGCCGCGGTGCCGGCCGGCTGTTTGGTGCTGACGCCGGACATCCTGCGGCAGACCGGCAGTATCGCGGTGCGGCCCGATGGCCGGCTGCTGACAGCCCGCGCAGCAACCGGGATGCGCCTGTGGAGCGGATGGCAGCCGGAAGGCCCGGAAGTGCGCCGCCTGCGCCGCCTGCTGGGCGCGGCGGCGGCGTCTCAGTAAGTGCGGATCAGCCCGACCAGGCGGCCCTGGACCTGGACCTGATCCTCCGGGTATCGCCGGGTTTCATAGACCGGGTTCGCAGCCTCCAGCGCGATCATCCCGCCCTGGCGCTGGTAATATTTCAGCGTGGCTTCCTGGCCTTCCACCAGCGCCACCACGATGTCGCCGTTGTCCGCGGTGTCTGCTTCGCGGATCACCACGATATCGCCGTCGTTGATGCCGGCCTCGATCATCGAGTCGCCTTTGACCTCCAGCGCATAATGCTGGCCGTTGGGGGCAATCATGCCGCCCGGCACCGCCACCTGGTGCGAGACCTGGCTGATCGCCTCAATCGGCACACCGGCCGCGATGCGGCCCATCACCGGCAGTTCAACCGCAGCCTGGCGCATCGGATCTGCCGCCGCGGCGGCGGCGCGGGCACCGGTCTGGCCGCCGTCGATCACGGTGGGGGCAAACCCCTGCGGTTCGGCTTTGCCGCCCAGGCTGTCGGGCAGGCGCAGGATTTCAATGGCGCGGGCGCGGTGGGCCAGGCGGCGGATGAAGCCGCGCTCCTCCAGCGCGGTGATCAGCCGGTGGATGCCGGATTTGGAGCGCAGGTCCAGCGCTTCCTTCATTTCATCGAAACTGGGCGGAACCCCGTCCCGCTGCAGGCGTTTGTGAATGAATTCCAGCAAATCCAGCTGTTTTTTCGTGAGCATCGCCGCTCCCTCCGCGCCTCGTGTAGATGTTTTCTTTTGTTCTACGCATGTTCACGTTTTGTGTCAACATGGCCGCTTACGGTTGTGCCAGATAATGGACACGCCAAAGGCGCGGGCCAGCCGTGAGTGTATTTTTGCAAAGGCGGCGCGATTTCAGATCGGCATGTATTGCACAGGCTCGCCTGCGACGCGGGCGCTGTCCCCGGGCGGGCGGATCAGCAGGGCGTTTGCCTCCGCCAGTACCGTCAGCAGCGAGCTGTCCTGGTCGGGGAAGGCGCGGATGACCCCGTCGGCGGCGCGGGCCCGCATGTAGTGCTCCCGCGGGCCGTTTGCGGCGAGCGGCTCCGCCAGCCGGGCGTTCCGCAGCTGCTGGCCCGCGTCCGGCAGGCCAAGCATCGCCCGGACCATCGGCGCCAGGAAGACGTGGCCGCAGACCATGGCGGACACCGGATTGCCGGGCAGGCCCACCATCGCCGCAGACCCCATCCGGCCCGCCATCAGCGGTTTGCCGGGGCGCATGGCAACCTTGTAGAAACTGCGCTCCATGCCCAGATCCTGGGCCACCTTGCCGACCAGATCGTGATCGCCAACGGATGCGCCGCCAATCGTCACCACCAGATCGGCGCCCGCTGCCAGTCCGAAGGCGGTGCGCAGCGCGCCTTCGGTGTCCTGTGCGATGGGCAGGATGCGGGCGCGGGCGCCAAAGCCCTCCAGCATCGCCTTGAGCCCGAAGGTGTTGGAGGCGATGATCTGGTCCGGACCGGGGTCTGCGCCCGGCATCACCAGCTCATCCCCGGTGGAGATCAGCGCAACCTCGGGGCGGCGGGTGACCGGCACGCTGGGAATGTTCATCGCGGCCAGCAGGGCGACATCCGCAGCACTCAGCAGCCGGGGCGCAGTGACGGTTTCGCCATCGGTGAAATCGCCTCCGCGGGGCCGGATGTTGGGGTTTTCACCGGGGTCATCCGTGATCGTGATAAGATCGCCGGTGCGGCTCACATCTTCTTGAATTACAACGAAATTTGCGCCTTCGGGCACCGGGGCGCCGGTAAAGATGCGCACCGCCTGGCCTGCGCCGGCGCGGCCGTCAAAAGCATGTCCCGCGGCGGCCTCTCCGATCACTTTGAACATCGCGTGCCTCTCGACCTCCGCCGCGTTGACGGCATAGCCGTCCATTGCAGATGCCGAAAAGGGCGGCTGGTCGCGGCGGGCGTGCATGTCCCGGGCCAGAACCCGGCCTGCGGCCTCCGCCAGGGGGACGTCTTCGCTCTCCAGCGGCGAGACCAGCGTTAGAAGATGCGCGAGGGCTTGGCTGACGGGGATCATTTATGCCTCGTACCTGCCTGATTTCCCGCCATCTTTCAGCGTAACACGAATGCCGCCGATCTGCATCGCCTTGTCCGCCGCCTTGGCCATGTCATAGACGGTGAGCGCGGCGGTGGAGACGGCGGTCAGCGCCTCCATCTCGACGCCGGTCTGGCCGGTGGTCTTGACGGTGGCCTCGATCCGGACGCCGGGCAGATCCGGGTCCAGCGTCAGCTCCACCGCGACCTTGGTCACCGGCAGCGGATGGCAGAGCGGGATCAGGTCCGGCGTCTTCTTGGCGCCCATGATGCCGGCCAGGCGGGCCACGGCCAGAACATCCCCCTTCTTGGCGCGGCCTTCTGAAATGATTTCAAAGGTTTCCGGCGCCATAGTGATGTGTCCCTCGGCGGTGGCGATGCGCGAGGTGACCGCCTTGTCCGAGACATCGACCATATGGGCGTCGCCCTTGGTGTCGAAATGGGTGAGGCTCATGGGCTGCCTCCTTTACATCATGCCGGGTGTCAGCGGGTTGGCGAGCAGCGCGCGGGTGGCCGCGGCGACGTCGTCCTGCCGCATCAGGCTTTCGCCGATCAGGAAGGTGCGGGCGCCGTAGCGGGCCATTTCGGCCAGATCCTCAGGCGTGGACAGGCCGCTTTCGCAGACAATGGTCCGGTCGGCCGGCACCATGCGCGACAGGTGCCGGGTGGTGTCCAGCGTCGTTTCGAACGTCTTGAGATTGCGGTTGTTGATGCCCATCAGCGGCGATTTCAGGTTGCAGGCGCGCTCCAGCTCTTCGGCGTCATGCACCTCCAACAGCACATCCATGCCCCAGCCGAAGGCGCAGTCTTCCAGCTCCTGCGCCTGATCGTCGGAGACTGAGGCCAGGATGATCAGGATGCAGTCGGCCCCCAGCGCGCGGGCTTCGGCCACCTGGTAGGTGTCGTACATGAAGTCCTTGCGCAGCGCGGGCAGCGCGCAGGCCGCGCGCGCCTTGGTGAGGAACGCCTTGGCGCCCTGAAAGCTGGGGGTATCCGTCAGCACCGACAAGCAGGTGGCGCCGCCAACCTCATACGCCTTGGCCAGCTCTGCCGGTTCGAAATCCGGGCGGATCAAGCCCTTGGAGGGGCTCGCCTTTTTGATCTCTGCGATCAGCCCGTACCCTTGGCGGCTGGCCTTCATCAGGCTGTCGGCAAAGCCGCGCACAGGGGAGGCTTCGCGCGCCTCGGCCTCCACCGCCTCCAGCGGTTTGGCGGCCTTGTCCGCGGCAACTTCCTCCAGCTTGTAGGCCTTGATCCTGTCCAGCACGTTTTGGGTCATACCGGTGCCTCCGTTCCTGCGTTCCAGTCTATGCCGGCTTCACCGCGGGCGGCGAGCCAATTGTTCACTTTTGAGAAGGGCCGGGACCCAAAAAAGCCGCGCCGCGCCGACAGGGGCGAGGGATGTGCGGTTTTCAAGATCAGGTGATCGCCCGTTTTAATATGTTTTTCAAGCTTCTGCGCCGCATTACCCCAGAGAATGTAAGCGGTGGGGCGTGCGGAGGTCAGCGCCAGCACCTGATGCACCAGATGGTGCCAGCCTAGGTGCTTGTGGCCATTGGCGCTGCCGGCAGGGACCGACAGCGCGGTGTTCAGCAAAAGCACGCCCTGGCGGGCCCAGCCGCGCAGGTCGCCATTCGGGCGGGACACGCCAAGATCGGCCTCCAGCTCCTTATAAATATTGGATAAGGACCGGGGCAGCGGGCGCACGCCGGGGTCCGCCGAAAAGGCTAGCCCGTGGGCATGGCCGGGCGTCGGATAGGGGTCCTGGCCAAGGATCACCACGCGGGTGTCCTCCGGCTGGGTCAGCTCCAGCGCGGCGAACCGCTGAGGCGTGGGCGGCAGGACTTCGTGCGGGTCCGCCTGCAGGGCGGCTTCGATACCGGGCCAGTGCTCCGTGAAAAAGGGCAGGCCGGCCCAGCGGCCCAGCCCTGATGGCAGACCTGTCATGCGGCTGAGGTGATGCGGGCCAGCGCCTCGACCTTGGCCTTGGCGGCGCCGCTGTCGATCGACTCGGCGGCACGGGCCACGCCGTCTTTGAGGTCAGCGGCCTTGCCGGCCACCACCAGCGCTGCGGCCGCGTTCAGCAGCACCGCGTCGCGGTACGCCGAGGGCGTGCCCTGCAGCAGCACCCGGAAGGCCATGGCGTTTTCCGCAGGCGTGCCGCCGACGATCATATCGAAGCCATGCACCGGCAGGCCCGCGTCCTCCGGGTGGAGTTCAACGTCGCGGATGCTGCCGTCTTCCTCCAGCGCGGAGACCCAGCTGATACCGGTGATGGTCAGCTCGTCGGTGCCGTCAGAGCCGTGCACCAGCCAGGCGCGCTCGGACCCCAGAGTTTTGAGCGTCTCGGCCATCGGGCGGATCAATTCGCGGCGGAAGGCGCCGGTCAGCTGGCGCTTCACGCCGGCCGGGTTGGTCAGCGGGCCGAGGATGTTGAAGATGGTGCGGGTGCCCAGCTCTTGCCGGGTGGGCATCACATGCGCCACTGCAGGATGGTGCATCGGCGCCATCATGAAACCGATCCCGGCTTCATTGATCGCTTTTTCAACCACTTGCGGGCCGACCATCACGTTGATGCCCATCTGGGACTGCAGGTCGGCGGTGCCGGATTTGGAGCTGAGGTTGCGGTTCCCGTGCTTGGCCACCACAACGCCCGCGCCCGCAACCACAAAGGCGGTCGCGGTGGAGATGTTCAGGGTGTTCTTGCCGTCGCCGCCGGTGCCGACGATGTCCATCGCGCCGGCGGGCGCCGTCACCGGGTTGCATTTGGCGCGCATCACCGCGGCGGCGGCGGCGTATTCGTCAACGCTCTCGCCGCGGGTGCGCATCGCCATCAGCAGGCCGCCGATCTGGCTGGGCGTGGCCTCGCCCTCAAACAGCAGGGTAAAGGCGGTTTCCGCCTCCTCGCGCGTCAGGGCGCGTTCGGCGGCAGCCCCGATCAGCGGCTTCAGGCGGTCACTCATGCGGGCACCTTCATCACGTCCAGGAAGTTTTTCAGCAGCGCGTGGCCGTGTTCGGACGCGATGGATTCGGGGTGGAACTGGACACCGTGAATCGGCAGGTCTTTGTGCTGCAGGCCCATGATGGTGCCGTCGTCCAGTTCTGCGGTGATCTCCAGGCAGTCCGGCAGGCTGTCGCGCTCCACCACCAGGGAGTGATAGCGCGTCGCTTCAAAAGGCGATGGCAAGTCCTTGAAAACGCCCGTGTTGTTGTGGTGCATCTGGCCCATCTTGCCGTGCACGATCTCGTGGCAGCGCACCACCTTGCCGCCGAAGGCCTGGCCGATGGTCTGATGGCCAAGGCAGACGCCCAGCAGCGGCGTGCCGGTCTCAGCCGCGGCTTCGGTCAGCGCCAGGCAGATGCCCGCCTGATCCGGATCGCACGGGCCGGGCGACAGCAGGATGCCCGCGGGCTTCATCGCCATGGCTTCCTGCACGTTGATGGCGTCGTTGCGGTGCACTTCCATTTCCGCGCCAAGCTCGCCCAGATAATGCACGAGGTTGTAGGTAAAGGAATCGTAGTTGTCGATCAGCAGCAGCATCGTAGCGGGCTCTTTTAAGGGTGGCGGGCCGGGGGCGCGCCGCAGTATAGTGGTCGAAACATACATGTTCAGGGATACGGGGCAGCGTCAAGGGCAGGATAGGCGATTGCGGGAGAGGGCCGGTAACGGGCTCCATCCCTGCAGGCCGGAACGGCGCAGCACGATCATACGGATTGAGAGGCAAAACAGGCATGCGTGGATTTCTGGGCGGCGTGAGTGTCGGGGCTTTGCTGGCCGCAGGCGGGCTGGCGATGCTGTCTTTGTCGGTGCCGCTGCCGGTCAGCGGGCCGGAGGGCCAGCCGGGCGAAGACACGATGGCGGCAGTGCCGCAGCCTGCTGAGGCGCAGCCCGCAGAGGATCGCGCAGCGGCGCAGCCGGAGCCGGCAGTGCATGATCCGGGCGATGCGCCGCAGTTGCCGGATGGCGGCAGGGAAACCGCAGAGATTCCCGGCAACGGCCAGGGGCGGGATGCCGATCTGGTGGAGGCGCAGCCCGCAGGGCCGGCCGCAACCGGCAGCGGCGACGATCTGAGCGCGCTGGCCGGGGCGGATACCGCGCCAGCGGGCAAGCCGGAGGTCGGCCTTGCGGCCACAACGCTGGAGGGCAGCAGCCCGGCGCCGGCCGCCGCCCCGGGGCTGGATCCTGGCGGCCCCGAAGGCCAGCCGCAAGCCGCCCAGCCGGAGCCGCCGCAGGCGCCCGGCAGCGAGGCCGCCGTCATAGCGGCAACAGATCCGGCGCCGGAACCGGAACAGCCCGCGCAGGAGCCCGATATCACCGCCGCCGCGCAGCCGCAGGATGCAGCGCCGCTGCCCGCGGTGGGCCGCGCGCCGGATCCGCAGGCCGCGGCGTCGGTGCTGGCCCCCGATATCGGCGCGGCGCCGCAGGCGACCACGCTGCCGGTGATCGGCGCGGCGCCGTCCGTGCCGGACGAAAGCGCCGATGATGACGCCGTGCCGGCAGAAGACGCGCCGGCAGCTGACGCGCCGCAGCAGGAGGCGCTGGCGCCCCGGATCGGCACGCCGGTGGTGCCGCTGACCGACCGGGACGACGCGCAGGAGATCGCGCTGGCCGCGGCGCAGCCTTTGGACAAGCCGCCGTTCCAGGCGTTTTCCGAACCGTTTTACAACCCGGAAGACCGGCCGCTGATGTCGATCGTGCTGATTGATGACGCAGGCGCTGTCGGAGCAGAGGCGCTGGCGGCGTTTCCCTACCCGCTGAGCTTTGCCATCGACCCCGGCGATCCGGATGCGGCGGCGAAGATGGCGGCGCGCCGGGCGGCCGGCTTTGAGGTGCTGATGCTGGCGGATCTGCCGCGCGCGGCCACGCCGCAGGATGCCGAGATGGCGCTGGAGGTCTGGCGCAGCAGGGTGCCAGAAGCGGTTGCGATCCTTGAGGGCGTGGAGACCGGCGTGCAGGGCAACCGGCCGCTGGCGGACCAGGTGGCGGCGATGGCGGCCGCGGCCGGCTATGGCCTGGTGACGCAGAACAGCGGCCTGAACACGGTGCAGCGGCTGGCGCTGCGCGATGGCGTGCCTGCCGGCGTGGTGTTCCGCGATTTCGACGGAGCGGGCCAGACCCCCAGAGCGATCCGCCGGTTTCTGGATCAGGCCGCGTTCCGGGCCGGACAAGAGGGGTCGGTGATCATGCTGGGCCGGCTGCGCCCCGACACGATCTCGGCGCTGCTGATCTGGGGCCTGGAGGACCGGGCTGCCCGGGTGGCGCTGGCGCCTGTCTCTGCCAGTCTGGAAGCGCAGCTGCCGCCCAAGTGAAACGGCGCCCTGAGCGGGCGCCGTTGCCTCCGGCGGGAGTACTTCGGGAAAGATGAAGCGGCGGCGGGGCCTCTAACGCGTTAGCGGTTGCCGTTGCCGGTGAAGCGGGCCGCATCTGCCGCGGCGCGGCGGATCGCGTTGGATTTGTGGACCGTCTCCATATATTCCGCTTCCGGGTCGCTGTCATAGACCACGCCGCCGCCGGCCTGGATGTAAAGGGTCTGGTCCTTGACGATGGCGGTGCGCAGCGCGATGCACATGTCCATGTCGCCGCCTGCCGAGAAATAGCCGACCCCGCCGCCGTAGATGCCGCGCTTTTCCGGCTCCAGCTCGTCGATGATTTCCATCGCGCGCACCTTGGGCGCGCCGGAGACGGTGCCTGCGGGCATCCCGGCAAAGAAGGCGTCCAGCGCGTCCTTGTCCTCTGCCAGCTCGCCCACGACGTTGGAGACGATGTGCATCACGTGGCTGTAGCGCTCGATGATGAATTTTTCGGTCGGGCGGACGGTGCCGATTTTGGACACCCGGCCGGTGTCGTTGCGCCCGAGGTCCAGCAGCATCAGGTGCTCTGCCAGCTCCTTCTTGTCGGCGAGCAGATCGGCCTCCAGCGCCTTGTCCTCTTCCGGGGTGGCGCCGCGGGGGCGGGTGCCGGCGATCGGGCGGATGGTGACCTCCTGCCCGAAGACGCGGACCAGGATTTCAGGGCTCGCGCCCACCACCTGGAAGCCGCCGAAGTTGAAATAGAACATGAAGGGCGACGGGTTGGTGCGCCTCAGCGAGCGGTAGAGCGCGAAGGGCGGCTGGCGGAACGCTTGCGTCCAGCGCTGCGCCGGCACCACCTGGAAGATGTCGCCTGCGCGGATGTAGTCCTTGGCCTTCTCCACCGCGGCCATGTAGCCCTCCTTGGTGAAGTTCGACTGGGGCGGCGCGACTTCATCGGCGTCGCCAAGGTCGCGGCTTTCGGCGGGCATGGCGCGTTCCAGGTCGCGCACCGCGTCCATCACCCGTTCCGCCGCCTGGGCATAGGCTGCCTTGGCGGTCTGGCCGTCGCTGGCCCAGGCAGGGGAGACCACGGTGACCTCGCCCTTGACCCCGTCCAGAACGGCAATGACCGAGGGGCGCAGCATCAGCGCGTCGGGCAGGCCGAGCGGGTCGGGGTTGACGTCCGGCAGATGCTCCACCAGACGGATCATGTCATAGCCAAGGTAGCCGAAGAGGCCGGCAGCGGCCTGCGGCAGATCGTCGGGCAGGGCAATTTTGCTTTCGGCAATCAGCGCCCGCAGGTTGTCCAGCGGGTTGCCGTCCTGGGCTGTGAAGTCATCCGCATCGAACCGCGCCGAGCGGTTCAGCGCAGACTGCTCCCCGTGGCAGCGCCAGACCAGGTCCGGTTTCATGCCGATGATCGAATAGCGCCCGCGCACCTCGCCGCCGGTCACCGACTCCAGCATGAAGGCGTCCTTCTGGGCGCCGGTCAGCTTGAGCATCAGCGACACCGGCGTGTCCAGATCGGCGGCAAGGCGGGTGTAGACGACCTGGTTTTCACCGGCCTCGTAAGCCTTGGCGAAAGTGTCGAAATCGGGGGTCAGGGCCATGGGTGCTTGCCTTGATTACTGGAAGTTTGCCTGCGCCGCATTCAGCGCCTGCTGGTCGACACGGGGTTCGGCGCGGGCCTGAACGTCCTGCACATAGGCCTCGAACAGCTCCTCGGCCAGGGACTGGTCCAGCTGTGCCTGCAGCGCCTGGGTGAGCAGGGTCATATCATCGCTCTGCTCCGGCGGCAGGATGGCGTCGAGACGCACCACCACAGCCGACTCCGCGTCCTGCACCAGGCGGAAATCGCCGACCTCCATGGTGAAGACCCGGGAGACCAGCGCCTCCGGCACGGTGTCGATATAGGCGGTGCGGGTCAGGCCGGTTTCGGTTTTGACATCAGCGCCTTCGGCAAAGCTGCCGGCCTGTTCAGCCTGGGCCAGAATCGCCTCGCCCTGATCCTTCAGCGCCTTGGCCAGACGGTCCGCCTGCCAGGCTGCGAGGACCTTGTCCTTGGCATCGGCAAAGGGTTCCGGGCGTTCCGGCAGGACGTCATCAAGGCGCAGGGCAAACAGGCTGCCGTCCTCCAGGAAGCCGGCCTCCGGGAAGTCTTCGGCGGTGACGGCAGCGGCGGCCGTGCGGAAGCCCTCGTAGGCGGCGATGCCGTCGCTGGTGTCTTCGGTCCAGTTGATCTGGGCCAGCTCCAGGCCGCTTTCGGTGGCCAGCTCCTCCAGCGTGGCGCCGCCGGCCAGCATGTCGTCAATATCCTCAGCCTGAGTTTCCACCAGACGGCGGGCGCGGTCGGAGGCGAGCTCCTCGATCAGGTCCGGCTTGGCGTCCTCGAAGGTGGTGATCTGCGCCTCCAGACGGCCGTTCACGCGGTAAAGCGCCGGGCCGAGATCGGAGGGCAGGGGGCCTGCCACATCGCCAACCTGCGCCGCAAACACCTCAGTGCCTGCGGCGCCGAGATCACCCATGGTGACGTCGCCCATGTCGGCATCCTGCAGCGTCAGGCCGCGGGCCTCGACCAGGCTTTCAAAGGTGGCACCGCCGGTTTCCAGCTGCGCCTTGGCGCTGGCGGCGGCGTCCTCACTGGCGAAGACCAGACGTTCGACCAGGCGGCGTTCGGGCACCTGGTACTGATCGGCGCGGTCCTCGAACAGGCGCTGAAGCTGGGCCTCGTCCACCTCGATCTCATCCAGCAGCGTGGAGGGGCGCAGGGCGGCGTAGGTGATGACCTTGGTTTCCGGCAGCATGAACTGGTCCTGATTGGCCTCGTAGAAGGCTTGCAGGTCCGCGTCGGACGGCGCCTCGGCGGTCAAGGCAAGATCGGCGGCATTGAGCTGCACGTAAGAGAAGCTGCGGCGGGCGCCGATGAAGCTGGTCAGCGTCTCGGTCAGGGTTGCCGGCATTTTGCTGCCGGACAGCACCGCATTCTGCACCAGGGTGCGGGCGGCCTCGCGGCGCAGGTCGTCTTCGAATTCTTTCTCGGTCAGGCCGGCATTGCGCAGGGCGAACCGGTAGGCCTCGCGGTCGAAGTCTCCGCTGACGTTCTTAAAGGCGTCAATGGCCGACAGTTCCTCGATCAGGTTGTCATCGCCGATCGACAGGCCCAGCTGTCTGGATTCGTGGTCCAGCGCCGCCAGGGAGATCAGCCGCCCCAGAACCATCCGGTCCATGCCAAAGGCGCTCATCTGCGCCATGGTCACCGCCTGGCCGGTCTGCGCCTGCAGGGCGCGCTGTTCGCGCTGCAGTTCCCGCACATAGTTGCCGATGCTGACTTCCTCTTCGCCGACCTGGGCAACGGAGGAGGAGGAGCTGGTGAAATTCACCGCGCCAAATCCGGCAAGGCCGACGATCAGCATCCCCATCAGGATCCAGACAAAGGTTTTGGATAGCTTTTTCATGCCTGCGGCCATGATGCCCTCTTAAGTGTTCTGCTGCGCAAGCGTTTGCCTGGCAGCGGGAAATGCCGCTGACTGAATACGCGGCTGCCCGCAGAGGGGCAAGACGGTTGCGGATCAAACTGCCGGATGATCAGGGGTTAAAGGCCGCAAGGCGGTCAAACAGCGTGCCGATGCCCGTCCTGTCCACATTGGCAAAGGCGATGCGGAACTGGCGGTCGCCGTCGGGGTCGCCTGCCGGCATGAACATTGAGCCCGGCAGCATCAGGATCGAGGCCTCGGCCACCAGCTGCTTCGCGATCTCCTCCGCCGGGGCGTCGAAGGGATGCTTCACATAAGCGAAGTAGGCGCCGCATCCGAGCAGGTTCCAGCCTTTGGCGGCCAGCAGCGGGAAGCCGTCGTCGATCGCGGCGCGGCGGTTCAGGATCTCGTGGCGTTCGCCTGCCAGCCAGCCCTGCAGGTTTTCAATTCCCCAAAGCGCGCCGGCCTGGCCGAGCTGCGAGGGGCAGATTGTGACGGTGTCCAGAAACTTCTCCATTTCGAACATTCGCGCGGCAGAGGCTGCGATGGCGCCAACCCGGTGGCCGGTCAGCCGGTAGGCCTTGGAAAAGGAGTAGAGATGGATCAGCGTGCGGTCCCAGTCCGGCCTCTGGAACAGACCGTGCGGCGCGCCCGCGCGGCTGTCGAAATCACGGTAGGTCTCATCCACAATGAGCGCCAGGCCGCGGTCGCGGGCGAGGCGGAAGAAAGCCTGCACCAGGCCATCGGGGTATTCGACGCCGCAGGGGTTGTTGGGTGTCACCAGCACGATGGCGCGGGTGCGGTCCGTGATCAGCGCTTCGGCCGCTGCCGGGGCGGGCAGCATGCCGTAGCCCACGTGCAGCGGCACGGCGGTGACGCCCGCCATGTCCAGCCACATTTTATGATTGAAGTACCACGGCACCGGAAGGATCACCTCATCCCCTTCGCCGCAGAGGGCGGCGATGGCGGCGGCAAAGGCCTGGTTGCAGCCGGAGGTGATGGCCACCTGCTCTGTCTGCACCTGCGCCTGGTAATGGGTGGAGATCTGCTGCGCCAGCGCCCGGCGCAGCGGCTCATTGCCCAGCACCGGGCCATAGAGATGGGCCGAGACGTCGTTCAGCGCCGCATCGGCCAGCGCCTGCCGCAGCCCTTCCGGCGGGGCTTCGGCCGGGGCGGCCTGGCTCACGTTCAGCAGCGGGCGGTCCGGCGGAAATGCGGCCCCGGCCACCCAGCGGCGCGATTCGACGATGGGCGAGACAAAGGTGGCTTGGGTGCGGGGCAGGGGCATGAGCGGCTCCGGGCTGCGGCTGAGGTGCGGGCGCGCGGGACCGGGCGCCGGCCTATGTCTGGCACGGCCGCCTAGGCAGCTCAAGCGGTAACGGCCGGCACGGGCAGGGCCAAAGAAAAAGGCGCGCTGTAACGCGCGCCTTTGCAGGTTTGTAAGCCGGGGCCGGATCAGTCCTTGCCGCGGTAAGGCTCCACATATTGCAGGGCCATGTCCCAGGGGAAGAAGATCCAGGTGTCCTGGCTTACCTCGGTGATGAAGGTGTCCACCATCGGACGGCCCTTTGGCTTGGCATAGACGGTGGCGAAATGCGCCTTGGGGTACATCTCGCGCACCAGTTCCAGGGTTCTGCCGCTGTCGACCAGATCGTCGATGATCAGCACGCCCTCGCCGTCGCCCATCAGGCTCTCATCCGGGGCTTTCAGCACCTCGGCCTCACCCTGGGCCTGGTGGTGGTAGGAGCGCACCGAGATGGTGTCGACGGTGCGGATGTCCAGCTCGCGGCTGACGATCATGGCCGGCGCCATGCCGCCGCGGGTGATCGCGACCACGGCACGCCAGGCGCCGCTGTCGGGGCCTTGCCCGTCCAGCCGCCAGGCGAGCGCGCGGCTGTCGCGGTGGATTTGATCCCAGCTGATGTGAAAGCCTTTTTCGTGCGGCAAACGGTCAGTCATATTTCTTGCTCCCCGCGAGATCGCGTCAGCTTGCCGGCGCCCGGTGTGCTGTCCGGGCCCGGTATGTGTTTTTACTTCGAAATGTCCGGTGCATCCACCGCCTTCATGCCCACCACATGGTAGCCGGCATCGACATGCAGGTTCTCGCCGGTCACGCCGGAGCTGAGGTCGGACAGCAGGTACAGCGCCGAGTTGCCGACATCGCCGATGGTCACGTTGCGGCGCAGCGGCGAGTTGTACTCGTTCCACTTCATGATGTAGCGGAAATCGCCGATGCCCGACGCAGCCAGGGTCTTGATCGGGCCGGCAGAGATCGCGTTGACGCGTATGCCGTCCTTGCCCAGATCCTCGGCCAGGTATTTCACCGAGGCCTCCAGCGCGGCCTTGGCCACACCCATCACATTATAGTGAGGCATCACCTGCTCAGCACCGTAATAGGTCAGGGTCAGCAGCGAGCCGCCTTCGCCCATCAGCTTTTCGGCGCGTTTTGCAACCGCTGTGAAGGAAAAGACCGAGATGTCCATGGTCATCTGGAAATTGCTGCGGCTGGTGTCGACATAGCGGCCGCGCAGCTCGTTCTTGTCGGAAAAGCCGATGGCGTGAACGACGAAGTCCAGCTTGCCCCATTTGGCTTCCAGCTCTGCGAACAGGCCGTCGATCGAGGCCTCGTCCGACACATCGCACGGCAGCACGATACCGCTGCCCAGCTGTTCGGCCAGCGGGCCGACACGCTTCTTCAGCGCTTCGCCTTGATAGGAAAAGGCAAGCTCGGCGCCGGCATCGGCGCAGGCCTTGGCGATCCCCCAAGCAATGGATTTGTCGTTGGCCAGGCCCATGATAAGGCCGCGCTTACCGGCCATCAGTTGACTAGACATGCAGGTTCTCCGCCTGTGATCTCTTGAATTAGACGGTGTTTAGTATGCCGCGCGGGCCGCTTCAAGGGTTCACGCTCTTGCCGCCGGGCAGGAAGCTGCATAGGTTGCTGCGAAACCCCATGAAGAGGTGCAGAAATGTCTGACCGATCTGGAATTTTCGCGGGCGAGGATCCGTTTGCCATTGCCCGCGCCTGGCTGGCAGAGGCAGAGCAGACCGAACCCAATGATCCCAATGCCATTGCGCTGGCCACGGTCGACAGCTCGGGGCTGCCGAACACCCGGATGGTTCTGCTGAAGGACATCGAGGACGGGGCGTTTGTGTTTTACACCAACTACGAAAGCGCCAAGGCGCAGGAGCTGGAACAGGCCGGCAAGGCGGCCTTTGTGATGCACTGGAAATCGCTGCGCCGCCAGATCCGCGTGCGCGGCACGATCAGCCGCGAAGACGGCCCGCAGGCAGATGAATACTACAAGTCCCGCTCGCTCAAGAGCCGGCTGGGCGCCTGGGCCTCGAAGCAGTCGCAGCCGCTGGACAGCCGCGGCGCCCTGATGGCGGAGGTGGCAAAGGTGACGGCCGCCAAGGGTCCGAACCCGCCGCGGCCGCCGTTCTGGGGCGGTTACCGGCTGACGCCGGTGGAAATCGAATTCTGGGCAGATGGCGCATTCCGGCTGCATGACCGCTTCCGGTGGCGCCGTCAGGAAAGCGCCGGAGAATGGGAAATTCTCCGGCTTAATCCCTGATGGAAATGGTTAAGGCTTACCTAGGGTCAATAGCAGTTTCGTGACAATTTCAAGACTTTTTAGCTTGAAATCCAACGTCAGAATCGCGCATCAGGGCTTCATCAAAAATAATAAAACGCAGTGGGTGAATTAAGTGGCAGAAGATCTCAGCAGCTTGCAGCAGGTTCAGGGGCTGGTGAAGTGGTTCGACCCGGCCAAAGGGTACGGGTTTGTCGTATCTGACGACGGCGGCCCGGACATTCTTCTCCACGTTAATGTGCTGCGTAATTTCGGCCAGAGCTCTGTTGCGGACGGAGCCCGGATCGAGATTGTGACGCATCAGACCGGCCGCGGCGTGCAGGCGGTTGAAGTGCTGTCCATCATGCCGCCCGAACGCGACGACACCCCGGTGCTGAGCGATTTTGCCGAGCTGGACATGGACAGCCTGCAAAGCGAGCCGCTGGAGCCGGCGCGGGTCAAGTGGTTCGACAAGGGCAAGGGCTTCGGCTTTGCCAATGTGTTCGGCCGCGGCGAGGATGTGTTCCTGCATGTTGAGGTGCTGCGCCAGTCCGGGCTTGCCGACCTGCAGCCCGGCGAAGCGCTGGCGATGCGGGTGATTGACGGCAAACGCGGCCGCATGGCGGTGGAAGTGCTGGCCTGGGAAGCCGCGCTGATGCCCGGCAGCACGGACTGACACCATGGGGCGGCGCCTGGTTCCTTTGAGCTGGTGTGCCGCTGCCCTGTTTTGGGCTGCCCCGTTGATGGCCGCGGACTGCGCGCCGGACCGGGCCGACCTGCGCGGCGCCTGGGGGCAGACAGCCTTTCATGTTGAGATTGCCGACAGCGAAGCCGAACGGGCGCAGGGCCTGATGTTCCGCGAGGACCTGCCGCGCGGGGCCGGGATGCTGTTTGTGTACGGCCAGCCGCAGCCGGCCGCGTTCTGGATGAAGAACACCCTGATCCCGCTCGACATCATTTTCCTGGATCAGCAGGGCCGGGTGACCTCGGTTCACAGCAACGCCGTGCCTGGCGATCTGACCCCGATCCCGGGCGGCGATGAGGTATTTGCGGTGCTGGAGATCAACGGCGGGCTGGCCCGCCGCTATGGCATTTCCGCGGGCACCCAGATGCGGCACGAAATTTTTTCCGGCAGCGGGGCAGTTTGGCCCTGTTAGGGGTTTTCAAATCCCTCCGGCGCAGATAGGAAGGCGCACGGTCCGGGGCGTGGCGCAGTCTGGTAGCGCACCTGTTTTGGGTACAGGGGGTCGTGAGTTCGAATCTCGCCGCCCCGACCACTTCACACCATATGTTGCGGCGAATCTTTGCAGGGCAGTCAGCCCTGCGGGAATCGTTTCGCGTATTTGAGGAGCAATTTCACGCTGCTGCAATCAGGGGTGTTAATACTTCCTTAACCTCCTGTTAAGGCTTCTTTAATGATCTGCTGCGGAGGGGCGTCAAAAGGTTAATTGCAGCAGGGATACGTTGCCGCGGGCTGCGTGACGGTACGGCAAGGCCACCGTTAACGGGTTTTACTGTTACCACCCTGGGCGGTGTTGAAAAAACCCTGTCACGGCCCGGCTCTTCAGACCGCCGCGTTTCGCCCGGAAGGCGGCAAGTCACTCGCCTGACACTACAAAATCCGGGTCTTTGCAGGATGTCCGGATGGCACGGAAAGAAAGATGGCCTGTGGATGAATCGAGACGCCTTGACGGACCCTGCAAACCGCAGAAAGCGTCAACAGCAAAGATCCTTTCCAAGACGTAAATTTAGCGTTGACCCCTTGTGTCGGAATACGCCAAATTGTGTTCACCGGTTGCGACGGTACTAAATCTGGTGGGTTTCGGAACCGCAGCAACAACGCTGAAACACAGCACACAGTCCTGGAAGAATGGCCGGCGAGGGCCTCGGGTGCGCCAAATGCGGCGGGCGCAGGAGTGTTTGTGCGGTCTGCGGCCGGGGCTGGATGGTGCGGGGGCACCGCGACACATGAACGACGAGTGCTTGAGAAGGGGCAAAGCATGAAGATCGAACGGAAATTCACCAAACCCGGACAGGATGCCTATGCTGATCTGGCCTTTGTCTCGGCCACTTCGGAAATCCGCAACCCGGACGGGACCATCGTTTTCCGTCTCGACAACATCGAAATCCCCGCGTCCTGGAGCCAGGTGGCCAGCGACGTCATCGCCCAGAAGTATTTCCGCAAGGCCGGCGTGCCCTCGCGCCTGAAGAAGGTCCGCGAAAAGGGCGTGCCGGAATTCCTGTGGCGCTCTGTCCCCGAAGAGGGCGCGGAAACGGGCGGTGAAACCTCCTCCAAGCAGGTGTTCGACAGGCTGGCGGGCGCCTGGGCCTACTGGGGCTGGAAGGGCGGCTATTTCTCCTCCGAGGAGGATGCGCGCGCCTACTACGACGAGATGCGCTACATGCTGGCGACCCAGCGTTCGGCGCCGAACTCGCCCCAGTGGTTCAACACCGGCCTGCATTGGGCCTATGGCATCGACGGCCCGGCGCAGGGCCACCACTATGTCGACTACAAGACCGGCAAGCTGACCAAGTCGGACAGCGCCTATGAGCACCCCCAGCCGCACGCCTGCTTCATCCAGTCGGTCTCCGATGATCTGGTCAAGGACGGCGGCATCATGGACCTGTGGGTGCGTGAGGCGCGGCTGTTCAAATACGGCTCCGGCACCGGCACCAATTTCTCCCATCTGCGCGCCGAAGGCGAGCCGCTGTCCGGCGGCGGCAAATCCTCGGGCCTGATGGGTTTCCTCAAAATCGGCGACCGCGCGGCGGGCGCCATCAAATCAGGCGGCACAACCCGTCGAGCAGCAAAAATGGTGATCGTCGACGCCGATCACCCGGATATTGAGCAGTTCATCCAGTGGAAGGTGATTGAAGAGCAGAAGGTCGCCTCGATCGTTGCCGGTTCCAAGATGCACGAGAAGATGCTGAACGGTCTTTTCGAGGCGATCCGCAGCTGGGACGGCGCTGAAGCCGATGCCTATGACCCGGCGGTGAACGGCGGGCTGAAATCCGCGATCCGCAAAGCCAAGAAGGTGGCGATCCCGGAAACCTATATCAAGCGGGTGCTGGACTACGCCAAGCAGGGCCACACCGCGATCGAGTTCCCGACCTATGACACCGACTGGGATTCGGAAGCCTACAGCTCGGTTTCCGGGCAGAACTCCAACAACTCGATCCGGGTGACCAACGCCTTCCTGCACGCGGTTGAAAAGAACGCCGACTGGGAACTGATCAACCGCACCGACGGCAAGGTTGCCAAGGTGGTGAAGGCGCGGGATCTGTGGGAGAAGGTCGGCCATGCGGCCTGGGCCTGCGCCGATCCGGGCATCCAGTTCCACGACACCGTGAACGAGTGGCACACCTGCCCGGAAGACGGTGAAATTCGCGGCTCAAACCCTTGTTCGGAATACATGTTCCTGGACGACACCGCCTGCAACCTGGCGTCGCTGAACCTGCTGAGCTTCCTGAAGGACGGGCTGTTCCAGGCGGATGAGTTCATGCATTCCTGCCGCCTGTGGACGCTGACACTGGAAATCTCGGTGATGATGGCGCAGTTCCCGTCCAAGGAAATCGCGCAGCGCTCCTATGACTTCCGCACCCTGGGTCTGGGCTATGCCAACATCGGCGGGCTGCTGATGAACATGGGCTACGGCTATGACTCGGACGAGGGCAGGGCGCTTTGCGGCGCGCTGACCGCGCTGATGACAGGTGTCGCCTATGCCACCTCCGCCGAGATGGCAGCGGAGCTGGGCGCCTTCCCGGGTTATGCAAAAAACGCAGATCACATGCTGCGGGTGATCCGCAACCACCGCAACGCTGCAAAGGGCAACGCGGACGGCTATGAGGCGCTGTCCGTGAAGCCGGTGCCGCTGGACATCGCCAGCTGCCCGGACGCGCTGCTGGCCGATCTGGCCGCCAGCGCCTGGGACGAGGCGCTGGAGCTGGGTGAGAAACACGGCTACCGCAACGCGCAGACCACGGTGATTGCACCCACCGGCACCATCGGTTTGGTGATGGATTGCGACACCACCGGGATTGAGCCGGACTTTGCCCTGGTGAAGTTCAAGAAACTTGCGGGCGGCGGCTACTTCAAGATCATCAACCGCTCGGTGCCGTCGGCGCTGGAGGGGCTGGGCTACAGCTCTGCCCAGATCGAGGAGATCGTCTCCTACGCGGTTGGCCACGGCTCCATCGGCAATGCGCCTGCGATCAACCACACGTCGCTGGCCGGTCACGGGTTTGGCCCCAATGAGCTGGCCAAGGTGGACGCGGCGCTGGAGTCGGCCTTTGACATCCGCTTCGTGTTCAACCAGTGGACCCTGGGCGAGGATTTCTGCACCGGCGTGCTGGGCATCCCGGGCCCTAAGCTGAGCGATCCGACCTTCGACCTGCTGCGCCACCTGGGCTTCACCAAGAAGGACATCGACGCGGCCAATGACCACGTTTGCGGCACCATGACCCTGGAGGGCGCGCCGCACCTGAAGGAAGAGCATTACGCGATCTTTGACTGCGCCAACCCGTGCGGCAAGAAAGGCAAGCGTTTCCTGAGTGTTGACAGCCATATCTACATGATGGCCGCGGCCCAGAGCTTTATCTCCGGTGCGATCTCCAAGACCATCAACATGCCGAACTCGGCCACCATCGAGGACTGCCAGAAAGCCTATGAGCTGAGCTGGAGCCTGGGGGTGAAAGCCAACGCGCTCTACCGCGACGGCTCCAAGCTGAGCCAGCCGCTGGCGGCGGCGCTGGTCGAGGACGACGACGACGCGGCAGAGGTGCTGGAGAGCGGCTCGTCCCATGAGAAGGCCGCGGTGCTGGCCGAAAAGATCGTCGAGAAAGTGGTCATCAAGGAGGTGCTGAAATCGCACCGTACCAAGATGCCGCAGCGGCGCAAGGGCTATACCCAGAAGGCAGTTGTCGGCGGTCACAAGGTTTACCTGCGCACCGGCGAATATGAGGACGGCAACCTGGGCGAAATCTTCATCGACATGCATAAGGAAGGCGCAGGCTTCCGGGCGATGATGAACAACTTCGCCATCGCGGTGTCGGTCGGGCTGCAGTACGGCGTGCCGCTGGAGGAGTTCGTCGACGCCTTCACCTTCACCAAGTTCGAGCCCGCGGGCATGGTCCAGGGCAATGATTCGATCAAGAACGCGACCTCGATCCTCGACTATGTGTTCCGGGAGCTGGCGGTCAGCTATCTGGACCGCACCGATCTGGCGCATGTGAAACCCGAAGGCGCGACCTTTGACGATCTGGGCCGCGGCGAAGAAGAAGGCGTGTCGAACCTTTCGGAGCTGAGCGAAAGCGCTGCAACGCGGTCGCTGGAAGTGCTGAAGCAGATCTCCTCAACCGGCTATCTGCGCAAGCGTCTGCCGCAGGAACTGGTGGTGCTGCAGGGCGGCCAGCTGGACGCGGGTTTGCTGGGCACCGGAACCGATCCGGTGGCAGCGCTGCAAGCGCTCGTCCCGGAAACGACTGACGCACCGGCGCAAGCCACTGGCGGCATGGACGCGCGCACCAAGGCAAAAATGCAAGGCTACGAGGGCGAAGCCTGCGGCGAATGCGGCAACTACACGCTGGTGCGCAACGGCACCTGCATGAAATGCAACACCTGCGGGGGCACCTCCGGCTGCAGCTGAGGACCTCTGCCTGCGGCGCCGGCATACCCCCGACGGCGCCGCAAACAAATAACCGGAAGCAGGACAAAGCCTGCGTTCAACGAAATCCGGAACGGGTGCGCCCGTTCTGAACACCGGGATGGCCCAGGTAAGAAAATACTTTCGGGCAGTCAATGAAGGAGCCTGACCGGTGATAACTGGCTTCCTCTGATGCAGAGGAAGCCATTTTCTTTGCCTGACGCAGAAGGCGGATTTGGGCTGTACAGCAGTCTTATAATCAGAATTATGTTAATTAAAGATGTGCAGCTGGCAGAGGTGCGGTCTAACTTGAGCCTCTAAATCATTGAAAATTCAAGAATTTAGCGGCCTGAGCAACCCTTCCTGCGCAACGCTGGCGACCAGTTGGCCGTCCTCGGTATAAATGGCGCCCCGGTTGAAACCGCGGCCATTGCCGGTGAATGGCGCGTCCATAGTGTAAAGATGCCAGTTCTCGAAATGCACCGGCGCGTGGAACCACATGGCATGGTCCAGGCTGGCGGTCATGGCACCGGGTTTGTGGAACGTCAGCCCGTGCGGCCGCATCGAGGATCCCAGCAGACCGAAATCCGATGCATAGGCCATCAGGATATGCTGCAGTTCCGGCCCGGCGCCTTTGGCGGCCTCCATCCTGATCCACATATGATTGACGTCACTGGTTTTTTCGGGCGCCAGCGGATCGCGCGGCGCAACCTCGCGGATTTCAAAGGGCCGCGGGCGCGTGAATTCACCGCGCTTGGCCGGATCAACCCGGAACGCATTGCGCAGAAGGATTTCATGGCGCGGCTCCAAACCCTCGGGCCCGGAAACCTGCGGCATCGGATGCTGGTGCTGCCAGCCGTCTTCCTGGCCATGGAAGGATGCTGCCAGGTTCAGGATCTGCTTGCCGTTTTGCATCGCGACAACCCGGCGCGTGGTGAAGCTGCGGCCGTCGCGGGACGGATCGACCTCGTAAATGACAGGCCTGGAAGGATCGCCCGGACGGATGAAATACGCATGAAGCGAGTGGCATAACCGTCCGGAAACAGAAGCATAAGCCGCGGCCAGCGCCTGTGCGATCACCTGGCCGCCGTAGATGCGCGTCGGGGTTTCCCCGCCGGACCCGGAGCCGCGGTAAAGGTTGGTGTCCAATGTCTCCAGATCCAGCAGATCGAGAAGCACCTTGGCGGTATCGGTCATAAGCAGCGGCTTTCTATGGTCAGGTCTTTTACAGGCTCGTCATCATACCCGGAAACGCAGTGCGTGGAAGTCACGCTGTCAGCGCGCCATGCACAAGGGCTTTGAGCTCGGGGCGCGACGGGTACGAACTGGACGGCGCCAGCTGGGTCAGGAAGACAACGGACAGGTCCAGTTTGCGGTCGATCCAGAAGAACGTCGAGGCAATGCCGCCCCAGCTGAAATCGCCAACCGAACCCGGGCAGCGCGCGCGGGCCGGATTCAGCACCACAGCACCGCCAAGCCCAAAGCCCATACCCTCCATCGGCTGTTCTGCAAAGCTTTGCGGGCCCATCGAGGCGATTTCACCCGGGAGATGGTTTTGCGTCATAAAATCAGCAGTTTGCGGGCTGATGATAAAGCCGTCCCCGCAGCGCCCGCGGTGCCGTAGCATCTCAGCGAAGGCCATGTAGTCGTCCAGCGTTCCGACCAGGCCGCCGCCGCCGGAGTGCATGTCCGCTTGCTGAAACGGCGAGGTCTGCCAGCTGTCGGTCAGCCGCAGCGGATCTGCGCCAGTTTCGGCAGAATTCAGCGCCATGGCATCGCCGGCCAGCGGCGTATACAGCGAGGCGAAGCGGTTCCCTGCCCCGGCCGGCACCCGGAAACCGGTTTCGCCCATCCCGAGCGGCGCGAAAATTTCCTCAGCGAAAAATTGGCCCAGGGGTTTGCCGGACACCGCTTCGACGACACGGCCCAGCACATCTGTGGCCACCGAATACTCCCACCGGGAGCCCGGCTGGAAGGCCAGCGGCAGTTCCGCCAGGCGCGTCACCATCGGGGCAAGGTCGCCCTGACCGGGCTTGAACAGCACTTCCGCTGTCTCCATCGCCTCCGGCACAAGGCCGGGGTTGAAGGCGTAACTCAGCCCGCTGGTGTGGGTCAGCAGCTGGTGCAGCGTTGGAACCGGGCACGGTTCTGTCTGGCTGATCGCGGTGGCACCTGGAACCAGGGCCTGCATGTTGCTGAATTCCGGGAGAAAATCGCTGAGCGGCGCGTCCAGATGGAACAGCCCCCGTTCCAGCAGGATCATCATCGCCAGCGACGTCACCGGCTTGGTCATCGAATAAAGCCGCACCAGGGTGTCGCGGCTGAACGGCAGCTGCTCTTCGATGTTGCGCAGGCCTGCAGCGTGAAAGAACAACTCCTCGCCGCCGCGTTTCACCAGCAGCGTGCTTCCGGGATATTTTCGTTCATCCACATAGCGTTGCTGCCAGGATTTAATCCTGCTGAACCGGTCAGCCTGCATCTCTGCTCTCCCGTCTTGTGCCAGTTTCCTTGCAAGCCGGTATGCATTGGCAAGCGGAAAAATGAAACCCAATTGCCAGTCTTCCGCGCAATCCAAACCGGGATCCGGGCATTTACAGCTTACGATGTTTTTTCATATTCACATCCTTTTGTGTATTCGCATTCCCAAGGGAATTGTCTTAGAACTTCAAGAAGAAGGACAGCAAGGAATTACATCTGATGACGAGTATTCTGGTGTTGAACGGCCCCAATCTGAACCTGCTCGGCACCCGGCAGCCGGAGGTCTACGGATCTGTCACCTTGGCGATGGTGGAGCAGGAATGCAAAGCGCATGGCGCAACGCTGGGCTTTGACGTGGAATGCCTGCAGTCCAATCACGAGGGCGCGCTGATCGACGCCATTCACGCCGCCAAAGGCGTGCATCAGGGGATTATCCTGAATGCCGGGGCCTATACCCATACCTCCATCGCGCTGATGGATGCCTTGATTTCCGTGGAAATCCCGGCGGTTGAGGTGCATCTTTCAAACATTCACGCGCGCGAGACGTTCCGCCACACGTCCTATATCGCCAAGGCGGCGCTGGGTCAGATCTGCGGCTTTGGCGCAAAAGGCTACCTGCTGGCGCTGGATGCCTTGGCAGCGCATCTGGATGAGGCTGCACCGTCATGAAGTTAAAGGATTATTTGAGCTTCCTGTGCGGCGTCCAGAGCACCGAGGAACTGTGGTGCGAGCATGTGAAGCAAATGGCCGCCTTTGGATTTGACCGGCTGATTTACGGGCACACCCGTTTCAGGACGGAGACCTCGCTGGGCGACCCCGAAGATTTCGTTATCCTGTCCAATCATCCGAACGAGTACCTGAACGGGTTTCTGAAAGAGGGGCTGTATTTGTCGGCGCCCATGCTCCGCTGGGCGCTGGAAAACGAAGGCGCCGGCAGCTGGCGCATTGCCGCGGACATGGCCGCCACCGGCACGCTGACGCCAGAGGCCAGAAAAGTGCAGGAGTTCAACCAGAAGCTGGACATGACGGCCGGCTATACGATCAGCTTTCATTCCGTGTCGAACCGGTACAAGGGCGCGATCTCGCTGGCTGCCAAGCCTGGCATGAGCCAGGACGACGTCGACACGCTGTGGGCGGACCGCGGCGAGGATATCGTGCTGATGAACAATGTGGCGCACCTGAAGATCCTCACCCTGCCCTATGCCTCGCCCAAGCGCAACTTGACCAAGCGGCAGCGGGAGGTTCTGCAATGGGTCGGCGACGGCAAGACCACGCAGGATATCGCGCTGCTGATGGGGCTCACTCCCGCTACGATTGAAAAACACCTGCGTCTTGCCCGGGAGTCCCTGGCGGTGGAGACCACTGCGCAGGCCGTTCTGAAGGCTGCGCTGCACAATCAGATGTACGTCGTCGACGCCTGAACCGGACCCGGGGCGGATCCGAAGCGCAGCTGCCAGAGTTTTGAATTCTTTTGTTTATCCGAAAGCTCCCGGTCCGCTGCGCGGGCTGGGAAAGTGTCTGACGCGCCAGGGGCCGACGCCAATCAGCATCAAAAAGTATGGAATTCAGTACTACCGTTATAGGGTAATTCACTGCATGTTGCACGTGTTCCGTGAGTGGTGGCTTTGGCCTAGGAACTTTGGGTAACGACCCTTGCGATTTCAAGGCTCTCCTACCTGGTCGGGTATAGGCGCGTATTGGTCCGCGTCTATCCCGGATACCGGAGGGGCTCCATCCATCCCCATCAGTGGGGCCCCTCACCCTTCCCCTCAACCTTCGAAGCCGCTTCAGCCCGCCTGCCCGGCCGCGTCCTGCGCCCGCCGCAGCCCGCGGCGGACTGCCGGCACAAAAAAACCGGCGGGTGGACAACGCCACCCGCCGGTCAATTCGCAAACTATCAGCGGTGCTGATCAGCCCTGAGCGGCCTTTGCCACTTCTGCTGCAAAGTCTTCTTTCTCGACTTCGATGCCTTCGCCGACTTCCACGCGGACAAAGCCGGTGATGGTGGCGCCAGCTTCCTTGGCAGCGGCTTCCACGGTCAGGTCCGGGTTCACCACGAACTGCTGGTTCAGCAGGGTCGATTCAGCCACGAACTTCTTCATGCGGCCTTCGATCATCTTCTCGATCACCTGTTCCGGCTTGCCGGATTCACGGGCGATGTCGATCTGAACCTGCTTTTCCTTCTCGACGATGGAGGCGTCCAGCTCAGCTTCGGACAGCGCGGCGGGGTTCACAGCCGCGATGTGCATCGCAACCTGCTTGCCGATCGCTTCGTCGCCGCCGTTCATCGCAACCAGAACGCCGATCTTGCCCATGCCCGCGGTGGCCGCGTTGTGGATGTAAGACACGACGGTCTCGCCTTCCAGCTTCTCCAGACGGCGCAGCGACATGTTCTCGCCGATGGTGGCGATCTTGTCGGTCAGGGTCGCCTCGACGGTCTTGCCGCCCAGGTCGGCTGCTTTCAGCGCTTCGACGTCGTCTGCGTTCAGAGCGGCCTTGGCGATGGCTGCGACCATTTCCTGGAATTCGCTGTTCTTGGCAACGAAGTCGGTTTCGGAGTTCACTTCAACCGCAACGCCTTTGCCGCCTTCGACGACCACGGCCACCAGGCCTTCAGCAGCGGTACGGCCGGATTTCTTGGCGGCTTTCGCCAGGCCCTTGGTGCGCAGCCAGTCAACAGCGGCTTCCATGTCGCCGTTGTTTTCGACCAGTGCTTTCTTCGCATCCATCATGCCTGCGCCGGTGGATTCGCGCAGTTCTTTCACCATTGCTGCAGTGATTGCCATGTTAGGCTCCCTCAGTTCAAAAACGGATTTGGGGCAGGAAATACCCTGCCCCGCATGTCAATTCCGTGACAGGACGGATCAGGCTTCGGCGGCGGCTTCTTCAGCCACGGCTTCTTCTGCCGGTGCTTCTTCCAGCGCGCCCAGGTCAACGCCTGCAGCGCCCAGCTGAGCCGACATGCCGTCCAGAGCCGCACGGGCCACTAGGTCGCAGTACAGCGAGATGGCGCGCGATGCGTCGTCGTTGCCCGGGATGATGTAGTCCACGCCGTCGGGCGAGCAGTTGGTGTCGACAACAGCCACAACCGGGATGCCCAGTTTCTTGGCTTCGGCGATGGCCAGCGCTTCTTTTTTCACGTCGATGACGAACAGCAGGTCCGGCACGCCGCCCATTTCGCGGATGCCGCCCAGGGAGGCCTGCAGCTTCTCCTGGTCGCGTTCCATGCCCAGACGCTCTTTCTTGGTCAGGCCTTCGGCGCCACCGGACATCTTCTCGTCGATTTCCTTCAGGCGGTTGATCGACTGGGAAACGGTTTTCCAGTTGGTCAGGGTGCCGCCCAGCCAGCGGTGGTTCATGTAGTACTGAGCGGATTTCTCAGCGGCTTCAGCGACCGGGCCGGCTGCCTGGCGCTTGGTGCCGACGAACAGCACGCGGCCGCCTTTGGCGACGGTGTCACGGACAACCTGCAGCGCCTGGTCCAGCATCGGAACAGTCTGGGTCAGGTCCATGATGTGGATGCCGTTGCGCGAGCCGTAGATGAACGGCGACATGCGCGGGTTCCAGCGCTGAGTCTGGTGGCCGAAGTGAACGCCAGCTTCCAGCAGCTGACGCATGGTGAACTCAGGAAGAGCCATGCTATTCTTTCCTTTCCGGTTTCTATCCTCGGCGGGGGTTCAGAGCAGATGCTCCAACCGGGGGTCCGTCAGGGATGTCTCCCCTGATCAGGCCAAACCCCGCCTGCGGGTTCGTAGCCGCGCCTATAGATCAGATATTGTCAGCTGACAAGTGTCCGGCCGCAGAAATCGGCAGCCGGCGCGATTTTTCAGCTTTGCAAGGCTTTCCGATGGCCGCTGCGCACCAAATCCTCGGCCCGGGCGGCCAGCGCCTTGCGGTCGGGGAAATCCGACACTTTCAACGGCGGGTGATAGATCAGCTCTACCGCGCCCTGGCGCGGGGCGGCCAGCACCTTGAGCAGATGCGGCCCGAAATCCATATCGCCCCACCAGCCGTAAAACCGGGCGGGCGCCCCTTTGGGTGCATGATACACCACGGACACTGGCTGAACGTGCAGGCCATCGCGCAGATGATCATTGAAGAAAGCGGCAAAGAGTGTTGTTTTAAAACGCAAAACACGCAACCCGTCGGTTGACGTGCCTTCCGGGAAAAACAACAGCTTATGCCCGGCGCGCAGGCGCTGCTCGAACAGATCCGCCTGCTCTCTGGCTTTCTTGGGGTTGCGCTCGATGAACACGGTGCCGGTGGCCCGCGCCAGCCAGCCAATGCCGGGCCATCCGGCGACCTCTGCCTTGGAGACGAAATAGATCCGCTTGCGCGCGTTCAGCGCGAAGATGTCCAGCCAGGAGGAATGATTGGCAACAACCGGGCCGCGCTGCCGCATCAGGGTGCCGCGGGTTATGTAACGGATCCCCATCAGGCGGAACGCGTTGCGGCAGACAAACTGGGTGATGAACGGCGTCACCGGCCGCTGGAGCCCGAACAGCGGCCGCTCCACCAGCCGCACGGCCAGCAGCAGCAGCAGGCCGCCGAACACCAGCAGCGCCAGCGGCACCCCGCGCAGCAGCACCAGGCACCAGCCCAGGGCGGTGATGCGGACCCGGTCCGGGGCTTCCTCGCTGTGCCAGCTGATGCTCATGGGCGGGCGCGGCCTCCGGCGTAGATCTTGCGCTGGCGCTCATTCATCCGGGCGGTGTCCAGGATCAGGCAGACATCGGTGGTGTTGAACGCATGGTCGATACAGGCGCCTTCGCCGACAAATCCGCCAAGCCGCAAGTAGGCCTTGATCAGCGCAGGCGTCTCCAGCATCGCGCGTTTGCGGTCAAGATCAGCTTCGGCCACCAAATCCATGGGCTGAAAGGATTTCGACCGCACGCGCAGCTCCGGCGGCGCGAGGTGGCCGTGGTGCAGCATGGCCAGCGGGCCGGCCAGCTGCTGCGGATCGGTTCCGTGAAAGCTCGCGACCCCGAACAGAACCTCGATCCCGTGCGCCGCGACATAATCCGCCAGCCCGGACCAGAGGTGGAACATCGCCATCCCGCCACGGTAATCGGGGTGCAGACAAGACCGCCCCAGCTCCAGCAGGCGGCGGCCGGAGGATTTCAGAACGCTCAGATCATATTCGTCTTCGGAGTAGAACTGCCCGGCCTTTGCCGCCTGATCGTCCCGCAGCAGCCGGTAGACGCCGGCGACCGTGCCCGTGGCGGTATCGGTGACCAGCATATGGTCAAAGAACGGGTCGAACCGGTCCTGCTCCAGCCCGGCCGCGTGATCCACCATCGCGCCGCCACCGCCCAGTTCCCGCACGAACACCTCATACCGCAGGGCCTGGGCAGCGCGCAGCTCTGCCTCCGTGCCGGCGATTTTGACGGAAAACTCCGGGGCGCGGTGTTGCATTCGCTTTCCTTGCATGTTTCAGGCTTGAGCGCAGCTTGCCCTTGGGGCAAAGAGTGCGCGGCAATTAAGGCTAATTCGAGGGAGTTCGTTAACCCTTCATAAACCGTTATGGCTCAAAGACGGGAATAAGGGAGACGCGCGCTCCGTCAATCACGAGCTTTCCTTGATCGGGAAAATTCACGGTGATCTTGCCGCCAGCGTTCGACTGCACCTGACCGATCCCCCATTCGGGGTGATCCGGGTGCCGGACGAACATGCCGGGGGCTAAAATAGCGTTGAGGTCATTCATTTGCGGGTGGCCCAGTTCGGAGGAAGTATAAGTTATGGGTGTAGATAACGCCAATCTGGCAGCATTGGTAGGGTCCCGGATCTGCCATGATCTGATCAGCCCGGTCGGCGCCATCAACAACGGTCTGGAACTGCTGGGCATGGCCGGCAGCATGTCGGGCCCGGAGCTGGAGCTGATCTCCGACAGCGTCGCCAACGCCAATGCGCGTATCCGCTTCTTCCGCGTCGCCTTTGGCGCGGCCGGCGACCAGCAGATGGCGCGGGCCGAAATCGTCTCGGTGCTGGAAGACATCAGCAAGGGCGGGCGCATCAAGTACCAGTGGTCGCCGCTGGAGGGCTGCACCCGCAGCGAGGCCCGGCTGGCCCTGCTTTCGGCGCTCTGCCTTGAAACGGCGCTGCCTTATGGCGGCACGGTCAAGATCTTCTGCGCCGACGGCAAATGGACGGTGATGGGCGAAGGCAGCAAGCTGAATGTGGATGATGAGCTGTGGGCGCGGGTCAGCGGCGGCACATCCAACGCCGAAATCACCCCGGCACTGGTCCAATTCGCGCTGCTGCCCGAAGCGGCCAAAGAGGCGAACCGCACCGTCCGGCTGGAGCAGAACCTGGAAAAGATCACGCTGCAGTTCTGACCGGGTCTGACCGGGCGGCACCTTCACAAAGAAACGCCGGGTCTTGCGCCCGGCGTTTTGCGTTTTCAGCGGTGTCAGGCGCGGGTCGTGCCGTTGCCGCGCACCAGGTATTTGAAACTGGTGAGCTGCGCCGCGCCCACCGGACCGCGGGCGTGCATCTTGCCGGTGGCAATGCCGATCTCTGCCCCCATGCCGAACTCGCCGCCGTCGGCAAACTGGGTCGAGGCATTGTGCATCAGGATGGCGCTGTCCAGCTCGGCAAAGAACTTCTGAACTGCGGCCTCGTCCTCGGTGATGATGCAGTCGGTGTGCTGGGAGTGATGCGTGCGGATGTGCTGGATGGCGTCATCAATGCCCGCTACCTGCTTGGCAGCGATGATGGAATCCAGATACTCCTTGCCCCAGTCATCCGCCGTTGCGGCGGTCATGCCGTCCGGTCCGGGCAGCCCTTCCCCGGCGCGGATTTCCACGCCGGCAGCGGCCAGCGCTTCCAAAACCGCCTTGCCCAGCGTCGGCGCAATGTCCTGGTGGATCAGCAGGCATTCGGCGGCGCCGCAGATACCCGTGCGCCGCGTCTTGGCGTTCACCACCACGTCCAGCGCCTTTTGAGGGTCGGCGGCTTTGTCGAGGTAAATGTGCACGATGCCTTCGAGGTGGGCAAAAACCGGCACCCGGGCCTCGCGCTGGACAAGCCCGACCAGGCCCTTGCCGCCGCGGGGCACGATGACATCGACATAGTCTGTCATGGTCAGCAGCTCCTGCACCGCCGCGCGGTCGCGGGTCGGCACCAGCTGCACGGCGTCCTCGGGCAGGCCTGCGGATTTCAGGCCCTCTGCCAGGCAGGCATGGATGGCCTGAGACGAGTGGAAGCTTTCGGAGCCGCCGCGCAGGATGACCGCATTGCCCGATTTGAGGCACAGCGCGCCGGCATCGGCGGTCACATTGGGGCGGCTTTCATAGATCACGCCGATCACCCCCAGCGGGGTGCGCACGCGCTGGATTTTCAGGCCGGAGGGCTGCTCCCATTCCTCCATCACCTCGCCAACCGGATCACGCTGCCCGGCCACCGCACGCAGGCCGTCGACGATGCCCTGGATCCGGGCCTCGTCCAGCATCAGCCGGTCCATCATCGCGTCCGTCAGGCCCTTGCCACGGCCGAACTCCAGATCCTTGGCATTTGCCGCGATGATCTCCGCCCGGCGGCTCCAGACCGCGTCTGCAGCGGCGGTCAGGGCCGCCTCTTTGCGATCAGCGCTGGCTGTCGCCAGGATTTGCGCCGCTTGCTTTGCACGTTTGCCAAGCTCCGCCATCACGGCGGGAATATTCTCGTTGTCTTTCATGTGTCTCGCGCCTTTGCCGGTCCCTGTCTGGCACTTCCGTGCTTGCCGGCTGGAATACCCTATCAGGTTGTCTGATCAAAGCGCCATATCATCGCGGTGAATCAGCGCAGCGCGGGCGGGATAGCCCAGCGTGGCCTCGATATCATGCGAGCGGCGCCCCTGAATGGCGCGGGCCTCGTCGGCGGTGTAGCGCGACAGCCCCTGCCCCAGTTTGCGCCCGTCTGGGCCGAGGATGGCCAGCGGATCGCCGCGGCCAAAGTCACCCTCCACATGACGGACGCCTGCGGGCAGCAGGCTGTTGCCGGACATCAGCGCGCGGGCGGCGCCCTCGTCGATGGTCAGGACGCCACGCGTCTTCATCGCGCTGATCCAGCGTTTGCGCGCAGTTTGCGGATCGCCCTGCCCGGTGAACCAGGTGCAAGCGGCGCCATCTTCGAGATTTTTCAAAGGGTTCAGAGGCGAACCTTCGGTGATCGCCATCTCACATCCCGCCGCTGTCGCCATTTTCGCAGCCAGCAGTTTTGTGATCATCCCACCCTTGGACAGGCCGGAGACACCATCGCCCGCCATCGCCTCGATCTCGGGCGTTATCTCGTCAATCCGGTCATAGCGTTTGGCATCCGGGTCCAGCGCCGGGTTGGCGCTGTAAAAGCCATCAACATCGGACAGCAGGATCAGGCAGTCGGCCCCGACCGTCACCGCCACCTGCGCGGCCAGGCGGTCATTGTCGCCATAGCGGATTTCGTCGGTTGCGATGGTGTCGTTTTCGTTGACGATCGGCACCGCGCCCATGCTCAGCAGCGTTTCCAGCGTCGCGCGGGAGTTCAGGTAGCGGCGGCGGTTTTCGCTGTCTTCCAGCGTCACCAGAACCTGCGCAGTGGTGATCCGGTGCGGCGCCAGCGCCTCCTCATAGGCGCGGGCCAGGCGGATCTGGCCAACGGCGGCGGCGGCCTGGGATTTCTCCAGCGGCAGATCTGCGCGGGGCAGCCCCAGCACGCCCCTGCCCAGGGCGATGGAGCCGGAGGAAACCAGCACCACATCGGTGCCGCGGGATTTCAGCCAGGCGACGTCATTGGCCAGCGAATGCAGCCAGCCGGCCCGCAGCTCGCCGGTGCCCCGGTCGACCAGCAGCGCCGAGCCGATCTTGACGACGATCCGTTTTGCCGAGGTCAGGGCTGCCAAGGCTGTTCCTCCTCGGCGGGCTTCATCCGCACGCGGTCATCGTCGATTTCGGCCCGCACGGCGCGCAGCACCTCGTTGAGGCCTTCGCGGCTGACGCCGGACATCATCATCACCGGCCCGCCCACGGCGGCCTCCAGCGCGGCGCGTTTCTCCTCCCGCTCTTCGGGGTCGAGCGCGTCGACCTTGTTCAGCGCGGTGATGCGGGGTTTGGTGGCAAGCTCGCCGCCATAGGCCTCAAGTTCGCCGATGATGGTTTCGTAGTCTTCGACCACCGTTTCCGACGTGCCGTCGACTAAATGCAGCAGCACCGCACAGCGTTCGACATGGCCCAGGAAGCGGTCGCCAATGCCGCGGCCCTCATGCGCGCCTTCGATCAGGCCGGGGATGTCCGCCACCACAAATTCGGTGTTGTCGATGCCCACCACGCCCAAGTTCGGGTGCAGGGTGGTAAAGGGGTAGTCGGCGATTTTGGGCCGCGCGTTCGAGGTCGCCGCCAGGAAGGTGGATTTGCCCGCGTTCGGCAGACCCAGAAGACCCGCATCTGCAATCAGCTTGAGCCGCAGCCAGATGGTGCGGTCTACGCCCTCCTGCCCCGGGTTGGCGCGGCGCGGCGCCTGGTTGGTGGAAGATTTGAAATGCAGGTTGCCAAAGCCGCCGTTGCCGCCCTTGGCCAGCAGCACCCGCTGGCCCGGTTCGGTCAGGTCGGCCAGCACGGTTTCCTGATCCTCGTCGAGGATCTCGGTCCCCACCGGAACCCGCAGGATGATGTCGTCGCCGTCCTTGCCGGTGCGCTGGCGGCCCATGCCGGACTGGCCGTTCTTGGCAAAGAAATGCTGCTGATAGCGGAAGTCGATCAGGGTGTTCAGCCCCTCGGTGACCTCGGCCCAGACAGAGCCGCCCTTGCCGCCGTCGCCGCCGTCGGGGCCGCCGAATTCGATGTACTTCTCACGCCGGAAGCTGACGCAGCCGTTCCCGCCGGCGCCCGAACGGATGTAGACTTTTGCCAGATCGAGGAATTTCATGACAGCTCCTTAATGCGGCAGGATCTTGCGGCCTGCCCGCGCAGTACAAGTGTCCCGCCAAGGCGCGGAGCTTTGACGGGAGTGTTTCGTTTGCCTTACCGCAAAGCGCGCGCCGCGCCAATCACAGTTTTCGGCTGTAGGTCCAGGTTGGAACAGTGGCGTCACGCGCGACAGAAAAGCTTTCGGCGTCGCCCAGGTAGTCAAAACCGCAATGGAGCAGCACCCGCGCAGAGGCCGGGTTGTCCTGGAACACGCAGGCAAACATCGCCGCGTTGTTTTGCGGATTTGCATCGACCAGCGCCTTGAGCGCCGCAGAGGCAAGCCCGGTATTCCAAAACGGCGGTGCGGTCCAGTACGACACTTCAGACTGGTTGCGGTCCATCCGTTTCAGGCCGATCACGCCCTTCAGCTCGGCATCGCCATCGGCGGTGCCATCAATCACCCAGACGTCCTCGTCCCGCTCATCCGCCATGGCACGCGCCACAAAAGCCTCTGCCGCGCCCGGCGGCAGCGGGTGCGGGATCGACCGGGTCATGCGGGCAACGCGCTCGTCGCTGACGTAATGCTCAATCAGCCCGGCATCAGATTTCCGCACCGGGCGCAGAATGAAACGTTCGGTTTCAATGACCTGCTGGCACACGATTTGATCCAGATTCATGGATGTGCTCCTCCTCTGCCGTATTTTTGCGGGCTCACAAGGCCCTCATTATTGTGGCGGCCAAAATCAGATGTGCACGCCCTGCCCCTGCGGCAAGGCACGCGCTGTTCAAATTGCGCAAAACTTCCCGTTGGCCGGGCGTGAACACCCGGGAGCCGCGGCGCTGCGCTGGGGGGCTTGGCCTGTGCTGGGAAAATCATCATACACTCGCATACTCAAAAACAGAAAGAGGGACCGGCCTTATAGCCGATCCCCCTAAAGATTTCTTTACCCTTCGGGTCGGCTTACTCAGCGGCCTCCGCCACTGGGAGAACCGATACAAAGGTGCGGCCTTTCAGGCCTTTGCGGAAGCTTACAGCACCGTCAGCAGTGGCAAACAGAGTGTGGTCTTTGCCCATGCCCACGCCTTCGCCGGCCCAGAATTTGGTGCCGCGCTGACGCACGATGATGTTGCCTGCGATGGCCGCCTGGCCACCGAAGAGTTTCACGCCAAGGCGGCGACCAGCAGAGTCGCGGCCGTTACGGGAGGAACCGCCAGCTTTTTTATGTGCCATTCTCTCTCTCCTTAGCCTTTGGCCAGCTCTTTGGCCTGCTCAACCCACTCGGGCTTCACTTTGACTGCTTCGATACCAGCAATGTCGTCTTCGGACAAGGCTGCGATCTGGGCAAAGCTGGTGAAGCCTGCTTCTGCCAGTTTCTTGGCAGCTGCGGGGCCGACGCCGGTCAGCTGGGTCAGGTCGTCCGAGGCAGCAGCGTCAGCAGCCGGGGCAGCTTTGGCAGCAGCTTTCGGAGCGGATTTGGTTGCACCCGATGCCAGGATCTCGGTGATCCGGACCAGGGTCAGTTTCTGACGGTGGCCTTTGGTGCGCTTGGAGGAGTGCTTCCGGCGGCGCTTCACAAAGTTGATCAGCTTATCGCCTTTGATCTGGTCGATCACTTCTGCCTTCACGGCAGCGCCTTCCACCAGCGGAGCGCCCACAACGGGTGCGTCGCCGCCAAGCATCAGAATTTCGTCGAACTGGATGGTGTCGCCAGCATCTGCAGCAAGTTTTTCAACGCGGAGCACGTCGCCCGCCTGAACCTTGTACTGCTTGCCGCCAGTCTTGAGGACCGCAAACATGTGCGTCTTTCCTTTTCTTACCGCGTCCTACGGCCCCCTTGCGGGCGTTCCGGCTGATGCCGCCTCGAACAGCGCGCCCCTGTGCGGGGCGGATTACAAGTAAATCCCGGCACACGGATTCCGGGCCGGGATGCGGGCTTATGGTTTGGAAAGCCGGGGCTGTCAACCGTTTTTCCACAGGCGGCATCAACGGTTTGCCGGGTCAGATATCCTGCCCCGGTGTCAGCTCGGCCATGCGGTGCGCCAGCTCCTCAAAGCGGTTGGCGGTGATTTCATACTGCACCGCATTCAACAGCTCGTAAACCCGCTGCATCGGCGCCTCCTCCAGCGCCTCGACATAGGCCTGGACCTCAGCGTCGGTGAATTCCTGATAGGTATAGGCAGAGGCCGCCAGGCTGGAGGCCTGCAGGCTGAGGCGCAAGTCGCCTTCCTGCTCCTTCATCAGCGCCCGCAGGCCGTCGGCGTCCAGCTCCAGCTCAATCACGCCCGCGGCGGCTGCGGCCATCAGAAAGCGGAACTGGATCTGCTGCAGCGCCCGCACGCCGGTGCCGGCCGCATCAATGGCCGATCCCATCCGCTGGTACATGGCGACGCGCTCGCTGCCCTCCTTCACCAGACCGGAAATGATCCGGTTGCCGGCCAGCTGCTTCACCTCGTCATCCTCAATCAGATGAGAGGCGTTTTCCGCCCGCACCAGCCGCTTGCCCAGATCGCTGGCATAAAAGGCTGAGGCGTGATCCAGCGCCTCGTCATCCAGCGTGTTCTCCAGAATCTCCACGGCAAGCCCGCGCATTTCGCGGGTGTCGAACACGTCTTGCGACAAGTCGGTCCACTGGCTGCCGAAGGCGCCGGTGTCAAAGCCCAGCATTTCCGGCGCGCTGGAGGCGGAGAGCGCAATGCTGTCGAGCGCCACATCAAATCCGGTCACTTCCAGAAACGCCTCCACCCGTTCGCGGTCTGCGGCCCGGGCCGCCAGCGGCACGGCGGCGATGGCGAAACACAGCACGGCGAGGACACGGACAAACACAGCGGGGGTTTGGGCGATCATCTGCATAGGGCAAATCTAGGCAAAAACCTTTGGCTGGCAACGGATACCCGGCTTTTTTTGTCAAAGGCGCATTTCGCCCCTTGCGCCAGTCCGGAATCAACATTAAACCGCGCCTCACCCCCCGCGGAGAGGTGCCGGAGTGGTCGAACGGGGCGGTCTCGAAAACCGTTGTGGGTGCAAGCCCACCCAGGGTTCGAATCCCTGTCTCTCCGCCACTTTCCCTTACAGACCGCTTCCCGGACAAGACGAACGGCGTGCGTCAAAATGACGAGCCGCCTTCGGGTTTGGCTGGTTGGCTGTGCTTTCCTCTGTCCGGACGGCCTGCAGCCATCCACCCAAAGAGAGCGCCACAACCTACTGGCATCAAACGAAAAAGGCCGGACATTTCTGCCCGGCCTTATGTGTTTCAAGCTGCGCGGATCAGGCGCGGCGGCGGCGTCCGCCGGCGCGGCCGCCACGGCCGCGCCCTTCTTCGCCTTCGGCAGCCGGCGGCTTGTTGAACTTGATCCACTCCCCGCCGTGCGGGTCGTTGTTGGTCAGGAAGTTGGCCGCGCGGATGGCTTCCATTTCCTTACCGGCGCGCGGCTTGGTGGAGCCCAGGCCGAACATGGTGACAAATGCCTCATCGTCCATCCCTTCCGGCAGGATGATGCCGGCCGCTTCGACCATGGCCTTCTTCTCGGCAATGGCCTTTTGGGTCACCGGCAGTGCCACCGGGTTCATGATCGCGGAGGTCATGCCCGCGCCCATGGCCATCGGCAAGAAGGCGTTGTTGATGCCATGACGGTTCGGCAGGCCGAAGGAGATGTTGGACGCACCGCAAGTGGTGTTCACGCCCAGTTCCTCGCGCAGGCGGCGGACCAGGGCAAACACCTGAAGGCCGGCGGTCGCCATTGCGCCAACCGGCATCACCAGCGGGTCGACCACGATGTCATGCGCCGGGATGCCGAAATCGGCAGCGCGCTCAACGATCTTCTTGGCGACGGCAAAGCGCACATCGGGATCTTCCGAAATGCCGGTGTCGTCGTTGGAGATTGCTACAACCGGGACATTATACTTTTTGACCAGCGGCAAGATCTGCTCCAGACGCTCTTCTTCGCCAGTGACGGAGTTCAGCAGCGGACGGCCTTCGCAGACCTCCAGGCCGGCTTCCAGCGCGCCCGGCACCGAAGAGTCGATGCACAGCGGAACATCAACCAGCCCCTGCACCAGTTCGATGATTTTCCTCATCAGCGGCGGCTCGGTCTCGTTCGGGTTCGGATTGGAGTTGTAGACCACACCCGCATTGATATCGAGAACGGTTGCCCCGGCCAGAACCTGTGCCACAGCGTCCTTCTCGACGGTGGAGAAATCGCCGGCTTCCAGCTCGGCCGCCAGTTTCTTGCGGCCGGTCGGGTTGATGCGCTCCCCGATCACGCAGAACGGCTCATCAAAGCCCAGGATCGCGGTTTTGGTTTTTGATTCTACGACTGTACGGGTCATTGTTGATCCTTAGGAGTTGACCGGCTTCGCCGAGGCGCCGCCGTTGTTGATGGCCCAGGTGGCATTGGTCTTGATGCCGCCCAGCGGGAAGAAATGGACGTTGGTGATGTTGAAATCCGGGTTCTCGGCCTTGTAGGCGGCCAGTTCGGCAACGACATCGTTCGGCTCGTAGGGCAGCAGCAGCTTGGAGACGTCCATCGCGCGTTTCTGCAGCACCTTCAGCGACGGGCCAACACCGCAAGCAATAGCGAATTTGATCAGGGTCTGCAGCTTGGCCGGGCCCGCGATGCCGATGTGGATCGGCAGGTCGACGCCCGCAGCCTTCAGGCCGTTTGCCCATTCGATGATCGGCTTGGCCTCAAACGCGAACTGGGTGGCCAGTGCCATTTTGGCGTCGGTGCGCTCAGAGAATTTCTGTTTCCACTGAAGCGCTTCGGAGACGTTTTTGGTAGAGCCATCCGGGTCGATATCCTTGTTGCCTTCCGGGTGGCCGGCAACGTGCAGGCTGGTGAAGCCCGCCTTGTCGAACAGGCCGGTTTCCAGCAACTGCATGGAGCTGTGGAAGTCGCCATGCGGTTTGGCAACACCGCCGGCCAGCATCAGCGCCTGCTTGACGTCCGCCTCGCCCTGGTAGCGGGCGATCCAGTCGGCCAGGGTGGCCTCGTCCTTGATGATCCGCGCCGGGAAGTGCGGCATCACCGGGAAGCCTTCGGCGTTCAGGCGCTTGGCGGTGGCGACCATATCCTCGATCGGGGTGCCTTCGATGTGCGCGATATAAACGCGGGTGCCGGCCGGCAGCAGGTCGCGGAAGTTCTCGACCTTTTCCGCGGTGCGCGGCATGACTTCGATCGAGTAGTCCTGCAGGAAGGCTTCGACCTGCGGGTTGACGGTCTGGGCAGCGCCAGTGTCACGTTTCTTAAAGTTCAGCAAAGCCATCACGGCCTCCCAAGAGTGGTCTGCGGGTCAAGCCCATCCGTCATTTGCAATCAGCGCCTTCAGGCGGTCCTGATCATACTCAGCTTCCAGGCGTCTGGCCTCGGCTTCGGCAACATCGGCTGCCTCGCCGTCGGCGGAAAACGGGGCTGCCTTGCGCCACTCGGCAAGATAGGCGTCCGCGTCCTTGGCGTTCACCTTCATGGCCGCACGGTCGATGGCCTGCTCGAACCGCTCTTCGAGCTGGCGCTTGGCGCCGCCGCGGCCCTTGCCAACGATGACCTGCGCAGGAATGTCGCGCCAGTAAACGATCGTAACGTCGGGCATGCCCTGATTTCCTCCTAACCTGGATAGACCACGTTCTAGAGCGGCGGCGCTCGGCAAGTTGGTCGAATTTCGACAACACGATGGGATTGAGCGACGTTTTGCTGTTGCGACCCTAGCTTTGTGCACCTTCGAATGCCACAGCGGTGTACCGCCAAAATATTCATATGGATTATGAGGAACCCGCTAGGCAGCGGAAATTGCTTCGCTTCTGGCGGCTGGAGCTTGCGCCGCCGCAGCTGCGCACCTATTGTCACAGTTAACACGATAATCGGAGGGCGTGAATCATGGCGCCCAGGCGCTCGAAAGGTGCGGGCGCGTTTCCCCAAGCGGTTGAAACCCCTGCACCGGCCCGTCCCGATCCAGATGCGCTTTATGCTGCATTGGATTTGGGAACAAACAGCTGCCGTATGCTGATTGCCCAGCCCAAGGGCAGCGGCATACATGTGGTGGACAGCTTCTCCAAGTCGGTGCAACTGGGCGCCGGGCTGGAGCGGACCGGACGGCTGTCGCGGTCCTCGATGGCGCGCACCATCCAGGCGCTGCGCATCTGTCAGCAAAAGCTCAAGCGCAACAGGGTCCGGCGGATGCGGCTGGTCGCGACCGAGGCTTGCCGCCGGGCCAAGAACGCCCGCGACTTCATTCGTCAGGTCAAGCGCGAGACCGGGCTGACGCTGGAAATCATCCAGCCGGAGGAGGAGGCGCGGCTGGCGGTCATCTCCTGCGCGCCGCTGGTTTCGACCAAGACGGAACAGCTGCTGGTGGTCGATATCGGTGGCGGCTCGACGGAACTGGTGTGGATCGACATTTCCTCCGTCCCGCGGCGCGACCGCCCGTCGGCGATCATGCGGCTGCACAACGGCTTCCAGCTGAGCGAAAGCCCCTTCCCCGCTGCCAAGGTTGTGGATTGGATTTCCGTGCCGCTGGGGGTCGCCACTTTGCGCGATCAGTTCAACGATGTGGAGGATGACGCCGCCCGCTTTGCACTGATGAGCTGGTTCTTTGAGGAGAACCTGGCGGATTTCGCCCCCTACAAGAATGAGCAGGCGCGCGCAGGGTTTCAGATCGTCGGCACCTCCGGCACCGTGACCACAGTGGCCGCGTCGCACCTGGGGCTTAAGCGGTATGACCGCACCAAGGTGGACGGGCTGCGGATGACCAGCGATCAGATTGACAAGGTGATCCGGGGGTATCTGGAACTCGGGCCCCAGGGCCGCCGCCGCGACCCCCGCATCGGCGAGGACCGGCAGGCGCTGATCATGTCCGGATCCGCGATCCTGCAGGCGTTGCTGCGCTGCTGGCCGACCGACCGGCTGTCGGTTGCGGACCGCGGCCTGCGCGAAGGCCTGCTCTATGCGCAGATGAGCGCGGATGGCGTTCTGGAGGACGGCCCCTACTGACAGATCAGAAGCATCCGGAAGGTTCCATGCATGTATACGGTCATTGCCATAGCTTACCGGCTAAGCACCGTCTCAGTAACGGTTTCTGCACTGGAGGCAGCGGGGTTCAAGGTATTTTGCCCCTGGATCAACACCATGGCGCTGCTGCCCCATTACAGCCTGGCATTCGGCGGGGTTCCGGTCAGTGTTCCGGCCGAAGATGCAGCGGAGGCCTCTGCGTTTCTCAGCGCAATTCACTGCGGGCATCTAAGCCCTTTGGAAACGGACGACTGCGAAGCTCATCCGCCGCCCGCCGTGCCAATGAACAACAGCCTTTGGAACAAGGCTGCAAACCTTTTAGGATATGTGCTGTTCGGCATATCCGCTCCCTGGGCTGAGCTTGCGCTATCCGGGGAAAAAGCATCGCCTTGATCCGGCGGGTGCAAGAGGTTATCTGCAGCCCTTACTTTCGGAGAAAACACTCATGGCAAAGACCCCCACTGGTAAAAACACATCCGGCCGCGGCCAGCGGGATCTGAAGGTCAAGGTGAAGACCGCCCGCGGCCGCAAGCTCAGCTCGACCCGCTGGCTGCAGCGGCAGCTGAATGACCCCTATGTCAGACGGGCGCAGGCCGAGGGGTATCGCGGTCGTGCCGCTTACAAGATCATGGAGCTGGACGACAAGTACCGGTTCCTGGTGAATGGTGCGCGTGTTGTCGACCTGGGCTGCGCGCCCGGCGGCTGGGCCCAGGTTGCGGTCAAGCGCATCAACGCGCTGGGGGAAAAGCCGGGCAAGGCCGTGGGCCGCATCATCGGTGTGGACCTGCAGGAGGTGGAGCCGCTGGCCGGGGCCGAATTCCATCAGCTTGATTTCATGGATGAAGGCGCCGACGACAAGGTCAAGGAATGGCTGAGCGGCAAGGCCGATGTGGTGATGTCGGACATGGCGGCGGCCAGTTCAGGCCATAAGCAGACCGACCATTTGCGGATTATCTCGCTGTGCGAAGCCGCGGCCTATTTCGCCTTTGACGTGCTGGAAGAGGGCGGCACCTTTGTGGCCAAGGTTCTGGCGGGCGGCGCCGAGGGAGAGCTTCAGAAGCTGCTGAAGCAGAAGTTCACCAAGGTGATGAACATGAAGCCGCCCTCCTCGCGGTCGGACAGCTCCGAGAAATTCGTCGTCGCCATGGGGTTCCGCGGCTAAGCGGCCTCAGACCGGCCGGTTGTGCGGGGTTGTCAGCGACCGGCTGGCCAGGGTGCGCAGCAGGATTGCCTCCGCACCGTCGTCATCGGTCAGCCTGGACACCCGCAGCTTGCGGCTGACATGGCTGGCCATCTCGCGCTGGCGCATCAGTTCGAACAGCCGCATGTGGCGCAGTTTGTTTTGCAGTTTTGCCATGATTCCCCCTTCTAGTTCCGCTGCTTTCATGCAGGTTTAGACAGGGATTAGGCCGCAACCGGGGCTCAATTGTGGCAAAGCCTGCCTTATTGTTGCAAATACGGAAACAGTTGCGCGAAAGCCGCAGCCGTCATGTCCGGCCCATGCTGTCGGCCATGTCGCTTAAGGCGCCGTTGAATTCTGCGCCCAGGATCAGGATTGCGGAATTCAGATAGAGGAATATCATCGCCGCCATCGCCCCGGCAAGCCCGGCATATGTGGCGGAGTACCGGGCGAACGAGCCGACGTAGACAGCAAACCCGCTGGCGCAGGCCAGCCACAGAAGCAGGGTCAGAACCGCCCCCGGCAAAATCCGCCGGAACCGGTGGATCCGTCCCGGCAGCAGGATGTGAAACGCCAGCACCGCGCCAATGGGCAGCGCCAGCGCCAGAAGGCCGCTCAGCCCCTGCTCCCATCCCTGCGGAACGCTGGCAAACGGCAGCAGCTTGGTGATGTGGCGCACGTAAAGCGGCAGAAACACCTCGAAGAAAGCCACCGCCAGAATGCCCGCCCCGCCCATGATGACCAGCCCGATGCACAGCGCGCGGGCGCGCCAGAACGGCCGGGTGTCGGTATCGTGGTAGGCCTGCACCATCGCCACCCGCACCGCATCGACCCCGTTGGAGGCAAAATACAGCGCAAACAGGCCGCCCAGGGTCACAAGCTGGGTGTTGGACGTCTGCAGCACCGACTTCAGCTCGGTCAGAATCGGCCGCGCCACGGCGTCGGGCCAGACGCTGAACACCTGCTCGGTCATCAGGTCCATTTCCACCTCTTGCGACAGCAGGCTGGCTACGGTGCCGGCCAGCGCAACCGTAAAAAGAACAAACGGGAACAGCGCCAGCATCATTGACATGGCGATGTGGCTGCTCATGACCCAGCCGTTCTTCCGGTTGAACCGGCGGGCGGCGGTCAGAAGCGCTGCGGGCCAGCGGCTCAGAGGGGGCAGGATCGGCATGCAGGCAAGGTTCCACAGCCGCCCGCAAATATCCAGTATCAATGGCCCTTTATGCGGTTTTAGCGTTGCGTGTAGCATAACCGCCTATGGTGTGCGGACGATGCGCATATTAGGTAAGTGCAAAGGTGCAAATTCGAGGCTGCGGAATGTTCTGGTTTATTGTCAGCACGGGCGCGATCGCCGCAACCTGGACGGCGGCCGGACTGGCTGCGCTCAGCGCGGCCCGCACGGCCCGCACGCCCCAGGGGGCAATCGGCTGGGTTGTGTTCCTGCTGTCCGCCCCGGTCATTGCCCTGCCCGCCTATGTCATCTTCGGGCATCACAGGTTCAGAGGCTACTGGAAGGCCCGACGCCGCGCGGAACAGGCGGTGATTGCCACCCGCAATTATACCAGCGCCCATTCCGAGGACGCGCAGGAACTGCCGGTCAACACCAGCCCGTTTGAAGCAATTGCCGGCACGAACGTGTGCCGCGGTAATGGCATGACGCTGCTGATTGACGGCAAGGAAACCTTCAACGCCATCTTTGAGGCTATTGAAAATGCACAGGAATACATACTTGTGCAGTACTACATTCTGCATGCGGACGATCTGGGCCTGGCGCTGCAGAAGCGTCTGATCTCTGCGGCACACCGCGGCGTGACCATCTGGCTGATGACCGACAGCATCGGCAGCCGCAAGCTGCCGCGCGCCTACACCAGCGCGCTGGAGGACGCCGGTGTCAACCTCATCGACCCGGCAGTTCAGCGCGGTCCCTGGCACCGGCTGCGGATCAATTTCCGCAACCACCGGAAAACCGTCGTCGTGGATGGCCGCATCGGGTTTACCGGCGGCCTGAACGTCGGGGATGAGTATATGGGGCTGGACCCCGCCGCCGGCCCGTGGCGCGACACGCATGTGCGGCTGACCGGTCCGGTGGTTCAGCAGCTTCAGCTGTCATTTGCCGAGGACTGGCACTGGCGCACCCAGGAACCTATTCTGGACCTGCTGAACTGGGAAGCCGAAGCTTCACCGCAGGACCGCCCGGCGCTGATTGCCGCCACCGGGCCTGGCGACACCACTGGCAACGGCTCGATGTTGTATTTCTCCGCCATTTCCGCCGCGCAGGACCGCGTTTGGCTGGCCTCGCCCTATTTTGTGCCGGATCAGGATGTGTTTGCCGTTCTGAAGCACGCGGCGCTGCGCGGGCTTGATGTGCGGATCCTGCTGCCGGAATACGCTGATCACGTGCTGCCCTGGCTGGCCGCCTTTGCCTATTTCGATGAGCTTCGCGACGCTGGCGTCCGCATCCTGCGCTATCAAGGCGGCTTTATGCATCAGAAATGTTTCGTCATTGACGACACGATCTCCGCGGTTGGCACCGCTAACCTCGACAACCGCTCGTTCCGGCTGAACTTTGAGACGATGGCGCTGTTTTTCGACCGCGCCTCTGCCGGGGAAATTGCAGAGATGCTGCAGCAGGATTTTCAGCGCGCCACGGAGCTCAGCCTGCCGCTGGACCAGCAAAAGCTGAGTATCCGGCTGCTGGCCCCGGTGGCCCGGCTGCTGGCGCCGGTGCTTTAATCCTTGCCGTCATATGACTGGCCGTTCAGGGAAAACAGGCGTCCCATGGCGCTGACCAGGAAGGCGGTGCTGATGCCGAACCCGAACAGCCCGGTCACGGCGGCGAACGCCGCGAAAATCCGCAGCGCCGGCCCCAGCACCACATCGCCGTAACCCAGCGTGGTATAGGTCGCGAGCGAGAAGTAGACCGAGGTGTTCCAGTCCCCGATCGCGCCAACCAGAACAAAGGCCGAGGACCAGATCCACACCTGCGCGGTATGGCCGCCGAGAATGATGAAAATCGCGGCCACCAGCATCAGGCCGATCTGCCACCGGCGGTAGGGTTTGGAGAACCGGGCCGACAGCTTGTTCAGCACCGACGCGCACCAGACCAGAACCATAATTTCCAGGATCAGGCAAAAGCTCAGGTAGATTGAGCCCCACAGCAGCTGGTTCCACAGTGTCATTCCGGCCCTCGTGTTCGTCGGCGTGTTTGTCGGCAGCCTGGCCTCACCTGGCCGTGCAATTGGCTTTCGTTCTTAAACACTTCCATCAAGGATCGCCAGCCGCGGGAGCCCGTCCTTGTCTTTGTGCCGCACTGGACTTCCCCCGGCCAGCGGTATTGAGTGCAGTTGCAGGAAAGGACGGCCAAACGCCGGAGGTGCCGCAGGATGGTTCTGAAAATCCGCAACGTGACCAAGTCTTATCCCGGCCAGACCGCAGACGATGCGGTTCTGCGCGGCGTCTCGCTGGACCTGGCAGCGGGCACCAGCCTGGCGCTGACCGGGGACAGCGGGTCCGGCAAAAGCACCCTTTTGCACCTGGCGGGGGCGCTGGACCATTTCGACAGCGGTGAAATTGAAATCGGGACCACCAAGCTTTCCCGGCTGGGCGACGGCCAGCGCGCGGCGCTGCGCAGGCAAGAGGTTTCCCTGGTTTTCCAGCAGTTTAATTTGATCCCCTCCCTGACGGTCCGGCAAAACATCGCGCTGCACGCGCGGCTTGGCGGCCGCTGGGACGCGGTGTGGGGGCAGCAGCTGGCGGACAGACTTGGCCTGTCCGGGCTGCTTGACCGCTACCCGGAGCAGCTGTCGGGCGGTCAGCAGCAGAGGGTTGCGATCGGCCGCGCACTTGCCCTGCGCCCCAAACTGCTGCTGGCAGATGAGCCGACCGGCAACTTGGATGAAACAGCCAGCGCAGCGGTGATGGAGCTGATGCTGGAGCTGGTGCGGGAAAGCGGTGCCGCGCTGTTTCTGGTCACCCATTCCTCCGCGATTGCACAGATGCTGGACCGCCAACTGCACTTGAAGCACGGCAAGGCCGCATGACCCGCGCCGCGGCGGCAGCCATCCTGTCCCATTGGCGGCGCCACCCGTTGCAGCTGGCAACACTGATTGTCGGGCTGGCGCTCGCCACCGGCCTGTGGTCGGCGGTGCAGGCGATCAACGGCGAGGCGCGCGCCAGCTATGCCCGCGCCGCAGAGCAGCTGGGCACCTCCGGGGCGGACCGGCTGGTGCCTGCCAGCGGCAGCATCGCGCTGTCCCGCTATGCCGCCCTGCGGCGGGCAGGCTGGACGCTGGCACCGGTGCTGGAAGGCACTGTCAGGTTTGGCCGGCAAAGCTTTGATATCATGGGAATTGACTTGCTTGGTCATCCGCTGGTGGCCGATCTGGCAAACGCCGCGGAACAAGACGGCGCGTCACCGCTGGACGCGCTGCTGCCGCCGGGCCGTTTTTTCGCGCATCCGGACACCGCAGCGGAGCTTGCTGCTGTCCAGCAGCAGCACCCGGTCACCCGCACCAGCGCCTTGCCCCGCGGGGTGCTGGTCGCCGACCTGAGCCTGGCCAGCCGCCTGCTGAGGCAGCCCGGCACGCTAAGCTATCTGCTTATCCTGCCCGGCCAGACCCCGGACCTCGCACCGCTGGCAGAGCTTGCCCCGGAGCTGACCCGCGTTGCCGCCAAAAGCGCGGCAGCGGATACGGCGCGGCTGACGGACAGTTTCCACCTTAACCTGACAGCTTTTGGCCTGCTGTCCTTTGCCGTCGGGCTTTTCATCGTACAGGGCGCCATCACGCTCAGCCTGGAGCAGCGCCGGGGCCTGATCCGCACCCTGCGCGGTCTGGGCGTGCCGATGCAGCTTCTGGCCGGCCTGTTTGCCGCGGAACTGGCGGCGGTTGCGGTGATCGCCGGCGCAGCGGGACTGGCAGGCGGCTATCTGGTTGCGGCGGCGCTTTTGCCGGATGTCAGCGCCACGCTCGCCGGGCTGTACGGGGCACCGGTCGATGGCAGCCTGTCGCTGCGTCCGGGCTGGGTTCTGTCCGGTCTGGCAATGGCGCTTGGCGGCACCTTCCTGGCCGGGGCAAAAGCGCTTTTTGCACTGTGGCGGATGCCACTGCTGGCGGCCCCTGCGACGCGCGCCCGCGGGCAGCAGGCTGGCCGGTCGCATCTTCTGTCTGCCGCCGGCGGCATCGCCTGCATCCTGGCTGGAACCGCTGTTATTTCGATTTTCCAAGGACTTGTTGCCGGGTTTGTCTTCCTTGGCGGCCTGATGCTGGGGGCGGCTTTGCTGCTGCCGTTGCTGATTTCCACGGGCCTGCGGCTGGGGGCGCGGCTGGCCCGGCGTCCCTATGCGGAATGGCTGTGGGCCGACACCCGCGCGCAACTGCCGGGCATGTCGCTTGCCCTGATGGCGCTGCTGCTGGCGCTCGCGACAAATATCGGCGTCGGAACAATGGTTTCCAGCTTCAGGCTCACCTTCGTGGGCTGGCTGGATCAGCGCCTGGCATCGGAGGTTTATGTCACCGCCCGCTCCGACGCCCAAGGTGCAGAGCTTGCCCAATGGCTGGGCAGCAAGGGGGTTACGGTGCTGCCCATCCGCAGCAGTGATGTGCGGTTTAAGGGTGCGCCGCTGCGGATTTATGGCGTGGCGGATGATGCGACCTACCGCCAGCACTGGCCGCTGCTGGACGCCCTGCCGCAGGTCTGGGACCGGGTGGCTGCCGGAGAAGCGGTGCTGATCAACGAACAGCTTTCCCGCCGCTATGATCTGTCGCCCGGCGGCAGCGTCCAGCTGGAGCCGGGCTGGGTTCTGGCCATTGGCGGGATCTATTCCGACTACGGCAACCCCAACGGCCAGGCGATTGTTGCGCTTGACCAGCTGCTGGCCCGCGCGCCCGATGTGCCCAACCGGCAATTTGGCCTGCGGTTGCCGCCGCAGGACGTTCCGGATCTCATCAAATCAATCCGGCAGAGGTTTGAAATCCCAAGGGAAAACATCATTGACCAGGCCAGTCTCAAGGCGCGTTCGCTGGCGGTTTTCGACCGGACGTTTGTCATAACCGCGGCGCTGAATCTGCTGACGCTCGGGGTGGCGGCCTTTGCCATGCTGACCAGCCTGCTGACCTTGTGGAGCCAGCGCCTGCCGCAGCTGGCACCGGTCTGGGCGATGGGACTTAGCCGCCGGCAGCTGGCCGTAACCGAGGTGCTGCGCAGCCTTATGCTGGCCGCCATCACCGCTGTGCTGGCGCTGCCGCTGGGGCTGGTTCTGGCCTGGGCGCTGCTGGCAGTGATCAATGTCGAAGCTTTTGGCTGGAAGCTTCCGATGCATGTGTTTCCGGGCGACTGGCTGCGGCTGTTCCTGCTGGCGCTGCTGGCCGCCGTGGTGGCCGCCGCCCTGCCCGCGCGCCGGCTCAGCCGCCTGGATCCGGCCGAATTGCTCAAGGTGTTTGCCAATGAACGTTAGACCTGTCCTCGCTTTGGTTTTCACCGCATGGGCCTCGTCCACTCTGGCGCAGGGGTTCGCGGGTCTGGGCAGCGACGCGGAAGGCTTTGCCATGCCGCAGCGCGGCCAGCGGTTGTCCTTCCCGCAGGATCACGGCCCGCACCCGGATTTCCGCATTGAATGGTGGTACTTGACCGCCAACCTTGAAGGGGCGGACGGGCGGGACTATGGCATCCAATGGACGCTGTTCCGCTCGGCCCTTGCCCCGGGCGAAGGAGACGGCTGGCAAAGCCCGCAGGTCTGGATGGCCCATGCGGCGGTGACCGCATCCGATCAGCATCTGTTTGCCGAAAGCATCGCCCGCGGCGGCATCGGCCAGGCGGGCGTGACATCGCAGCCCTTTATGGCCTGGATCGACAACTGGCAGATGGCATCGGCCCAAGATAACCTGGAAAATCTGACGCTTACCGCTGCGGGTGAAAGTTTTTCCTATGATCTGCTGCTCAGCGCGGACGGACCATTAGTGCTGCATGGAGAGAATGGGTATTCCGTCAAATCCGCCGGCGGCCAGGCCAGCTATTACTACTCCCAGCCGCATTACCAAGTCAGCGGCACAGTCACGCTGCCCGGCGGCGCGGTTGAGGTCACGGGGCACGGCTGGCTTGACCGGGAATGGTCCAGCCAGCCTCTGGCTGAGGATCAAAGCGGCTGGGACTGGTTCTCGCTCAGCTTTGAAAGCGACGCCAAGCTGATGGGGTTTGTCCTGCGGGCGGAAAGCGGAGATTTCACCTCTGGCACCTGGATTTCCGCCGACGGCACGGCGGAGCCGCTGGAGCCTGGGGCTTTTCAGGCCGATCCCTTGGATTACACCATGGTGGAGGGCCGCAGCATCCCGACACGCTGGCGCGCCGCCCTGCCCGGCAAAGGCGTTTCAGTCGAGGTTGAGGCGCTGAACCCGCAAAGCTGGATGGGCACCTCGTTTCCGTATTGGGAGGGGCCTGTCACTGTCACCGGCAGCCACAGCGGCACGGGCTATCTTGAGATGACCGGCTACGAATAAGGGCGCCCGAAGGCGCCCCTAAAGGTTTCAGCGGATCACAAAAACCGAACAATCCGAGTGGCGGATCACCCGGGCCGCATTCGGCCCGAGCAGGTAGTCTTTCAAGTCCGGTTTATGCGCGCCGATCACGATCAGACCGCTGCCGGCCGTTTCGGCCACTTTGAGGATCTCCTGATAGGCGGTGCCGGTGGCGACCAGGTGGCGCACCTTGGCGTTGCGCTCTTCGCCCAGCACTTTGCTGCACAGGTCCTGGAGCCGCTTGGTCGCGTCCTCCACTGCCTTTTCGTGGTGGTGTTCCTCGAAAAAGCCGGACACCCAGGTCTCGCCGAAGTTGGGCAGGACGTTGACGACGTCCAGCTGGGCGCCGTCAAGCTCCGCCAGCCGGGCGGCCTCGGTCAGGACTTTTTCGTCCAAGGCTCGGTCGCTCAGTTCCAGGGCGCAAAGAACGGGTCTGCTCATGCCGGTACTCCTTCCTGTTCACGCGCGCGTCCGCGCTGCAGAAACGCCACCAGCGCCACCAGCAGCAGCGCCGGGATGAAGATCAGCTCCTTGGGCAGCTGGCTGGCCGGGGCCTGGATGGAAGTGATCTGCACCGGCGCGTCGGCGTAGAAATCAAAGCTCTCCAGATTGGGCGCCGCCGGTGTGCCGAACATCGGCTCTTCCAGCTTCACCACGCCGTCTTCCTCCAGCAGCAGCAGGCCATAGGCATCCACTGCCGACTGGCCGCCGGAGCCGTCAGCCGTCAGGATCATTGTGGTGCTCTTGGTTCCGGACGTGTCGAAATCCGGGCCTTCCACCGTGATCCGCAGCTCCGCCCCCGGCTCAGCCTCGTCCAGCGCCTGCACCAGCTGCGCCGGCGGCACTTGGGCAAAGGGCGGCATGATGCGGTCCATGAAGAAGTCCGGCCGGAACAGCGCGAAGGCGGCAAAGATCAGCAGGATGCCTTCATAGAAGCGGTTGCGGCTGAGGAAATAGCCCATGGTGCCCGCAGTAAAGACCAGGATCGCGATGGTGGCCGATATGGCGACCAGGATTCCCTGTATCCAGTTCACATCAATCAGCAGGAGATCGGTGTTGAAGATGAACACAAACGGCAGCGCCACGGTCCGCAAGCTGTAGAAGAAGGCGGTGAATCCGGTGCGGATCGCATCGCCCCCCGAGACAGCAGCCGCAGCAAAGCTGGCAAGACCCACCGGCGGTGTCACATCGGCCATGATGCCAAAGTAGAACACAAACAGGTGCACGGCGATCAGCGGCACGATCAGGCCGGACTGGGCGCCCAGCTCGACCACGACACCGGCCATCAGCGAACTGACGACGATGTAGTTCGCCGTGGTCGGCAGGCCCATGCCCAAAACCAGCGACAGAATGCCCACCATCACCAGCATCAGGATCAGGTTGCCGCCCGAGATGAACTCGACCAGCTCAGACATCACCTGCCCGACACCTGTCAGGGTCACGGTGCCCACGATCACCCCCGCGGTGGCCGTGGCCAGCGCGATGCCGATCATGTTGCGGGCACCGTCGATCAGCCCGTGCCACAGGTCGCTGACGCCCTGCATGAAGGCATTGGCCATGTCGCTCTGTCCGCGGAAAATCGCCTTGAGCGGTTTCTGGGTCAGCAGGATCACAAACAGCAGCGCCGTGGCCCAGAAGGCGGACAGGCCGGGCGACTTTTGTTCGATCATCAGGAAGTAGACCAGTACGATGATCGGCAGCAGGTAATGCAGACCCGCCTTGTAGATCTCGCCCACCACCGGCAGCTCGACCTCTTCGGCGTTGGGGTCGTCCGGCACCAGATCCTCCACGCCGGAGGCCAGCCACAGCAGGGCGACATAGGCGGCCACCACCAGAGCTGACAGCGTCAGACCGGAGGCGCCCGGCATCGCGGCGACAATCCATTTCACCGGATACTGCACGCCGTAGCAAAGCGCTGCGAAGCCGGCGAAGAACAGTGCCATGCCGCCAATTGTGCGGCCCATGGACACCACGCGGTTGCCCAGCGTCGGCATGTTCCGTTTCACCGCTTCCAGGTGCACGATGTAGACCAGCGCGATGTAGGAAATCGCAGCCGGCAGGAAGGCATGGGTGATCACCTCGACATAAGAGATGCCCACGTATTCCACCATCAGGAAGGCCGCAGCCCCCATCACCGGCGGCATGATCTGCCCGTTCACGGAGGACGCAACCTCAACCGAACCCGCCTGTTCTGACGTGAAGCCCACCCGCTTCATCAGCGGAATTGTGAAGGTGCCGGTGGTGACAACGTTGGCAATCGAGGAGCCAGAGATCAGACCGGTTGCGGCAGAGCCCACAACGGCCGCCTTGGCCGGGCCGCCGCGCAGGTGGCCAAGCGCGCCAAACGCCATCTTGATGAAGTAGTTGCCGGCGCCCGCCTTATCCAGCAGCGCACCGAACAGCACAAACAGGAATACGAACTTGGTCGACACCCCCAGGGCGATGCCGAACACGCCCTCAGACGTGATCCACATATGGCTCATCGCCTTTTTCAGGCTTGCGCCTTTCCAGCGGATCACCTCGGGCACGTAGTCCGATGAGCCGAAGAAAACATAAAGCAGGAAGATCGTCGCGATGATCGCCATTGCCGGACCCAGCGCGCGGCGGGCGGCCTCGAACAGCAACAGCAGGCCTGCCAGCGCGAACCATTTGTCCACGTCATCTGCAAGGCCGCCGGAATCGACGATTTTCTGATAGAAAATATAGCCATAGAGCGCGATGCCGGTGCCCGCGATGGCAAAGATCCAGTCCTGGACCGGGACATAGCCGCGGGGGCTGGATTTCAAGGCAGGATAGGCGGCAAAAGCCAGGAAAATGGCAAACGCCAGATGGATTTGCCGCGAATTGTTGATCACGCTGCCGGGCAGCAGCAGGTTGGCCAGCGGCGAGGCCAGCACGACTTGGAAAACCGACCAGATGACTGCGACGATGGCCAGGAACACCCCTACACTCCCCACCGGGTTGCGGGCGCCGGCGTCGGAGGACGCGACCAGTTCCTGAAGCTCTTCTTCGCTGAGCGGTCGATTTCCCTGAGCATCGGATGTCATGGATAATCTCCCCTTGGGCCGGCGTGGAGCGGCACGGCCTCAAATTTACTCCCCCGGCTCGGGGGCAGAAACGGGGCGCTGATGCGCCCCGCCCCATTGTTCCGGCGGATTACTCGATCCAGCCTTTTTCTTTGTAGTACTTTTCTGCGCCAGGATGCAGCGGTGCCGACAGGCCGTCCGCGATCATTTCTTCCGGTTTCAAATTGGTGAACGCCGGGTGCAGCTTCTGGAAGGCTTCGAAGTTTTCGAACACCGAGCTGACGACTGCATAAACCGCATCCTCGGAAACGTCTGCCGAAGTCACGAAGGTCGCGCCGACACCAAAGGTGTTCACGTCCTCGTCGGTGCCGCGGTACATGCCGCCCGGAATGGTGGCGGTGCGGTAGAAGGAGTTGTCGCCAACCAGTTTCTCAACCGCTTCGCCGTCCACGGTGACCAGAACCGAGTCACAGGCAGTGGTGGCTTCCTGGATCGAGCCGGACGGGTGGCCGACAGTGTAGATCATTGCGTCGATCTGGTTGTCGCACAGCGCCGCGGACTGTTCCGCTGCCTTCAGCTCAGTCGCCAGGGCGAAATCTTCCATTCCCCAGCCCTTGGCTTCCATCAGCACTTCCATGGTGCCGCGCTGGCCGGAGCCCGGGTTGCCGATGTTGACGCGCTTGCCCTTGAGGTCGTCAAAGGTGGAGATGCCGGCATCGGCGCGCGCCACTACGGTGAAGGGTTCCGGATGCACCGAGAACACGGCGCGCAGGCCTTCGAACGGACCCGCTTCCTCGAACTTGGAGGAACCGTTGTAGGCGTGGTACTGCCAGTCCGACTGGGCGACGCCGAACTGCAGTTCGCCTTCGCGGATGGTGTTGATGTTGTAGACCGAGCCGCCGGTGGATTCGACGGCGCACTTGAAGCCGTGCTCCTTGCGGCCCTTGTTCACCAGACGGCAAATGGCGCCCCCGGTCGGGTAATACACGCCGGTAACGCCGCCGGTGCCGATGGTGATGAATTCCTGCGCAGATGCTGCCGGAGCCATAAAGGCTGCGGTCACCAAAGCACCGATCGCCAGCTTGGTGTGTTTCATGATCAAGTCTCTCCCACTTGTCTTATGATTTGCAGCCCGGCCCGGAAATTTGCGAAAGCGGTGTTATGCTCCACGCACGGCCAGAGAATTTGGCCCCCAAGCAAGGCGTGTGCGGATATTTTTTGCACGCCCGCAAGGGTTCCACCGGGGGCCTCCCAAGTCAAGAGTGCTATCTATTGACGCACCCCCTAAAGCCGATTTTTTTTCTGTAATGACAACAGTTAGATAAATTTCCCCGTCACGGTGCGGTGGTTTCCGGTTGCCTGCATACAAAGAATTTAATTGCAAGGGGAAATCTTCGGCCCGGCGATTCTTGCACTGCGGAAAAAGCGCTTGGGCGGTCATTGGCCGGAGCGCTGGCAGCAACCGCTTTTTGCGCTGAATTGCGGCAGGCCGGGGATTGCCATGGTGACAAATCCGGCAGATGGCGCTAATCCGCGTCACACAAAAATTGATCCGCTGTTCAAGAATCGTAGCTGCGGGCACCAAGTCAGGGAGCTTGCGGCAATGCTGCTGAGCCAAGTTATTCACGATAACCCGTCGCTGACGGATTTCTGGGCTTTGGAGCGCTGCGTCTCCGCCGAGGCCCGCAAGATACCGCAGGAGGCCAGTGCGCCGCTGACCTGCGATGTGGAGCCGGAATTCCGCTGCACGCCGCGAAAATGGGACCTGATCCTGTCGGCGGCCCATGACCGCGGGCTGCGGGCCCGCCAGCGCTGATTTCTCTGCAATCAAGTATTTGAAGGCGCGGTCGGCCCCGCCCGCAGGCGCGCGGGGCCGCGTTGGTGTTATTCCGCCGGGCTGGCTGCCGGGGTGCCCTTGATGCGTTCGCGTACGCCCTGCATCATCGCATAAAGCACCGGCACCACGATCACCCCGACCACCGTCGCTGCCAGCATGCCGCCAAAGACCGCGATGCCGATTGCGCGCTGGCTGGCAGCACCTGCGCCGGAGGCCGCCATCAGCGGCACCACCCCCAGCAGGAAGGACAGCGCCGTCATCATCACGGCGCGGAACCGCTGCTTGGCCGCCTCTTGCGCGGCGTCGCGGATGCTCAGCCCCGCGGCGCGCCGCTCCATTGCGAATTCGACAATGAGAATGGCATTTTTCGACGCCAGGCCGATCAGCATGATCATCCCGATCTGGGTGTAGAGGTTGATGTCGTTGCCCGCGATGGCCACTGCGGCCACGGCCCCGAACAAGGCGACGATCACGGACAGCAGGATCGCCACCGGCATGCTCCAGCTTTCGTACTGCGCCACCAGGAACAGGTAGCCGAACAGCACCGCCATCGCCAGGATCACCGTCACCAGCCCGGCGGAGTCGAGCTGCTGCTGCGCGGTGCCGGTCCATTCAAAGGCATAGCCCGGCGGCAGCGCCGTCGCGGCCTCCTCCTGCATCACCCGGATGGCATCGCCGGTTGACAGCCCGGGCGCGGGCACTGCCGTCACGGTGGCCGAGCGGAAGATGTTGTGCCGCTTGAGCAGCACCGGCCCCAAGACGTTCTCCACATCTATCAGGGTCGACAGCGGCACCATCTCGCCGGACTGCGCCCGCACATACAGGCCGCCAATATCCTCGATCTTGTCGCGATAGGAGCCCTCGGCCTGCAGCATTACCTTGTAGACGCGCCCGAACAGGTTGAAATCGTTTACATAGTAAGACCCCAGGTACGTCTGCATGGTCTGGAAGACCTCGGCAATCGGCACGTTCAGCGTCTTGGCTTTCTCGCGGTCCAGATCGACAAAAACCTGCGGCACGTTGGCCCGGAAGGTGGTGTAGGACTGGGCGATCTCAGGCCGCTGATTGGCGGAATAGACCAGCGACCCGACGGATTGCGCAAGATCCTGCGGCGTGCCGCCTGCGGTCTGCTGGACCGCCATCTCCACACCGGCCGACATGCCCAGGCCGGAGATCGGCGGCGGGTTGAAGGCTACGATACTGGCTGCCGCCTCGGCGTTGGCGATGCCGTAGATCTGGCCGAGGATGGCGTTTGGCTGCAGCGGTTCGCTTTGCCGCTCGTTCCACGGCGCCAGGTTGGCGATGATCATCGCGCCGTTGGCGCCGGCCCCGTTCAGCAGGCTGAAGCCATTGACCAGGACAGTGCCCTGGACGCCGGGGATCTGGCGGATCTGTTCGTCAATCCGGCTGGTCACGGTCTCCGTCCGCCCCAAAGCAGCCGCATCGGGGAGCTGCACATCAACAAACAGATACCCGTTGTCCTCGGACGGCAGGAAGCCCTTGGATGTCGCGGTAAACACCGTTCCGGTGCCGAAGGCAAAAGCCGCGATAATCGCCAGCCCGATCACCGGCAGGCGCAGCAGGCGCGTGACAACGCTCAGGTAGCCGCTGCGCACTCCGCCGATCATGTTTTCAAACACCGCCAGCAGCCCTTTGGGCGGGCCAGAGCGGGCTTTCAGCACGATGGCGCAAAGCGCCGGCGACAGCGTCAATGCGTTGATGGAGGAGATCACCACCGCAACCGAAATGGTGACGGCAAACTGGGAGTACAGCTTGCCGGTAATCCCGGGCATGAAGGTGACTGGCACAAACACCGCCAGCAGCACCAGCGTGGTCGCGATGACCGGTCCGGTGATCTGTCCCATCGCCTTGCGGGTGGCTTCCGCCGGGGGCAGCCCCTCCTCGGCGATGATCCGTTCGACGTTCTCCACCACCACGATGGCGTCATCCACCACGATGCCGATCGCCAGCACCAGCGCAAACAGCGAGATAGTGTTGAGCGACATGCCAAGCGCCAGCAGAAACGCAAAAGTCCCGATCAGCGACACCGGGATAGCCACCGCTGGGATAACGGTTGCCCGCAGCGAGCCCAGGAAGATGAACACCACCGAGATCACCAGCACAAAGGTCATCATCAGGGTGGAGATCACATCGTTCAGCGATTGCTCGACAAAATCGGTGGTGTTGAAGGGCACGGAATAGGCGACGTCTGCGGGGAAGTCCTGCGACAGCCTCTCCATCTCTGCCAGCACCGCTTCGGAAACGGCCAGCGCATTGGCGCCAGGAGCCTGGTAGACGGCCAGAATGGTGGCCGGCACGCCGTCGTAAAAGCCCGAAGCGCTGTAGTTGGAGGCACCCAGCTCCACCCGCGCGATGTCGCTCAGCCGCACGGTGCTGCCGCCATCGCCGGTGCGGATCACGATGTCCTCAAACTCGCTGACTTCGGTCAGGCGGCCCTTGGATTTGATGGTGTACTGGAACACCTGGTCGCCGGGCACCGGCGGTGCACCCACCTGCCCCGCCGAGACCTCGATATTCTGCTCCCGCACCGCGTTGATCACGTCGCCGGGTGAAATGCCAAGGCCGGCCATCTTGTTGGGGTCCAGCCAGACGCGCATGGCGTATTCAAAGTTTGTCAGGATGTCCGCCTTGCCGACGCCGGCCACCCGCGCCAGCGCATCTTTGATGTTGATGGCGGCATAGTTCGACAGAAACACGCTGTCATACGTCCGGTCGGGTGAGGTGAGCGCGGTCACCAGCAGCATGTTGGAGGAGCTTTTCTGCGTCACCACGCCATTGGCGGTGACCTCGGCAGGCAGCGCTGCCACCGCCTGCGCCACCCGGTTCTGCACGTTGACAGAGGCAATGTCCGGATCCGTGCCGACCTCGAAGGTCACCGACAGCGAATAGCTGCCGTTGTCGGCGGAGTTGGAGGACATATAAAGCATCCCGTCCACCCCGTTCACCTGCGCCTCAATCGGCGCGGCGACGCTTTTTTCAACGGTTTCCGCGTTGGCGCCCGGGTAGCTGGCGGTGACGTTCACCACTGGCGGGGTGATTTCCGGGAACTGGGCGACAGGAAGAACGAAATAACCGATCACCCCCATGACCGTCAGCACAAGGGAAATGACAATTGCGAATTTGGGGCGTGAGATAAAGAGAGAGGAAAACATCGGTTACTCTCCAGCCTGCGCCGCCGGGACGGGTTCCACCTCGACGCCGGGGCGGATCTTTTGCAGGCCCTGAACCACCACGGTTTCGCCCTGCGTCAGCCCGTCCAGCACAACAATGCCGGTGCCCTGCACATCCCCGGTCGCGATATAGCGCTGCTGCACCTGGTTCTGGCCATCGACAACCAGCACAAACGGGCCTTGCTGGTCGCGCTGGATTGCGGCCTGGCTGATGATGATCCGGTCTACCGCCTCTTGCGACTGCAAGCCAACGGTCAGGAAAGCGCCGTCCAGGATCAGCCGGTGATCATTTTCGAATTTCGCCCGCACGGTGACGGCGCCGGTGTCGGGGTCGACCCGGTTGCCGGCAAAGGCGATCCGGCCTTTTTCCTCTAGCTCTTCGCCATTGGGAAGCACAACGAACACTTCCGGGGCGGTTTCGGTATCCGCCCGGTCGCGGCCGTTGGCTTCAAGCTCCTGCAGGATCTCGACAAATTGCTTCTCGTTCAGCGAGAAGGAGACATAAACCGGCGCTTCCCGCACGATGTTGACCAGGGGCGAGCCGCCGGGGCTCACGACATCGCCGATGCTGACTTGGACCCGGCCGAGGCGGCCTGAGAACGGCGCGCTGACTTCCGTGTAGCTCAGGTCCAGTTCCGCCTGCCGGATCGCTGCCTTGGCGGCCCGCACCTGGGCCTCGGCCACCAGCTCATTGGCGCGCGCGGTGTCACGGTCCGCCTCCGGCACAGAGCCGCGTTCGAACAGTTCCTGTTTGCGGGCCAGATCCAGCGATGCCAGTTCCAGGTTGGCCTCCGCCTGCGCCAGTTCCGCGCTGCGGCTTTCCAGCACCGCCTCATAGGCGCTGCGCTCGATGCGGAACAGCACATCGCCCCGCTCCACCTCGGCGCCGTCTTCCACCAGCACCTCTTCCAGATAGCCGCTGACACGGGCCATGATGTCGGCCTTGTCAATCGCCTCGCCCCGGCCGATGAATGTCGCGGTGTCCTTGATCTGCTTGACGACAGCCTGCGCAACGGACACCTTCGGCGCCGCGCCTTGCTGGGCGGGTGCAGGCCCTGCAAACATCAGCCCTGCCGCTGCAACCATCGCAAGACTGGTTCCACCAGACAGGCCTGCAGTCCAAAATCGTGCCATGCTGTGCCCTTTCGAGTATTGGAAATGTTTAGGAATGATTGCAGCAACGGCTGTGACAGCCGCTTCTGCGGTAACGAAATTTCCTCCATTCAATAATTTGCTAACCTTAACCGCAAGAGCCGTTGTGCGTCTTATGCGTTTCTCTTGCTGCCGGGGCCGGGCAACTGCCCCGTTATTCCCCCAGCGCGCGGTTTAATCACCGCAAGGCGGGAACCGCAGGCAGCGGCCAGGGGTTATCACCACGGGAGCCCTGCGGACAGGCCGCCGGGCGGGCATGCATCGATAGCTGCCGCCGCGCCGCTATCTGATCCCGCAGATGCCGGCAGGCCAGGATGCCAGGAGGATACCATGCGTTGGAGAGGTCGCCGCGGAAGCAGTAACATTGAAGACCGGCGGGGCCGGGGTTTCACCGGCAGAACCGCCGGGATCGGCGGCGCGGGGGCAATACTGATTATCGTTGTCGGCGCCTTCCTGGGGGTGGACCTGACGCCGCTGCTGCAAGGCACGGCACCGCAAAGCAGCCAATCTGCGCCGGTCACCGAGGCCGACCAGGCCGCAGCCGAATTCGTCAGCGTCGCCCTGGCCGATACCGAAGACGTCTGGACCACGATTTTCAACCAGCAGCTGGGACGGGCCTATGACCCTGCGGTTCTGGTGCTTTACAAGGGCGTGACGCAATCACCCTGCGGCGGAGCCTCTGGCGCAACCGGCCCGTTCTATTGCCCGCTCGATGAGAAGGTCTATCTCGACACCGCATTTTTCACCACGCTCAGCCAGCGGCTGGGCGCCAGCGGCGATTTCGCAGCCGCCTATGTGGTGGCGCATGAGGTTGCCCATCATGTTCAGAATGAACTTGGCATCCTGGGCCAGACCCAGCGCATCCGCGCCCAGGTCAGCGAGGTCGAGTCCAACGCAATTTCTGTGCGCACCGAACTGCAGGCCGATTGCTTCTCCGGCATCTGGGCCCGCTATGCCCGGGATCAGCTGGGCACGCTGGAGCCCGGCGACATCAGCGAAGCGATGAATGCTGCCAAACAGATCGGTGATGACACGCTGCAGCGCAACGCGGGCCAGGTGCCGCAGCCGCACACCTTCTCGCACGGCACCAGCGCCCAGCGGCAGGCCTGGTTTGCGCGCGGGTATGAGACCGGGGACATCAGCACCTGCGACACCTTCTCGACCAATTCGCTCTGACCCTGCGGCTGCGGGTTCATTGAATTCTGCTGGTGTTGGTGGTTGTCTAACCCCACAGGCGGCGCTAGGCCGGAGCCGGAAACCGGATCGATTCCGGCGCCGCGTCCATCGCCGCCGGACTAGGGAGACAGCCAGATGAAAGTTGACGGTACGCATTACCGGTCCCTTTGGTGGGATCATGACAAGGACGCGCTGCAGATCATTGATCAGCGCTGGCTGCCGCATGATTTCCGCGTCCAGCAGGTCAGCACTCTGCAGGAGTTTGCCGACGCGATTGTCGAAATGCGGGTGCGCGGCGCGCCGCTCATTGGCGCCACCGCCGCATACGGGATGGCGCTGGCGATGCGGCTGGACCCCTCGGATGCCGCGATGGATCAGGCCTGGAGCTTTCTGAACGCAACCCGCCCCACCGCCATCAACCTGCGCTGGGCGCTGGACCGCTGCCGCAACCACCTGCGCCCGCTGGCCGAAGGCGAGCGGGCCGCGGCGGCCCTGGCGCTGGCCCACGAGATCGCGGATGAGGATGTGGAAATCAACCGCAGCATCGGCGCGCATGGCCTGGAGCTGATCAAACAAATCGCTGCCGGCAAGCCGGAGGGCGAGCCGGTCCGTCTGCTGACCCATTGCAACGCCGGCTGGATTGCCACTGTCGACTGGGGCACCGCCACCAGCCCGATGTACCAGGCCCATGACGCCGGCATTCCGATCCACGTCTGGGTCGATGAGACCCGCCCGCGCAATCAGGGCGCACTAACCTCGTGGGAGCTGGGCAGCCACGGGATCAGCCACAGCTATATCACCGACAACGCCGGCGGCCATCTGATGCAGCACGGCCAGGTCGATCTGGTGATCACCGGCACCGACCGCACCACCCGCCGCGGCGACGTCTGCAACAAGATCGGCACCTACCTCAAGGCGTTGGCGGCCAAGGACAACGGCGTGCCCTTCTATGTCGCCCTGCCCTCGCCGACGATTGACTGGACCGTCTCCGACGGCGTTGCAGAAATCCCGATCGAGGAACGCAGCGCGCGCGAGATAACCCACGTCCAGGGCAAGACGGAGAGCGGCAGCATCGGTGTGGTTCAGGTCACGCCCGATGGCACCCCCGGCGGCAACCCGGCCTTTGACGTGACACCCAACCGGCTGGTGACAGGCCTGATCACTGAACGCGGCATCTGCGACGCCAGCGAAGACGGCCTGGCCGGCCTGTTCCCGGATATGGCCGCCGCCAAATCCGCATGACCGGGGCGTCTCAGGTGAAACCTCCCTACCAGGACAGCACCTCTTTGCGGCAGGCGGTGATCGGTGCCTGCCTGGAGATGAATGCCGCTGGCATCAACCAGGGCACATCCGGCAATATATCCGTCCGTGCGGGGGATCACATGCTGATCACCCCCTCCGGCGTGCCGTATGACCAGATGGCGCCAGAGATGCTGGTGAAGATGCCGCTCGACGGAAGCGCCGCTCCGGCGGGCCAGCTGAAACCCTCTACGGAGTGGCCGTTTCACCTGGCGGTCCTGCAGGCCAAACCCGCCGTCAACGCCGTCGTCCATGCACACCCGGTCTATTGCAGCGCGCTGGCGATGAACCGCCAGGCGATCCCCGCCTGCCACTATATGGTGGCGGCCTTTGGCGGCAGCGACGTTCCGGTGGCGGACTACGCCCTGTTCGGCAGCCGCCAGTTGTCGGAAAATATCACCCGCGCTTTGCAGACCCGCAGTGCCTGCCTGATGGCCAACCATGGCGCGGTTACCACGGGAGAAAGCCTTCCCCGTGCCCTCTGGCGGATGGTCGAGCTTGAAACACTGGCAAAGGGTTACGCGGCCAGTCTCACCTTGGGAAAACCGCATATCCTGAGCGAGGATGAGATGGCGGAAGTGATCGCGGCCTTTGCGGATTACGGCCTGAAGGACAGCCGCTGATTTTGGAGGTTTTAAAGTGCAGCCGGGGGAAACCGCCCGCGGCAGGCTGGTCTTGCCGCATCAGCCTGTCAGGCTTAAAATCCTGCGCATCTGTTTGATATGTCGCGGAAATCTGTGGTGCCCAAGGAGAGACTCGAACTCTCACGATGTTGCCATCGGGGGATTTTGAATCCCCTGCGTCTACCATTCCGCCACTTGGGCCACGCCCTGTTCCTAGCCAAGGCTGCCGCCAAGGTCCAGAGGCAAATCGGCCCCTCTGCGCCGAAAACGCACCCCGTTGCAAAATCATCCGCAGCAAAGGTTGACGGAGGCCGGCGCACGTGCCACCTCCCTTGGCAAACGCCGTTGAGGACGCAGGGCGCAGCATGCTGAAACCGCTATATGACCGGACAATGGCCTTGGCCGATCACCCAAAGGCGCTCTGGTGTCTGGCCGCCGTGGCTTTCGTCGAAAGCTCGGTGTTTCCGATTCCCCCGGACGTTCTGATGATCCCGATGATCCTGGCCCGCCCGTCGCGCGCCTGGCTGGTTGCTCTGGTGGCTTTGGTGGCCTCTGTCACGGGCGGCATGCTTGGCTATGCCATCGGCGCCTTCTTTTACGACAGCATTGGCCAGCCGGTGCTGGAGGCGATGGGCAAGGGCGATTCCATGGCGGAGTTCAACGCCCGCTTTAACGACTTCGGCTTCTGGGCGGTTCTGGGCGCCGGGATCACGCCGTTCCCCTACAAGGTGATCACCATCATGTCGGGTTGGACGGGTATGCCGCTCGGTACTTTCATTGCCACCTCTATCCTTGCGCGCGCATTGCGTTTTTTCGTTGTCGCAGGTCTGCTGTGGCAGTTCGGGGCTCCGGTCCGCAACTTCATTGAACGCCGCCTGGGGCTGGTCTTCTCGGCTTTTATGGTTGTCCTGTTCGGCGGCTTCCTGATGGTGAGGTTCATCTGATCATGCACCGTTTATTGATCGTTATCGCCGCCCTGGGCTCCGCCGCGCTGCTGCTCGGGGCGCTGGGGTTTCAGTACATTGCCGACATGCCCCCTTGCAAACTGTGCTACTGGCAGCGCTACCCGCATGCGGCGGCGGTCGGGATCGGCGTTCTGGCGCTGATCATTCCCGGTGCGGTGCTGCCGTATCTGGGAGCGCTTGCGGCGCTGTCCACTGCCGGGGTTGGGGCGTATCATACCGGTGTTGAGCGCGGCTGGTGGGAAGGCCCCTCCACCTGCACGTCCGGACCGGTCGGCGGACTGTCGCCCGATCAGCTGATGGAGCAGATCATGTCCGCACCGCTGGTGCGTTGTGACGAGGTGCCGTGGGAGCTGTTTTCCCTTTCCATGGCCAGCTGGAACGCAATCGCCTCCCTTGGCCTGGCGCTGGTCTGGATTGCTGCCGCCAACCATGCCCGCAAGCAGGGTTAACCTGCTGGCAAGCTGAGATCCGGCCGCTAACCCTTTGACACTTTTGGCGGTCTTTTGGGATCAGGTGTCCTTCTTGGTGGCCAGCAGGAGATTGGTTTCACTGCTCACCACCCCTTCGAAGGTGCGGATCTTGGCCAGCGCTGCATCCAGCGTTTCCAAGGTTTCAGTGCCGAGTTCCACAATCAGATCCCAGCGGCCATTAGTCGTGTGAATCGCCCGCACTTCCGGCAGCCCCTGCAGCTGCCGGGTGATCCGGCTGGTGCCGCGGCCCTCGATCCCGATCATCATCAGACCGCGCACCGGATCGCGCAGCACATCCTCCTTCAGCACCACCGTGAACCCCAGAATGTCGCCGCGGGCCTGCAGCCGCTCGATCCTGGCCCGCACCGTTGTCCGCGACAGGTTCAATTCCAGCGCCAGATCTGACAGCGACGCCCGCGCATTGTGGCGCAACGCAGAGATCAGACGCTCATCCGTTTTGTCCATATCCCACCTCAATTCGAACAATCAGCAACCATTATGGGCAAAATGCAGACTGGCTTCCAACACATTTCGGAAGCTAATTGGAAGAAAGCTGACTTTTTGAGAGACCATAACCGTGACCTCGCAACATTGCATTCTGATTGGAGCCCCGGTCGACAGCGGCAAGCGCCGTGCCGGCTGCCTGATGGGCCCGGACGCCTACCGGACCGCCGGAATCGCCGCTGCCCTGGAAAGCCTTGGGCACACGGTCGAAGATCTTGGCAACCTGGCGCCGGAGGCCCATGCCGCCGACACCAATGACGGCCTCGTCTATGCCCGCAACGAAACCATCGGCTGGACCTCGCGCCTGGCCCAAGCCGCCGAGGACGCGCTGGAATGCGGCCTGCCGGTGTTCCTGGGCGGCGATCACTCGCTGTCGCTCGGATCCGTGGCCGGCGCCGCAAACTTTGCCGCCAAGGCAGGCCGCCCGCTGTTTGTCCTGTGGCTGGACGCGCATACCGACTTCCACACGCCGGAAACCTCGGACAGCGGCAACCTGCACGGCACCCCGGTCGGATATTTCACTGGGCGCAGGGGTTTCGACGGCTTTCCTGAAGTTCTGAACCCGGTGCCGGAGGAAAATGTCTGCATGATCGGCCTGCGGTCTGTGGACACCCAGGAACGGCTTGCGCTGGAAGACAGCGCCATCCGCACCCATGACATGCGCCATATTGATGAAAACGGCATCGCCGGACCGCTGAACCGGTTTCTGGATCATGTCGCCGAGGCCAATGGCATGCTGCACGTCTCGCTCGACGTGGATTTTCTGGATCCCTCCGTCGCCCCGGCTGTCGGCACCACCGTTCCCGGCGGCGCCACCGTGCGCGAGGCCCATCTGGTCTGCGAAATTCTGCATGATTCCGGCCTGATGACCTCGCTGGATCTGGTCGAGCTGAACCCGTTCCTGGATGAGCGCGGCCGCACGGCGCATCTGATGGTGGACCTCTGCGCCTCTGCCCTGGGCCGCCGCGTGTTCGACCGCCCGACCCGGAGCTATCAGTGAGCAGCCTGCAAGCCCCCTCCGCGGTGGTGATGATCCGGCCGCATCACTTCTGCTCCAACCCTGAAACCAAAGGCGATAACGCCTTTCAAACTCTGGCAAACACCTCGGCCACGGCGACGGCGGCGCAAGCGCTGGCGGAATTCGACGGCGCCGTCGAAGCCCTGCGCGGCGCGGGCGTTACGGTGCATGTGTTTGACGACACAGGCACCGAAACCCCGGACAGCGTGTTTCCCAACAATTGGTTTTCGACCCATGCCGGCGGCCATGTCGCGGTCTATCCGATGTTTGCGAAAAACCGGCGCAAGGAACGGCGCTGGGATGTGATTGAGCTGCTGAAGCAGGACTACCGGGTGCAGGATGTTATCGACTACTCCGGTCTTGAGCAGGACGGGCTGTCGCTGGAAGGCACCGGCGCCATGGTGCTGGACCACATCGGCCGCATTGCCTATACCGTGAAATCCAACCGAGCAGATCCGGTACTTCTGGAACGCTTCTGCACCCATTTCAACTTTGAACCCATGGTGTTCGAAGCCAAAGATGAAGCGGGCCGCGACGTGTATCACACCAATGTGCTGATGGGGATCGGCACCGAATACGCGCTAATCTGCCTGGATATGATCGTTAACCCTTCGCGCCGCGCTGAGGTCGCCGCGCGGCTGGAGGAAACCGGCCGCCGGGTGATTGACCTCACGCCCGGCCAGATCGCCAGTTTTGCGGGCAACGCCCTGGAGCTTACCGGCCGCAAGCGGCTTCTGGCGCTCTCCGCCACGGCGCTGGCGGCGCTGCGCCCCGATCAGATTTCGGTCATCGAGCAGAGCGCAGAGCTGCTGCCGCTGACCATTCCCACCATCGAAACCGCAGGCGGGTCGGTGCGCTGCATGCTGGCAGGCATCCACCTCAGCCCCCGTGAAAGGAAAACCGCATGACACAGCCTTCGGACAAGGCACTGGTGCCTTTTGTCAGCGTCGACAACATGATGCGCCTCATTCATCACGTCGGAATCGAGCAGATGATGCGCGATCTGGCAGAGTATGTGGAAGAAGACTTCAAGCGCTGGGAGCTGTTTGACAAGACCCCGCGCGTCGCCAGCCATTCCGACGTCGGGGTGATCGAACTGATGCCGACCTCCGATGGCGAGGCTTATGGCTTCAAATACGTGAACGGCCACCCCAAGAACACCTCTGAAGGGCTGCAAACCGTCACGGCCTTTGGGCTGCTGGCGGATGTTTACACCGGCTATCCGGTGCTGCTGACGGAGATGACCATTCTGACCGCGCTGCGCACCGCCGCCACCTCAGCAATGGCCGCCAAGTATCTGGCGCCCAAAGGATCAGCCACGATGGCCATGATCGGCAACGGGGCCCAGTCCGAATTCCAGACGCTGGCGATGAAGGCGATCATCGGCCTGAAGTCCGTGCGCCTCTATGACAAGGACCCGGCGGCAACCGAAAAATGCGCCCGCAATCTGCAGGGAATGGGCCTAGAGGTTGTCTCCTGCAAGACGCCGGAAGAAGCGATCGAAGGCGCGCAGATCCTCACCACCTGCACCGCGGACAAGCAGTATGCGACCATCCTGACCGACAATATGGTCGGCAGCGGCGTCCACATCAATGCGATCGGCGGCGACTGCCCCGGCAAGACCGAACTGGCGCCCGGCATCCTCAGCCGCTCCGACGTCTTTGTCGAATACCCGCCGCAAACCCGGATCGAGGGCGAAATCCAGCAGATGCCGGAAGACTTCGCCGTGACCGAATTGTGGGAAGTGATCGCAGGCAAGAAACCGGGCCGCACCGGCGACCGCCAGATCACGCTGTTCGACAGCGTCGGCTTTGCCATCGAGGATTTCTCGGCGCTGCGGTATATCCGCGACCGCATCAAGGGCACCGATTATTTCATCGATCTCGACATGCTTGCTGACCCGGACGATCCGCGCGATCTGTTCGGAATGCTTCAGCGCGCCAAACCCTGACAGGCCGCACCCTCACACCCTGCAAAGGCGGCCCGCTGAACTGAGGCCGCCGGCACTTCCGGCCTCCTTGCCTGTTTGCCGCAGCCAGCGGCATCTGCCGGCACTGCTCATGGGGATCTGAACAGCTGCCTCACCTAAAGCAGACACTCAGGCAACGAGGCCGGACCCCTTGTCCCGGAACGTTGAGCTGTTTCGCTTAAGCATCCAGCTCGGTATCCCAGTACAGGAAGTCCATCCAGCTTTCATGCAGGTGGTTTGGCGGGAACTTGCGCCCGGTGTTGCGCAGCTCCTCCGCCCCTGGCCGCCGCGGCGGCTTGCGCAGCGACATGCCGGCCCGGTGCAGCGACTTGGACCCTTTCCTAAGATTGCAGGGGCTGCACGCCGCGACCACATTTTCCCAGCTGGTCACCCCTCCGGACGCGCGCGGCACCACGTGGTCAAAGGTGAGATCGCCCTTGCTGCCGCAGTACTGGCAGCGGAATTCGTCCCGCAAAAACAAATTAAAGCGCGTGAAGGCCACGCGCTTTTGAGGTTTTACATAGTCTTTCAGAACCACGACGGACGGTATTCGGATCTCGGTACTCGGACTGTGCACCACCTCGTCATATTCGGCCACGATGGCGACCCGGTCCAGCCAGGCGGCCTTGACCGCGTCCTGCCAGGTCCACAAAGACAAAGGGTAATAAGAGAGCGGCCGGTAATCCGCGTTCAGCACCAGCGCCGGGTGCTGCTTCAGCGCGCCCGGAGATCTGACAAACTCTGCTCTGAAATCGCCATCCATTGTTGAACGTCTTCCTCGCCCTGATCTTCCGTGTTGCGGAACCAGAGCGGGGAACCCGCCCCAGCCTGACTTTGACTATATATCGTGGTTAGCGCCTGACAAGCCCTGATGACCCACAATATGTCGGGAGCAATCTGCGCTGATTCCGTGACAGCACCGTGACACTTATCCACAGGGGTCCGGCCCTGGCCCACTTGCCCTGCGGCCGCCGCCCGCCTATTGCCGTGCCATGACCCGTCTGATCCGTTTCAACAAACCCTATGATGTTCTGCCCCAGTTCACCGACAGCGGCAGCCAAGACAGCCCGCGGGCGACGCTGAGCAAGTATATCGACTGCCCGGGTGTCTATGCGGCCGGCCGCCTGGACCGCGACAGCGAGGGGCTCATGCTGCTGACTGATAACGGCCGTTTGCAGGCCTGGATCACCGACCCCAAACACAAGATGGACAAGACCTATTGGGTGCAGGTGGAGGGTATCCCGGACCCCGACGCCCTGAAAAACCTGGCGGAAGGTGTTGAACTGAAAGACGGAATAACCAGGCCCGCCAAGGTTCGGCTGATCCCGGAGCCGCCGGGCCTGTGGGCGCGCACCCCGCCGGTGCGGGTGCGCAAGACGGTTCCCGACAGCTGGATCGCGCTGACCCTCCGCGAGGGCCGCAACCGGCAGGTGCGCCGGATGACAGCTGCGGTTGGGCATCCGACGCTGCGCCTGATCCGCTACAGCATCGGTGCCTGGACCCTGGACGGGCTGGCGCAGGGCGCTTGGGAGGACGTGGAGGCGCCGCGTGTTCCCGGCCCGCCGAAGCCTTCGCAAAAGCCGCCCCGCAGACCCAAGCCATCCGCGGCGAGGCCGCCAAAAGGTGACAGGCCCCGCCGCCGCTGATAGCCTTTCAGCCATGCTGCCGCACGCCCCCGCCCCCGACGCCATTCTCGAAGCCTCGCTCTATGTCGGCGACCTCGACACAGCCGAAGCGTTCTATGGCGAAATCCTGGGGCTGGAGCGTATCCAGCGGGTTGCCAACCGGCATGTCTTTTACCGCTGCGGCACGTCAGTTCTGCTGCTGTTCAACGCTGAAGAAACGGTAAAACCACCGGGAAACCCGCGTCTGCCGGTACCGCCGCATGGTGCCCGCGGTCCGGGGCATGTGTGCTTTGCCCAGCCAAGAGAAAGGCTGCTTCTCATGCGCGCGCGGCTCCTGGCGGCAGGCATCGCGATTGAGGCGGAGTTCGACTGGCCAAGCGGCGCCCGGTCCATCTATTTCCGCGATCCGGCCGGCAATTCACTGGAAATCGCCGAACCGAACCTGTGGGCAACCTGACCTCCCGAAGCGCCGGAAGGTCAGACTTGTCAATGGGTTAAAGCCCGAGCTTGTCGCGCATGAACGCCAGTGCCACGCTCAGCCCGTCCGGCGCGATGCCATGGGCGGTGCCTTTCTGGATATGGGCAAAGACGTCCTGGAAGCCCGCCTCCTGCAGCGCTTCTGCGGCCTCGGGCAGCGACTGCACGGGCACCACGTCATCCTGATCGCCATGCACCAGCAGCACCGGCATCCTCGAGACGGCTTCATCTTTCAGCAGTTCCGGCTCCAGAAGCCGGCCGGAGAATGCGACGATCCCCGCCACTGCGTCTTCCCGGCGGGGTGCCACATGCAGGCTCATCATGGTGCCCTGGCTGAACCCGAACAGCACGACCTGTTCCGGCAGCACATCCTCGTCCACCATCAGCGCATCCAGAAAGGCGTTCAGGTCTTCGATCGCGGACTGCATTCCGCGCATGCTCTCCTCCTCCGAGGAGCCGTCGATCCAGGGAATCGGAAACCACTGGAACCCAAAGGGCGCGCCGGCGCAGGCCTCAGGCGCATCGGGGGCCACAAACAGCGTATCCGGCAGATGCTCCCCCAGAGGATCGGCCAGCCCCAGCAGGTCGGCCCCGTTGGCGCCATACCCATGCAGGAACACAACAATCGAGCGGATTTCGCCGGAAACCGGCTCCTTGCGGCCGGCAGTCAATACACGAGTCATCGGATCCCTTCCCTGTCCTTCGCCAACCGGTAATAGGCCCAGAGAATGCGCGCCGCAACCGACCGCCACGGCGACCAGGCTTCGGCCAGGTGCCGCATCTCCCGTTCCTTGGGGCGGGCGGGCAGATCAAACAGCACCCGGGCTGCCTCCTGCAAGGCCAGATCACCATGGGCAAACACATCCGCCCGGCCCAGCGAAAACATCGCATAAATCTCTGCCGTCCACTGGCCAATCCCGGGGACCTGGACCAGCGTGGCAATCACCTCTGCATCAGGGGCGCTGCGCAAGGCTTTGTAATCAATGCGCGCCTCCGCCAGTGCCCGGGCATACCGGATTTTCTGGCGGCTGAGGCCGGCGGCGCGCAAATCGTCATCCGCGGCCCAAAGAATCTGGCGCGGCCCGGTGAGCTTTGGCTCTTTCATCCGCGTCCAGATCGCATTGGCCGAGGCCACGCTGACCTGCTGGCTGACAATCGCGCTCAGCAGTTCCGCAAAGCCGTCCGGCCTGCGCCTGAGCGGAAGCGCGCCAGTCAGTTCCAGCGCATGGGCAAACCGGCTGTCCTGCGCCGCCAGCCAGTCCGCGCCTTCGGACACGCAGGCATCATACTGGATGATCCGGCCCGCGCCCGGATGGAAGGTTTGTATTTCTGACGCCACGTCACCCCCTGATTGGCGGCCGTTGAAAGAAAGCGTGAACGCCAATCCATTTCCGCTGGCTTGCCCATCGACATATTCACAGTTACGCATCCCATATGACCATGAGCATGACCACCCCCAGCGACACCGTCGCCAAGAAAAACGTCGCCATCCTGGTGCTGGCGCAGGCGATCCTTGGCTCGCAGATGCCGATGATCTTCACCATCGGCGGCCTTGCGGGGCAGTCGCTGGCCTCGAACCCCTGCTTTGCGACACTGCCGATTTCCCTGATTGTCGGCGGCTCGATGCTGGCCGCGACGCCGATTTCGGCAATCATGCAGCGCTGGGGCCGCCGGGCGGGGTTCTTCACCGGCGCAGCCTTTGGCGCTATTGGCGGGCTGGTCGGCGCCTACGGACTGTACCTCGGGTCTTTCCCGATCTTCCTGCTCGGCAGCCTGCTGACCGGCGTTTACATGAGCGCGCACGGGTTCTACCGGTTTGCCGCAGCCGATACCGCCTCCGATGCCTTCCGGCCCAAGGCGATTTCTTACGTGATGGCGGGCGGTCTGGCCGCGGCCATCATCGGCCCTCAGCTCGTCAAGGCCACCAGCCAGGCCTTTGTCATTCCGTTTCTTGGCACCTATCTGGCAGTGATTGCGGTCAACGTTCTGGGCGCCGCGCTGTTCCTGTTCCTCGATATCCCGAAACCGCCCGTGCCCTCTGCGGACAGCCCCAAGGGCCGCAGCCGGATGGAGCTTCTGAAGACCCCGGTGATCGCGGTGGCGGTGATCTGCGCGATGGTCTCCTATGCGCTGATGAACTTGGTGATGACCTCGACACCGCTGGCCGTGGTCGGCTGCGGCTTCACTGAGGGCAACGCCGCGGACGTGGTCACCTGGCATGTGCTGGCGATGTATGTGCCGTCCTTCTTTACAGGCCACCTGATTGCCCGTTTCGGCGTAGAGAAAATCGTCTCCGCCGGTCTGGTGATCCTCGCAGGCGCCGGTGCCGTCGCGCTGCAAGGTGTTGAGCTGGAAAATTTCTTCATTGCGCTAGTGCTCTTGGGTATCGGCTGGAACTTCGGCTTCATCGGCGCCACCACCATGCTGGCCGGCGCCCATGAAAGCTATGAGCGCGGCCGGATGCAGGGGCTTAACGACCTGCTGGTCTTTGGCGGTGTCACTATGGCCTCGCTGGCGTCTGGCGGGCTGATGAACTGCTCGGGCGGCAGCCCGGTGGATGGCTGGAACGCGGTAAACATGGCCATGGCCCCCTTCCTGGTGCTGGCAGGCGGCGCATTGATGTGGCTGGTCCTGCGGCCCAAAGAAGCCTGACAACGTATCCCGAAAACCGAAAAAGGCGCCCCGGGAGGCGCCTTTTTCTTTGGATCCGGTCTTTTCTACCAGCGCCCCAGGGCGGTGCGCCACATCAAGCCGGCCCTGCGCCGGAACTCGCTCTGCCCAAGCGCGCCCTGAGCGACCCGTTCCGGCTGCCGGATCGCCTGTTTCAGCAGGCCCTCCGCCTGCCAGCCCGCCAGCAGCGCAGCGCCCGACTGTTTCGAAACCTTCGCGCCACCCATGCGGGATTTGCATATCTTTTCCAATCCCTTACGCGCCAAAGCTTGCACGCCTTCAAGGGTGCCGTCCAGCAGCGGGATCCGCTTCTGGGCCTCCAGCTGCGGAATCGCACGCAGCCAATTGGCGACACCGGCGCCATAGGCAAAATCACGCACCACCGCCTCATCCGCCTGCCCCAGAGACGCCGCCGCCATCCACATCAGCGACCCGCTGGTGCGGTCAATATAGCTGTCAAAGGCGGCCTGATCCTCGAACGGGTCCTTGTAGATGTCCCAGCGCCGCGCCTCTGCCATACCGTCGATACAGGCCGCCAAGTCCGGCTTCAGACACCGCGCCAGCGGGGTCGTAACGTAGTGCCGCCGGACGGGCTTGCCATCCGCGATCTCCGCTCCGACGTCGCGCCACCATTGCACCCGCATTTCGGCAATCATGCTTTCCTGGCTGGCCCAGGGCGCCCGGGCCAGCTCGATGTTAAACGCATAAAGCGCAAACAGCAGCGGCCGCGCCTGGACCGGTGCGGCCATGGCGGCCAAGAACCGGTCCGGATCGCTTTTCTGCACCAGCTCCGCGCAGGCCGTCAGGTCGGCGTCAAACTGCATCCGCCTGCCCGGCCGTGCAGTCATGCGCCAGCTTCCAGCGGATGGCGTCCAGCAGCGCCTCGAACGAGGCGTCGATGATGTTCGGGCTAACGCCCACCGTGGACCACCGGCGGCCCTGGCTGTCCTCGCTGTCGATGATGACGCGGGTCACAGCTTCGGTGCCGCCCTGGGTGATCCGCACCTTGAAGTCGACTAGCCGCATGTCCTCCAGCTGTGCCGAGTAGCGCCCCAGGTCCTTGATCAAGGCCTTGGCCAGCGCGTTCACCGGGCCGCGGTCGCTGCCGGTTTCGTCCAGCGATTCACTCACGGACAGGCGTTTTTCGCCATCAACCTTGACCACCACAACCGCTTCGGACAGGCTGACCATCCGGTTGTACTTGTTCTTGCGCCGCTCGACCGTGACCTTGTAGCGCTTTACCTCAAAGAAGTCCGGCAACTGGTTCAGCTCTGCGCGCGCCAGCAGCTCGAACGAGGCCTGCGCGGTATCGTAGGAATAGCCTTCCGCCTCGCGCTCCTTGATCCGCTCCAGGATCCGCGCCAGCGCCGGGTTGCCCTTTTCAACGATCAGGCCAGCGTCGGTCAGCCGCTTACGCAGGTTCGACTGCCCGGCCTGGTTCGACATCGGGATCACCCGCGCGTTGCCGACCTTGCCCGGCTCGATATGCTCATAGGTCGACGGATCCTTGAGGATCGCGCTGGCATGCAGCCCCGCCTTGTGGGCAAAGGCCGACGCCCCCACATAGGCTGCCTGCCGCACCGGAACCCGGTTCAGGATATCATCCAGCATCCGGCTGATCCGGGTGAGGCCAGCAAGCGCCTTCAGGCTCACGCCGGTGTCGAACTTACTGGCATAGGGCTCCTTCAGCAGCAGCGTCGGGATCAGCGCGGTCAGGTTGGCATTGCCGCAGCGTTCGCCCAGGCCGTTTAAGGTGCCCTGGATCTGCCGCGCCCCGGCGTCCACCGCGGCCAATGAGCACGCCACCGCATTTTCCGTGTCGTTATGGGTATGTATGCCCAGTTTCTCACCCGGAATTCCGGCTCCTACAACCTCTGTGACGATGCGGCTCACCTCGGCCGGCAGCGCACCGCCATTGGTGTCGCACAGCACCACCCAGCGCGCCCCGGCCTCCAGCGCGGCCCGGCACGCCGCCAGCGCATAGTCCGGGTTATCCTTGTAGCCATCGAAGAAATGCTCAGCGTCAAACAGGGCCTCGCGCCCTTGCGCCACGATATGGGCCACTGAGGCCCGGATGTTGCTGAGGTTCTCCTCCAGCGTGATCCCCAGCGCGTGGGTCACGTGGTAGTCGTGGCTTTTGCCGACCAGACAGACCGCAGGGGTGCCGGCATTCATCACCGCTGCCAGCACATCGTCGTTCTCCGCCGACCGCCCGGCCCGCTTGGTCATGCCGAAGGCGGTTATCGTGGCGCGGGTTTCCGGCGCTTCGCCGAAAAACGCGCTGTCGGTCGGGTTCGCGCCCGGCCAGCCGCCTTCGATATAGTCGACACCCAGCTTGTCCAGTGCCTGCGCGATTTGCTTCTTTTCCGCGGTGGAGAATTGAACGCCCTGGGTCTGCTGCCCGTCGCGCAGCGTGGTGTCGTAAAGATAGAGCCGTTCCCTGGCCATCAAAGCGCCTCCAGCTTGGCGGGGTCAAACCCTGCACCCGGCACCAATTCAACGCCGGTCTTGCTCATCCGCACTTCAAGCCCTGCCTCAACATAGGCCGCCTTCAACCTATCAACCTCAGAAAAGTCCTTGCTTTCCATAGCCTTCTGGCGCGTCTCAAACAGCTTCTCCGCAAAGGCCGACAGGTCAATCGAGGGTGAGGACGCCCAGGCGCCCAGTTCATCGGTCAACAGTCCCAGCATCTGTGCCGAGGCCAGCAGGCCCGCCGCATCGCCGGCCGCTGCCAGCTTGTGCAGCTCTGCAATGGCGCCCGCGGAATTGAGGTCATCCGCCAGCGCCTCCAGGACCGCGGCAGCAGCGCTGGACGCGGGTTCGATGCCCGCGGTCAGCGCCCGCCACTTGCGCAGCGTCGCCTCGGCCTCCTTGGCCTTCCTGTCAGTCCAGTCCATCGGCTTGCGGTAGTGGGTCTGCAGGAACACCAGCCGGATCACCTCGCCCGGGTAGCCCTGGTCGAGCAGATCCCGCACGGTGAAGAAGTTGCCCAGGGATTTGGACATTTTCTTGCCTTCCACCTGCAGCATCTCGTTGTGCAGCCAGAACCGTGCAAAGTCACCCTCCGGATGGGCGCAGCAGCTTTGCGCAATTTCATTCTCATGGTGCGGGAACATCAGGTCGTTGCCGCCGCCGTGAATGTCAAAGGTCTCGCCCAGCAGTTCATAGGACATCGCCGAGCATTCGATGTGCCAGCCCGGCCGGCCGCGGCCCCAGGGGCTGTCCCAGCCCGGCAGGTCATCGGTGGAGGGCTTCCACAGCACAAAATCCATCGGGTTCTTCTTGTAGGGCGCAACCTCGACCCGGGCGCCGGCGATCATGTCATCGACGGACCGGCCTGACAGACTTCCGTAGCGGTCCTTCCAGCTGTCGACGGCGAACAGCACATGGCCTTCCGCGGCATAGGCGTGACCCTTGGCGATCAGATCCTCGATCATCGCCACCATCTGCGGGATGTACTCCGTTGCCCGCGGCATGTGGCTGGGCTCCAGCGCGCCAAGTTCGCCCATGTCGTCCAGGAACCATTGGGTGGTTTCCGCGGTAATGGCGCCGATAGGGCGGCCGCTTTCGGCGGCGCGGGCGTTGATCTTGTCGTCAACGTCGGTGAAGTTTCGGGCGTAAGTCACGTGATCCGCGCCATAAACCTCGCGCAGCAACCGGTAAAGCACATCAAAGACCACCACCGGCCGGGCATTTCCCAGATGCGCCCGGTCATACACCGTGGGGCCGCAGACATACATCCGCACGTTGCTGGCGTCGATCGGCTCAAAAACCTCTTTCTTGCGGGTCTTTGTGTTGTGCAGCTTGATCACTGTGTCCTTGGTTCCCATGCCCGTTCCTTTCCCATGCCCAGCTCATGATGGCCGGCATCACCCTTTGCGCGCAGCGCGGGCTTAGCAAGTTGTCAGGGAAATGAAAACGACAGAAACCAGCCCGCTGATATGTCAGCAGGTAATGCAGCAAATGATGGTGGCGCATTTCTGGTTCATGAAAGCTGCTTAGCACGGGCCGCCGGCCCCGCCAAGTCTTTTGCCTCAGACGGCAAAGGCCGCCCCGTCTGCCTTGGGTACAGACCGGGCGGCCAGCGGCGCGGCGGAAAAGCATCGCCGCGCCAGCGTGTGCGTCAGATTAGAACTTGAACGACGCGCGCAGCGAAACCGAGGTGGCATCCGCGCCAACGCCGGAGTTGCCGAAATCGTCGAATTCATGCTCCAGCACTTCGCCGCCGATCTGCCACTGGTCGGTGACCTGATAGGCCAGGCCGACGCCGTAGAACTCACCGGTTTCGCTGCCCAGCGAGCTGTCAGCCTCAGCCACACCGCCGGTGACATAAGCGAGGACGTTGCCGAAGTCGTAACCGGCTTTCACCTTGGCACGTGCGACCGAGTCAACGGTTGCGCCGCCGCCCAGATCGACGTCGGTGGTATCATAATCCAGTTCGCCACCCAGGACGAAACGGCCGAAGTCATAGTTGTAGCCTGCGTGGACACCATAAGCGGCATCATCACCCGAGGCTCCGTTGGTTGCGTCCACATCCAGCTGGCCGATCTGGCCACCCAGGTAGAAACCGGTCCAGTCGCCGCCATCATTGGCCACTGGCACGGGGGCCGGTGCCGGCGCGGGTTCCACCACCGGTTCACTGATGTTGCCGGCAAACGCTGCACTGCCCATTACGGCTGCGATGGCTGTCATAGCTACGAAACGAGTCATTCAGACTTCTCCTTTTGCAGTCCCGGCGCAGGTTGTGCGCCGTTGGAGCTTACAAAAGGACTCCGCACCCGAACTTCCAGTGCCTCCGGCTCACGTTCTCTTGAATTGGCAATGACTGGCCGAAATTCCCTTGCCGCGTGCGCTTTTCCGCCGGCGGCGGCGAACGGAATTTCACTAAGCCATTGAAATTAACCTGCGCGCACCTAGCGGCGGTCTGGCGCGGTTTACCCGGCTTTTGGCCATTCTGAGCGGCGGCGCGCGTCAGAACCGGAAGGCTGCGCTTACAGACAGCGTCTCGCCGCGCGGGCGGCCGCTGCCGTCCCTGGGCCCCGCTTCGTGATGCAGCACTTCGCCTCGCAGCTGCAGCGCCCGGTTGAGAGAAACGCGCATCCCCAAGCCGAACAGCGTTCCCTGCCGCCTGCCCCCGGAGCCTTCGGCCTGCACCCCGCCAAGGGTGACAACACCTGTCGCCGGTCCGAAGTCGTAGCCGGCATGCAGGCGCAGCTGGTGCGTTTCTTCCGCTTGAACGGCCCGTGTCAAAATGCCGGAGCGGTTGGACGAAACCGTGCCGCCCAGGATTAAGCTGCCGAATTCATGAAGGAAGGCCAGCTGAAACGCCTGCGGCTCCGCGGCGCCTGTGCCAGTTCCTATGCCGGATACGGCACGAATTTGGTTGCTGAACAGCGGCCGGGCCCACTCTTCCGCCGACCCCGGCTGGCCAACAGCCAGCGCCAGCGTAAGGCCCGCTGCAAAGGCCTGAGAGAGTGCGGTTTTCCTAACCTTCGGCATGTCGCTTTGCCTTCTCGAAATGCGCCGTTTCAGCGCGCCGTCCCCGGAACCTCCAGTATCGCCATTAATGCTTAATATTCGGTTCCCAAGCGCATCCTGCCAACATCCGCCTGCCCCGCATAGCGTCAAAAATCGAAGGCACACCATTAAAAGTAGAAACATTTACTTAAAGCTGCCGCTTCAAGGATCCGCAGAGGCCGCCTCCGCACCCGGTGAAATTCATGTCGCTTTTTTCACCCTGGTCGCTAACAGGCTAGAAACCCCGCCCAGGACTGGCACTCTGCGGCAAAACAGGGGGAGACTGCATGCAGGGTGAACGCTGCCTTGTCAGCCTGATCTGCCGCACCATCGGGGCGGCGCGCGGGCGTGCGGCCAGAGGGCGGCCGAGCTGAGCCGGAAGTCACGCAATTCCTGCTCACCCACCTGAAAGGCTCCCATTCATGAACGACCAAGCCTCCTCCACCCGCGCCAGCCGCAGCGGCGGGCGCAACGCGCGCCGTGCAGCCCGGGCTGCCGCATTGCCGGATCATCTGCGCCCCGTGCGCCCAGGGATGGAAAGCACCGCCCTCAAACTGCTCAGCCAGCGGGACATGGAGCAGATCCACCAAACTGCGCTGACCGCGCTGGAAGAAATCGGCCTCGCCGACGCCCCGCAAAGCGGCATCAGCTACCTGACCGCAGCGGGCTGCACCCTGGGCGGCGACGGCCGCATCCGCTTCCCCCGCGCGCTGGTCGAGGACACGATAGCAAAGGCAAACCGGTCCATCACCCTTTGCAGCCGGGACGGCAAGTCCGACCTGCAGCTGTCCGGCGGCCGCGTCCATTACGGAACCGCGGGCGCCGCGGTCAGCATGGTGGACGTGCATGGCAAGACCTACCGCGATTCCACCGTGCAGGACCTGCACGACGCCGCGCGCATCTGCGACCAGCTCGACAACATCCACTTTGTGCAGCGCCCGATGGTGTGCCGGGACATTGCCGACAACTGCGAGATGGATCTGAACTCGATCTATGCGACCACTGCGGGGACCACCAAACATGTGGGCGTTTCGTTTACCGAACCCGATTTCGTGAAACCCGGGCTGGAGCTGCTGCACATGATTGCCGGCGGCGAAGACAAGTGGCGCGAACGCCCCTTTGTGTCGAACTCCAACTGCTTCGTGGTTCCGCCGATGAAATTCGCCACGGAATCCTGCCAGGTGATGGAGGAATGCATCAAGGGCGGCATGCCGGTGCTGCTGCTGTCGGCCGGCATGGCAGGCGCTACCGCCCCCTCGAGCATTGCCGGCGCAATCGCGCAGGCGGTGGCGGAATGCCTTGCCGGACTGGTTTACGTAAACGCCGTAACGCCCGGCGCTCCCGCGATTTTTGGCACTTGGCCCTTTGGCCTGGATCTGCGGACCGGGGCAATGTCCGTCGGCTCCGGCGAACAGGCCCTGCTGAGCGCGGGCTGCGCCCAGATGCACAAGTTCTATGACCTGCCCGGCGGAGCCGCCGCGGGGGCCTCGGATTCTAAACTGCCGGACATGCAGGCAGGATGGGAGCAGATGTGTTCTGCCGTGATGGCAGGCCTGTCTGGCCTCAATATGGTGTATGAGGCCGCGGGCATGCATGCCTCGCTGCTGGGCTTCTGTCATGAATCGCTGATCCTGGATAACGACCTGCTGGGCCAGGCGCAGCGCTGCGTGCGCGGCATCGAAGTGAACGAGGAAACCTTGGCCCTGGACCAGATGCGCGCGACCTGCCTGGGCGGGCCCGGACACTATCTGGGCACCGATCAGACGCTCAGCCGGATGCAGATGGACTATGTCTATCCGGACTTGGGCGACCGGACCTCGCCCAAGGAATGGGCGGAGCGCGACAAGCCCGACCTGATCGAGAAGGCGATTGCCAAAAAGGAGAAGATCCTGTCTGAGCGCGCCGCCGCCCGGTTCGACGCCGCCACCGACATGGCAATCCGCGCGAAATTCAACATCCACCTGCCGGCATAACCGCCAGTACCGCTTGCAAACGGGCCGGATATTCCGGCCCGTTTTTTTGTGCCGGCCTGTCCGCAACGGTCCGCACCCGCAGCTTGCCGGATAACCTCGCTGGCGATTTCGCCCGCCCCCTCCCGCTTCGCCGGGCGCATCATCAGAAACTCATCAGGCCTCGCATTATCGGCTTTTACAGCCTGACAATCCGTGATAACCTTTTGTTAAAAGGCTGATATTTGCAATGAGACGTGAGGTCTGGCGGGCTCGGCCTTGCAAGTTTTCCAGTGCAATTGCGCAATTTGAAATTGCGTTTTTGCAAAGCGCACCACGCGAACTGCACGAAACTGCTTCGGACACCTTGAAGAACGCAAGACTCCTGCGCCAGACAGGCGCGAAAATGTTAGCCCGAAAAAACGCAAGGCAAGGGGCGGATTCAGCCGGCGGGGCCAGAACTGCTGCAGTGTCAATCCCAGGACTTTAACCAAGAAATCTGCCGCAAGGCCAAAAGGCCTTAATCCATGGGGCAGTCACCGGTGTTGTAGTAAGATTTTTGGATCCGATAGCCCGGCAGCTGACCCGTCAAACCAGGCCACTAACCTTTGCGAAAATCACCGGGCAGACCGGGATTGCAAGTTTGCAAGACTGGAATGCAAAAACGCAGCGCGAGACGGTTCCCCGCGCTGCGTTTGATCTTCAGAAGAAGGCCTGCAAACCGGTCTGGGCGCGGCCTAGGATCAGGGCGTGAACGTCGTGGGTGCCCTCATAGGTGTTCACGGTTTCCAGATTCACCATGTGGCGGATCACGTTGAACTCCAGGCTGATGCCATTGCCGCCGTGCATGTCGCGGGCCATACGGGCAATCTCCAGCGCCTTGCCGCAGTTGTTGCGCTTGACGATCGAGATCATCTCCGGCGCCGCATTGGCCTCATCCATCAGCCGCCCGACCCGCAGGGACGCTTGCAAACCCAGGGTGATTTCGGTCTGCATGTTGGCGAGCTTCAGCTGGAACAGCTGGGTGTTGGCGAGCGGCCGGCCGAATTGGGTCCGGTCCAGCCCGTACTGGCGCGCCGCGTGCCAGCACGCCTCTGCCGCGCCCATGGCGCCCCAGCTGATGCCGTAACGGGCCCGGTTCAAACAGCCAAAAGGCCCTTTAAGCCCTTGAACATGCGGCAAAATCGCGTCTTCGCCAACTTCCACCCCGTCCATTACGATCTCGCCGGTGATCGACGCGCGCAAGGAGGCCTTGTTTTGGATCTTCGGCGCACTCAGGCCCTTCAGGCCCTTGTCCAGCACGAAGCCGCGGATTTTGCCGCCATGAGCTTCGGATTTGGCCCAGACCACAAAAACATCTGCAATCGGCGCGTTGGAGATCCACATCTTGGATCCGGTCAGACGGTAGCCGCTTTCGGTTTTTTCGGCCCGGGTCTTCATGCTGGCAGGGTCGGAGCCGGCATCCGGCTCGGTCAGGCCAAAGCAGCCGATCCATTCACCAGAGGCAAGTTTTGGCAGGTATTTCTGGCGCTGCTCCTCGCTGCCGTATGCGTAGATGGGATACATCACCAGCGAGCTTTGCACCGACATCATAGACCGGTAACCGCTGTCGACGCGCTCCACCTCGCGCGCGACCAGGCCATAGGATACATAGCCGCCGCCAAGGCCGCCGTATTCTTCCGGAATCGTGGTGCCCAGCAGGCCCATCTCGCCCATCTCGCGGAAGATTTCCGGATCTGTTTCCTCGTTTTCATAAGCACTTAGCACGCGCGGCTGAAGCTTCTCCTGAGCGTAGGCGCGGGCCGAAGCGGAGATCATCCGTTCATCTTCGGTCAGCTGGTCCTCCAGCCGCAGCGGGTCCTCCCAGTTGAAACGGCCCAGATCCGGGGCGTCTTTGGCGCGCAGCGCGGGTTTTTCGGTCATCTTGTCACCTCAATGGTTCGCGGTTTGGACAAACCCTAACGGCAGGTGAACGGAAAAAACAGCGAGACTTTCGCAAGAAACTATGACAATCACTCATATATGTCCGTACCTCGAAAATTCCTGCCTTCCATCCCCTCCCTGCGCGCGCTGGAAGCGCTCGACCGGCTGGGCAGCGCCTCCGCCGCGGCTGACGAACTGGCGCTGACGCAGGGCGCCGTCAGCCGCCAGTTGCAGACCTTGGAACGGCAATTGGGGATGGAGCTGGTGCAGCGGGACCAGAAGCGGCTGATGCTGACCACAGAGGCGCAGGATTACGCGGCGGAGATCCGGCAGGCCTTGAACCAGATCGTGCAATCCACCCTGCGATTGCAGGCCGCACCGCTGGCCGGGACGCTGAACCTGGCCATTCTGCCCGCCTTCGGAATGCGCTGGCTAATGCCGCGGCTGCCGGACTTTGCCCGGCTGCACCCGGATGTGACGATCAACATGTCCACCCGGCTGGAGCCTTTTAATTTCGCCACGGAACCCTTTGATGCGGCTATTCATTTTGGAAATGCCGAGTGGCCCGGCACGCAATCCCTGCTGCTGAAGCACGAACAGCTGCTGCCGGTCTGCGCGCCGCGGCTTTTGGATGGGCGGACGGTTGCGGACCCAAAGGACATACTGAAGCTGCCGCTGCTGCACATCCAAACCCGGACGACCGCCTGGCGCGACTGGTTCGCCCGGCTGGGAATTGCCGCGAATGACGGGCTGAGCGGCACGATCTATGATCAATTCGCAACCATCACCCAGGCCGCGCTGCATGGCCTCGGGGTGGCGCTGATGCCGGATTACCTGGTGGAACAGGACCTGGCGACGGGCCGTCTGGTGGCGCTGCATCCGGAGGCTTCGGAGACCTCCGGCGCCTATTACCTGGTGTGGCCGGAGCGGAAATCCGGCGCGCCTGCGCTGGTCAAGTTCCGGGAGTGGCTGGCGGAACAGGCGCAGCCGGAAGATCCGCTGCCGCGCTGACCGGCGGCCGGAAAACAAGGGGGTGACATGCATGCACCCCCTGTGCACCGCCTGTACACCCCCCGATGCCGCTTCAGCCGAGCGCGTAGCCCGCGCCGCGCACCGTGCGCACCGGGTCGCTGCCGCCATGCTGAGTCAGCGCCTTGCGCAGCCGCCCGATGTGAACGTCAACAGTGCGGGTGTCGACATAGATGTCGCGGCCCCAGACCCGGTCCAAGAGCTGCTCGCGGCTCCACACCCGGCCCGGCTTCTCCATGAAGGTGGAGAGCAGGCGGAATTCCGTCGGCCCCAGCTTCAGCGGACTGTCGGCGCGGCTGACCTTGTGGGTTTCCGCGTCCAGCACGATGTCGTCGTATTCCAGCCGCACACCGACCGTGGAGGGCCGCACCCGGCGCAGCTGGGTGCGCACCCGGGCCATCAGCTCAATCACCGAATAGGGTTTCACCACGTAATCATCGGCGCCGGTTTCCAGCCCGCGCACCTTGTCGACCTCTTCCGAGCGGGCCGACAGCATGATCACCGGAATATTGCGGGTTTCCGGACGGGTCTTCAGCCGGCGGCACACTTCGATGCCGCTGAGGTTGGGCATCATCCAGTCCAGGATGATGATATCGGGCATGTCCTCCTCGACCACCAGCAGCGCTTCCTCGCCATGTTCGGCGCGCAGCACGCGAAAGCCATCGGCTTCGAGGTTGTAGGCCAGCACTTCCCGCTGGGCCATTTCATCTTCAACAACAAGAACGGTGGGCTGATCGGCAGCCATCGGTCAGATCTCCTGCGGTGTTGTCGAGGTGGTGTCGGCTTTCTTGCGGTCTTCCTCCGGTTTCTCGCCGGTCACAAGATAGATCACCTGCTCCGCAATCGCGGTCACGTGGTCACCCATGCGTTCGGTGTTTTTTGCGATGAAATGCAAGTGCATACAGGCCGAAATGTTGCGCGGGTCTTCCATCATATGGGTCAGGAATTCGCGGAACAGGGCGTTGTACATCTGGTCCACATCGCGGTCGCGCTCGATCACGTCGCGGGCCAGCTCCACGTCGCGCTGGATGTAGGAATCAAGCGCATCCTTGAGCATCCGCTCAACCTCGCGCGCCATCCGGCGCAGGGCGGCGGCGCCTTCGCTGATGTTAGGGCCCTGGGCCAGCACGGCGGTGCGCTTGGCCATGTTTTTGGCATAGTCGCCAATGCGTTCCAGGTTACCGGCGATCTTCATCACCGACAGCACCAGCCGCAGGTCAGAGGCCGCGGGCGCGCGCAAGGCGATCAGACGGGCGGTTTCCTCGTTGATCAGCTCTTCCAGCCCGTCGATGGCCTTGTCGCCCTGGCGCACGGTCAGCGCCAGTTCCTCGTCGCGGGTTTCCAGCGCGCGGGCCGCCTCGCGGATGGCGTCCTCGACCAGGCCGCCCATTTTCATGATCCGGGCCTGAATTGCCTCCAGGTCGCGGTCGAATGCCGATGCTATATGCTGCTCTGCCATGTTGAAATTCCTATAGATCAGCCGATCCGGCCGGTGATGTAGCTTTCGGTGCGCGGATCTTCGGGGTTGGTGAAGATCTGGCCGGTGGGGCCGAATTCCACCAGGTTGCCGAGGTGGAAGAAGGCGGTTTTCTGACTGACGCGCGCGGCCTGCTGCATCGAGTGGGTGACGATCACCACCGAGTAGCTGGCGCGCAGCTCGTCAATCAGCTCTTCGACCTGGGCGGTCGCAATCGGATCCAGCGCCGAGCAGGGTTCGTCCATCAGCAGCACTTCAGGCTCCGTCGCGACGGCGCGGGCAATGCACAGGCGCTGCTGCTGGCCGCCCGAAAGACCGGTGCCGGGAGCGTCCAGACGGTCCTTCACCTCATCCCAGATTGCTCCGCGGCGCAGGGATTTCTCCACGATTTCATCAAGTTCCGCCTTGTTTCTCGCCAAGCCGTGGATGCGCGGGCCATAGGCCACATTGTCGTAGATCGACTTGGGGAACGGGTTCGGCTTCTGAAACACCATGCCGACCTTGGCGCGCAGCTGCACCGGATCGACGCGCTTGTCGTAAATATCCTCGCCATCCAGCAGGATATCGCCCGTCACCTTGCAGGTGCCGATGGTGTCGTTCATCCGGTTCAGGCAGCGCAGGAAGGTGGACTTGCCGCAGCCGGAGGGACCGATGAAGGCAGTGACGGTGTTGTCCTCGATCTCGACGTTCACGTCTTTGATTGCGTGGGTGTCGCCGTAAAAGACGTTCACGTCCTTGGCGGCGATTTTGATGTTGTGAGTGTCCACGGTGTTATCCATCAAGGTCATGTCGTTCATTGCACTATGCCCCCTTACCAGCGGCGTTCAAAGCGGCGGCGCAGGATCACGGCAAGCGTGTTCATGGTCACCAGGAAGAGAAGAAGGATGATGATGCCGCCCCAGGCGCGTTCATAGAAGGCCGGGTCGGCGCGTTTGGCCCATTCGTAGATTTGCGCAGGCATCGCCGAGTTCGGCGCGAGCAGGCCGTCGGCAATGGTTTCCGGCGCGTTGGAGGCGATGAAGCCGACCATGCCGATGAGCAGCAGCGGCGCGGTTTCCCCCAGCGCCTGCGCCAGGCCGATGATGGTGCCGGTCAGGATGCCGGGCGCGGCCAGCGGCAGCACGTGGTGGAACACCGCCTGCATTTTCGAGGCGCCGACGCCGAGGGCAGCGTCACGGATCGACGGCGGCACCGATTTCAGCGAAGCGCGGGTGGAGATGATGATGGTCGGCAGGGTCATCAGCGTCAGCACCAGACCGCCCACCAGCGGCGCCGAGGTCGGCAGGTGCATGTAGTTGATGAAGACCGCAAGGCCCAAGATGCCGAACACAATCGACGGCACCGCGGCGAGGTTGGAGATGTTCACCTCGATCATGTCGGTGAGCCAGTTCTGCGGCGCGAATTCTTCAAGGTAGATCGAGGCCGCAACGCCGATCGGCAGCGCCAGCGCCAGCACCACAAACATCATGAACAGCGAGCCCAGCATGGAGACGCCGATGCCTGCGGCTTCGGGGCGGGCGTCAGAGGCGTCGGCGCCGGTGATGAAGTCGAGGTTGAAGGTCTTCTCCAGCACACCGGCGGTGGCCAAAGCATCAACAAGATCAAGCTGTTCGGCAGAGATGTTCTTGTCGTTGACGATGCTGTCGCGGGTGACTCGCCCCTTCAGGTAGCCGTCCACGCGGCTGGAGGCGAGAAAGCGGAACTCCACCGTCTGGCCGATCTGGTCCGGGTTGGCGATCACGTAGTCGCGCAGCTGCGCGGCCACGTCCTTGGACAGCACGCCGGCCAGGTCCTTGGCCTTGAGGCTGGTGTCGATGCCCAGCTCCTCAACCGTGGCCTCCATCGCGCCCTTGATGATCGGGGCATAGCCGAAGGTGGTGACCTTCTTGATGTCCTCGATGTTGCGCTCCCCCTTCTTGTCGAGCTTGCTTTCCAGCAGCTCCACATTGAGCGTCACAAAGGTTTGCTGGAACGCGCCGGTGCCCTTGCTGACAATGGTGGTCACCAGGACCAGCAGCATGACCAGACCTGCGGTGATGGCGGCGATGCCATAGCCGCGGAACCGTGCTTCGGCTGCGTTGCGCTTCCTGGTGCGCGGGGTCTGTTGCAGCAACGACCCGCCGTGTTTGCGGGGCGCGGCGCCTGCGGGGGATTGGCTGAGGTCAGTCATTATTCATACTGCTCCCGGTATTTGCGCACGATATAGAGCGCCAGGACGTTCAGGCCGAGGGTCAGGACAAACAGGGTCAGGCCCAGGGCGAAGGCAACAAGGGTTTCGGGGCTGGCAAAGTCGGTGTCGCCGGTCAGCTGGCTGACGATGCGGGTGGTGATGGTGGTCATCGATTCCAGCGGGTTGGCAGAGAACTTGGCAATCGCCCCTGCCCCCATCACCACGATCATGGTTTCGCCAATGGCGCGCGACGCGGCCAGCAGCACCGCACCGACGATGCCCGGCAGCGCGGCCGGCATCACCACCTGGCGCACGGTTTCGGATTTTGTGGCGCCCAGCCCCAGCGAGCCATCGCGCAGCGCCTGCGGCACCGCGTTGATGATGTCATCCGACAGCGAGGAGACGAAGGGGATCAGCATAACGCCCATCACCAGCCCAGCCGTCAGCACCGAGGTGGCACCGGCCATCCATTCGACGCCCAGCAGGCCGCCCTTGGCGAACAGGTTCGCCAGCGCCGGGCCCACGGTCAGCAGCGCAAACAGGCCGTAAACGATGGTCGGGATACCTGCCAGGATCTCCAGCAGCGGCTTGGCGAAGGAACGCACCGTGCCGCTGGCGTATTCGGACAGGTAGATGGCAGCAAACAGGCCCACCGGCACCGCCACCAGCAGCGCGATGAAGGAAATGTAAAGCGTCCCCCACAACAGCGGCAGGATCGACAGGTCGCTGCCGCCGCGGAAGTTAGGGGCCCAGGTGGAGCCAAAGAAGAAGTCGGTCCAGGAGTGCAGGCCGAAGAAGTTCTTGGTCTCAAACAGCATCGACAGGACGATGCCGACGGTGGTCAGGATCGCCAGCGAAGCCGCCAGGATCAGCAGCGCCAGCACGCCGCGCTCCACCACGTTGCGGGCGCGGAAGTCCTTGTGCGTGCGGCCGTAGGCCCAGACAAAGCCGCCAAGCGCCAGCAGCGCGACAACCACGGTCATTGCAGTTTTGCCGGTATGGGACAGGTTTCGGTAGGACTGGGCGGCACTCAGCACCTCGGGGCGCACGTCAGAGCCGAGGGCAACGCCAACCTCGCCCATCAGGGCGCGCAGGTCCTGCCCGCCGCCTGCGGCATCCCGCGCCTCACGGCGGGTCAAGAGGCCCTGCTCCACCGCCAGATCCAGCCCTTCGGCAACCCGGCGCACGTCGCTCATCACCAGGCCGATGGTGGTGTTTTCCGGCACGGCCTCTGCCGGGATCATGCTCGAGACGCGGTTCTCGATAATCAGCGGCTGGGCCAGCAGCCAGACGGCCAGCACCGCGATGGCCGGCACAAACGCGGCCAGCGCAACGTGGTAGCCATAATAGGACGGCAGCGAATGCAGGTCTCTTGCATCGCCCCCGGCGGTTCTGAGCGCGCGGCTGCGCCCCAGGTAGAAACCCGCTGCGGACAGCGCAAGCAGGAGAACAACGAGCCAGAAAGTGGGCATGGAGGGCTCCGTTAGGCGGTGACGGAAAGGGAAACAGCGTCGGGGACCGGGAAAAACAGCGCCGGGGCAGAAGGCTCCGCCCCGGCAAATCTTAGATCAGCGCGAAGCCTTAGGAGTTGCCGCCCATGACGGCTTCGTTTGCGACGGTTTCCTGAGTCTCGGCCAGTTCCGGGTCCGCGACCAGGCCGTATTCGGCCAGCGGGCCGTCTTCGCCTGCAACTTCGTCGGCGACGAAGAATTCAGCGTATTCCTTCAGGCCCGGGATCACGCCGATGTGGGCTTTCTTCACGTAGAAGAACAGCGGGCGGGACACCGGGTATTCGCCGGATGCGATGCTCTCGGTCGAGGGCACAACTCCGGACATGGTCGCAACCTGCAGCTTGTCGGTGTTGTTTTCATAGAAGGCCAGGCCAAAGACGCCGATGCCGTCCTTGTTGGACTCAATCCGGGCCAGGGTCTCGGTGTAGTCGCCGTCGATGTCGACCGACTTGCCGTCGGTGCGCAGGGCGATACAGGCCTTTTCAGCAGCTTTCTTGTCGCCGCCATTGGCTTCCTTGAAGGCTTCAAAGGCACCGGTTTCCTCGCAGCCCGCCAGGATCACCTTGTCTTCGAACACTTCGCGAGTGCCGTGCTTGGTGCCCGGAACAAAGGCCTGGATGTCGACAGCCGGGAAATCCGGGTTCACGTCGGCCCAGGTGGTGTTCGGGTTATTGGCCAGTTCGCCATCGACCAGGATCTTGTCGGACAGCGCCAGGAACCAGTCGGACGGGGTGAATTCGAAGGCGTCGGCGCTGCTGTCGGAGGCAAACACGATGCCGTCATAACCGATGCGGACCTCGATGATGTCGGTCACGCCGTTTTCGGCACAGGCGGCGATTTCCTTGTCCTTGATCTTGCGCGACGCATTGGCGACGTCGATGGTGTTTTCGCCGACACCTTCGCAGAACCGCTTCAGGCCCGCGGAGGAGCCGCCGGATTCCACAACCGGGGTCGGGAAGTCGAAGTTCTCGCCAAAGGCCTCAGCCACGATCGAGGCATAGGGCAGAACGGTCGACGAACCGGCAACCTGCACCTGGTCGCGCGCGGCTGCTGCGGTGGCAGAAACGGCGGAAATTGCCAGGGCGGAAGCGGTCAGTTTCACAAAGGACATTTTTGTCTCCATGAGTTTTCAATGTTCGATCACCCCTCGGTGACCTTGGCGCATCACCTAGAGGCCGCTGATGAGGCTTTTGTGACACCAGTGTAACAGGTTCATGACAAACCCGGTTCCGGCGGCAAAAAATGTGTCATGAATCAGCAAACCGCCGCCGGAGATGTCCGGCGGCGGCTTTTCACTTTGAGGATTTACGGCGGCGGTTATTCAGGGAGGATTACCGTAAAAACAGACCCTTGCCCCAATTCGCTATCGACCCGAAGGCGCCCGCGGTGGCGATTGACGATGTGTTTTACAATTGCCAGGCCCAGCCCGGTGCCGCCCATCTCGCGCGAGCGGTGGCTGTCGGCGCGATAAAAGCGTTCGGTCAGGCGCGGCAGGTGGACAGGGTCGATTCCCGGACCGTTGTCGATCACCTGAACGCGGGCGGCGGCGGCGCGCACCGCCGGGTCGCGGTCGGTACGGCTCAGCACCACCCGGACCTGGTCGCCGCCGTATTTCACCGCGTTTTCAACCAGATTGGTAAAGACCTGCTGCAACTGGTCCGGATCGCCCGTGACCGAAACCGCCTCGTCCGGAGCCTCCAGATTTATCTGCACGCCGCGGGCCTCTGCCACCGGCTGAAGCGTCTTGAGAGTCGAGGCCAGATGGCCGGTCAGATCGACGGTCTGCTTGGGCCGCACCCGTTCTTCGCTTTCCACCCGGTTCAGGGACAAGAGGTCGCCCACCAGCCGGTTCATCCGGCTCGCCTCGCCCTCCATGATCGCCAGGAAACGGTCGCGGGCCTGCGCGTCCTCCCGGGCCGGGCCGCGCAGGGTTTCGATGAAGCCGATCAGCGCGGTCAGCGGCGTGCGCAATTCGTGGCTGACATTGGCGACAAAATCGCGCCGCATCTGGCCTGCCTGCTCGCGTTCGGTGACGTCGTCGAAACAGGCCAGAACCGCGCCGCCGGCGACCGCGCCGATGCCGGGCACATAGCGCAGGGTGACCGCAAAGGTAGTATCCTGCGCACCGTCATTGGCAAGATGCTTGGCCACGCGCGGGCTGCGGTCGCGCAGGCAGCCCTCGATGGCGGCGGCCACGCTGGGCTGGCGCAGGATGGTGGCGAAATGGCGCCCCTTCACGCCCTGCCCCAGCAGCGCTGCGGCATCGGCATTCACCGCGATGAACCGCTCTGTCTGGTCCACCAGAACGGCCGGCAGCGGGATGGCCGCAAGAAATCCGTCAATCAGCTCCGTCGTCATCAGATCCCCGTCGTTGAGAGTGCGGCCTGCCTAGCGCCGCGATGTAAACGGCATGTGGCACCCCCGTTCAGCCAGCGCAAAATCCGGCAGGCGGCGGCTGATTACAGCGGTTTCATCTCTGCCCGGAAGCGGCGCATGTTGTCCTGATAGTGGAGCGCGCTTTGGGTAAGCTTCGCGGCCAGCGCGGCATCAACCTCCCGCACCACCTTGCCGGGGCTGCCCATGACCAGCGAGTTGTCGGGGATTTCCTTGTTCTCGGTGACCAGCGCGCCGGCGCCGATCAGGCAGTTCTTGCCGATCTTTGCGCCATTGAGGATGGTGGCGCCCATGCCGACCAGGGTGTTTTCGCCGATGGTGCAGCCGTGCAGCATCGCCTTGTGGCCGATGGTGCAGTTCTTGCCGATGGTCAGCGGATAGCCCGCATCAATGTGCATCACCACGTTTTCCTGCACGTTGGTGCCTTCGCAGATGCGGATCTCCTCGTGGTCGGCGCGGATGGTGACGCCGAACCAGACCGAAGACCCCGCCTCCATCACCACCTTGCCGATCAGATTGGCATCGGGGGCAACCCAGGTGTCCTCATGAATTTGCGGCTTGTCTTCTCCAAGTGCGTACAGGGTCATGACTGCTCCTCGAATTGGGTTTGCAGGGCGCGCACATGCTCCTGCAGCTTGGGCTGCTGGATCCGGCGCATCCGTTCGGCTTCGACGATGGTTTTCAGCTTGGCCTCGGTCTGGTCCAGGTCGTCGTTGACCAGCACGTAATCGTAATAGCCCCAGTGGCTGATCTCATCCCAGCTTTTCTGCATCCGCTTTGCGATCACCTCTTCGCTGTCCTGGGCGCGGGTTTCCAGGCGGCGGCGCAGCTCCGGGATCGAGGGCGGCAGGATGAAGATCGACAGCGCGTGCTTGCCGAGGTCCGAGTTGCGGATCTGGATCTCCCCCTGCCAGTCGACGTCGAACAGCACGTCCTGGCCGGCCTCGATGGTGTCCCTGACCGGGCCTGCGGGCGAGCCGTAGAAATTGCCGAAGACATGGGCGTGCTCCAGCATGCCGCCTTCGGCCACATTCTGGCGGAACTCGTCCTCGGACATGAAAAAGTACTCGCGGCCGTGCTCCTCGCCCGGGCGCGGGGCGCGGGTGGTGGCAGAGACCGAGAACTTGAGGCCCGGGTCCCAGGCCATCAGGCGGCGGGCCAGTGTGGATTTGCCTGCGCCCGAAGGCGATGAGAGGATGATCAAAAGGCCGCGGCGGTCCGCCATCTGGGCACTCCTTTTCTTATTCTATGTTCTGCACCTGCTCGCGCATCTGGTCGATCACGGTTTTCAGCTCAAGCCCCACCGCCGTCAAGGCGCTGTGCTGCGCTTTTGAACAGAGCGTGTTGGCCTCCCGGTTGAACTCCTGCATCAAAAAGTCGAGCTTGCGGCCTACCGCGCCGCCTTTGATCAGCAGATCGCGCGCGGCGCCGACATGGGCGCCGAGGCGGTCCAGTTCTTCGGTGACATCCGCCTTGACCGCAATCAGCGCCAGCTCCTGCGCCACCCGGTCCGGATCGGCGCCATCGGCGTTGTCCAGCACCCGGGCCAGATTGGCCTTGAAGGTCTCGGCCATTTTCACCTTGCGCTCATCGGCGCGGGCGCCCGCTTGGGCCGTCAGTGAGGCGACCTGCTCCAGCTGGCCGTTAAGGATTACGGCAAGCGCAGCGCCCTCGGCCTCGCGCATCTGCACGAATTCCGCCACAAGGGTTTCCAGTTCCTTGCTCAGCGCTTTCACCAGCGGCGCCGGATCGTCGTCGATTGCGGCCTGTTCCAGCACGCCCTTGAAGCCCAGCACCTCCGCGGCGGAGGCCGGGCGGATGCCGACCCGGTTCTGCTCGGCAATCGACTGCGCCTCGCCCAGGGCCTTGATCACCGACTGCAGGACCGCAGTGTTGATCTGGACCTGCGCGGCGCTGTCCTCGGTCCGGGTGATCCGCAGAGTCAATGATACATTGCCCCGCGCCAGCGCCTTGGACAAAACCGAACGGATATGGTTTTCAAGGCCTTCCAGCCAATCCGGCACCCGCAGCCGGATGTCCAGCCCCTTGGCATTGACCGAGCGGAGCTCCCAGCTCCAGCTGTGCTGCCCGGTGCTGCCCTGCGCCGAGGCAAAGGCGGTCATGCTGCGGATGGTCATGGGAAAGGCCCTCTCGTCGCTGGTGGTTGGACAGCTCTACTGTCTCAAAAGTATAGGGTGCAAGCGCAATCGCATAAACGCCGCTAGCCCTGCGCGTTAACCATTGCTTAAAGAAGTAGTCCAAATTTGAATTAGATTGTGGCATCTTAACTTCAGGGTAACCATACCGGCCCTAAGTGTTAACGCAGCCGCTGGCTGATGGGGACGCAAGGCACGCCGGGGTTGAAGGGGATATGAGATGTTTTTTGGCAGCCGCAGCGGCACTGAGATGACGAGCAGTCAGGACAAGGTTGTTTCCATGAACCGGTTCCGCAAAGGCGGGCCGCTGTCGCCGCTGCGCCAGGCTGAGGCCTATTGGACGGCCCTGCGGCGCGGCGATGATGTGCCGAGCCGGTCCCAGATCGACCCGCGCGGGCTGGAGAACATCCTGAGCCACACCTTTATCCTGGAACGGATCGCACCGGGCATTGCCCGGTTCCGCCTGGCCGGGTCGCTGGTGAACGGCATGGCCGGCATGGAGGTGCGCGGCATGCCGATCACCGCCTTCTTCACCACCGACGCGCGCAAGCAGCTGAGCTCGGCGATGGAGCATATGTTCGAAACGCCCGCAATCGTGGAGCTGGAACTGCAGATCGAAGCGCCGCGCCTGCGCAGCCCGCGCGAGGCCCGGATGCTGATGCTGCCGCTGCGCAGCGATCTGGGTGACATCAGCCGGGTTCTGGGTGTGCTGGTGGCGGATGACGGCGAAACGGTCACCTCGCAGCGGTTTTCGATCTCCTCGATCGAAATGCGCGCGGTCGGCAAGGCAACCGGCACCGCCGGATTCAAGGCCAAGCCGCGGCCTGATGCCGCCACGCCTGCCGCCAAGGAAGAGCGCCGCGATGTGAACCGGCCCAACCCGGGATTTGCCGAGACCCAGGCGCGGTTCAAGCCGGAGCGGTCCATTCTGGATGAGGCCAAGGCGCTGCTGGAGCGCAGCCGCGCGGCCAGACCCGCGGCACCGGCGGATGCGCCCGCGGCGGCACCGGCCAAACCCAAGGGCGCACCGCATCTGCGCCTGGTGGTCAGCCGCGACTGACAGGCCGCACCGCATAGCTGTTTTCATTCAAGTACAAGGTCATAGCACTTGAATTGACTGCGCCCCGAGGGAGAACCCCGGGGCGCTTTTTTTGGTGTCGGAGCCTAGCGGGAAGGCCGCGAACCCGCGGCCTGCCTGGTGTCAGTCGGCCTGACGGGCGCTCTGTGCAGCGCGCAGGGCGGACAGTTCCTCTGCCACCAGGAAGGCCAGTTCCAGCGACTGGCTGGCATTCAGGCGCGGATCGCAGGCGGTGTGGTAGCGGTCGCTCAGGTCTTCCTCGGTCACGGCGCGGACGCCGCCGGTGCATTCGGTCACGTCCTGGCCGGTCATCTCGAAATGCACGCCGCCGGGCACGGTGCCCTCGGCCTTGTGGACGCCGAAGAAGTCGCGCACTTCGCGCAGCACGCTGTCGAAGGGGCGGGTTTTGTAACCGGTGGAGGACTTGATGGTATTGCCGTGCATCGGGTCGCAGACCCAGGTCACCTTGGCGCCCTCTTCCTTGACCGCCTTGATCAGCCGCGGCAGATGCTCGCCTGCCTTGCCGGCGCCGAAACGGGCGATCAGGGTCAGCTTGCCTTCTTCATTCTCGGGGTTCAGGCGCGCCATCAGCACCTTCAGGTCCTCGGCGGTGGTGCTCGGGCCGCATTTGAGGCCGATCGGGTTCAGTACGCCGCGGCAGAATTCCACATGGGCGCCGTCGGGCTGCCGGGTGCGGTCGCCGATCCAGATCATGTGGCCGGAGCCGGCCAGCCATTTGCCGGAGGTGGAATCGAGACGGGTCAGCGCCTCTTCATATTCCAGCAGCAGGCTTTCATGGCTGGTGTAGAACTCGACAGTGGAGAATTCATGGGTGGTGTCGGCATTGATCCCGGCAGCCGCCATAAAGTCGATGGTGTCCTGGATGCGGGTCGCGATCTCGCTGTATTTCTGCACTTCCTGTTCATCGGTGAAGCCCAGTGTCCAGGAATGCACCCGGCTCATGTCGGCAAAACCGCCGGTCGAGAAGGCGCGCAGCAGGTTCAGGGTTGCGGCGGCCTGGGTATAGGCCTGCAGCATCTTGCTGGGATCGGGAATGCGGGCGCCGGGCGTGAAGGCGAGTTCATTGATGATATCGCCGCGGTAGCTGGGCAGCTCGACCCCATCGATGATTTCGGTCGGCGCGCTGCGCGGCTTGGCGAACTGGCCGGCCATGCGGCCCACCTTCACCACCGGCACCTTGGCGCCATAGGTCAGCACCATCGCCATCTGCAGCATCACCTTGAAGGTGTCGCGGATCGCATCGGCGCTGAACTGGTCGAAGCTTTCGGCGCAGTCGCCGCCCTGCAGCAGAAACGCCTCGCCGCGGCCCGCAGCGCCCAGATGCTGCTTGAGGCGGCGCGCCTCACCGGCGAACACCAGCGGAGGATATTTGGAAAGCTGAGCCTCGACAGCGTTCAGCGCTGCCGGATCAGTATAGTCCGGCATCTGAACCCGCGGCTTGCTGCGCCAGTCCGATTTTTGCCATTCGCTCATGACTTTTTCTCCGCATCAGAGGACTTTAGAAATTATTGGAAGCTCTATACAAAATCCGTACCTTGGAGGCCAGTTTAGAATTGCGCCTACTTGACCCGGCGTCCATCCTGTGAACACGGTTTTCTGACCTGCCGCGGAGCCCGCTCCCGCGGCCCGACTTGTTTCTTGAAGGACCCCGCCATGCAGACGTCACGCAAGCCTGCTGATTCTGGATTTGAAGCCGGCCAGCCGAGAAGGTTTGTCTTTGTGCTGCTCGACAAGTTCACGATGCTGTCCTTTGCATCGGCTGTCGAGTGCCTGCGGATCGCAAACCGGATGTATGGCGAGGACATGTACTCCTGGACCCTGGTGGGCGAAGGCGGCGAGAATGTTACCTGCTCTGCCGGAACCACGTTTCATCTGGATGACGATCTGATCGAGCTGCGCCGCGACGACGTGGTGATGCTGTGCTCCGGCATTGACGTGCAGGAGGCCACAACCAAGAAACTGCTGGCCTGGCTGCGCCGCGAGGCCCGCAAGGGGCTGACCGTGGGCGGGTTGTGCACGGCCTCTTATACCATGGCCAAAGCCGGGCTGCTGGACGGCAAACGGGCCACCATCCATTGGGAAAACGCCGACAGCTTTGCCGAGGAGTTCGACGAGGTCGACCTGACCAAATCGGTGTTTGTTATCGACGGCAACCGGGTGTCAACCGCCGGGGGCACATCGTCGATCGACCTGATGCTTAAGCTGATTGCCAACGACCACGGCGAGGAACTGGCGAATGCGGTGGCGGACCAGCTGATCTATTCCTCGATCCGCACCGACCAGGACACCCAGCGGCTGTCGATCCCGACCCGGATCGGCGTGCGCCACCCCAAGCTGTCGATGGTGATCCAGATGATGGAAGCCAACATCGAAGAGCCGATAAGCCCGTCGATCCTGGCGCAGGACGTGGGCATGTCGACCCGCCAGCTGGAGCGGCTGTTCCGCCGCTACCTGAACCGCTCGCCCAAGCGCTATTACATGGAGTTGCGGCTGCAGAAGGCGCGCAACCTCTTGATGCAGACCGACATGAGCGTGATTAACGTGGCGCTGGCCTGCGGCTTTGCCTCGCCGTCGCATTTCTCCAAATGCTACCGCGCCCATTACGACACCACCCCCTACCGCGAGCGCGGCAGCAAGGCGGCGGCGTATAAGGCCTGAACGGCTGCAGACTGCTCTGTCTAACGGGACAGTCTGAAAACCGCGCCCTCCGTTTCCGAGGCGAACCAGATGCTGCCATCGGGCGCTTCCTGCACGTCGCGGATGCGGCCTGTCTCGCTGCTTTGCAATTGCTCCACCTCCTTCAGGGGCGCACCTGACAGGCGGGCGATGTAGTCGAACTTCAGCGAGCCGACGAAAACATCGCCGCGCCACTCAGGCCACATGCGGCCGGAATATATCATCATGCCGGAGGGCGCGATGGAGGGGTCCCAGTACCACTGCGGCTGCTCCATGCCGGGTTTGGCGGTGCCCTCGCCGATCCGCGCGCCGGAATAATGGCGCCCGTAGGAGACCACCGGCCAGCCGTAATTGGCGCCTTTGCGGACACGGTTGACCTCATCACCGCCCTTGGCGCCATGTTCAGCGACCCACAGGTTACCTTGCAGGTCCAGCGCCATGCCCTGCGGGTTCCGGTGCCCGTAGGACCAGATTTCCGGCTGGGCGTCTTGCCTGCCGGTAAACGGGTTGCTGGCGGGCACCGTGCCGTCGCGGTTGATCCGCACCACCGATCCCTGGTGCAGCCGCAGGTTCTGGGCGCTGGGGCGGTCGCCGCGCTCCCCCAGCGAAAGGAACAGGGTGCCGTCGCGCGCCTCCACCACGCGGGCGCCGAAATGCCGGCCGCCGCGGGACCCAGGCGCGGCCTCGAACAGCAGCCTGACACCGTTCAGCTGCGTATTGTCCCGGCTAAGCTTGCCAACGGCCAGGGCGGTGCCGGCCCCGCGCCCCTGGCGCTTGGCGTAGGTCAGGAAAACCTCGCGGCTGCTGGCAAAGTCGCGCGGCACCATGACATCCAGCAGCCCACCCTGGCCCTCGGCGGCCACTGCAGGCGTGCCGCTGACGCGCTGCTTTTGCCCGCCCTGCACATGGAACAGCTGGCCGTCCCGCTCTGTCACCAAAAGGCCGCCGTCCGGCAGAAACGCAAACGCCCAGGGCACATCAAACCCCGCAGCCATCCGGGTGACGCGCAGCGTTCCCTGGCTGCTGGAGAGAGTTTCTGCACGCGCGGCCGTGCAAACCGCCATCAGCGCCAGGGTAAGCGTCACGGGGCGAAGCAGCTGTAACATTGAGGTCTTTTCCTTCTGCTGATTCCGCGGTAAATCCACGCCGGCGCTGCATCCGGGGATCAAGAGGAGGAGCAGCGCGAAACAGGCGGCCCGAGGAATATTGTTCCGGTTCAATAAGACTTTTCTTTTTCAACCGGCTTGCCTAGGGTCCGATGTGAACATTTTTGTTCCAACAATGGGAGTTCTCAAATGAAAAAACTGCTGATGGCCACTGCGGCCGCTGCGCTGACGGCTGGCACCGCATTTGCTGGCGGCCATGCGAAGGAAGTGAAACTGGGCGTGCTGTTCGGCTTCACCGGCCCGATTGAATCGCTGGCCCCGGCCATGGGTGCCGGCGCCGAGCTGGCCATGGAAGAGGTCACCAAGTCGGGCAAGCTTTTGGACAGCGCCACCGTGACCCCGGTCCGCGCTGACACCGGCTGCATCGACAACGGCCTGGCAGTGGCAAACGGCGAAAAGCTGGTGGCAGAGGGCGTGAACGGCATCATCGGCGGCGACTGCTCCGGTGTGACCGGTGCCATCCTGCAGAACGTGGCGATTCCGAACGGCATGGTGATGATCTCGCCGTCGGCCACCTCGCCCGGCCTGTCGTCCATGGAAGACAACGGCCTGTTCTTCCGCACCTCGCCGTCGGACGCGCGCGAAGGCCAGGTGATGGCCGAGATCCTGAAGGAGCGCGGCATCAACTCGATCGCGCTGACCTACACCAACAACGATTATGGCAAGGGCCTGGCGGACGCGATCAAAACCTCCTTCGAAGAGGTTGGCGGCGAAGTCACCATCGTGACCGCGCATGAAGACGGCAAGGGCGACTATTCCGCTGAAGTCGGCGCGCTGGCCTCGGCTGGCGGCGACATTCTGGTGGTTGCGGGCTATCTGGACCAGGGCGGCCTGGGCATCATCCAGGGCGCGCTGGATTCCGGTGCGTTTGAAACCTTTGGCCTGCCCGGCGGCATGATCGGCGACACCCTGCCCCAGAACGTCGGCCAGGATCTGGACGGCTCCTTCGGCCAGATTGCCGGTTCCGACAGCAAAGGCGCGGAAATCTTTGCCGAAATGGCAAAAGAGCGCGGCTTTGACGGCACCTCCGCCTATGCGTCTGAATCCTATGACGCAGCAGCGCTGTTCCTGCTGGCGATGCAGGCTGCCAACTCCACCAACCCGGCGGATTATGTCGGCAAGATCCTGGACGTGGCCAACGCCCCGGGCGAGCCGATCAACCCGGGCGAGCTGGGCAAGGCGCTGGAAATCCTCGCCGCTGGCGGTGAGATCGACTACCAGGGCGCAACCGGTGTTGAGCTGATCGGCCCGGGTGAGAGCGCAGGCTCCTACCGCGAGATCGAAGTGAAGGACGGCAAGAACGAAACCCTTCGCTTCCGCTGATAAGCAACGGAAAAGCAACCAAAAAAGAACAGCCCGGGTTTCGCCCGGGCTGTTCCAAATTAAAAACGCCGCAAAAACTGCGGCAGGGGATGTAATGACATGATCGTCGTCGAGGACTTGCACAAGCACTTCGGCGGGTTCCACGCGGTGGATGGCGCTTCGCTGGAAATCGCTAAGGGGTCCATAACCGGTTTGATCGGCCCGAACGGTGCCGGGAAAACCACACTTTTCAACGTTATCGCGGGTGTTCTGGAACCAACCTCTGGCCGGGTCACAATGGACGGTGAGGACATCACCGGCCTGCCCCCGCATGAGCTGTTCCACAAGGGCCTGCTGCGCACCTTCCAGATCGCGCATGAGTTCTCCTCGATGACCTGCCGGGAAAACCTGATGATGGTGCCCGGCGCGCAGTCGGGGGAAAGCCTGTGGAACACCTGGTTCGGCCGCAAGCGGATCGCCGACGAGGAACGCGCACTGCGGGCCAAGGCCGACGAGGTGCTGGAGTTCCTGACCATCAGCCACATCGCGGACCTGAAGGCAGGCCAGGTGTCCGGCGGCCAGAAAAAGCTGCTGGAGCTGGGCCGCACCATGATGGTGGACGCCAAGATCGTCTTCCTGGACGAGGTTGGCGCCGGCGTGAACCGCACCCTGCTTTATACCATCGCCGATGCGATCAAGCGCCTGAACGAGGAGCGCGGCTACACCTTCGTCGTCATCGAACACGACATGGAATTCATCGGCCGCCTGTGCGACCCGGTGATCTGCATGGCCGAGGGCAAGAAGCTGGCCGAGGGCACCCTGGACGAGATCAAGGCAAACGAGCATGTGATCGAGGCCTATCTGGGCACCGGTCTGAAAAACAAGGACAAGCTGGAGGCGGACGCATGAGCGACAACCCCTACCAGGACGATCACGGCAACAAGGACGCCTCGATCACCAACCTGAAAGGCGTGGGCACGATGCAGCCCGCCCATCTGAAAAGCGGCCCTGTCCGCAAGGTCGAGGGTGGCCCGTTCCTGATCGGCGACACCATGACCGGCGGCTACGGCCGGGGTCCGGACATCCTGCACGACTGCACCATTGCGGTCGACAAGGGCGAGATCGCGGTGATCGTCGGCCCGAACGGCGCCGGTAAGTCGACCGCGATGAAGGCGGTGTTCGGGATGCTGAACGTGCGCTCCGGCTCCGTCCGGCTGGACGGCGAGGACATCACCCAGCTGACCCCGCAGGACCGGGTGATCAAGGGCATGGGATTTGTGCCCCAGACCAGCAACATCTTCACCTCGATGACGGTGGAGGAGAACCTGGAGATGGGCGCGTTTATCCGCACCGATGATTTCCGGTACACGATGGAGCAGGTCTATGATCTGTTCCCGATCCTGCGCGACAAGCGCAACCAGCCGGCCGGTGAGCTATCCGGCGGCCAGCGCCAGCAGGTGGCGGTGGGCCGCGCGCTGATGACCAAGCCGAAGGTTCTGATGCTGGACGAGCCGACGGCGGGTGTGTCCCCCATCGTGATGGATGAGCTGTTCGACCGCATCATTGAGGTCGCCCGCACCGGGCTGCCGATCCTGATGGTGGAGCAGAACGCCAAGCAAGCGCTTGAGATCGCGGACAAAGGCTATGTCCTGGTGCAGGGGCGCAATGCCTTTACCGGCACCGGCAAGGAGCTGCTGGCCGATCCCGAAGTGCGCAAGTCGTTCTTGGGGGGGTGATAGATGTTCTTATCCCTGTTAATTCGCCGCGCCGGATTGCTTAGTGTTTTGAGCGCAGGCGCAATCCTTGCGGATTCCACCGTACTCCAAGCTGCTCCACTGCAGCACAGCTGCCTCTTTGATCACGTTGCAAAAGTAACAAAAGAAGGCATGCAGAGGGCTGACGTGTCCTTGCGGGTAACTGTTGCTCGCCGAAAACGCAGTGGACGCGTGATCGTGGATGGCAGCGGCGACTATAAGGCCCGTGCGAAGTCTTTCGATAACGGTGCTGTCGAGTACTTCTTCAAGACAGGCGTCTCGAAAGAAACAATCACTATAAGCCCGCAAGGCGAAGCCCTCTGGGACATCCGGTTCAGAAATGAGGATTACATGGTTTATGTCGGAACCTGCGGCGCAGTAGAGGTGTCTTCCTGATGGATCTTCTCAACGCCCTCGTGGCGCTTACCAACTTTGTTATCGTCCCCGGGCTGGCCTATGGCAGCCAGCTGGCGCTTGGCGCGCTGGGGGTGACACTGATTTACGGGATCCTGCGATTCTCCAACTTTGCCCATGGCGACACCATGGCGTTCGGCGCCATGGTCACCATCCTGTTCACCTGGCTGTTCCAGTCCGTGGGGCTGAGCGCAGGGCCGCTGCCGACCGCGCTGCTGGCGCTGCCGTTTGGCATTCTGGGCACCATTGCGCTGATGCTGCTTACCGACCGGACCGTCTACCGGTTCTACCGCCAGCAAAAGGCGAAGCCCGTGATCTTCGTCATGGTCTCGCTCGGCGTGATGTTCATGATGAACGGCATCGTGCGCTTCATCATCGGGCCGGGCGATCAGCGCTTTACCGATGGCGAACGCTTCGTGATCTCGGCGCGGACCTTCAAGAAGCTCACCGGTCTGCAGGAAGGCCTGGCGATCAAGACCACCGAGGCGCTGACCGTGATCACCGCGGTGATCGTGGTGGCGGTGCTGTTCTGGTTCCTGAACAAGACCCGCACCGGCAAATCGATGCGGGCCTACTCGGACAACGAGGATCTGGCGCTGCTCTCCGGCATCAACCCGGAGCGCGTGGTGATGTACACCTGGATGATCGTGGCGGCGCTGGCGACCATTGCGGGAGTTCTCTATGGCCTCGACAAATCGTTCAAGCCGTTCACCTATTTCCAGCTGCTGCTGCCGATCTTTGCCTCAGCCATTGTGGGCGGCCTCGGCAACCCGATCGGGGCCATCGCCGGCGGATTCATCATCGCCTTCTCCGAGGTGACGATCACCTATGCCTGGAAAAAGGTTCTGACCTACGGCCTGCCGGACAGCCTGGCGCCTGACGGGCTGGTTCAGCTCCTCAGCACCGACTACAAGTTCGCGGTTTCCTTCGCGATCCTGATTGTCGTCCTCCTGTTCAAGCCCACCGGCCTTTTCAAAGGGAAAGCGGTATGACCGATACTATGAAACATACGCTTCTTTTCGTCTTTGTCGGCGTGATGATCCTGCTGGAAGGCATGACCGACTTCCTGTTCTTCTCCGGCTCCTGGAACTCGGCGCTGGTGATCCTGAACATGGGGCTGATCTCGGCCATCATGGCCATCGGGGTGAACATCCAGTGGGGCTTTGCCGGGCTGTTCAACGTCGGCATCATGGGCTTTACCGCGCTTGGCGGGCTGGCCGTGGTGCTGGTGTCGACACCGGTGATCCCGGCGGCCTGGTCGTCGGGCGGCGTCAGCATCGTGATGGCCCTGGTGATGGGCGCGCTGACGGTTGTGGCCGCGGTGATGATCACCAAGTTCATGCCCGCAGGAAAACTGCGTGCGCTGGTGCTGGCCGTTGTGCTGATCGCGGGCTTCTTCGTCTACCGCGCGATCTTCGATCCGGCGGTCGGCTCGGTCGAGGCGATCAACCCCGCGCTGCAGGGCAATATCGGCGGCCTGGGCCTGCCGGTGCTGCTGGCCTGGCCCGCTGGCGGCCTGCTGGCAGCCGGTGCCGCCTGGCTGATCGGCAAGACCGCCCTGGGCCTGCGCTCCGACTACCTGGCGATTGCCACGCTGGGCATTGCCGAGATCATCATCGCAGTCCTGAAGAACGAGGACTGGCTGTCGCGCGGCGTGAAGAACGTGGTCGGCCTGCCCCGTCCGCTGCCCTATGAGGTGGATCTGCAAAACGATCCGTCCTTTGTGGAGCGTGCGGCAAGCTGGGGCATGGACCCTGTCACCGCCTCGACCGTTTACGTGAAGGCGGGCTATGCGCTGATGTTCACGGTGGTGCTGCTGGCGCTTCTGTGGATGGCGCAGATGGCGCTGAAAAGCCCCTGGGGCCGGATGATGCGCGCGATCCGCGACAACGAGACGGCAGCAGAAGCGATGGGCAAGGACGTCACCCGCCGCCACCTGCAGATCTTCGTGATCGGCTCCGCCATCTGCGGCATTGCCGGCGCGATGATGACCACGCTGGACAGCCAGATGACTCCGGGCACCTACAACCCGTTGCGCTTCACCTTCCTGATTTGGGTGATGGTGATCGTCGGCGGTTCCGGCAACAACTTCGGCGCGGTGCTGGGCGGCATGCTGATCTGGTTCTTCTGGATCAAAGTGGAGCCGATGGGTATCCTGCTGATGGAGCTGGTGACCTCTGGCATGGCCGAGGGCAGCGCGCTGAAGGGGCATCTGATGGAGAGCGCCTCGCATATGCGGCTGTTCACAATGGGCCTGATCCTGCTTCTGGTGCTGAGGTTCAGCCCGCGGGGCCTGATCCCGGAGAAATAGGCAACGGCTTTGGGATCGCTCTTGTGCAACACAGCCTGCAAAAGAAAACTGCAAAGGGGGCCGCGGCGAAAGCTGCGGCCCTTGTTTTTCTGGCGCTTCTGGCCGCGCCTTTCAGCTATTACGCCGCCGTGTTCGGGATCGAGGGGCTGGGCGGCGGCCCGCAGAGAGACAGCTATCTGTTCGTTCCGGGCGCTGCTTGGTCCAATGCCGCCATCTCTGTGCACATGCTGATCGGGGCCGCCCTGCCAGTTCTGGCGCCGCTGCAGCTGGGTCTGGGCCTCAGCGGGCGCCTGCCCGCGCTGCACAGATGGCTGGGCCGCCTTCTTATCCTGGCGGCCTGCGTGACGGCGGCGGGCGGGCTGGCCTTTACCGCCTGGCAGGGCACGATTGGCGGCTGGCCGATGGACATAGGGTTTTCGGTCTATGGCCTGTTGCTGCTGACCGCGGCCCTGGAAACCGCCCGCCTGGCGCGGCAAGGCCAGACCGCCCGCCACCGCAGGTGGGCGCTTCGGCTGCTGGTCCTTGCGATGGGGTCCTGGCTGTACCGGGTTCAATACGGGCTGTGGGCGCTGGCCACCGGCGGGGCCGCATCGAACCCGCAGTTCACCGGCGGGTTCGATCTGTTCATGAATGCGGGCTTTTACCTGCCCTGGCTGCTGCTGCTGGAGCTTATCCTGAGGCGCCGCCCTAGCGCCCCCTGAACAGGCTGCCGAGGATTCCGCGGACGATGCGGCGGCCCGTTGTCCCTTTCAGCTCCTTGATCACCGCTTCCGACATCGCCGAGGTAAAGGTGTCTTTCTCGCGGTAAGAGCGCGAGGTTGACCGGCTGACCCGGGTTCCCGAATAGCGGCGGGCGGCGTTGAATTCCCGCGCCATCGGCTGCGCCGACTCTTCGGCCTCGGTTTCCGAGGTTTCGGCCTCCTGCGCGGCTGTTTGCGCCCGCTGCGCCAGGATCTCATAAGCCGAACGGCGGTCCACCGGGGTGTCGTATTTTCCTGCCATATCGGACGCTTTCAAAATGGCTGCCCGCTCTTGTTCCGTGATTGGCCCCAGCTGGGTGCTGGGCGGGCGGATCAGTGTCCGCTCCACCACACCGGGCACCCCCTTCTTTTGCAGCATCGAGGTGACCGCCTCGCCCACGCCCACCTCGCGGATGGCGTCCTCGGTCGGGAACCGGGGGTTCTCGCGGTAGGTCCCGGCAGCCAGCCGCAGGTTCTTTCGGTCCTTGGCGGTGAAGGCACGCAGCGCGTGCTGGATGCGGTTGCCAAGCTGGCCCAGAATATCCTCCGGCACGTCGGCCGGGTTCTGAGTGATGAAATACACTCCCACGCCTTTGGAGCGGATCAGGCGGGCCACCTGCTCCACCTTGTCGATCAGCGCCTTGGGCGCGTCGTCAAACAGCAGGTGCGCCTCGTCAAAGAAGAACACCAGCCGCGGCTTGTCCGGGTCCCCGACCTCCGGCAGCTCCTCGAACAGCTCGCTGAGCAGCCACAGCAGAAACGTCGCATAGAGGCCCGGCGCCGCCATCAGCTTGTCCGCAGCCAGGATATTGACCATGCCCTTGCCGGCCTCATCGCAGCGCATCAGGTCGCTCAGCGCCAGGGCAGGTTCCCCGAACAGGCCCGCGCCGCCCTGGTTCTCCAGCACCAGCAGACGGCGCTGAATTGCGCCGATCGACGCGGTCGAGACATTGCCATAGCGCAGCGACAGCTGGCTGCGGTTCTCGCCGGTCCAGACCAGCAGCGCCTGCAAGTCCTTCAGATCCAGCAGCGGCAGCCCCTCATCGTCGGCCAGCCGGAAAGCGATGTTCAGGATGCCTTCCTGCGCCTCGCTCAGCTCCAAGAGGCGCGCCAGCAGCAACGGGCCCATTTCGGCCACCGTGGTGCGCACTGGATGCCCCTGCGCGCCATAAAGGTCCCAGAACGTGACCGGACAGGCATGGTAGCCATAGCCGGTAAAACCGATCTTCTCCGCCCGGGCCGTAAAGGCGCTGTGCAGCTTGTGGCTGTCCGAGCCCGCCTTTGCCAGGCCAGACAGGTCCCCCTTCACATCCGACAGGATCACCGGCACGCCGGCATTGGAAAACCCTTCGGCCAGGATCTGCAGCGTCACCGTCTTTCCGGTGCCGGTTGCGCCGGCGATCAGCCCGTGGCGGTTGGCATATTTCAAGGCCAGCCCCTGCGGCGTCCCGTAATCCTCGCCGCCGCCGCCCAGAAATACCTGTTCTGTCATGCCTCGCTCCTGCCTGTGTGTTCTGCCTGTGGATAACAATACAACGTTAACTTTTCCGTGCGATAGTCAATCTTGCCCGCCCCTGCACTTGCGGTTGCCGCGGCGGACATTTCCTCCCTGTCAGACTGGCCGTGCCTTGTGCACGGCCTCCTTTTTTCCAGCGCAGCTGCCTGTAAAACAGGCACCCCGGCCGGCATCCCGCCGCAATCGCCGGCTATTTTCGCCAAATCAGGGCCGCACTGCATTTTTTTGAAGTTGCATGTTGACCGATGGCCAGCCCTTTCGTAACGTCCTACGCAATAACTAAGTCGGCCAGTCCGACGGGGAGACGCAAATACGAAAAAGGGAACCAGCGGGTTCCCTTTTTTGTTCTTAATCAGCAACTTCCATGGTTGAGGCAGATTGAGCGGTTTTCCCCGCAGATCGCCTGATATTAACCTGACACTGCCCGGGCAGCGTGTTACACGCAAAAGCAGCGTCTGTAGAAAAATGAGGCATTCATGTTGAAGTCCCTGACCCCGATCACGCTGGCCGCACTGCTGGCCATGACCGCACCGCTGGCAGCGCAGGAAACAGCGGCGGAAGAGGAGACCGCCGGGGCGGAAACCGCAGAACAGGCTGACCAACAGTCCGAACAACAGGCTGAGCAAGGCGAAAAAGCGGAATCGTCCGCGGACGATATTCTGGATCTTGGCGAACCGGTCAGCACCGACCCGCAACTGGGCCAGCGCTATTCCAAAGAAAAGCACGGCGACTGGGATCTGGCCTGCATCAAGACCGAGAGCGAGACCGACCCCTGCTCGCTGCTGCAGGTTCTGGCGGGTCCGCAAGGCAATCCGATTGCAGAGGTGTCGCTGTTCCGGATTGACCAGCAAGGCGGCCAGGCGGTTGCCGGCGCCACCGTGATCGTGCCGCTGGAAACCCTGCTGCCGGCCGCGCTGACCATCTCGATCGACGGCGCACCGGCCAAGCGTTACAACTATTCCTTCTGCAACCAGCTGGGCTGCGTGGCGCAGATCGGCCTGACCCAAGGCGATATCGACGCCTTCAAGAAAGGCAAGCAAGCCACGCTGTCGCTGCGCCCGGCGCCTGCACCGGATCAGGTGGTGGAGATGAAGCTGTCGCTGAGCGGCTTCACCGCAGGATATGACGTGGTGGACGTGGTCAAGCAGTAACGCTGGCACCTTCCCGAAACCGGAACGCCGCGCGCCCCTGGGGGCCGCGGCGTTTTCCGTTTGCCGGCCCTCAGACCCTGCGCAGGGCCAGCACCGCGTTCAGCCCGCCAAAGGCAAAAGCATTGGACAGCGCCACATCGACCCGTGCCTCGCGCGCCTCGTTCGGGACCACATCCAGGGCGCATTCCGGATCCGGCTCCTCATAGCTGATGGTCGGGGCAATCACCCCGTCGCGCAGCGCCATGATGCAGGCCAGCAGCTCCACCGCGCCGGTGCCGCCGATCAGGTGGCCGTGCATGGATTTGGTTGAGGAGATCATCAGGCTGTCGGCATGGGGGCCGAACACATCCGCCACCGCGGCGCATTCGGTTTTGTCGTTGGCCGCGGTGCCGGTGCCATGCGCGTTGATATAGCCGACCTCGGACGCGTTGACGCGGGCATCCTGCAGCGCCCCGGCAATCGCCCGCGCGGCGCCCTGCTTGCTGGGCATGACAATATCAGCAGCGTCCGAAGACATGGCGAAACCGATGACTTCGCACAGAATTTCTGCGCCGCGCGCTTTGGCGTGGTCATATTCCTCGAACACGAACACGCCGGCCCCTTCACCCTGAACCATGCCGTTGCGGTTGGCGCTGAACGGACGGCAGGCGTCCTTGGACATCACCCTCAGCCCCTCCCAGGCCTTCACGCCGCCAAAGCACAGCATTGATTCCGAACCGCCGGTGATCATCACCGGGCTCATGCCCGAGCGCACCATCTGGAACGCCTGCGCCATCGCATGGTTGGAGGAAGCGCAAGCGGTGGAAACGGTGAAGCTGGGGCCTTTGAGGTTGAACTGCATCGACACGTGGCCGGCCGCGGCATTGTTCATCAGCTTGGGCACCACAAAGGGATGCACCCGGTTCTTGCCGTCCTCGTAAACGCTGCGGTAATTCTCATCCAGCGTTTGCATGCCGCCGCCGGAGTTGCCCAGAACCACCCCGGCTTTGGCTGACAATTCGCCATGAAACTCCAGCCCGGACTGCGCGATGGCTTCCTTGGCGGCGGTCAGGGTGAACTGCGTGAAGCGGTCATACAGGCTCATCTGCTGGCGGTTGAACCGGCCTTCGGCCTCAAACCCGCGGACCTGGCCGCCGATGCGGATCGCCAGCCGCTCCACATCGCGGAATTCCAGCTCGCCGATGCCGCAGCGGCCTTCGCGCATGGCTTCCAGCGTGGCGGGCACGGAATGGCCCAGTGCATTGATGGTCCCGGCCCCGGTAATGACAACGCGCTTCATGAGGGGGCTTAGGCCTTTTCCAGGATCAGCTTGTCGATGCCCGCGACGATGGCCGCCACAGTGGAGATGTCGAAATCGCTTTTCCCGGGCTCGTTGGCATTGAAGGGAATTGAAATGTCGAATTCCTCTTCAATGGCAAAGATGCTTTCGACCAGCCCCAGGCTGTCGATGCCAAGATCCTCCAAGGTGCTGTCGAGGGTCACATCCGACGGCTCCAGAACCGCCTGTTCGGCAATGATTGCAATGACCTTGTCCTGCGTGCTCATGTAAGGATCCCCGATTTTCTGCCTGGCGCTGATGTAGGTATTCGGCCGTTACTTGAAAACAGCCTTTTTTAACAATTCGATGTCACGCATCAGACGCGGCAGGCGGCGCTGTGCTTTATACATCTCAGTATGGGTCTCCATCTTGACGCCCGGATAGCCCATGATCACCCGGCCGGCGGGCACATTCGACAGGATCTTGGTGCCGCCGCCGGCAATCACGCCGTCGCCGATGAAGATATTGTCGACCACACCGGTCTGCCCCCCCAGCACAACGTTGTTGCCAATGTCCACTGAGCCGGACACCCCGGTCTGGCCGCACAGCAGGCAGTCGTTGCCGACGCGGGTGTTGTGGCCGACGTGAACCAGGTTATCAAGCTTGCTGCCGTGGCCGATCACGGTGTCGCGGATGGTGCCGTTGTCGATTGTGCAGTTGGAGCCGAGCTCTACATCATCGCCGATGGTGACGGCCCCCAGGGAATGAATGCGGACCCAGGATTGCGCCTTGGCCTCGCCCTGATCGCCCAGGGTCTTGCGGGCGTTTTCGGCGCCCGACACTTCCGGCGTCACATAGGAGAACCCGTCGCCGCCGACCCGCGCGCCCGGCTGGGCGCGGAAGCGGTCGCCGATGGTGGCGCGGGCGCCGATCGAGACCATCTCGCGCAGCTGGGCCTCCGTGCCGATCACCGCATCCGCCCCGATATAGCAGTGCGGGCCGATCACGGACCCCGCGCCGATCTTTGCGCCGGCTGCAACAACCGCCAGCGGCCCGACGGAGACGCCCTCGCCCAGTTCGGCGCTGGGATCGACAACGGCGGAGGGGTGGATGCCGGAGGGAAACCCCTGGCCGCGGTCCAGCATGGCGGTCACGCCGGACATGGTCATCCGCGGGCGCGGGGCAAAGATGGCGGCCTTAAGCCCGAAGGACTTCCAGTCCGCGCCTTCCCACAGCACCGCAGCCTGCGCGTTGCCTGCCTTCAGGCCTTCGGCGTATTTCGGCGCCATCGCCATGGCAATCTGGCCGGCTTCGGCATCCTGCGGTTCAGCCGCGCCTGCAATCTGCAGGTCCAGGTCGCCCTGGGCTTCGGCGCCCAGGGACTCGGCGATCTGGCGGATTGTGAACATGGCAGGCCCTTTCAGAATAATCCTGTATGGGCCCGGTATTTACCCTTGAACGCTGGGCAGCACCACCCCTGCCCGTTCCAGTGCAGCCCAGATCTTGGCGTCGCGGCCATAGACATCGCGGCGGAATTCGGCACGGCCTTTGCTGGACACCACCGCGGTCCGGTAGATGATATGCACCGGCACCTTCTGTTCCAGTTCGACCTTGGTTTCCTGGCCGCTGTTCAGGATGCGGTGGAAAAAGGCCTTGGGATCCTCAGTCTGGCGCGCCAGCAGCGCATAGGCAAATTCAAACGGCTGCGCCAGGCGGATGCAGCCATGCGAGAAGGCGCGCACTTCGCGGGCAAACAGGCTCTTTTGCGGGGTGTCGTGCAGGTAGATGTTGTATTTGTTCGGGAACATGAACTTGACCAGTCCCAGCGCGTTGCTGCGGCTGGGGGGCTGGCGCATGGAATAGGGGAAGTTCCGCGCGGTGTACTGTGCGAAATTGGCCGAGTTTCGGTTCACCACCCGGCCGCGCCGGTCGGTGATCTGGATGTGGCCGACGGCGTTGGGGTTGTTCCGAAGCTTGGGCAGATATTCCTTGGTGATGATCGAGCGCGGCACGTACCAGCTCGGGTTGATCACCATATGCTCCATCTCGTCTGAGAATTCGGGGCTGCGGCGGTCGTGGGTGTTCTTGCCGATGACCGAGCGGGTTTCAAAGGTCACGTCGCCGTTATCGACGATCTTGGCGGTGAAATCGGTCTGGTTGACCAGGATATGGCGCTCGCCCCGGTCCGGGGTCAGCCAGCGCTCCCGCTCCATCGCGATGATCACCGATTTCAGGCGGTCGCTGACCGGTTTGTTGACCTCTGCCAGGGTGCCGGCACCCGCCACGCCATCCGTTTCAAGACCATGATCCGACTGAAAGCTCTGCACGGCCTGCACCATCGCGGCGTCATAGCTGCGCGCGGCGCTGCGCGGCAGATAGCCCATCGCCATCAGCCGGTTGCGCAGGGCAATGACCGCCGGGCCCTGCTCGCCCGGTTCCAGCGCCTTGGCCTGCACCACAGGACCCCAGCCGCCGGCTGCCAGAACCTGCTCCAGACGCAGCTTTTCGCGCATCAGGCCACGGTACTGGGGCGATGCGGGAACCAGGCTGCGCATATAGGCAAAGGGCTGGGCGTCGCGGATACCGGCCAGAAAGCTGGCGCCATCCACAGTATGCTTCTTGCGTACCATGCCATCATCAATCCGCGACGGCACCAGAAGGCCGGTCTGCAGATCAGTGGCATAATCCACCAGCGCCCTGCTCAGCGCCGCCTCGACCAAACCGAAATCGCGGGTGGTGCGGGCCTGCTGCATCTGCTGCAGGAGGTCGTTGACCTCAGCCGAGCGGTCCGGCAGCCCGTGGGCGCGGGTGTCGTTCAGTGCGGCCAGCAGCGCGCTGCGGCGCTGGCGCGAGGCCTCATCCGCGCCGGTCCAGATCGCCTGATAGCCATTCTCCCGGTAAAATCTGGCAACCGCGTCATCGGCGGAGGCCGACTCTGCCACTGCCTGGCGGAACGCCGCCGGAATATCCGCCTGCGCGGCCCCGGCCATGCTCCCGGCCAAGCCGCTCATGGCCAGAGCGAACAGCCCCGCCTTAAGTCCCGGCAATACATATCCAGCGGATGCGCGCGTCATAAATCTCCGGTCCTTGTGCCGATTATTCCAATATTGGCAGTGCCTATCTGAAATTCTGGTAAATGCCAGCCTGCGTTGTCCACTCACAATCGCGAAAAGTTAACCCTGATGCAGTGTTGCCGCGTCTATGAAACCCGCCTGCAACAGTCGCGGGGAAAAGTTCCATGCCCCTCCCCTTTTGCGCAAGAAATCGCCGAAAAACCGGTCATACGTTACAGTGCGGCAAAGAAATGTTGGAACAGGATTCTCACTGTGCCATACATGCCGCACGTTAACTACGAGCGTTGACGAGCCCGTAACATCGGGCATTTAGGCAGGACTAACAGCGTACGGGACGGCGCAGTATCAATGGCAGAAACCACGGGCACGGGGATCTCCCGGCGTTCTCTTTTGGGTATTTTTGCTGCAACAGCAGTAGCAGCAGCCCCAACTTTCTCAAATGCAGCAGGCTTCCTGCGCGGCGGCGGTGACATCCGGCGCATTCGCATGTACTCCGGCCGCACCGGCGAGCGTGTGGACATGGTCTACTGGATCGACGGCCAGTACATCAAAGACGCGGTCAAGGAAATCAATCACTTCATGCGCGACTGGCGCACCGATGATGTTAAGGAAATCGACCTTCGCACCATCGACATCATGGCCGCCTCGCACAATCTTCTGGATGTGAACGAGCCCTACATGCTGCTGTCGGGCTACCGCAGCCCCAAAACCAACGCGATGCTGCGCAGCCGCTCGCGCGGAGTGGCCAAGAATTCGCTGCACATGCGCGGCCAAGCCGCCGACCTGCGGCTGGCATCTCGTTCGGTGTCGCAGATGGCCAAAGCCGCCGAAGCCTGCCGGGCCGGCGGTGTGGGCAAGTATCAGCGTTCGAATTTTGTGCATATGGATTGCGGCGTTGTCCGCACCTGGCGCGGCTGACCGCAGCTGGTATTGCAAGAATGCAAGCCTGCCCGTCCCGGGGCAGGCTTTTTAGTTTTCTGCGAGCGGCACTGCCGGCGCCATTGCACCTCAACCTCATGAAATTGGAAACAGGCAGTTTTTCCCGTTGCAGAGGCAGCAAAGCACGGGTATACCCCGCCGTAACAACGCACCTGTAGCTCAGCTGGATAGAGCGCTGCCCTCCGAAGGCAGAGGCCAGAGGTTCGAATCCTCTCAGGTGCGCCATTTCCCTTACTCCGCTGCCTGATTTTCACGGACCTTTCACGCTTTCGTAAGGGAAGCTGCCTATCTGCCTAAGAAATTGATCGTAATTTTACGGCAGGATGGCATGGCAACAATCGGTTCTTATTCACAGCCCGCGATTGCAACGGCACCGCGTCTTCGGCTTGACCTGCCCTGCGTGATCAATCTGACGGACACACAGGTCGAGGCGCAGCTTTGCAACATCAGCTACCAGGGATTTGCCGTTCGCCTCCTGGAGGGACAGGACCCATTTGAACTGGCCCAGATGCAATCCGTCACGATTACCGGAATTGGCGAGTTTGCCGTAACAGCGCGCTGGCGCAGAGATGGCAAGATCGGCCTCGCGTTTCTCAGCAAACGCGGGGCGAGACCTTTGCTGGATGCCTATTTCGCCAGAACCGGAGAATACCCGGTCTGAAAGGGGGACCGTGCCGCACCAGAGGTGGCGGGCCAATCACCCCTGCAAGACAAAGGTCAAAGCGGTCAGTATTTCGCTTTGACGCTTGGACTTCCCCAGGCTGGGCGGCCAGGTCAGCCAGTAGCCATCAATCGTAGGCAGTTCCGGCGCCCGGGCGCAGTCCAGCTGACCGGTTTGCAGCAAGTTTGCAGCCAGCACCCTGGACCCCAGTACAACCCCCAGGCCCAGGCGCGCCGCCCGCAGGGCATGGGCCATGGAATCAACGGACAGTGATCCGGCCTCCGGCGCAGCCTCGCCCGTCACACGCGACCATTCCGCCCAGCCCGGCCGCTCGCCGCGCAATTCGATCGCCGGAAGCTGCCGCCAATCCTCAGCAAGTCCCGGCGCGGTCATCGGCTGCAGCACCTCATTCGCCAGCAGCGCCTCCTGCCGCCCCACCCAGCCGCCGCGGCCATAGCGGATCTGCAGGGCGCCGTCCGCGGCCTCGAAGTCCAGCCGCCGGGGCACGGTTTCAGTGACCAGCCGCAAATCCGGAAAGGTTTTAGAAAAGACTGCAAGCCGCGGCAGCAAAAGCATTTCCAGGTGCGACGGCAAGCCCGCAATCCGCAGCTCCCGGACGGTTTGGCCAAACAGGTTCTCGGTTCCTTGCTCCAGCGCGCGCAGGGAATCATGCACCAGCGGCAGGTAGCTTTCGCCGTCCACGGTCAGCGACACCCCGCGCGCCGACCGGATGAAGAGCTGACGGCCCAGCCAGGACTCGAGATTGCGGATCCGCTGGCTGACTGCGGCCTGCGTGGCGCCGAATTCCTCTGCTGCGGCGGTGAAACTGCCATGCCGCCCTGCTGCCTCAAACACCTTGAGCCAATCAAGCGGCGGCAGCCCTTGTTTGGTGACTTTCTTAGCCATTAGAAAACCTAACTCTAAAGCCCTTATTTCCGTCGTTCTCTTGATGGCTCAACCGCGCTACCAGAACAAGGGAGAACAAGGCCAACCGGAGAACCCCCATGCCCCGTTCCGTGACTGCTGACGCGTCCGGCAGCTTTCTGACCCTGACATTCGACGACGGCCAGTTGTGCCGTTTTCATGCGATCTGGCTGCGCGACAACGCGCTGGATCCCGAGACCCGCGCCCCTGGCAACGGCCAGCGTCTAATCACCATTGGCGACATTCCGGATGACACCAGGATCAGCACCGCGCTGGTCGAAGACGGCAGCCTGACGGTGACGTTCGCGCCCGAGGGCAAGACTGTGATCTTCCCCGGGGACTGGCTGAAGTCAAACGCCTATGACGTTGATCAAGCAGATGAATTTGGCCGCACGGCGCCGGGCGTCGAGACCTGGAACAGCAGCCAGCCTGCCCCGACGTTTGACTGGAACAGCGTGCAGTCGGACTCCAAGGCGAAACGCGGCTGGCTGGACGCGATTGCCCGGCTCGGCTTTGCCAAGCTGGTGAACGGTCCGGTCAAGGAAGGCGCGCTGATTGATTGCGCCGCGATGTTTGGTTTTGTCCGCGAGACCAATTACGGCAAGTATTTCGAAGTGCGCACCGAGGTGAACCCCACCAACCTCGCCTACACCGGCCTGGGCCTGCAGGCGCATACCGACAACCCCTACCGTGATCCGGTGCCCTCCCTTCAGATCCTCTATTGCCTGGAAAACTCGGCCGAGGGCGGCGATAGCATCGTGGTGGACGGTTTCCGCGCCGCCGAGCGTCTGCGCGAGGAAAATCCGGAAGGGTTTGCGCTGCTGGCAGGCTACCCTGCGCGGTTTGAATACAAAGGGTCTGACGGCGTGCATCTGCGCGCGCGCCGTCCGATGATTGAGCTGTCACCCGACGGCGAGTTGATTGCGGTACGGTTCAATAACCGGTCTTCGGCACCCTTCACGGACATCCCGTTTGAGAAGATGGAAGCCTATTACGCCGCCTACCGCCGTCTGGGTGAAATCATCGACGATCCGTCGATGGGCGTTTCGTTCAAGCTGGAGCCGGGGGAAAGCTTTATCGTCGACAACACCCGTGTCCTGCACGCGCGGCTGGGCTATTCCGGGGCGGGGACGCGCTGGCTGCAGGGCTGCTACGCCGACAAGGACGGGCTGCTGTCATCCCTGAACGTGCTGAACGCACAATTGGAGGGCTGAGCCATGAGCAAGCCGGACGTCAGCAAGCTGACCCGCGACACTATCGTTGAATTCATCGGCGGCATCTTCGACCGCCGCGGCGGCGAGGAGTATCTGGGGGAACCAGTCACCATGGCGGAACACATGCTTCAAGGCGCCGCAATTGCCGAGCAGAACGGCCAGCCGGAGGAGATCATCGTGGGGGCGCTCCTGCACGACATCGGCCATTTCACCAGCGAGTTCGGGACGTTCTCCATGGACGACACCGAAGACCGCTTTCACGAAGAGGCCGGCGCCGAAGTGCTGGAGCAGTTCTTCCCGTCAGTGATCACCGACTGCGTGCGCTATCACGTGGCCGCCAAGCGGTACCTCTGCGCCACGAAACCGGAATATTTCAATCGGCTGTCAGAGGCCTCCATCCATTCGCTGAACCTGCAGGGCGGGCCGATGACCCCGCAAGAAGCGGCCGAATTCGAAAAGAACCCGAACCTCAAGCAGATCATCGCGGTGCGCTATCTGGATGAGGCTGGGAAGCGGGCGGATATGGAGACCCCGGATTACTGGCACTTTGCGCCGATGGTGCAACGAATGGTCGACAAGCACATGGGCGCGGGAGAGTCCGCAAAGTGAGCAAGTCTTGAGGTGCCTGGGGTTCCAAGGCTGCCACCCGTCGGGAAAACGCAAAACGGCGCCCAATCGGGCGCCGTTTCCGGTTGATCAGAGGTATTGATCAAGCAAACAGGTCGTGGGCAAGTTCCAGCGCGCTGATCAGCGTGTCGACTTCTTCCTTGGTGTTATACAGGCCGAACGACGCGCGGCAGGTCGCAGAGACCCCCAGATGATCCATCAGCGGTCCGGCGCAGTGATGGCCGGCACGCACCGCCACGCCTTTCTTGTCGAGGATGGTGGAGATGTCGTGGGCGTGTGCGGCACCTTCCATAGTAAAGCTGAAAATCGCAGCCTTTCCAGGCGCTTGCCCCTGAATGTTGATCCAATTCAGTCCGGTCAGCCGCTCCATCGCATAGTCGCGCAAACCCGCCTCGTGCCTGGCGATGTTTTCCAGGCCGAGGTCCATCATATATTCCAGCGCCACGCCCAGGCCGATGGTCTGCACGATGCCCGGCGTGCCGGCCTCGAACTTCATCGGCGGATCGTTGTAGACGACCTGCTCCTTGGAGACTTCCTTGATCATGTCGCCGCCGCCGATGAACGGGCGCATCTCTGCCATGCGTTCCGGCTTGATGTAAATCGCGCCGGATGCGGAGGGGCCATAGAGCTTATGGCCGGTGATTGCATAGAAGTCGCAGCCGATGTCCTGTACGTTGACCGGCATGTGAACCGCCCCCTGCGAGCCGTCGACCAGCACCGGCACCCCCTTGGCATGGGCGCCCTGGGTGATGGCCTTCACGTCCACCACGGTGCCCAGAACGTTGGAGCATTGGGTCACCGCTACCAGCTTGGTCTTGGGGGTGATCGCGTCGATCACCTTTTGCGGGTCCAGGCTGCCGTCTGCTTCGGTATCCACCCACTTCAGCACCACCCCCTGACGCTCGCGCAGGAAATGCCAGGGCACGATGTTGGCGTGGTGCTCCATCACCGACAACAGGATCTCGTCCCCTGCCTGAAGCCGCGGCATCGCCCAGCCGTAGGCGACCAGATTGATGCCCTCGGTGGTGCCGGAATTCAGCACGATGCTGTGTTCGTCGCCCGCATTCAGGAACCGGGAGATGATGCCGCGCACCGCCTCATACTTCTCCGTTGCGAGATTAGAAAGAAAGTGCAAGCCACGATGAACGTTGGAATACTCCTCGGCATACGCCTTGGTCACCGCGTCGATCACAACCTGCGGCTTCTGGGCCGAGGCGCCGCTGTCGAGGTAGGTCAGCGGCTTGCCGTTCACCTCGCGCGAGAGGATCGGGAAGTCGGCACGGATTTTTTCGACGTCATACATTTTCGGGCAGTCCCAGATTGGCTGGGCCGATCAGACCCACGATGAAGAGAAGGGCAAACACCAGGATCAGGCTGGCCATCAGGACCACCCCGAGCGAGCGCCAAACGGAGCCGAACCTGTGCGCCGCATTCACGAAATGCAAGAGGATAAAGAACACAACGATATTGGCGGCGATGTTCAGCAGCGCCGCCAGCGCCGGCAGGACCAGGAACACCGCCACGATGGCACCGTTCAGCGCGGCCTGCAGAAGCTGCAGCCAGGTGACCAGCGCCAGCAGCGCCGGCAGGTCACCCTGCCCGCCCAGCCAGCGGCCCGTGGTTGTCAGCATCGCAATGAAGCTCAGCTGCAGCACCAGAATGACCGCGAAATAGGCCCCGGGCGCAAACCTTGGCAGCAGAACCTCCGGCGGCAGCGGGAACAGCACCTGCTGCAGAGTATAGACGCTGGTGTTCAGCACCACGGACAGCAGGAACGCGGTCCACAGCGCCTCGCGCGGCCAGTCGCGCGCCAGGATCTGCATCGCGGCGTCGCGCGGGGACTTGAGTGTCAGCAGGGCAAAGGCGGCGAGCGCGTTCATGATCTTGTCCAGTACCCTTGGATCATGCCGGATATCCAGAACCACAGGAACACAACGCACCACAGCGCGCCCACCAGGTTCAGAGCCGCACCGGCGCCGATGAAGCCGGCCACCAGGCCGTTCAGCAGGATCAGCGGGCTGGACGCCAGAAACGCCCAGAACAGCGCCAGCCGGGCGCGATAGGCGTCACCCTGCCCGCCCGCGGCGCGGGCAATCCAATGCGCGACCAGAGCCAGAACATACAGAAACAGCGGCGCGATAAAGACGATGCCGAGCAGCGCGCCGCCCAGCAGCATATTGAGCTCCTGGCCCGTCAGATGCGCCTCGCGGGCCAGTTTCGGCATCTGTGCCACAAAGGTCAGCACGCAGCCGGCGAGCAAAAACACCAGCAGCCTGTCTTCGCGGGCGCCCATGCTCAGAAGCCGCGCAAAAACCTTGCGCGGCCCCTTGTAGGTTGCGGGGATATCCGTGGTGACGGACATCAGCGGCGCCGGGCCAGCCAGCCTTCGAGGCGGGAGACGATGTCGGCGGCGATTTCCGGATCTTCGATCTCATCAACCGCTTCGGCCAGGAAGGCCAGCGTCATCAGGTCGGTCGCTTCGCCATGCGGCACACCGCGAGAGCGCAGGTAGAACAGGCCCTCCTCGTCGATCGCGCCGGACGTCGAGCCATGCGAGCAAGCCACGTCATCGGCATAGATCTCCAGCTCCGGCTTGGCCAGGAACTGACTGTCTTCGTCCAGCAGCAGCGACTGGGAAATCTGATATCCGTCAGTCTTTTGCGCGCCTTCCTTCACCAGGATCTTACCCTGGAACACACCGGTGGCCCCGTTGCGCAGCACCTTCTTGAACACCTGGCGGCTTTCGCAGTTCACCGCGTCATGGGTGATAAAGACGGTGTCGTCGTGGTGGAAATCGCCATCGCCGACGCAGGCGCCCGCGATATGGGCCACCGCGTCGTCGCCGGTCAGCTCGATCACCGCCTCGTTGCGGGTCAGCACGCCGTTCACGGTCAGGGTGAAGGACTTGAACACCGACTCGGTGCCCAGGCGGGCAAACAAGTGGGTGGCCGCGCGGCGCTCATGGTCACGGCCCTGGGCGCGCACCAGGTGCAGCTTGCCGCCGTCGGCAATGTCGATCTCCATGCATTTGTTGAAGCGCGACGCCGCCGGGCCGTTTTCCAGGATCGTCACCTCGGCGCCGGTCTCGACGCGGATCACATGGTGCAGGATCGCGTCGGAGTTTTCGTCCGAATGCACATAGGTGAAGTTGATCGGCTTGGAGACCTTGCCAGTCACCCGGATCGCCACGCCATCACTGGCAAAGGCGGTGTTCAGCGCTGCCAGCGGACGTTCGACCGGGGTCTGGCCGCGTGCTTCAAGAACACCGTACAAGTCCTTGGCCCAATGGATATCCTTGCAGCAGATATCCTCGATCCGGTCGATGGTCACACCTTCCAGAGACAGATCGTCAGAGGCCTCGGCATCGAACACGCCATCGACAAAGACAATATTCAGACGCTCAAAGGCGCTGAACATCGGCGCTTCGTCCGCGTTGAACACCGCCGCCTTAGGCGCGTCTGCCTGCACCAGCGTGTCCGGCTTGGTGTATTTCCAGTATTCGTCGCGGCGGCTGGGCAGGCCCATGGTCTGAACCCGCGACAGCGCGGCCTCGCGTGCCGCCTTAAGGCAGCCGCTTTCCGGCAGCCTCAGCGCCGACAGCCGCGCCTCGGTTGCGCTTTGCTTGACTTCGGGCAGGCCCATTTACGCCTCCTCTGCCAGGATGCCGGCGTAACCGTTGTTTTCGACTTCCAGCGCCAGCTCGGGGCCGCCGGTCTTGACGATGCGGCCATTGGCCAGGATGTGCACCACGTCGGGTTTGATGTGATCCAGCAGGCGCTGGTAGTGGGTGATCACCAGGAAGCCGCGGCCTTCGTCGCGCAGGGCGTTCACACCTTCGGCCACCAGCTTCATCGCATCCACGTCGAGGCCGGAGTCGGTCTCGTCCAGGATGCACAGCTTCGGCTCCAGCATCGCCATCTGCAGGATCTCGTTGCGCTTCTTCTCACCGCCGGAGAAGCCGACGTTGACCGGACGCTTCAGCATGTCGGCGTCGATCTTCAGGGTCTTCGCCTTGGCGCGGATGATTTTCAGGAAGTCGGAAGCCGACAGCTCTTCCTCGCCGCGGGCCTTGCGCTGCGCGTTTACCGCGGTGCGCAGGAAGGTCATGTTGCCGACGCCGGGGATTTCAACCGGGTACTGGAAGGCCAGGAACATGCCCGCCGCAGCGCGCTCTTCCGGCTCCATCTCCAGGATGTCTTCGCCCTCCAGCTCGGCAGAGCCTTCCGTCACCTCATATCCGTCACGGCCCGACAGGACGTAGGACAGGGTGGATTTGCCCGAGCCATTCGGCCCCATGATCGCATGCACCTTGCCCGCTTCGACGGTGAGGTCGACGCCGTTCAGGATCTGCTTGTCTTCGTCTTCAAGCTTGACGTGCAAGTTTTTGATTTCGAGCATTTTTGCCTCTCGCATAGTACTGTTCCGGCAGCCGTCGGCGCCTAGAAGGTTTTGGTGTAAAGCGTCAGGATCTGGGTCAGATCCCGGCGCGGAAGTTCATCGGGGAGCAGCTCGAACCGGGCCATGCGGCCGCGGATTTCAACCGGCTTCACCCATCTTTCGACCTGCTTGTACAGCGCCCGCCCCGCGTAGTCGTCAAACAGCACGGTGACGGGCCGTTCCGTGCGCAGCATGGCGGTCAGAAAGCAGGCCGCCCGGAAGCGGCCGTCAATCAGCACCAGATCCGGCGCCTCGAAAGTATCGAGATCCCAGACCGAATTCGGATACTGGTGAAACCGCCGCCACATATCATTGTTCAGCGGCCGTCCCCACTTGCCGGTTTTTCCGACATTGGCGTGGTGCAGATGCACCTCGGACTTGGACCCGGCCTGACGCAAGTACCGCTTCATCATGCGGTACCACATCTTGTCGGACTCGACGGAAAAGACCTTCTTCCCGCTCAGCTCAGACGCCAGCACGGTTGATCCTCCGCTGCCGTATTCCAGGATGACATTTGCCTCCTGGTACTGGCTGCACACCCACTCCGCCTCTTCCGGCGGCAGGGTAAGCGCCGGGCGCTCGATCAGCTGCTCGTCCTTGGCCACGTCCAACTCCCGGCCCCTTAGCCCAGCACCACGGCGGTGCCGCTGGCCGAGACCATCAGCATCGACTGCCCGACCACTTCATAGTCGAGGTCGACGCCCACAACCGCATTTGCACCCTTGGCCCGGGCGCGGTCTTCCAGCTCTGCCAGCGCGGTTTCGCGCGCGTCCTGCAGCTTGCTTTCATAGGCGCCGGAGCGGCCGCCGACGATGTCTGTGATCGAGGCAAAGACATCGCGCACCACATTGGCGCCCATGATCGCCTCGCCCACCACGATGCCCTTGTATTCGGCGATCTGGTAGCCTTCGACGTTTGGTGTGGTTGTGATGATCATGAACGTGCCTCTTGTTGTTCTGGATACTCTTTACTTTCAAGGTCTTCCGCTCTTTTGCGCGCATACGAATAAAGAAAAGCGGCATCTAGCTCTTTTGCGCTCTTCACTTTTTTCTTCAGCCTCAAGCCGTGCAAAAGAGCACAACTAATACTCGTTCCGAACGCGAGAACGAGACCAGTCGCGGAAATGGTCATTCCGAGAGCGCTGGCAACAGGAAAAACCACGTAAGGTCCAAACCAGAAAAGCATTACGAACAAAACCACCCCCCCGAAGGTTGCAACAAGAGCAACTTCACTACCCACACGGCGCCTCGCCGTGCGAGCAATTTTCTGGCGCTCCCTTGAGGAATATGTCCGTCCGTCAATCATCATTGGTTGGTTCAGCCCACAGACCCTTCCAGCGAGATCGCAACCAGCTGCTGGGCTTCCATGGCGAACTCCATCGGCAGCGCCTGCAGCACGTCCTTGCAGAAGCCGTTGACCACCAGGGCCACCGCCTCCTCCTCGTCCATGCCGCGCTGGCGGCAGTAGAACAGCTGATCGTCGTCAACCTTGGACGTGGTCGCCTCATGCTCCACGCGGGAGGAGTTGTTCTTGACCTCGATATAGGGAACCGTGTGGGCGCCGCATTTGTCGCCGATCAGCAAGCTGTCGCACTGGGTGTAGTTGCGCGAATTCTTGGCCTTCGGGTGCATCGACACCAGCCCGCGGTAAGTGTTCTGCGCCTTGCCGGCAGAGATGCCCTTGGACACGATGCGCGACTTGGTGTTCTTGCCCAGATGGATCATCTTGGTGCCGGTGTCGGCCTGCTGCATGTTGTTGGCGATGGCGATCGAGTAGAATTCGCCCTGGCTTTCGTTGCCGCGCAGGATGCAGGACGGGTATTTCCAGGTCACGGCAGAGCCGGTTTCCACCTGGGTCCACATCACCTTGGCGCGGTCGCCGCGGCAGTCGGCCCGCTTGGTCACGAAGTTGTAGATGCCGCCCTTGCCGTTCTCGTCGCCCGGATACCAGTTCTGGACGGTGGAGTATTTCACCTCGGCGTCTTCCTCGATGATGATTTCCACCACTGCGGCATGCAGCTGTGCGATATCGCGCGCAGGTGCGGTACAGCCTTCCAAGTAGCTGACATAGCTGCCTTTATCGGCAATAATCAGGGTGCGTTCAAACTGGCCGGTGTTTTCCGCGTTGATACGGAAGTAGGTCGACAGTTCCATCGGGCAGCGCACACCCGGCGGCACGTAGACAAAAGAGCCGTCAGAGAACACGGCGGAGTTCAAGGTGGCATAGAAGTTGTCGGAGACCGGCACTACGGTGCCGAGGTATTTCTTCACCAGTTCGGGATGCTCGCGGATGGCTTCGGAGATCGAGCAGAAGATGACGCCCGCCTCTTTCAGTTCCTTCTGGAAGGTTGTGCCGACAGAAACGGAATCAAACACCGCGTCCACGGCGACCTTACGGCCTTCTTCAGGGGTTTGGCCCGCACCTTCGACGCCTGCCAGGATCATCTGCTCTTTCAGCGGGATACCCAGCTTTTCGTAAGTGGCCAGCAGCTTGGGGTCGACCTCATCCAGCGACTTGGGCTTCACTTCCATCGATTTGGGACGGGCATAGTAGTACTGATCCTGGAAATCGATTTCCGGATATTCGACCATCGCCCAGGTGGGCTCTTCTTTTTGCAGCCAGCGCTCGTAGGCTTCCAGACGCCACTTCAGCATCCATTCCGGCTCTTCGTTCTTTTCCGAAATCAGCCGGACAATATCCGTGGTCAGCCCCTTGGGGGCGTATTCCATCTCGATGTCGGTTTCCCAGCCGTATTTATAAGCACCGCCAACCTCGCGGACTGCGTCCACGGTTTCCTGGTCAACACCTTCCTTGACTTGGGTCTGGTCCAAAGCGGCCATCGTCTTCTCCTCACTCACGCTGCACGGGCGCGATGTTTCTTTTCTTTCTGCAGCCACGCCTCGGCAAAGCGCAGCACGTCTTCTTCCGTTGTCTCCGGCCCCAGCGACACGCGCACCGCGCCCTGGGCTGTGGCCTCGTCATATCCCATGGCGGTCAGCACCGCACTGGCGCGCACCTTGCCGCTGGAACAAGCGCTGCCGGCGCTGATGGCAAATCCCGCAAGGTCCATTTGCATGACCTGGGTCTCCCCCTTCCAGCCCGGCGTTGCAAAACACAGGGTGTTCGGCAGCCGCTTCTGATCCTTCCCGACAAAAATAGTATGGCTTGCGCCAGACACAAGCGCCTTCTCTAGAATATTTCTAAGTTCTGCAACCCTGTCCCAGACACCATTGGCGAGATCCTTGGCGGCTGCTTCAGCTGCGGCGCCGAACCCTGCGATTCCAATGACATTTTCGGTGCCGGACCGGCGGCCCATCTCCTGGCCGCCGCCCTTGATCTGAGCAGGCAGATCGGTGCCGCGCTTCATGACGACCGCACCAATGCCCTTGGGACCGCCCAGTTTATGCGCCGAAATCAGCGCCATCCGGGCGCCCAGCCAGTTGAACGCCACCGGCAGTTTGCCGAAGGCCTGGGTCGCATCCGTTACCGCCAGACCGTCCGGCAGGCGCTGCACGATCCCGGTTTCGGAATTCGCCAGCTGCAGGGTGGAGGCTGCAGGATCAGTGATTTCGACCGCACAATCGGACCCCACTTTCAGATCCTCGACAGTCCAGGCGCGCACCGCGTCATGCTCCACCGGCGCGCCATGCAGGCCGCGGCCGGCCAGCGCCAGCGACGCGCCCTCGGTCGAGCCGGAGGTAAACACGATATCCGCCCCGTCCGCGCCAAACGCGGCGGCCACCTGCGCCCGCGCCTTCTCGACCAGCGCCTTGGCGGCCCGGCCCTCGGCATGCACCGAAGACGGGTTGCCGCAAACCTCCATCGCCGCAATCATCGCGGCCTTCGCCTCGGGGCGCAGAAGGGCAGTGGCATTGTGGTCGAGGTAAACGCGTTTCATGGATGCATCTTTTTACAGATCATTGCCGCCTCATACGCGGCTCGGCACGAATGCGCAAAGCTTTCCGGCCGCTTTAGCGCGGGAAGCGCCCTGCCCTGGCACAGGAGGATGCGCCTTCCGCGGGCCACCTCAGTCATCGACAACCGCAAACAAGCTGGGCACCGCCGGGCACGGCGCCAGATCGTTCTTGATCACATCCGACAGGCGGGTCTGGTGCAGGAACACATAGACATGCGCGCTGAGGCCCTCCCACAGGCGGTTGGTCAGCGATTGCGCCCGGCTGCCCGACAGCGCCCCGGAGGCACCGGCCCCCTTGTGCATCGCATCCACCGTTTCATCCACGGCAGACAGCACGTCGACAATCCGGATCTCCGACGCTGGCTTGGCCAGACGGTAGCCGCCGCCGGGGCCGCGCACCGATTCAACCAGACCGGCACGGCGCAGTTTGACGAACAGCTGTTCAAGGTAGGGCAAGGAAATGTCCTGGCGCTTGGAAATATCGCCCAGCGGCACCAGATCGCCCTGCGTTTGCAGCGCGATGTCGGCCAATGCGACCATAGCATAGCGCCCCTTGGTGGAAAGCTTCATCTATGTCTCCTCGAAATCAGGGCACGGATGCGAAAACATTGACCTTCGCCGCGTCTGTGCGTATCTCACCCTGACGGTGTTCGGCCCAGGCCTGCGCCCTTGATTAGAACCGTTCTAAGATGCCTGACGGAACCCGTCAAGTATTCTGCCGGCAGACCCGAAAACGAGATTAGGATTTAAACCGCCCATGCCCGAGGTCATCTTTCCCGGACCCGAAGGCCGCCTCGAAGGCCGCTATCACCCGCAAAAAGAAAAAGACGCCCCGATCGCCATCGTGCTGCACCCGCATCCGCAGTTCGGCGGCACCATGAACAACAAGGTGGTCTACAACCTCCACTATGCGTTCTACAACATGGGCTTCACGGTTCTGCGGTTCAATTTCCGCGGCGTCGGCCGCAGCCAGGGCGAATACGACCAGGGCGTGGGCGAACTGTCCGATGCCGCCTCGGCGCTGGATTACCTGCAGTCGATGAACACCAACTCCAAGCATTGCTGGGTTGCGGGCTTCTCCTTCGGCGCGTGGATCGGTATGCAGCTGCTGATGCGCCGACCCGAGATCACCGGCTTCATCTCGGTCGCCCCGCCGGCCAACATGTACGACTTCTCGTTCCTGGCGCCCTGCCCGTCTTCGGGCCTGATCATCAATGGCACCGCCGACCGCGTGGCGCCGCCTGCCGATACCGCCAACCTGGTCAGCAAGCTGCATGAGCAGAAGGGTATCACCATCACCCATACCGAGGTCGAGGGTGCGGACCACTTCTTCCAGGATCCGTATATGGACACGATGATCGGCACCGTGACCGACTATGTGAAGCGCCGCCTGACGGAGACCACCCGCTGATGAGCACAATCGAGACGCTGGCGCAAAAACTGGCGGTCGATACGCTCAAAGTTCAGGACGCCAGCGGCGAGGAGAGGCTGTATGTGGAGGTGGGCCAGGTGCTGGGCGCCGCCTCCCAGTCGCTCGAAGAGGCGTTCCTCACGGAGATGCGCGTGCGCCTGGCGGAACGCAAGGCGCGCGAGTTTCTCAATAAGAAAGTCGCCGCGCTGCAAGCGCAGCTGGAAACAAGGGCTGAGACATGAGCGTCCGGCTGCAAGCGCAATTCGCCTTCCTGCTGGAAGCTGACAAGCTGCGCCGGGTTGAGCGCCAGAACCTGATCCTGGATTGCAGCCGCCGCGAAAACTCAGCCGAGCACAGCTGGCATCTGGCGCTGTACGCGCTGGTGCTGGCGCCCTTCGCAGAGCCGGAGGTGAACGTCTTCCGCACCATCCGGATGCTGCTGCTGCATGATCTGGTCGAGATCGACGCAGGCGACCACCCGATCACCGGCGCGGTGGATTGGGACGCAGTGGCGCAGGCGGAACTGGCTGCGGCAGACCGGCTGTTCGGCCTGCTGCCCGCGGATCAGGGCGCAGAATTCATCACGCTGTGGCAGGAGTTCGAAGCGGCGCAAAGCCCGGATGCGCGGTTTGCCAAGCGGCTGGACCATTGTCAGCCGGTGTTTCAGACCCTGTACGGCGCAGAGCCCCTGGACTGGCATGTCGATGTGGTCCGCCAGAACCTGTTCGGCGGCCGCGCCGCCGCGCTGGAGCATGACCTGCCGGAAGCCTTCCATCATGCGCTGGCGCTGCTGGGTGAGGACACCGGATATGACTGCAGCCGCCTGACGGCCCGCCTGCCCTTCCTGAATGAAGCCGACAAGCTGAAGCTGATCACCCGCGCCTCCCGGCTGGGTGACGGCTCGCGGCACGAAAACTCGGCAGAGCACAGCTGGCATATCATGCTTTACGCCTGGGTTCTGGCCGAACACGGCGCGGATACCGCCGATGTGGACAGGGTGCTGCAAATGCTGCTGCTGCATGACCTGGTGGAAATCGACGCAGGCGATGCGCCGATTCACGGGGTTGTGGATCCCGCCGCGCTTGCGGCGCTTGCCGCCGAGGAGCAGGCCGCAGCTGACCGCCTGTTCGGATTGCTGCCCGCGGACCAGGGCGGGCTGATGCGCGCGATCTGGGAAGAGTTCGAGGCCGCAGGCAGCGCAGATGCGGTCTATGCCAAGTCCATCGACCGGGTGCAGCCGGTTCTGCTGAACCTGCTGAACGGCGGCGGCAGCTGGGTCGATTACAACGTGACCCTGCCGCAGCTTGACGCCCGCGTCGGCGAAAAGGTCAGCCGCGGCACGCCCGGCGTTTGGGACTATGTGCGCGCAACGATCGAACCCTGGTTCCGCGAGACCGGGCGCCTGTAACACCAGCCGCCCGGCCGCTGAACCTCACTCCAGAAACGGTTGAAAAGGCTCGATTTCCGCTCCGTCGCCGGTCAGCGTCAGAAAGGCGCCCGGCTTCAGCTCGTTCCAGGCTTCCCCGGTTTGTTCCAGCGGTTCCGACACCACCGCCCAGCCGCCCATGCTGCTGCTCCAGCGGTAATAGACCGAGGGCGCAACGCTGTCCGAGGAATAGCGCGCGGCATACAGCCTCTCGCCATCCGACATCGCCACGGATAGGCGCATATGCGGCGTGGCGCCCCGTGCGCGGGACAAGGCCTCCATCCGCGCAACCGCCCGCTCCAGCGCCGTCTTCGGATCCGCATCAAGGCCTTGCTGCAAGGCGAGCAGAAACAGCACCTCGCTGTCGGTCGCCCCTTTGCGGTGCTCATAAAGCTCATCCGGGATGCACATATCAGCGTGGCGGCGGAACTTCTCAAAGCCGCCGACCTGACCGTTGTGCATGAAACTCCACCGGCCCGCGGTGAAAGGATGGCAGTTGTTGCGGCTGGTTGCCGACCCCGTCGAGGCCCGCACATGCGCCAGGAACAGCCCCGATTTGACCTGCCGGACCAGCGCCCGGAGATTGCAGTCCGACCAGGCCGGATACACATCGCGGTACAGGCCCGGCTCCGGGCGCTGGCCGTACCAGGCAATGCCGAACCCGTCGCCATTGGTGGCCGTCTTGCATTCTGCCGCTTTCTGGCTTTGGGCAATCAGGGAATGCGCGGGTATTGAAATGATGTCTTCCAGGAACACATCGGCCCCCGAATAGGCAGCCCAGCGGCACATGTGGCAGTCCCCCGCTCTCATTTGGGAATCGGATCAGTGTTTTCGCGACCACTGAATTATTGGGACAATCCCCTAAGAAATCCCCAAATCACAGTCCAGTGTTTCTGCGCACAGTCCCCTGTTCACCGCCTTAGCAGGCGGAAAAGCGGCAGCCGGCGACGCATCGGGACTTCCTTGAACGCGGCGGATGCGGTAGCGGAGAAACAGGCCCGCCGCCGCGGGGGCGAGCGCGCAGAACGGAGGCGGAAATGCCGGTACATTATTTCTACCTGATCATCGCCGTAGCGGCGGAAACGATCGGCACCACGGCGCTGCAGGCCAGCCAGCAGTTCTCCCGGCTGGGGCCGTCGCTGATCGTTCTGGTGGCTTATGCCTTTTCCTTCTACATGATGGGGCTGACGCTTAAATTCATGCCGGTGGGCGTCGTCTATGCCATCTGGTCCGGTCTCGGCATCCTGCTGATTGCGGTGATCGCCTTCGTCGTCTTCGGCCAGAAACTGGATCTGCCTGCGGTGATCGGCATGCTGCTGATCATGTCCGGCATCATCGTCATCCACCTGTTTTCCAAGTCCTCCGGCCACTGATCCGCTATAGAAGGCGCCGGATAGCTGTTTTCCTCTGGCCTTTGCGCGGGGTTCGGGCTATGCGCGGCCCAACTTCCTTACAAAGGCGAACGTCATGGATATGCGCAACATCGCAATCATTGCTCACGTTGACCACGGCAAAACCACCCTGGTCGACGAGCTGCTGAAACAGTCCGGCGCCTTCCGCGAAAATCAAGCTGTGGCGGAACGCGCCATGGACAGCAACGATCTGGAGCGCGAGCGCGGCATCACCATTTTTGCCAAACCGACCTCGGTCGAGTGGAACGGCACCCGCATCAACATCGTCGACACCCCCGGCCACGCCGATTTCGGCGGCGAGGTGGAGCGCATCCTGTCGATGGTCGACGGCGTGGTGCTGCTGGTGGACGCCGCCGAAGGCCCGATGCCGCAGACCAAATTCGTGACCTCCAAGGCGCTGGCCCTGGGCCTGCGCCCGATCGTGGTGCTGAACAAGGTCGACAAGCCCGACGCCGAGCCCGACCGCGCGCTGGACGAGTGCTTTGACCTGTTTGCCTCGCTCGACGCGACCGAGGACCAGCTGGACTTCCCGCATATGTATGCTTCCGGCCGCTCCGGCTGGGCCGATGCAGAGCTGGACGGCCCGCGCAAGGACCTGCACGCGCTGTTCAACCTCATCGTGAACCACGTTCCGGAACCCAAGCAGATCAAGCGCCAGGACGAAGATTTCCGGATGCTGGCCACCACCCTGGGCAGCGACCCCTTCGTAGGCCGCCTGCTGACCGGCCGGGTTGAGTCCGGCAAGCTCAAGGTCGGCGCCACCGTGCAGGCGATTTCCCGCATCGGCCAGAAGATCGAACAGTTCCGCGTGACCCGAATTCAGGCCTTCCGCGGCCTGGCCCAGCAGGACATCGAAGAAGCCCAGGCAGGCGACATCGTCTCCATCGCCGGCATGTCCAAGGCCACCGTGGCAGACACCATCTGCGCACTCGCCGTGGATGAACCGCTGGACGCGCAGCCGATCGACCCGCCGACCATCACCGTGACCTTCGGCATCAACGACAGCCCGCTGGCGGGCCGCGACGGCAAGAAGGTGCAGTCCCGCGTCATCCGCGACCGCCTGATGAAAGAGGCCGAAAGCAACGTCGCCATCAAGATCCAGGACACCCCCGGCGGTGAGGCGTTCGAGGTTTCCGGCCGCGGCGAACTGCAGATGGGCGTTCTGATCGAGAACATGCGCCGCGAAGGCTTCGAGCTGTCGATCTCCCGCCCGCAGGTGATCATGAAGGAAGTCGACGGCGTCCGCATGGAGCCGATCGAGGAAGCCACCATTGACGTGGACGACGAATACTCCGGCGCGGTGATCGAAAAGCTGACCGGCGCCCGCAAGGGTGAACTGGTCGAGATGAAGCCCGCAGGCGCAGGCAAGACCCGCATCATCGCCCATGTCCCCTCGCGCGGCCTCATCGGCTATCACGGCGAGTTCCTGACCGACACCCGCGGCACCGGCGTGCTGAACCGCGTGTTCCACGGCTGGGCACCGCACAAGGGTGCCATCCCGGGCCGCCGCGCCGGCGTGCTGATCTCGATGGAGAACGGCCAGTCGGTGGCGTACGCGCTGTGGAACCTGGAAGAGCGCGGCAAGATGATGATCGGCGCCCAGGCAGACATCTACACCGGCATGATCATCGGTGAGCATTCGCGCGACAACGACCTGGAAGTGAACCCGCTGAAAGGCAAGAAACTGACCAACGTGCGGGCCTCCGGCACCGACGACGCGGTCCGCCTGACCACTCCGATGACGCTGTCGCTGGAAGAGGCCATCGCGTACATCAACGACGATGAGCTGGTCGAGGTGACGCCGAACAGCGTGCGCCTGCGCAAGCGCTACCTGGACCCGCATGAACGCAAGCGGATGGCCAAGGCAAGCGCCTGACGAACATGAAAACGGCGGCAGAGAGATCTGCCGCCGTTTTTCATTCTGCGTCTGTCAGAAGCGTAACGCTATCGCCTAAGACGACCCTGCCCGGTTCCAGCACTTCTGCGTACCAGCCGCCATGCCCGCGCATCGCGTTGTATCCGCCGCGGCCCAGCACTTCCTCCATCCTCGAACATGGCGGACAAGGCCCGGTGACCTGCAGCACCGCATTGCCAACCCGCAGCGCCGCTTTGCGAAGCGCTGCAAGGTTGATGCCTGAAATCACAAGGTTTCGCCGCAACTGCTCCGGCTTCACCACGTCCATGCCGGCAAGGGCCGCGATAACCGGCAAGTGTTCCGCCTGGATCAGGGTTACGGCGCGCTTGCCAGCCTTGGCGTGATCGCCGGCCAAGCCGTCTAGGGACACTTCGGCGCTGCCGGGCGTCTTAACGTCTCCCCGCCGCCCGGGACGCAGACCGATCCATGCCACCCGGCCCGGGGCCGCATGGCATTTCAGCATCTCCGCAAAGGCGGTGACCATTACTCGGAGGTTTCCACCACCATCAGCTCACGCTCCGAAGCACCGCGCGCATGATCCAGCGCCTCCTGGTATTCGGCACTGTGATAGCAGTCGACCGCCGCTTCAACGCTGGGAAATTTGGCAACGACGTTGCGCGGGCGCTCCTTGCCCTCCAGCTGCACGAACCGGCCGCCGCGGGCAATGAACTCGCCGCCATGCTTGGCGATAGCCGGGCCTGCCAGTTCGGCATATTTGCCATAGGCATCGGCGTCTGTGACGGTCACATGTGCAATCCAAAGCGCGGGCATCGGAGCCTCCCAGGTTAATGATCTTTCCGGCAGCTTAGGCCGTTTGCCGGAAAGACCAAGTGTTTTTTGACCAAATGGTCAGCCCGCCAGCACGGCCTCCGCGGCCTTGATCGCCTCCTCGGCACCGGAGAAGTCCTTGCCGCCGCCCTGGGCCATATCCGGACGGCCGCCGCCGCCCTTGCCGCCCACGGCCGGAACCGCGGCCTTCAGCACGTCCACGGCAGAGACTTCACCGGTCAGATCGTCGGTCACGCCGGCGGCCACGGCCACCTTGCCGTCTTCTTCGGCGATCAGCAGGATCACGCCAGAGCCGATGTTCTGCTTATGCTTGTCGATCAGGCCGCGCAGGTCCTTGCCGGATACGCCCTTGAGCGCCTGGGCCAGGAACTTCTTGCCATTCACGTCCTTGGCCTCGGCGCCGCCGCCGGAACCGCCGCCCATGGCGATCTGCTGCTTGAGGTTGGAAATCTCGTTCTGCAGCGCCTTGCGCTCATCCATCATCGCCTTGAGACGGTCCAGAACCTCCGCAGGCTGCGCCTTAAGGGCCGCTGCGACCTCGGCCATCCGGCCCGCTTCGCGCTCCAGATGCTCCACCGCCGCCGCACCGGTCAGCGCCTCGATCCGGCGCACGCCGGCAGAGGACGCGCTGTCGCCTAGGATGACAAAAGTGCCGATGTCGCCGGTCTGCTTCACATGGGTGCCGCCGCACAGCTCGATCGAATAGGTGTCGCCGTCATGGCCCTTGCCTGTGGCTGCGCGGCCCATGGAGACAACGCGGACCTCGTCACCGTATTTCTCGCCGAACAGCGCCTGAGCGCCCAGCTCGCGCGCATCATCCGGGGTCATGATCCGGGTGGAGACCGGCGTGTTCTGGCGGATGAAATCATTCACCTCCGCGCCGACCTTGGCCAGTTCCTCCGCGTTCATCGCCTTGTTGTGGCTGAAGTCGAACCGCAGGCGGTCCGCCGCATTCAGAGAGCCCTTCTGCGCCACATGATCCCCCAGCGCGTTGCGCAGCGCCTCGTGCAGCAGGTGAGTGGCCGAATGGTTGGCCCGGATCTTGCTGCGGCGGTCGTGGTCCACTTCCATCGCCGCGCCCTGCCCGACGGCAACCTTGCCCTCAGTCACTTCGGCAATGTGCAGGAACAGGCCCTCCACCTTTTTGGTGTCAGTGATGCGGGCCGCGCCTCCCTCAACGGTCAGCACACCGCTGTCGCCCACCTGGCCGCCGCTTTCACCATAAAACGGCGTCTGGTTCAGGATGATCTGAACCGTGTCGCCCTTGGCAGCGGATTGCAGCTGCGCCCCGTCCTTGACGATGGCGACGATCTGGCCCTCGGCCTTTTCAGTCTCATAGCCCAGGAAGTCGGTGGTGCCGGCCGCGTCGACAATATCGAAGTAGACTTTCACATCCGCCGCTTCGCCCAGCCCGATGCCGCCAGCGCGGGATTGCTCCTTCTGCGCCTTCATCGCGGCGTCAAAGCCATCTGTGTCGACCTCGATCTCCTTGGCGCGCAGGGCGTCCTGGGTCAGGTCGAGCGGGAAGCCGTAAGTGTCATAGAGCTTGAACGCTGTCTCGCCCGGCAAGACGTCGCCGTTGCTCAGATCGGCTGAGGCTTCATCCAGCAGCTTCAGGCCGCGGTCCAGTGTGCGCAGGAAACGGGTTTCCTCCTGCTCGAAGGTCTCTTCGATCAGCGCCTGGCCCTGGCCAAGCTCCGGATAGGCGGCGCCCATCTTCTGCACCAGCGACGGCACCAGCTTGTGCATCACCGGATCGGTGGCGCCCAGCAGCGAGGCATGGCGCATCGCGCGGCGCATGATCCGGCGCAGAACATAGCCGCGGCCTTCGTTCGAGGGCAGCACGCCCTCGGCGATCAGGAAGGAACACGACCGCAGGTGATCGGCGATCACCCGGTGATGCACATTCTGATCCCCGAACGGGTCGGTGTTCGTCACGTTCGCGGACGCCTCGATCAGGGCCTTGAACAGATCGGTTTCATAGTTGTCGTGGGTGCCCTGCAGCAGCGCCGCAATCCGCTCCAGCCCCATGCCGGTGTCGATGGACTGCATGTCCAGATCGACCATCGTGCCGTCCGCGAACCTCTCGTTCTGCATGAAGACAAGGTTCCAGATCTCGATGAAGCGGTCGCCGTCTTCCTCCGGCGAGCCCGGAGGGCCGCCCCAGATGTGGTCGCCGTGGTCATAGAAGATCTCGGTGCAGGGGCCGCAGGGGCCGGTGTCGCCCATCTGCCAGAAGTTGTCGGAGGTCGCGATGCGGATGATCCGCTCCTCCGGCACGCCCATTTTCTTCCAGATGTCAAAGGCTTCGTCATCGGTGTGATAGACGGTGGTGTAGAGCCGGTCCTTCGGAATATCGAATTCCTTGGTGATCAGCTCCCAGGCAAAGGGGATCGCCTCCTCCTTGAAGTAGTCGCCAAAGGAGAAGTTGCCGAGCATCTCAAAAAACGTGTGGTGGCGCGCGGTATAGCCCACGTTGTCGAGGTCGTTGTGCTTGCCGCCGGCCCGGACGCATTTCTGCGACGACGTCGCGCGCTTGTACTCACGGGTTTCCACCCCGGTGAAGCAGTTTTTGAACTGCACCATGCCGGAGTTGGTGAACATCAGCGTGGGGTCGTTGCGCGGCACCAGCGGGCTGGAGTCGACAACCTCGTGCCCCTGTTTGGCAAAGTAGGTCAGGAAGGTAGAGCGGATATCGTTGAGCGTCGGCATGTGCGGGATCTCTTGCGGGCTTAAAAACAAGCGTTCCGGGCAGGTTTACCCGCCTGCCGGGGCACTGTCTACAGCGGGAAGCGGCGGCACCGATGAAAAAGGGCGCAGCCTGCGCCGCGCCCCCGTGATCCTCAGATTTGATCAGATTATCCGGCGCTTAGGCCTCTAGGATATCGTCGGCGCCGTCCAGATCCGGGCGTTCGAATTCCAGCCCGTGCGAGGCGCGGATCTTGTCCTCGATGTCATAGGCAATGGCGGGGTTTTCGCGCAGGAACACCTTCGCGTTCTCGCGCCCCTGCCCGATGCGCTCATCCCCGTAGGAGAACCAGGCGCCGGACTTGTTGACGACACCGGCCGCCACGCCCAGGTCCAGCAGCTCGCCCATCTTGGAGATGCCCTCGCCATACATGATGTCGAATTCAACCTGCTTGAACGGCGGCGCCACCTTGTTCTTCACCACCTTGACGCGGGTGGAGTTGCCGACCACCTCGTCCCGGTCCTTGATCGCGCCGATGCGGCGGATGTCCAGCCGGACGGAGGAATAGAATTTCAGCGCGTTGCCGCCGGTGGTGGTTTCCGGGCTGCCGAACATCACGCCGATCTTCATGCGGATCTGGTTGATGAAGATCACCATGCATTTGGAGCGGCTGATGGAGCCGGTCAGCTTGCGCATCGCCTGGCTCATCAGGCGGGCCTGCACGCCGACGCTGCTGTCTCCCATGTCGCCCTCAAGCTCCGACTTCGGGGTCAGTGCCGCCACCGAGTCGACGATCACCATGTTGACCGCGCCGGAGCGCACCAGCGTATCGGTGATTTCCAGCGCCTGTTCGCCGGTGTCGGGCTGCGAGATCAGCAGCTCATCCAGGTCGACGCCCAGCTTGGCCGCATACTGCGGGTCCAGCGCATGTTCCGCGTCGACAAAGGCACAAACGCCGCCCTTCTTCTGCTGCTCTGCAATGCAATGCAGCGTCAGCGTGGTCTTGCCCGAGCTTTCGGGGCCGTAGATTTCAATGATCCGGCCCATCGGCAAGCCGCCGATCCCCAGCGCGATGTCCAGCCCCAGGGAGCCGGTCGAGCTGGCCTCGATCTCCTGCAGGGCCGTGCCATCGCCCAGCTTCATGATGGAGCCCTTGCCGAACTGCCGCTCAATCTGGGCAAGCGCGCTGTCGAGCGCCTTTTGCTTGTCACCGCTAATTTTATTTTTCATGGTCAAAAGATCCGCCATAGTCCCTTGTCCCTTTCTATCTGTCACACACCGGGGCGTGCGGCAATCACTGCTTTGTTCACCTCTTGTTCCTTATGAGATCAAAAAGAGAACATTGCAACAGAAAAACTGATGTACCCAGTTCAGGGCCGGGGTGTTAAAGAAAGATTTATGGTTAAGGCAGAGCAATAAATTTTACCGGGCAGTTAACGGAATGATGATATTTTTCAAGGAACGGCTGGCGCTTCTGTCCGTTCCCAAAACTGGCACCACCGCCTTTCAGGCCGCGTTGCGCGACCGGGCCGATCTGGTGATCTCCGACCCGCCGGAGCTGAAGCACGCGCCGCTTTACCGCTATAACCGCTGGATCCGGCCGATGTATGAAAAGGTCTGCGGGGCCGAGCTGGAGGTTGCCGCGGTGATGCGGGAGCCGGTCAGCTGGCTGGGCAGCTGGTACCGCTACCGCCAGCGGCCTGCGCTGGACGGTCAGCCCAATTCCACCAAGGACATCAGTTTCGAAGACTTTCTGAACGCCTGCTGCAAGGGCAACCCGCCCGCCTATGCCAATGTCGGCAGCCAGGCGAAGTTTCTGGAAGCGCAGCCGAACGGCTGCAAGGTCAGCCATCTGTTCCGCTATGAGGACCGGAACGCGCTGAAAACATTTCTCGAACAGCGCCTGGACACGGAACTGCATCTGGAGCGCAAGAACGTCAGCCCCGCAGCGGATCTGCCGCTCAGCCCGGAGGCCGGGGCCCGCCTGCGGCGCAAACGGGCGGCGGAGTTCGAACTGTACCAGTCGATCCCGGTCCGCTGACACGGCAAAGCCGCCGGGTCCGGCGGCTTGGGTCTTTGAAGCTGCCGCCCGGGGCTTAATGCAGCTGGGCGTGCACCGTCTCGGTCAGCTGGTTCAGCGAGAAGGGCTTGGGCAGGAACACCGAGTTCGGCACCTCCGGCTGCGCCTCGCCAAAGGCGCCTTCGGCATAGCCGGAGACAAAGACCACACGGGTATCGGGCCGCTCCTTCAGCGCTTCGCGCACCCAGCTGGGACCATCCATACCGGGCATCACCACGTCGGTGACAAAGACATCCACTGTCAGGCCGGGATCTTCCAGCGTGCGCAGCGCATCCTCGGCCGATTCCGCCTCCAGCACGGTATAGCCGCGCATCCGCAGTGCGCGCGAGGCAAAGGCCCGCACCGGCGCCTCGTCCTCGACCAGCAGCACCACGCCCTCGCCATGCTGGTTGGCCGCGGTCTTGTCCTCCGCCACCGCAGGCTTTTCCACGGCCAGCGCATCCGCCTGCTGCTTGAAGACCGGAAAGAACAGGGTGAACTGGGTGCCGTGACCCTGAACCGAGTCGACGAAGATATAGCCGCCGGTCTGCTTGATGATGCCATAGGCCGTGGACAGGCCCAGTCCGGTGCCCTCGCCCGTGCGCTTGGTGGTGTAGAAGGGTTCGAACACCTTCTGCAGCTTGTCCGGCGCAATCCCGACACCCTCGTCGGAGACCTTCACGGTCACCCAATCGCCGGCGGGCATGGTGGCGCGGTCCCGCTCCAGCGGCTTGTCCAGCGACAGAACCTCGGTCTCCACCCGGATCTCGCCGCCCTGCGGCATCGCATCGCGCGCGTTCACCACCAGGTTCATCAGCACCTGTTCCAGCTGCCGCTTGTCGGCGCGGATGGATTTCATCACCGGATCGTGGCTGAGGGTCAGGGTGACCTTCTCGCCGACCAGGCGGTTCAGCAGATGGGTCAGATCCGACAGCGTGTCGCGCACATCCAGGATCTCCGGCTGCAGCGTCTGCTTGCGCGAGAACGCCAGAAGCTGGCTGACCAGCGAGGCCGCGCGGTTGGCATTCTCATGGATCTGGATCAGATCGCCATAGTCCTGATCGCCCTGATCGTGGCGCAGCAGCAGCAGGTCGCAATGGCCGGAAATCGCCGTCAGCAGGTTGTTGAAGTCATGTGCCACCCCGCCTGCCAGCTGGCCGATCGCCTGCATCTTCTGGCTTTGCACGAACTGCGCTTCCAGCGTCTTCAGCTCGGTCGCGTCGTTCAGCACCGCAATCAGCACCGGGGTGCCCTCTTCGACCACGCGGGTCAGGGTGACCTGGACAAAGACCTCCTTGTCCGAGCGGGACAGGCGCAGGAATTCGGATTTGTTCGGCGCCAGCCCGTCAGCGGTATCGCGCAGCCAGTCGGACATCGGTCGGCCAAGGCCTTCCATCAGCTGGCCGAGTTTCAGATTGGCGCAGCTCTCCACCCCCAGCAGGCGCAGCGCCATCCGGTTGGTGGTCAGGATCTCGCCGGTGGGCGCCACCTTGAGGAACGGAACCGGCAAGGCCTCGAGTCCGGCCTGCGCCGCGTCCAGCCCGCTTTCGTCCACTTCCATCATGAACAATTCGCTGCGGCCCTGATTGCGGTTGTTTTCGCTGACCAGAACCTGCACCGGGCCGTTTTTGGTGCTGAGCGTGTTGATCCGCCCCGGCAGAACCGGCAGCGCCGGGAACAGGCGGTCAGTCGATTTCACCCGTTCGCCGATCAGGCTGCGGGCTGCCTCGTTCATGAACAGGACCGCGCCGGTGCGGCCAACGGTGATCATCGGCACCGGTATAGACTCCGCGCCGCGGCCGTTGCCGCCGCGCTCCAGAATATCCTCAACCCGCCACAGGAAACTGCCGCCCGTCATCTGATGCACCGCCAGCCGGACATGGCCGCGCCGGGTCACGATATCCTCCCGCGCGGCGCCATCGACACGGGCGCGGCTCTGCAGCCGGTAGAGCACGGCAGACGGGTTCGCCAGGATCGACCGCAATGTGCCCGGCAGGGTGTCCCGGCTGCCGTCCTGGAACCGCTTTACCGCGGCGCCGTTGCAGGCATGGATCACCCCGTCGTCATCGGTGACAAAGCTGGGAGTGGCATCTTTTTCGATAAAGCCGGTCAGCAGCTCCGCCGCCATCGCCCGCGCGTTCAGCCGCATCCGGCTCTGCACCACCATGAGGCCCGCCACCGCCGCCAGTGTCAGCCCCACCATGACGAAGCCGCGGCTCATCCAGTCGGGCAGCGCAAACAGCCAGGGGCCGGACATCAGCATCACGGCCAGCAGCAGCGTGGCGGCCAGCCGGGCATGCTCAGGCGCGTAAACGCGCAGTTCCGGAACGGAAGTGTCTTGGCGACCGGACATTACGGCTCCATCCATGGTCAGTGCTTGGTGACGCCATAACGCGGCGGCTTTGGTTAAAACCACGTTAAGAAAAACAAAGGGTTTCCCGGCCGCGACCCTATCAACCAGCCTTTGCGCGCGTCAACACGGCAACATAGAACCCATCGGTGCCATCCTGCACCTGCCAGCTTTGCTCCGCCGCCAGGGACCACTCAGGATTTTCTCCGATAAAGGTTTGAACTTGCTGGGTGTTTTCCGCTTGGAGCATGGAGCATGTCGCATAGGCCAGCGTGCCGCCCGGCGCCGTCAGACCGGCCGCCGTGCGCAAGATTTCCAACTGGGTTTCCTGCAAGGCGCGCAAGCCCTCCGGCGTCAGCCGCCATTTACCCTCGGGCGCCCGCCGCCAGGATCCGGACCCGGAACAGGGCACATCGCACAGCACCAGGTCAAACGGACCCGTGCGAGCAGCATCCGCGGGGGAGAGAAGCGTCACACTGGCGCCTGCCCGCGCAGCGCGCTCCGGCAGGTCCTTCATCCGCTTGGGATCGGCGTCATGGGCGTGCAGCCGGATCCGGGCGCGGGCCGCCATAGCAAGGCTCTTGCCGCCGCCGCCGGCACAGTAATCGAGAACGGACATGCCGTCCGCCAGCGGCAGCTGCTCGACCACCGCCTGGCTGGCGGCGTCCTGCAGCTCCACCAGGCCGTCCGCATAGGCCTTGGCGTTGCGCAGCTTGCGGGCGCCTTCGCTGACTTCCAGCGCGGCGGCAGCCGCGGGATGCGGCCGGGTGGCAATGCCGTCCGCGGCCAAGGCCTCCTGCGCCTGCTGCAAGGTGCCCCGGGCGGTGTTCACCCGCAGATGCACCGGCGCACGGCGGCGCAGGGCCTGCGCGGCGGCTTCCGCCTCGGCGCCAAGGCTGGCGCTGAACGCGGGCCACAGCCAATCGGGAATATCCAGCGCCTCAGCCCCTTCAGGCGGCGGCGGCAGCTGGCGTTCCGCCCCGGTCAGCGGCGCGGGGGCGTGGCCCTGGCCGGTAAAGACCTCATCCGGGTCCTGCCCGGCATCCCGCAGCGCGCCCAGGATCAGCCCGCGCCCGCTGCGCGCGCCGCCCTGGGCGGCATGGGAGCGCAAGCAGCGCAGCGCGGTGAACACATGGTCACGCACCGCGGCGCGGTCCTTGGAGCCGGCAAAGCGGCTGCGCCGGCCCCAGGAGGTCAGCGCCTTTTCCGCAGGCTCCCCCGCCAGCACCTGGTCGAGGATTTCAATGGCCGCCTGCAGGCGGGCGGCGGGGGTCATGCCCCTGCCCCGGTATCACATGCGGCCATCATCAGCTTAGCCCGCCCGGTAGTTCGGCGCTTCGCGGGTGATCTGCACGTCATGCACGTGGCTTTCCTTCAGACCGGCACCGGTGATGCGGACAAAGTTGCAGTTCTTGCGCATCTCATCCACGGTGGCACAGCCGGTATAGCCCATCGCCGCGCGCAGGCCGCCCACCAGCTGATGCACCACCGGCCCGGCACCGCCCTTGTACGGCACCTGGCCTTCGATCCCTTCCGGCACCAGCTTGTCGCTGGCGGCGTCCTTCTGGAAATAGCGGTCGGCAGAGCCGCGCGCCATTGCCCCCATCGAGCCCATGCCGCGGTAGGATTTGAACGAGCGGCCCTGATACAGGATCACCTCGCCGGGGGACTCATCGGTGCCCGCAATCATCGAGCCGACCATCGCGCAGGAGGCGCCTGCCGCAATCGCCTTGGCAAAATCGCCGGAGAACTTGATGCCGCCATCGGCAATCACCGGAATATCGCCGGCAGCGCCTGCGCAATCCATGATCGCGGTCAGCTGCGGCACGCCGACACCTGCCACCATGCGGGTGGTGCAGATCGACCCCGGGCCGATGCCGACCTTGACCGCATCCGCGCCCGCGTCAATCAGCGCGCGGGTCGCTTCCGCGGTGGCTACGTTGCCGGCAATCACCTGCACATTGCTGTATTGCGCCTTGATCCGTGTCACCGCGTCGATCACGCCCGCGGAATGACCGTGCGCGGTGTCCACCACGACGATGTCCACGCCCGCGTCGATTAGCGCCTCGGAGCGCTCAAAGCCGCTGTCGCCAACCGAGCTGGCCGCCGCCACACGCAGGCGGCCCAGTTCATCCTTGCAGGCGGTGGGATGCAGAACCGCCTGTTCCGTGTCCTTGAGGGTCAGCAGACCGGTCAGCTTGCGGTTTTTGTCGGAGACCAGCAGCTTTTCGATCCGGCGCGCCTTCATCAGCGACTTGGCCTCTTCCAGATCGGCGGGCTCCTGCAGCATCGCCAGATTGTCAGAGGTCATCATCACCGAAACCGGCGTGCTGTCATCAGAGGCAAAGCGCATGTCGCGGTTGGTGACGATGCCGACAACGCGGCCGGCCTCGTCCACCACCGGGAAGCCGGTCACCCGGTAGCGCTCCTGCAGGGCCTTGGCGTCGGCCAGCGTCTGGTCTGAGGTCAGCGTGATGGGGTTATAGACGATGCCGGAGACAAAGCGCTTCACCCGGCGCACTTCGCGGGCCTGCTCTTCGGTGTTCAGGTTCTTGTGGATCACCCCCATGCCGCCGGCCTGCGCCATCGCAATCGCCATGCGGGATTCGGTCACCGTGTCCATCGCCGAGCTGAGCAGCGGGATGTTCAGCGACACCGACCGCGTCACCCGGGTGCGGGTGTCGGCGGTGCTGGGCAGCACGCTGGACGCGCCCGGCACCAAAAGAACATCATCAAAGGTGAGAGCCTCACGAATCTGCATTTGTCATCCCCATGCATAACCCCGTTTGGCGGTGACCCTATGGCACAGAACCGCCCGGGGGGAAAGAGGCAGAGGGCAAGAATTCCCGCAGTGCAGAAAACCCGGCTTTTCCTGACTTGCATCAAGGTTCTGTTTCACAGGAACGTTAGGACTGTGCTGCACCGAACCGCGAACAGGATCCCCCATGCCCCGACCGTTGGACAACATCACCATCCTGGACCTCACCCATGTGCTGGCCGGCCCCTACTGCTCCATGATCCTGTCCGATCTGGGCGCCCGGGTCATCAAGGTGGAGCGTCCCGGCGGCGGTGACGATACCCGCACCTTCCCGCCGTTCAAGGACGGCGAAAGCGCCTATTTCGCCACCATCAACCACGGCAAGGAAAGCATCGCGCTGGATCTGAAGGCCCCGGACGACCGCGCCATATTCGAGCGTCTGCTGGCACAGGCCGATGTGCTGCTGGAAAACTTCCGCCCCGGGGTGATGCAGCGGCTGGGCTACGGCTGGGACGCGCTGCACGCGCAGTACCCGCGGCTGATCTACGGCGCGGTATCCGGCTTTGGCCACAGCGGGCCGGATGCCCTGAAACCGGCCTATGACATGGTGGTCCAGGCCCGCGGCGGGGTGATGTCGATCACCGGCGAAAAGAACCGCGAGCCGGTGCGGGTCGGCGCCTCGATCGGCGACATCGTGGCCGGCATGTTTCTGGGCCATGGCATTCTGGCGGCGCTTCTGGACGTCCAGAAAACCGGCGAAGGCAAATTCGTCGACGTGGCCATGCTCGACAGCCAGCTGGCGCTGCTGGAGCACGCCATTGCCATCACCTCGGTGACCGGCGAAGCGCCGCAGCCCTCTGGCGCGCGCCACCCCTCGATCACCCCGTTTGAGACCTTTCACGCCTCCGACGGGCTGTTTGTGATTGCGGCCGGCAATGACGCGCTGTTTGCCCGCCTGTGCGATGTGCTGCAGCTGCCGCTGGCCGGGGACGCGCGCTTTGCCTCCAATCCCGCCCGCTGCGACAACGCCCGCCTGCTGAAACGGCTGATCGAGGCGGTGACCCTGGAGGAAACAAAAGCGCATTGGATCGCGCTGCTGACCGAGGCTGGCATTCCCACCGGGCCGATCCAGACTGTCGATCAGGTGCTTAAGGATCCGCAGATCCTGGCCCGCAACATGGTTGTGGATGTGCTGGACGAGAATGGCCGCCCCGAATATTTGTCAGCTGGCAATCCGATCAAGATGAGCGGCCTGCCCGATCCCGCAACCCGGCCCCCTGCGCCGCGGCTGGACGGCAGCCGGGCGCAGATTCTGGCGTGGCTGGAAGAGGTTGAACGGCAGCAGCCCGCCTGACGGCACGACGCCGCAAATCCGCATCCCAAAGTCATCAATTCACAAAAATGCCGCCGGCAGGCGGGAAAATGCCGCCCCTTGCCTTTCGCTTGCCGCAAAAGCCCATATGCTCCGCCTAAATTGCGGAATGAGAAGGCCACAGGCATGACTGACGAACCCCTCGTTGTGTTTACCCCCTCCGGCAAGCGCGGGCGTTTCCCCGCGGGCACGCCGATCCTCACCGCCGCCCGGCAGCTGGGGGTCGACCTCGACTCGGTCTGCGGCGGCCGCGGCATCTGTTCCAAGTGCCAGATCACCCCCTCCTATGGCGAGTTCCCCAAACACGGCGTCACCGTGCAGGAAGGCGCGCTCAGCGAATGGAACAAGGTTGAGCAGCGCTACAAGGATAAGCGCGGCCTGATCGACGGCCGCCGCTTGGGCTGCCAGGCCACCGTGCAGGGCGACGTGGTGATCGACGTGCCGCCGGAAAGCCAGGTCCACCGCCAGGTGGTGCGCAAACGGGCCGAGGCCCGCGAGATCACCATGAACCCCTCCACCCGGCTCTATTATGTCGAGGTGGAAGAACCCGACATGCACAAGCCCACCGGCGATATGGAGCGGCTGATCGAGGCGCTGGACAGCCAGTGGAACTTGAAAGGCGTCAAGACGGACCTGCATATCCTGAGCGTTCTGCAGCCAGCCCTGCGCAAGGGCGGCTGGAAAGTGACCGTGGCGGTGCATCTGGGCGACGCAAACCACCCGCCCAAGATCATGCACATCTGGCCCGGCTTCTACGAGGGCTCGATCTACGGGCTGGCCGTCGACCTTGGCTCCACCACCATCGCCGCCCATCTCTGCGATCTGCAAACCGGCGAGGTCGTGGCCTCCTCCGGCATCATGAACCCGCAGATCCGCTTTGGCGAAGACCTGATGAGCCGGGTGTCCTATTCGATGATGAATAAGGGCGGCGACAAGGAGATGACCCGTGCGGTGCGCGAGGGCATGAGTGCGCTGTTCACCCAGATCGCGACTGAAGCGGGCATTGACAAGGCGCTGATCGTGGACGCGGTCTTTGTCTGCAATCCGGTGATGCACCACCTGTTCCTTGGCATCGACCCGTTCGAGCTGGGCCAGGCGCCCTTTGCCCTGGCGACCTCCAATTCGCTGGCACTGCGCGCAACCGAGCTGGAGCTGAACATCCACCCTGCCGCCCGTGTCTACCTGCTGCCTTGCATTGCCGGCCATGTGGGCGCCGATGCGGCCGCGGTGGCGCTGTCGGAAGCCCCTGACAAATCCGAGGATCTGGTGCTGGTGGTCGATGTGGGCACCAACGCCGAGATCCTGCTGGGCAACAAGGAAAAGGTTCTGGCCTGCTCCTCCCCCACCGGCCCCGCGTTCGAGGGCGCGCAGATTTCCAGCGGCCAGCGCGCCGCGCCCGGCGCCATTGAGCGGGTCGCGATCAACCCGGAGACCAAAGAACCGCGCTTCCGGGTGATCGGCTCCGACGTCTGGTCGGACGAGGACGGATTCTCCGAGTCCATTGCCACCACCGGCATCACCGGCATCTGCGGCTCCGGGATCATCGAGGCGATTGCCGAAATGCGCATGGCAGGCTTGCTGGATGCCTCCGGCCTCATCGGCTCCGCTGCGCAGACCGGCTCCGCCCGCTGCATACAGGACGGGCGCACCAACGCCTATATGCTGTGGGACGGCTCCGCCGACGGCGGTCCGACCATCACCGTCACCAACCCGGACATCCGCGCCATTCAGATGGCCAAAGCGGCGCTTTATTCCGGCGCGCGCCTCCTGATGGACAAGTTCGGCGTCGACAAGGTGGACCGCGTGGTGCTGGCCGGCGCCTTTGGCGCGCATATCTCTGCCAAACACGCGATGGTGCTGGGCATGATCCCCGATTGCCAGCTGGACAAGGTGACCTCTGCCGGCAACGCCGCAGGCACCGGCGCCCGCATTGCGCTCCTGAACACCGAAGCGCGCGGCGAGATCGAGGAAACCGTGCGCCGGATCGAAAAGATCGAAACCGCCGTCGAACCCCGCTTCCAGGAGCATTTCGTGAACGCCTCGGCGATCCCGAACTCGGCCGATCCCTTCCCGATTTTGGAAACCGTGGTTACGCTGCCGCAGGTGAATTTCAACACCGGGGGCGGTGACGGCGAAGGGGCCGGCGGGCGCCGCCGCCGCCGCCGCGGCTGATCCGCAAAGACGCGATAATTCCGCTGCAGCGCTCTTGACCTCCTCGGCGCTGCAGCATAATCCTGCTGTCCACAGGCGGGTATGATGTAATGGTAGCCTGTCAGCTTCCCAAGCTGAACGCGCGGGTTCGATTCCCGCTACCCGCTCCAACTTTCCAATACATTTCAAAACGTTACCGTCGCCCGGCCGGGCCGCGTGCCGGTGCGGGCCTGCCTGCGGGATGGCTGCCGCGCGGCGCAGGGCGAAATGTGCTAGACTGGGACCGCCTGCCTGCAAGGTGCAGGCGGCTTGGTTGGGAGGGTATCAGTATGACACGACATTTTTTGACCGCATCACTGTTTTGCGCATTCAGCGCCGGAGCCGCATTGGCCGGCACAACCTGGGATCAGCCGGGTGAAGGAACCGGCATATCGACCAGTTCCGTCAGTGAGATTGCCGAAGGCCATATGGTGATGCAGATCAGCAGCTCCTATGAAAATGTGGAAATGGAAGAAGCCGAGCATCCGATGAACGGCGCGGCAGGCCCCTGTTACGGTGCGGTTGAGATCGCCTCAGGCCAGGTTGTGGGCGGCGGCATCTGCGCCTTTACCGACAGCGCCGGCGAAAAGGTCGTGCTGCACTGGGACGCCGAAGGCATGGATGAGTCCGGCGCGCTGACCGGAAGCTGGACTCTGAGCGGCGGCACCGGCCCATGGGCCGATGCGAAAGGCGGCGGCACGTATACGTCGCTGACCGATCCCGAGACCGGAAAATTCGTGAACACTATCACCAGCAGCGTGACCATGCCCTAAGGAAGCACACGGTCCGGATCTGCCTGAGGACGCTCAGGCAGATCGCTGGCCCGGTTTCCGGGCGGGGGTCCGTTCAGCGCCCTACTGCGCGTCCTGAACAAACTTGAGAAGCGCCCGGGTTGACCCGTCCTTGCCGTCCGCAGACCCCTCGCCGCGCAGCAGCGGCAGCAGGGAATTGGCCAGTTCCTTGCCCAGCTCCACGCCCCACTGGTCAAAGGAGTTGATGCCCAGAATCACACCCTCGACGAACACCCGGTGCTCATAAAGCGCGATGATCTGGCCCAGCACATAGGGCGTCAGCCGCGGGTAGATCAGCGTGGTGGAGGGCCGGTTGCCCGGGAACACCCGGTGCCGCGCCTGCCGGTCCAGCTCTGCGCCTTCATAGCCGGCGGCCTTCATCAGCGCGCAGGCCTCTTCCAGGCTGCGGCCGCGCATCAGCGCCTCGGATTGCGCCAGGCAATTTACCACCAGCAGCTGGTGGTGCTGGTCCAGCTCCGGCTCATGGCCCTTGGCGGCAACCAGAAACTCGGCAGGCACAACCGTGGTGCCCTGATGCAGCAGCTGGTAAAACGCGTGCTGGCCGTTGGTGCCGGGTTCGCCCCAGACAACCGGGCCGGAATTGTAGGGCAAGGGCGTGCCGTCCATGGCAACCGACTTGCCGTTCGATTCCATTTCCAGCTGCTGCAGGTAGGCCGGCAGGCGCCGCAGCCGCTGGTCATAGGGCAGCACCGCGCGGGTCGGGCAGCCGCAGACCTGATGGTGCCAGATCCCGGTCAGCGCCAGCATCGCCGGCATGTTCTGCTCCCAGGGGGCCGTGCGGAAGTGGTCGTCCATCGACTTTCCGCCTGCCAGGAAATCCCGGAAATGCTCCGGCCCGACCGCCAGCATCAGGCTCAGCCCGATCGGGCCCCAGACTGAGTAGCGCCCGCCGACCCAATCTTCAAAGCCGAACACATGCTCCGGCGGGATGCCGAAGGCCGCGGTTTCCTCCTCCGACGTCGACAGCGCCAGAAACTGGCGCGCCGCCGCGCCGCCGCCTGCCTCCACCCAGCGCCGCGCCGTGGCGGCATTTGTCATGGTTTCGACAGTGGTAAATGTCTTGGAGGCGACAATCACCAAAGTTGTTTTGGGATCAAGCCGTTGCAGAATGTCGTGAATGTGGGCGCCATCGACATTTGACACGAAATGGCAGCGCGGGCCATCGTGATACGGCGCCAGCGCCAGCGTTGCCATCACCGGCCCCAGATCGGAGCCGCCAATGCCGATGTTGACCACATCAGTAAAGGCACCGCCAGGCCCGGCCAGCGCGCCGGAGCGCACCCGGCGCGCCAGATCCTCCATCCGCTCCAGCGTGTGCCGCAAGGGCGCGCGCACGTCCTCTCCATCAACCAGCAGGTCCGGCCCGTCCGGGTCGCGCAGAGCGGTATGCAGCACCGCGCGCTGTTCGGTCTCGTTGATCAGGCCGCCGCCGAACATCGCCGCACGCCGCCCGGCGACGTCCTGCTCCTCGCACAGTTCAATCAGACCCTCGCGCACCTTTTCAGTGATCCGGGTCTTGGAATAGTCGAACAACAGCGTCTCGAACCGCACGCTGAACGCGCTGGCGCGCTGCGGGTTCTTCTCGAACAGGTCAGGAATATTTTCGCCGCATTTTTCGGCATGCAGCGTCTTCAAGGCATCGAACATAGTTAACTTTCCTGAATTCAAGGTGCCCAATGCACGGACGCCTCGGACAATACGGCCTGGACCGGTGCCGTTTCCGGCGGCAGCGTCATCGCCTGTTCAAGCGCCCGCCGTTTGGCTTCGCCGAAAATCACCAGATGCTTGGCAATGGCACCATCCAGCACCCGCGCCGTCAGGCTGACCCGCGCTTCGGGCTGGCTGCTTGGGCGCATCACTGTAAGCGCAGGCGCATCCGGCTCCAGCGCCTCCAGCAGCCCCTCTGCCCCGGGAAACAGCGAGGCGGTGTGCATGTCCTCGCCCATCCCCAGCAGCAATACCGACAGCGGCAGTTCCGGCACCACCCGGCTTTCAAGCTCCGCCAGCACCTCCTCAGGCTCCCGTTCGGGCACGTGGAACGGCAGGAACTGCGCCGCAGCGGCCCGGTTCTGCAGCAGCCGCGCCCGGATCATCGCCGCGTTAGAGCGGCCATGCTCCTGCGGCACCCAGCGTTCGTCCGTTGCCATCACATGCACCCGGTCCCACTCAATGTCCGCGGCGCAAAGATCGTCAAAGATGAGCCCGGGCGTGGTGCCGCCGGCAACCGCGAAAGACACCGTGTCGTGATTCAGCAGATGGGTTTTCAGATCCCCGGCGATTTCATTCGCGACTTCGATCGCCAGCATGTCCTGGTCAGGGTATTCGTTGAATTTCATGGGTTTATCCCCCTCCATTCACGCCCGTCGCGGCGCATAAGCAAATCGGCATCCTCCGGACCGGTGGTACCGCTAACGTAGGGTTTAGGCACATCGCCCCTGGATTTCCAGCCCTCAATTATCGGATCGGTCCAGGCCCAGGCGGCCTCCACCTCGTCCCCTCTCATAAACAACGTCTGGTTGCCGCGCACAACATCCATAATCAGCCGTTCGTAGGCATCTGGCGGATCGCCGCCCTCCGGCCCCAGCGCCTCGGCAAAGCTCATGTCCAGGGGCACGTCGACCAGCCGCATCCCGCCCTGCCCCGGCTCTTTGATGGTCACGCTGAGCGTGATGCCCTCGTTCGGCTGCAAACGGATCTTCAGGTGGTTGGCATGGCGGCCCGCCTCGGCCCCGAAGATCGAATGCGGCGCGTCCTTGAACATCACGTTGATGACCGAGGACCGGTTCACCAGCCGCTTGCCAGTGCGCAGGTAGAACGGCGTGCCGGCCCACCGCCAATTGCTGATATGCGCCTTCAGCGCCACATAGCTTTCAGTGGTGCTGCGCGGGTTGCCGACCAGCCCGCGGTAGGACGGATGCGGTGCCTCCGGGTCCAGCGACGCCTGATACTGGCCGCGCACGATGTGATGCGGCTCCACCGGGTCCAGGGCGCGGATCACCTTGAGCTTTTCGTCGCGCACCGCGTCCGGGTCGAATTTCGCAGGCGGCTCCATCGCGATCAGGCACAGAAGCTGCATCAGGTGGTTCTGCATCATGTCGCGCATGGCGCCGGCGCGCTCGTAATACTCCTCGCGCCCCTCCACACCGACGGTTTCGGCCACGGTGATCTGGATGTGGTCGACATACTGGCTGTTCCACAACGGCTCAAACAGCATATTGCCGAACCGGACCGCCATCAGGTTCTGCACCGTCTCCTTGCCCAGGTAATGGTCGATCCGGTAGATCTGGCCTTCGTCGAAATGGCTGGCCAGCGTCCGGTTCAGCTCCCGCGCGGAGGCCAGATCATGGCCAAAGGGTTTCTCCACCACGATCCGGGTCTGCGGCGTGGCGAGGCCGTAGCGGTGCAGCCGTTCCGCCAGCGGCCCGAACAGGCCCGGCCCCACGGAGAAATAGAACACCCGGACCCGCTGTTCCTCCGTGCCCTCCAGCGCGCTGCACAGCTGCTGCCAGCCCGCCTCGCCCAAGGCATCCAGCGCGACATAGCTGATCCGCTCCAGGAAGGCCTCCAGCGCACCGCCGCCGCAGGCCTTGGGGCCTGCATGCGCGCGGATCGATTCTGCCACGACGGTGCGGTAATCCGCGCTGCTCATGGCGGTCCGCGCGGCGCCGATAATCCGCTCGCCGCCCGGCAGCTGCCCGGCGCAATGGCGGCGGAACAGGGCAGGCAGAATCTTGCGCTGCGCCAGATCGCCGGTGCCGCCAAAAATCACCAGGTCAAACGGATCGACCGGTATGACACGCGAAACCATTATTGTTCTTCCTGTCTAAGCCGGGGCAAGCGCGGCACACCGCCGCTCACATCCCTGTCATGTGCCTGCCCGGCTGCTTTCATTTCCTGCCCAGTATAAGGTAGCTTCCGGCGAAAGGAACTGCCCCAGAGGACATCTGCATGAAAGACCTGCAAAAACCCGTCGCGAACCTAGGCAAGTTTCAAGACGCTTACGTGACGGCAGATGGTCAGGACCGCGCCTCTGTGCCGCTCAGCCGCCCGGAAACCCTGTGGTTCAACACCGGCACGCTGTGCAATATCGAATGCAGCAACTGCTATATCCTCAGCTCCCCGGCCAACGATGCGCTGGTCTATCTGACCGAGGCCGAGGTGCGGAGCTATCTGGATCAGATCGCTGCGCGCGCATGGCCGGTCCGGGAAATCGGCTTCACCGGCGGCGAACCCTTCATGAACCCGGAGATGACCGCGATGGCCCGCGCCGCGCTGGAGCGCGGCTTCGAGGTGCTGATCCTGACCAACGCCATGCGCCCGATGATGCGCAAGACAGTGAGAGCCGGGCTGCTGGACCTGCGGGAGGCGTTCGGGGACAAGCTGACCCTGCGGATCTCCGTCGACCACCACAGTGCGGAACTGCATGACAAGGAACGCGGCACAGGCAGCTTTGCCAAGACACTCGAAGGCATGGAGTGGCTGCGCGACAACGGCTTCCGGATGGCGGTGGCCGGCCGCACCGTCTGGGGAGAGAGCGAGGCGGAGGCCCGTGCGGGCTATGCCGCGCTGTTTGAACAGCACGGGTTCGCCATCGACGCCCAGGACCCGGGCCAGACAGTGCTGTTTCCGGAGATGGACGAGCGGGTGGAAGTCCCTGAAATCACAAGCGCCTGCTGGGGTATCCTCGACAAGTCGCCGGACAGTGTAATGTGCGCGTCCTCGCGGATGGTGGTCAAGCGCAAGGGCGCAGAGACACCCGCCGTTCTGGCCTGCACCCTGCTGCCCTACGCGCCGGAGTTCGAATTGGGCACCACCCTGGCCGAAGCCGAAACCCCGGTGCAGCTGAACCACCCCCATTGCGCCAAATTCTGCGTCCTTGGGGGGGCCAGCTGCTCCGCCTGAGGGGGTTTCAGTACTCCCAGTCGCCGGTGGTGAAATTGGCAGCGCTCAGTGTCACGTCGGTGGTGAAGTCCACCAGCACGTTGTCGCCGTAATACAGCTTGTTCTCGGCGTTGCTCATATACAGGCGGTCTTCGCTGGCGTTCTCCCACTCCGTCCTGTCGAAGGTTACATCGGTGTTGCGGGTGATGATTCCGCTGGCCTCGTCAGCGTCGAACACAAACACGTCGTTCTCGGCGGAGAAGTCATCCAGCACCGCAACGGTGGAGTAGGCGTCCAGCTCGATGAACAGCTCGTCCTTGCCCGCCCCAGTCGTGATCGTGTCGGCGGCATTCCTGAAACTGCCGGTCAGGATGTAGATATCGTCATTGCCCGCACCCGAATTCAGGCGCTCTGAGTGCATCCCTTCCAGAACGATCGTGTCGGCGCCGGCACCGGTGCGGATATCCGCCGTCAAACCGTCGGGATAAGCGATGGTGGTTCCGTTGATGACCACCGTATCCTTGCCCCTGCCAGTGGAGACGCGAAGGTCAGCGGTGATGTTCCAGAACCCGTTGAACTCAAAATAATCATTGCCCCCGCCGGTGTTCACACGCAGATCGCTGACATCCTCGACGGTGGAATATTTGACATGATCGTTCCCGGCCAGGGTCTTAACCTTGATACTCGCATCCCCTGCCGCTTCCCACTGCCGGATATCCAGCGTGTCGTCCTGCCGCCCGGCCCGGATGACAAATTCGCCGTCGCCTGTGCTGGTGCCCAGATCTATGCCGTAATCCCAATGTTCGACCGACCGAACGCTCGTTTCGATCTGCGAAAGATCCAGGGTGAAACCGCCGGTAATCTGCACGTCGATCTGCGAGGACACGGTGTCATACCCGGCCCCGCCGTGAAAGCTGAGCTGGCTGTAGTCGCGCAGCGTGCTGCCCGCCGTCAGATCGAAATTGAGCGAACTGATCGTGTCATTGCCGGCACCGCCGAAAAACCGGTCCGACAGATCGGGATACACACCGGCGCCTTCGTCGTGATGATAGATTGAAAAGGTATCGTCGCCGTCCCGGCCATACAGGCTCTCGCGGATGGTAAGAGTGGCCTCCAGTGCGTTCTCGAACTGGTTTCCCAAGATATATGTGCGCATTAAATCCTGCCGTATTGCCTGTTTATCGACTGCCCGCCACCGTTTGGCGCTGTCCGGCGCTGCGGTGCCGCACCAGACTTTTTAACACGCATAGGAGTAAGGCCGCGCTTTGGCTCCCGCAATAGCCAAGGAACAGCCCGGCGGTTCCCGGGCCTGCGTGTTGCCGTCCGGACAGGATGGCCTAGTGGATCTGGAATTCCCCGACCACGTTGCGCCATTCACCAGGGCCGATCATCTTGCGGTGATTGAACCGCACCGAATGCAGTGGACCCTCAATCTCGCGCTGCCAGAATTCGATGAACTCGAACAGCCGCGGATGATCCGGCGCCAGATCGTATTCCTGCCAGACAAATGTATTCAGGACACGGGTGAAATCGGGCATCCGGTAGGTGAATTCCGCGGTGGTCAGCCCGTATCCTTTCAGCATCAGCTCGGTTTCGCTGGTCTCCATTTTCAGCCTCCAATCTTGGCCCCCTTCTGATGATGCTAGGCTGGTATTGGTTAATTTCCTCAAAAACAGTGCGTTACCGATGTGTGAACGGCCTGTTGCCGCTGTTCCCGGCTGCCTGCTTGCGCCGCATATACGGTATCTGATAGGGTGCAAACACAAGATATAGACCCAGAAGAAAGAGCGGGCAGCCAACGTGAGCGATACGCCGGAAACTCCTGAAAATATGGAAGAAAATCTGCCGGGACGCCCGGCATATGATGGGCCGACCGTTTCCATCGAAGCCGAGATGCGCAACTCGTATCTCGACTATGCGATGTCGGTCATCGTCAGCCGCGCCATCCCGGACCTGCGGGACGGCCTGAAACCGGTGCACCGCCGCATTCTCTATGCGATGCACGAATCCGGCAACACCCATGACAAGGCCTACCGCAAGTCGGCGCGCCCGGTCGGCGACGTGATGGGTAAATACCACCCGCACGGCGACAGCGCGATCTATGACGCGCTGGTGCGGATGGCGCAGGACTTCTCGATGTCGCTGCCGCTTCTGGACGGCCAGGGCAACTTCGGCTCGATGGACGGCGACAACCCGGCGGCCATGCGTTACACCGAGGTGCGCATGGACAAGCCCGCCGCGGCACTGCTTGCGGATATCGAGAAAGAAACCGTCGATTTCCAGGACAACTACGACGGCAAGGACCGCGAGCCGACCGTGCTTCCGGCCCGCTTCCCGAACATGCTGGTCAACGGCGCTGGCGGCATCGCCGTCGGCATGGCCACCAACATCCCGCCGCACAACCTGGGCGAAGTGGTCGACGCCACGCTGGCGCTGATCGAGGATCCGGACCTGACCAGCGAGCAGCTGATCGAATACATCCCCGGCCCCGACTTCCCGACCGGCGCGCTGATGCTGGGCCGTGCCGGCGCGCGCAAGGCCTATCTTGAAGGCCGCGGCAGCGTCATCATCCGCGCCAAGACCCGCGTGGAGGAGATCCGCAAGGACCGCTATGCCATTGTCGTGGACGAGATTCCCTATCAGGTGAACAAGGCCGCGATGATCGAGAAGATCGCCGAGCAGGTCCGCGAGAAGAAGATCGAGGGCGTCGCCCACGTGCAGGATGAATCCGACCGCAACGGCGTGCGGGTGGTGGTCGAGCTGAAACGCGACGCAACCCCCGAGGTGGTGCTGAACCAGCTCTACCGTTTCACCCCGATGCAGACCTATTTCGGCTGCAACATGCTGGCGCTGAACGGCGGCCGGCCGGAACAGCTGACGCTGCGCCGGTTCCTGACCTCCTTCATCGACTTCCGCGAAGATGTGGTGGCCCGGCGCACGGCGCATCTGCTGCGCAAGGCCCGCGAGCGCAGCCATATCCTGTGCGGCCTGGCCGTGGCGGTGACCAATATCGACGAGATCGTCACCACCATCCGCCAGTCCGCGGACGCCGCTGAAGCGCGTGAAAAGCTGATGACCCGCCGCTGGCCGGCACAGCCGATCCTCGAATACATCGCGCTGATCGACGATCCGACGCACACGGCAAACGACGACGGCACCTATAACCTGTCCGAAGCCCAGGCCCGCGCGATTCTGGAACTGCGCCTGCAGCGCCTGACCCAGATCGGCGTGAAAGAAGTCACGGACGAGCTGGAAGAACTGGCCGGCAAGATCAAGGACTATCTGGAAATCCTGTCCTCGCGCGAGCGCATCATGGGCATCATCAGCGACGAGCTGCGCGAAGTGCGCGACAACTTCGCCGTGCCGCGCCGCACCGAGATCGTCGACTGGTCCGGCGACATGGAGGACGAGGACCTGATCGAGCGCGAGGACATGGTGGTGACCGTGACCTCCGGCGGCTGGATCAAGCGCACCCCGCTGGCCGATTTCCGCGCCCAGAAGCGCGGCGGCAAGGGCCTCAGCGGCATGCAGACCAAGGAAGAGGACGTGGTGACCACGCTGTTTGTGGCCAACACCCACACCCAGCTTCTGTTCTTCACCACCGACGGCATGGTCTACAAGCTGAAGACCTGGCGCCTGCCGCAGTCCGGCCGCACCGGCAAGGGCAAGGCCATCGTCAACATCCTGCCGATCCCGACCGGCGTCTCCATCGCCGCCATCATGCCGGTCGATGTGCCGGACGAGGAATGGGAAAACCTGCAGGTGGTGTTTGCCACCAGCGGCGGCGACGTGCGCCGCAACCGGCTGTCGGACTTCACCAACGTCCGCCGCAACGGCAAGATCGCGATGAAACTGCCGGAGGACGGCTCCGTCAAACTGGTGAATGTGCGCATCTGCTCGGAAGATGACGATGTGATGCTGTTCACCAATTCGGGCCGCGCCATCCGCTTCCGCTCCACCGACGTGCGGGTGTTCAACTCGCGCGAATCCACCGGTGTCCGCGGCATCAGGCTGACCGGCGAGGACAGCGTTGTGTCGATGTCGGTCATCCGCCACTCCAAATACACGCCGGAGCAGCGCACCGCCTACCTCAAAATGCGCCGGGCGATGGCGGGCCTGACCGACGATGCGGAAACCACGGACGAGGATGCGCCCGAGGATCCGAACTTCTCCACCGAGCTCTATGCAGAGATGTCGGCAGCCGAGAACCTGATCCTGACCATCACCGCGGGCGGTTCGGGCAAGCTGTCCTCTTCGCACGACTACCCGGTGCGCGGCCGCGGCGGCATGGGCGTGACCGCGATGGACAAGGCGATGCGCGGCGGCGAGATTGTCGCCTCCTTCCCGGTGGAGCTGGACGACCAGATCATGCTGGCCACCTCCAAGGGCCAGTCGATCCGGGTGCCGGTCGATGGCATCTCGTTCCGCTCGCGCTCTGCCGGCGGCGTGCGGGTGTTCAACACCGGCAAGGGCGAGGAAGTGGTCTCTGTCGCCTGGATCGCCGAAAACGGCGAAGAGGAGGACAGCGGCGAGGAATAAGCCCCGCGCAGCTGAAAGATTTGAACGCCGTCCTGTTGCCAGGGCGGCGTTCGCTTTGTTAACGGCCCCCTAAGGGGTTTCGGGCATTCTTGCGGTCAAGGTTCGTTTTCTCAGCAAGGGGATGCCCCATGAACTTGTATCACTGCTCCATCGACCTGCACCACGAGGCCAAGGCGCTGAGCTTTGCCAGCGCGGTTGAGCAATGGATGAACTATCTGCAGGCACGCGGTGTGGTGCTCGGCTGGCGTCTGCTGCGGCGCAAGCTGAACTTGGCCAGCGACAACTGCCGCGACTTCCTGCTGGAAATCGAATTCAAGGATATGACTCAGCTGGATCAGGCCTTCCGGGTTCTGGGCGAACACGACGAGGAAGTGGAAAAGCTGTACTCACACGTGACCGCCCTGATCGCCACCGCGGAGATCGGCCTTTACCGTCCCTTCCCGGATCCCGAGCGGGCGGAGCGCATGGCGCTGATCTGAGACTGGTGGCTCAGATCAGGGATGGCGCCAGCACGAAGCTGGCAAAGATCAAATAGGCTACGGCTGTATGCATGGCTCTACCCTCGTGGTCCCGCCCCCAGGAGTCTTAGAGAGTATACTTGAAATGAGGCAATTCCGGGGCAGCTGATTTCTGCTGCCCGGGAAAGGCGTTACCCGGCGGCCTGGCCGGACTCACAGGCCGTAGAGCAGGCTGAACTTCTCTTCCAGATAGCCCAGCAGCGGCTCATGCCCGGGTTCCATTCCCGCGGCATGGACGATGGTGCCGCGCGGGCTGCGCAAGCCCCCGTGCTGCTGCAGGTTCTCCTTCAGCCAGCCGGTGGCGCCTGTGGTGTCGCCCTGGGCCAGCTGAGCATCCAGCCCCGGCACGTCCCGGCGCAGCGCCTGGTACAGGCAGCCGGCATAGACATTGCCCAGGCTGTAGGTCGGGAAATAGCCGAACAGCCCGACCGACCAATGCACATCCTGCAGGCAGCCGTTGGAGGGTTTGTCCACCGCATACCCGAAATCCGCCTCGAACCGGTCGTTCCAGGCCGCTTCCAGATCCTTCACCGCCAGATCGCCGCTCATCAGCGCGCGTTCCAGGCCGAACCTCAGCATGATATGGAGGTTATATTGCAGCTCATCCGCTTCCGTCCGGATATAGCCCTTATGCACCGCGTTGACGGCGGCATAAAAGGCATCCGCATCAGCAATGCCGAAATCGCCAAAGGCGGCTGTCATCTCCTCAAACAGCCAGCCGGTAAAGGCGCGGCTGCGGCCGATCTGGTTTTCATAGATCCGGCTTTGGCTTTCATGCACCCCCATCGACACGCCGCTGCCCAGCGGCGTCAGCAGGTAATCGCGGCTGATGTTCTGCTCATAGGCGCCGTGGCCGACCTCATGAATGGTGGAATAGAAGCAGTTGAACGGATCGGTTGCGCTGGTCCGCGTGGTGATCCGCACGTCCAGGCCGGAGCCGGAGCTGAACGGATGCACCGCCTTGTCGACCCGGCCATGCGCCATGTCATAGCCGAACACCTTGGCAATCTTGCGGGTCAGCTTCATCTGCGCGGCGTCGTCAAAGGTTCCCTCCAGCCCCTTCGGCGCGGGTTTCTCCAGCACCTTGGCGCGCAGCTCCACCAGCCCGGGGCGCATGGCGTCAAAGATCTCCGCAATCCCTGCCCCGGTCATTCCGTGCTCGTAATCCTCGACCATGGCGTCATAGACATCCCCGCCCGCAGCCAGCGCCTGGCCTTCCTCGCGCTTCAGGGACACCACTTCCTCCAGCACCGGCAGGAAGGCTGCGACATCCTCATCTGCCCTTGCGGCGGCCCATTTGCCCTGCGCCTCCGATGTGACCTGGGCGATCTTCTTGGCCAGAGCGGCAGGCACCTTGACGGTGCGCTCATAGCTGCGGCGGATCTCGCGCAGCTGCGCGGCACCGGCTTCATCGGGCGCTTCGGCCTGCTCCAGCCACTCCGCCACCCGCGGGTCGCTGCGGCGGGCGTGCAGCACCGCCTCGATCGCGGCCATTTCCTCGCCCCGCTGCGGCGCGGCCCCGCGCGGCATCACGGTTTCCTGATCCCAGCCCAGACGGCCCGCAATCTGCCCCAGCGCCTGGGTTTCGCGCTGGAAGGCCATCAGTTCGTCAAATGCGCTCATGCGTCAGTGATCCTTGATCGAGGTTGCAATGGGATAGGCCGACAGGAAGCGGGCGCGCAGGATCAGCACCCAGACGCCAACCGCCACCAGCTGATGGGTGATGGCTGCGTGCAGCGGCGCGGCATAGACCACGGTGATGATCCCCAGAAGCACCTGCACCGACAGCGCAGCAAAAACGGCGTTGAAGGCAAAGCGGGTGCGCGCGTGGGCAGAGCTGCGCCCGCGCAGCCAGGCCACCACGGCAAAGGCAAACAGCAGATAGCCTGCCACCCGGTGAATGAATTGCACCAGCCCGGGGTTCTCAAAGAAGTTCTTCCACAGGGGCTCGATCATGAAGGGGTTCGGCGGGATCACCTGCCCGCCCATCAGCGGCCAGTCGGTGTAGGAGCGGCCCGCGTCAATGCCCGCGACCAGCGCGCCCAGCAGGATCTGCAGGAAGGCAAAGTGCATCAATCCCGTGGACAGGCTGAACAGCTTGGCCTCCTTGGCACGGCGCGCCTGCATCAGCTCACGCTCCTCGCGGCCCAGCATCAGCACGTACCAAGCGATAAAGCCAAGGATCACAAACGCCAGCCCCAGATGCACAGCCAGCCGGTAGGAGGCAACAGCAGTCATCCCCTCGCCCTGGGTGACGCCAGAGGCCACCATCCACCAGCCGATGGCGCCCTGCACACCGCCGAGGACGCCGGGCAGCAGCAGCCGGCCGGTCCAGCCCGCGGGGATCTTGCGCGCCATCAGGAAGCCGAGGAAGCCGAGCGCCCAGATCAGGCCGATCACCCGGCCCAGCTGACGGTGGCCCCATTCCCACCAGTAGATCTCTTTGAAATCAGACAGTTGCATCCACTGGTTCTCGATGCGCCACTGGTCGATCTGCTTGTATTTGTCGAACTCGGACTGCCATTCCGCCTCGGACATCGGCGGGATCGCCCCGGTCACAGGGCGCCATTCGGTGATCGACAGGCCGGAGTCTGTGAGCCGCGTCAGACCGCCCACCACGATCATCGCAACCACCAGGCCAAACAGAACCATCAGCCAGGCGCGGATTGCCTTGCGGGCGCCGCCGCGGCCGCGGTCGATCAGCCCCGGCTGCACCGCGGGCGCGTTCGTCTTCTCGCCCTCGACCTCTTCGAAAATGCTGCGCTTGCTCATGCTTGCCTCTTTGTCTGTGCTGCCAAGCTAGGGGCGGTTTCGGAATTGGTCCAGAGCGGCTTACTCGCCGCCCCGCTCTTTCCAGCGGACCATCTGCCGCATGATCCCGTGCAGCATCTGCACGTCGGAGCGGGTCATCCGCATCCGGGACCACAGGTTGCGCAGGTTGGTCTTCATGCCCTCGGCCTTCTCCGGCGGATAGAAGAAGCCCGCTTCGTCCAGCCGCTCCTCGTAATGCTCCACCAGCTTCTCGACCTCGACCCCGGTGGCCCAGTCGCCCTTGCGGCCCAGATCGGTGGTTTCATGCACCACATCGCCGGACTGGCGCATCCATTCATAGCCCGTGAGCAGCACGCATTGGCCCAGGTTCAGCGAGGCATACAGCGGATTGACCGGCACCGAGATGATGGCATTGGCCTTGGCGATATCCTCGTTTTCCAGGCCCGCGCGCTCAGGGCCGAACATCACCGCGACCTTCTCGCCTGCGGCGATCTTCTCTGCCGCGATCTGCATGGCGCGTTCGGGGCTGTAGACCGGTTTGGTCAGCCCGCGCTGCCGGGCGGTGGTGGCAAACACATAGGTGCAGTCGCCCAGCGCCTCCGGCACGTCGGCACAGAGCTGCGCTTCGTCCAGCAGGCGGCCCGCGCCCGAGGACATCGCCACCGCCTTGGGGTTCGGCCAGCCGTCGCGCGGCGCCACGATCCGCATCCGGTCGAGGCCGAAGTTCCACATCGCCCGCGCGGCGGCACCGATATTCTCGCCCATCTGCGGGCGGACAAGGACAAAGGCGGGCTGAGGCGTATCGATGGGCATCGTGTTCTCCGGCAAAATCGGCACTGCTGTACTGCCCGCGCGGCGGCGGGGCAAGGTCCAGCGCGGTTTTGGCGCGCAATATGCGGGCCGTCACCGCCGCAAATCCTTGCGTCCGGCGGCAAATCGGCTAAACACCCTGCAATCGCCTGAACAATGGAGCACCACGATGGGAAGCCCTGCTGACGCACCGGAGCAGCCGCAGATCTACCTGATCTCCCCGCCTAGTTTCGAGCTGGGCAAATTCCCCGCTCTTCTGGCGCGGGTGCTGGATGAGGTGGACGTGGCCTGCGTGCGCCTGGATCTGGCCAGCCGCGATCAGGACACGCTGAGCCGCGCGGGCGACGCGCTGCGCGAAGTGACCATGGAACGCGATGTGGCGCTGGTGATCTCGGACCATCAGATCCTGGCCGAACGGCTGGGCCTGGACGGCGTGCATCTGACCGACGCGTCGAAATCGGTGCGCGCCGCGCGCAAGGCGCTGGGGCCGGATGCGATTGTCGGCTGCTTCTGCGGCGCCTCGCAGCATGACGGCATGGTGGCCGGCGAAGCGGGCGCGGATTACGTGAGCTTTGGCCCTGTCGGCACATCCGGCCTGGGCGACGGCGCGCGGGCGGAGGCCGATCTGTTCGAGTGGTGGTCGAAAATGATTGAGGTTCCGGTGGTGGCCGAAGGCGGTCTTACCGAGGATCTGGTGCGCTCGATCGCCCCCAATACCGACTTCTTCGGCATCGGGGATGAGATCTGGCACGCGGAAGATCCGCTTGCGGCGCTCAAGACCCTGATGCGGGCAATGGGCTGACCAGCCCCGCTGCCGGCTCAGCTATCCGGGCTGAGCCTTTGGCGGGTGGTTACAGGAACACCCGTTCCACAAACCAGTAGCTGCCGATCATGGCGATGGTGACCGAGGCCGGGATTGCCACCCGGCCGCGGTATTTGGGGTGCCGCCCGAACCACAGGCGCACGCCCAGATAGGCGGCAGCGATCACGGCCAGCTGGCCCAGCTCCACCCCAACGTTGAAGCCGATGAGCGCGGGCAGGAACTGGTTTTGCGGCAGCCCGAAGGCCCCCAGCACGGAAGCAAAGCCCAACCCGTGCAACAGGCCGAAGCCGAAGATCACGAATGTGCGCCAGCTGTGCAGCTTGCGGGCAAAGATGTTCTCGACCGCGACAAAGACAATCGACAGGGCAATCAGCGGCTCGACGATGGCGGCGCTGACGGAAACCATGCCCAGCGCGCCCAGCGCCAGGGTGATAGTATGGGCGACGGTGAACACGCTCACTTGCAGCAGCAGCGGTTTCACCCGCGGGCTGAGGAAGAACAGGCCCAGCACAAACAGGATATGATCCAGCCCCTTGGGCAGGATGTGAGTAAAGCCGACGGGGATGTATTCCATGAAAGCCTCGACCGGCGTCTTGGCCGCACCGCCGCCAAGCGGGATGGGCGGGGAGGTCTCTCCCCCCTGCAGGTAGCCGGTATAGGGCTCCGCAACCCCGTTCTGCCGCAGCACAACCCCGCCGGAGCCCGCGGGCCAGGCAATGCGCAGGCTGCGGGCCCCGGGCGGCACCTCGCCGCTGAACTCCAGAACGGAGGCGCGCGGCAGGCTGGCGTCGCCGGTCTCCGGGATGGTGATCCGGGACAGGCTGAGCGAAACCGGGTCCGGCGCCTGAACGGAGAAGGCTTCCAGCCAGTCCTCGGCAAAGAGGCGCACCATCGGTTCCAGCTCCGCCGGGCCGAGCGCGCGCAGCTCGTCGTAGTCGGCGGCCTGCGCGGTCTGGTTCGTGTCCGCCAGCCCGTCCAGGTTGATACCCGCCACAAACGCCTCCGCATTCAGGCGCAATTCCAGGGTGATCCGGCCGTCCGCCACAGTGAAATCGGCAATCGCCGGGGTAACCTCATGCGCGCGGGCGCTTGCGGCGGCTATTGCACCCCAGCAGAACAACAGCGCAAATAAGGTCCGCGGCCAAAAATAGCCGCGCCTGACAGCCAAGGACACTTTCATGCAATACCGCCTGTTCTGCTCAATTCTCTGTTCCGGGCTGACCTTGGCGGCCGGGCCGGGTTTATCCCACGAGTTTTGGATTGAGCCGGAAAAATATCAAGAAGTTTCGGGAAATACCGTGGTGGCAAGGCTGCGCAACGGCCAGGGGTTCAAAGGTGCTGAGCAGCCCTATCTGGACCACCGGATCGCCCGGTTCGAGGTGATGCAGGGCGCAGCAGCTGCGCCGTATCAGGGACGAATGGGCGACATGCCCGCCTTTGCCGCCGAAATGGTGCAAGACGGGCTGGCGGTGCTGATCCATCAAACCCGGCCGCAAACGCTGACCTATGACACGTGGGAGGCGTTCCAGGCCTTCATCGACCACAAGGGATTCGGCGATATCCGCACGCAGCATCAGGCGCGCGGGCTGCCGGAGGCGGGCTTTGGCGAGCAATACACCCGGTACGCCAAGTCTTTGGTCGCGATCGGGAACGGCAGCGGATCAGATACCGCCACCGGGCTGGAGACAGAGATCGTTGCCCTGGCCAATCCCTATACCGATGATCTGTCCCGGGGGCTGCCTGTCCGGGTGCTCTATAAGGGAGAGCCGCGGCCCAAGGCCCAGGTCGAGGTTTTTGCCAAGGCCCCCGATGGCAGTGTCACCATCACCACGCGGCTGACAGATGCCGAGGGCGAAACCGCTGTCCCCGTGATGCCGGGCCATCAATACCTGCTGGACGCGGTTGTCCTGCGCCCGGCGCCCGAGGGCAAAGATTACGTATGGGAAAGCCTTTGGGCGGCCCTGACCTTTGCGGTGCCTGCTGAGTGAAGCCGCTTGCAGAGGTGCGGCAAAGGCGGCAATAGGTCAATATGACACAAGCCTCTGCCTCACAGCCCCCCGCCATTCTGTGCATCGGCTCGGTCCTTTGGGACATTATCGGCCGCTGCACCACGGAAATGCAGCGCGGCTCGGATATGCCCGGCCGCATTACCCGCCTGCCCGGCGGGGTTGCCATGAACATCGCCATGACGCTGTCCCGGTTCGGCGTCCAGCCCGCACTGCTGACCGCGGTGGGCCGCGACCCCGAAGGGGACGAGCTGATCCACGCCTGCGGCCATTTCGGGCTGATCACCGATCACATCTACCGTTCCGAGGATCTGCCCACCGACCGCTATATGGCGGTGGAGGGCGCCAACGGGCTGATCGCCGCGATTGCCGACGCGCACTCGCTGGAGGCGGCCGGCGACAAGATTCTGCGGCCGCTGTCGGACGGCTCTCTGGGCTCTGAGGACGCGCCTTACGCGGGCCAGGTGGCGCTGGACGGCAACCTGACGCTGTCGCTGCTGGATGATATCGTCGCCAGCCCCGCCTTCGCCAAGGCCGACCTGCGCGTGGCGCCTGCGTCACCGGGCAAGGCGGAGCGGCTGCGCCCGTTCCTGACCCGCACCCGCGGCACGCTTTATGTGAACCTGGAAGAGGCCGGCATCCTGTGCCAGGCGGAGTTCACCGACAGCGAAACCGCAGCCCAGGCGATGCTCGACCGCGGCGCCGCCCGGGTGCTGGTCACCGATGGCGGTGCCTCTGCCACCGTGGCGGACGCCAAGGGTACCATCACCCTGCACCCGCCCCGCGTCACGGTCGCCCGGGTGACCGGCGCAGGTGATACCTTCATGGCCGCCCATATCGTTGCCGAGGCACGGGGCGAAGACCGCAAATCCGCATTGGCCTCAGCCCTCAAGGCTGCGGCAACCTACGTTTCAGGAGAACCCCCGCTGTGATCGACATTCAGTATTCGTCCGAGGTCCAGGCCGCCAAGGCCGAAGGCCGCGCCATTGTTGCGCTGGAAAGCACCATCATCACCCACGGCATGCCCTACCCGCAGAACGTCGAGGTTGCCGCACAGGTGGAGCAGGACATCCGCAAGGCCGGTGCCGTGCCTGCCACCATGGCGGTGATTGAGGGCGTGCTGCACGTGGGTCTGGAACCCGATCAGCTGCAAGCACTGGGACAGGCCAAGGGCGTTGCCAAGATCTCCCGTGCGGACATGCCCGCCTGCATCGCCACCGGCGGCACCGGGGCGACCACGGTTGCGGCCACCATGATCGCGGCGCGGCTGGCTGGCATCTCCGTCTTTGCCACCGGCGGCATCGGCGGCGTCCACAAGGGCGCGGAGACCACCTTTGACATCTCCGCCGACCTGCTGGAGCTTGCGCAGACCCCGGTGACGGTTGTGGCCGCTGGCGCCAAGGCGATCCTCGACGTGCCCAAGACGCTGGAAGTGCTGGAAACCCAGGGCGTGCCGGTCATCGCCTACGGGCAGGACAGCTTCCCGGCCTTCTGGTCGGCGCAATCGGACCTCAAGGCGCCGCTGCGCATGGATGACGCGGCGCAGATCGCCCGCGCCCACGCCACCCGTCAGGCGATGGGCCTGCCGGGCGGCCAGCTGGTGGCCAACCCGATCCCGGCAGACGCCCAGATCGCCGCCGAGGACCTGGCGCCTGTGATCGCCCAGGCCCAGTCCGAGGCAGACGCCCAGGGCATTGCGGGCAAGGATGTGACCCCCTTCCTGCTGAGCCGCATCTTTGAGCTGACGGACGGCCGCTCGCTCACCGCGAATATCGCATTGGTGCGCAACAATGCCCGGCTGGCGGCAAAGATCGCACAGGAACTCAACAAACTGACGCGATGACATGAATTCGGGGGCGGCCCCCATTGCTCCGCCCCCGAACAGTGCATAGGTTCCATTCGGAATTTGAGCAAAAGCAGACCTATGACAACGCCTTTCGACGATGAACCTCACCGCCGCCGCGGGCTGTTTGCCAGCCTGCGCGCTTCCTTCTTTACCGGGATCGTCGTCATCGCGCCGGTGGGGCTGACGATCTGGCTCCTGTGGTCGGTGATGGGCTGGATCGACAGCGTGGTGCTGCCACTGGTGCCGCACACCTTCCGCCCCGAACAGTATATCGGCATCAACCTGCGCGGTGTCGGGCTGATCATCTTTCTGTTGTTCACCATCATCGTGGGCTGGATCGCCAAAGGCCTGATTGGCCGCTCCCTGATCAATTTCGCCGAAAGCCTGGTGGACCGGATGCCGGTGGTGCGCACGGTCTATTCCGGGATCAAGCAGATCTCCGAGACCGTCTTTGCCCAGTCCGAGCGCAGTTTCGAGAAGGCCTGTCTGGTGCAATACCCGCGCAAGGGTATCTGGGCGATCGGCTTTATCTCCACCTCCGCCAAGGGCGAGATTGCCAAGCGGGCCGAAACCAGCGGCGGGCTGGTCAGCGTTTTCCTTCCGACCACTCCGAACCCGACCTCGGGCTTCCTGCTGTTCGTGCCCGAGGAAGACGTGATCGAACTGGACATGTCGGTGGAGGATTCGGCCAAGCTGGTGATTTCGGCAGGCCTTGTGTACCCCAACCCCAAGGACCCAACGAAACCGCTGGAAAACGGCAAGAAGGCCAAGGCGCCCGAAAAAGAAGACGCCTAACCGAACATCGCCGGCAGATCGGCAGAGGACCGCACCCCGAGGTTTTCCCGGTCGCGCGTCAGGAAACCCTCTGCCGCGTCCCGTCCCGCCTGTTTCAGCCGCGCCAGGATCTGCGGCACCGGAATCACCTTGGTGGTGACCGACAGTTGCGTCATCAAGGCGTCATCCGCGATCATGTGAACCCGCACCTGTTTCATCCGGCCGCGCTGAATGGTGCCGTCGGCCAGCAGCCGCTGCACGAAATTGATCGCCCGCAGCTCCCGCAGCAGCGAGGAGTTGAAGCTGATCTCATTCACCCGGTTGCGGATCTGCTGCGGCGTCTTCGGGATGTCCTCGCGCTCCAGCGGGTTGATGTTCACAATCACCACATCCCCCGGCAGGTCGCCGCTGAAGAGCGGAAACAGGGCCGGATTGCCGGTATAGCCGCCGTCCCAATAGGCCTCCATGCGGCCGGTTTCCGGGTCTTCGATCTCCACCGCCTGGAACAGATCCGGCAAGCAGGCGGAGGCGAGGATTGCATCGGTGCTGATCTCCTGCCCTTCGAAAATGCGGATCTTGCCGCTGCGCACGCAGGTCGCGCAAACGAATAGCTCCGGACCCGCGCCTGCGCAAACGTCCTCGAACCGGAATGCCTCGACCACCTCCCGCAGCGGGTTCTCGTAAAACGGGCCATAATGGTAGGGGGAGACCACCTGGCTCACCGCCTCCATCGGAGTGAACGGCAGGACGGCCTCCCAAGCGCTCGCCCAGGCCACCGCGTCAAACCGGGTCAGCCAATGGGTAAACCGCATGTCTCCCACCGCCCCCATGCGCTGCCACAGGCCATCCAGCGCCGCCTTGGCGCCCTGGCGCCCGCCCTGCACCATGCCGGCCTTAAACGCCGCCCCGTTGAGCGCACCGGCAGAGGTTCCGGTGATCCCGGCCACCTCGATCCCCTCGTCCTCCAGCAGACGGTCCAGCACCCCCCATGTGAACGCCCCATGCGCACCTCCGCCTTGCAGGGCCAGATTGATTTTCACAGTCATGAGCCGGTCCGCCTTTTCTTCTGGCCGGAAATATCCCGGGGGTGAATTGCCCCCTTCAAAGGGCAAGAGGGGGCTGGCCCCCTCCCGCCCTAAAGCTTGGCCGTTACAGTGCGGTCCAGCCGCCGTCGACGCTGATCGCGGTGCCGGTGATCTGCGCGGCCGCGTCCGAGCACAGGAACACGGCCGTGCCGCCCATCTGCTCCACGGTGGCGAACTCGCGGCTGGGCTGGCGCTCCAGCATGACCTTCTTGATCACCTCTTCCCGGCCCATGTTGTACTTCTCCATGGTGTCGGGGATCTGCGCCTCCACCAGCGGCGTCAGCACATAGCCCGGGCAGATCGCATTGCAGGTGATCGGCTCCTCCGCAGTTTCCAGCGCCACGGTCTTGGTCATGCCGACCACGCCATGCTTGGCCGCCACATAGGCCGATTTATAGGGAGAGGCCGTCAGCCCGTGCGCCGAGGCGATATTGACGATCCGCCCCCAGCCCGCCGCCCGCATCTTCGGCAAGGCCGCGGCCATGGTGTGGAAGTTGGAGGTCATGTTGATCGCGATGATCGCGTCCCACTTGTCCTGCGGGAACTCGTCAATCGGCGACACATGCTGGATGCCCGCGTTGTTGATCAGGATATCGCAGGCGCCGGCCTTTTCGATCAGCGCCCGGCAGTCGGCGCCGTTGGACATATCGGCCTGGATGTAGCGGGCCTGGACGCTGAATTCTCGGGCCAGCGCGCCGGCCAGCGCGTGATCCTCCTCCCGGTCGGTGAAGGAGTTCAGCACCACGTTGGCCCCTGCCCGCGCCAGTTCGCGTGCAACCCCCAGGCCAATACCTGAATTCGATCCGGTGATGACGGCAGTCTTCCCTTGCAAGGACATCAGCTTCTCCGCTTTGGCTCAATCAAACTGCCGCCACTGTGCCATGCTGCAGATGCAAAGGAAACGCGTAAGACTACGCAGCCCCCCGGCGCAACGCAGGGGCATTTACGGCCATAACGGACGGGAAATACCGCAAGAAAAAAACGCCCGCACAAGGCGGGCGTTAGTTATTGAGGCAGGTTTCATACAGGCAAGAAACCTATCGAGCAGTGATCTCTTTATAAGCAATTTCCGGCTTTCGTCCAAGCTAAAAGTTTGAAAAGACGAAAAAGCGCACGTAGCGTGCGGAAGCAAGAAAATAAGGGCAGAGCGGGATTGTTGTGAAACTGCGAAAAGAAAATTTCCTGAATCTTCGCGCGGCACTGGCCGGAATCACCTTGGCATTTGCCGCGAATTCCGCTCAGGCAGAATCGGCGCATGGCATAGCTATGTACGGGGACCCCGCCCTGCCACCGGATTTTGTGTCCTTGCCCTATGCCAACCCCGATGCCCCCAAGGGCGGCAAGGTGGTCTTCGGCAACACCGGCGGCTTTGACTCGCTGAACCCGTTCGCCCTGAAAGGCACCTCTCCGTGGCAGCTGAGGTTCTGGAGTTACGAGAGCCTGATGGGCCGCTCCTGGGACGAGCCCTTCACCCTCTACGGCCTTTTGGCCGAATCGGTCGAGACCCCTGAGGACCGCTCCTGGGTGGAATTCACCCTGCGGGAGGAGGCGCGATTCTCCGATGGCAGTCCGGTCACCATCGAGGATGTGATCTGGTCCTATGAGACACTTGGCACCCAGGGGCACCCCCGCTACCGCGGCTTCTGGACCAAGGTGGACCGCATCGAACAGACCGGCCCGCGCAGCCTGCGCCTGACCTTCAACACCGAGGACCGCGAGCTGGCCCTGATCGCCGGCATGCGCCCGATCCTGAAAAAGGCGCAGTGGGAGGGCAAGGAGTTTGGCAGCGATACGGTGGAGGGCGCGCCCATCGGCACCGGGGCTTATGTGGTCAGCGCCTATGAGCCGGGCCGCTTTGTCACCCTGCGCCGCAATCCCGATTACTGGGGCAAGGACCTGCCCCTGCAGCGCGGCACCCAGAATTTCGACGAGATGCGCATCGACTTCTTCGGTGATGAAACCGTGCTGTTCGAGGCCTTCAAGGCGGGCGAGCTGAGCGCGGTGCGCGAGTTCAATGCCGACAAATGGGACAGTGTCTACAGCTTCCCGGCGGTTACCCGCGGCGATGTGGTGAAAAGCGAGATCCCGCATCAGCGCCCCTCCGGCATGACCGGGCTGGTGATGAACACCCGCCGCGCGCCGCTGGATGACTGGCGCGTGCGCGAGGCGCTGCTGCTGGCGTTCAACTTCGAATACATCAACGGCACCGTGACCGGCGGCGTGCAGCCGCGGATCACCTCCTATTTCTCCGGCTCTGCGCTGGGGATGCAGCCGGGGGCGGCCAGCGGCAAAGTCCAGGCACTGCTGGATCCCTTTGCCGGCAGCCTGCTGCCCGGCACCCTGGAAGGCTACACACTGCCGCAGGGCGACGGCAGCAAGCGCAACCGCGGCAATCTGCGCAAGGCCATGAAATTGCTGGAAGACGCAGGCTGGACCGTGACCGATGGCGTGCTGCGCAACGGCGATGGAGAGGCGCTGAACCTGACCGTGCTGATCCGCCAGGGCGACGGCGAGATGAAAACCGTGACAGAGATCTACGCCCGCGCGCTGGAACGCCTGGGCATCACCCTGTCCGCCGAAACTGTCGACAACGCGCAGTATGTCGAACGCGGGACTGGCTATGACTTCGACCTCACCCGCTACCGCATGGAGCTGTCGCTGAGCCCCGGCAACGAGCAGCGTTATTACTGGGGCCGCGACGGTATTACCCAGCCCGGCAGCCGCAACCTGATGGGGATGGACAGCCCCGCTGCCGAAGCGATGATCGACGCGATGCTGACCGCCAAGGCGCCGGAGGATTTCACCGCCGCTGTGCGGGCGCTGGACCGGGTCCTGACCGCGGGGCGCTATGTCATTCCGTTCTGGTCCTTCGATGTCGGGCGGATCGCCCATATCAAGGAGATGCGCTTTCCGGACAAGCTGCCGGTCTATGGCGACCGCACCGGTTTCATGCCGGATGTCTGGTGGTACGAGGCCGACTGAGCATCGGGCGCCGCAGGCTCAGGACTGACAGCGGCGTTGACAGACGGCTTCTATTTCCGTAATTCACGAATTATGGAAATAGAGATCACAGATAAGCTCGGCGCCCTTGCGCATCCCAACCGGCTGTCCCTGTTCCGCCTGCTGATGCGCCGCTATCCGGATGCCGTGCCCGCGGGAGAGATTGCCGCGGCGCTGGCATTCAAGGCCAATACCGCATCTGCCTATCTGTCGGTGCTGAAACAGGCCGGGCTGATCAGCCAGCACCGGACCGGCACCTCGCTGATGTACACCGCCGACCTGCCGGGGCTGCGCGGGATGTTCGACGATCTGCTGTCCGGCTGCTGCCAGAACCGGCCCGGTATCTGCTCGCCTGCCAGCAATGAGGCGATGCCGGTGCCAACCGCCGGACGACCTTTCAACGTGCTGTTCATCTGCACCGGCAATTCCGCCAGGTCGCTGCTGGCAGAGGCCATTCTGAACCAAGCCGGCGAAGGCAAGTTCCGGGCGTTTTCCGCAGGCACCCGCCCGTCGCCAGGCCCGCGGCCGGAAGCGGCCGCGCTGCTGCAAGCCAAGGGGTATGACACCGCCGGCCTGCGCGCCAAGGATCTGCAGGAGTTTGCCGGCCCGGAGGCGCCGCAGATGGATTTCGTCTTCACCGTCTGCGACCATGCCGCCAACGAGGAATGCCCGGCCTGGCCCGGCCAGCCGATGAGCGCCCATTGGGGCCTGGCCGACCCGGTTAAGGCCACCGGCACCGACGCCGAACGCCACCTTGCCTTCCAGCAGGCCTTTGGTCTCCTGCGCAACCGCATCAAAGCCTTTGTGGCGCTGCCATTTGATACGCTCGACCGCCTGTCGCTTCAGCACCGGGTTGACGATATCGGCCGCGCGACATCTTCCTACTAACCTTCAAGCACGGTCCTCATCCATGAACATTCTTGTCCTCTGCACGGGCAACTCCGCACGCTCCATCCTGCTGGAGTCGATTTTCAACACGCTGGGCGCAGGCCGCGTGCGCGCGTATTCCGCAGGCTCCAACCCGACCGGCAAGGTGCATCCCCAATCGCTGGTGCTGCTCACGGAACTGGGCCACGGCACCGCCGGCGCCCGCTCCAAAAGCTGGGATGAGTTCGCCGCCGAGGACGCGCCGGAGATGGATGTGGTGATTACCGTCTGCGCCTCTGCTGCCGGCGAAACCTGCCCGATCTGGCCCGGCGCGCCGGTGCGCGCCCACTGGGGTGTCGAAGACCCCGCAGCGTCCCAGCAGCCGGACTGGGACGCCGCCTTCCGCGCCGCCTATGCCACGCTGGAAAAGCGCGCCAAGGCGCTGCTGGAGATGCCGTTCGAAACCATGGCGCCAGCGGACCTGGCGCAGCAGCTCAACCGGATTGGAGAGATCGCATGACCGCGCAGAAACTTCTGGCCGAGGGCCTGGGCACCGCGATGCTGCTGGTTGGTGTGGTGGGGTCCGGCATTATGGCGGAGACCCTTGCGGACGGTAACGTGGCCCTGGCGCTGCTGGCCAATGCCGTGGCCACCGGCTGTATGCTCTATGTGATCATCACCACCCTGGGTCCGGTTTCCGGCGCCCATTTCAATCCGGCGGTGACCCTTGCCTTTGCCCTGCGCCGCGAGCATCCCTGGCGCGCGGCGGCCCCCTATATGCTGGCGCAGACAGCCGGCGGCATCCTGGGCGTCTGGGCCTGCCATGCGATGTTCGATCTTGCAATTCTGCAAAGCTCCGCCACCATGCACCGCACCGGAAGCGGTCAGTGGTTTTCCGAGATCCTGGCCACCTTTGGCCTGCTGTTCGTGATCTTCGGCGGGCTGCGGTCGCGTCCCGACGCCGTTCCACCGCTGGTTGGCCTTTACATCACCGGCGCCTATTGGTTCACGTCCTCCACCAGCTTTGCCAATCCGGCGGTGACCATCGCCCGCGGCTTCACCGACACCTTCGCAGGCATCTATCCGGGCCACATTCCGATGTTCATCGCGATGCAGCTGATTGCGGTCGGCATTGGCCACATTGTGCTGACCCGTCTGTTTGCCGCGCCCTCCGCGACGGCAGAAACCCGCCGAGCCCGGCAGGGGTGATCCGGCGGCCCCGGCGGGCCGTTACAAACTTGCCGGAAAAGTGATACGATGGGGGTCCAAAAAATCATAAACCGTTTGTCAGGGAGTGCCCCCCGATGCCTGTACAAGCAGCAGCTGCCAGCTGGATTGACAGGATGCCCCGCATCAAACAGCGCTTTCCGCACCTGAAAGCCAGCAATGCGCCATCCATACTGGATGACCGGGACAAATTCGTTGCCTACTTGGCCCGAACCCATCACCTCACCTTGAATGAAGCCAGGGAGGAGGTGGATGATTTCCTCTACATCGAAAGCCTGCTGAGAGAGCTGGACGGGCGCAAGCACTAGCGCCCGGCCGTCAGGCCAGCGATGTTACCCAGAGGATCATGGCATCTTCGGGGCTGACGGAGATGACGTTGTGCCCCATGGCCGCGTCGTAATAGGCGCTGTCGCCGCGGCGCATCTCAATCGGCTCATAGAATTCCGTGTACAGCTTGACCACGCCGGTCAGCACATACAGGAATTCCTCGCCGTCATGGCGCACCCAGCCGTCGAATTCCTCCATCGACCGCGCCCGCACCCGGGCCCGGTAGGGCAGCATCTGCTTGCGGGTCAGCCCGTCGGCCAGCAGCTCATGCTCGTAGGTGGCGGTGGCATGGGCCGATCCGTCGCCGGATTTGGTCACCGTCATCCGCCCGTTCACCTGATCGCGCTGCGGCGGGGTGAACAGCTGCGGCACCGAGATCTGCAGGCCCACGGCCAGCTTCTTCAGCGCCTCGTAAGTCGGTGACATCTGGCCGTTTTCGATTTTGGACAGGGTGGACCGCGCCAGCCCGGCCTGATTGGCCGCATGTTCCAGCGTCCAGTCCCGCGCCTTGCGCAGCTCCCGCACCCGGGCGCCCAGATCCAGCGGCTCTGCGTCGTCTTCGCCGCCGTTGGCACGGGCGATGGTGATCAGGGATTTCGGGTCACGGCCAGTCATACGCACTCTATAAGCCGCACCTGCGCGCCTTGCAACGCAGGACAGCGCAGGCTAGCCATTTGCCATGCTGTCTGTTTTTGATCAGGGGCCGTTCGCGCCCTGCCCGTCTCCCTTCAACCTGGCTGCCCATGTGCTGCGCCATGCCGGGCGCCTGGCGGAGAAGACCGCGCTGTCGGTTCTGACCGGTGATGGAAGCGATGACTGGAGCTTTGCCCGGCTGGAAGCGGCGGTGCGCGGTACCGGAACCGGGCTGCTGGCGGCTGGCCTGGCCCCTGGCGACATTGTCCTGATGCGGCTCGGGAACACGGTTGAGTTTCCGGTGGCCTATCTCGGCGCCATTGCCGCCGGGCTGGTGCCGGTGCCTGCCTCGGCCCAGCTGACGGAGGTCGAAACCGCCCGGATCATCGCGGATCTGAAGCCTGCGGCGGTTCTGCGGGATCCGGCAGTGGCCTGTGCGAGTCACCCGGTGCAGATCAGCACCGCGCGATTGCTGGAGATGCACCGGCTCGCCCCCTGCGATTATGCCTTCGCAGAGCCGGACAGGCTGGCTTACGTGGTCTACACCTCCGGCACCAGCGGAAATCCGCGCGCCGTGGCGCATGCCCACAGGGCGGTTTGGGCACGGCAAATGATGGTGGACGGCTGGTACGGGCTGACCGAACAGGACCGGCTGCTGCACGCCGGTGCCTTCAACTGGACCTACACCCTGGGCACCGGGCTGATGGACCCTTGGGCCGCCGGCGCGACGGCGCTGATCCCGGCCCCCGGAACCCCGCCCGAAGACCTGCCGGAGCTGCTGCGGCGGCACCGCGCGACCCTTTTCGCCGCGGCCCCCGGGGTCTACCGCAAGATGCTGCGCGGCGGCCCGCTGGACCTGCCGGACCTGCGGCACGGGCTTTGCGCAGGTGAAAAGCTCTCACGCCACCTTTACGAAAGCTGGGCCGCCGCCACCGGCCGCGGGCTGTACGAGGCGTTTGGCATGTCGGAATGCTCAACCTTCATTTCCGCGTCCCCCTCGCACCCGGCGCAGGACGGCGCCCTGGGCCGGCCGCAGCCAGGCCGCAGGGTGGCAATCACCGGCGCTGACGGGCCGGTGCCGATGGGCGAGGAAGGCACCATCGCCATCCACCGTTCCGACCCCGGGCTGATGCTCGGCTATCTGAACGCGCCGGAGGAAACCGCGGCCCGCTACCAGGGCGAATGGTTCCTGACCGGCGACCAGGGCGCGATGTCGCCAGACGGGCAGATCCGCTATCTGGGGCGCGGCGACGACATGATGAATGCGGGCGGCTACCGGGTTTCCCCGATCGAGGTCGAAACCGCGCTGGCGGCCCATCCGGGCATCACCCAGGCCGGCGCCGCCGCGGTGGAGGTGAAGGAAGACACCTATGTCATCGCCGCCTTCTATACCGGTCCCGAAGAGTTGAAGACGGAAGACTTGCAGGCCTTTGCATCCCGCCGCCTGGCCCGCTACAAGCAGCCCCGCGCCTATGTCCACCTGGACGCGCTGCCCACCGGCGCCAACGGCAAACTGCTGCGCCGCGCCCTGCCCGCCCTGTTCAAAGGATGACCCAAATGCCCGCCGTCAAGCTCGACATCCTGTCAGACCCGATCTGCCCCTGGTGCTATATCGGCAAGACCCATCTGGACAAGGCGCTGGCCGAAGTGCCGGACCATCCGTTCGTGATCGAGTGGCACCCGTTCCAGCTGAACCCCGACATGCCGCGCGAGGGCATGGACCGGCGCGACTACCTGGAACGCAAGTTCGGCGGCAAAGAGGCCGCGATCAAAGCCTACGCGCCGGTGGTGGAGCACGCGGAGAAGGCCGGGCTGACCATCAATTTCGAGGGCATGAAGCGCACCCCCAACACGCTGGACGCGCACCGGCTGATCCATTGGGCCGGGATTGAGGGCAAGCAGAGCCAGGTCGTGGATGCCTTGTTCAAGGCCTATTTCGTGGATGCCAGGGACATTGGCGGCCACGCCGTTCTGGCGGAAATCGCACAAGACGCCGGCATGGACGCGGATGTGGTCTCCCGCCTGCTGGAGGGCGACAGCGATGTGCAGGTGATCCGCGACCGCGACGCGCATTCCCGCAAGATGGGCGTGACCTCTGTCCCGACCTTCATTGTCGCCAGCCAGCACGCAGTGCCCGGCGCCCAGCCGCCGGAGCTGTGGAAGCAGGTCATTGAAGACATCCTGCAGCAGCTGAAGGCAGAAGACGGCGAATAGGCGGCCGCAAAAGTCCTTAGCATCGCAACTATGCACAGGATCCTGTGCAACCGGGCGCTGGCACGGCTGGCTGGTTTATGGTAGCGGAACCGGACGGCTCCCAGACTGGCCCTATTACGCCGGAACCCTCTGAAGAGCTGTTAGAGGTTTCAGATGTCACAGTCCCCCGCCCATGGCATGGCCAAGGCTGAGTTCATCGCGCTGATCGCGATGATGTTTGCCACCATTGCCTTTTCAATCGACGCGATGCTGCCCGCCCTGCCCGAGATCGGCGCGGCGCTGAGCCCGGACGACGCGAACCAAGCGCAGCTGGTCCTGACGTCTTTTGTGCTGGGCATGGGGATCGGCACCTTCTTCACCGGGCCGCTGTCCGATGCCTTTGGCCGCAAGCGCGTGATTGCCGGCGGTGCCGTGCTCTACATCCTTGCCGCCGCCGTTGCCTGGCGGTCGCACTCGCTGGAGCTGCTGCTGGCGTCGCGTGTGGTGATGGGACTGGGGGCCGCCGGGCCGCGCATCGTCGGCATCGCCATCGTGCGCGACCTGTACGCAGGCCGGGAAATGGCGCGGCTGATGTCGATTGCGATGATGATCTTTACCCTGGTGCCCGCCTTCGCGCCGATGCTGGGCGCGGGCATCATCGCGTTTTCCGGGTGGCGCGGCATCTTTCTGGCCTTCGCCATCTTTGCCGTCATCGTGGTGATGTGGATGGGGCTGCGCCTGCCGGAAACCCTGCCGCGCGAAAACCGCCGCCCGTTCCGCCTGCCTCTGCTGCTGGGCGCGGTGACGGAGATGCTGGGCCATCCCACCGTGCGCCTGTCGATCATGGTGCAGACCCTGTGCCTGGGTATGCTGTTCACCATGCTGACCATGGTGCAGCCGGTTTATGACGTGATCTTTGACCGCGCCGAAAGCTTCCCGTTCTGGTTTGGCTTTGTGGCGCTGATGGCGGGGACAGCGAGCCTGCTGAACGCTGCCATCGTGGTCCGGGTCGGGATGCGGCGCATCGTGACCTGGTCGCTGGCGGCGCAGATGGTTGCCTCTGCCGCCATGCTGTTCCTTAGCTCCACCCCGCTGCCGGGCGGGCTGCTGTTCGGCCTGTTCATCGCCTGGCAGACCAGCGTGTTTTTCCTGGCCGGCACCACGCTGGGCAACCTGAATGCCATCGCAATGGAGCCGATGGGCCATATCGCCGGCATGGCGGCCTCGGTGATCGGGGCGATCTCCACCGTTCTGGCCGCGGCCATTGCGGCCCCGGTCGGGCTGCTGTTCGACGGCTCCCTGCTGCCGCTGGGCGCGGGCCTCTTGACCATGGCGGCGCTTGCGTTTGTGCTGATGCTGCAGATGGCCAAGGCCGAGGCGCGGCTGCCCGCCGAATAACGGCCTTGCCGGCGCGCAAGCCAAACCCTAACCTCTCCAATCATTTGGGGAGGTTATTTCATGGGCTACGATTATGACCTCGGCTGCTATTCCTGCCCGGTGACCACCAGCTCGCCCGAGGCGCAGCGCTGGTTCGACCGCGGCCTGATCTGGACCTATGGCTACAATCACGAAGAAGCCATCGCCTGTTTCCAGCGCGCGTTGGAACATGACCCGGATTGTGCCATGGCCCATTGGGGCGTGGCCTATGCGGCCGGCCCGAACTACAACCTGCCCTGGGCCTTGCGCGACGATAAGGGCCGCGCCAAGGCGCTGGCGGAGGCCTATGACGCGGCCCGATCGGCGCAGGCCTGCATCGAGGGCTGCTCTGAGGCGGAACAGCAGCTGATCCGCGCCCTGCAGGCCCGCTATCCCCAGCGCGAGGCGGTGGAGGACATGCACGCCTGGGATTACGCCTTTGCCGATGCGATGCGCGCGGCCTTTGCCGCCTGCCCCGATCACCTGGACCTGCGCACGGTCTATGCCGAGAGCCTGTTGAACCTGACGCCCTGGCAGATGTGGGACCTGAAAGCCGGCAAGCCCGCCGACGGCGCCGCCACGCTGGAAGCGCAGGAGGTTCTGGAATGGGCGATGGACAACGCCCCCGGCGCCATGCAGCACCCCGGCCTGCTGCATCTTTATGTGCATCTGATGGAGATGTCGCCGGCGCCGGAAAAGGCGCTGAAGGCTGCCGACGTGCTGCGCACGCTGGTGCCGGATGCGGGCCATCTGGTGCATATGCCGACCCATATCGACGTGCTGTGCGGCGACTACCACAGCGTGGTGCATTGGAACCTCAAGGCGATTGAGGCAGACCTCAAATACTACCATCGCGAAGGCGCCTTCAACATCTATACCGGCTACCGCCAGCACAACTGCCACTTCGTCATTTTCGGCGCGATGTTCCTGGGCCAGATCGAACCTGCACTTGCGGCCAATCAGGGCATTCTGGACACCACGCCGGAAGACATGCTGCGGATCGAAAGCCCGCCGATGGCGGATTACTTCGAGAGCTACATGGCGATGCACCCGCATATTCTTGTCCGCTTCGGGCGCTGGGAGGAGGCGATGGCGCTGGAGCCGCCTGCGGACCAGGAACTGTACCGGACCCTCACGGCCAATACGCATTACGCCCGCGCCATCGCCTTTGCCGCAACGGGCCGCGTGGCGGAGGCTGAAGCGGAGGAACAGCAGTTCCTAGCGGCCAAGGCCCGGGTGCCGGACACCCGGCTTCTCCACAACAACCGCGTCGTGGATCTGCTTGACATCGCAGCGGAAATGCTGCGCGGCGAGATCGAGTACCGCAAGGGCAATTACGGCACGGCCTTTGTCCATCTGCGCCGCTCAGCGGAGCTCGATGACAACCTGCCTTACGATGAACCCTGGGGCTGGATGCAGCCCACCCGCCACGCACTGGGGGCGCTGCTGTTTGAGCAGGGACAGGTGGCAGAGGCCGAAGCGGTCTACCGCGCCGACCTCGGGCTGGACGGCAGCCTGCCGCGCGCCTCGGTGCATCCGGACAATATCTGGAGCCTCAAGGGCCTGCACGACTGCCTGAAGGCCCGCGGAGAAGATATTGAGATAAAACACATAAAGCAGAAACTGGATCTGGCGCTGGCACGCGCTGACCGGGCCGTGGGCGCCTCCTGCTTCTGTGCTCAGGCTGCCATGGCGCCAGACAACTGCTGCGGCTGAGAAAATTTCTTGAGAACGAAATTTGCCAAGGAAATTTGAATTTCCCTGGCACCCGTTACCCGGCCTTTGCCTTCTTCTTCTCGGCCACGACTTTTTCTGCCAGATCGCGGGCAATGGCAAAGGCGCCCTTGATCTTGTCGGCGTCCTTCTTCCAGTCCCGGCGCACGACAATCTTGTTGTCCTTCACCTTGGCCAGCCCGTTTTGGCCTTGGATGAAGTCCACCAGCCCCTGCGGCGACGCGAATTTGTCGTTGTGGAACTGGATCGTTGCGCCCTTCGGGCCGCCGTCCATCTTGGCGATCCCTGCGCGTTTGCACATCGCCTTGATCCGCACCACCAGCATCAGCGTGTTCACTTCCTTGGGCAGCTTGCCGAAACGGTCGATCAGCTCCGCCGCGAAGCCTTCCAGCTCCACCTTGGTCGAGAGCGACGACAAACGGCGGTAAAGGCCCAGGCGCACGTCCAGATCCGGCACATAGTCCTCGGGGATCAGCACCGGAACGCCCAGGTTGATCTGCGGCGCCCATTGGTCGTCGGCATCCGACAGCCCTTCCATCTCACCCGCCTTGATCTTGGCAATCGCCTCTTCCAGCATCGACTGGTAGAGCTCGTAGCCGACATCCCGCATCTGACCCGACTGCTCCTCCCCCAAGAGGTTGCCGGCGCCCCGGATATCAAGGTCTTGCGAGGCCAAGGTAAAGCCCGCGCCCAGCGTATCGAGCGAACCCAGCACCCTCAGGCGCTTTTCAGCGGCCGGAGTCAGGCGCTGGCGCGGCTTGGTGGTGAGATAGGCATAGGCGCGGGTTTTGGAGCGCCCGACACGGCCCCGGATCTGATAGAGCTGCGACAGGCCGAACATGTCGGCGCGGTGCACGACCATCGTGTTGGCAGTTGGAATATCCAAACCGCTTTCCACAATCGTGGTGGCCAGCAGCACATCGTATTTGCCGTCGTAGAAGGCGTTCATCCGGTCGTCGAGTTCCCCCGCCGCCATCTGGCCGTGCGCCACGACGTAAGTCAGCTCCGGCAGCTGCGCTTTCAGGAACTCCTCGACCTCCGGCAGGTCAGTGATCCGCGGCACCACATAGAAGCTTTGGCCGCCGCGGTAATGCTCGCGCAGGAGCGCCTCGCGGATGGTGACGCTGTCGAATTCGCTGACATAGGTGCGGATGGCCAGGCGGTCGACGGGCGGCGTGCCGATGATCGACAGATCCCGCACGCCCGTCAGGCTGAGCTGCAGCGTGCGCGGGATCGGCGTGGCCGTCAGGGTCAGCACATGGATGTCGCTGCGCAGCTGTTTCAGCCGCTCCTTATGGGCGACGCCAAAGTGCTGCTCCTCGTCGATGATCAGCAGGCCGAGGTTCTGGAACTTGATGTTCTTGGCCAGTACGGCATGGGTGCCGACCACGATATCGACCGTCCCCTTGCCCAGCCCCTCGCGGGTTTTGCTGGCCTCTTTCGCGGCAACAAAGCGCGATAGCTGCCTGACTTCCAACGGAAATCCGCGGAACCGGCCCTTGAAGGAGGCAGCGTGCTGGCGGGCCAGCAGCGTGGTCGGCGCGACCACGGCCACCTGCAGCCCGGACATTGCCGCGACAAAGGCCGCGCGCATTGCCACCTCGGTCTTGCCAAATCCGACGTCGCCGCAGATCAGCCGGTCCATCGGCTGGCCGGAGTGCAGATCCTCCATCACATCCTCGATGGCGCGCAGCTGGTCGTCGGTCTCCTGATAGGGGAAGCGGGCGGAGAACTCCTCCCAGGCGTGGGGCGGCGGGTCCATCACCGGCGCCTTGCGCAGGGCGCGCTCCGCCGCGATGCGGATCAGCTTGTCCGCCATCTCGCGGATGCGTTCCTTGAGCTTGGCTTTCTTCGCCTGCCAGGCGCCGCCGCCAAGCCGGTCCAGCAGGCCTTCCTCATGGCCGTATTTGGACAGCAACTCGATGTTTTCGACCGGCAGGTACAGCTTGGCCTGTTCGGCGTATTCCAGCAGGATGCATTCATGCGCCGCACCCGCGGCCGTCACCACTTCCAGACCTTTGTAGCGGCCGATGCCGTGGTCCACATGCACCACCAGATCGCCGGGGGTGAGCGATTGGGTTTCGGTTAGGAAGTTCTCCGCCTTGCGGCGTTTCTTCGGTGCCCGGATCAGCCGGTCGCCCAGCACGTCCTGTTCGGAGATCACCGTTAGGCCCGGCGCCTCGAACCCGTGTTCCAGCGCCCAGACCGCCAGATGCAGGCCGGACTTGCCGATGCGGGTTCCGTCCATCACCGGAATGGCTTCCGCCAGGCCCTCATCCTCGATCAGCCCGGTCAGACGCTCCCGCGCACCTTCGGAGTAGGAGGCGACCAAAACCGGCCCCTCCTGCATCCGCGCTTTAATATGCGCGGCCAAGGCCCCGAACAGGCTGATGTTTTCCTGCTGCCGCTCGGGCGCGAAGTTGCGGCCGATGCGCCCGCCCGCATCCACCGTGCCAGGCCCGGACGCCTGCGGCAGCGGATGGAACTGCACCACGCGCATGTCCGCCACCGCCGCCTCCCAAGCGGCATCGTCCAGGTACAGCAGCCCCGGAGGCGCGGGTTTGTAAACCGTGTCGATCCGCCCCTTCTGCGCCATCGCGTGCTTGCGGGTTTGATACTGGTCCTCGATGCTGTCCCAGCGCGCCAGACGCGCCGGCGTCACCTGGTCATCGAGCGTCACCGAGGCCCGCGGCAGGTAGTCGAACAGGGTCTCCAGCTTCTCATGAAAAAACGGCAGCCAGTGCTCGATCCCCTGATGCTTGCGCCCCGCGCTCACCGCTTCATAGAGGGGGTCGTCGGTCCCGGCTGCGCCGAATTCAATCCGGTAATTCTGCCGGAACCGGGTGATCGCCGCCTCATCCAGAATCACCTCGGAGACCGGCGCCAGCTCCACCACCTCCAGCTTTTCCGTCGTGCGCTGCGACACCGGATCGAACCGCCGCGCACCGTCCAGCACGTCGCCGAACAGGTCCAGCCGCACCGGACCGCTTTCGCCCGGCGGGAAGATATCGATGATGCCGCCGCGGATGGCATAATCACCCGGCTCCATCACCGTCGGGCTTTGGGTGAACCCCATGCGGACCAGGAAGCTGCGCAGCGCGTCCTCATCAATCCGCTGGTCAACCCGGGCGGTGAAGGCCGCCTCGCGCAGCACATCGCGCGCAGGCACCCGCTGGCTGGCGGCGTTGAGCGTGGTCAGCAGCACGAACTGCTTGGGCATCTGGTGCACCAGCGCCGCCAGGGTGGCCATCCGCGCAGCGGAGATGTCTGCGTTGGGCGACACCCGGTCATAGGGCAGGCAGTCCCAGCCCGGGAACACGAAAACCGGCATCTCCGGCGCAAAGAAGGCCAGCGCGGCCCGCATCGCCTCCATCCGCTTGTCGTCGCGCGCCACATGCAGGACCGGCGCGCCGGAGGATTGAACCTCTTTCAGGATCAGCCGGGCGTCGAACCCTTCGGGCGCGCCGCCCATGGTGATTGCACGCTGTGCCATGCGTTATCCTCTCCAGAAATCCGCCAGGCGCGCCGGCCCGGCACCTGCCCGGCCGCCTGCCGCGCCGCCTGTCACAATGCTCCGATCGTCAGGTTCTGATACATGCCCCAGAACGCGGTGACCACAATGGATATGACGCCGATGAACTGGATATACAGGCGGCAAAAGGCCAGGCGCCTGCGCAGCGCCTCACCCGTTGCCTTTTCCTGCGCGATGCGGCGGGCGGTGAAATAGCTGATCACCCCGACCACCGCCATCGGGAAGGCGAGCAGAAACACCGCCTGGGCGATTTCCAGCAGATAGACAAAGCCCAGCATCGCCAGACCGGACAGCAGGAAACAGGACAGCGCCACCAGCCAAGGCCCCGACACTTCGGAGATATACATCAGCCGGTTCACGTTGACCCGGGCGATATCCTCCAGGTCCTGTTCCGCCTGGCCGCCCTTGCGCTGCGCCCTGTAGACCATGTCATAGGGCACCCCCAGGATCCAATGGCTGGCTGAGGACCACAGCACCGCCAGCGAAATCCAGTACCACAGGTTGGAGAATGACCGCAGCTCAATCATCTCATAGATAATGTGAAGCAGATCCACGCCAGCCCCCATCTTGCGCCCGCAGATCTCCGGGCCGGAATATCGTCAACCGGACCTATATCAACCGGGAAGCGCGCACAGGCAAGCCCCGCAGGTTGCACAAGTTTTCCGGCGCGGCGAATGTGCCCCTTGTTCCCGGGGCCGCTTCCATGCCACCCATGGGCCAGCCAAAACGAGAGACCGCCATGAAGCCCACCGTCGCGCCCTTTCCCGCCGCCCGCCTGCGCCGCACCCGCGCCAGCCAGGCGATCCGCAATCTGGTGCAGGAAAACACCCTGACCCCGTCCGACTTCATCTGGCCGGTGTTTGTCCGCGACGGCGACGGCGTTGAGGAACCGGTCGCCTCGATGCCCGGCGTGATGCGCCGCTCGGTCGACAGGATCGCCGCAGCCGCAGCCGAGGCGCAGGCGCTGGGAATCCCGGCCATCTGCCTGTTTCCCTATACCGACGCTTCGCTCAAGACCGAGGACTGCGCCGAGGCCTGGAACCCGGACAACCTGACCAACCGCGCGATCCGCGCCATCAAGGACGCGGCGCCGGAGATTGCGGTGATGACCGACGTGGCGCTGGATCCCTACAATATCAACGGCCATGACGGCTATGTGGTGGACGGCGAGATCGTCAATGACGCAACGGTGGAGGCGCTGGTCAAGATGACCCTGGCCCAGGCCGATGCCGGGGCGGACATCATCGGCCCGTCCGACATGATGGACGGACGCATCGGTGCGATGCGCGCGGGATTGGAGCAGGCCGGCCACCACAACGTCGCGATCCTCTCCTATGCGGCGAAATACGCCTCTGCCTATTACGGGCCGTTCCGCGATGCGGTCGGGGCGTCCGGTGCGCTGAAGGGCGACAAGAAGACCTATCAGATGGACCCGGCCAACAGCGACGAGGCGCTGCGGCTGATCGAGCGCGACCTGATGGAAGGCGCCGACATGGTGATGGTCAAACCCGGCATCGCCTATCTGGACATCTGCCACCGTGTGAAATCCGCCTTTGGCGTGCCGACTTATGCCTATCAGGTCTCCGGCGAATACGCGATGATCCAGGCCGCGGCGCAGAACGGCTGGATTGACGGCGAGAAAGTGATGATGGAAAGCCTGATGGCGTTCAAGCGGTCCGGGTGCAACGGCATCCTGACCTATTTCGCCCCGGCCGCGGCCAAGCTGCTGAACGGCTGACACCGGCGCCGGATCAATTCAGCGGGAAGCCGCCAATAACCGCTTTGCTATTGATGACAGGCAGCGGTTTTCCGCGTATACACAAGCGCAGAGCCGGGCCAAACCGGCCTTGCAGAAAATCATAACAGGCACCTGAGAAATGAGCAGTTTTTCCTCTTCCCGCATGACCCGCCGCGGCTTTGCCCTGGCCGCCCTGGCCGGTGCCGGCGTCACCGCCGCCTGCGGCAACGGCGTCGGCAACAGCAACGCCGCAACCATCGACGCCCGCGTCGACGCGACGCTGAACCAGATGTACAGCCAGTTCCCCAACACCCGCACCCTGGCCGAAAAGTCGACCGGGATGCTGGTGATGCCGCTGGTCACTGAGGCCGGCTTTGTCTTTGGCGGCGCCTATGGCCGCGGCGCGCTGCGGATCAACGGCGTGACCGTGGACTACTATTCCACCGTCAAGGGCAACGCAGGCCTGCAGATCGGCGCCCAGCAGTATGCCCATGTGCTGTTCTTCATGACCGAGGACGCGCTGGCCGGCTTCCGCCGCTCCTCCGGCTGGGCCGCAGGGGCCGATGTGGAATACGTGATCCGCGACGAGGGCAATTCGCTGACCGCCGACACCAATACGCTGACCTCGCCGGTGCTCGCCGCCGTCTTCGGCCAGGCCGGCCTGCGGGTGGGCGCCACCCTGGAAGGCACCAAATACACCCGCATCATCCCCTGAGGACGCGGTCCAGGCCAGCAAGGACCCGCGCTTTCTTCTGGCCTGAAATATCCCCGCCGGAGGCATGGCCTTTCCAGCCGGAAAGGCCATTTTTCTTTCTGCTCAGCCCAGCTGGCGCAGCCGCTTGAACAGCGACGAGGTGTCCCAGCGCCCGCCGCCCATCTTCTGCACATCCTTGTAGAACTGATCGACCAGCGCCGTCACCGGCAGGCTGGCGCCGGTTTCATTCGCGGCATCCAGGCAGATGCCCAGATCCTTGCGCATCCAGTCCACCGCGAACCCGTGTTCGAAATGATCGTCCAGCATGGTTTCATAGCGGTTCGCCATCTGCCAGCTGCCCGCCGCGCCCTGGCTGATCACCTCGACCACCGCGCGCCCGTCCAGATCCGCCTTTTCGGCGAAATGCAGCGCCTCGCTCAGCCCCTGCACCAGACCGGCAATGGCGATCTGGTTGCACATCTTGGTCATCTGCCCGGCACCGCTCTCGCCGATGCGGCGGCAGATGCGGGCATAGGCATCAATCGCCGGCTCAGCGCGCATATAGGCATCCTCATCACCGCCGCACATGACCGACAGCGCGCCGTTCTCCGCGCCGGCCTGGCCGCCGGAAATCGGCGCATCCACAAAGGCGGCGCCGTGCTGCTGCGCTGCTGCGTAAAGCTCGCGCGTCACTTTGGCCGACACCGTGGTGTGGTCGACAAACACCGCCCCCTTGGACATGCCGGCAAAGGCGCCATCCGCCCCCAAGCACACCGAGCGCAGGTCATCGTCGTTGCCCACGCAGGCCATCACAAACTCCGCCCCGGAGGCCGCGGCGCGCGGGGTGGCGGCAAAATGGCCGCCGTGCTCCTTGGCCCAGGCCTTGGCCTTGGCTTCCGTGCGGTTGTAGACGGTGACCTCATGGCCCGCGGCCTGCAGGTGCCCGGCCATCGGATAGCCCATGACGCCGAGGCCCAGAAACGCGATTTTTGCCATCTGCTTTTCCCTTGATCTGTCTTCGCATATGTTGTCGCCAACCCTACCACCGCCGCCGCAGGGCGCAATCTGCCGGCCGGTGTAAATGACAAAAACCCAATGGGAAACAACCGCTGATGGGACATCTTTTCCGCTGGCTTCTGCGCATTGCTGCGGGGCTGATTCTGCTGAGCGTTCTCGCCGCCCTGCTGATCTACTACCTCGCCGCGCAGTCGCTGCCCGAGTATGACAAGGAACTCGCCCTGCCCGGCCTGTCCTCACCGGTTGAGATTGTCCGCGACAATGCCAATGTGCCGCATATCTTCGGCAGCTATGGCGCCAGCGACGAGGATGTCTATTTCGGCCTCGGCTATGCCCATGCCCAGGACCGGCTGTGGCAGATGGCGGTGATGCGGCGCACCGCCCAGGGCCGCCTGTCGGAGATCTTCGGCACCCGCACGGTGGAGACCGACACCTATCTGCGGCGGCTGGACCTGTACCGGCTGGCGCAGCAATCGGTGGAGGTGCAATCGCCCGAAGCGATGGCAGCGCTCAAGTCTTATGCCGCAGGCGTCAACGCCCGGCTGCTGGAGATCAATGAGGACGCGCTTGGCCGCGGCGCGCCGGAGATGTTCCTGTTCGGCATGCCGCTACCGCCCTGGCAGCCCGCCGACAGCATCGCGATCATGAAGCTGATGGCGCTGCAGCTCTCTGGCCACATGCGCGAAGAGGTCCTGCGCGCCCGCACCTCGCTGGCGCTGAATGACGAAACCCGGATCAAGGATATTCTGCCGGATGCGCCGGGAACCGGTATCACCGCGCTGCCCGAATACGCCGAGCTTGTGCCCGGTTCCCGCCAGTTCGCCTCCGCCGACAGCACTGAGGAAGACAGCCTGCTGTTCCCGGTTGCGCCGCGCGGCCTGGCCGGCGCCTCCAACGCCTGGGCCGCCGCGCCGAGCCGGTCGGCTGCGGGCGGCACGCTTTTGGCCAATGACCCGCATCTGGGCCTCAGCGCCCCCGGCGTCTGGTACCTGGCGCGGCTGGAACTGGGCACCGGCGGCGTAATCGGCGGCACCATCCCCGGCATCCCGGCCGTCATCACCGGGCGATCGGACGGCCTGGGCTGGGGCGTCACCTCCTCCTACCTCGACGATCAGGACCTGTTCATCGAGAAACTGAACCCGGAAAACCCGCAGGAATACCTGAGTGTTGACGGCTACAAGGACTTCATCACCCGCCCGTCGATCATCAAGATCAAGGACGAGGCGCCGGTCACCCTGACCCTGCGCTGGACAGACAACGGCCCGGTTCTGCCCGGCTCCATGTTCAACCTGGCAGAGATCACTCCGCCCGGACATGTGGTGTCGCTCAGCTGGACCGTGCTCAGCCCCAAAGACACTTCGATGAGCGCGGCCATCAACCTGATGCGCAGCACCTCGGTGCAAGAGGCCATCGCCGCGGGCGAGGATTTCATCGCGCCCTCCCAGAACCTGACGCTGGCAGACGCCGAGACCATCGCGCTGAAGACCGTCGGCGCCTTCCCGGCACGCGACCCCAAGCACCAAAGCAAGGGCCGGATGCCCAGCCAGGGGTGGCACCCGGAGAACCGCTGGCAGGGCCGTGCGCCCTATGCGGATAACCCTGAATTCCTGCGCCCCGCCGGCGGCATTCTGGGCAACACCAACAACAAGATCCTGGACCGCACCTTCCCGGCCCACGTCTCCTTTGACTGGGGCGACACGCAGCGCATCCACCGCTGGCAGAAGCTGATGCAGAACCGCGAGGTGCATACCCGCGACAGCTTTATCGAGGCGCAGCTGGACACGGTCTCCTACACCGCACGCACGCTGTTGCCGCTGATCGGCGCCGACCTGTGGTTCACCGGGGAGGCCGCCCCTGCGGGCACCCGGGAGCGGCAGCGTCAGATTGCCCTGACCCTGCTGTCCGAATGGAACGGCGAGATGAACGAGCATCTGCCGGAGCCGCTGATCTATGCCGCCTGGGTGCGGGCGCTGCAGGCCCGGCTGATCACGGATGAGCTGGGACCGGTGGCCAAATCCTTCCGCCATGTGGAGCCGCTGTTCATCGAGCGCGTCTTCCGCGATGTGGAGGGCGCGTCCGCCTGGTGCAACGTGCGCCAGAGCGCGCGGACTGAGACCTGCACCGATATGGCCCGGCTGGCGCTGGACGATGCGCTGATCTGGATCGAGGAGCGCTATGGCAGCGCGCTGGAATCGCTGCGCTGGGGTGACGCCCATCAGGCCACGCAGGACCATGCGGTTTTGGGCAACGTGCCGCTGCTGCGCTATTTCGTGAACATCCGCCAGTCCACCAGCGGCAGCGACAACACCCTGCAGCGCGGCAAAAGCTCCGGCAAGGATCCCGATCCGTTCCAGAACATCCACGCAGCCGGCTACCGCGGGGTCTATGATTTCGCAGATCCCGACAGCTCAGTCTTCATCGTGTCCACCGGCCAGTCCGGCCACCCGCTGTCGCGCTATTACGACGACATGGCCCAGCTGTGGCGCCGCGGCGAGTACATCCCGATGTCGCTGGACGAAGACCTGGCCCGCGCGGCTGCGGTCGGCATCACCCGGATCACACCCCGGTGACCAGAACGGGGCAATAAAAAACGGGCGCTGCGGCGCCCGTTTCCTTTTTTGCTTCAAGGTCCGTTTCAAAGCCTGTCGAACTTGGCCCTCTGCCGGTCGGTCCACAGCACGGTGACGTCAAACCCGGTCTCGGTCTGCTTCTCCTGCTGCACCAGATCTTCCTTGAACAGCCAGGCGCGCTGCTTGCCCTGGGCAAAGGTCAGGGTCAGGACTTCCTCGTGGCGGACGCCCTGCAGCTTTTCGGCAATGTCGGCCAGCAGGCCGTCCAGCCCCTCACCGGTCAGGGCCGAAATCGCATGGATGCCGTCCTCGCGTTCTGCCCGCTGGCGGCGGGCTTCGGCCTCTTCCTCAGGCAGCTGATCCAGCTTGTTCCAGACCTCGATCCGGACGCGGTTCTCGTCCACCCCCAGTGAGGCCAGGATGCCCTCGACGTCTTCCGCCTGCTGCTTGCTGTCGTGGTGGCTGATGTCGCGCACATGCAGGATCACATCGGCGGCCAGCACCTCTTCCAGCGTGGCGCGGAAGGCGGCAACCAGTTCCGTCGGCAGGTTCGAGATGAAGCCCACGGTGTCAGACAGGATGATCTCCGGCCCGTCCGGCAGCTCCACCCGCCGCATCGTCGGGTCCAGGGTGGCAAAGAGCATGTCCTTGGCCATCACCTCTGCCCCCGTCAGGCGGTTGAACAGCGTCGACTTGCCGGCGTTGGTGTACCCCACCAGCGCAACAATCGGATACGGCACCTTGGCGCGCGAGGCGCGGTGCAGGGTCCGGGTTTTAACCACCTTGTCCAGCTGCCGGCGCAGCCGCACCAGCTGGTCGTCGATAGCGCGCCGGTCCGCTTCGATCTGGGTTTCGCCGGGTCCGCCGACAAAGCCCAGGCCGCCGCGCTGGCGTTCCAGGTGGGTCCAGGCCCGCACCAGCCGCGTCCGCTGATAGCTGAGCGCCGCCATCTCAACCTGCAGCACCCCTTCGCGGGTCGCCGCACGGTCCGAGAAGATCTCCAGGATCAGCCCGGTCCGGTCGAGGATCTTGACCTTCCAGGCCTTCTCCAGGTTGCGCTGCTGCACGGGGGAAACCGGCCCGTCAATCAGGACCAGTTCGATCTCATTCGCCTTCAGGATGCTTGCCAGCTCTTCGATCTTGCCAGAGCCGAACAGCATTCCAGCATGCGCCTTGGGCAGGCGCACCACGCCTGAGCCGATCACGTCAAGATCGGGCAAGGCCGCTGCCAGCGCAACGGCCTCCGCAAGCGCGGGGGCCGGATCGCGGCGCCCGCTGTCGGATTTGATTTCCGGATGCAGCACCCAGGCGCGGGTCTGCTTCCTTTCATGCTCCATCAATTGGAGTCTTCACCCTCATAGAGACTGATCGGCTGGGCCGGCATGATGGTCGAAATCGCGTGTTTGTAGACCAGCTGCGACTGTCCGTCGCGGCGCAGCAGCACACAGAAATTGTCGAACCAGGTGATCACACCCTGCAGTTTAACCCCGTTGATCAGAAAGATTGTAACCGGAACCTTGGTTTTGCGAACGTGATTCAGGAAGGCATCCTGAAGATTCTGTCTGTCCGAAGCCATTTTTTATTATCTCGCCTTTGTTCTTGCCACGCACTGCGGACCAGCACGCACGTTAAAGACCACTATGAACGGAGAAAATACAAGTTTCCACCGAAAAACACGCCGACCCGGCCAGCAGCTGTCAGCTGCGCCACAGGTTTGGCGACAGCAGCGCGATGAAGGCCAGCGTCTCCAGCCGCCCCAGCACCATGGCAATGCACAGGATCAGCTTGGCCGGAGTCGTCAGCAGGCTGAGCACAATCGGCTCGCTCGCGGCGCTTTCGGTCAGCGGGCCGGTGGTCGCAAGCGTAGCAATGGCCAGCACGATCGACTGCTCGAAATCATTGCCGACCGCGGCGAGCGCTGTGCTGATCAGCGCCAGCGACAGGGCAAACAGCATGAAGAACACCCAGGCCACAAAGGCGCCGTTCTTCTGCAGCCGCTTGGTGCGGTCGCCTTCGCCGCTGACAGAGCTGGGATGCACCAGCCGCTCCATCTCGCGCAGCCCGTTGAGGTAGAGCGCATAGACGCGCAACAGCTTGACCCCGCCGGCGGTGGTGGCAACGCCGCCGCCGAACACCGCCAGCCCCAGAAGGATCATGCCGGGGGTTTCCAGCCCCGACCAGGAGCGCGCCGCCTCCCAGTGGACGCTTTCGAACCCGGTGGTCGACAGAAAGGACATCACCGTGAACAGCGTCCCCCACAGCGCGTGCAGCGCTTGCAGCAGATCCTCGCCGGCGTCCACCTCATAGGCGGCCACCCAATGGCGCAGGAACAACAGCAGCGGCACCCCAAAGACGATCAGCAGCCCGGTGCGGAACTCCGGATCCTTGTCCAGACGCCCCTGGCCCGCCGTCACCGTGTCGCTGGAAAAGGTCAGCCGCGACAGGGCAAAGAACATGAACAGGAACATCACCATTTCGCCGGCAATGCCACTGGCGGCGTTCTCGACCCCGCCGGTTGCGGAAATCCCCGAGGTGGCCATCACCGACATGGCGTGGCTCAGCCCCGCCAGCGCCTCCTCGCCGGTGATAATCAGCAGCATCCACAGCACCAGTGTCAGCCCCGCATAAACCGGCGCCAGCGTGCTGGTGACCAGCACCAACTGGCGGCGCGGATCGGCCCGCTCCATGTGGATGGGCACGGCAGCGCCGCTGCCCGGCCCGCCCTTGGCGGTGACTTCGAAGCCGCCAAGCGACATCGGTGCCAGCACAGCAGAGGCGGCGATCCACATCAGCAGCCCGCCCAGCCAGCCGACAATGGCCCGCCACAAATGCACGCTGGGCGGCAGCCGCCCCGGGTCCGCCCAGATATCGGCGCCGGTGGTGGTGATCGCGCTGACCATGTCGAAGTAGGCATTCAAAAAGCGGGTGTCCACCAGCGCATCCTGCACCGGCACCGCCAGAAACAGCGGCAGCACCGCAAAGGTTGCCAGCAGCGACAGAAGCTGGCCGGGCATGCTGTAGCGCGGCACCCGGTTGCCCATCGACAGGGCAATCAGCACCACCAGGATAACCCCGGCAAGCCCGGCATAGAAAAAACTGCGCGATGTCTGGTGGTCATCCAGCACCAGCGCATGCACCGCGGGCAGCCACATCGCCAGCGAGGCGGTGCCCCAGATCAGCAGGAACAGCGGCAGGCGCAGCACGCCGATGGGGGCTTGGACCGGGCGGCGCATCTTAGAAGTAGTCGATCGACACCTGCAGCAGGCGCTCGACCTCCGGAACGTCATCCGCCATTGCAAAGAGCGCGATCACGTCGCCCTCCTCGATCCGCATCTCGCCGGAGGGGCGCACCATCTCGCCGTTCTTCTGCACCCCGCCAACCAGAACGCCTTCGGGAAAGTCGGTGTCCCGGATCAGCTGGCCGGAAATCGGCGAGGTCGACAGCACTTCGGCCTCGATCATCTCCGCCTCGGCGTCGCCCAGCGAATAGACCTGCCGCACCCGGCCATAGCGGATGTGGCGCAGGATCGAGCTGACGGTGGTGGAGCGCGGGTTGATATAGGCGTCGATGCCCAGGTGCGGCAGCAGCGGCACCAGGGTGGGATCGTTGACCAGCGCAATCGCCAGCGGGCAGCCCTCGGCCTTGGCGCGCACGGCGGCCAGCATGTTGGTCTTGTCGTCATCGGTGACCGCCAGCAGCGCATCGGCCTTGTCGATGCCCGCCTCGATCAGCAGCGCCCGGTCCAGGCCGTCGCCGTGCAGCACGATGGTGCGCTCCAGCTCCTCCGCGGCGCGTTCCGCGCATTTGCGGTCCCGCTCGATCACCTTGGCCCGGATCCGGGAGGTGCTGCTCTCCAGCGCCTTGGCCACTTCCAGCCCGACGTTGCCGCCGCCGACCACAACCACCCGGTCCTGGCGCTTCTCGTGCTTGCCGAACACCTCGATGGTGCGGGGCACGTCGTCCACGTGGCAGAACACATAGCAGCTGTCGCCCACGAACAGCTGATCGCCCGGCTCCGGCGCGAACAGGGTGCCGTCGCGGCGCACCCCGACCACAATCGCCCGCAGCGTCGAGAACAGATCGGTCAGCTGCCGCAGCGGCGTGTTCACCACCGGGCAGTCGGCATCGATCTGGATGCCCAGAAGCTGCGCCATCCCGCCCATGAAGGTCTCGGTATCAAACGCCGCCGGCGCCGACAGCCGCAGCATCGCTGCCGCGGCGACCTCCCGCTCCGGGCTGATCACCACGTCAATCGGCAGATGCTCGCGCTGGTAGAGATCGGAATAGATTGCCGTCAGATAGCTTTTGGCCCGCAGCCGGGCGATCTTGCGCTGAACCTTGAACACGGAATGCGCCACCTGGCAGGTCACCATGTTGACCTCGTCCGAATGGGTGGCGGCGATGATCATATCCGCATCCCGCGCCCCGGCCCGCTCCAGCACATCCGGGTATGAGGCGAAGCCGTGAATGCCCTGCACATCCAGCGTGTCGGTGGCGCGGCGCACCAGTTCTGCATTGTTGTCGACAACGGTGACGTCATTGTGCTCGCCGGACAGGTGCCGGGCGATCTGCCAGCCGACCTGGCCCGCACCGCAGATAATGACTTTCATATGCGTATCCCTTGGCGGAATTTCCGGCGGAGTTTTGCCCGACGTGAATGACAGAAGCCGCTTTCACGGTCAAATTAATTGTAACTTCCTCTGATTGCAGCCATTATTTCCCCATGCGCAGCAATCTGTCCATCCTGGCGGGCCTCGTCCTGCTGCTGGGCGCCGCCGCCTGCGGCCCGCTCCCGGTCTATTACAGGCAGGGTGCTGAGGTGTCCCGCCTGCACTCGGATGAACTCGGCTGCCAAGCCCAGTCCCTGGAAGACGCGCCGGTCGCGAATGAAATCCGCCAGCACCCGCCAGTCTTCTACCCCGGCCGCAAGGTCTGCCATGGCGGCGACTGCTATTACCACCCCGGCTACTGGGTGGAGGGCAGCATCTACACGGTGGATGTGAACAAGCCGCTGCGCAAGCGGCTGGAAAGATCCTGCATGGCCGCCAAAGGCTACCAACAGATCGCCCTGAAACGCTGCACCCGGCGGACCGCCCCGGTGGTGCCGCCCGGCGCGCGGCTGGCACCGCTGACCGAAGCCGCCTGCGCGCAGCGCAACCGGGATGGCAGCATCATCATCCGCCCCGGCGGCTGATCCTGCAGCGCTGGCCGTTTTGGCCGGGTTCCGGGGCGGGGCATCTGCGGCTTAACTTTGATTTGCACCGCCATATCAAGTAAGCTGTTTACCGGATTGTTTGTTGACCAGTATTTTCCGAGAGAAAGGTACCCGATGCGGATACATTTCCTGTTTGCCGCGCTGCCCGTCGCCGCTGTCACAGCAGCCTGCGAGCCCACAACGCCCATTGCTCCGCCCCCAACCGCCGTAACCGCTCCGGCTCCGGCGCCCGCGACGTACAGCGCGCCCGCAACCTACCGCGCGCCGGCAACTGCACCCGCTCCGGCCCCGGCTCCGGCACAAGCGCCCGCCCCCGCTCCGGCCACCCCGGAAGAAGACACTATCGGGCCGCCGAAAGGCGGAGGTGCTGGCGGTGGAGGCGGCGGCGGGGGCTGGGGTTAACCCGGGGACACTGTCATGACAGCCCTGCCGTACAAACCTCTCCGCCCCGCAGCCGCGGCTTTGGCTTGCGCGGCGCTGCTGACCGCCGTGCCGGCACAGGCCGCCTACGAAACCAGCGAGCGGGCGTCAGCTCCCGAAACCGCCATCGTGATCGGCATTCAGGACTATGACCACGTCACCGACCTGACCAATACCCGCAACGATGCCCGGGCGGTGGCGGAGATGCTCAGATCCTTCGGCTATACCGTGTTTGAAGGCTATGACCTCGACAAGCGCGGGTTCGAGGCCCTGCTGCGCCAGGCCGCGCTCAACATCCGCGACGGCAGCCAGGTGTTCTTTTACTACGCCGGCCACGGCATCCAGCTGGGGCGGCGCAACTACTTGCTGACCAGCGATGCGGAGCTGTCGGGCATTCACGACCTGCCCTTCCAGTCGGTCACGCTGGACCGGGTGTCGGCCATTCTTGGCGGCAAGGCGGGCAGCCAGATCCTGATGCTGGATTCCTGCCGCGACAACCCGGTGCCCGACGCCAAACTCAGCGCCGAGGTCGGCGCCCAGCTCTATGAGGCGCGCGAAGGGTTTGACGTGTTCCGCCCGCCGCTGAACACGCTGGTGGCCTTTTCCACCTCCCCCGGCGCCACCGCGCTGGATGGCGAGCCCGGCGGCAACAGCCCCTACACGGCCTCTGTCGTGCGCCACTTCCCCGACCGCCCGGAGGAGGACGCGATGACCGTGCTGGCTGCAATCCGCGGCGATGTCTACAGCACAACCGGCAACACCCAGGTGCCCTGGGAAAGCTCGACACTGATGCGAAAGATCTACCTGCGCCCGCCGGACCGGTCGCTGAACGTCGCCAAGGCAGAACCCGGCGCCGCGCCGGCCAGCCTGAACCAGCTGCCGGATCAGCTGTCGGTGAAAATCCCGCTTGGCCGCTCGCTGGAGCTGGCGCCGGAAATCCGCCCTTATGTGGGCGCGGGCACCACGGTGACACTTCTGGAATCCCCGTCCTCCGGCGTCACTTCGCTGCAGTCGGGGGACGGCAGCGCGCTTAGCCTCAGCTATGCGCCTAAACTGGCGGAACTGCCGGCACGGCAGGATGGCGGCCAGGTGCGCAAGGACCGGATGGTTCTGCGCCTTGCGCAGGCGGACACGGTGCGCGACGTGACCGTGAACCTGGAAATGGTGGCCCGCCAGTGCGATCTGGAGGCCGGGGATTTGCTGGACCTGCAAGGGGTTGGCCTTTACCGCTATCCCAATGAGATTGATCTGAAAGCGGCGGAGGCCGCCTGCCGCGAAGCGGTGCAGGCCGCGCCGGAGCTTGGCCGGCTGCATTACCAGCTGGGCCGCGCGCTGCAGGGTCAGGGCCGCTTGATCGAAGCCTACGACGCCTTTGAAAAAGCCGCGGAACTGGGCCATGTGCGCGCCTACAACGCGGTCGCCTATCTGCATGTCACCCCGAATGTGGACCGCGAAACCGTGCCGATCGCCTATGACCCGGACAAGGCTTTTGCGTTGTGGGACAAGGGGATCGAGGCGGGCGACCCCTTCTCGATGCACGCCCGCGGCAAGCGGCTTTTGCGCACAAGCAGCACGCCCGAGCAAAAGCAGCGCGGCTTCGATCTGCTCAGCCGCGCGGTGGAGCTGGGCCATACCTATTCGATGAATGAGCTGGGCGTGTTCTTCCTGTGGAGTGGCGATGAGCTGGCGCAGCCGGAACGCGGGCTGTCCTATCTGGAGGCCTCGGCGGGGCGCGGCGACATCTATGGCACCGCCAATCTCGGCTATGTCTACCGCGATGGCGGCGCGGGCAAGCCGGCCGACAAGGAAAAGGCCCGGGCGCTGTTTGCCGAAGCGGCCCAGCTGGGCCATCCGCACGCCCCGGCAGAGATCGGCCGCATGATCATGGGCGGCGACCTGCCCGGACGGGACGCGGCGGAGGCGCTGGAATGGTATGACATGGGATTGTCCCGCGGCGATGCCTGGGGCGGTGCCAATGGCGCCTGGGTTGCCCTGAACCGGCTCTCTGACCGGGTTCCGGCCCATGCTGCTGCCGCGCGGGCGGGCAAGGCGATGGCGCTGAACGACCCGGACGCCCGCGCCGCCGCGCGCGAACTGCTGTCCGGCATGCCGGAACGGGACGTCGCTGCGGGCACCCAGTATATCCTGCGCCAGCTGGGTTCCGGCATTGCGGTCGACGGGCAGTTCGGCCCGGCGTCGCGCAAGCAGCTTGAAAACCGCGCGCGGGAGGCGGGCCTGCCCGCCATCGTTCCCGAGGATCCGGTCAGCCGGCTGCAGCTGGCCGCGCAGATCCATTTTGCACTGAACCCGATCCGCCAGGACCTGTTCTGATTCCGCCTGCGCCCGGCATGTCCGGGCGCACCGGCTGCCGCCGGGTCAGGCCTGTTCTTCCTCGGTTTCCACATGCGCCACCCGGGCGCCTGCCTTGTTGGAGGTGACCACCCCCAGCGACTTCAGCTTGCGGTGCAGCGCCGAGCGCTCCATGCCGACAAAAGACGCGGTGCGGCTGATATTGCCGCCAAAGCGGTTTATCTGGGTCAGCAGGTATTCCCGCTCGAACGCCTCCCGCGCTTCGCGCAGCGGCAGGGTCGCCAGCGCGCCGGACAGCACCACACGGCCTTCCTCTTCGGTCTTTTCCTCTTCGCGCGGCAGGTCCTTGGCCTCGATCGGGCCACTGCCGTCGCCCAGGATCAGCACCCGTTCCACCAGGTTCTTAAGCTGGCGCACGTTGCCCGGCCACGGCATCGTCTGCATCAGCGCCACAGCTTCCTCGGTCAGCTCCCGCAGCGGCAGGCCCTGAGCCTCGTTGAACTGGGAGATGAAATAATTGGCCAGCAGCGGAATATCCTCGCGCCGGTCCGCCAGCGACGGCACCGCAACCGGCACCACGTTCAGGCGGTGGTACAGCTCCTGCCGGAAGGTGCCGGCCTCGATCTCCGCATCCAGATTCTTGTTGGTGGAGGACACCACCCGCAGATCGACGCGGATCTTGTCCGAGCCGCCCACCCGCTGGAACTGCTGATCCACCAGCACCCGCAGGATCTTGGACTGGGTGCCTAGCGGCATGTCCGCCACCTCGTCAAAGAACACCACGCCGCCATGCGCCTGCTCCAAGAGGCCCGGCTCGACCCCGCGCTCAGAGGACTCGCGGCCGAACAGCACGTCTTCCATCCGGTCCGGTTCGATACTGGCGCAGTTCACGGTGATGAAAGGCGCCGACGCCCGGTTGGAATTGGCGTGGATGTAGCGCGCCGCGATTTCCTTGCCGCTGCCGGCCGGACCGGTCAGCATCACCCGGCCGTTGGATTTGGTCACCTTGTCCAGCTGGCCCAGCAGGGTGCGGAACGCGGCGGAGGTGCCGATCATATCCGCCGGACCGGTCTCCTTGCGCTTGAGGTCGGAGTTTTCGCGGCGCAGGCGCGAGGTTTCCATCGCGCGGCGGATCACCACCATCAGCTGGTCGATGTTAAAGGGCTTCTCGATGAAGTCATAGGCGCCCTGTTTGATCGCGGCGACCGCGATTTCGATATTGCCGTGGCCGGAAATGATCACCACCGGGATGTCCGGCGTGTCCCGTTTGACCGTCTTCAGGATGTCGATGCCATCCATCTGGCTGTCCTTCAGCCAAATATCCAGGATCATCAGCGCGGGCTTGGCCTCTTCCAGCCGGGCCATGCACTCATCCGAACTGCCGGCCTTGCGGGTGGCATAGCCTTCGTCCTCGAGAATGTCCGAGACCAGCTCACGGATATCCCGCTCATCATCTACAATCAGAATGTCACTCATGTCAGACCTGCTTTCACTGTGCTCTTGTTAGGCGCCGCCGCTTTTTTGGCTGCGGCGGGCAGGCGGATCACCGCCATTGCGCCGTTATGCGCGTGTCCCTCGAACACCGGGGCATCTTCCAGCGTCAGCGTGCCCCCGTGCTCTTCGATGATTTTCTTGACGATCGGCAGCCCCAGCCCGGTGCCCGCATCGCGCGTGGTCACATAAGGCTCAAACAGCCGCGCCCGGTCTTCGGGCAGACCGATGCCGTTGTCGGCGATGCGGATCTCGTAGAAGTTGCCCGTCTTCTCCGCTGCCACCCGGATCTGAGGCACCAGACCGTCCGGAGCGCCCTTGTTCTGCAGGCTTTCGATGGCTTCGCCTGCATTCTTGATCAGATTGGTCAGCGCCTGGCCAATCATCGTTGCATCCAGATCCGAGGGCATCTGCTCCTTCGGCAGCTTCGCCGTGATCCGGACATCCGGCTGTCCCTGCTGCTGCAGGATCACCGCGTCCCGCACCAGTTTCACCAGATCCTCCTCGCGCCGCTCCGGTTCCGGCATGCGGGCGAATTTCGAGAACTCATCGACGATCCGGCGCAAATCGTTGGTCTGGCGCACGATCACGTCGGTCATGGATTGCAGCTGATCGCTGTTTTCCTCGCCCAGCTTCGGCGCGAACTTGCGCTTGATGCGCTCCGCGCTCAGCTGGATCGGGGTCAGAGGGTTCTTGATCTCATGCGCGATGCGGCGGGCCACATCGCCCCAGGCCGCCATCCGCTGCGCGCTGACCAGATCGGTCACATCGTCGAAGGCCACCACATAGCCTTCCAGGCCGCCCTCTTCGGACCGGCGCGGCGACATCCGGACCAGCAGGTTCTCCAGCCGCCCCTGGCGGGTCACCTTGATTTCCTCCTGGACCACCTCGGCGCCGGTGTCGATGAGTTCCGAAAACAGCGGTCCGAACTCCGGCACGGACACAGCCAGCGCCAGCGACTGCTGGTCCTCCTGCCAGTCCAGAAGGCGTTCGGCAGAGCGGTTCACGAAGGTCACCCGCCCGTCGGCGTCCAGCCCCACAACCCCGGACGTCACCGACGACAGCACCGAGTCAAACAGGCGGCGGCGGCGTTCGATCTGCCGTGTGTTGTCCAGCAGGCGGCTGCGCTGCCCCTTCAGCTCGCGGGTCATCTGGTTGAAATACTGGCCCAGCTGGGAAATCTCGTCGCCGCCGTCATCAACCGGAACCTGCACGTCCAGATCGCCGGCGCCGACCCGCTGCGCCGCCACCGTCAGCCGCCCGACCGGGCGCGACAGCCGCTCGGCAAACCACATGCCCAGCCACATCGCCGCCAGGATCAGGATCACCGCGAACCCGATATAAAGCAGCGCAAACTCAAACAGCACCCGGCCGCGCTCGCTTTCCAGCTGCTGATAAAGATGGGCGGTTTCCTGGGTGTCATCCAGCAGGTTCAGCAGCTCTCCGTCCACATCGCGGCTGATATACAGAAACCTGTCGACAAAGGCGTTCAGCTGCACCAGGGCGCGAAACTCGCTGTTGTCCCAATCCTCGATCAGCAGCATGCCGTCTTCGCGGGCCGCCTCCAGCTGGCGGCTGTCGGGGCGTTCGAAATCAAACTCATAAGAGCGTTCGCCGCGCGCCCGGATCTGCCCGCCGCTGTCGAGGATATAGGCCTCGCGCAGGCCGCGCTGGATCTGCAGCTGGCCTTGTGCCAGCACCTGCCGCAGCTCAGCGTCGTTGATGAAGAAACTGCGGGTGCGGCTGCCGTCCAGATAGCGCGCAAGGGCCCGGGCATCTTCGCTCAAGTCGCCCTTCTGCTGTGCCTGATACGCTTCTGCGGCGGCCAGCGAACTGCCAATCACCTGGCGCACCCGCTGCGAAAACCAGCCCTCAAGCCCGACATTCACCGTCAGCACCGCAAAAACCGCGACAATGACGGTGGGGATCAGCGCCAGAAAGCCAAAGGCCCCGATCAGCCGCAAATGCAGGCGGGAGCCGGCCGATTTCGAGCGCCGCGCCGCAAACAGGCGCACGATCTGCGCCATCACCAGCGCCGCGATGGTCAGGATATAGACCAGATCCGCCAGCAGAATCAGCCGCAGCGACCGCGAGGACGCCCCCTGCCCCAGCGGGCCGATGATCAGGAATGTCGCCAACGCAAGCACCGGCCCCAGCAGAACCAGGCCAATGGTGCCGATATTGCGGGCGCGGCGGGTCTTCCGCCACCGGTCAATGGCCGCAAGCGGCCCGTATGCTGCCCTCAGATGTGACTTATACGCCACCCACTGCCCTCATCCTGATGTGCGACTCTTTGCGAGTCACCGCCATATCTCGTGGCCCTGCCTAGGAAATTCACGGCAAAGCCACATTTCTGTGGCGATATTACATCAGTTTGCGGCGGCGTGTCACCTCAATATCAAGATCGGTGATCTTCTTACGCAAGGTATTGCGGTTGATGCCCAGCAGCTCGGCGCATTTTGCCTGATTGCCGCCCGTCGCTGTCAGCGCAATCTCGATCAACGGTGTCTCCACCTCGCGCAGCAGCCGCATGTACAGGCCCGGCGGCGGCAGCATGTCGCCGTGAAGGTCGAAGTAGCGCTGCAGGTGGCGGCCGACGGCTTCGGACAGTTTCTCGCTGGACAGGCCAGCCACCGCGGGTTCCGGCCCGGACTGCGGCCCCAGCACGGCGGCGGCATCGGCCTGGGTGATCTCCTCACCGCGGGCGGTCAGCGCCAGGCGGCGCACCGCGTTTTCCAGCTGCCGCACATTGCCCGGCCAGCCGAAATGGCGCAGCACCTCGCGCGCGCCCTCGCTCAGCACCCGGTGCGGCGCACCCTCGTTCTCGGACCGGATCAGGAAATGCTCCGACAGCAGCGGAATATCCTCGACCCGCTCGCGCAGGGCCGGCACATGCAGCGCGGTGCCGCAGATCCGGTAATACAGGTCCTGGCGCAACGCGCCTGCCTCCATTGCCGCCGCCAGGTCTTTCTGGCTGGAGGCGATGAAGCGCGGCGCATGGTCGCCGGGGCTGTCCATCATCCGCACCAGCCGCGCCTGCGCCTCTTCCGGCAGGTCGGCCAGCTCATCAATCACCAGCGTGCCGCCCTTGGCCTGCGCCAGCAGCCGCGCCGGGCCTTCCAGCTCAATCAGGCTGGCGGCGTCGGCATGCACAAACGGTAGGGTCCGGCGATCTGAGAAATCGTGAATAGCCTGCGCGATCAGGGACTTGCCCGTCCCGCTTTCCCCCGTGATCAGCAGCGGAAGATCGGTGTTCATCACCCGTGCAATCAGCCGGTACAGCATCTGCATCACCTCGCTGCGGCCGATCAGCGGCAGCTCCTCCGGCCGTTCCCGCACCTCACCCTTGGCGGCCGCCGGCGCCACCCGCTTGGCCGACAGCGCCTTGGCGGTGCGCTTCATCAGCTCCGGCAGGTCAAAGGGTTTGGGGAGGTAGTCATAGGCCTCCGCCTCTTCCGCCTTGATCGCCGTCATGATGGTGTTCTGCGCCGAGATCACGATCACCGGCAGCCCGGGCCGGTCTGCCTGGATTTTGGGCAGCATCTCCAGCCCGTTCCCGTCCGGCATCATCACATCCGAAATCACAACGTCGCCCTTGCCCTCGCCCACCCAGCGCATCAGCGTGGTCAGCGAGGAGGTCGCATGCACCTTGCAGCCTGCACGGGTCAGCGCCTGGGTCAGAACGGTGCGGATGGTGCGGTCGTCGTCAGCGACCAGAACGGTGCCGTCCATGAATCAGCTCTCCTGCGGTTTTGCGTCACGCGGCACGCGCGACAGCGACAGCCGGAACACCGTGCGCCCGGGAACCGAGCTTACCGAGATCCAGCCATTATGCTCCGAGACGATCTTGCTCACCAAAGCAAGGCCGAGCCCGGTGCCATTCTCCCGGCCCGACACGAACGGGTCGAAAATGTCATCCTTGATATTGTCCGGCAGCCCCGGCCCGTCGTCGATGATCTCGATCTGCAAGGGCAGCAGCTTGCCGGTTCCGTCGCTGCGGCGCAGCCGGAAGGAATGTTCGTAAAAGGTGCGGATGCGGATATGTCCGCCCTTGGGATCAGCCGCTTCCGAGGCGTTCTTCAGCAGGTTCAGCACCACCTGCAAAAGCTGGTCTGCATCGCCCCAGGCCATCGGCAGCGACGGGTCATAGCCTTCGGTGATGGTCATATGCGCCCCGAAGCCCAGCAGCGCCGAGCGGCGCGCCCGGTCCAGCACGTCATGCAGGTTCACCGGCTTGAACTCCGGTTCTGTCAGGTTGCCGAACTGCTCCACCTGCTCCAGAAGCTTCACGATACGGCGGCTTTCGCTGACGATCAGGTCGGTCAGCTCCAGATCCTCCGGTCCCAGCCCCATGCTGAGGAGCTGCGCCGCCCCGGTGATCCCCGCCAGCGGGTTCTTGATCTCATGCGCCAGCATCTCTGCCATGCCGATGGCCGAGGCAGCGGCGGATTTGGCGGAATGGGTCTGGGTCATCCGCCCGGCCAGCTCGCGCGGGGTGACCATCAGCAGCATCACCCCCTCCTGGCCCTGCAGCGAGGCGATCTGCACCCCGCATTGCAAAGGCGCCCTGCTGCCGGACCCCACGTCAATGTCATTCACGAACAGCGGCGTGCCCTGCACCCGGGCACGGGCAAAGGCATCCTCGATCGGCGCGTCAATCGCCAGTGTGTCCCAGACCGGCTGGCCCAGCAGCGCCTTGCGGGAGGTGTTCAGAAACCCCTCTCCCGCCGCGTTCACATCCGCGATCTTGTCCCAAGCGTCGATCAGGAACGCAGGCACCGGCAAGGAGGCCCAGAGGGCGGCGCTGTCCATCATGCGGCAGCCTCCGCATCCCGCGCGCTCAGCGCCTCCGGCAGCAGGGCCAGAACGTCTGCCGGGACTTTCTCTGTCAGCACCGCCCGGCGCATGGCCGGGCCGGTCCCGGCCTCATCCATGTACCAGCCCAGATGCTTGCGCGCGACACGCACGCCCAGTTCCGGCCCGTAAAACGCGAGCATTGCCTTGTAATGCTCTGAAACCATTGCAATCAGCGCCTCTCCCTCGGGGACGTCCGGCGCCGGGGTGCCCCACAGATGATGCGCCACCTCCGCCAGCAGCCAGGGTTTGCCTTCGGCACCGCGCCCGATCATCACACCATCGGCGCCCGACAGCTCCAGCGCCTGCCTGGCAGAGGCCGTGTCCACGATATCGCCATTGGCCAGCACCGGCACGTTCACCGCGTCCTTGACGGCCCGGATCGCCGCCCAATCCGCCGACCCCTTGTAGAACTGGCAGCGGGTGCGGCCGTGGATCGTCACCATCTGCACCCCGGCCTCTGCCGCGCGGCGCGCCACATCCGGGGCGTTCAGGCAGTGATCGTCCCAGCCCAGCCGCGTCTTCAGCGTGACCGGCACATCCACCGCGCCGACCACAGCCTCGATCAGCCGCAGCGCGTGGTCGGGCGTTTTCAGCAGGGCCGAGCCGGAATAGCCGTTGGTCACCTTCTTGGCCGGGCAGCCCATGTTGATGTCGATGATCCGCGCGCCCTGCCCCGCGACCTGCTTGGCAGCCTCGGCGATCCAGTATTCCTCGCGCCCCGCCAGCTGCACTGCGGTGTTCTCCGCATCGGCGCTCAGCTCCGCGCGTTCCCGCACGCCGGGCTTGGCCTGCACCATCTCCTGGCTTGCCACCATCTCGCTCACCATCAGCCCCACCCCGAAGGAGCGGACCAGATCCCGGAACGGACGGTCGGTGATTCCGGCCATCGGCGCCAATGCAATCGGCGGAGACATGGAGGTGGTTCCAAGCGTGAAGGACAACTGCCTAATCCTTGTGCAACTGAAGCTTTTTTATCCGAAGTCCCTGCTATGCAGCAATGAAACCGCCCTGTGCAAGGCACTGCCAGCCCTCATTTGCCTAATTATTAGGCACTTTCCGCCAGGTGATTGCCTATCTCCGCGCCACCTCATAAACAAAGGCCGGATTTGCAACGAGGCCTTCATGACCACAGCCGCCCTGATCGTCGCCGCCGGACGCGGCACCCGCGCAGGCGGCGGCACCCCCAAGCAATGGCGCCCGCTGAAGGGCCGCCGGGTGATCGACTGGACGCTGGACGCCTTTGAAAAGGCGGGCGTGGACTTTACCGTACTGGTTCTCTCGGCAGACGACCAACAGGCTTGGGAGGCCTTCTCCGGCAAGCCCGGCCTGATCCTCGCCGAAGGCGGAGCCGAGCGCGCGGCCTCGGTCCTGAACGGGCTGAAGGCTTTGGACGCACAAGGGGTGGACAAGGTGCTGATCCACGACGCCGCCCGTCCCTGTGTCAGCTCCGCTCTGATCCGCAGTATCATCGGCGCGTTGGACGATGGGCCTGCAGCGGCCCCGGCGCTGGCCGTGACCGACGCACTTTGGACCGGCGCCGGCGGCAGCGTGACCGGCACCCAGGAGCGCGGCGGCCTGTTCGCCGCCCAAACGCCGCAGGGCTTCCGCTATCAGGAGATCCTTGCCGCACACCTGGCCCACCCGGGCGGCGCGGCGGATGACGTGGAGGTCGCCCGCGCCGCAGGCCTTGACGTCCGCATCATTCCGGGCGAGCCCGACAATATCAAAATCACCCGCCCCGAGGATTTCGCCCGGGCGGAGCGCATTCTGGGAGCAGACATGGATATCAGGCTTGGCAATGGTTACGACGTGCACCGCTTCGGCCCCGGCAGCAGTGTGATCCTCTGCGGCGTCGAAATCCCGCATGACAAGACCCTGCAAGGCCATTCCGACGCCGACGTCGGCATGCACGCCGTCACCGACGCGATCTATGGCGCGCTGGCGCAGGGTGACATCGGCCAGCACTTCCCGCCCTCGGACCCGCAGTGGAAAGGCGCCGCCAGCGAGATCTTCCTGCGCCATGCCGCCAATCTGGCGCGCGAGATGGGCTTCACCCTCTCCAACGTCGACTGCACCCTGGTCTGCGAATACCCCAAGGTCGGCCCGCACGCCGCCCAGATGCGCGCAGTGATGGCTGAGATCCTGGGCATCGGCGCGGACCGCGTGTCGATCAAGGCCACCACCTCCGAACGCCTCGGCTTTACCGGACGCAGCGAGGGCATCGCCGCCATCGCCACTGCAGCTTTGGTGAAACCATGAAGAGATCGCATCTGGCCTTCCTGATCGGCACCGTGGGCGGCATCGGCTACCTGCGCCCTGCGCCCGGCACCTGGGGCTCGCTTGCGGCGCTTCCCATGGCCTATGCGCTGCACCAGCTGGGCGGGTTTCTGCTGCTGGCGCTGGCAACCGTGATCTGCATGATCGTGGGCGTCTGGGCGGCAGAGGCGATGACCCGCAACCGCGAGAACATGGACCCGTCGGAATTTGTACTGGACGAGGTCGCAGGCCAGTTCACCGCGCTCTGGGCCGTGTCCTACCCGGCCTGGGCGCATGACATCGAGATCACCGCCCTGTGGCCGGGCTGGATTGCCGCCTTTGTGCTGTTCCGCCTGTTTGACGTCTGGAAGCCCGGCCCGGTCGGCTGGGCCGACCGCCAAAAAGGCGCGACAGGCGTGATGATGGATGACGTGATTGCCGGCATCATGGCCGCCATCGGCGTTGTTGCGCTGGCCTTCCTGTCCCACGGTGTTCTAGGACTGTAAGCATGGACACCGCCGACCTCATCCGCCGCGCAACGGCCGCAGGCATCACCATCGCCACCGCCGAAAGCTGCACCGGCGGCATGATTGCCGTGGCGCTGACAGACATCCCCGGCTCCTCCGCCGTGGTCGACCGGGGGTTTGTCACCTACTCCAACGCCGCCAAGATGCAGATGCTGGGCGTCAGGGCAGAGACGCTGGATGCGGTGGGCGCGGTGAGCGAAGAGGTCGCTGCAGAGATGGCCGAAGGTGCGGTGCGGAACGCAGGCGTAACGATTGCCGTCTCCGTCACCGGCATCGCTGGCCCCGGCGGCTCCGAGTACAAACCGGAGGGCCGCGTCTGCTTCGGCCTCGCGCGCGACCGCCAAAAAACCGTCACCGAAACGGTGGAATTCGGCGCCATTGGGCGGGGCAAGGTCCGCACCGCGGCCCGCGACCGCGCGTTGGAGCTGCTGGCGCAGGCCATTTCCCAAATCGAACGCGAAACGGGCAGCTGACCCGCTGCGGCGCTCAATTTTTCAGCACTTGCAAAAAAGCCCCGTTTTTGAGCGCTCTGCGCACCCCTGCCGCTTTTTTCTGCGCGGGCTTTCCGCTTTCTCCTGATCCCACCGGTTTTTGAGGGGAAGGAACAATCGGATGAACGGAGCGGATACCGCATGGATCATTGTGGCCACGGCCCTGGTCCTCTTCATGACACTGCCAGGGCTGGCCCTGTTTTACGGCGGCCTTGTGCGTGCCCGCAATGTGCTCAGCGTCTTCATGCACTGCTATGCCATTGCCTGTTTGATGAGCGTTCTGTGGCTGGCCTTCGGCTACACCATTGCCTTCGGAAGCGGCACTAGCGGCCTCTGGGGCGGGCTGGAAAAGATGTTCCTGAACGGCGTCACCGCCGATAGCCTGTCGGGCACCCTGCCCGAGGTTCTGTTTTTTGCCTTCCAGATGACATTTGCCATCATCACGCCCGCGCTGATCGTCGGCGCCTATGTGGAGCGTGTGGGCTTTGGCTTCGTGCTGGTGTTCTCCGGCCTCTGGATGCTGCTCTGCTATGCGCCCGTGGTGCATTGGATCTGGGGCGGCGGCTTCCTGGCCGATGGCGGCATCTTCGGCGAGACCGGGGTCAGGGACTTTGCCGGCGGCATCGTGGTGCATGAAACCGCAGGCCTCGCGGCGCTGATTATCGCCTTCTTCCTGGGCCCGCGCAAAAACCGCACCATCCCGCCGCACAACCCCGGCTATGTGATGATCGGCGCCGCAATGCTGTGGGTCGGCTGGTTCGGCTTCAACGGCGGCTCGCAGCTGGCCGCCGACGGCGGTGCGGCGATGGCGCTGACCGTGACCCATCTCTCTGCCGCCACGGCCTCGCTTTCCTGGGCGCTGTGGGAAAAGATCAAATACGGCAAGGCCTCCCTGGTCGGCCTGGTCACCGGCACCATTGCAGGCCTTGCCTCGATCACCCCGGCCTCCGGCTTTGTCGGCCCGGTGGAGGCGCTGATCATCGGGGCGGTTGCGGGGGTGCTGTGCCAGGAGATGGTCAACCTGATCCGCAACAGGATGCAGATCGACGACACGCTGGACGTCTTTGCCGTGCACGGCGTCGGCGGCATCTTCGGCACCATCATGATCGCCGTCTTCGGCGCCGGTGCCTGGGCTGCGCAACTGGGCGCGCTGGTGATCGTCGGGATCTTCACCGTGGTCGTGACCATCGTGCTGGTAAAAGTCTCCGCCGCGATCACATCCCTGCGCGTGGATCTTGAAAGCGAGACCAACGGCCTCGATCTGTCCGTACACGGTGAGCGCGCATACGACATGAACAGCTGACCCCGGCCATGGCGGATGCCGCCACTCACGGCAGAAGGTGCAATTTTTCGCACCGGGCGGGTCCCTTCGGGGACCCGTTTTCCGTTTCCGGGAAAGCCGGTTTCAGGTCAAGGGCGTCAGCAGCCAGGCCTGCTCCTGCGCATTGCAGAGTTTGCCGATCCGGCCGTCCGCTGCACGCTCCTCCGCCAGCGTGACCGTGTGGGTGTCCCGGTAAAGCGCCTCGACCGCCTGGCCCGGCACCGAAAACGGCGGCCCATCCATCAGCGACTGGTCATAGCTGAATGCGATCAGCAGCTGTTTCGCCGTACCGGTGATCCGGTTCAGATGCGCGGCATACTCCGCGCGCTCCTCGGGCTTCACCGCCACCAGCGCGGCCCGGTCATAGACCGCATCGACCGCACCAAGATGCGCCGCAGCCACGGCGAAGAAATCCCCGGCATAAAGCGTCAGATCCCCAGCCTGATAGCGGATAAGACCCTGCGCGCGGGTGATTTCCGGCGTCAGCCCCTGACGGGCAAACACCTCCCCCACCGCGCCTTCATTGAACTCCACACCGGTCACGCGCAGCCCCTGCGCGCAAAGCCAGTCCAGATCCAGCGCCTTGCCGCAGAGCGGCACAAAGACGGACTGTCCCGCCGTCAGGCCAAGCGCCGGGAAATGCCTCGTCAGCAAGGAATTGGGGGCTGCCTCATGAAAGCCTGTCCGGTTCTCCCGCCAGCGCGCTTGCCAGAATTCCTGCTCCATTTCAGCGGTGTTCCTTCCGTGGGGTTTGATGGTTTCACCCGGGGATACCGCTTGAAGCCCGCATGAGGTCAACAGGTTTTTGTCCCGCGGGCCCCTAGCGGTACAGCTCCGCCGCGCGGCGCTCGAAGGCGCGCACGATGCGCTGCATCGCCTCGTTGAAGACCACCCCGATGATGCCTTGCAGAACCGCGTTCTTGAATTCGAAATCGACAAAGAAGGACACGTCGCAGGTGCCGTCCTCGCGCGGGGCAAAGGACCAGTTCGATTTCATGTAGCGGAACGGGCCGTCCAGATACTCCGTGTCGATCTTTTTCTCGCCGGGATATAAAGTCACCCGGCTGCCAAAGCGTTCGCGGAAGACCTTGAAGGAGATCACCAGATCCGCCTCCATCACCTCCGCCTCGCCCAGCGGCGCGCGGCTGCGGATGCGGGCGGCGGAGCACCAGGGCAGGAACTGGGGGTATTGCGCGACATCAGCCACGAGATCGTACATCTGCTGCGCCGAATAGGGCATCTGGCGGGTTTCCGAGTGTGTGGGCATCTGTCCGCTGATTTTCTGCTACAATTGTGACGCGTCATGTCCTATGTACGCGCGGGAAATTCAAGGGGGCAGCCATGTCACAGCGTCCATATGTCATTGATGTGATGATCTCGGCCAAGGCAATTGCCGCGCGGATCGAGGAACTTTGCGAAGAGATTCAGAAGGAGTTCGGCGATACCGACAAGCTGGTCGTCGTTGGTCTTTTGCGCGGCAGTTTCGTGTTCATCGCCGATCTGGTGCGGGAACTGGACCTGCCGATCGAGGTCGATTTCCTGGAAGCGTCCTCTTATGGCGATGCGATGGAAAGCAGCCGGGAAGTGCGGATTCTCAAGGACTTGCGCGGTGCGATTGAAGGGCGCGACGTGCTGGTTGTCGAAGATATCGTCGACACTGGCCACACGCTGAACCACGTCACCCACCTGCTTCAAAGCCGCAATCCGGCGCGTCTGAAGTCGATTGCGCTCCTGGACAAGCCGTCGCGGCGCGAGGTGGATTTCCGCTCTGACTGGGTGGGTTTCGAGATCCCGGACGAGTTTGTCGTCGGCTATGGCATCGACTATGCGCAGCGGAACCGGAACCTGCCGCATATCGGCAAGGTGCGCTTCACCGGCGAGAGCTGAAACAGCCGATGACCGGGGGTGACATGCGTGCACCCCCTGTGCACCGCCCGTGCACCGCCCGTGCACCGCTCATGCGGCCTGCCGCAGCTTCCTTGCAGAAATGCCACAGAAATCAGGAACCTGCACGGCGCCAGAAACCGGCGCCGCTCCGCCGGTTTTGCTCTGACGGCGGCACATTCCGGCGCAGCCGATTTGCCTTTTCCGCCCGCTTTGCCCATCTGGTCTGCAAACGCAGAGATCACGGGAGATCCGCCAATGCACAAGTTTCTGATGACGGCCGCAGCCGCGGCCACCAGCCTCGCCCTTGCCCCCGCAGCCGCCCACGCCGGGCCGCCGAAATGGGCGCCGGGCCACAATAACAGCGCCGCCCATTACGCACCGGGCCAGGTGAAGAAACGCCACCACTCCAAGCACAGCCACTCCAAGCACAGCCACGACCATGATCATGACCGCTATGAAGGCCGCATCCGCGGGGATGACTGGGTCTACGTGGACGACTACGGCCGCTGGGGGCTGGAGCCGCCGCGCGACGGGCACCGCTACGTGCGCCAGGACAACAAGATCTTTGAGGTCGTCAAGGACACGCTGGCGATTGTCGGCGCGGTGGCCGTCGTCAATGCGCTGACCCAGTAAAGGTCAGCAAGGGTCAGCCAAGCAAATCCCGGATCGCGTGCAAAAAAATCCCGGCCCCGGCCGGGATTGCTGCGTCCGGGAAATCGTAATCGGGATTGTGCAACTGCGGCTGCGCCTCCCCTGAGCCCAGCCAGAACATCGCCGTTTTGGCGCCCCTGGCGAACTGCCCGAAATCCTCGGACCAGCGCTGGGGCAGCTCCTGCATCTGCACCGGACAGCCGGCCGCCGCAGCCGCTGTGCGCAGCACCTCAACCGCCTCCGGGTGGTTGCTGCAGGCGTCGAACACGTCGTCGAATTCGACCGCCAATTCCAGTCCTTCCGCCGCGCAGACCTGCTCTGCCAGCTTTGTGGCCGCAGTGATCAGCTGGCCCATGCAGGTGTCAGTCACGGTGCGCAGGGTCGCCCAGACCTCCGCCTCCCCCGGCGCGATGCCGAACGTGGCTTCGCCCAGCCGGGCGTGGGTCGGCGTGACAAGGGCAAACTCCGGCCCCAGACCGCCGCCGCTGCCCAAAGCCGCAAGCCCCGGAAGCAGTCGGGCGATGGCCCCGGCGGGCGACACCCCGTCCTGCGGCGCGGCAGCGTGAGAGGTCTTGCCAGTCAGCTTGATCCGCATTCCGCGGGAGGCGCAGTTGGCGGGGCCGGAACATATGGCAACCTGCCCCACCGCCAGACCCGGCAGATTGTGCAATGAGAACGCATAATCCGGCGCGATCTGAGGGAAGGCGGGATCGGCGATCACCGCCGCAGCGCCCTTGCCGGTCTCCTCGGCGGGCTGGAACAGCAGCACCACCCGGCCTTTGGCGGGACGGCGGGCGGAGAGGTCTTCGGCCAGCGCCGCCACCATTGCCATATGGCCGTCATGGCCGCAAAGATGGCCGCGGCCAGGGTGGGTGGAGCGGTAGGGCTGGTCCGAAAGCTCCTCAATCGGCAGCCCGTCGAGTTCACAGCGGATGACGACCCTGGGGCCATCCTCCCTGCCCTCATAAACCGCGGCAACGCCGTGGCCGCCCAGGCCGGTCAGCAGCTGATCGGGGTTTTGCTGGCGCAGATAGCCCGCCACCATGGCGGCGGTCTTTTCCTCGGCGCCGGACACTTCGGGGATTTGGTGCAGAGCGTGGCGCCGCCGGGTCAGCCGCGCCAGACGCTCAGGTGTCATGCCAGACCCAGCTTCTTGTTGCGCGCCTCGCGCAGGCGGGCAAAATCGTCGCCGGCGTGGTAGGAGGACCGGGTCAGCGGGGTGGCCGAGACCATCAGGAAGCCCTTGCCATAGGCGGCTTTCTCGTAGGTCTTGAATTCCTCCGGCGTCACGAACCGGTCGACTGCGTGGTGCTTGGGCGTCGGCTGCAAGTACTGTCCGATGGTCAGGAAATCGATGTTGGCGGCGCGCATGTCATCCATCACCTGTTTCACCGCCTGCGCGTCCTCGCCCAGGCCGACCATGATGCCGGATTTGGTGAAGATCGAGGGATCCAGCTCCTTCACCCGCTGCAGCAGGCGCAGGGAATGGAAATAGCGCGCGCCCGGGCGGACCTCGGGATAAAGGCCCGGCACGGTTTCCAGGTTGTGGTTGAAGACGTCAGGCTTGGCCTCCACCACAATCTCCAGCGCCTTGTCATCGCATTTGATGAAATCGGGGGTCAGGATTTCTATGGTGGTGCTGGGGCTGCGGTGGCGCACGGCGCGGATGGTCTGGGCAAAATGCTCGGCGCCGCCATCCTCCAGATCGTCGCGGTCCACCGAGGTGATCACCACGTGGTTCAGGCCCAGCTTCTGCACCGCATGGGCCACCCGGCCCGGTTCAAACGCATCCAGCGCGTCGGGGCGGCCGGTGGCGATGTTGCAGAAAGTGCAGCCGCGGGTGCAGATCTCGCCCATGATCATCATGGTGGCGTGGCCCTGGCTCCAGCATTCGCCGACGTTGGGGCAGCCCGCTTCCTCGCAGACCGTGGTCAGCTGGTTGTCGCGCATGATCTTGTGCGTTTCGGCATAGCCTTTGCCGCCCGGCGCCTTGACCCGGATCCAGCTTGGCTTCTTGGGCTGAGCGTTGTCGGGACGATGCGCCTTCTCGGGGTGGCGCTGCTCCGGGATTTTAAGGTCTCTCACGTGGGTTTCCCTTCCGGCCTCTGGCTTTCTTGCGGGTGTATCATAGCTGACTTGGCTTGGCACGGGGATATCGTCAACCCTGCCTTGCCGCCTGATCATGGCTGAGCCCCCGGATACCGGCGCCGTTTTCCTTTGCCAAAGCGCCGCATCGCCGCACATAGTCTAGCTGTGCAGGGCAATTGCCCGGGTAGACGGCACAGGTAATCAGTATGGGAGGGCGTGATGGCCAAGGAGCTGGAAAAGTTCAAGGCGGAGCACAAGAAGCTGGCGGCGGGCACACAGAAATTCACCGCGGCCGAGGGCGACAAGATCAAGAAACGCATCGGGATCTCGCTGGGCAACGCCTGGGAGGGCGAGGATTATTTCCGCGAAAGCCTGGCCAAGGCGCGCGCCGACGGGGTGACCTCCGGCAAACTGGCGGATTTCCAGAAGAACAAGCACTTCAAGGACGGCATGACCACCTGGAACAAGGCGGTGGACATTCATCAGGAAGAGGTCAGCGCGATGACCGCTTTCTGCGGCGAGGCCAAGGCGCATCTGGCCAAGATGAGCAAGCTGGCGGCGGACATCGGCAAGGATCTGAAAAAGCGGTCCAAGACCTCGGACTCCAAGAAGGACATCGAGGCGCTGCAGGACGCGCTGGACAAGGAGATGGCCGGGGTGAAAAAGGCCTCGGAATACGAAGGCAAGCTGAACGCGATGCAGAAGCTTTATGCCGCGAACTTCCAGAAGAACGTGGCCAAGATCCTGAAGGAAAAACCGGACAGCCACGACAAAAAGCTGGACGCGACCGAGCTGCCGCAACTCTTGGTGGACCGCAACCTGAAGAAATACGCCAACCAGGTCGGCCTGCTGGTCAAGGCGATCAACGCCCATTGCGGGGCAGCCATCGAAAAGGCGGGCCAGGACCTGAAGGCGGCGGTGCCGGACCTCAAGGCGGCAGCGGCGAAGTTCAAGGATCTGAAGAAGATCAACGATCAGTACCAGACCGTGCAGAAGAAGTTCCCGCGCGCCATTGAGGATTCAAAGGACAAGAAGAAGCTGCTGGCGACGCTGAAGAAGTTCAATGACCTCACCGCCGCCGCCGAGCGCAAGCTGCGCGGCACCACGGTGACGATCAAGAAAGCTGCGGCCTAGCGCCGCGCCCGCCTGCGGATAAGGCATTGCGGCGGCGGGAAACTGCCGCGATCAGCGCCTTGAAAGGCGCATCTGCGCCGCATGCCGCGGTGCAGAAACATAAGCTGCATCCTGGAGTCATGGACGTGTTGATACCGGCTTAGAATCGTTTTAAGTCTGCGCGCCGAACGAGCATGAACCTTCAGGAGATTCAGAGATGAAAGCTGGCGTTAAGCTGCCCGACGTGACCTTCCGCACCCGTGTCCGTGACGAGTCGATCGAGGGCCCGAACCCGTTCCGCTGGGAAGACAAGACCACTGCCGACTATTTCGCAGGCAAGCGCGTTGTGCTGTTCTCGCTGCCGGGCGCCTTCACCCCGACCTGCTCCACCTACCAGCTGCCGGGCTTTGAAAAAGGCTTTGCCGACTTCCAGGCCGAAGGCATCGACGCGATCTACTGCATGTCGGTGAACGACAGCTTTGTGATGAACGCCTGGGCGCGCGCTCAGGAACTGCAGAACGTGGAAGTGATCCCGGACGGCTCCGGCGAATTCACCCGCAAGATGGGCATGCTGGTCGCCAAGGACAACCTGGGCTTCGGCAACCGCTCCTGGCGTTATGCCGCCATCATCAACGATGGCGTGGTCGAGGCATGGTTCGAAGAGCCGGGCCTGTCCGACAACCACGGCGAAGATCCCTATGGCGTCTCCTCCCCGGAGACCGTGCTGAAGCACCTGAAAGAAGCCAAGGCAGAAGTCGCGGCCTGAGCCGTCTCTTCAAGCTGAACACCAGGCCCGGCGGATGCGCCGGGCCTTTTGTTTTTGGTGCTGCCGGCATTGGAAAATTTTTGACCTGCGGCCGCATCGCGTTCACTGTCCGGCAGCCAAGTGCAGGACACAGGCCCCCGTCGCCGCAGAGGAGTAGAAGATGACGCGCAAGCAAACCGGAACCGTCAAGGAAACTGTTGTTGCCAGCTGGGATAATAGCCGCAACTACATGATGGCCGAGGATGAATTCACCGGGATCGTGGTCGGCAAAGAAGCCACGGGGTCGGAATACGTGATCACCAACGGCGTGGTTGCGCCGGGTGCGGTCATCCCGGAGCATTTCCACAAATGGGAAGACCAGACGTTTCACGTCATCGAGGGGCAGCTTGAAGCCAGGATCGGCGGCGAGACCCATACGCTCGGCCCAGGCGGCAGCGTCCACTGCCCGCGCGGCGTGCCGCATTTCATGAGGAATACCGGCCAGTCGCAAGCGAAGCTCATCAGCTATATCTTCCCCGGCGACTGGGCCGAGGAATTCATGGCTGAAACCTCGCGGCAGAACATGTCCGGCGCGCGGGATCCTGAGCTGATTGAGGAACGGTTCGGCGTCGTTTACCTGTAGGACGCTGACGCGCTGCGGCAGCGCCCCCCCTGCCGCTGACGCCGCGGTTGACCTGCCCGGCCTGCCAGCGCGGCCCTAACCGATCAGCTCTGCCTCGCAGGCGCTGCTTTCGCCGTAGTAATCCGCCAGATGCTGCAGCGCGATGCGCAGCACCACCTTGCCGGAGCGGGCCGGCCAGCCCAGGCTGCGCTCGGCGGTTTCCAGGCCTTCCAGATGGCAGCAGCAGCGCAGGGCGATGTCGCCGAGCCCCGCCCCCAGTTTCTGCAGCGCCTCCGTCATCCGCTGCTGCGCGGCGGCGCCCGCCTCGTGGCTGTTGCTGCGCAGGGCGCGGCTGCCCGGCGTGAAATAAAGCGTCTCCTGCATCAGATGGCTGCTGATCTGGGCCAGCTCGAAATCCTCGCGCAGCCGCTTGCCCGCGCGGACCATGGCGGAGGACAGGAACGGCTTGCCGTCCTTGTCCGACAGCCGCGCCAGCATCTCCAGCGGGGTTTCCGAGGTGCCATAGCGCGGTTTGCGGACAGAGCCCGGCAGGCCGCTGCCGTCCGGGGCCAGAAACGGCGCCTGCGCCTCGGCAAAGCCGCCCTCCAGCCGCGCCCTGGCCCGGTTTTCCTGGTCGGCGATGATCCGTTTCAGGGCGGTGCGGCCGGCAGGCGTTATCGCATAACGGCTGATCCGCCCCCGCCGGGAGCAGGTGATCCACCCGGTCAGCGCCAGCGCCCCGGCCAGCGGGCGGGACACGGCCACCTTCTGGCCGTCGCTGTCCTGGCCTTCCCGCACGACCACCGCCATTTCCATCCCTTCGGCGGCAGCCAGAACCGCGCCGCCGCGGCTGAGCAGGGTCAGCACGCTGGCGGCCTCGCGCTCGAACCCGGCAGTGAGGCCGCGCGCCGCGGGCTTGTCCGCAGCCGCGCCTGCCTTGGCGGCGCCGTCGGCCTGATAGCGGCCGGCAAGATAGGTCAGCACCTCGTCTATCAGCGGGTCGTCCCGCAGGGTTTCCACCCGCCGCACCTGGCGCAGGATGGTGGACGGGTGGCACCCGGCTTTGCGGGCCAGCTGCCGGATCGGGCGGCCCGCCTCCGTGTGCTGAAGATAACGGCATGTCTCAAGCGGCACCCAGCCAGGCAAGGGTGCGTGCGGTAGGTTTTGCATTTTCAGACCCCCGGTCGTCAGTCGGGCCCGCCCGCCGGCCGCGCTCACCGCGCCCGAAGGCTCCTCCACGGTCACCCGACTGGTTTTGAAAAGAAATTCAGATCAGGCGCTATTGTTTCCAGAAAATGAATAATCATCACAAAACGGACCGTTCGCCGGTAGCGCCCTCTCCGCAACACCACGATAGGTTGTGTTATAGCAGGTCCGGTACAGAGAATGAAAAAGGAGAGGACAATGCAGGATGTAGTCACCCGGGTCTCGCTGCTTCGCCGTCCGCGGATTCTGTCCAGGGCGGCCCGTCTGGGCGCCGCAAATTATTGCCGCCAGCGCGATCTGCGGCGGATCCTGGGCTATGGGACACTGCCGAAACCCGCCGCCGCGGTAATGCGGCTTCTGGATATGGAAAGCGCCCTGAATGCCGCGCGCACGGCGGGCGAAGCGGGCTATTCCCTGATCCGCCATGTGGATGTGCTGATCGCGCTGGCGGGTGAAGCGGCCTGCCTGCGCGCGGCGGGACGTCCGGGGGATGCAAAAACGGCGGCCCCTGCGGACCGCCGTTCCAGTGCGGCAGAGGGTACGCCCCCCTGCCCCTGATTTTTTCAGGCGTTTACATGAACGCGTCGGGCATCGAGGCCTTTTTCTCGGCGACGTATTCTTCCAGCGCCTGCTTGATGGCGGGATCCATGGCCGGCTGCTCGTAAGTGGCCAGCAGCTTTTCGACCCGGCTGGTGGCCAGCGCATAGGTGTCGCGGCTGCCTTCCTCTTCCCACTGCTCGAACGGCTTGTAATCCAGCAGGTCGGACTTCCAGAACGCCGACTTGAAGTTGGCCTGGGTGTGGGCGCAGCCGAGGTAGTGGCCGCCGGGGCCGACTTCGCGGATGGCTTCCATCGCCTGGCCGTTCTCGTCCACCGAGATGCCTTTGGCGAGGCCGTGCAGGGTGCCCAGCTGGTCGGCGTCCATCACGAACTTCTCGAAATCCGCAACAAGGCCGCCTTCGAGCCAGCCGCAGGAGTGCAGCATGAAGTTAACGCCGGACAGCAGGCCCATGTTGAGCGAGTTGGCGGTTTCATAAGCCGCCTGCGCATCCGGCAGCTTGGAGCCGCAGAAGGAGCCGGCCGAGCGGAACGGCACGCCCAGGCGGCGGGCCAGCTGGCCTGCGCCGTAGGTGACCAGCGACGCCTCGGGGGTGCCGAAGGTCGGCGCGCCGGAGTTCATGTCGATCGAGGACACGAAGGCGCCGAAGATCGCAGGCGCACCGGACCGGCACAGCTGGCTGTAGGCGATGCCGGCCAGAACCTCGGCCAGCACCTGGGTCAGGGTGCCCGCAACCGACACCGGCGCCATGGCGCCGCCGACGATGAACGGCGAGATGATGCAGGCCTGCATGTTCTGCGCGTAGACTTCCAGCGAGCCCATCATCACGTCGTCGAAGGTCATCGGCGAGTTGATGTTGGTCAGCGAGGTCATCACTGTGTTGTTCTGCACGAAGTCCTTGCCGAACAGGATGCCGGCCATGTCGACGGAGTCCTGGGCGCGGCTGGGTTCGGTGACAGAGCCCATGAACGGCTTGTCGCTGAGGGTCATATGCGCCATCAGCATGTCCAGGTGGCGCTTGTTCACCGGGATGTCGGTGGGCTCGCACACGGTGCCGCCGGAGTGGTGCAGCCACTTGGACATATAGGCCAACTTCACGAACTTGTTGAAGTCGTCCATGGTCGCATAGCGGCGGCCGCCATTGGCGTCGCGCACGAACGGCGGGCCGTAGACCGGCGCCAGCACCATGTTGCGGCCGCCGATGACCACCGATTTCTCGGGGTTGCGGGCATGCTGGGTGAATTCCGCAGGCGCGGTTTCGCACAGCTTGCGGGCCAGGCCGCGGGGAATGCGCACACGCTCGCCCTGCACATCCGCGCCCGCCGCGCGCCAGCGCTCCAGCGCCGCCGGGTTGTCAACGAAGTTGACGCCGACCTCTTCCAGGATGGTTTCCGCGTTGTACTCGATGATCTCCAGCGCTTCGTCGTTCAGGACTTCGAAGTTCGGGATATTGCGCTCGATGTACTTTACGGTCTCGATCTTGACACTGGTGCGTTCGGCGCGGCGGGCGGCGCCGCCGCCGGAACCGCGGGCACGACGGCGCGGGGCTGCTTCTGTCATGGTTTATCCTCACCACAGGCATTTCATTGCGAAGGGTATTATAGCCACCGCGCCGCCCCGCGCCGCAGGATTGCGGCCATTCAAGTTGAAAAGCGACATTGGCGGGGCATTTTCCACCGCGGCAGCGGAGTTTGGCAGAGCTTGCGCGGGTTACAGGGCGCACCGCCTTGAAAAACCGGGCCGAACGCAGGCCAAGCACCAAACCCCCTTGCGGAAAATGCGTTCCTGCCCTATGGCGCGTGCATGACAGAGACATCCCATGACCGCCTTCTCATCATCGACTTTGGCAGCCAGGTCACGCAGCTGATTGCGCGCCGCCTGCGCGAGCTGAACGTCTATTGCGAAATCCACCCCTATCAGAATGTCACCATGGACTTTGTGCGCGAGCTGGCGCCCAAGGCGGTGATCTTCTCGGGCGGACCGGACAGCGTGACCCGCGAGGGATCGCCGCGTGTGCCGCAGGAAATCTTCGACTATGGCGTGCCGATCCTGGGCATCTGCTATGGCCAGCAGGTGATGATGCACCAGCTCGGCGGCCAGGTGGTCAGCGGCCACGGCACCGCCGAATTCGGCCGCGCCTACGTGACCCCGAGCCAGGAGCGCATCCCGCTGCTGAACGGCTGGTTCCTGGAGGAGCGCGAGCAGGTCTGGATGAGCCACGGCGACCATGTCTCCAAAATCGCGCCGGGCTTTGAGGTCTATGGCACCTCGCCCAACGCGCCCTTTGCGATCACCGCCGATCTGGAGCGCAACTTCTTTGCGGTGCAGTTCCACCCCGAGGTGCACCACACCCCGAACGGCAAGACGCTGTATGAGAACTTCGTCAAAATCGCGGGCTTCACCGGCGACTGGACCATGGGCGCCTACAAGGACGAAGCGATCCGCCTGATCCGCGAGCAGGTCGGCGACAAGAAGGTGATCTGCGGCCTGTCCGGCGGCGTCGATTCCTCGGTGGCGGCGGTGCTGATCCACGAGGCGATCGGCGACCAGCTGACCTGCGTCTTTGTCGACCATGGCCTTCTGCGCAAGAACGAGGCGCAAGAAGTCGTGAAGATGTTCCGCGACAACTACAACATCCAGCTGATCCACGCCGACGAAAGCGAGCTGTTCCTGGGCGAGCTGGAAGGCCAGTCGGACCCGGAAACCAAGCGCAAGATCATCGGCAAGCTGTTCATCGACGTGTTCCAGAAACACGCCGACACCATCGACGGCGCCGAGTTTCTGGCGCAGGGCACGCTCTACCCGGATGTGATTGAATCGGTCTCCTTCTCGGGCGGGCCGTCTGTCACCATCAAGTCGCACCACAACGTGGGCGGCCTGCCGGAGAAGATGGGCCTCAAGCTGGTGGAACCGCTGCGCGAGCTGTTCAAGGACGAGGTGCGCGCCCTGGGCCATGAGCTGGGCCTGCCCGCGAGCTTCATCGGCCGCCACCCCTTCCCGGGGCCGGGCCTGGCGATCCGCTGCCCGGGCGAGATCACCCGCGAGAAGCTGGACATCCTGCGCGAGGCGGATGCCGTCTATATCGACCAGATCCGCAAGCACGGACTTTATGATGAGATCTGGCAGGCGTTTGTGGCGATCCTGCCGGTGCGCACCGTCGGCGTGATGGGCGACGGCCGCACCTACGACTATGCCTGCGCCCTGCGCGCGGTGACCTCGGTGGACGGCATGACCGCGGATTACTACCCGTTCACCCACGAGTTCCTGGGCGAAACCGCCACCCGGATCATCAACGAGGTGAAGGGCATCAACCGCTGCACCTACGACATCACCTCGAAGCCTCCGGGCACCATCGAGTGGGAATGATACGGGCTTGCATGGCTTGTGAAGCAGGCGTGAAACCGCTCCTGTTTTAAAGAACGTTTAAACAATTTGCGCCATCCTGAGCGGAACACCTGGCCGCCGGTCCGAAGCCGGCGGTCATCTGCTTTAAGGCAAATGGAGGCGCAAAATGCCCGTGATCAAATACAAAGACGTGCTGCTGCACTTCGCCCATATTCCAAAGTGCGGCGGCACATCCATCGAACGGTATGTCCAGGGCCTGAACGGCGTCAGCCTGGCGTTCCTCGACGAACAGTATGTGATCAGCCCGCCTCAGCAGAGGCACTGGAACATCTCTTCGCCTCAGCACATTGACGGGGAATCCCTTTCGCGGCTGTTTCCCAAGGATTTCTTCACTGCGTTTTTCACCATTGTGCGCCACCCCATCGCCCGTCTTGAAAGCGCTTATAAATTCCAGCGGCTGGTCGAGCGCCGGATCGGCAGCGACGAGACCCTGGACCAGTTCGTCAAGACCACCCTGCTGGAGAATGTCCTGACCAAGGGCTGGATGGACGGCCATTTCTTCCCGCAATCGGGTTTCTTTTATCCCGGTGCCAACTATCAGGTTTTCAAGCTTGAGGAGAACGGCGCGGAAAAGGCCAAGGCCTTCATCGATGCGGCGCTGTTCGGCAACCCTGCCAGCCACCCGATGACACACAGCAATCACCTGCGTCTGCCTGAAGGGTTCGACCGCGGCGATCTGGCGCTGAGCGACGAGGGCCTGGCCATTGCAGAGAAACTCTATGGCATGGATTTCGACAATTTCCAGTATCAGCGGCCGTCTGCCGCACAGCAGCTGCCCGAAGCAGTTGCCAGCTAACGGTTGGTCGGCTGCGCCATGACACAGAAATACAGTATTTGCCTGGTCGAGCCTCAGAATTACGTCCATTCGGGCGCATTCTACGAGATTGCCGACGTGCTGCTCTACGCATTGCGCGACCTCGGCCACGAGGCGGCATTGCGGAAAAATGGTATCGACCCTTCCGCCCGCAATATCGTGATTGGCGTACACCTTCTGAACCCCGCGATGGCCGCGCAGATGCCGCCCGGCACCACTATCCTCAACACCGAGCAGCTGGGGGCAACACCCGGCAGCTGGAACCAGAATATTCTGCAGTGGTTTTCTCACGATTTCACGCTGTGGGACTACAGCGATGCAAATGTCGGCTACCTCAAAGACTTCGGCGTGAAGCGCGTGGAGAAACTCCAGCTGGGCTTTCAGAAGGAGCTGTGCCGGATTCCCCAGCAGGATGAGCACGATGTCGATGTTTTGTTCTATGGCTGCATAAACCAGCGGCGCAAGCACGTGCTTGAAGATCTCATCTCCCGCGGCCTGCGGGTGAAGGTGCTGTCCGGCATTTACGGAGCGGCCCGGGATGCCTGGATCGCCCGTTCGCGGATCGTGCTGAATCTTCACTACTATGACACGCAGATTTTCGAGATCGTGCGTACCTTCTATCTGATGACAAACGGCGTGCCCGTTGCTGCCGAGGTGAACCCCACGACCCGGATTGATGACTGCTACCGCGAAGGGCTGCTGTGCAGCCCTTACGAAAACCTTGCTGAAAGCATTGCCGCGGTTCTGCAGGACGAGGCGCGGCTGGCCCGGCTGGGCATCAAGGCAAAGGAAACGATAGAGCGTCATCCCCAGGCGGTGCTGCTGCGGGAAATCCTCTAAGCTGCCGGGACACCCGGGCGCAATTCCCCTTGACGCCGGCGCCGGATGGCGACTTCCTCGGCGCCGGGAGGACTGCCATGCAAAACCCGGACTCGCTCACCGCCGCCCTGTGGATGATTGGCGCCATCGTCTCCTTTTCCGCCATGGCCATCGCGGGCCGCGAGGCCGGGCTGACGCTGGACACCTTCGAGATCATGACCTACCGCAGCATGGTCGGGCTGCTGATCGTGGCCGCGGTGCTGACGGCCACCGGACGCTGGCATCAGGTGCGGCGGGACCGGCTGGGCGTGCATCTCCTGCGCAACACGGTCCATTTCACCGGCCAGAACCTGTGGTTCCTGGCGGTGACGCTGGTGCCGCTGGCGCAGGTTTTCGCGCTGGAGTTCACCTCGCCCCTTTGGGTCATCATCCTGTCGCCGCTCTTGCTGGGCGAGACCCTGACCCGGCGGCGGATGCTGGCCGTTGGCCTGGGCTTTGCCGGCATCCTGATCGTTGCCCGCCCCAGTCCGGACACCGTGAACCTGGGCCTCGCCGCGGCGGCCGGCTGCGCGATCTTCTTTGCCCTCACCGCGATCCTGACCAAACGGCTGACCCGGCACGAGACGACCGCCTCGATCCTGTTGTGGCTGACGGCGATGCAACTTGTGATGGGTCTGCTGGCAGCCGGATGGGACGGCGACATGGCGCTGCCGGATTCCTCCACCCTGCCCTGGCTGGTGCTGATCGGCATTGCCGGGCTCACCGCGCATTTCTGCCTGACCACCGCCCTGTCGCTGGCCCCCGCCAGCGTCGTGGTGCCGATCGATTTCGCCCGCCTGCCCGCAATCGCGATCCTGGGCATGGTGATCTACGGCGAGGCGCTGGATGCCTGGGTGCTGAGCGGCGCTGCCATCATCTGCATCGCGAATTACCTCAACATTGTTGCCGGAAATCCCGTCAGGTCCGCCCGCAACTGAAGGTTTCACGCTAGTTGCCGCTTGGTTACGGTTGATCTGCGGATTTCTGCCCTATTACCTTCGCGTAAAGCGGTCCGCTCAGGCCGCTACCAAGGGAGGAACAATGAAACGCTATCTTGCAACAACCGCCGCTCTGGCGCTGGTGTCCGGGCCTGCCATGGCCAGCGGCCTTGACCGCACCGGCCAGCCGATTGGGATTATCTTTGAAGAAGGCAACTACGCCGAATTCTCCTTCGCGACCACATCCGTGGACCTGTCGGGCAATGACCGCGCCACTCGTAGCGATGGCACCCCGCTTAACCCGTTTCAATCCGCCACCGGCGATGTCGGCGAACGGTTCAACATGTTCGGTGCGGGCTATAAGCGGGACCTCAACGAACAGCTGTCCTTCGCCCTGATCTTCGATCAGCCCTGGGGTGTGGACGTGAACTACCCGACCACCGGCTCTTTGCTGCTTGGCGGGACCACCGCGCAGGCGGACTCCAATGCGATCACCGCCCTCTTGCGCTACAAATTCAATGAGCGTTTCAGCGTTCATGGCGGTATCCGCTATCAGGAGATTGATGGCGAAATCAATCTGGCCGGTCTCGCCTATAGCGCCATTCCCGGCGGCACTTACAACGTGAATGTCAATAAGGACGGCGCTTTTGGCTGGGTGGCCGGCGTAGCCTATGAGATCCCGGAGATCGCTCTGCGCGCAGCGCTCACCTACAGCTCTGAAATCGAGCATGATTTCGACCTGAACGAGACTTTTGCCGGGGCCCCTGTCCTGAACGCTAACACTTCCACAACGACCAAAACACCGCAGTCAGTAAACCTGGACTTCCAGACCGGCATCGCAGCAGACACGCTGCTGTTCGGCGGCATCCGCTGGGCTGAACACAGCGTGACAGACCTTGTTCCCGCGCGATTGGGCCGTGACCTGATCGACCTGGACGATTCCTTTACCTACACGCTGGGGATCGGCCGCAGCTTCAACGAGAACTGGTCCGGGTCGCTGGCGTTTATCTATGCGGATGTGGACGGCGACGATCTGGTGTCGCCGCTGGCGCCGACCCACGGGTATGAGGCGATCCGGCTTGGCGTGCGCTATAAGCAGGACAACATGACCATTTCTGCCGGCATCCGCTATACCCAGCTGGGCGACGCGGTCGCTTCTCCCGGCGGCAACCCGGTCACCAACTTCCAAGACAACGATGCTGTCAGCTTTGGCCTGAAGGTCGGCTACAACTTCTGATCCGCTGGCAGGCTTCCGCCTGAACAGAGACAGCTTACACCCCGCCCTTTCAGGGCGGGGTTTTCTTTTGCCGCAAGAAACGGGTCGCTTGGCGTCCGCCCGCACGCTAGCTGAGGTGCATGAGCCCGCAAAAGACCATATCCCCCCGCGCCTGGGCCGAGCTGATCCTGCTCGGCGCGGTCTGGGGCGGATCGTTTCTGTCGATCCGCATCGCCCTGGATGAAATCCCCGTTGTGACCCTGGTGCTGCACCGCTGCGGCTGGGCGGCGCTGGTCCTGTGGGCCGCCGTACTGCTGATGCGGCTGCCGGTGCCAAGGGCGCCGCGGGTCTGGGCGGCGTTCCTGGTGATGGGGCTGCTCAATAACGTGATTCCCTTCGGGCTGATGGCCTGGGGGCAGCTGCATATCGAAACCGGCCTCACCTCGATCCTGAATGCGGCGACGGCCGTGTTCGGGGTGATCGTGGCGGCCCTGGCCTTTGCCGATGAGCGGCTGACGGCGCGCAAGGCGCTGGGGGTCGCCCTTGGCTTCCTGGGCGTGGCCACGGCCATCGGGCTGGAGCAATTTGCCGCCTTTGACATCCGCAGCACGGCGCAGCTGGCGGTGCTGGCGGGCACGGTATCCTATGCCTTTGCCAGCGCCTGGGCGCGGCTGCACCTGTCGGGCCTGCCGCCGCAGGTGGCGGCGGCGGGGATGCTCACGGGGTCAACCCTGTGCCTGGCACCGGCTGCGCTGCTGATTGACGGGCCTCCGGTGCTGGCGCTGGAAACGGACACATGGATGTCCATCGCCTATTTCTCGCTGATCGCCACTGCCGGGGCCTATCTGCTCTATTACCGGGTGCTGGGGCTGGCGGGCAGCGGCAACCTGATGCTGGTCACGCTGATCATCCCGCCGGTCGCCATCGTGCTGGGCGCCGCGGTGCTGGGCGAAGCGCTGAAACCGCAGGCCTATGCCGGTTTTGCCCTGCTGGCGGCGGGGCTGCTGATCCTGAACGGCAAGCCCCGGTTGCGGCGCAAGCGCGCACGGAATTGACCCAGCCCGCGCAGAGGATTAGCAAGGCCTGAAACCTTCAGGGACCACATAATCAATGCTCTACTCTTCCGCACAGGACTGGCGCGCGGCGCCGAACAAACGGGTGCTGTTCTTTGGCATGTCCGGGCTTGGCAAAACCTATGTCAGCAATGTACTGCGCGGGGCCGGCAGCTGGTTCCATTACTCCGTCGATTACCGCATCGGCACCCGCTACATGGGCGAATACATCGCCGACAACGCCAAGGCCGAGGCGATGAAAGTGCCGTTCCTGCGGGAGCTGCTGCTGTCGGATTCGATCTTCATCGGCTCCAACATCACCTTTGAAAACCTGACACCGGTCGCGGCTTATCTGGGCAAGCCGGGCGATGTGGCCAAGGGCGGGCTGCCGATCGCGGAATACAAGCGGCGGCAGGAGCAGTTCCGGGTCGCGGAGATCCGCGCGCTGCTGGACACCGAATATTTCGAAGACCGCGCGCAGCAGCTTTATGGCTATCCGAACTTCATCTGCGATACCGGCGGGTCGATCTGCGAATGGGTGGATGTGGACGATCCCCAGGACCAGATCATGTCCGAGCTCAGCAAGCACACGCTGATGGTCTGGATCAAGGGCGACGAGGCGCATACCGAGGAGCTGGTGCGCCGGTTCGACCGCGCCCCCAAGCCGATGTCCTATCAGCCGCAGTTCCTGGACCGTGTCTGGCAAGAGTATCTCAAGGAAAATGGCATAGCTGAGGGCGATGTGGACCCCGATGCCTTTATCCGCTGGACCTATGCCCAGGCGCTGGCGCACCGCCAGCCGCGCTATCAGGCGATGGCGGACAATTGGGGCATCACTGTCACCGCCGACCAGATCTCAGCCGTCAAGGATGAGGCCGGTTTCGTGGATTTGATCGCCTCCGCCCTTGAGGCCCGCAGCTAAGCCGCCTATTTCTCAGCTTCCGCTATATCGTACACCCTTCCGCAAATCAGGACAGTGACATGCCCATCAAGATCCCAGCAGACCTCCCCGCCTATGACGTTCTGACGAACGAAGGCGTGATGGTCATGTCGCCGGATCAGGCGGCGCGCCAGGATATCCGGGCGCTTCGCATCGGGCTGTTGAACCTGATGCCCAAGAAGATCCAGACCGAGAACCAGTTTGCCCGGCTGATCGGCGCCACGCCGCTGCAGATCGAGCTGAGCCTGATCCGGATGACCGAGCATCAGACCAAGAACACCGCGGCTGAGCATATGGAGGAGTTCTATCACTCCTTCCAGGACGTGAAGCACGAGAAGTTTGACGGGCTGATCATCACCGGCGCCCCGATCGAGCATCTGGAGTTCCCGGAAGTCACCTATTGGGACGAGATGCAGGAGGTGTTCGAGTGGACTCAGACCAACGTGCATTCGACCTTTGGCGTCTGCTGGGGCGGCATGGCGATGATCAACCATTTCCATGGCGTCAGAAAGCACATGCTGGACCACAAGGCGTTCGGCTGCTTCCGGCACCGGAACCTGGCGCCGGCCTCGCCGTACCTGCGCGGGTTTTCGGATGATTTCGTGATCCCGGTCAGCCGCTGGACCGAAATGAAACAGGCAGAGATCGACGCGGCCCCGGGGCTGCGCACCCTCTTGGGCAGCGATCAGGTCGGCCCCTGCCTGGTTGAGGACAAGGCGCACCGGGCGCTCTATATCTTCAACCATTTCGAATACGACAGTGATACGCTGAAGCAGGAATACGACCGCGACGTGGCCAATGGCACCCCGATCAACGTGCCGGACAACTACTATCCGAACGATGATCCCAGCCAGCAGCCGCAGAACCGCTGGCGCAGCCACGCGCATCTTCTGTATGGCAACTGGATCAATGAGATCTACCAGACCACGCCATATGAGCTGGATCAGATCGGCCGGTAGGATGCTGGTTTATCTGAGCCTCGCTGTTGCAACCGGCGCCGCGCTGACGGCCTGGCAGGCCGGACGGCGCGAGGCCGCCGCCGAGGCCAGCCACCCGCCGCAGGGTCAGGTGCTGGTGGTCGGGCGCCACCGGGTGCATGTGGTGGAGATGGGCCAGCCCAAGGGCAGCGCGCCGGACCTGGTGCTGATCCACGGCTCCAGCGGCAATACCCGGGACATGACCTTCCGGCTGGCGCCGGCGCTGGCAAGGGATTTCCGCATCCTGGTGTTCGACCGCCCGGGCCTGGGCTATTCCGACCGCCTGAACAGCAGCGGCGCAACGATCCGGCAGCAGGCGGACCTGCTGCGCCAGGCCGCGTCGCAGCTGGGCGCGCAGCAGCCTGTGGTGCTGGGGCAAAGCTATGGCGGTGCGGTGGCGCTGGCCTGGGCGGTCGACCACCCGGAGGCGCTGGCGGCGCTGGTGTCCGTTGCAGGCGTGTCGCACCCGTGGGACACGCCGCTGGACACGTTTTACAAGGTGACGTCGTCGCGGATCGGCAGCGCCCTCGCGATCCCGGCCCTGACCGCGTTTGTGTCCCGCGCCACCGTCATGGGCACGCTGGACGCGGTGTTTGCGCCGCAGCCGGTGCCGGAAGGCTATGCCGAGCATTTCGGCATCGGCCTGACGCTGCGGCGCAATTCGCTGCGGGCCAATGCCCGGCAGCGCGCCAACCTGCTGTCCGAGGTGAAGGCGCTGGCACCGCTTTACAGCCGGATCGGGGTGCCTGTCGAAATCGTCCACGGCACTGCGGATGACACCGTCAGCCCCAATATCCACGCGCGCCAGCTGGTGCGGGACGTCCCGAGTGCCGCCCTGACGCTGCTGGAGGGGATCGGCCACATGCCGCACCACGTGGCAACCGATGAAGTTGCCGCCGCGGTGCTGCGCGCTGCCGCCCGGGCAGATTTGCGTTAAGGCGATTCACATTCCATACTGCATCCCCATATAAGGTGTTGGGGACAGAAGGGTTTTGCATATGACGCTGCCATTTGACGGGGCCATCAGCCGCTACTACCAGACCGGCGCGCCGGAGGAGATCCGCAAGGCGATCCAGACCGCGGACAAGGACGAAATCATCACCCCCAGCTATCCGCACCGGGAGCGGATGGCGCGCAAGACCTACGAGACGGAGCTGGAGGCGCTGCAGATCGAACTGGTCAAGCTGCAGGCCTGGGTCAAGGCCAGCGGCGCGCGCATCGCCATTGTGCTGGAGGGCCGCGATGCTGCCGGCAAGGGCGGCACCATCAAACGCTTCCGCGAAAACCTGAACCCGCGCGGCGCCCGGGTTGTGGCGCTGTCCAAACCCAGCGAAGAAGAGCAGAGCCAGTGGTACTTTCAGCGCTACATCCAGCATTTGCCGTCGGGCGGCGAGATCGTGTTCTTCGACCGCAGCTGGTACAACCGCGGCGTGGTGGAAAAGGTGTTCGGTTTTTGCACCGATGACCAGCGCGAGCGGTTCTTTCACCAGGTGAAGGGGTTTGAGCAGGCGCTGGTGGAGGACGGCGTCAAGCTGTTCAAGTTCTGGCTCAACGTCGGCCGGGCGGAACAGCTGCGCCGGTTCCTGAAGCGGGAATCCGACCCTCTGAAGCAGTGGAAGCTGAGCCCGATCGACGTCAAGGGGCTGGAGAAATGGGACGCCTACACGGACGCGATCTCCGAGACGCTCGCGCGCAGCCATTGCCCCGAGGCCCCCTGGACCATCGTGCGCTCCGACGGCAAGCGGCGGGCGCGGCTGGCGGCGATCCGGGCCGTGCTGTGCGGCATTGACTATGACAACAAGGACGCCAAGGCCATCGGCGCCCTGGACACGGAAATTTGCGGAGGCCCGGACATCTGGGATGCCTAAACGCGGTTATCATCACGGCAACCTGCGCCAGGCGCTGGTCGAAGCCGCCCTGCAGCTGATCGAGGCCAAGGGCCCGACCGGCTTCACCCTGTCGGAGGCCGCCAAAACGGCGGGTGTCACCCCGGCCGCGGTTTATCGCCATTTCGAAGGGCGCGAAGACCTGATCGCCGAGGCCGCGCGCCAGGGCTACATCATGTTTGCCGACCTGATGCAGCACGCCTATGACAAGTACCAGCCCTCGGCGCTGGCCGCGTTCGAGGCGACGGGCCGGGCTTATCTGGCCTTTGCGCGCAAGCATCCGGGCCATTACATCGCCATGTTCGAAAGCGGTGTGTCAGTGAACCGCACGCCGGAGCTGGCCGATGCCGCCGCCCGCGCGCGGCAGATCCTGGAACGCGCCGCGGCGGACCTGAGCCAGCACATCCCCGAACACAAACGCCCGCCGGCCTCGATGTTCTCGGCGCATGTTCTGGCGATGAGCCACGGGGTGGTGGAGCTTTATGCCCGCAACTCTCCCGGCGCCACCTCTCCGTTTCCGCCCGAGGATCTGCTGGAAAGCGGCATTGGCATCTATTTACGCGGGCTGGGTCTGATAGAGCCGGACAGCTAGAACGGACAGTTAGTACCGGCTGGCGGGCTGCGGCGCGCTCAGCTCGTCACCGACATTGATCAGATGGACCTCGCCGATGCCCTTGATGTCTTCGGGGCCGATGTCGGTGACGCGGAACTCCTCCGACAGTGCGGCCTTCATCTCTTCGGGGGCGACGATTTTCATCGGATTGGCAAAGACTTGCAGGCGGGACGCCAGGTTCACCGCGGGGCCGAACACGTCGTAGACGTATTTCTGGATCCCCACCACCGAGCCGACGGCGGAGCCGGTGCCGAGCCCGATCCGCGCCTGCCATTTGTGCTGGTGGCTTTGATTGCGCCGCTCCAGATAACGCAGGAAGCGGGTGGCGCAATGGGCCACGGCGGTGGCGTGTTCGGGCATCGGTTCCGGCATCCCGGCCACCGCCAGATACGCGTCGCCAATGGTCTTGATCCGCTCGCAGCCGAATTGCTCGACGATGCGGTCGAAGGCGGTGAAGATGTCGTTCAACTCGCCCAGCGTGACCGTCGGATCGGTGCGGGAGGCGAAATCGGTGAAATTCACAAAATCCAGCATCACCACCGAGACCTTGGGATAGAGCTGCGGGGTGACGACGCCAAAGGTTTTGAACTCCTCATATACCTGCCGCGGCATCAGGTTCAGCAACAGCCGCTCCACCCGCTCCTTCTCGCGCTCCAGCTCGCGGGTGTTGCGCTCCACCATGGCGGAATAGCTGTCGATCATGCTTTCCAGTTCGCGGATGCGGGTGATGTTCTGGCATTCCACCACCAGGAGCGCCTCGTCCAGATGGCTGGCCTGCGAGATGTTGATGGCAAAGACCAGCGTGCGCCGCTTGCGCTTGATCTTCAGCTCCGCTGAATAGCGCAGCCCCTCCTCGCACAGCGGCCCCAGATCCGCGCGGTCCAGCCCGTCGATGGCATCGGTCAGCGCCGCGCCCTCGCCCGGCGTGCCGAACCATTCCGCAAAGGGCTGATTGTGAAAGACAAACCCAAGGTCAGAGGCCCGCACCACCGCCACCCCGACGCCAATCGCGCGCAGCAGCTGCTCGTTGATGGCGGCAATGCTCATGCCGCGTTCCTGGTGACGATGATGTTGCGTTTGGCCTCGATCGCGGTCAGCGTGGTGCGCACATCCGGTTCGGACAGGCCGTGCTGCTCCAGTGCCTCCTTGAGCAGGGCCGCCATTTCGTCGAAATCCTCATGGGTGATGCCAAGCGCCCTGTGCACCGCCTCCAGCCGCTCGTCGCTGAAGGCGGCCGGCCCGCCCAGGAGCGAGGAGATGAACTTGGTCTGATGGTCAATCAGCCGCGCCATGTCGACGTCGGCGAAGTAGTCGCCGATCTGATCGGACTCGAGCGCCATCTCGTAAAATGTCATCACGACTCGGCTGATGGCGCTGAACCCGCCGTATTTCTCATAGATGGTTTGCGGCATGGCAGCTGTCCTCCCAACAGGAAGCAGTCAGCCCATGTTACGCCAGTTCTGCCAAAAAGTTAACGGCCCTGGGACCTGGCCGGTCCCGGGCCGCACATCAAGCCGGTTTGCCGCGGGCAAAGCCCTGCCCGGCCTCAGGCCGCGTTTTCGTCCGCGCCTTGGTCGGTGAAGGTCACCAGATCGGCGACGATGCCCTGCAGGCCTTCGAGCAGTTCAACCGTCGGCTGCGCCGACAGCAGCGGTGCCATTTCCCGGATCAGCGGCAGCGGCAGATCCCACCAGCGCAGCTCCTGCAGTTTTTCGCAGACCGCGTCGTCAAACCGCTTGCGCACCCGCTGGGCCGGGTTGCCCGCCCAGACCTCATAGGCACCGACATCGCTGGCGACAGTGGCATTCGGTCCGATGACGGCACCATTGCCGATGGTCACACCGGCGAGCACGGTGGCATTGGCACCGATCCAGACGTCGTTGCCGATGACAACATCGCCGCCGTTCTGCCGCGGAACGTGCACCCCGGCGCCGCCCAGTTCTTCGCAGAAAACCTCGCCAAAGGGGAAGGCGGTGATCCGGTCCAGCATGGGCGAGGCATCCAGCAGGATCCGCATCCCTCTGCCGATGCTGCAGAACGCGCCAATGGACACATTGGCCCCGCCGCCCTGCTCCTGGATGTCCAGATCCTCGTAGCCATGAGTGAAGCGGCCGATGTCCAGCTGCCCGTTGCCGATCGGAGCAGTCTTGGGGTTCTCCGGTGTTACCATTATCTGTCCTGCCTTCGCTTGCTGGTCGCTCGGTTCAGGAAACAAATTAGAAAATCTTCCTAAAAGAACCCTGAAAGATTTCGGCAAAAGCGGGGAGGTTCAAAAAAACAGGCACAAAAAAAGGGCCCGCCAGCGGCGGACCCTTTCGAATTGGATATGTTCCGAATTAACGCTTCGAGAACTGGAACGAACGGCGGGCTTTGGCCTTGCCGTATTTCTTCCGTTCCACAACGCGGCTGTCGCGGGTCAGGAAGCCTGCTGCTTTCAGCGCGCCGCGCAGGGCGGGATCGTAAAGCTGCAGCGCTTTGGAAATGCCGTGCTTGACCGCACCGGCCTGACCGGACAGGCCGCCGCCCTTGACGGTGGCGTAAACGTCAAACTCGCCTTCGACGCCGGCAACCTGGAACGGCTGGCGCAGGATCATCTGCAGCACCGGACGGGCGAAGTACTTGTTGATTTCCTTGCCGTTCACCTCGACCTTGCCGGAGCCCGGCTTGATCCAGACGCGGGCAACAGCGTCTTTACGCTTGCCGGTGGCATAGGCACGGCCCAGTTCGTCACGAACCGGCTCACGCGCGATGGTTTCCTCAGCCACTGCTTCCACACCGGTTGCAGCTGCGAGCTCTTCGAGAGTGTTGATCTGATCAGCCATCGATATCAGCTCCGGGTGTTTTTCTTGTTCATGGATTTGACATCCAGAACTTCGGGGGCCTGGGCTTCGTGCGGGTGCTCGGCACCGGCATAGATACGCAGGTTGGTCATCTGCTGGCGCGCCAGGCGGTTGCCCGGCAGCATGCGCTTGACGGCCTGGAACACGACGCGCTCCGGGTGTGCACCTTCCAGGATTTCCTGTTTGGTGCGCGACTTGATGCCGCCCGGGTGGCCGGTGTGCCAGTAGAATTTTTCGTCACGCTTTTTGCCGGTCATCTGCACCTTGTCGGCGTTGATGATGATGACGTTGTCGCCCATATCCATATGCGGGGTGAACGAGGCTTTGTGCTTGCCACGCAGGCGCATGGCAACGATCGAGGCAAGACGGCCCAGAACAACGCCCTCGGCGTCGATCAGGATCCACTTCTTCTCGATATCTGCCGGAGTAGCAGAGAAGGTTTTCATGGCAGGTCAATCCTGTTTGTCGTGAAGGCAGAATCCAAAACGGTCCCGCCTGAATGCGATGGAGGGGGTTTACGGGGATCGCAATGCTGCGTCAACAGGGGTAATCAAGAATAAATCGTTGCCAAACAATGCGTTACAAATTAGGTATTATATTACCCCATAAATTCAGACGCTGATCTGCTCCGGCGGGTTGTCCAGCAGGGCACGCAGGCGCAGCATCGCCTCCTCGAAGCGCTTCAGCGGCACGTGGGCATTGACGGCGATGCGCACCGCGTGCGGGGCGCGGCCGTCGCGCAGGGCAAATTCATCCGCCGACCGGACCTGCACCCCGTTGGCCTCTGCCGCGCGGGTAAAGGCCGCCGCCCGCCAGCCCGAGGGCAGCCGCAGCCACAGGAATGGCACATCCGGGTTCCAGGTCAGGTCAAAGCCGCCCAGTGCATTGACTGCCACCCGCACATAGCGGGCCATCTCGGCGCGCACCTTGTCCACCAGTCCGGGCAGCCGTGGATCGGTCAGCAGGATGCGGACCAGATCGGCCAGCGGCTGCGCCAGCCCGAAATAACCGTATTCCGCCACCCGCCGCAGATCGGCGGCCCGCCCCTCCGGCGCCAGCGCAAAGCCGACGCGCAAGGCGGGCGTCAGGATCTTGGAGATCGAGGACACATGCCAGGCCAGTTCCGGCGCCAGCGCCCGGTAGCCCGGCGCCCGCGCCTCGCCCAGGCGGTAGCAGTCGTCTTCGACGATCTGCACGCCATGGCGGCGGGCGATCCGGACGATTTCCTTGCGCCGCTCCAAAGGCGTGTAAAGCCCGGTGGGATTGTGCACCTCGGGGCTGGTGCACAGGACGGTGGCGCCGGTCTTGCGGATCGCCAGCTCCATCGAATCCGGGCGGATACCGTGTTCGTCCATCGCCACCTCGACCACCTGGGCCCGCAGCAGCTCTGAGGCGCGGCGGAAGCCCGCATAGGTCAGATCCTCCACCATGATCACCGGCTGCGGCCCCTCCAGGATGGCTTGCAGCACCACCATCAGCCCGTTCTGGCCGCCGTGCGTCAGTACGATGTCATTTTCGGTCACGGTGCCGACCGGCGATTGCCCCACCCAGGCGGCGGCGGCCTGGCGCACCGGCAGATAGGCGTCGCGGGTCGGGTAATTCAGGAATTTCCGGGCGTCGCCCTCCGCCACCTTGTGCAGCGCCTCGCGCACCGCGGCCACCTGCCCCATGTCGGCAATCCGCGGGCTGAACAGGCTGACATGGCCGGGATCGCGCGCCTCGGCCAGATGCAGCTGCCGCGACCATACGTCATCCGGCACCGGTTTCTTCTTTTCGGCTACAAAGGTGCCGCGCCCCACCTCGGCCTCCAGCACGCCCTCATCGGTCAGAATGCTGTAGGCGCGGGCCACGGTGCCGGGCGTAATGCTCAACTGGTACGCGAGATCGCGCACCGGAGGTAACTTTGTACCGGTTTTCAAGCCACCGGTTTCGACGGCTGACCGGATTGTGTCGGCCACCATTTTGTACTTCGGCCCCTTGGCCCCTGCCAGGCTCTGCGGCCAAATTGTACCCATTACAATCCATCCTTGGACAATACTCTTACCCCTTTGTATCAGAACATCACGACAAATCAACAGGATTGTATCAACACAATACGAAGGAAGCCTCCCATGGCACAGCACACGCAAATGGCACAATCGAATATGTCCTTTCTGAACAGCCGCCCGGCCCTGCCGGTGCTGGCGCAGTGGGCTGTCCTGTTTGCCGTGCTGGTCACCAAATGGAGCCTGCGCCACCGAACCCGGTGCCAGCTGAAACACCTGAGCGACGCGCAGCTGGAGGACATCGGCGTGTCCCGTGCCGACGCTCATTATCAAGCCACTCTTCCGTTCTGGCGCCCATGATCCCCTGGGCAAAAGAACAACCTGACGGCCGGGGTTCGCCCCGGCCTTTTTTTGTCCGCCCGCCCACGCCCGGCAGAGCCGCCCGCCCATGCGTTACCAGCTATGCGGAAATTTAAGGTTGAACGAATCTTTCATGGGTCCTACATGCCCCCTCACTTTCGGCACCGATCCCAACCCCGGACCCTTATCCGGGGGGGCGCTAAGGGCCGTCTGGATTGTCATCTGCTGGAACGAAGGGGAGCGCCATGAAAGACGCCAACCTCTTCCAACTGGGGATCGGTCTGGAGACAGGCGCCCATGAGGAAGATACCGCCCGCGGTGTAACTGCCGCGAATCTTGATGCTGTTGTTGAGTCCGACCGCGAAGACCATTTCATCCGCAAGGATGGCAAGGTGTTCGCCGGCACGCATCTGATCATCGAAGTGATGAAGGGCACCGGCCTGGACTGCGAAGAGCGCATCCAGAACGCCTTCCGCAAATGTGTCGAGGTCTGCGGCGCCACCCTGCTGCACATCCACACCCACAAGTTCTCGCCTCAGGGCGTCTCGGGCGTTGCGGTGCTGGCGGAAAGCCACATCTCTGTCCACACCTGGCCGGAAATCGGCTATGGCGCGTTTGACGTGTTCATGTGCGGCGACGCCGAGCCGTGGAAAGCCGTCGGCGTGCTGAAAGAGGCGTTCAACACCGACATGGTGGAAGTGCGCGAACTGCTGCGCGGGGAGGAGCTGATCGCCAAGGAGGTCGCGGCATGAGCGATGCCGCGAAGAAGGAGTGGGTCACCGAGAGCCTGCACGCGCATTACGCCCAGCGTTTGCGCGTGGACGAGATGCTCTATGACAGCAACACCGAGCACCAGCGCCTGAAAGTGTTCCAGAACGGCCAGTTCGGCCGCATCCTGACGCTGGACGACGTGGTGCAGACCACCGAAGGCGACAACTTCATCTACCACGAAATGCTGACCCATGTGCCGATCCTGGCGCATGGCAATGCAAAGCGCGTGCTGATCATCGGCGGCGGCGACGGCGGCATGGCCCGCGAGGCGCTGCGCCACACCTCGGTCGAGCATGTCACCATGGTGGAGATCGACGGCGGCGTGGTGGATTTCTCGAAAGAGTATCTGCCGATGCTGAGCGATGGCGCTTTTGACGACCCGCGCCTCAATCTGGTGATCAACGACGGTGCGCTCTTCATGAAAGAGAACACCGAGAAGTTCGACGTGATCATCGTCGATTCGACCGACCCGATCGGCCCCGGTGAAGTTCTGTTCACCGACACGTTCTATGGACACGCGGCGCGCTCGCTGACGGAGGACGGAATCATCGTTACCCAGAACGGCGTGCCGTTCATGCAGGGCGAGGAGCTGACCGGCACCCTGCGGGCGTTTCAGGCGCTGTTTGCCGACGCCTCGTGCTATCTGGCGACCGTGCCGACCTATGCCGGCGGGCCGATGGCCTTTGGCTGGGGCAGCCGCTCGGACAAGGCGCGCAACGTGAGCCTTGAAGAGCTGGAGGCGCGTTTTGCCGCCGCCGGGATCGACACCGGGTATTACAACCCGGAGGTTCACAAGGCCGCGTTCGCCTTGCCGAACTACGTGAAGAAACTTTTCCCCTAAGCGGGCGGCACAAGGGGGCTTCGGCCCCCTTTTTCATGGCTGAAGCACCTGTCCTGCCCAAGCGCCCCGCGCTCGCGCCTAGCCTGCCCTCCGGGCTGGACGGCCCCGCCCCTAACGTAGCCGGCCCTAACGTTGCGCGCCAATCCCCCTTGGCCTGACTGCCAGTCTTTGCTAGGCGCGGCAGGATCTTACTCACAAGTGGCAGGCCAAATGCAGCGCGACCCCATCCTTGTTGTTGACCGCGAAACCGGCGAGACCTTCGAAGAGGTTGTGCTGGGCGAGAAATGGATCCGCTGGGCCTATCAGACCGCCAGCGCCAGGCCGGTGGAGAAACTGCTGTTCCGCTCCGCGCTCATCAGCCGGCTGATGGGTGCCTGGTTCGACTCGCGGTTTTCCAGGGGGAAGATTGCCAAGGTTGTCGAGGATCTGTCGATCGACATGTCGGAGGCCACGGCGCCTGCGGACAGCTACGGCTGTTTCAACGACTTCTTCGTGCGCCACCTGAAACCCGAAGCCCGTCCCTTCAGCGATGATCCGGCGGACATCGTCTCCCCCGCGGACGGGCGCGTGCTGGTGTTTCCGGAACTGGCGGAGGATGTCTTTGTCCCGGTCAAGGGCCATCCGATGTCGGTCCGCACCATGCTGCCGGGCATTGCCGAGCGTTTCACCGGCGGCGCGCTGGCGATTGTGCGGCTGTGCCCGGCGGATTATCACCGCTACCACTTCCCGGCGGCGGGGCGCATCACAGCGGCGCAGGACATTCCCGGCGCGCTGCATTCGGTCAACCCGATTGCGCTGGGGGCCGGGCCGGATGTGTTTGGCGAGAACAAGCGCAGCTGGACCCTGGTCGAGACCAAAAACTTCGGCAGCTACTGCTTTGTCGAGGTCGGCGCCTTTGGCGTCGGCGCCATCGTCAACACCCGCACGACAGGCGCGGTGCAGAAGATGGACGAAAAGGGCTACTTCAAGTTCGGCGGCTCCACCGTGGTGGTGGTGTTCGAACCGGGCAGGATCCGCTTTGCCGAAGACCTCGCGGCCAACAGCGCCAAGGGCCGGGAGACGCTGGTCAAGGTCGGCCAGCCGCTTGCCACCGCGCTTTAACGCTTGGGCGGGATCGAATAGGTCATGGAGGCGCGGGCGACCGGCTCCTCCATGCCTTCGGAATACATCAGCACATCCGCCACCGCCAGGACCCGGCCCAGCTTCAACAGCCGCGCCTCGGCAATCACATCCGCGCCCGCCACGGGTTTGCGCATGAAATCCAATGAGCAATTGGTGGTGACGGCCAGCGCCTCGCGCCCCAGCCGCGACAGGATCAGCGCATAGATCGCGCAGTCGGCCAGCGCAAACATCGACGGCCCCGACACGGTGCCGCCCGGCCGCAGGTGACGCTCCGCGGTCAGCAGGCGCATCCGCAGGCCGTGCTCATCCAATGCATCAATGGCAAAGTCGTCCTTCACCTGCGGAAAGATCTCATGCAGGTAGTCCGTCAGACCTGCGACATCAAATGCCAGTGCCATGCTTTTCCTTTCCCTTCGCGCTGACTAGAGTTGGCGCAACCCTTGGGAGGAGAGCAAGATGGCAATTCTGGAACGTTGCGACACGGGGAATATCGCCCGGCTGACCCTGAACACACCGGAAAAGCTGAACGCGCTGTCGGACGAGATGCTGGCGGCGCTGCAGGACCAGATAGATGCCCTGCGCGAGGACAGCAGCATCAAAGTGGTGATCCTGTCCGGCGCCGGCAAAGGGTTCTGCGCGGGTCATGATATCAAGCAAATGACGGCCGGGCGCAGCTCCGAGGATGGCGGCAAGGCTTACTTCCAGGATCTGTTCGCCCGCTGCACCAGCGTGATGATGGGGCTGCAATCGCTGCCCCAGCCGGTGATTGCCCAGGTCCATGGCATCGCCACGGCGGCGGGCTGCCAGCTGGTCGCCTCCTGCGATCTTGCGGTGGCGGCGGAAGGCACCAGGTTCGGCGTCAACGGGGTGAACATCGGCCTGTTCTGCTCCACCCCGATGGTGGCGCTGTCGCGCAACATCCCGCGCAAGCAGGCGTTTGAGCTGCTGACCACGGGGGAGTTCATCGACGCCGCCCGCGCGGTGGATCTGGGGCTGGCCAACCGCGCCGTGCCGCTGGAGGAGCTGGAGGCGGAAACCGCCAAGCTGGCCGAAACCATCGCCGCAAAACTGGGGGCCGCGGTCAAGATCGGCAAGCAGGCGTTTTATGAGCAGCTGCAGATGCCGCTGGATCAGGCCTATGCCTATACCAGCGGGGTGATTGTCGAGAACCTGATGTACCGCGACACCATCGAAGGCATGGCCGCCTTCATCGAAAAACGCGCGCCGGACTGGCAGGAATAAGGTTTTCTGAAAATTTTCGGAGAACTTTAGGCTTTGTTTACCAATCGAAACCTATTGTTTCCTTAAGACGCCAGCCAACTGCCTTTCAATTCGGGCGGAAAGATGGCAAAGATTGGGCAAGGCCGGCGCACAGTCACAGGCCTGCACAATTTGGGCTGCTGCTGCGGAAGGGTCCCTCCAGCCGGTTCTCTCTCACCGGTCGATCATTCCCGCGGCGGCGGCCCCAAATTTCCCCGCCACCCGGACAATCTGATACCAGGTCGAACTGACACCAGGACAAACTGGCGTCCGAACGGCGCATGTGCGCGGTCAGCGGCGGTTCTGCCGCAGCCCCCGCGCCCAAGCCGGTTGCACAGGCCCGTCCCCTGCCCTATGTGGCGGGCATGACAGATCATTCGGCACAGACATTGCACATCGTGGGCGGCGGCATGGCCGGCTCGGAAGCGGCCTGGCAGGCGGCAAACATGGGCGTTCAGGTGGTGATCCACGAAATGCGCCCCAAGGTGGAAACCTTCGCCCACCAGACCGGCAACCTGGGCGAAATGGTGTGTTCCAATTCCTTCCGCTCCGACGATGACGAACAGAACGCGGTGGGGCTGCTGCACTGGGAAATGCGCCAGGCAAACGGCCTGATCATGACCACCGCCGATCAGCACCGCCTGCCCGCTGGCGGCGCCCTGGCGGTGGACCGCGACCCCTTTGCCGAAACCGTGACCGCCAGGCTGAAGGCGCATCCGAATGTCACTGTTTCTTATGAAGAAATCACCGAACTGCCGGCAGACGGCCACTGGATCTTTGCCACCGGCCCGCTGACCTCGCCGGAACTGGGCAAGGCCATCCAAGCCGAAACCGGAGCAGAGGCGCTGGCCTTCTTCGATGCCATCGCGCCGATTGTCTATGCGGAAAGCATCGACATGTCGCAGGCCTGGATGCAGTCGCGCTATGACAAGGGCGAAACCGAGGAAGAACGCACCGCCTACCTCAACTGCCCGATGGACAAGGACCAGTACGAGGCCTTTATCGACGCATTATTGTCAGCTGACAAAACCGAGTTCCACGAAGGTGAGACCGCGGGCTATTTCGACGGCTGCCTGCCGATCGAGGTGATGGCGGAACGCGGCCGCGAGACCCTGCGCCACGGGCCGATGAAGCCGGTGGGGCTGACCAACCCGCATCAGCCGGACGTCAAGGCCCACGCCGTGGTGCAGCTGCGTCGCGACAACGCGCTGGGAACGCTGTTCAACATCGTCGGCTTCCAGACCAAGATGAAATACGGCGCCCAGACCGAGGTGTTCCGGATGATCCCGGGGCTAGAGAACGCCAGCTTTGCCCGGCTTGGCGGCATCCACCGCAACACTTTCATCAACTCCCCCACCCTTCTGGACGCGCAGATGCGGCTGAAGCGGAAACCCAACATCCGTTTTGCCGGCCAGATCACCGGGGTCGAGGGCTATGTCGAAAGCGCCGCCATGGGCCTCTTGGCAGGACGGATGGCGGCGGCGGAAATCCTCGGCCAGGAGCTGCCGGAGGTGCCGCAGGACAGCGCCATGGGGGCGCTGATCCACCACATCACCGGCGGCGCCGAGGCCAAGACGTTTCAGCCGATGAACGTGAACTTCGGCCTGTTCCGCCCGGTCGACGGCCTCAAAGGCGGCCGCCGCGGCCGGAAAGACCGCTACAAGGCCTACACCGACCGCGCCAAGGCAGCCTGGCAGGCGTGGCTCAGCAACTTTTCCTAGACGCTGCGCAAAGCGCGGGTCTAGACTTGATGCATGAACGACAAATTTCTCGATAAGTCCTACGGGCTTGAGAGCCCGGAGGCGACCCGCGACCACTATGACAGGTGGGCCGCTTCCTATGATGCGGAAATCGCGGAAAACGGTTATGCAACGCCAGGGCGGATTGCCGCGGCGCTGTGGAAATACCTGCCGGACCCGGACGCGCCGGTCCTCGACTTCGGCTGCGGCACCGGCCTCTGCGGCCTGGCGCTGCGCGCGGCCGGATACAACGTGGTCGACGGGCTGGAGCCATCGCCGGAAATGCTGGCCCAGGCCCGCGCCAAAGGCGCCTACCGGCAGCTGGCGCAGCTGGATACTGCGGACAAGACGCCGGTGAAACCGGGCAGCTACCGCGCCATTGCCGGCTGCGGCCTGCTGAGCAAGGGCGCGGCACCGCCTGCCACCTTTGACGTGATCATGCGGGGGCTGGACCGCGGCGGGCTGTTTGCCTTCTCCTTCAACGACCATGCGCTGGAGGACCGCGCCTATACCGGCAAGCTGAATGACTGGCTGGACTGTTCGGCGGCACGGCTGCTATTCAAGGAATACGGCGACCACCTGCCGGGAATAAACCTGAAGTCGACTGTCTATGTGATTGAGAAAGCGTGACATTCACCACCCGTTTTGCGCCTTCGCCAACCGGACCGCTGCACCTGGGCCACGCCTATTCCGCGCTGCTGGCGCATGACATGGCCGTGGCTGCGGGCGGCCGGTTTTTGCTGCGCATCGAAGATATCGACCAGTCCCGCTCCCGCACCGCCTGGGAGGCGCAGATTTATGACGACCTGCATTGGCTGGGCCTTACTTGGCCGCAGCCGGTGATGCGCCAGTCCGAGCGGCTGCCCCGCTACCGCGCCGCGCTGGACCGGCTGACCGCCCTGGGGCTCACCTACCCTTGCCGCTGCAACCGCGCCGATATCGAGGCCGCGGCGGGCGCGCCGCAGGAAGGCGTGCCGCAGTTCGGCCCCGACGGGCGCATCTACCCCGGCACCTGCCGCAGCCGCCTGCCCGGCGAGGCTAAGGAGCGCGACGTGATCCGGCTGAACATGGAAAAGGCCGTCCAGACCGCCGAGCTGCGCAGCTTCAACGAGACCGGGCCGGCATTTGAAGGCACCCACCAGCTGGACCCTGAGCAACTGATCTCAACGGTTGGCGACATCATTCTGGTGCGCCGCAACATGGGCAGCTCCTACCACCTGTCGGTGGTGGCGGATGACGCGGACCAGGGCATCACCCATGCTGTGCGCGGTGCCGACTTGTTCGAGGCCACCCAGATTCACGTGCTGCTGCAAAGCCTGCTGGGTCTGCCCACCCCCGTCTATCACCACCACCGCCTGATCCGAGACGCACAGGGTAAGCGCCTCGCCAAACGCGACGACGCCCGCGCGATTGCAAAATACCGCGCCGAGGGCGCCACCCCGCAGGACATCCGCGGCTTAGTGGGCCTGCCCGCTTCTTCTGGCTGAAAATATCCCCGCCGGAGGCACGGCCCGTCAGGGCCGTTTCCTGAAGGAGATCAGTCCATCGGTGCCATCAGCTCAACCTCGCCGCCTTCCCGCAGCGCGGTGTAAAAACAGGTCCGGCGGTTGGTGTGGCAGGCTGCGCCGGTCTGGCGCACCAGGGCCAGCAGGCAATCCCGGTCGCAATCGACGCGCAGATCCACCAGTTCCTGCACGTGGCCCGACGTCTCCCCCTTAATCCAGAACGCCTGGCGCGAGCGCGACCAATAGGTGACCCGGCGGGTTTCCAGCGTGCGCGCCACCGCGTCCGCGTTCATCCAGGCCATCATCAGCACCTCGCCCGAGGCCTCGTCCTGTGTAATGCAGGGGATCAGGCCCGCATCGTTGTAAACCAGGCTGGCGGGATCAAAGGACGCGGCAATAGACATGGGCAAAAACCTTTTGCATCTGCTGTTCGGCTCCTTATGTATGGGGAACCACCAAGCAGGGAAAGCCCGGGAAAGCGATGTCTGGCGAATCCGATCTGATCAAGCTGTATTCTACGCGCATTCTGGCGCTGGCGGCGGATATTCCGCATCTTGGACGGCTGGACTCGCCGGATGCCACGGTCAAGAAGCGCTCCCCGCTCTGCGGCTCCACCGTCACCGTCGACATCCGCGTCGAGGACGGGCGGATCACGGATTTCGGCCAGGACGTGAAGGCTTGCGCGCTGGGACAGGCCGCGGCGGCTGTGGCCGGCGCCAATGTGATCGGCCGCTCGCTGGCCGAAGTGGAGACCGCCCGCGACCAGCTGAAGGCGATGCTGACCCAGGACGGCCCGGTGCCGCAGCCCCCCTTTGACGGGCTGGAAGTGCTGCAGCCCGCGCGCGAGTTCAAGAACCGCCACGCCTCGATCATGCTGGCGCTGGACGCCACCCTGGAAGCGATGCAGACCGCCGCCAAGGAGCAATGCGCCTGACGGCGGCGTCCTGCGCCACTGATTGTCAAAGACAGCGAACGCCACGGCCGCCCTTGCAGCTATGCAGGGGTGAATTTGCTATTGCATCCGCCCTCCAAACAAAAAACCGCCGCGCATCCGGGCAGGATGGCGGCGGCAGTTATGCTCTGCTGTGCGGGACCCGGGCGGGCCAGGGTGGATCTTGAGGCAATCCATTCGGGGATCGGAACAGGCGGTTGATCCCTTAAGCAGTCCGGGACAGGAAAGGGCCGGCCCGGCACGGCAGAGGCATTCAGGAATGGGAGGAGCAGGTCAGAGCAGGCCCGGCAGATGCAGCGCTGCCACCAGCATCACCATCAGCGAGGCCGCGCCGATGGCGTCCTGCAGCAAGGTGGAATGGGCGTTGTGAATCGTGGTTTTGATCTGTGCAATCATGGCTCGGGCCTCCTCCAGTCTGTCTTTCCGCTCTTTGGCAGTTTTGTTGCCCCTTTGTTCTCATTTTTACCGGCACCTGTAAAGAACTTTTTGAGAACATTTGCGAACAGAATGGAACATCCACGGAGAACACGCGCAGGGGCGCGGCTTAACCCACTGAAATCAAACGGATCGCCTGATCCTGCTTCATCAGCCACAACAGCACCCGCGCCGCCTTGCCGCGGGGGCTTTCCAGTTTCGGGTCGGCTGCCAGCAGCGCCCGCGCGTCGCTTTGCGCCACTTCCATCAGCCCGGCCTGCCGCTCCAGGTCGGCAATCCGGAACCGCGGCAGGCCGGATTGCGCGGTGCCGATCATGTCGCCGGCCCCGCGCATCTGCAGATCGGTCTCCGAGATCCTGAAGCCGTCCTCGGTTTCGCGCAGAACCTCCAGCCGCTTGCGCCCGCCTTCGGTCAGCGGCGGCTGATACATCAGGAGGCAGGTCGACTCGGCGCTGCCGCGCCCGACCCGGCCGCGCAGCTGGTGCAACTGGGCGAGGCCAAAGATCTCTGCCCGCTCAATCACCATGATCGAGGCATTGGGCACGTTCACCCCCACCTCGATCACCGTGGTGGCAACCAGAACCTTGGTCTTGCCCTCCTGGAAGGCCGCCATCGCGGCATCTTTCTCGGCGGGCGGCATCTGGCCGTGAACCAGACCGGCGACGCCCTCGCCCAGCACTGCGCGCAGATGCTTAAAGCGTTCCTCCGCGGCGGTCAGATCGCTCAGCTCCGACTCATCGACCAGCGGGCAGACCCAGTAACACTGCCGCCCCTCCGCAATCGCTTTGCGCAGGTGATCGACCACCTCTTGCATCCGTTCGGTGCTGATAACGGCCGTCTTGACCGGTTTGCGCCCGGGCGGTTTCTCATCCAGCACTGAAACATCCATGTCGCCGTATTGCGCCAGCGCCAGCGAGCGCGGGATCGGCGTCGCGGTCATCACCAGCACATCGGCGCCCTTGCCCTTTTCCGCCAGCTCCATCCGCTGGCGCACGCCAAAGCGGTGCTGCTCGTCGACAATCGCCAGCCGCAGGTCGCGGAATGCGACATCCTGCTGGAACACCGCATGGGTGCCAACCAGAATATGGATATCGCCGCGCTTCAGCGCCGCCAGCTTGGCCTTGCGCTCAGCCCCCTTGTCGCGGCCCGTCAGGATTTCGATCACCACGCCGGCAGTTTCGGCCAGCGGCGCAAGCCCGTCCAAATGCTGCTGCGCCAGAATGCCGGTCGGCGCCATCATCACCCCCTGCCCGCCCGCTTCAACGGCAACCAGCAACGCCATGAAAGCAACCAGGGTTTTCCCCGCCCCCACATCCCCCTGCAAGAGCCTGTTCATGCGCTTGGGCGAGGCCATGTCAGCGGAGATTTCCGCGATGGCCCGCGCCTGAGCGTTGGTGGGCCTGTACGGCAGCGCCTTCAGAACGCGCGATTGCAGCCGGCCGGTGGCATGGCTTTCGATGCCGCGGGACTTTCGCTCCGTCTGGCGGGCCAAGGCCAGGGTCAGCTGATGCGAAAACAGCTCATCATAGGCCAGCCGCGCCCGGGCCGGAGACTGCGGGCTGAGATCGTCCGGGCCCTGCGGCGCATGGGCAGACTGCAGCGCGTCGTGCCAGGCAGGCCAGTTCTCCCTCAGCACCTGCGCCGGGTCGATCCATTCCTCCAGTTCCGGCATCCGCGACAGCGCGCTTTGCGCAGCCTTGTACATGGTTTTCTGCGAGACGCCGTGGGTCAGGCTGTAGACCGGCTCATAGTCCGGGATCTCATGCGCCTCTTCCACCGGCAGCATGTGATCGGGATGCACCATCTGGGCCAGGCCATCGAACAGCTCCAGCTTGCCCGAGACCACCCGGCGCGCGCCCTCCGGCAGCTGCGCCTCCAGATAGCGGCTGCGGCCGTGGAAGAAGACCAGCTGAAACTCGGTCTCCGCGTCCTGCACATGAATGCGGTAAGCGCCACCGCGGCTGCGCGCCGGGCGGTGGCGTCCAATGGTCACCTCAACGGTCACCACCGCGGGCAGGTCCACCCCGCGGATGGTATCGCGGCGCCGCCGGTCCACCACCGAATAAGGCAACGAAAACAAAAGGTCCCGCGGCGTTTCTATATCAATCTGCGTCAGGTTTTGCGCGGTTTTCGGGCCGACACCCTGCAGGGTCTCGGCGCCGGCAAACAGCGGAAACAGGATCTCCGGACGACCGCTCATGCCCCTGCGATCAGCTCCAGCCAGCCGTCTTCATCGAGCGTCTGGATCCCCAGCTCTGCCGCCTTCTTGGCCTTGGAGCCCGCGCCGGGACCAGCCACCAGAATGTCGGTCTTCTTGGAGACGGAGCCGGAGACCTTGGCCCCCAGCGCCTCGGCCCGGGCCTTGGCCTCGGCCCGGGTCATCTTCTCCAATGTGCCGGTGAAGACGACGGTTTTGCCTGCCACCGGGCTGTCCGCGGCCGGCGCATCGGGCGGCACGATGGTCAGTTTCGCCACCAGCCGGTCGATGGCCGCGCGCTCCTCCGGGTTGGCAAAGGCATCTGACAGCGACAGGCCCAGCACCGCGCCGATGCCGTCGACCCCGATCAGGTCCGCCCAGGCAGCAGCGGCCTCGGCCGGAACCTCGCAGGCGGCAACGGCAGCCGCCCGGGTTTCGGAAATGCGGGCCCGGCGGCCCTCCTCCGCGGCGGCCTGGCGTTCGGCCTCTTCCGCTTCATCCGCGGCCCGGTGCGCCAGGGCTGCCGGGCGGGCCGCGTCAATCGCAGCCGCCATGCCTTGCCAGTCCCGGTAGTGCAGCGCCAGATCGCGGCCAGCCACCTCGCCCGCATGGCGGATGCCAAGGGCGAAGATCAGCTTGGCCAGCGGGATCGTGCGCTTTTCCTCAATCGCGGTAAACAGGTTGTCGGCTGATTTCTCTCCCCAGCCTTCGCGGTTCTTGAGCTGTTGCAGGCCAGAGCCGTAATTCTCTTTCAGATCAAATATATCCGCGGGTTCCTTGATCCATCCGTCACTGTGGAACTGCTCCACCTGCTTGGCGCCCAGTCCTTCGATATCAAAGGCCGCGCGGGAGACGAAATGCTTGAGCTTCTCCACCGCCTGCGCCGGGCAGATCAGGCCGCCGGAACAGCGGCGCACGGCATCGCTTTCCTCCCGTTCCGCCGGGCTGCCGCATTCCGGGCATGTGTGCGGGAACTGGTATGGTTCGGCGTCTTCCGGGCGCTTGGACAGGTCCACATCGGCCACCTTCGGGATCACGTCGCCCGCGCGGTAGATCTGCACCCAGTCGCCGATGCGGATATCCTTGCCGCCGCGGATCTCCTCGCCCTTGGAATCGCGCCCCTGGATGTAATCCTCGTTGTGGAGCGTCGCGTTTGAGACCACCACCCCGCCGACAGTCACCGGGGTGAGCCGTGCAACCGGGCTGAGCGCCCCTGTGCGGCCGACCTGAATGTCGATGGCTTCCAGCCGGGTCCAGGCGAGTTCCGCCGGGAACTTATGCGCAATGGCCCAGCGGGGCGTGGTGGAGCGGAACCCCAGCCGCCCCTGCAGCGCCAGATCGTTGACCTTGTAGACCACGCCGTCGATGTCATAGCCCAGCGTCGCGCGCTGCTCCTCGATGCCGCGGTAATGATCAATCATGTCCGCAACGCTGGAGCACAGCCGGGTCAGCGGATTGGTCTGGAACCCGAAGGATTGCAAGCGTTCGATCGCCTCCATCTGCGTTTCTGCCAAAGGCGCGCTTAGCTCACCCCAGCTGTAGGCGAAGAACCGCAAAGGCCTGGCGCGGGTGATTTCCGCATCCAGCTGCCGCAGCGAGCCTGCGGCGGCATTGCGCGGGTTGGCAAAGATCTTGCCGCCGCGCTCCGCATGGCGGGCATTCAGCGCTTCGAAATCGGCGTGGCTCATATAGACTTCGCCGCGCACTTCCAGCACCTCCGGCGCGCCGGTCAGCTCTTGCGGAATATCGGTAATGGTCCGCGCGTTGGCGGTCACGTTTTCGCCCACACTGCCATCGCCGCGGGTGGCGGCCTGAACCAGCTTGCCCTGCTCATAGCGCAAAGACAACGACAACCCGTCAATCTTGGGCTCCGCCGTGTAGCCTAGCGCGGCCTCACCGCCCAGGCCCAGGTATTTGCGGACACTGCGGTCAAAATCGGTGACGTCCTCATCCGCAAAGGCATTGCCCAGCGACAGCATCCGCACCGCATGGGTGATCTTGCCGAATCCGGACGCCGCCGGCGCGCCAACCGCGTCCAGATGGGTGGCCGCATCGGCAAGTTCGGGATAGGCCTCTGCCAGCGCCCGGTAGCGCCGTTTCAGCGAATCATATTCGGCGTCGCTGATCTCCGGCGCATCAGCCTGGTGATAGGCCAGATCCGCCGCCCGCAGCTGGTCCTCCAGCGCCAGAAACTCTGCCCGGGCGTCCTCTGCCGTCAGGCCGGTCACGTCTTTTTCCGAATTCTCTGCCACGCGCGGTCCCTCTTCGTTCTCCCTTCAGGTGATAAGGCTCCGCGCGCGCCGCGTCCAGCGCCTCTGTCAGAGCAGCCCGCGCTGCCGGCAGACATGAAAAAAGCCCGCCAAACGGCAGGCCTTTACAACCGGGGGCACAGCTTTATGTGCCGTCCGGATTTTCATTCTTTCAGGCGCCGACAGCCATCCGATGGCCGCCGGACATTTGATCCTCCTGCGGATCACGCAGCACATAGCCGCGGCCCCAGACGGTTTCGATATAGTTTTCGCCGCCGGTCGCGTTGCTGAGTTTCTTGCGCAACTTGCAGATGAAAACGTCGATGATTTTCAGTTCCGGCTCATCCATGCCGCCATAGAGATGGTTGAGGAACATTTCCTTGGTCAGCGTGGTGCCCTTGCGCAAGGACAGCAGCTCCAGCATCTGGTATTCCTTGCCGGTCAGATGCACCGCCTTGCCATCGGCCTCGACCGTCTTGGCATCCAGGTTGACCGCGATCTTGCCGGTCTTGATGATCGACTGCGAGTGCCCCTTGGACCGGCGGATGATCGCATGGATCCGCGCCACCAGTTCCTCGCGGTGGAACGGCTTGGTCAGATAGTCGTCCGCACCAAAACCGAACCCCTTGATTTTGTTGTCGGTATCATCCGCACCGGACAAAATCAGAATGGGCGTTTCGATGCGGGACATGCGCAGCTGGCGCAGTACCTCATGGCCGTTCATATCGGGCAGCCCCAGATCCAGCAGGATCAGGTCGTAATCATAGAGCTTGGCCAGATCGATCCCCTCCTCGCCCAGATCCGTCGAATAGACGTTCAGGTTGGCGTGGGTCAGCATCAGTTCGATGCTTTTTGCCGTGGTCGGATCATCCTCAACCAAAAGAATGCGCATATTATATTCTCCGCCTGTACACTGTTTCCCTCAGGTCTCGTTAACCTTGGTGGAAAAAAGTTAATGGCCCGTTACCATGATGGTTAATTTACGAATTCAACTCAAGGGCGGCCCCAGCTATTTTGCGTCCGGATTGCGGAATTTCTTCAACCGTGTTGTTTTCAGCGCTTCTTCTCCGTGGTCGGCCACGGCGGCAACCCAGCTGCGGAACTCCTCCTCGCTCAGCCCGTAGCGGCGCATCGCCTCCGTCTGCGGCAGCAGACCGTAGAGCACGCCGCGCACAACCGCAGCCTTGCGCGAGGCGACCCAGCGCTTGGTCGTTTCCGGCGGCAAATCCGCCCGGGTCATGATGGTTCCGTCCGGCAGGGTGACTGCCCGCGGGCCGTCGACTTTCTTCAAAAACATCCGTCTTCCCTTTGAAGATCTTTTTCGTTTTGGTCTGGCAAAAGAATTTCCGATCAGGCTTAACGGGCCGTGAACCACACCCCTTGAGAGTCGTTAGGATTTTCCTATATTCTGCGGCGCCTGCCCCCTTGCCTTCAGGAGCTGCCCCATGGCGCTGGACCACAACACCACTTTGAACTCGCTCGGCTTTGCCAAACCGCCCTCGGAGACCCGGGTGGTGGTGGCCATGTCCGGCGGCGTCGACAGCTCTGTTGTGGCGGCATATCTGGCCGATCAGGGCTATGATGTGGTCGGCGTGACGCTGCAGCTTTATGACCACGGAGCGGCGCTGGCCAAGAAGGGTGCCTGCTGCGCAGGAATCGATATCCACGATGCGCGCCGGGTCGCCGAGGAGCGCGGCTTCCCGCATTACGTGCTGGATTATGAGAACATTTTTAAGGATGCGGTGATTGACGAGTTCGCCGACAGCTATCTGGCGGGTGCGACCCCGGTGCCATGCATCCGCTGCAACGAGCGGGTGAAGTTCAAGGACCTGTTGGAAACCGCCAAGGACCTCGAGGCCGACTGCATGGCCACCGGCCACTACATCCAGCGCAAGATGGGTCCGAACGGGCCGGAGCTGCACTCCGCCGAGGATGCCAACCGCGATCAGAGCTATTTCCTGTTCTCCACCACACCGGAGCAGCTGGATTACCTGCGCTTTCCGCTCGGGCACCTGCCCTCCAAGGACGCAACGCGCGAGATGGCGGCGCAGTACGGGCTGGCGGTGGCGGACAAGCCCGACAGCCAGGACATCTGCTTTGTGCCGGATGGCAACTATGCCTCGGTGATCGAGAAACTGCGCCCCGGTGCTGCAGAGCCGGGAGAGATCGTGCATTCCGACGGACGGGTTCTGGGCAGCCACGAGGGCGTCATCCACTACACGATCGGCCAGCGCCGCGGCCTTGGCATCGGCGGGCTGTCCGAACCGCTTTATGTGGTGAAGCTCGATGTCGACAAGAAGCAGGTGGTGGTCGGCCCCAAGGAGCTGCTGGCCACCCGCACCATCCCGGTGCGCGAAATCAACTGGCTGGGCGATGAGCCCTTCACCAGCCGCAAAGAGTGGCATCTGAAGGTCAAGGTCCGCTCCACCCGCCCCCCGCGCGAGGCCATCATCCGGCCGCTGACGGACACAACTGCCGAGGTGGAACTGCTGACCCCGGAGGAAGGCATCTCCCCCGGCCAGGCCTGCGTGTTCTACGCCAGCGAGGGCAGCCGCATCTTCGGCGGCGGCTGGATCTGGCGCGGCTACTGAAGCGTTCCGCCTGCAACTCCGGGTCAAGGAAGGCGCAGCCTTTGCGCGGCACGCGTGGCTTGTCCTTGACGCGGCATTCCAAACTAAAATTGAAGCAGCGCCTGAGGGCAGCCGTGCCCTTAGGCGCTTCTCGGCAAAAGAAGATCCAACGCCACTTCTCTGCCTGACCGTCAGAGTTCTGCTGGACCGGCGCGGCAAGCTCCGCGCGGGGGCGCAGCGCCCGCGCCACCAGAAGCCGCGTGCCGGAGGCTTTGCATCCGGCGCGCTTTTGCCTCAGTTCTTGCGTAAGCGGTCCAGAACGGCCCGCGCGGCCCGCAGCCCGGGGCCCTCGCCGCCTTGGCCCAGGCGCTGCATGGTCAGTTCCATTGCTTCCAGCTGCGCGCCAGGGTCTGCCGCCAGCGCGTTCAGCCGGGCCGCAATGTTCTCCGGCGTGCAGTCCGGCCCCAGGCATTCCGGCACCACCCGGGTCTCACTCACCAGGTTGACCAGCGTCACCGTGTCGATCAGCGCCATGCGCTTCATGATCTGCCAGGTCAGCCACTGGAACTTATAGGCGATTACCATCGGGGTGCGGACGGCGGCCAGCTCCAGCGAGACGGTGCCGGAGGCGGCCAGAGCCAGGTCCGCCGCGGCAAAGGCGGCGCGCTTGTGGGCTTTGGCTGTGACGGAGTCAAATTCGTTCGGATCGACGAGAACCGTCCCCCTTGGCCAGCTTTGCACGGCATCGCGCACCAGCCCGGCCACCGGTGCTGCGGCGGGCACGACGATCCGGAAATCAGGGTGCTGCGCCGTGAAGCGGTGCAGCGCGCCGCCGAAATCCGGCGCCAGCCGCGCGACTTCGGACCGCCGCGAGCCGGGCAGCGCCAGCACAAACGGCGACTCGCCCAGATCGAATTCTTCCCGGAATGCAGCGATCTCCGCACCGGTGGCCTGCGGTTCGGCAACCACCGGGTGGCCGACAAAATCGCAGTCCATGCCTGCGGCTTCCATGTAAGGCGGCTCAAACGGCAACAGCGCCAACACATGGTCGATCACTTCCGCCATCTTCCCGGCCCGCTTGGGCCGCCAGGCCCAGACCGAGGGTGCCACATAGTGGACCGTGCGGATGCTGCTTTGTTCCTTGACCAGCCGCGCGACGCGCAAGCTGAAGTCCGGGCTGTCGATGGTGATCAGAACATCCGGCTTTGTCTCAAGGACGGCCTCCGCGGTTTCCCGGATCCGGCGTTTCAGGTGACGGTATTTGGGCAGAACCTCTGCCAGCCCCATCACCGACAGCTCGTCCATCGCAAAGCGCGAGACCAGCCCCTGCTCCGCCATCAGCGCCCCGCCGATGCCGTCGAAGCTGACGCCAGGCGCCAGCTGTTTCAGCCCCGCCATCAGCGCCCCGCCCAGCCGGTCGCCCGAAGGCTCCCCGGCCAGGATGAACACCCGCAGGCTCATGCCTCACGCAGCCACAGGTACAGGCCCAGCCGGTCGCAGGCCGCAATCACCGCATCCTGCTCCAGCACGATGACGCCGCCCGCCTCCAGCACGATGCCGGAAAGGCCCGCCCTGGCGGCAGCTTCCACGGTTTCCACGCCGATTGCCGGCAGATCGGCGCGGCGGTCCTGCGCGGGCTTGGGTGCCTTGAACAGCAGTCCGCCCTGCCCGTCCGGGCGCTGCGCCAGCGCGGCCAGCATCCAGTCGGTGCCAAAGACATTCTCCACCGCGATCGCCTGCCGCTTGCGCACGGCGCAGGACTGGCCGATGTCGGCGGCGGACATTGCGGCCACGATCTGCGCGCCGCGGTCCGCGTCCGCTTTGTCCAGTTCGCCCGGCTGAACCTTTGTCGGCACACCAGCCGCCATCAGCAGATCGGGCGCCACTTCATGCGCGGCCCGCACGGCAAAGCCTGCCTGCTCGAAAATCCCGATGATCGCCCGCAAGGCGCCATCATCGCCTGAGGCCAGCGCCCCTTGCAGCACCGGCACCAGCGGCAGGGTGGCCGCATCAATTGCAGAAGGGTCGATATTCGGGCGCTGCACCGCGCCTGCCATGCAGATTTCGGTGACCTCCGCAGCCTTGAGCCGTTCAAGAAAAGACCCCAGCTGTTCGAACCGGAAGGTAATCTCAGGGTCGACCGAATCCGGTTCCGACCCAGCCATCGCACAGATCAGCGGACGGCCCGGAGCACGGGCGGCCACTTCGGCGGGTAAGCCGCCGGTGCCTGCAATCAAAGCCAGCATGGCATCAGCCTCCCGGGGTCAGGAAGGAGCGGTCGCTTTCACCGGTGATGAAGGCAACAATCTCCTGAACGTATGCGCTTTCGGTCTCATCCCCCAGCCGCTTGGCGCGCTCCTGAAAGGTGCCTTCGCCCTGGGCCAGCATCTGGAAGGCAGCGCGCAGGGCGGTGATGTCGCTGCGCGCCACGCCGCGGCGCTTGAGGCCAACTAGGTTCAGCCCGTCCAGTTCGCCGCGCTGCGCCTGCACCAGGCCATAAGGGATCACGTCGTTGGTCACCATGGTGACCGCGCCGATGATCGCGCCCTTGCCGATCCGCACCCACTGGTGAATGCCCGACAGGCCGCCAATGATGACGTCATCCTCCAGCACGCAGTGGCCCGCCACCGCGGCAGAGTTCACCACGATCACCCGGTCGCCGACCTGGGCGTCATGGGCAATGTGGCAGCCCGCCATGAACAGGCCGTCGTCGCCGATGCGGGTCACGCCGCCGCCGCCCTCAGTGCCGGCATTCACCGTCACATGCTCGCGGAAGCGGTTGCGCTTGCCGATCACGGTCTTGCACTTCTCGCCCTTGAACTTCAGGTCCTGCGGGATCTCGCCCAGCACGGCAAAGGGAAAGACCACCGTCTCGTCCCCGATCTCGGTGTCGCCGGTGACGACAACATGGGACTTCAGAACAACCCGGTCCCCCAGAACCACATCGGGGCCAACCACGCAGAACGGGCCGATCTCGCAGTCCTTTCCAAGTTTGGCGCCCTGTTCGATCACGGCACTGGGGTGAATCCGGCTCATGCTTATCCGTCCTTCTGCACGTCGACCATCGCCGAGAATTCGGCCTCGGCAGCCACTTCGCCATCGACGGTGGCACGGCCGGAGAACTTGAAGATCTTGCCGCCCGGCTTGCCGCGCAGAGTCTCCACATGCATTTCCAGCACATCGCCCGGCACCACCTTGCGGCGGAATTTGCACTTGTCGATGTTCATGAAGTAGATCAGCAGATTGGTGTCGACCATATCCATGCCAACCCCCAGCATGACTCCCGCGGTCTGCGCCATCGCCTCGACGATGGTGACGCCCGGCATGATCGGCGTGCCCGGGAAATGGCCCTGGAAGTGCGGCTCGTTCATGGTGACATTCTTGATGCCGCGGGCCGATTTGTAGCTGTCGATATCGACCACCTTGTCGACCAGCAGGAACGGGTAGCGGTGCGGCAGGATCCGCTGGATCAGGTGAATGTCAGCGCTTTGCAGCTCGGTGGTCATGCTTGGTTTCCCATATTCTTCAAATGTGCTGCGCCGTCCCTAGCAAGCAGGCGGCGTTTGGGCAAGTTCGCCGGCTCAGCGATCGCCATCCTCTTGCGCCGCGCCATCCCCCAGCACCGCATCGACCCGGGCGATGGCCAGGCTGGTGATGTCGGCGGCATCCGCGCTCAGGAACACCGAGGCGTGATCGAGGATTGCGCCGGCCCCGGTCTCTCGCAGGATCTGCTGCAGCACCGGCAGCGAAGCGCTGATGAACTCGCGCCGGGCCTCTTCGCCCATCTGCGTGATTTCGCGCAGTTTCTGCTCCTGACGGCGGCGGGTGTCCTGCACTTTCTGATCAAAGGCATCGGCCAGCGCGCGGAACGCCTGCGGCTCCATCCCGCTGCGGCGCTCCGTCAGCTCCAGTTCCTCGCGGCGCAGTTCGGCCTCGATCCGGCGGTTTTCGGCGGTCAGCACCGCGCCTTCCGCCTCCATCTCCCGCTCAACCCGCTGGCCAAAGGCGCTTTCGGAGAACAGCCGCTCCGGCTGAATGGTGAGGATGCCGCTTTGCGGCAGCCCCAGCTGGTAACCGCGCCCCGGTTCCGGCGCCGGCTGCGCGGTGTCCTGCGCAACAGCGGGAGCAGCCCCGAAACAGGCCAGCGCCACGGCAAAACCGCGCGCTGCCCAACCGCCGGGAGCCTGCTGCCGCACCAGATCAGAACCTCGCCTGCAGGGTCAGATCGAAGGCCTGCTCCTCGTCAAAGTCCTCTTTCTTGAGGGCTTTGGAGAAGTTGAACCGCAGCGGTCCAAAGCCTGTGGTCCACAGGAGCGAGAAGCCGACAACGTGACGGAAGGACTGTTCGTTGCCGACGATCCGGTCGGTCGCCAGGGTGTTCACATCTTGCAACCCCCAGAGGCCGCCGACATCATAGAACAGGGCGCCGCGCAGCCCAAGTTCTTCCGGCAGGCCCAGCGGGAACTCCGCATCGAAGCGCGCAACCGCGTAATAGTTGCCGCCCAGGAAGTCATTGTAGTTGCCTCCGTTCGGATTGCCAGAACCCTGGTCCCGCGGTCCGATACCGCCGGGTTCAAACCCCCGGATCACAGAGGGGGTCAGAACAAAACGGTCAATGGTGCGGCTGTTGCCGCCGCCCTCCCATTGGAACGCACCTGCTTCCAGGGTCGCGCGAAGGGTGACCTCCTCATTCCAGATGCGGCGCTGCGCAACAAGCTTGGTGGTTGCCTTTATGTATTCGGAATCGCCGCCAAGCCCGGCGTAGTCGGCGCCGATCTCGACCAGGAAGCCGGCATTCGGATCAAGGCCGGTCAAACGGCTGTCGTACCGGTAGGTGACACCGAAGGCGCTGGAATTCAGCTCTCCCTGCGCGATTTCGCTACGGATGACCGGGCCAGCCAGATTCTGGTTGGTGTCATCATCATCGAACAGCATCTCGTCCGAGTCCCACGTGTAGCGGACCTGCAGCGACGAATCCTCGCCCGTGTTGAAGGTCAGCGCCGGGCGGAAGAAGACGCGTTTGGTCTTGTACTCCGAGAAGCTGGAATCGGTTTCGTTCAGCCCCAGGTCCAGGTCGAACTTCAGCTCCCGGCCCAGCAGATAGGGTTCGGTGAAGCCCAGGACGTAGGAATCCGATTCCGTCGCCGTCGCGATATTGAACGACAGCCGCTGGCCGCGGCCCAGGAAGTTGTTTTCGGTCAGACCGACGCTGACCCCGAAACCATCGGTAACCGAGTAGGCGCCGCCGAGGTTCAGCGAACCGGTCGGCTGTTCCTCGACGTCCACGTCGACAATGACCTGATCCGAAGAGCTGCCCTCGCGGGTCTCGACATCGGCATTGGCAAAGTAGCCCAGAGCCCGGATCCGCTCGGCGCTGTTGCGGATCGAGCGCGGGTTGAACGGGTCGCCTTCGACAGACCGGAACTGCTGGCGGATAACCCGGTCCAGCGTGGTGGTGTTGCCTTCGATGTCGATCCGCTCAACGAAGACACGCGGCCCGCGGGTCAGCACGAATTCGATATCCAGGGTCAGGTTCCGTTCGTTGCGGGTAACCCGCGGTTCGACCCGCAGAAAGTCGATCTCGTTGCGGACGGCCAGACCTTCCATCCGGTCGATCGCGTTTTCGACCAGGGTCGGCGAATAGACCACACCGGGACGGATTTTCAGGGTGGACTGGAACAGGTCGGCGTCGGCTTCCGGCATTTCGCTGGTCACCGTGATGTTGCCGAAGCGGAACTGCTGGCCCTCGGTCACATCCACCACAAGGAACACCGCGTCACGCTCCTGCGTGACTTCGGCGTTGGCGCTGTTGACGCGGAAATCCACATAGCCGCGCGACAGGTAGAAATCACGCAGCACCTGCTTGTCGAATTCCAGACGGTCTTCGATCAGCGTGTCGGAGCGGATGAAGGTGCGCAGCAGACCGGCCTGCTTGGTTTCCAGGATCCGCCGCAGGCGGCGGTCGGAATAGACCCGGTTGCCGGTGAACGACACGCGCTCCACCTCGATGGTTTCGCCTTCCGAAATCTCGAACACCAGGTCGACGCGGTTATTGCTGCGGCGGATGATGCGCGGGGTCACGCGGGAGGCCAGACGGCCCTGCACGCTGTAGGCTTCGGCAATCAGCGCCGCGTCGCGCTCTGCCTGCGAGGGGCTGAACACCCGGCGCGGTGCGGACTCGATGATGTCGCTCAGCGCGTCGTCCTTGAGGCGGCGGTTGCCCTCGAAACTGATCTGGTTGATGGTCGGGAACTCGGTGACCTTGATCACCAGCGTGCTGCCGCGCGGCACGATTTCCACTGTTTCAAATACGCCACTGTCAAGAATGCGCTGATAGGCATCGTTCAGCTCGCCTGCGCTGACCGTCTGGCCGCGCTCAATGCCGGTATAGGCGACAACAGTGGAGGTCTGAATCCGCTGATTGCCCTCCACCTGAACCGAATTGAAGCGGTAGCTTTGCGCCTCCGCCGGCAGCGGCGCCAGCGCGTAACCCAGCGCAACTGCCAGAGAAATGGCAGAAACTTTCCGGTACAAGATATTGATGCCCGACTTACGCTCACCACAGGACTTGCCTGTAACTTTCCCCCAAACCATCTTTTTTACAACCCGATTATTATAGCAGCTTTGGCAAGTGCGTACCGGGTTTGAAAGCGCTTGTCAAAACTATCAGGGCGCATTCTGGCGGCAACCGGCGCGGCGGGCTTGCGCGCCGGTTGCGGGAATCACAACGTGGCGAGCCAGGTGCCTGCGGTCAGCGCGCCAACGATGGCAAATCCGGTCAGCGCCCGGTCCCAGTTCAGCCGCATCAGCAGGCCAAGGCCGCGGTAAGAGTGCGAGAGTGTCTGCATCGGTCATCCCCCAGTTTACGTTTGCGTCTCCGCGCGGCAGCGCTGTCGCAGCCTGCGCGAATTGATAAAACGTTAACGGGGGAATGTGGCGGCAGTTGGGCGGCACTGTGGCCGCCCCTTGGCGCTGCTGCCTGCCCGCTCAGCAGAACAGGTCGTTGCCAAGCGCAAACACCATCAGCGACAGCACGATGGCAATGCCAAGCGACATCAGCACCCGCACCGCCCGGTCGCTGGGCGGACGGCCCGCCACGGCCTCATAGGCGTAGAACATCAGGTGGCCGCCATCCAGCGCCGGCACCGGGAACAGGTTCAGCAGCCCCACCGCGGTGGACAGCACCGCAATGAAGCGGATGAAGCTTTCCGCCCCCTGGCTGGCCATCGCGCCGGAGGTTTCGGCAATGCCGATCGGCCCGGACAGGTTGCAGGTGCTGATGGCGCCGGTAATCATATGCTTCAGACCCGACAGGGACGTGCCGACCACCGCCCAGACCTGGTAAGCGCCCGCCGCCAGCGACTCGCCCAGCCCGGCCTTGTCGGTGGCCGGCTCAAACGCCAGCCCGCCAATAATGCCGATCCGCCAGCGGGTGGCAAAACCGCCGTCGGGCAGCGGTTCATCCGTGCGCCGCGGCGCCAGGGCCATCTCGACCGTTTCGCCGTCGCGCAGCACATCCAGCACCAGCACCTTGCCGTCCGCCGCTTCGACAAGCTCCTTCAGCTGATCAAAAGACACCAGCGATGTGCCGTCCACCGCGACGATCAGGTCATCCGGCTGCAGCCCGGCATCCGAAGCCGCGCTGCGCGGCACCACGCCGCGCACGTACGGCGGGTACAGATACGGGCCGCTGACGCTGAGTTCCGCGCCGTCGCGGCGCACCTGATAGTCCAGCGGCTGCTGCTGCGGCAGCGCCGTGCGGAAATCTTCCCAGGCTTCGGTGTCCAGATAGCTCGGCACCGGCAGGCCGCCTGCGGAGATCAGCTCATCCCCCTGCTGCAGACCGTTTTCAACACCGGCCATCGGCGCCATGTCCCCGACGGTCAGCGGATCGCGCATCACCCCCTGCGACATCGCCACGGCGGCAAAGATGATGGCCGACATCACGAAGTTGAACAAAGGGCCGGCCGCAACCGTTGCCGAGCGGGCCCACAGGGGCGCGCCATGCATGGTCCGGCGCAGCGCCGCCGGGTCCTCGGCGGCCGCCTGCATCGCCTCGGCATCCTTGCCAGAGGCCGCATCGGCATCGCCCAGAAACTTCACATAGCCGCCAAAAGGCAGCGCCGCGATCTGCCAGCGGGTGCCGTGCCTGTCCACCCGGCTCCAAAGCACCGGGCCGAACCCGAGGGAGAACACTTCTGCGTGAATGCCCGACCAGCGGCCGACGATGTAGTGGCCGTACTCATGCACAGCCACAATCACCGACAGCGCGACGACAAAGCTGGCGATCGTATAAAGAAAACCGCCAAACTGCGGGACAAAAGCCAAAATGTCCAAAGATCTACCCTATTTGTTTTTCTGCGGCCCTGGCAGCCTCTTGCCGTGCGAGATGGTCAACCCGGGTCACGTTATCAAGTGTCATTGCAGCATCAATCAGGCTGCTCTCTGCCGCGAAACGCTCCAGCACGGCTTCGGTTACTGCCGCCATGCCGGTGAAACGGATGCGGCCTGCGATGAACGCGTCCAGCGCCTGTTCCTTGGCAGCATTGAAGGCCGCGCCCATCATGCCGCCGCGCTCCATCACCTCATAGGCCAGCCGCAGCGCCGGATAGCGGGCGGGGTCCGGGGCGCGGAAGTTCAGCTGACCGATGCGGGCGAGGTCCAGCCGCTCTACCGGCAGGTGCTGGCGGTCCGGCCAATGCAGCGCATAGCCGATGGCGTGCCGCATGTCGGCGGCCCCCAGATGCGCCATCAGCGCCCCGTCGTTGAAGCCGACCAGCGCATGAACCAGGGATTCGGGATGCACCAGCACTTCGATCTGATCCGGGCGGACGCCAAAGTATTCCCGGGTTTCAATGACTTCCAGCGCCTTGTTGAACATCGATGCGCTGTCGATGGTAATCCGCTGCCCCATGTCCCAGTTGGGGTGCGAGGACGCCTGCGCCAGGGTTGCCTTGGGCAGATCCTCCAGCGGCCAATCGCGGAACGCGCCGCCGGAGGCGGTGATGACGATCCGCTCGACGGCTTCGATGTCCTCGCCCACCAGCCCCTGAAACACCGCCGAATGCTCGCTGTCCACCGGCAGCAGCCGGGCGCCGTGCTTCTCGGCCGTCTCCAGCAGCAGCCGGCCCGCGCAGACCAGCGATTCCTTGTTGGCCAGCGCCAGGGTGGTGCCGTGTTTCAGCGCCTCCAGCCCCGGCGCCAGACCGGCCGCGCCGACGATGGCCGACATGATCCAGTCCGCCGGGCGCGCCGCCGCCTCGACCAGGGCCGCCTGCCCGGCGGCCGCCTCCACGCCGGAGCCTGCCAGCGCCGCCCGCAGATCCGGCAGGCGGTCGTCATAGGCGGTAACGGCCACATCCGCCTGCAGCGCAATGGCATCCTCTGCCAGCCGCGCGATATTCGCGCCGCCGGTCAGGGCCACCACGTCATAGGCACCCGGCGCGCGCCGGATCAGGTCGATGGTGTTCTGCCCAATCGACCCGGTGGCGCCGAAAATCGAAACTTTCCGCATAATTCTTCCTGCCTGGTTATCCCCAGATGGCGGTCACGGCCAGGAACATGGCCGCAGCGCCCAGCATTCCGTCGAACCGGTCGAACAGCCCGCCGTGGCCCGGAATCAGCGCGCTGGAATCCTTGACGCCCATCTTCCGTTTCAGCGCGCTTTCTGCGACATCGCCAGCCTGGCTGGCCATCGACAGCAGCACCGACAGCACCACGATGCCAAAGCCCAGACCCTCTTGCGCGGTAAAGACCGCCCCCACCAGCGCAGCGGCCAGCCAGCCGGCGGCGGTGCCGCTCCAGGTTTTCTTGGGGCTGACCCGCGGCCAGAACTTGGGCCCGCCAATGGCCTTGCCCGCGAAGTAGCCCGCCACATCGGTCGCCACCACGACGCCAATGAGCCACAGCATCCATTCGATCCCCATCTGGCCGCGCAGCCAGATAAAGCCAAAGCCGGCAAACAGCACCCAGATCGCGCAGCCGGAGAAATAATGGCGGTTGCGATCGAACTGGCTGAACCCGGCCGCAACCGGCGCCGCCAGCAAGGGCACCACCCAGATCACCGGCAAGAGGGACGCCAGCAGAACCGCCGCGGCAGAAACCGCGCCGAGCTGCAGCGCAAGGCCGCCGCGGTCCGACGCCAGCATCCGCACCAGTTCCCAGATCATGCCGCCGCAGCACAGCGCGATCACCGCATCAAACACCAGACCGCCGGCCCAGACGGCATAGCCGCCCGCCAGGACCATCACGATGGCCGACAGAACCCGCGGCAGAAGGTCGGCCCAGCGGCCCCTGTCAGCGCTCATGTCTTGACAGCCCCGAACCGGCGCTCGCGGCGGCCATAGCTGCCGCACAGCCGCGCCAGTTCCTCAGCCGTGAAATCCGGCCACAGGGTGTCGATGAACTCATACTCCGCATAGGCCGACTGCCATAGCAGGAAGTTCGAAATCCGCGCCTCGCCGCTGGTGCGGATCACCAGATCCGGGTCCGGCAGCACGTGGGTGTCCAGATAGCGCGGCAGGGTTTCCTCATCGACCTTTTCCGGGTCCAGGCGGCCCTCGGCCACATCCCGCGCCAGCCGCTTGGTGGCGCGGGCCACCTCGTCGCGGCCGCCATAGTTCAGCGCGATGGTCAGCTGGGTGCCGCTGTTGCCTTCGGTCTTGCGCTCCAGCTTGTCCATCAGGTCAATCAGCTTGGCGTCCAGCCGCACCCGGTCGCCGATAAAGCGCACCCGGACGTTCTTTTCCGCCAAGGCATTCATTTCCTTGGAGATATAGCGGCGGAACAGGCTCATCAGACCGGCGACTTCGGTCTGCGTGCGCTTCCAGTTCTCGGTCGAGAAGGCAAAGATGGTCAGGTATTCGACGCCCAGACCTGGGCAGCACTCGACAACTTCACGAACCCGGCGCGCGCCGGCATGGTGGCCGAACAGCCGCGGCCGCCCGCGGGCCTGCGCCCAGCGGCCATTGCCGTCCATGATGATGGCCACATGGCGCGGGCCGGAGCGGGCCGCCGGAACCGGTCCGGCGGGGCTCATCTGCGGATTTGCATCTCCCGGCATAATGCGCCGTCAGACCTGCATGATCTCGGCTTGCTTGGTCTCAAGCGCCTCGTCCACATGCTTGATCATCTTGTCGGTCAGCTCCTGCACCTCGGCTTCCCAGAACTTCTGATCGTCTTCCGACATGCCGTCGGTCTTGGCCTTCTTGATCTGGTCCATGCCGTCGCGGCGGACATTGCGGATCGACACGCGGGCGTGCTCGGCGTACTGGCCGGCCACCTTGGTCAGCTCGCGGCGGCGTTCCTCGTTCAGCTCCGGGATCGGCAGCATGATGATGGTGCCGTTGAGCTGCGGGTTGATGCCCAGGCCGGATTCGCGGATCGCCTTTTCCACCTTTCCGACCAGGCCCTTGTCCCAGACGTTGATGGTGACCATGCGCGGCTCCGGCACGTTGACGGTGCCGACCTGGTTGATCGGCGTCATCGCGCCATAGGCATCCACCATCACCGGCTCCAGCATCGAGGCCGAGGCCCGGCCGGTGCGCAGGGAGGCAAATTCGGTGCGCAGATTGGCCATGGCGCCATCCATGCGGCGTTTCAGATCGTCGGTATCCAGTTCAAATTCATCAGACATGCTGCTCTCTCCCCTTATCTGAGGCGGTCTTCACTTGGCTCATAAGCCATTGGAAGGCTGATGTATAGCGATCATGGGGAGGATTTGCCGCAACTTCCCGCCCAAAGCGGAGCCCCGGCGCCTGCTCCCGCATACCTCCAAATAGCCCGCCCGCCGCGTTTTTCCTGCGATTGCTGCGGCGGCGCGCGGGCAGAATGCGGCCTGCTGGAGCCTGGGCGCAGAGGGTAATTGGCGGCAGGATAAAAAACGCGGGCCAAATCGCTGGCCCGCGTCCGGATTTCATCAAGGCTGCGGGCGCTTAGCCCTGGACCTTGGTGTAGGTCCCCTTGCCCGACAGAATACCGCGGAAGCCGCCCGGCTCATCCAGCGGGAACACGATCAGCGGCAGGTTGTTGTCGCGCGCCAGGGCAATAGCGGAGGCATCCATTACCTTCAGCCGCTTGGCAAAGACATCATCATAGCTGATTTCATCATACCGCACCGCATCGGGGTGCACCTTGGGGTCCTTGTCATAGACACCGTCGACGCCGTTCTTGCCCATGAAGATCGCCTCGCAGGCCATCTCGTTGGCGCGCAGGGTCGCGGCGGTGTCGGTGGTGAAATAGGGGTTGCCGGTTCCGGCCGCAAAGATGCAGACCCGCTTCTTCTCCAAGTGGCGCACGGCGCGGCGGCGGATATAGGGTTCCGCCACTTCATCCATGCGGATCGCCGAGATCACCCGGGTGAAGACGCCCATGCCCTCCAGCGCCGACTGCATCGCCAGCGCGTTCATCACCGTGGCCAGCATCCCCATGTAGTCGGCGGTGGTGCGTTCCATCCCCTGGGCCGAGCCAGAGAGGCCGCGGAAGATGTTGCCGCCGCCGATCACCATGCAGATCTCGACCCCCATGTCGCGCACCGATTTCACCTCGCGGGCGATGCGCTGCACGGTCGGCGGGTGCAGGCCGAACCCCTGGTCGCCCATCAATGCCTCGCCGGAAATTTTCAGCATGACGCGTTTATAGGCGGCGGCCGGATCCAGATCCGGCTTGTCTTGCGGTTGAGGCATGTTGCGCTCCAGAAGATGTGAGGGTTAATTTGCGCGCAAAATGGAGTAATTCGCTGCCGGTTTCAATCCGCGCAGCGCGGTTTCCGCCGAGAATTGCGGAACCGGCCTTGGAAACGGACCGCACCCGCATGACCCTGCCCGACACCGACCCGGATTTGCCTGTGCTGATTGCAGGCCCCACCGCCTCCGGGAAATCCGCGCTGGCGCTGGAAATTGCCGCGCGCCAGGGTGGTGTTATCGTCAACGCCGACGCCAGCCAGCTTTATGACTGCTGGCGGGTGATCACCGCCCGCCCCTCGCCTGAGGAGGAGGCCCGGGCGCCGCACGCGCTGTACGGCCATGTGGCCTATGACGCCGAATATTCCGCCGGCCATTGGCTGCGCGAGGTGCTGCCGCTGCTGGACGGGCCGGAGCGGCCGATTATCGTCGGCGGCACCGGCCTGTACTTTACCGCCCTGACCGAAGGCATGGCCGACATCCCGCCCACACCGGCCGCAGTGCGGGCAGAAGGCGACGCCCTGCCGCTGGAGGTGCTCCGGGCAGAGCTGGACCCCAAAACCGCCAGCCGCATCGACCTGCAGAACCGTGCCCGGGTGCAGCGCGCCTGGGAGGTGCTGAAGGCCACCGGGCGGCCGCTGGCCAGCTGGCAGGACGACACCCCTGCCCCGGCGCTGCCGCTGTCCCGCTGCACCGCAATGGTGCTGAACTCCGGTAAGGACTGGCTGGAGGCCCGCATCCGCAAACGGTTCGGCCTGATGCTGGATCAGGGCGCAATGGCGGAGATTGAGGCGATGCAGGACCGCTACGACCCCGCCCTGCCCTCCTGCAAGGCGATCGGCGTGCCGGAGCTGATGGGCTATGCCCGGGGGCAGCTTACGCTGGCAGAAGCCGAAGAGCGCGCCGCCATCGCCACCCGTCGGTTTGCCAAGCGCCAGCGCAGCTGGTTCCGCGCCCGGATGAAGGACTGGCACCAGGTGGCACTGCCCTAGCCGGGCGCCGCCAACGCGGCGGTTCAGTAAAACCCAAATCAATTTCCGCTTCACTCGGCGGAAACTTGCCAGAATCAGCGTTTTCTGGCCTGTTGCGGCAAATCTTTTTTATGCCCAAGGCAACAGATGCCATTTGATCCAGACTTCTCCGCGGACATTCACGCCGCCCCGTTGGCCAGCCTGAGCCCGGACGGCGCCTGGCAAACCGCCCTGTCGCACAGCCGCAGCGACCACCTGCTGATCTGGATCACCCGCGGACAGGGCCGCATGTGCCTCAATGGCGGGCAGCGCGGGTTCGGACCGCACAGCGCCATCTTCATCCCGGCCGACACGCTGTGGTCCGCCGAATTCTCCCGCCAGTGCCTGGGTCACGTGCTGACAGTGACCGGCCCGCTGCTGCCGCCCTTTCCCGCATCGTCCTGCCATAAGCGCGTCACCAGCCTGCAGGAGCAAACCCGGCTGACCAGCTTGTTCGAGGCAATCAGCCGCGAGCAGTCGGCCCAGGCGCCGTTCTGGCGCCGCGCCGTGCAGGCGCATTGCGAACTGGCCGCCATTTCCCTGCGCCGCCAGCCGGACCCCGGCGGCCGGGCCGCGCGGCAGACGGCGGCGCAGCGCTTGTGCCTGGCCTATTGCCAGCAGGTGGCCGGGTTGCAGGACCGGCAGGCGACCATGGCGGACCATGCCGCAGCGCTGAAGGTGACACCGACACACCTGACCCGGGTCTGCAAGGCCGAAACCGGCAAGACCGCCGCCGCGCTGCTGACCGAGCGTCAGCTGCATTCCGCCCGCAGCCTGCTGATCGCCTCTGACCTGCCCATCCGCGATATCGCCAGCCAGCTGGGCTTCGGAAGCGCCGCCTATTTCACCAGGTTCATCACCCAGCACACCGGCCAGCCCCCCAGCGCCCTGCGCAAAACGGCACGCGCGAAATCCCAATAGGTTGATTCGCCAGCAGATTCTTGCATCTTTGGCGCTTGGCGCTGGAATCCGCCCCCGTACTGGGCAGTTTTGAACAGTATGCCGCCGCATGCCCTTTCCATTCATGAAAACGACGCCGCAAATGTCGTATTTATGCGGTGAAACGGCGAAACAGTGCATTGACGAAAGAGCATATCTCTGCCCGAATACAGCTATGGGGAAACTTTAATCCAAAACGCGCTTCACAAGGCGCTCAGCAAGCCGCTGAGCCGATAGGCGTTTCGCAAGATAATTAAGATCAAACGCTACAACAGGGAGACCTAGATGACCAAAGACACCATCAACGGAGCACCGGTGCATTGGGCCGCCAAAATGCATGCCAAGGAAGTGTTCGAAGGCAAGCTCGACCGCCGCGAATTCCTGACCCGCGCAACCGCGCTGGGGGTCACCGCAACCGCAGCCTATGGCATGATCGGCATGACGGCGCCGGCCAAGGCCGCCGAGGGCATGCAGGACGGCGGCACCCTGCGCGTGCAGATGAGCGTGCGCCCGCTGAAGGACCCGCGCACCTATGACTGGTCGGAAATGGGCAACCAGACCCGCGGCACCCTGGAATACCTGGTTGAGTACAACAACGACGGCTCGTTCAGCCCGATGCTGCTGGAAAGCTGGGAAATCAACGAAGACGCCACCGTTTACACGCTGAATGTCCGTCAGGGCGTCAAGTGGAACAACGGCGACGACTTCACCGCCGAGGACGTGGCCCGCAACATCGAAGGCTGGTGCGACAAGTCGGTTGAGGGCAACTCCATGGCCGGCCGTTTCGGCACCCTGATCGACGAGGCCTCCGGCAAGGCCGTGGAGGGCGGCATCGAAGTGATCGACGGCCATACCGTGAGGCTGAACCTGCCGTCCTCAGACATCTCGCTGATTGCCGGCATGTCCGACTATCCGGCGGCCGTCGTGCACTCCAGCTACCAGAACGACGACTTCCTCTCCAACGTGGGCACCGGCCCGTACCTGCTGAGCGAGCTGGAAGTGGGTGTGAAGGCCACGCTGGAACGCAACGCCGATCACGCCTGGTGGGGCGAGTCCGTCTTTGGCAAGCCCGCCCTGGACCGCATCGAATACATCGACTTCGGCACCGACCCGTCGTCATGGATGGCGGCGCTGGAATCCGACGAAGTCGATATGCTGCATGAATCCGTGGGCGAATTCATCGACGTTCTGGACGGCCTTGGCTATCAGAAATCCGAGGTTGTCACCATGGCAACCCTGGTGATCCGCCCGAACCAGCTGGCGGAAATCGACGGCAAGAAACCCTACGCCGACAAACGCGTCCGCAAGGCCATCCAGATGGCCGTGGACAACGCTGTCTGCCTGGAGCTGGGCTATGGCGGCCGCGGCGAGCCGGCCGAAAACCACCATGTCGGCCCGATCCACCCGGAATACGCGGAACTGCCGCCGCTGCAGGCCGATCCCGAAGCCGCCCGCGCGCTGATGGAAGAGGCCGGCATGATGGACTTTGAGCACGAACTGCTGTCCATCGACGACGACTGGCGCCGCAATACCACCGACGCGGTGGCAGCGCAGATGCGCGATGCCGGGTTCAAGGTGAAGCGGACGGTTCTGCCGGGCTCGACCTTCTGGAACGACTGGGTGAAGTATCCGTTCAGCTCCACCAACTGGAACCACCGTCCGCTGGGCGTTCAGATCTGGGCGCTGGCCTATAAATCGGGTGAGGCATGGAACGAATTCGGCTGGTCCAACCCCGAGTTCGACGCGCTGCTGACCGAAGCGCTGTCCATCGCCGACGCCGACAAGCGCCGCGAGATCGCCAAGAAGGGCGAGATGCTGATCCAGGAGGAAGGCGTCACCATCCAGCCCTACTGGCGCTCGCTGTACCGCCATCTGCGTGAAGGCGTCGCCGGAGCCGACATGCACATCGCGTTTGAGCATCACCACTACAAGTGGGGCTGGGCCGCCTGAAAGGCGCCCCGGACCGCTCCGGCCTCCTGCACCGCCCCGCCCGGGGCGGTGCGCTCCAGCTAAGACGATAAGAGACCCGCGCCTGCAACCGGGTCCGATCCGCCAGACTGACAGGGGACCCCATGGGACTTTTCATTCTCCGACGCTCGGGCGTGATGCTGCTGACGGCCCTGTGCCTGACGTTCATCGTGTTTTTCCTGACGAACCTCTACCCGAACCTCGAAAAACTCGCCAAGACCCAGGGCAATTTCCGGATGTCGGACGAAGCTGTGGCCAGCTGGCTGGACGCCAACGGCTATGGCGGCTCCATGGTCTCGAAGTACGGCCAGTGGCTCGGCGTGCTGCCGGGCTGGACCCGGGAAACCGAAAAAGGCGTGACCGGCCGCTGCATCACCGGCACCGCCAGTGCCGAACAGGCCGCCGAAGCGCCAACCTTCTGCGGCATTCTGCAGGGCGACTGGGGCTATTCCACACGGTTCAAGGATGAAGTCTCCGACATCATCTCCGAACGTCTCGGCAACACCGGGCTGCTGATGTTCTGGGTGCTGATGCTGATGGTGCCCTCGGCGCTGCTGATCGGCGTTCTGGCCGGGATGCGCGAGGGCACGGCCACCGACCGCACCCTGTCCACCGCGTCGATCCTGACCACGGCGACGCCGGAATATGTCTCCGGCGTGATCTTCATCGCTGTCTTCACCTCCTCCACAGTCGGGCTGAAATGGTTCAAGGGCACCGCCACCTCGGCGATGGACAACCCGAATTTCGAAAACTTCTTCCTGCCGGTGCTGACCATTGCGCTCTACGGCATGGGATACATTGCCCGGATGACCCGCGCCTCGATGACCGAAGTGATGACCGCGCAATATATCCGCACCGCGCGCCTCAAGGGGGTGAGCTTTCACAACATCGTTCTGAAGCATGCGCTGAGGAACGCGCTGATCGCCCCCTTCACCGTCATCATGCTGCAGTTCCCCTGGCTGCTGAACGGCGTGGTGATCGTCGAGACCCTGTTCAACTACAAGGGCTTCGGCTGGGTTCTGGTGGAAGCGGCGGGCAACAACGACATCGAACTGCTGCTGGCCGTCTCCGTGGTCTCAGTTGTCGTGGTGCTGGTCACTCAGCTGATTTCCGACATCGGCTATGTGTACCTGAACCCGCGTATCCGGATCTCTTGAGGAAGGCAGCTGAGCATGGAACCCCTTGGTTTTTTTGAAATCGCCCTGCGGATCATCTACCAGCTGTCGCCGGTCTGGATTTCGATGGTGATCCTGTTTGCCCTCTCGATCGGCTTCAAGCGGCGGCTGGGCCTGTACGGCAAGCTGTTTGACAGCCCCATCGGCATGATCGGCTTTGCGCTGGTGATGTTCTGGGTGTTCACCGGCATCTACGGCGCCATGGACATGATCGTCACCCACGACCCGCTGTCCCAGGTCTCGGGCATGAAGAACAAGCTGCCCGGCACCCCGGTGCCCGGCGCCGGCGAAGGCGAATACCCGTACTATCTGCTGGGTGGCGACAACCTGGCCCGCGATGTCTTCAGCCGCCTGGTAAAAGGCGCCTGGGAAGTCATCAAGATCGCCCCGATGGCCGCGGTTTTTGCCTTTATGGTCGGCATCACCCTGGGCCTGCCCGCGGGCTATTACGGCGGCAAGCTGGACACGTTCCTGTCCTTTGCGGCGAACCTGATCCTGGCGTTCCCGGTGATCCTGCTGTTCTACCTGCTGGTGACGCCCGAGATCGTGGCCACCGGCGTGCCGAACTATATGGCGATCGTTCTGTTCATCTTCCCGATCATCTTTGTCGGGGTGCTGCTGAATTCGCGCTATTACACCCGCCCCAAGCTGCGCAACTGGCTGCTGCCGGTCGTGCTTGGCACCATCATCTGGTTCTACCTGCAGCTGGTCTCCAATGGCGGCTACCTGATCAACACGCCGGAATATGCCATCTGGGGCCTGCCCCGGGCGATGGATATGTTCGACATCCCCGGCGGCATCCTGGTGGTGTTCGTGTCGGTGGTCTTCGTCAACTCGCCCACGGTGTTCCGCATCGTGCGCGGCCTGACCCTGGACATCAAAACCCGCGACTATGTGGCTGCCGCCCAGACCCGCGGCGAGGGCCCCTGGTACATCATGCTGTGGGAGATCCTGCCCAACGCCCGCGGGCCGCTGATCGTCGATTTCTGCCTGCGCATCGGCTATACCACCATCCTCCTGGGCACCTTGGGCTTCTTCGGCCTTGGCCTGCCGCCGGAAAGCCCGGACTGGGGCTCGACCATCAATGACGGGCGCAAGCTGTTGTCGATCTACCTGCACCCGGCCCTGCCGCCCGCCTTCGCGCTCCTGACGCTGGTTCTGGGGTTGAACCTGCTGGCCGACGGCCTGCGCGAAGAGAGCCTGAAAGACTGATCCGAACCGGCGGGACCGGGGGCCAGCCCCCGGACCCCCGGGATATTTGAGGCCAGAAGAAAGCGATCCGGTTCCTTCCAGCCTCAACAGGGAGACGAAAACATGACCAAAATGGCAGACTATAACGGCCCGATCCTGGAAATTGACAAACTGTCGATCTCCTTTTTCACCCGGCTGCGCGAAATCCCCGCGGTGATGGACTTCTCCGTGGCGGTGCAGCCGGGCGAGGCCGTGGGCCTGGTCGGCGAAAGCGGCTGCGGCAAATCCACTGTGGCGCTGGGGGTGATGCAGGACCTGGGCAAGAACGGCCGCATTGTCGGCGGCACCATCAAGTTCAAGGGCCGCGATCTGAGCGAGATGAGCGCCGAGGAGCTGCGCGGCATCCGCGGCAACGAGATCGCGATGATCTATCAGGAGCCGATGGCCTCGCTCAACCCGGCGATGAGGATCGGCAAGCAACTGATGGAAGTGCCGGTGATCCACGAGGGCGTCAGCGAAAAGGAAGCCTATCAGCGCGCCCTTGAGGTGGTCACAGACGTGCGCCTGCCCGACCCGGAGCGGATTCTGAACTCCTTCCCACACCAGCTGTCGGGCGGCCAGCAGCAGCGCATCGTGATTGCAATGGCGCTGATGTCGAAACCCTCGCTGCTGATCCTGGATGAGCCCACCACCGCGCTGGACGTGACGGTGGAGGCCGCAGTGGTCGAGCTGGTCAAGGACCTGGGCAAGAAATACGGCACCTCGATGCTGTTCATCAGCCACAACCTCGGCCTGGTGCTGGAGACCTGCGACCGTATCTGCGTGATGTATTCCGGCGAGGCGGTGGAGCGCGGCTCGATCCACGATGTCTTTGACGAGATGCAGCACCCCTATACCCAGGCACTGTTCCGCTCGATCCCGCTGCCCGGCGCCGACAAGAATGCGCGCCCCCTGGTGGCGATCCCGGGCAACTTCCCCCTGCCCCACGAGCGCCCGCCCGGCTGCAACTTCGGCCCCCGCTGCGACTATTTCGAGGAGGGCCGCTGCGACGCGGACCGGGTGATCCCGATGGCGCCGGTGCATGGAAACGACCGGCATGAAACCCGCTGTCTGCGGTTCGAGGAAATTGACTGGAACGCGCCGCTGACCCTAGCGGATCAGAAAGAGAAGATGCCACCCGGCAAGGTGATCCTGAAGATGGAGAACCTCAAGAAATATTATGAGGTTGCCGCCAATGCGCTGTTCGGCGGCGGCGAAAAGAAGGTGGTGAAGGCCAACGAGACGCTGAGCTTCGAGGCGCGCGAATCCGAAACCCTCGCCATCGTCGGCGAATCCGGCTGCGGCAAATCCACCTTTGCCAAAGTGCTGATGGGGCTGGAAACCGCAACCGAGGGCCAGATCCTGCTGGACAACCGCAACATCGAGCAGATCCCGATCGAGGAGCGCGACACCAAGACGATCTCCGACGTGCAGATGGTGTTCCAGAACCCGTTCGACACGCTGAACCCGTCGATGACCGTCGGCCGCCAGATCATGCGGGCGCTGGAGATTTTCGGTGTCGGCGGGTCCGAGGCCGAACGGCGCCGCAGGATGCTGGAGCTTCTGGACTTGGTGAAGCTGCCGCGCGCCTTTGCCGACCGGATGCCGCGGCAGCTGTCCGGCGGCCAAAAGCAGCGCGTCGGCATCGCCCGTGCCTTTGCCGGCGGCGCCCGCATCGTGGTAGCGGACGAACCCGTCTCGGCGCTGGACGTGTCGGTGCAGGCTGCCGTCACCGACCTGTTGATGGAGATCCAGCGCAAGGAAAAGACCACGCTTCTGTTCATCTCGCACGACCTGTCAATCGTGCGCTACCTGTCGGACCGGGTGATGGTGATGTATCTCGGCCATGTGGTGGAGCTGGGCACCACCGATCAGGTCTTTGCGCCGCCTTACCACCCCTACACCGAGGCCTTGCTGTCGGCGGTGCCGATTGCCGACACCTCGGTCGTGAAGGAGCACATCGTGCTGGAGGGCGATATCCCCTCGGCCATGAACCCGCCGCCGGGCTGCCCGTTCCAGACCCGCTGCCGCTGGAAGTCCGAAGTGCCGGGCGGTTTGTGCGAACGCGAGGTGCCGCCGGTGCGCCAGCTGGGCGGCGGCCATCAGGTCAAGTGCCACCTGAGCGACGAGGTGCTGGAACGGATGAAACCGGTGATCAAGGTCGCTGCGGAGTAAACTCCGGCGGCAGGTGCCGTGCATAAAACAGCGCCGCGGCCTGGGCTCAGGCGGCGGCGCTTTCTGTTGCGGCAGACCGCAACCCGGTCCCCGGCAGAGCCGCGTTCAGGCGGCGTCCGGCACCAGCCTGCCGGTTTTGGCGGCATTCCGGTCCCATTGCTGCCACTGGTCAATCCACGCCTGCCCGCCCAGGGCCTCCTTGAGCGGCTCCAGCTGCGCTTCATACCGCCGCCATTTTTCCAGCCCCGCGGTATTGATGCTGTCGCGCACCTGCATCAGCGAGGCCGTCCGCACGGCGCGTGTGTTCTGTTCCGGGGAGAGGCAGTCCTCCTCCCACTCCAGGCCTGCATGCTGCAGGACGGACCGGATCTGCGCTTCGGGCCCGGTCACCAGCGCCTCGAAGGATTGCACCCGCAGCGTCTCTCCCAGCTTTGCCTGGTAGTCGAGAAGTGAACCGTACACGCAGCGGGTCATATGGCCGATCCACTCCAGCCGGGAGGAATACCAGTGGCCGGCCCCGAAGTTCATGGTGAAAATCGACAGCCCGGCGTCCAGAGGGTGGCGCGACAGGAACAGGAACCTGGCGTTGGGGAGCAGGAAGTGCGCCAGCCCCATTTCAAAACAATTGAGCGGCATCTTGTCGACCACAACCGCAGCATCCGGTCTGCCCATGGGAAAGGCGTTGTGCAGAAACAGCGTGCGGAACTGCTCCAATTCTTCACGGCCTAGCCGCCCCAGCCAGTTCCACCAGCCGGTATCGCCATACCGCCCGGCTGCATACCGGCGCACCGCGGCCGCGGTTTTGGACAGCGCCTCGCTCTCGCCGATGCTGTCGATTTGCGAGTGCCGCGTCAGGCAGGTTTCCAGCAGCGTTGTGCCGCTGCGCGGCAAACCGGTCACAAACAGCATACGGGGCGCGTCAGCAGCCTCGCCGCAGGCGGAACCGGTCCAGTCCGCCGCCAGTTGCGCGTGCAGCCGCGCGTCCTGGAAGGCGTGATCATAGCCGGTTTCGGTCAGGGCGTTGGCCTGGGCATAGTGGTCAAACGCGGTTGCCGGGGCGCCGGCCCGGTCCTCAATCACGCCCAGTGCGAAATGCGACAGGATCCGGTCGCGCTGAGAAGCACCGGTGTTCTGCACCGCCGCCCGCAACCGGGCGGCTGCGCTGCTATCGCTGGCGAAAGGTTCCAGCCGGTTCCGGGCCGCAAGCAGCCCCACGTCGCCCGGAGCCTGGCTGAGAGCCTGCTCAAACGCCTGCACGGCCCCGGCCTTGTCGCCGCTGGTGGCCCGGACGGCCGCAAGTTTGCCCCAGGCCTGCGGCAGTGCCGGATTGCTGTCCGCAAGCAGTTCAAGCAGCCGCACGGCGGTCTGGCTGTCCCCGATTTCCAGGTAGCAGGTGGCCGTGAGGTCCAGCACCCGGACATTCGACGGATCCTGCCGCAGCAAGACCAAAAGCAGCTGCAGTGCCTTGCCGTATTTCCCAGCCTTGGCCAGTTCACTGGCAGTCTCCAGAGCGCCGGCGCCGTGCTGCGCGGAAGTGTTATGCATTAAGGGCTGGTTCATCCTGGCTCCACGGTTTCCGCTGGTGCCGAGAACCATAGCGAAGCGCCGTGAAGATGCGGTAAACACACCGCGCGCCCCCCCCCTAGGCAACGCAAAACCCCATGCGCGGCGCGGCGGCGGCGGCGCATGGGGTTCCACAGAACTCTCCCACGCCCGCAGGGGACGTTACGGTCAGCTCCAGAGAACCATCATGATCATCAGCAGGTTCATCGAGGCAAATTGCATCAGCCGCGGTGCCTGCTGCCCCTTGACGGCAGCAAACAGGGCGCCCGGCACCGACGCTGCCAGTCCGGCCAGCGCCAGGCTGCCGCCGATCGCGCCCGCCAGCCCGGTGCCCGGCCCCCAGGGTGAACCGGGCAGCACCATGCCCTTGAGACCCACGCCGATCACAAGCCCCGTCACCGCGCCAGCCAGGCTCAGGACGGCGCTGCGCGGCTGCCGCGGCTGCCGGCTGCCCAGAACGCTGTCGACCACTTTACGCGTGGGCACCGCGCTCGGCTGCCAGTCAACCCGGTCAATGCGGTCGTCGAAGCCGTTGATATACAATGCATTCCCTCCTGAACCTGCCGCCAGATTCACGAAAAATTAAGGCAAATGCATGACGTCCCGTTGGAGTTAACGGGGCATTAAGAATAGTTATCCACAGATTAACCCGCGGGCAAAGATAATCCAGGCCGCGCCCGTGCGGCCGCGCAGGCAGCCTTAGCTGCCCCAGATCTTCTTCACATAGTTCTGGGTTTCCTTGTAAGGCGGCACGCCGCCGTGTTTCACCACCGCGTCCGGCCCGGCGTTATAGGCCGCCAGCGCCAGCCGCCAGGAGCCGAACTTGCGAAACTGCCGCGCCAGGTAGCGGGCGCCGCCGTCCAGGTTCTGCTTCGGCACCGCCGGGTTGACCCCCAGCGCCCGCGCCGTGGCAGGCATCAGCTGCGCCAGCCCCAGCGCCCCCTTGTGCGATTTGGCATTCGGGTTCCAGTTGCTCTCCTGCTGCACCAGGCGCAGGAACAGGTCTTCGGGCACGCCATGCTGGCGGGCGGCATCGCGCGCCATGTCCAGATACTGCCCGCGGTACTTGCCGCTATACGGCAGCGTGCCCGCGGCAGAGGGGATCCCATAGGTCTGCGGCTGCAACCGGGCGGAGTTCTTGTACTGCGCCGCCGCGCGGCCATCCAGCACACGGGTATGGGCGGCGAACAGGTCCCGCCGGTTTTTCGTGCTAAGAACCTCGGCCGCCACTGGCTGCCCTGCCCCGACAACCGCGATCACCAACCCCGCAACGGCTTTGCGCATTTCCGCTGTCCTGATACTGTCCCACTGCGCGCAATATACCCAATGCGAAACAAAATTAAAGCAACACCGGCGCAAACCGCCGTAAATCCGGCCGCCGTGCTGCCGAAAGCATCCACAGATGCCTGCTTTTCACCCTGGTCATGGGGCTATACTGTCGCCGGAACGCAGCGGGGCCGGATTCGAGCCCTGCCGCTGCTGGACAAGACGATCAGAAACTAAAGGACGGAACCCTATGGCCGGCTCACTCAATAAAGTCATGCTTATCGGCAACCTGGGCCGCGACCCCGAGGTGCGCAGCTTCCAGAACGGCGGCAAGGTCTGCAACCTGCGCATTGCCACTTCGGAAACCTGGAAGGACCGCAACACCGGCGAGCGCCGCGAAAAGACCGAATGGCACTCCGTCGCGGTCTTCAGCGAAGGCCTGGTGCGGGTATGCGAGCAGTATCTGCGCAAGGGCTCCAAGGTCTATGTCGAAGGCCAGCTGCAGACCCGCAAGTGGCAGGACCAGAGCGGCCAGGACCGCTACTCGACCGAGATCGTGCTGCAAGGCTTCGGCTCCACCCTGACCATGCTTGACGGCCGCGGCGAAGGCGGCGGCGGCGGCGGCCAGGGCGGTGGCAGCTATGGCGGCGGCGGCCAGGGCGGCGGCTACGGCGGCGGCTATGACAGCGGGTCCCAAGGCGGCGGCAGCGGCGGCGGCAGTGGCGGCGGCTACGGCGGCGGCGCCTCCCACAATATAGACGACGACGAAATCCCCTTCTAAACGCGCGTCAGCAGAACCCAACAGCAAAGCCCCCAGGCCCCGAGCCTTGGGGGCTTTTCGAATTATCACCGTGCTTTTCGACGATTTAACGATTTGCGCAGGGGCGTTTTTCTTCCGGTGAACGGCCTGCCCCCCTCTTCAGCGCGGCCGCAGAATGCGCCTTCGGCCTGTCGGCTTCCATACTTTTCCCAATGAATCCAATCCCCTAATCTGCGCGCACCGCCCGGCCGCCTGCGGCCGCCGGTGCCGGTTCCAGGCGGCTTTGCCGCGTATCCTGCCCTGCCCTCAAAGTAGCCGAATATTAAGGGAGGTCCTGCATGGTGAGCACAACCAAAGCGATACATGTGCAACAAGGGTTCAAGTTATGGGTATGCGTTTTCTCCAGCACCTGTCGATAAAGGTGAAGATCACCATGCTGTTGGCGGCGCCGCTGCTTCTCAGCCTCTGGTTTGTGGGCAACAAACTGCTGGAGCTGTACGAGCGGGCACAGGTGAATACCACGCTGGCGGGTGAGCTGCTGGAAAGCACCAGCAGCCTGGTCCATACACTGCAGGTCGAGCGCGGGATGAGCGCCGGCTATCTCGGCGGGGACTCCACGGTGATGCCGGAGGCGCTGATTAAGATCCGGCAGCAGAATGACGAAGCAATGGCCGACTTTCTCACCCGTCTGGAGGGCGTCGACCGCGACGGCCTGAACAGCGAAGCCCTGCAGTCCATTCGCGTTGTGCAGACTGAGCTGGCCCGGAAAAAAGAGGTCCGCCAGCAAATCGCCAGCCGCTCTCTGCCAGTGCGCGCCGCGGTTGACTATTACACCGCGCTGAACACAGCGCTGATCCAGGCCGGGCTTTCCGTTGCACAAACAATCGACAACACCGGGATTGCGCAAAATGCGGTCGCCCTGTCGATTTTTCTGCGCGCCAAGGATGCGGCCGGGCTGGAGCGGGCTGCCGGTGCTGTGGGCTTTGCCAATGATTGGGCTCCGGTCAACTTCCAGAACTATGTTGCAGCCAATGAACGCTACAAAGAGCGGATGAGCCGCTACCTGGATTTTGCCACTACCGGCGACCGCAACGCTGTCGCGGAAATGAACGGGCTGCCGGAGGTCAAGAAGTTCAACGCGCTGCGTGAGGCGGTGCTGACCGGCGGCGACATTGCAGGCGAAACCTCAAAATCCTTCTTTGACACTGCGACCGGTCTTCTGAAGGTTCTGCGCAGCCGGGAAACCCAGCTGATTGCGGACCTGAAGGCCGGCATGGCCGCCTACGACACCAATAACAAGGTGGCGCTTACCCAAATGGCAATCTTTGCCGGGCTCTTGCTGGCCGGTGTCCTGATCCTCGGCCTGGTGATCGCGCGCGACATGACCAGCGGCCTGTCGGTTCTGAACAAGGCGTTGAAACAGCTCGCCAGCGGCGATGCCGACGCCGAAGTTTCCGGCGCCAGCCGCCGGGACGAGATCGGCGAGGTTGCCCGCAATGTGGTCGATCTGCGCACCGTGACTCAGCAGAAACAGGAGGAGGAAACCAGGGCCGAAAAGGAGCGCCGAGAGGAAATCCTGGGCGTGGCCCGCCGTATCGGCGCCGCCCTGATGGATCTTCAGAACAAGCGGCTGGACAACCCGATCAAGGAATTCTTCCCCGTCGAGTTCAAATCGATCCGGATGGACTTCAATGACTCTCTGAAAGCGCTGAGCGGAGCGGTCTCTTCCATCGGCGAACTGACCAGCAGCGTCGACGAAAGCACCAAGTCGATTGCCGAAGCGTCGATGGATCTGGCGCACCGCACCGAGGCGGAATCGGCGACGCTGGAAAAGACCACCCATGCGATGCGCGAGCTGACCGCCAGCGTGCAGCATTCAGCGGAAAACGCAGACCGTGCCGAACGGCTGGCCGACAGCGCCCAAAGCGGCGTTGCATCCTGCGACCAGGTGGTGAAGAACACCATCGTGGCGATGGACAAGCTGCAGGAGTCCTCGCAGGAAATCTCGCAGATCACCAAGGTGATCCAGGATATCGCCTTCCAGACCAACCTGCTGGCGCTGAATGCAGGTGTCGAGGCGGCGCGGGCCGGCGAAGCGGGCCGCGGCTTTGCGGTGGTCGCCAGCGAGGTGCGCATGCTGGCGCAGCGCTGTGCCGACGCGGTGCAGCAGATCGACGAACTGACCGCGCGCAGCTCCGAGCAGGTCAAGAACGGCGCCGCGCTTGTCGATCAGGCCGGCCAGGCAATGTCCAGCGTGAACGAGCAGGTCGGGGAGATTTCCAACCTGGTCGTTGAGATCGCCGGCAATATCAAGGAGCAGTCGGTGCAGATGGGCGACGTCAACACTGCCGTCGGAGAACTGGAAGTGATGGCGCAGCAGAATGCCGCCATGGCCGAGCAGACCACCGCCGCCACCACCTCCTTGTCCGAGCAGGCGCAGGAACTGCGGGAGCTTGTCACCCAGTTCACCGTGCCGCAGGCGTCCGGGCCGCTGGATGCGCTCCCCCGCCCGTCAAACGGGGCCGCGCCGCACAGGGCTATCGACTTTGACGACGACCGGACCGGCTATGACCCCGGCAGCGCCGCGGCCTGAGACGGTCCGCCGCCGCTGGCGGTAAAAAAATCAGGGCAGCCGCAACGGCTGCCCTGATTGCGTATCCTGTCTCAGCGGGCTCATCCCGCCGGTCAGGCTCCGGCGCTGCGCAGCACCGACAGCACTTGGTCCGGCGGCACGTCGCCAGTCACGAAGGCCTCGCCGATGCCGCGCGCCAGGATGAACCGCAGCTGGCCCGCGACCACCTTCTTGTCTTGGCCCATCAGCTCCAGCAGCGCCTCGGCGCCCGGCAGCTCGCCGGGGATATCCGCCAGATCGGTCTTCATCCCCATAGCCTTCAGATGCGCCCGCACCCGGCTCGGGTCCTCCTGCGAACACAGGCCCAGCTTCGCCGACAGCTCAAACGCCAGCGCGCAGCCGATGGCCACGCCTTCGCCGTGCAGCAGCCGGTCCGAATACCCGGTCGCCGCCTCCAGCGCGTGACAGAAGGTATGGCCGAGGTTCAGCAGCGCCCGGTCGCCCTGCTCGGTCTCGTCGCGCACCACGATATCCGCTTTCATCTGCACCGAGCGCGCCACCGCCTCGACCCGCGCCGCCACATCACCTTCGGCCAGCGCCGGGCCGTTGTCCTCGAGCCAGGCAAAGAATTCGGCATCTCCCAGCAGGCCGTATTTCACCACTTCGCCATAGCCGGACAGGAAATCGCGCGGCTGCAGCGTCTCCAGCACCGAAGTGTCGGCCAGCACCAGCGAGGGCTGATGGAAGGCGCCGATCAGGTTCTTGCCCTGCGGCGCGTTGATGCCGGTTTTGCCGCCGACCGAGCTGTCGACCTGGGCTAAAAGCGAGGTCGGGATCTGCACGAAGCGCACCCCGCGGCGCAGCACGGCGGCGGCGAACCCCGCCAGGTCGCCGATCACCCCGCCGCCAAAGGCGACAACCACGTCGCCCCGCTCCACCTTCTGCTCCAGAAGCCACTCCACCGACCGGGTGAATTGCGGCCAGCCCTTGGTCGCCTCGCCCGGCGGCAGCGCCAGCGCAGTCATTTCCACCCCGGCAGCCGCCAGCCCGGCACGCAAGGCGTCCAGATGCTTCTCCGCCACGGTCTCGTCGGTCAGCACCGCCACCTGCGGCCGTTTCAGCAGCGGCTTGATCCGCTCGCCTGCCTGCGCCAGCAGCCCGGGCCCGATCACCACGTCATAGGCGCGTTCGCCCAAGGGCACGTGAACCGTGCGTTCCATCATTTCCACTCCAGTACGTCGGGGCGTGCCTTCAAGGCGTCGAGCACGCGGTCAACCATGGTTTCGATCGCAGCCTGGCCGTCGGAGGCAACGGTCAGGTCGGCCTTGGCATAAAGCGGCACCCGCTGCTCGTACAGGCCCCTGAGCGTCGCATAGGGGTCGGCGGTGCGCAGCAGCGGCCGGGTGTCGCGGTGGCGGACCCGGTTCCACAGCACATCAAGGCCGGCATCCAGCCAGACAGAGACCCCCTTGGCGGTGATCACTTCGCGGTTTTCCTGCGCCAGGAAGGCGCCGCCGCCGGTCGACAGCACGCCGCGCTCCTCCTCCAGCAGGCGGGCAATCACCTGCCGCTCCTTCTGGCGGAAAAACGGCTCACCGTCGCGGGCGAAGATCTCCGGGATGGTCATGTTGGCAGCGGCCTCGATTTCATGGTCGCTGTCCAGAAAGGGCACATTCAGCCGGGCCGCCAGCGCCCGCCCCACAGCGGTCTTGCCGGCGCCCATCATCCCCACCATCACGATGGTTTTCTTCAGTTTCCCAGGCGCCGGGCCTGCTGCCTTCTGGCCGCTGATTTGCTCTTTTTCGCTCATTCTTCAGTGAATGACGTGATCTTGCGCAAAAGGGAATATATAACTTGGTCAAAAGAGCAGGAAACAGGCATTGGACACGTTATGGGGCGATTGATTAAGTATCTGGTCTATTTGGTACTTCTCGCCGGGATCGGGCTGGTCGGCTACGCCTATGTCGGGCCGTGGTTCGGCGCCGATTTCCGCGCGCCCAGCACCGAAGTGCGCAAGCCGGTGGTGCTGAATGCGGATTAAAGCGGCTGCCGCAGGGGTTATGATGGCAGGCAGTGCCCTCGCCAATGAGCCCCTGGCAGCGATCGACTGGCTGAACCAGCCGCTGCCGCGCAGCGGGCTGCCCGGCACCGTGCTGCTGGAGCCGCCGGTCTCGGGCACTGCCACGGTGCCGCCGGTCTCTGTCACCCCGCTGGAGGCACTTAAGCCGCCCGTCGGGCTGGTGCCGGCCGCGGCCACCGGGCTGCCGCCGGACATGTGGCGCGGCAGCAGTGCGGATGACATCGCCCAGCTGATCGAAACCGTGCCGGTGCGCGGCAGCGCGGCAATGCAGGCGCTGCTGTTCACGCTGCTGCTGTCCGAAAGCCGCCCGCCCGCCGAGTCCAGCGACCGGATTCTGCTGGCCCGGCTGGACCGGCTGCTGGCGCTGGGGGCTGCGGACCCGTCGCAGGCGCTGGCGGAGCACGCAGGCCCCGCCGCCAGCAAGGAACGCTTTGCCCGCTGGTTCAACGCCACGCTGCTGACCGGCAGCGAGGATGGCTCCTGCAAGGCGCTTGCCGCCGCGCCGCATCTGGCGGACAGCTATGACGCCAGGATCTTCTGCGCCGCGCGGCGCGGCGACTGGCCGACCGCGGCACTGATGCTGGAGACCGCCCACGCGCTGGAGCTGCTGCCAAAGGAGCGGATGGATCTGCTGGACCGGTTCCTGAACCCCGACCTGTTCGAGATGGCGCCGCCGCTGAGCCACCCCGCGCAGCCGGACCCGCTGGCGTTCCGCCTGTTCGAAACCATTGGCGAGCCGATGCCCACGGCGCCGCTGCCGCCGGCCTTTGCCGCGGCGGACCTGCGCGACATTGCCGGCTGGAAGGCGCAGCTGGAGGCGGCAGAACGGCTGGCCCGCGGCGGTGCGCTGAACCCCAATCAGTACCTTGGCCTGTTCAGCGACCGCAAACCGGCCGCGTCGGGCGGCATCTGGGACCGGGTGGCCGCGGTGCAGAAGCTGGAGCACGACCTGAATTCCGGCGACGCCGGCGCGCTGGCCGCCTCCCTGCCCCGCGCCTGGGAGGCGATGCAGCAGGCGGGCACCGAAACCGTCTTCGCCGACCTCTTTGCGGAACCGCTGGCCCGGGCAGAGCTGACCGGCGCGGAAGAGGCGCTGGCCTGGCGCATCCGCCTGCTGTCGCCGCTATATGAGCTTGCCGCGGATGACACCCCTGCGGCGGGTGCCTTGGAACAGTTCCTGGCAGCCCTCGCCCGCGGACGCCCCGGCGATGCCCCGGCCCCGTCGCCGCTGGCCGAAGCCATCGCGCTGGGGTTTGCCGCTGAACCGCCGGTTCCGGACAGGATCCGGCAGCTCTTGGACAACGGGCAGCTGGGCGAGGCGATCCTGCGCAGCATGGTGCTGTTTGCGCAAGGCTCCGACGGCAACCTGGGCGATCTGACCGCGGCGCTCGCCGCTTTCCGCGCTGTCGGGCTGGAGGACACCGCCCGGCGCGCCTCGCTCCAGCTGATGCTGCTGGAGCGGCAGTGACATGCCTGCCCCCGCTGCGAATTTCCAATGGATTTCCACTTTTCTCGATGCCCAGGCCGCAGAGACCGGCGCCTCGCAGAACACGCTCCTGGCCTATGGCCGCGATCTCAAGGACCTGACCGGCTGGCTGGAGCACCGCTCGCTGGATTTCAGCACCGCCTCCCAGGACGATATCGAGGCCTATCTGATCAGTTGCGACGCGCAAGGCCTGGCCCGCTCCACCCGGGCGCGGCGGCTGTCGGCGGTCAAGCAGATCTACCGTTTCGCCTTTGAGGAAGGCTGGCGGCAGGACAACCCCGCCATCCAGATCCGCGGGCCGGGACGCGAAAAAAGGCTGCCGAAAACGCTGGAGGTGATCGAGGTCGACCGCCTGCTGGACGCTGCCCGCCAGACCGGCCGCAGCGAGGCCGACCGGCTGCGCAATACCTGCCTGATGGAGCTGCTTTATGCCACCGGGATGCGGGTGACAGAGCTGGTCTCGCTGCCGGTCTCCGCCGCCCGCGGCGACCCGCGGATGCTGTTGATCCTGGGCAAAGGCGGCAAGGAACGCATGGTGCCGCTGTCGCCGCCCGCCCGCGAGGCGCTGGCGCAGTGGCTGCTGGTGCGCGACGCAGCGGAGGACGAACGAGAGCTGAAGGGCAATCCGGCCTCGCGGTTCCTGTTCCCCTCGCGCGGCAAATCCGGCCACCTGACCCGGCACCGGTTCTATCTGCTGATCAAAGAGCTGGCCGTGACCGGAGGCGTTTCGCCGGATAAGGTGACGCCGCACACCCTGCGTCATGCGTTTGCCACCCATCTGCTGGCCAATGGCGCCGACCTGCGCGCCATCCAGGCGCTGCTGGGGCACGCGGACATTGCCACCACCGAGATCTACACCCATGTGCTGGACGCCCGGCTGCAGGAACTGGTGCTGGAGCATCACCCGCTGGCCAAGCGCGGCTGACGGCGCCCGCAGAACTTGAAGCGCCGTCTCTAAGACCCCATAACTACGGGGAACATTCAACCGATCGGATCTCTGGACCTCTCATGGACACCGCCACCACAGTACTCGACAGCGCCTTTTGGACCACTGCCGGGGCCATCGTGCTGCTGCTTGTGCTTTCCGGCTTCTTTTCAGGCTCGGAAACTGCGCTGACCGCCGCCTCGCGCGGGAAGCTGCGCAGCCAGGCCGACAAGGGCTCCCGCGGCGCTCAACTCGCGCTCAAGATTACCGAAGACAACGAACGGCTGATCGGCTCGGTGTTGCTGGGCAACAACCTGGTCAACATCCTTGCAGCCTCGCTCGCCACGGCGCTGTTCACCCGCGCCTTCGGCGAGGGCGGCGTGGCGCTCGCGACTGTGGTGATGACCCTTCTGGTGCTGATCTTTGCCGAGGTGCTGCCCAAGACTTACGCCATTTCCAACTCTGAAAAGGCCGCCGCCGCCGTCGCCCCGGTGATCGGCTTCCTGGTCACGGTGCTGTCGCCGGTGGTCGGCACCGTGCGGCTGCTGGTGCGCGGCGTGCTGCGCATCTTCGGGGTCCGGATCGACCCGGACAGCCACATCATGGCGGTGCGCGAAGAGATTGCCGGCGCCCTGCACCTGGGCCATTCCGAAGGCGTTGTTGAGAAAGAGGACCGCGACCGCATCCTGGGCGCGCTGGATCTGTCCGACCGCTTTGTCGAGGAAATCATGCTGCACCGCTCCAACATCGAGATGATCGACGCGGATGCGGAGCCGGAAACCATTCTGGAACAATGCCTGCAAAGCCAGCACACCCGCCTGCCGGTGTTCCGCGGCGAGCAGGAAAACATCATCGGCGTGGTCCACGCCAAGGATCTGTTCCGGACGATGTACACCGAGGCCGGCGGCGCCGGCGGCGACACCGGACGGCTCAAATCCTTTGACATCACCGAGGTCGCCAAAGCCCCCTATTTCGTGCCGGAAACCACCACACTGGACGAGCAGATGCGCCAGTTCCTGCGGATGCGCTCGCACTTCGCGCTGGTGGTGGATGAATACGGCGCCCTGCAGGGGCTGATCACGCTGGAAGATATTCTGGAAGAGATCGTCGGCGAGATCACCGACGAATTCGACCCGGACGAGGAGAGCATCGTCAAAAAGACGCCTGACGGCTCCTACCTGGTTGACGGTGCCGCCACCATCCGCGACGTGAACCGCGCCACCGAATGGAACCTGCCGGATGACGAGGCCAACACCATTGCCGGCCTGGTGATCCACGAGGCGCAGATGATCCCCACCAAGGGTCAGGTGTTCTCCTTCCACGGCTTCCGCTTCGAGGTGACCGAGCGGGAGGGCAACCGGGTCACCGGGCTCAGGATCCGGCCCCTGTCATGATCTCCGGAATGCGTCCCGGCATCTGTCAGGTGCAGCCGTGACGCGTGCGGCGGCGCTGGCCTGGAATGGCTTTGACAGGGTTGTGCTGGAGCTGTTCCGGCAGCTCCGCTGGTCCTTCCTGCCGCCGCTGCTGATCTATTTCGCCTACGGCGCGCAGGGCATCACCACCGTCGCCGCCTCGTTTTTCGTCAAGGAATACCTGGACTTCTCCGCCGCCTTTCTGGCGGGGCTGGCGTTCTGGGTGGGCCTGCCCTGGGCGCTGAAAATGCCGCTGGGGCATCTGGTCGACCTGATCTGGCGCTGGAAATACCTGCTGATCCTTGCCGGTGCCGGGCTGATGGCCGGCAGCTACGGCATTCTGGCCGCGATGGTGCTGGAGCCGCAGATGATGGGCGCGCTGATGCCGCTGGGGGCCTGGTATGTCACCGCCGCGCTGCTGGCCCCCTGCGGGTTCGTGCTGCAGGACGTGGTGGCCGACGCGATGTCGGTCGAGGCGGTGCCCCACACCGACGCCCGCGGCAATCCCCTGCCCGAGGCCGAGACCAAATCCCTGCACACCACCATGCAGACCTTCGGGCGCATCGCGCTGATCGGCGGCTCCAGCGCTGCCGCCGCCTTGAACGTCGCCCTGTTTGACGGTGCCGGCGCGCTGCCGCAGCCGGAGAAGGGCGCGCTTTACGGCTTTGTCTTCACCCTCGCCCTGCTGATCCCGGTGATCTCGCTGTCTGGTGTGGCGCTGGCGATCTGGCAAAAGTGGCGCAAGGCTGCGCGGCTGCGCCGGGCTGGTGTCGCGGAGCATGAGATCCGCAGCCGCATCGAACTCCCGCGTGAGCCGGTTGCGCCGAACTATTGGTATTTCATCGGCGGCGGCGCCTTTGTTGCGCTGTCGCTGGCCGTGGGTCTGGGCGATGTGCCTTATTCGCAGGAAATCGTCTTTGCCGGCTCCATGGCCATCGTGCTGTTCCTGATGCGCCAGCTGGTGGCGGTGCTGCCCACCGACCAGGCCCGCGCCCTGATCGGCACCGCCATCATCATCTTTGTCTACCGCGCCACGCCCCTGCGCGGCCCTGGCGCCACCTGGTTCGAGATCGACGTGCTGGGATTTGATCAGCAATTTCTGTCGGTCCTGTCCCTTATCACCTCGCTGCTGACGCTGGCGGGCATGCTGATCTTCCGCCCGATGATGGCCAGCCGCCCGATTGCCTGGATCGTTGTATTTCTGGCGATCACCGAGGCCGTCCTCAGCCTGCCCAACATCGCGCTGTATTACGGCGCCCACCACTGGACCGCTGCGATGACCGGCGGCGTGGTCGATGCCCGCTTCATCGCCATTGTCGACACCGCGGTCGAATCCCCGCTGGGCCAGGTCGCGATGATCCCGATGCTCGCCTGGATCGCCCGCAACGCGCCCTCGGGGCTCAAGGCCACCTTCTTTGCGGTCATGGCCTCCTTCACCAATCTGGCGCTTTCCGCCTCCAGCCTGGGCACGAAATACCTGAACCAGATCTTTGTGGTGACGCGAGAGGTGACAGATTCGGCTGGCGCCATCACCACGCCCGCCGACTATTCCCAGCTGGGCATGCTGCTGATCACCGTTGGCGTGATCCTCCTGGCCGCGCCGCTCACCGCGATTTTCATCATCCAGAACAGCCGCTTCCGTACATCAGAATAACCCTGCAGCCGCCCGCCCATTGTGCGGCGTCACGCAGGGCGGTTTTTCTTCTGGACTACTGTTCACTTCTGTACAGAATGCAGGAAACGCCTATCAGGGAGGCCCACATGAAAACCACCACCCGCGTGGCAGTGATCGGCGGCGGCGTCGTCGGCTGCTCTGTCCTCTACCACTTGACCAAGCTCGGCTGGTCCGACGTCATGCTGATCGAACGGTCCGAGCTGACCAGCGGCTCCACCTGGCACGCGGCGGGCGGCTTCCATACCCTCAATGGCGACACCAACATGGCGGCGCTGCAGGGCTACACCATCAAGCTCTACAAGGAGCTGGAAGCGATCACCGGCATGTCCTGCGGCCTCCACCACGTCGGCGGCGTCACCCTGGCCGAGACCCAGGAACGCTTCGACATGCTGAAGGCAGAGCGCGCCAAGCACCGTTTCATGGGGCTGGAAACCGAAATCGTCTCCCCCGAGGAAATCAAAAAGATCGCCCCGGTCACCAACGTGGACGGCATCATCGGCGGGTTGTATGACCCGCTCGACGGCCACCTCGACCCCTCAGGAACCACCCACGCCTATGCCAAGGCCGCGCGCATGGGCGGCGCCACGATTGAGACCCATTGCAAGGTTATCGAGACCAACCAGCGCCCCGACGGCACCTGGGACGTGGTGACCAGCAAGGGCACCATTCACGCCGAACACGTCGTCAACGCTGGCGGCCTCTGGGCGCGCGAGGTCGGCGCGATGGCCGGCGTCTACATGCCCCTGCACCCGATGGAGCACCAGTATATCGTCACCGACGAGGTGCCGATGATCGCGGAAATCATCGACGCAGGCGGCGAGCATCCGCATGTGATGGACCCGGCCGGCGAAAGCTACCTGCGCCAGGAGGGCCGCGGCCTCTGCATCGGCTTCTACGAACAGCCCTGCAAACCCTGGGCGGTCGACGGCACGCCATGGGACTTCGGCCACGAACTGCTGCCCGATGACTTCGACAAGATCGAGGACTCCATCGCCTTCGCCTACAAACGCTTCCCCGCGCTGGAGGCCGCGGGCGTCAAATCAGTGATCCACGGCCCCTTCACCTTTGCCCCCGACGGCAACCCGCTGGTCGGCCCGGTGCCCGGCATGCGCAGTTACTGGTCTGCCTGCGCGGTGATGGCCGGCTTCTCCCAGGGAGGCGGCGTCGGGCTGATGCTCGCGCAATGGATGGTTGAGGGCGAATGCGAACGCGACACTTTCGCGATGGACTGCGCCCGCTTCGGCGATTGGATCACCCCAGGCTACACCCGCCCGAAAGTCATTGAAAACTATCAGAAACGCTTCTCCATCGCTTACCCGAACGAGGAACTGCCCGCCGCCCGCCCGTTCCGCACCACCCCGATGCACGACATCTTCGATGGCATGGGCGCAGTCTGGGGCGCGCAATACGGGCTTGAGGTCCCGAACTACTTCGCCGAAGGGGATGAGCCGCGCTATGAGACCCCCTCCTTCCGCCGCTCCAACGCCTTTGAGGCCACCGCGCGTGAGGTCAAAGCCGTGCGCGAGAACGTCGGCATCAACGAGGTCCACAATTTCGGCAAGTACCTGGTCAAGGGCACCGGCGCCCGCGCCTGGCTCGACCGCATCATGGCCGGACGCGTTCCGCAGCCAGGCCGCCTGTCGCTGACCCCGATGCTGTCGCCCAAGGCCCGCCTGATCGGGGACTTCACCATCTCTTGCCTCTCCGAGGAAGAATTCCAGCTCACCGCCTCTTATGGCTCCCAAGCCTATCATATGCGCTGGTTCCTGCAGAACCTGGACAACGGCGTCAGCCTGGAAAACATCTCCGATACCCGCACCGGCTTCCAGATCGCAGGGCCCAGGGCCCGCGAGGTGCTGCAATCCTGTACCCGCAGGGACATCTCGGATATGCGCTTCATGGATGTGCGCCGCCTGACCGTGGGCATGGCCGACTGCATCGTGCAGCGGGTCAGCTACACCGGCGATCTGGGGTATGAGATCTACTGCGGCCTGCCCAGCCAGCGCGCCCTGTGGGACGCGCTCTGGACCGCTGGCCAGCCCCTCGGCATGAAGCCCTTCGGCATGCGGGCCATGATGTCGCTGCGCCTGGACAAGTTCTTTGGCTCCTGGCTGCGCGAGTTCTCGCCCGACTACACGGCGGCGGAGACCGGGCTGGACCGCTTTATCTCCTTCAAAAAACCGGTTGATTTCATTGGCCGCGCCGCCGCTGAGGCGGAACGGGACGCGATGCCAGCCCGCCGGCTGTGCGCCTTTGAGGTGGAGGCTGACGACGCAGATGTGGTCGCCCATGAACCGATCTGGCTCGACGGCGCGGTTGTCGGATTCTGCACCTCCGGCGGCTACTCCCACCACGCGCAGAAATCCATCGCGCTCGGCTTTGTGCCCACGGACCGCGCGCAGGAAGGTCTGGAGGTCGAGATCGAGATCCTCGGCAAGATGCACAAAGCCCGCCTGATCACCCAGCCGCTGTTCGACGCCGGTGGCGCCCGGATGCGCGGCTGAAGCCCTCAGGCAGGTCAGCATGCCTGACCTGCCTGCCCCCTGTTGCCACACCAGCGCACGGTGACCCGGCGTCCGCTCCGCAACGGATAGGACAGCCCCCTTACCCGAATGTTTCGCGCGCGAGACATTTGGTCAGCTTCACTGACCCACTCTATAACAACGCATCTTCGCGTCTTTCTCTGGATCCGCCTCTTCATCTGGCTAAAAATATCCCCGCCGGAGGCATCCGGCCGCGCCCCCAGACCGAAGGACCGGGATTTCATGACCGCCATCGCCATCCTCCTGCTTGCTGCAGGCGCCTCCGCCCGGATGCAGGGCCGCGACAAGCTGATGGAGACGGTGGACGGCCAGCCCCTGCTGTCGCTGATGTGCCGCCGCGCCGCGCTGACCGGGCTGCCGGTCTATGTGACTCTGCCCGGCCTCACCCATCCCCGCGCCGCCGCCATCGGCACGTCGGCGCCCGTCGCGGTCGCGGACGCGGCCGAAGGCATGGCCGCCTCGATCCGCCGCGGCGTGGCGGCGCTGCCCGAAGGCTGCGAAGGCGTGATGATCCTGCCTGCCGACATGCCGGAGGTTGAGACCCGCGACATGCTGCATCTGGCGGCGCAGTTCCGCGGCGGCAGCGGCCCCACCCTGCGCGCCACCGCCGAGGACGGAACCCCGGGCCACCCGGTGCTGTTCCCGCGCCGCTGTTTTGAAGCCTTGCAGGCCCTCAGCGGCGATCAGGGCGCCCGCAGCCTGCTGACGCGGGACAACGTGCTGCCGGTTGCCCTGCCCGGCCGCCGCGCGCTGACCGATCTGGACACGCCCGAAGACTGGGCCGCCTGGCGCCGCCGCCGCTGACCCGCAGCGCACAAACAGAGAAGGCAGGGCACAAAGCCCTGCCTTCCTGCGCTTCGCTCTTGTCCACCGTTTCCCCCAAAACGGCAGCTGCACCTGTCAGTGCACAAGCAGATGCGCCTCGTGTTTGCGCAGCGGCCGGCGCGCCGCGGAATAGGCCGCGCGGCCTTGTTCCGACTTCAGCTCCGGAAACAGCTCAAACAACTCGTTGCGCTGGGCATTGTCCAAACCGCGCAGGGACTGGTCGCCAGGCTGGAAGCTTTCGGTCCAGGCGCCATCGGACAAGACCACCTCATGCTGATCGAACATGAAGTGGATATAGGTGACCTTGGACACCTCCATCCGGTCGACACCGGCCAGGCCGGTCAGATGCTTGGCCGCCACCAGAACCTCGCGGTCCTCGAAGTAGAGCGCGGTCTTGTTATTGGCAACCAGCACCCGGTGGTTGGGGCTGACCATCATGTCGCGCTCCGGCAGGCCGTTGCCGAGGGCTCCCTTGCAGATCACCACTGGCTGCAGATGCGAGGCACCGGCCAGATCGCGGCCTTCCAGCGTGCGCGCGCCAATCCAGCGGATTGCCTGAATGCCGTTGTCGCGGGTGATCACCCGGTCGCCCGCTTGCAGGTCCTCGACCCGGCGTTCGCCCAGCGGAGTGGCGATCAGAGTGCCCGGCGTGAAGCAGGGAATGATCTGCTCGATCTCGCCAAAGGTCATGGAGCCGGTTACAGCGCCGTCGCTGTCGAGGAAATTGACGGTGCCCGAGAGGCTGTTGCCATCCGCATCCTCGGTCACGCCGGCCAGTTCAAACCGGCCGGAGCCCCTCAGGTCCAGGGTATCGAAGTCGTCGCCGCCCGAACCGCCATCCACCACGTCGCCGTCTGTGCCGCCGAGGAAGGTGTCGCGGCCGTCACCGCCGGACAGGGTGTCCGCCCCGTGGCCGCCGGTGATCAGATCGTTGCCGGCACCGCCATCGACCAAATCGTCGTCGATGCCTGCGTCGATGGTGTCATCACCGGTGCCGCCATAGATTTCGTCGTCGTCATCCTGGCCATAGATCAGGTCGTTCCCGGCGCCGCCGTGGATCGTGTCCATCCCGTTGGCGGGATCGGGGTCCGCCGGGCGGCCGTCGCTGCCGTCATCGGTGATGTTCAGCCCGTCCGGGAAAGCCGGGTTCAGGCCGCCAAAGATGGTGTCATCGCCGCCGCCGCCGAGAAGGGAGTCCGAGCCTTCGCTGCCGGTGATCAGATCCGCATCCGCGCCGCCGTCGATGGTGTCGTCGTCGATGCCGCCGTCGATCACATCCATGCCGGTGCCGCCGTCGATCAGGTCGGCATCGTCGCCCGTCAAGATGGTATCATTGCCGGCCCCGCCCAGCACGGTATCCCTGTCGTCCGACGGGTCCCCGTCCGCCGGGATGAAGGGGATATCCGGGCCGGTGCCCGTGTAGCCCGGAAAGCCGCGGTCCGGCAGCGGCACGCCGCTGTCCTTGGACGTGTCGATCACATCGTCGCCGCTGCCGCCGTCCACAGAATCCGCCCCGTCGCCGCCATCGATTGTGTCATTGCCGCCGCCGCCCAGGATGGTGTCGTCTCCCGCGCCGCCGGACAGCAGGTCGTCCCCCGGCACCACCGGGTCCTGCGGGCCGGAGGTGTAATCGTAGTGCGCGTTGTCAAAGGCGGTGCCCGAGGCGCCCAGATCGACGGTCAGCGTGATGTCATTGAAATCCTGATCACCAAGGCCGGGCAGATCCTCGAAACCGATCTGCACGGAGCCATCCGGGTTCTGCCCGAAGGCCCGGGTGTGGACCAGCCCGTCGGGATTAAGGCCCGCGTTGCTGCCGTAACCGGACGAGTAATACGTGCCTTTGGCGTTGGAGATGCCGACCCCGACGATGGCGCCTTCGGGCGCGTCGTAAGTGAAGCTGCTGCCAACGCTCCCGTTGGCATTTTCGGCCAGCGCCACCACATTGCTGATCTCACCGGTATGCGGGTCGATGGTATAGGCGAACAGCCGATTTGTGATGCCCGCAGTGGAGCCGTCGATTGTGATGGTGACCGCTGTGGGGGCGCCGGACACACCGTCGCCCAGGATCAGGTCGTCGCCGCTGCCGCCCTCGGCGGTGTCATCGCCTGCGCCGGCATAGATGCTGTCGTTGCCGGCACCGCCAAGGATGACGTCATCATCAGGTCCTGCCGCCGGGCCGGTGGCATCGGCGTGGTCAACCAGATCGCCGTCCGGGTCGCCGGTGTAGGCCGCGTCAATCAGGTCATCGCCTGACGTGCCCTCTACGATCCCGTCCCGTGCCGGATTCGGCTGCTCGTCACTCATTGTCACTACCCTCTCCTCACCGGTCAGGCGAAAACCCCCATCTGCCGGGTCCGCCGGACAGCCGCACAGCCATGCGGTCCGCCGCAGTCAAAACACCAGCCCACACGGATGAGGAGCCAGAGCGCGCGCGCACTGGTTTGCCCGCTGAAACAGCGCGCAATCGGATGGCCGTAGCTTTCTGATCAGTGGTGTGCCCGTAATACAGCACCGGGACTTGTCTCAAAATTTAGCAGTCCACCACGGTTCAGCAGCTTGCAGAACTCGCCCCCCAAATGGGCTAATCCATCCATACTTTAGGCACCCCGGCCCTCAAAGTTAAAAAATTGCCTAAAATTCCTCGCATTAGGCGCGGCAGCCGCCCGGAGGCGGAAGGATTTCCGCCCGCATTGTTTCCATTTCCGGGGGCGGCAGATGCCGAAACCTGGAAAAACATGCGAAGTACCGCACATGGTGGCCGGCTTTGCGCCGTATATGTTTCCACATCCGGAACACCGGCTGAAGCGCTGGATGCGGCCGGCACCCGCTGCGGTTGCCCGGCGCTGCGTAGGAAATGGGGCGGAATTTGGCCTCAATTCCCGGGATTTCAGGCGTTTGTTTCCACCGGATGCCGGTCCGGCGCGCCTGTTCTTTCGAATCAAAGCCCCTAACCGAACGGTCAGCGCGGCCTGACCGGAAAGCGAAAACCGCCAAAGACTTTATTAAAGCCCGCGGAACTGCGCCATCCCCGGCCACGCGCCCGCGCGGCCCGGCGTGCAATCAATCCCTCCCTCGATCCCAAAAACCGGCTATACTCACCCGCATCAACAGACAGGAGACTGCAATGCTCTACCCCCTCGCCACGCTCGAAGCGGAGAAGCTCCACGCGATCCAGGATCTTGAAAAGGATATCGGCAGCCCTGTCGTTGCGCTGGCCGAGGTCGAGGCGGATACCGCCGCGCTGCCGGAAGACCAGCTTAAGAAACTGCAGGAGCTGGAACAGGAACTGGGTGTCGTTCTGGTGGCGGTCCGGCCAAACTGATCCCGCTGCCGGTCCCGGTTCGAATAGCCCGCAGCAACCGGCGCACAGCACTGGCGCAGGCATCACTTCCGGCGGCTTTAACGCGTCGTTCTGCTGGGGTTATGGCGGAGAGACAGGGATTCGAACCCTGGAGACGGTTTCCCGCCTACACACTTTCCAGGCGTGCGCCTTCGACCACTCGGCCACCTCTCCGTTGAGGGGGCTTTTGAAGGATTGGAAGGGGAATTGCAAGAGCCGAAATGGCAAAAAATGCGCCTTCCCCCCAATCTTTTTCAGGCCTCCAGATGCAGGTAGACGCGGCGGTTCTGTTTGCCCTTTTTCTCTACCTTGCCAAGGCGGATTTTGCCGATCTCGCGGGTGCGCTTGACGTGGGTGCCGCCGCAGGGCTGCAGGTCAATCTGCTCTTGTCCGGTACCGATCCGCACCAGCCGCACCTGCCCTGCCCCGCGCGGCGGCGAGACCGACATGGTTTTCACCAGCTGCGGATTGGCGTCCAGTTCAGCGTCGGTGATCCAGTCCTCGGTCACCTCCAGATCGCGGTCAATGAGCGCCTGCAACTGGTCCTGCAGCGCCTGCTTGTCCTCTGGCGCCTCGGGCATGTTGAAATCGAGCCGCCCTTTGCCATCGCTGATCGAACCGCCGGTGACTTCCAAAGGGATCACCACGGACAGAAGGTGCAGCGCCGTGTGCACCCGCATATGGCCATAGCGGCGGTCCCAGTCGAGCACCTGGGTCACCGTGGCACCAACGGGAGGCAGGGCCGAGCCCTCCTCCGGCACCAGCACCACCGCGCCGGCCTCGCCCTTGGCGGTGGTGGCGATGCTGCATTGCCCCTCCGCCCACAGCAGCTTGCCGCTGTCGCCGGGCTGGCCGCCGCCGGTGGCGTAAAACAATGTGCGGTCGAGGATGATCCCGCCCTGATCCGTTTGCGCCAGAACCTCGGCCTCGGTCATCCGGGCATAGGCGTCCTTGCGGTACAAAAGCTCACTTGTCGGCATCTGAATCTCCTTCAGCATCGTTGTCGGGATCGTGATGCAGATCGTCCAGATCCGGCTTTGGCGGTGCAGCCGCGGGGGCGGATGCGGGCGCTTCGGCAGTGCTTGCAGCCTGGGCCTGGGCCAGCGCTTCAGGATTGCGGATCCAGATGTCGCGCTGCATGAAGGGGATTTCGACCCCTTCTTCCTGGAAGCGCCTGGCGATTTCATAGTTCAAATCGGATTTCACCGACAGCACCCAGTTCACGTCGCGCAGGATGGCGCGAATCTCGAAATCGAGGGAATCGGCGCCGAAGCCCTGGAACACCACCGAGGGCGCCGGGTTGAGCAGCACCATCGGATGGCCCTTGGCAATATCGCTCAGGATCGCCTCCACCTTGCGCGGGTCGGTGCCATAGGCAACGCCGACCGGCACGATCACCCGGCCAACGGTGTTGCCGCGGGTATAGTTGGTGACAGTGCCCGAGATCAGGTCCGAGTTCGGCACGATCACGTCGGTGCGGTCGAAGGTCTCGATCCGGGTGGAGCGTACCGAGATGTCGCGGACATATCCCATCAGCCCGCCGACCTCGATCCAGTCGCCCTTGGAGACCGGACGCTCGATCAGGAGGATGATGCCGGAGACGAAGTTGGACACGATGGTCTGCAGGCCGAAGCCGATACCGACCGACAGCGCACCGGCGACGATGGCGAGCGAGGACAGGTCGAGGCCCGCCATGGAGATCGCCACCACCGCGGCCAGGAAGATGCCGACATAGCCAAGCCCGGAAGTAATCGCGTTCTGGCCGCCCGGATCAATCTTGGTCTTGGGCAGAAGCGAGTTGCGCAAAGACCCCTGCACCAGCCGCGTCAGGGCGTAACCGATGGCGAAAACGATGGCGAACGTCAGAAAGGCTGTGGGCGAAATCCGGGTGCCGCCGATTTGGAAGCCCTCCAGAAACCGCGACCACAGCTCTGTCAGGTCGGCCACCCGTGCGCCCCAGATCAGCGCCAGCAGCGGCAGCGCCAGTGTGACCAGCAGGAAGCCGATCAGCACGGCAAACAGCGAATCCCGTGCCTCAGAACCCTTACCGGACAGCCAGCCGTAGACGTCGCCCAGGAAGCGCTGCAGCACCAGCAGGGCGGCCAGCAGCGCCAGCGTGGAAACCGCCGGATAGATCAGCGCCTCTGCCGCGTTGACATAGCCGAAGGCAGCCAGCACCGGCGACACGAACCCCAGAAGGTAGGTGGCGCGGCGCACCAGTGTCATGACCCGGTTGGCACCGGCAGCAATGGCGCCGTCCTCGTCGGTGTCGTCCTCGCTTTGCTGCTGGCGGCGCTTGGCACCGATCCGGTGCAGGCGCAGCAGCACCAGTGCAGCCCCCATAATCAGCGGGAAGCTGGCGACCGCATGGGCTTCTGCCGGGATGTTGTCGATGTTTTCCACCAGGCTCAGCGCATCCTGCAGAACCAGGATCACCGCCAGGATATCGACCATCAGCCGGGTTTCGTTCAGGCGCCCCTCCTGCACCGGGACCAGGTCGTTTTCGATCCGGCCGGAAAACAGCTGGTTGCCCAGCCAGTGGAAGGACAGGATCAGCAGCGCCCAGCCGGGGATGTGATCCAGCAGCACAGCACCGCGGAACCCGAGTATGCCGGACAGGTCGACAGCCGCCACCAGCAGGAGGATGCCGACGAAAGGCACGATCACTTCCAGCAGCGAGACCACAAAGCCCCAGACGCCGCGGCCGCTGCTGCCGAACTGGCGCAGATAGTCGCCCGCCGCATGGGCCCAGGCCCGGCCGCGCGCCAGCAGCAGCGCGGAAATCACCAGCAGCAGAAGCAAGGCAGGCAGACTGTTCTGAATCCGCTCGGCGGTGGTGGCGCTGCCAATGCGGATGACCGTTTCATTCAGAAGCGAGCCGGCAGACCGAGACAGGGAGCGCCACGCGCCCGGCCAGTTCTCGGGGTTGAGAGGCGACGGGCCGCGCTCCAGCAGCTTGCGGGTGCGGCGCTCGCGGATGATCTTGTCAATTTCGGAAATCAGGCCGTTGGCGCGGCTGAAGGCCTCTTCCGCCACGATGCGCGGAACCTTGAGGTCTTTCAGCTGCTGCTCCAGCGAGCTGCGCAGCTGGGCGATGTCCTCGGGCTCGCTCTCGCCCTCGGCAGGCGGCTCGCCAAGGGCGGCAAGCTGGCCTTCCAGCGTCTCAAGACGGTCGCCGTTTTCGGTGCGTGCGTCCAGGAAGTTCTGCCGGTAGCCGGCCAGCTCCTTGCGCAGGGTTTCCAGCGCAGCGCTGGAGGCCCGTCTGGCGTCAATGACCTCCTCCGCGCGGTTGGCGGTCTTCAGCCAGTCCTGATAAACAGCCCGGGATTCAGCGTTCAGCTGCGCCAGGCCAGGCATAGCGAGGCCGGCCGCGAAGGCCAGCCCCAGCAAAACAGTCCGCAAAGCGGTTATGAAAGCTGTCATACGTCCTCAAATACGCCGGGAATGGACGCGGGCGTATGGGTCATCCACTCCGGCACCGGCAGGTCTTTCTCCCGCAGGAAATCCGGGTTGAACAGTTTGGACTGGTAGCGGGTGCCATAGTCGCACAGAACGGTGACGATGGTCTTGCCCGGGCCCATGTCCTTGGCCATGCGCACAGCGCCTGCAATGTTGATGCCGGAGGAGCCGCCCAGCACCAGGCCTTCCTCGTGCAGCAGGTCGAAGACATACGGCAGCGCCTCGCTGTCCGGCACCTGATAGCTGAAATCAGGCGTGAAGCCTTCCAGGTTCTTGGTGATCCGGCCCTGGCCGATGCCCTCGGTGATCGAGCTGCCCTCGGAGGCCAGCTCGCCAGTGGTGTAATAGGAGTAGAGCGCCGCGCCCATCGGATCGGCCAAGCCGATCTTCACGCCGTTGGGCTGCAGCGCCTCGGCCACGCCCGCCAGGGTGCCGCCAGAGCCGACAGCGCAGACAAAGCCGTCGACCTTGCCGCTGGTCTGTTCCCAGATTTCCGGGCCGGTGGTTTCCACGTGGGCCTGGCGGTTAGCCACGTTGTCGAACTGGTTGGCCCAGATCGCGCCGTTCGGCTCTGTCTGGGCCAGTTTTTCCGCCAGACGCTGGGAATAGCGCACATAGTTGTTGGGATTTTTGTAAGGCGCCGCGGGCACCTGGACCAGCTGGGCGCCCGCCAGGCGCAGCATGTCCTTCTTTTCTTCGGACTGTGTTTCCGGGATCACGATCACCGTCTTGAAGCCCATCGACGCGCCGACCAGCGCCAGGCCGATGCCGGTGTTGCCGGCAGTGCCTTCGACAATGGTGCCGCCCGGCTTCAGCTCACCGCGGGCCACCGCATCCTTGATGATGTAGAGCGCCGCGCGGTCCTTGACCGACTGGCCAGGATTCATGAATTCCGCCTTGCCCAGGATCTCGCAGCCGGTCTCTTCGCTGACGCGGTTCAGGCGGATAAGAGGTGTGTGGCCGATGGCATCAGCCAGATCACGTGCAATGCGCATGGTATCCCTTTCGATCTGTTCCCCAAGATGTAACCAAGCGCCCCGGCGTTCACAAGGCGCGAAGCGGCTCAGGAGCGTGCGTTCCGCAGCCGTTCGCGGTGGCGTGACAGCCACAGCGCCGCGGTCACCAGCGGCATGTCCTGATAGATCTGGTCATCCACCCCCAGCATCAGCTCGTCATAGCTGAGGATCTTGCTGCGGATGTCCTCCCCCTCGCCTGCAACGCCGCCGCCGCCATTGAGATCAGAAAGGTCCGCTATGCCGATGAAAACGTGAATAAACTCCGCCAGCGCGCCGCTTGAGGGATAGACCTGCGCCACAGGCTCCAGCCGCTCAACAGTGACGCCTGCCTCCTCCTGCGCTTCGCGGATTGCAGTCTCCTCGGGTGTTTCGCCTGGGTCGATAACACCCGCCACCGGCTCCCACATCCAGGGGCGGGCTTCGCCCATGATGAAAGGGGGTGCGCGGAATTGCTCCACCAGCAGCACCTGATCGCGGACCGGGTCATAGGGCAGCACCACCGCCGCATGGCCCGCCATCGCGGCAGAGCGGTGCATCACCGGGCTCATGCTGCCGTCGTAGCGGCGGAATTGCAGTTCCATCTCCTCCATCGCGAAGAAGTTCAGCCAGGCGCGGGTGTGGCTGTGGACGACCACGTCCCTGGACAGATCACGGTCGGGCGCGCCCGGGCGGGCCTGCGCGGCCAGCCAGGCCGCGGCGCGGCGGCGGACCGAGGGGAAGCAGCGGGCCACCTCCTCTGCGCTCATGCGGCCGTGGTAGGCCATCACCTCTTCGGCGGCGCGCAAGGACAGCGCGCCCCACTCCTCCACCCAGGCCGCCAGATCCCAGGGCTCCGCCGTCTGCCACAGGCCGGGCTCGGGGAAATAGACCTCAGCCGGAGCGGTGCTGCCGTCCTCCAGCTGCACGGTGACCGGTTTCAGCGCGTAGCCAAAGCCGCCCTCGTAGAAGTTGAGCGCATCCAGGCAGGCGGGCGTGAGATCCTGCACCAGAATACCGGCAGCGGTGGCACCCGCCCGTTCCTCGATCGCCGGAAACGGCTGCCCCGCGACCTGGTAGACCCCATGCCCGGGCAGCTTCGCTGGCTGTGCGTTCAGTGCCGCGCCGCTGCGGCCCAGAACCAGCTCAAGCAAAGGAAGATGGCGCAGGGTGCCAAAGAAAAAGAGATTAGCCACGGTCGGTAACCCGTTGTTAAGAAATGTCAATCAACGCCAGCGGCGAGAGGCGTTTTCGGTCGCAAGCCCGGCCAGCACACCGCCCACGGCCAGCGGCACCAGAACGGACGGCACAGCGATAACAAAGAAATAGTCCAGCGCAATGACAAAGATCGCCGACAGCGCCTCAAACGGGCCGTCGTAGCGGTGCCGCATGGCGAGGCGGAACATCTCCCAGGCACCCTGGATGAACAGCGCCCAAAGCACCATCACCGCCATGCCGGTGATCCCGTTATTGATGGCAGGCACCAGGCCGCGGCCTGCCCGCCTGCCCATGAAGATCCAGCCGCACAGCAGCCCCAGCGCCACATTCACATGCACGAAATAGCCGAAATCCGTGCCCTCGGGCATCAGCGGCATGACCAGGAAGGACGCAAAAAACGCCACCAGGCCCAGGCAGATAGCGGCGGTCAGTCGGGCTCCGGTGGGCATGTCGTGTCAAAATCCGTGCGGCAGTTCACTCAGCGATGCGCAACTGTAATCTGCGTCACGTCGCAATTTCCAGTCTTAAAGGCTGCCGCGCAGGAGGTGAGGTAAAAGTTCCACATCTTGTGGAAGCGGTCGTCAAAGCCCATGCTGGATATCTGGTCCCAGCGGGCATTAAACGTGTCATGCCAGCGCCGCAGGGTCTGGTTGTAGCTGTCGCCGAATTCGATCGAGCGCACGACGCCGAGGCCAGCCCTTTCCACCTGTTCGCGCAGCACCTTCGGAGACGGCAGCATTCCGCCCGGGAAGATGTGCTTCTGGATGAAATCGACACCCTTGCGGTAAACCTCCCAGCGCCGGTCAGCGACGGTGATGATCTGCAAGGTGGCCTGACCGCCGGGCTTCAGCCGGTCGCGGATGGTGGTGAAATAGGCGGGCCAGTATTTCTCGCCCACCGCCTCGAACATTTCGATCGAGGCGATGCCATCGAACTGGCCGCGGCAGTCGCGGTAGTCCTGCAGCCGCAGCTCCACCCGGTCCGAAAGACCAGCTTTTTCAAGCCTTTCGCGGGCAAACCTTAACTGTTCCTTGCTGATCGTCAGGCCCGTCACCCGCAGCCCGCGCTGACCGGCCGCATATTCGGCGAACCCGCCCCAGCCGCAGCCGATCTCCAGCACGTGGTCGCCGGGTTTGACCCCCATCTGGTCCACCATCGAGGCGTATTTGGCGGTCTGCGCTTTTTCCAGGCTGTCCTGGCCGCTTTGGAACAGGGCGCTGGAATAGGTCATCGTGTCGTCCAGCCACATTCCGTAGAACTCATTGCCCAGATCGTAGTGATAGGAGATGTTTTTCTTGGCCTGGCGGCGGTGGTTGCGGTGCAGCCAGAAGCGGAACCGCTCGTAAGCACGGGCCAGGCCGCGGCCCGGGAAACCGTCATAGACAGTATTGGCCCCCATATGCACCAAATCCATGAAGGCTTGCAGGTCGGACGTGCTCCACCAGCCTTCGAGATAGGCATCGGAAAAGCCCAGGTCGCCCTCGCGGATCAGCCGGGCAAAGCACTCCGGGTTGTGGATATGCAGATCGGCAACCGGGCCGGGATTGCGCCCCTTGGCCGAAAAGACGCGCCCGTCCGGCAGATGGATATCCAACTGCCCGACCTCCATGGCTTTGATCCTGGAAAACACCGCTGCAAAGTAGCGCGGCAGGTTATCCTGACCTTCAACCGACGTCAGCTTCATAGGCTTCCCCCTGTACGCAAAACGGAAGTGCTACAGGGAAAAGCTAGGCCGCAGTGGGCTTTCTGGCAAGAAAACTGTGCGTTAGCGCTCTTCGCGGGCCTCGCGATAGGCCGTGAGCGCACGGTCCCGGCCCGCCTGCAGGCTGACAACCGGCTCCGCAGGCGCCATGCCGGCGGACAGATCCCAGGACAGCGGCGCAGCGTCAAAGAAGTCCAGGGCGGTCTGCGGCGGGGTGTCCTGGCCTTCGGCGATCCAGCGGCCGGTGTAGGCGCCTTCGGGGTCGAATTTTTCCAGCTGGCCGCTGGGATTGAAGACGCGGAAGAAGGGAGCCGCGTCAGGGCCGGAGCCCGCCACCCATTGCCAGCCCAGGGCGTTGGAGGCCGGGTCCCAGTCCACAAGCGTGTCCGCGAACCAGTCCATGCCGATTTTCCAGTGCGTCATCAGATGCTTGGTGAGGAAACTTGCAACGATCATCCGGGCCCGGTTGTGCATCGTGCCGGTCACGTACAGCTCCCGCATGGCGGCATCGACAAAGCCGTAGCCGGTCTGCCCGCGCTGCCAGGCCTGCACCTGCGGGGTGATCTTTTTAGACCAGGGGAAATCCTGCCATTCCTCGCGCCAGCTTTCGGTCAGGATGTGCGGTGAGTAGTACATCAGCTGGTAGGCGAACTCGCGCCAGACGATTTCTTTCAGGAAGTGTTCTGCGCCCTGGCTGCCGCGCTCCATCGCTGCGCTGCCCTGGTGCCACATCCGGTGCGGGCTGATTTCGCCCCAGGCAAGGTTTTCGGACAGGCCTGAGGTCGCATCCTCCGCCGGATAGTCGCGACGGGCCTTGTAGGCGTCAACGCTGTCTTCCAGGAAGCCGTCCAGCCGGGCCTGCGCTGCTGCTTCGCCCACCCGGCAATACCGGGCGACCACATCCGCCCCGCGGCGCATGGCGGCGCCCATGCGCCAATCGGCCAGATCCTCGCTGGCGGGCCAGCTGTCCGGTGCAGCGATTTTCCCCGGGGCGGGCAGCAAGCTGTCGACGCCGCGGTTCCGCACTGCCTTCCAGAACGGGGTGTAGACCTTGTACATGCCGCCGGCCTTGGTCTCCACCGTCCAGGGTTCGAACAGCAGCCGGCCGCCGTGGGATTTGACCGCGACGCCCTGCTCCTTCAGCTGCTGCTTGATTTCGCTGTCGCGCGCGGTGGCCTGGGGGTCATAAAGGCGGGACCAGTGCACGGCCCCTGCCCCGGTTTCTTCGATCAGGTCCTGCAGCACCTTCAGCGCTTTGCCGCGGCGCAGGATCAGGCGGGAGCCGGCCTTGGCCAGTTCCTGCCCGAAATGCTCCAGCCCCAGGCCGAGGCGGAACTTTGGCGCCGCTCCCAGCGCCTCGTCCTGCTCATCCAGGATATAGACAGGCAGGACCGGGGCGCCGCTTTCGGCGGCAGCCGTGAGGGCCGGGTTGTCGCAAAGGCGGAGATCCCGCCTGATCCACCATATCACCGGCGCACGGCTGATCATGTTGTTGTCCTTGTCCTGTTGGCGTTACAGCACCCGGTCCAGCGCCTCGATCAGCTTCGCAACCTCGGCCTTGGACGTGTAATGGGTGAAGCTGATACGCAGCACGCCCTCGGCTGGATCAATGCCCATCGCCTCCAGCGCGCGGACGGCATAGAAGTCGCCGCCGCCGGCCATGATGCCAAATTCTGCCAGCTGGGCCGCCACCGGTTCCGCAGCACGGTTGAGGGCCAGGGCAACTGTCGGCGCGCGGGTTTCAGCGGTGGACGGCCCCAGCAGGCGGACGTTGTTGCGGTCCTTCACCGCGTCCAGCAGCGGTTGCAGCAGGGCGATCTCATGCCCGCGCATGAGGTCGTGAACGAAGGCACCGGTTTCTGCCGCGCTGCCTGCGTGGCCGTGATGGGCGGCCAGCGCCTCGAAGTAATCCGCCATACCGGCCGAAGCGGCCACCTGGGCATGGTCCGGGCCTGCCGGGGTGAAGCGTTTGTAGAGGCAATCAGCGTTGAAGTAATGCGCCTGGTTCGGCAGCAGCTCGCCCAGCGCCCTGCGGATCACCATGATGCCCTGATGCGGCCCGTAGGTCTTGTAGGCGGAGAACAGGTAGATGTCGGCGCCCAATTCATCCACATTCGGCAGCCCGTGCGGTGCGTAGGAGACGCCATCGACGCAGACAAAGGCGCCCGCGGCGTGCGCCATCGCGGTGATCTCCGCCACCGGGTTGATCTCCCCCACCACGTTGGAGCAATGCGGGAAGCAGACAAGACGCACCTTTTCGTCCAGCAGTTCTTCCAGCCGGGCCGTGTCCAGATGGCCGGTCTGCGGGTCGATCTGCCATTCGCGGATCTCGATCCCCTCCTCTGCAAGCCGCCGCCAGGGGCCGCTGTTGGCCTCGTGATCCTGGTTGGTGACGATGATGGCCTCGCCCGGTTTCATGAACGTGCGGAAGGCCTGCGCCAGCACATAGGTGTTCTGAGTGGTCGAGGGGCCAAAACTCAGCTCATCCGTGGCAACGCCCATAAGGGCCGCGAGACGGGTGCGGGCCTCGTCCATCTCCTCCCCGCCCAGCCGGGATGCCTCATAGGGTGCATAGGGCTGCACCTTGCGCTGGGTGTAAAACCGGGTCAGCCGGTCAATCACATGGCGGCAGGTATAAGAGCCGCCCGCGTTTTCAAAAAAAGCCTGGCCTTGAAGGCTGGGCTCGGCAAAGGCCGGAAACTGGGCCCGGACAAAATCAATATCCAATGCAGTCATTGCAAATCTCTCCTCAATCGCTGCGGTCCGATGGGAAGGCCGGCACATGCCAGGGATCTCCCCGAACATGGCAGGTCTTCCAGCCGAGCCGCGCTCCCGCACAAGGATTGAGGGATCGCAGGCAGCCCTGCAAGCGGGAATTCCCGGCACAGGACTCAGGCGTGATAGCGCCCGGGGCCCGCAGCGGTCAAGTCCGGCGGCTGATGCCAGAAACTGACATTAGGGCATGAGACTTTGGCCGCAGGCAAACATGGAGGATTTGACATGGCCTTTACCCCCAAGGATTTTCTGGTCTGGGGCGAGCTGCCCGTAAGCGATCTGGACGCGGCAGTGACGTTTTATTCCAAGGTCACCGGCGCGGATCTGAGCATCGACACCAGCGGCCCCAACCCCATTGCGATGTTCAAGACCGCAGATGAGGCATCCGGTGTTGCGCTGCATCTCTATCCCGGCAAACCCGCAGGCGACGGCCGCGGCCCGACGCTGCACCTGACCGCTGAGGGCGCGCTGGAAGATGTGATGGAGCGGGTGACGGATGCGGGCGGCAAGGTGGTGTCGGAAACCATCGCCATCCCGCCCGGGCGGTTCTTCTATGCCACCGATCCGGACGGCAATTCGCTGGGGTTCTTCAAGTACAATGAGTGAATAACAAAACGCCCCGGCTGCACGGCCGGGGCGTTTCCGCGTTTCCTGGTGCGGCCTCAGCGCGCTTCGGTCAGCAGCCCGCGGAAGATGGCCCAGCACATCAGCAGCAGCACCACGGTGAATGGCAGGCCGGTGGAGATCACCATCGCCTGCAGCGCCGCCAGCCCGCCGCCCAGCAGCAGCACGATGGCAACGGCGCCCTCGAAGATGCACCAGAACACCCGCTGCGGCACCGGCGCGTCGACCTTGCCGCCTGCGGTGATAGTGTCGATCACCAGCGAGCCGGAGTCGGAGGAGGTCACGAAGAACACAACCACCAGCACGATCCCCACAAAGGAGGTGATCCCGGACAGCGGCAGCTCGCCCAGCATCTTGAACAGCTTGAGTTCAAGCGACGCGTCCTGCGCCCCGGTGAAGCCGTCGGTGATCACCTGATGGATCGCAGTGCCGCCAAAGACGCTCATCCACAGCACGCAGACCAGGCTCGGGATCAGCAGCACGCAGATCAGGAACTCCCGCACGGTACGGCCGCGGCTGACGCGGGCGATGAACATGCCCACAAACGGCGACCAGCTGATCCACCAGGCCCAGTAGAACGCGGTCCAGCCCTGGCTGAAGTTCACGTCCTCGCGCCCGATCGGGTTCGACAATGCCGGCAGGTATTCGACATATGCCATCAGGCTGGAAGCAAAGCCTGTCAGGATCGCCACGGTCGGCCCCACCAGCAGCACGAAGATCAGCAGCAGGAAGGCCAGCCCCATGTTGATCTCCGACAGCACCTTCACACCGCCATCCAAGCCGCGCAGGACCGAAATCAGCGCGATCGCCGTGATGACCGAAATCAGAACCACCTCGGTGGTAGCGCCTGTCGGCACACCAAACAGCTCATTCAGGCCCGCGTTGGCCTGTGTCGCCCCGAAGCCCAGCGAGGTGGCAAGGCCGAACAGCGTGGCGAAGACCGCCAGAATGTCGATGATATGGCCGGTCCAGCCCCAGACGCGCTCCCCGAAGATCGGGTAGAAGGCGGAGCGGATGGTCAGCGGCAGGCCCTTGTTGTAGGTAAACAGCGCCAGCGCCAGCGCCACAATGGCGTAGATCGCCCAGGGGTGAAGACCCCAGTGGAAGATCGTCGCCGCCATCCCCAGGCGCACTGCCTCAGCTTCATTGCCTGCCGCCGCGCCCAGCGGCGCCCAGTCGGTGCGGGCGCCGCCGCCCTCAGGCACCGCCGTGCCGCCGAAGGCGGTGGAGAAGTGGCTCATCGGTTCGCTCACGCCATAGAACATCAGGCCGATGCCCATGCCCGCCGCAAACAGCATCGCAAACCAGCCAATGTAAGTGTAATCCGGCGTTGCCTCATTGCCGCCCAGGCGCACGCTGCCCCAGGGGGACACGATCAGAAACAGGCAGAACAGCACAAACAGATCCGCAGCCCCGAAGAAGAACCAGTCAAAATTGCTGGTGACCGCAGGGCGCAGCCAGTTGAAAAATGTTCCCGCCTGCTCCGGCAGCGCCAGCGCGTAGAACACGAAGGCCACGATTACCAGTCCCGAGACCAGGAACACCGGGTTGTGGATGTCGACCCCGAACGGGCCGATCTGGGTTTCGATATTGTCTTGACCAATCTCGTATTCGGTATCGATGATATCCGATTCGCCTTCCGGGGCGGGGATACCCTGATTTGTGGTTTCGTCAGCCATTGCGGCCTCCTTCCCTGTAAACTCCGGCCCATTATCTTTCGGCCTTGCAACCTTTGGCCCCGCAAGCTGGCGCCTGCGTCTTCAAGGGGCCCGCGGTCAGCTCTCGCGCACGACCAGCACCGAAACCGGCGCTTTTTCCGCAACCCGTCCGCCATGCGCATGGAACAGGTAATCGCTCACGTTCGGGACGTGGCTCGCCATCACGATAAGCTCTGCCCCGGTATCGCTGCAGGCCTTGATCAGCGTCTTATCAAGGTCCACCGCCGGATCGTGGCTGACAACGGCATGGCCCGAAGCGGTCATGTTGCGCTTGGCTGCCTGGCCGGACGCGAACGCATCAAGTTTTGCCGCAAACTCCTGCGGATTATGCGCCACCTTGCTGGGCTGGGGTGAGGTCACCCCCACGAAAATCACTTCTGCGTTGTAAAGATGCGCGAGATCCGAGGCCAATTGCAGCGCCCGCTCCAGTCGGTCGGCGTGGGTCAGATCGACGGGCACCATGATTTTGGAATACACGGTCTCCCTCCTCTTGCTTCAAAGTCAATGCGTCACCAGCACAGAGGCCAAGAGCGCACCGGGCGGGGCGGTATCGGGACCGCACAATCGCGGCGCTGCCCCCTCCCTAGGACCGCGGCAGGGCCGCGGCACGCATGAAAAACGCGCGGACATCGCCGCGCGTTCATCCGGTAGATGCAAAGTATTATAATGATTTAGGCGTTGACGTCCACCACGACGCGGCCCTTGACCTGGCCCTTGAGGATATCCGCCCCCAGTTGCGGCAGATCGCCCAGCGTGGCGGGCTGGATCATCGCTTCCAGCTTGTCCATCGGCAGGTCCTTGGCGATCCGCTGCCAGGCTCGGACACGGTTGTCATAGGGCTGCATGACCGAGTCGATGCCCAGGAGGTTCACGCCGCGCAGCAGGAACGGGACAACGGTGGCCGGCAGCGCGGCGCCGCCCGCCAAACCAACAGCCGCCACCGAGGCACCGTATTTCATCTGCCCCAGCACCCGCGCCAGCATGGCGCCGCCGACCGCATCCACGCAGCCCGCCCAGGTTTCGCTTTCCAGCGGCCGTTTGGTGGTTTCGTTGATTTCCTCGCGGGCAACAATCTGGGTGGCGCCCAGCGATTTCAGGTAATCGGCGGTTTCCGGGCGGCCGGTGACGCCAGCCACCTCATGGCCGAGATTGGCCAGGATTGCGGTCGCGACCGAGCCGACGCCGCCTGCCGCGCCTGTGACCAGAACCGGCCCCTGGCCCGGCTCCAGCCCGTGATCCTCCAGCGCCATGACCGCCAGCATCGCGGTAAAGCCCGCGGTGCCAACAGCCATCGCCTGGCGAGTGTCCAGCCCGTCCGGCAGCGGCACCAGCCAGTCGGCGCGCACATTGGCCTTCTGGCTGTAGCCGCCCCAATGGGCCTCGCCCACACGCCAGCCGGTCAGCACCACCTTGTCGCCCGGCTTATAGCGGCCGTCCGAGGACGCCTCTACGGTTCCAGCGAAATCGATCCCCGGCACGTGCGGATACTTGCGCACCAGCCCGCCGCCCGGCCCGATGCAAAGCCCGTCCTTGTAGTTCACGGTGGAATACTCCACCGCCACGGTCACTTCGCCTTCGGGCAACTGATCGAGGCTGATCTGCTCGATCGCGGCGGAGGTCTTGCCGCTCTCTTCGTCCTTGTTCACAACCAAAGCGTTGAACATCTCGTATTCCCTTTCCTCTGAACCGGGCCAGATCCTTAGTTCTTCTGGCCCAAAATATCCCGGGGGAGCCGCGGCCTGCCGCGGCGGGGGCAGCGCCCCCCTGCCCGTCTCAGCTCAGCGCCAGAACCGCTCCTGCACCGTTGCGGGCCGCATCCCTGCCGGGGTCTCCACTTCCATCCTGGCGCCCGGGTCCCAATGGGACCGGTCCACCATGCCAATTGCCGCGTTCACCCCGAATTCGGGGGAGTACACGGCCGAGCCGACATTCCCGACCTGTTTGCCATCCGCGTAAAGCGGCCAGGCATCCAGGCACGGCGGGATCTCTCCGCCGATCGACACCGGGCGGATCTGGCGGGCGGGGCCGTTTGCGGCCTGCTCTGCCAGCGCGGCCTTGCCGATATACTCTTCGGGCGAATTGCAGAATTTGCCCAGACCGCATTCATAAGGCGTGTTTTCGCGGGTCATGTCGTTGCCATAGCTCAAGAGCCCGCTTTCGATCCGCTCGATCGTGTTCGGGCAGCCCGCCCGCACGTGCATGTCCTCTCCAGCTGCAAACAAGGCATGCCACAGCGGCATGCCCAGATCCGAGCCTTCGACATAGACCTCAAAGCCGCCCTGCTTGGACCAGCCCGAGCGCGCAACCACCAGCTCCACTCCTTGAAACGCCAGCCGCTTGTAGCGGAAGAAGCGGATCTCGCGCACCGCCTCGCCAAAGACGCGGGCCATCAGATCCTCCGCCTTGGGGCCTTGCACCGCCAGCGGCGAGACGTCGGGCTCAACGATTTCCACATCCAGCCCCTTGGCAATGGCAATCCCCAGCACAAACTGCAGAAAGTCGCCGTCGGCCAGCGACAGCCAGTAATGATCGGCTGCCAGTTTCACCGCCACCGGATCGTTCAGCATACCGCCCTTGTGATCCACGACGGGCACATAATAGCACTGGTCATCCGCCATCCTGTCCATGTCGCGCGGGCTGATCATCTTCATCAGCCGCAGCGCGTCCGGCCCCTTGATGCTGACCTGGCGCTCACAGGCCACGTCCCAGACCTGCACATGCTCTTTCAGATGCGCGCAGTCGTATTCGAGACTGTCGAACACGGTGGCCAGCAGCATGTGGTTGTAAACGGTATAGGCCTTGACGCCCGCGGCCTCGACGCCGGGGGTGAAAGGCGTTCTGCGCACGCGGCGCGAGGGGAAGATATGTGCCATAGCGGCAGTCTCCGGAAACGGTCGTTGGCAGGCCGGCGGGAGGCCGGCCTGCAAGCTGCCTTTACTTCGGCCCGTGCCAGTCGATCTGGCAGATCTCAGCGGAGCGGCCTTCAAAGTCCCAGACCCGGCCAAAGGCGCGCACGCGGCCCTTGGTGGCGGTGGCGACGGTGATGTCGGGGCCCATCCAGTATTCGGTGTTGGTGACGACAATCTCCTTGCCGTCCTTGCCCTCAACCGGGACCACCGCGCCCTGGATTTTCTTGCCGACCATCAGGCGGCGTTCCTTGCCTTCGGTCTCGAACGTGACCGGAGAGCGTTCGGCGCCCAGGAATTCGCCCACCAGCATCGAGAACAGCCCGGTGGTGCCGCGCGCCGCGCCGGAGAAGATCGCAACCAGCGCGTCATAGGCGTCCTCCGAGGCGCGGTCATCGATATAGGCCGCCGCCTTCCAGTTGCCACGGCCCATGTTGCCGGGGATTTCCAGGAACAGGCCGACGTTCAGGCCCGAAAGGTCAACCCCGCCGTAATCGCCCGTGTCGATGCGCACGCCCGCCCAGGCCTGGCAATGGCCCTCGGTCGGCGGGTGCTTGCCCAGCGACACCACACAGGGGCAGAACACGGTGCAGTTGCAGTTGAGGATCAGCTCCCCTTTGATTGTCCAGGGCACGGTGCCCAATTCGCCGTCCAAGGCCATGTTTTAGTCTCCCTTTCAGATAATCCCTGCCGCCAGCGCCAGCGCCGCAGCCACCAGACCCGCACCCAGCGGTTTGGTGATGTAGCGGCCCAGTTCCGGCAGCTTTTCCAAAATCATGATCACGGTCGCCAGCCCCATGAAGGCGATGTTCATGGTGCCGCCCGCGAAGGCCAGCAGCATCAGCGCCCAGCAGCAGCCCAGGCACACCAGCCCCAGCCGCAGACCGTTGCGCAGCGGGCCCTCGTCCCAATGCTGCATGAAGAACACCAGCGGGCGGCGGCATTTACTGAGGCAGGCTTCCTTCACCGGCGAGAACTGATAGCCGCCCGCAACCAGCAGCAGCCCCGCCGACAGGTAGCGCGAATTGCTGTCGCCAAAGGCGGTGAGCAGCTCTGCCTGGAACAGCCCCAGCTGCAGCACGGCGGCCAGCGCCGAGAAGCCCAGCCACACCGCCAGATAGCCGCCCACCAGCCGGGTGAAGCTGGTGTCCGGCGCGGTGTGGGACAGGTCCTCGTAGGTGGCAAAGGCAGGCAGCGCGGTCGGCGCCATCATCGCCGCCGACATCAGCGCCCACATCATCAGCATCTTGCCAAAACCCGCCGCATCCGGGGTCAGCGTGCAGAAGTCGCGCCAGAAATCGGGCCCGTAAATGGCCCCCGCGGCGCGCAGCTCGGCTGGCACGGACATCGCATAGAGCAGCCCCCAAGCCCCCAGGATCAGCCCGAACAGGCCCAGCCAATGCCAGCCTCCCATGGTTCTGATCCGTTGTGCCAGAATGGCTTTCATCGCGCGCTCCGGGTATGAGGGTTAGCGACTCACGTCTTGAGTTTTAAATGTCAGACTTTTAAATGTCAGACAAATGATTTCTTGCCGGCCCCGCTCCGGCGTAACGCAGCGTCAGGATCCCGGGCATGAAGATTGACCCCAACAGCTCCGCCGATCTTTCGGTTCAGATAGCCCAGGCGATCAAGGATGCCATCATTTCCGGCGAGCTGATTGTCGATGAGCGGCTGCCGTCGGAGGCGGAACTGTCGGATCATTTCCAGGTGTCCCGCCCGACCGTGCGCGAAGCGCTGAAGCGGCTGGCGGCGCAGTCGCTGATCCGCACCCAGCGCGGCGCCTCCGGCGGAGCGTTTGTGAACCGGCTGAGTTTCGAGGACGCCTATTCGCAGCAGATCACCACCTCCACCCTGCTGCTGAGCATGAATGCGGTGAGTTTCGATACCGCCTGCGAGGCGCGCTACGCGCTGGAACGCGCCTGCGCGCCGCTGTCGGCCGAACGCCGCAGTGCGGACCATCTGGCGACGATGCGGGCGGAGATCTTCCGCCAGGGACAGCCCGGCCTGACCGATGAGGCCTTCTGCGCCTCCGACGTGGCGTTTCACCGGGCTCTGGTGGACGGCGCGGGCAATCCGGTGCTGTCGTATCAGCTGGCCGGCGCAGTGGAAGCAATGCAGCCGCTGATGAATATGATCACTTTCACCGCGCGCGACCGCGAAGTGATCACCGGACTGCATTCCCGTATTGCCGACGCCATCGAGGCGGGCGACGGCAGCGCAGCCGTCTCCGGCTTGCAGGATCTGGAGAGCGAGACCCGCAAGCTGGCCTCTGACGTTTTTGCCGCGCGGGCGCAGAGGTAACGGCTCAACACTTTTTTAACCATGACCCGGGACAGTTGGGTCATGGTTAAACCCGGTTCCGCCCTCTCCCCCGATATCTGGCTGCGCGATATCTTCGCCTGCAAAGCGGTGCAGAACGGCCAGGTGCTGCGCCGCAAGATCCGCGATATTGAGCGTTATGCCGGGATGGAGGCGTTTCTGGCCGAAGTCCGCGCCCGCGGGTTTCAGGCGGTGCTGAACCGCGAGCAGGTTGTCGTCTTCTGCAACAGCGCCCCGATCCGCAAACTGGTGTGACAGTGCCGTTTTCCGGCGCGGAAAACGGCCAGAAATCCTGCGAGGATTTCTGGCGGCACCAGCGGCGGCACAGCACCAGTTTTCCGCGCCGGAAAACTGGCCGGAATCCTCGCAGGATTCCGGTTGCCCCCTTTGCAACCGCACAGAAGCGCACTATATAGCTGATGTTCCCTTGTGGAACTATGGACATAAACGCGCTCGTAATAAGCGGATCGGACCCGGGGGCGGTACCCGGCGGCTCCACCAAAATCCTTCGTTTGGGGATCATGGGGCCGAAACAGGATCGACGGACGTCTAAAGGGGTTTGCTTTGTCTCGGCGGGGTGCCACCGTACCGGCCCAAACAGTACAATTGCAAACGACAATCGTGCTCCGGTTGCTCTGGCTGCGTAAGCAGTTCGAGGAATCGAAATCTAAGCCCTTGCGCCTAGCCGCGTAAGGCGGGGTTCGCAGGTACCTGGCAACAGAAACCTGCACTTTCTCCACTTTTTCCAACCAAGTCCTCAGCAGGTGTGCGGGGAATGCCTAAAACCTTAGGGATGGGCTGTAAAACCTGCCGGCGCCGGCTAAACTGCCGGGTCTGAACCGGACTCGGACCGCAAGAAATCCTTCAATGCCTTTGACTGCACAATGTTGAAATACTGACGCTCTGCGATTTCAGCCCGGCCGTGCCGGAGCGTGCAACTCCCTCCGTCCTGCTGCTTGCCGTCCGAACCGGCGCGGCTGCCTGACAGCCCCCTATGCCCCTTGCCTGACCGGGCATGGCTCTGCTTAACGAAAAGAATGACTGATACTTTCACCAAACCCGCGACTGAACCCTTTGTCACGCGCCGGGCCGCCGCATCCGGCGCAAGCCCTGTCATGGAAGCCCCCTTCGACCCGGCCAGCATGGCGGACATGCCTTTGACCCGTCTGCTGCATTACTGGTTTGAGGAAGTCTGGGGCAGAGGCAACCTGAGCGCCGTCTCCGACATCATGCGCCGCAATACGCTGATCTCCGGGTCTGTTTCCGCCCTTGCAGAACCGGAAAGCGATTACAGCGAGGTGGTCGCTGCGCTGCGCAACCTTTTGGGTCCAATCAAGGTGACCTTCACCCATGTTATGGAAACCGACGAATGGGTGTCGGTCCGGCTGGTGGCCGCGACCAGCAATCCCCGCGACGGCGAACCGTTCGAGATCACCGGCCAGGTCATGGCGCGGGTGGAGGACGGCAGGATTGCCGAGATGCACTCCAACATGGATTATTTCCGGATGTTCGAAATGCTGGGCCAGCTGCCGCCGGAGGCCCTGGCCATCTGCCTGACCGGGGAACGGCTCGGCTAACAGGCGTTTGCGGCGCCATCATCGCAGGTTCTTGATCTTTGCCCCCTGCCGGACGAGCCAGGCTCAAGCCTTCCAGCGCTTGACAGGCTGGCCCGGGGTGTGAGAGGCGCCGGTACCGATTGGCACGGCCTTGCCGCCATGGCGGCGGGGCTGTTGCGCCGGTCAGTGGAGCACCATCAGCAGCTTGAGGCAGCCATGACCCTGGATAACGCGCTGAACCGCCACGCCCGCGATGGCCACCGCCACAGCCGGTTCGCGGAGCGCGCAGCATGAGCCATCCCGGCTGGGCGGAGATGTTCCGTGTCTTTGGGCGCATCGGGGTGCTGAGCTTTGGCGGCCCGGCGGCGCAGATTGCCGTGATGCACAAGGAGCTGGTCGAGGACCGCCCCTGGCTGAGCGAAGAAAGCTTCCTGCGGGGGCTTTCGTTTTGCATGCTGCTGCCGGGGCCGGAAGCGATGCAGCTGGCAACCTATACCGGCTGGAAGATGCGCGGCACCGCTGGCGGGCTGCTGGCGGGGCTGCTGTTTGTTCTGCCCGGGGCCGCGGTGATTGCCCTTCTGGCCTGGCTTTACGTGCAATACGGCACCCTGCCTGCGGTGCAATCCGCCTTTCTGGGCATCAAGGCCGCTGTTGTTGTCATCATCCTGCAGGCGCTGCGGCGGCTGGCGGGCAAGGCGCTGCGCCACCGGGCGGACTGGATGCTGGCCGGCTTCGGCTTTGCCGCGCTGTTCCTGCTGAACCTGCCGTTCCCGCTGGTGGTGCTTGCGGCCGCCCTCACCGGGTTCCTGCGCAAGTCACCCGGGGCGGAGCTGCCCGCCTCTGCCGCGCCGTTTGAGGCTGCCGGCACGTTGCGGACCGTCGCCGTCTGGGGCAGCCTGTGGCTGCTGCCGCTGATTGCGCTCAGCCTGTCCGGCGCAGGCTTCCTGGCCGATGTCGGCTGGTTCTTCGCCAAACTCGCGGTAGTGACCTTTGGCGGTGCCTATGCGGTGCTGGCCTATATCAGCCAAACGGTTGTCAGCCAGTTCGGCTGGATCACCGCCGGACAGATGATCGACGCCCTGGGACTGGCCGAGACCACGCCCGGACCGCTGATCCTGGTCACGCAATTCGTTGCCATGCTGTCGGGGCTGCTGCAGGACGGAATTGGCCTGTTTCTGGCGGCAGGCGCGGTGGCGCTGTGGGCGACCTTCATGCCCTGCTTTCTGTGGATCTTCGCCGCCGCGCCTTATGTCGAGCGCATCGCCGCGCATCCTCGGCTTGGCATGGCGCTGAAGGCGGTTACTGCCACGGTCGCGGGCGTGATTCTGAACCTGTCGGTCTGGTTCCTGATGCATGTGGCGTTTGCCCAAACGCAGGTTTATGAGGCTGGAATCCTGCATATCCCTGCGCCGGTCTGGAGCAGCATGGACACCGCCGCGGTGCTGCTGGTTCTGCTGGCGCCGCTGGCGGCCTGGATGGTGCGCGGCAATATGCTGCTGCTGCTGGCAGCAATGGCCTGCGCCGGACTGGCCCTTGGCGAATTCCCGTTTCCAATCAGCTGACTGCGGCGGCTTTCAACCCGCCGTCCTGTGCCAAAAATAATTCGGCTGGCGAAAAGGGCGGTCTTTTGTTTCCGCCAGAATCTCTTATGCTTGGGAGCAAATGAACAAAGGGTGACTGCATGTCCCGTGAAATCGACTATGGCAACCTGATGCACTCTGCCATGCGCGGCCTGATCCGGACCGTGCTGCAGGACATCGCTGACAACGGCTTGCCCGGTAACCACCACTTTTTCATCACCTTCGACACGGCCCATCCCGATGTGGAACTGGCCGACTGGCTGTCCGACCGCTACCCGGGCGAAATGACCGTGGTCATGCAGCACTGGTTCGACAACCTGACTGTGGATGAAGAAGGCTTTGCCGTCACACTGAACTTCGGCGACTCGCCCGAGCCTCTTTATATCCCCTATGACGCGATCCGTACTTTCGTCGACCCGTCGGTGGAATTCGGGCTGCGGTTCGAAAGCGCCGATGAGGATTCTGAGGGCTATGCAGAGGCACCGGATGCCGATGAGGAGCAGGACACCGCCCGTGTTCCGGCCGAGGAAAAGAAAAACGCAGACATCGTCTCGCTGGACAGCTTCCGCAAATAGCGCGCGTCCGCGCTCGGGTGAACAACTGGCGGCCCCGCAGGCCGCCTGTTTTATGTCTGCATCACTGCCGCGACAGGAAGGTGCGCAGCTGCCGCCGGGGTTCGCCGTTCAGGCGCGAGATATATTCAAGGTCCAAGCCGCCTTCGGCCAAAGTCCGGTCGTACTGCTGCATCTCGTAATCCCCGTTGGGATGGATATACAGCGAGAACACCGTCAGCGTATCGCCGGTGATACGGCACCAGACAAACGGCTCCCCTTTCATCGGGTCGAGCGGCACCGAATGGCCGAAGACATTGCGGGTCATCGCTGCGGAAAAGACACCTTCACGGCCGCTGGGCAGAAACTCGATCTCATAGGTTTTCGACTTCCGGCGCCCGTCGTCCTTTTCCGTCGTAGACGTCCACTTGATGGTGAACCCTTTCTTCAATTCGCGGATCGCCACGCTCATATCCCGGGGGTCGGTGTCACCGTCTTCCTTCACGATCTCGACGCTGCCGGCGTATTCGCCCGCGAAGCGGGAAATGTCCGCGCGCGCCCACTGCGGCAGCAGCAAGAGCAGAACCGCCACCAGGGCGGCAAGGCTCACCAAGACCTTGAGAGTTCGCAAATGCGTTGGCACGTCGCAATTCCCTCCGGATGTCCAGGCCTGTCCCCCACGCACTGTAATCATAGCATGGTTTCAGGCAATGGCATGTCTTCGATTGCGCCAATTCGGCACTATACCTGCCCGCGCGATTGGCTATGCTGCGCGCAACTGGCCAATTGCACTGCCGCAATGCGCAGGCTAAACGGCATACAATCGCATACGTAACGGAGAGAAGACGGATGTCCGAGACCCGCACCGAAACCGACAGCTTTGGTCCGCTCGAGGTCCCTGCAGACAAGTACTGGGGCGCGCAGACCCAGCGGTCGATCATGAATTTCCCGATCGGCTGGGAAAAACAGCCGGTCGCCATTGTGCGCGCGCTGGGGGTGATCAAGCAGGCCTGCGCCATGGCCAACAAAGAGTCGGGCAAGCTGGACGCAAAGATCGCCGATGCGGTCATCCAGGCCGCCAGCGAAGTGGTGGCAGGCAAATTCGACGACAACTTCCCGCTGGTGGTGTGGCAGACGGGGTCCGGCACCCAGTCCAACATGAACTCCAACGAGGTGATCGCCAACCGCGCCATCGAGATCCTGGGCGGCACCATCGGCACCAAGGATCCGGTGCATCCGAACGATCACTGCAACATGGGGCAGTCGTCCAACGACACCTTCCCGACCGCGATGCATATCGCCACTGCGATGATGGTGCGCGACGTGCTGGTGCCCGGGCTGACCAAGCTGGCCGAAGGGCTGGAAAAGAAGTCCGAAGAATTCAAGGACATCATCAAGATCGGCCGCACCCACACCCAGGACGCGACCCCGCTGACGCTGGGCCAGGAATTCGGCGGCTACGCGCATCAGATCCGTCAGGGCCTGGCCCGGGTCGAGGCGGCAATGCCCGGGATCTATGAGCTGGCGCAGGGCGGCACCGCCGTCGGCACCGGTCTGAACACCCAGAAAGGCTGGGGCGAGAAAGTTGCCGCAAATATGGCAGAGATCACCGGCCTGCCCTTCGTCACCGCCCCGAACAAGTTCGAGGCACTGGCGGCGCATGATGCGATGGTGTTCCTGTCCGGCGCGCTCGCGACCATTGCGGGCAGCTGCTACAAGATCGCCAACGACATCCGCTTCCTCGGCTCCGGTCCGCGCTCCGGCCTGGGTGAGCTGATCCTGCCGGAAAACGAGCCCGGCTCGTCGATCATGCCGGGCAAGGTGAACCCGACCCAGGCCGAGGCGCTGACCCAGGTGGCAGCGCACGTCATGGGCAATGACGCGGCGATCAAGTTCGCAGGCTCCCAGGGCCATTTCGAGCTGAACGTCTACAACCCGATGATGTCCTACAACCTCTTGCAGTCGATCCAGCTCTTGGGCGATGCCGCCGACAGCTTCACCGAGCGGATGCTGAACGGCATCAAGGCCAACGAGCCGCGCATCGACAAGCTGATGAAAGAGTCGCTGATGCTGGTCACCGCGCTGGCGCCGACCATCGGTTATGACAACGCCACCACCGTTGCCAAGACCGCGCATAAGAACGGCACCACGCTGAAGGAAGAAGCGGTCAAGCTGGGCTTTGTCGATGAAGCCACTTTTGACGCCGTGGTGCGGCCTGAGCAGATGATCGGGCCGAAGGACTGATGGAAAAGCCGGTCAATCTGAACCGGTACAGAAAAGAAAAAGCGCGGGCCGAGAAAAAGGCCCGCGCTGACCGGAACGCCGTGACGTTCGGGCGGACCAAAGCCGAGAAAGACCTGGACAAGGCGCGCAACGCGCAAGAGGTCAAACGCCTGGACGAGCACAAGCGCGACGAATGAACGGGCGCCCGAAGAAGCATTCCCTGACCCTGCGCGGGCACCGGACCTCAGTGTCTCTGGAGGATGACTTCTGGGATGCCTTCCGCGAGATTGCAGCGCAGGAAGACCGCGCAATCAACGACCTAGCAGCCGAAATTGATGAAACCCGCGGCGAGGACTGCGGGTTGGCCTCCGCGATCCGGCTGTTTGTGCTGCGCCGGTTAAGGGTGCGTTAACCACGATCACGGACACTTGCCTCATGGCCCATGTGTTTCGTACTGTTTCTCCTGAGCTATGGATGCAGCAGATTTTCGATGTGAAATCTGCCCGCCAAGGTGGTGTCGTGCGTCGCAAACTGCGCGATGTCGAACGCAATGTTGGCTTGGCGCGGTTGCAAGCCAAGTGCAACGCCGCGGCTATCATGCGGTATTGAACGGCGAGCAGATCGTTATCTTCTGCAACAACGAACCCGTCCGCTTGCTGTGCTGACGCCAAAGTTTTCTGAAAACTTTGGCCAAAACTTTTCAGAAAAGTTTTGGCTGCTTTGGAGACAACTGCAGCCAGATCCCGTTCCTTGAACGCACGGTTAAATGCGCCACTGGCACCGGCGTCTTGCCTTCCACCGGTTCAATCCGGAACCGGCGCAGGACCATCGAAAGGATCAGCGGCCCCTCGACCATGGCGAACCCCGCCCCAGTGCAGACACGGGAGCCAGCAGAAAACGGGATATAGGCGTCCCGCTGGCACTGCTTGCCGTTCTCCGTCCCCCAGCGCGCGGGATCAAAGCCGTCCGGGTTCTCCCACAGCCGCTCATGCCGGTGCAGGTGCCAGGGGCTGAGCACCATCTGCGCGCCCTTGGGCACCGCGCGGTTGCGGAAGTGCTCGGAGCATGCAGCCTCCCGCACCATCATCGGCACCGGCGGATACAGCCGCAAGGTTTCGCGGAACACATCGCGGCTGATCTTCAGACGTGAAACGGCAGCAAAGCTCTCATCCTCCAGCACCGCGGCCTCTGCCGCCACCCTTTCCTGCCAATCCGGGTAGAGCGCCACCAGATAGAGCGCCCAGGCCAAGGCCGAGGCGCTGGTTTCATGACCCGCGAGGAAGAAGATCGCCACCTGATCGACCATCTCGGCGGTATCAAACGTGCTGCCGGTTTCCGGATCGCGGGTGGTCATGATCTTGGTCGCCAGGTCATCCGGCGCCCTGCCCGCCTCGATCGCCGCCATCCGTTCGGCCGTCAGCTGTGCGATCAGCGCCCGGATCGTTTCAGCGTTCCGGCGGGTGCCGCCGCGGAAAAACCGCGGCATCCAGCGCGGCAGCGGCACGAAGGCGGCCAGGTTCAGCAATGGCTGGCTGCGCTGGTAGTCGCGGAACCGGGTGAAGACTTCGCCGGCCACCTCATGCCCGATAGGGATCGAAAACAACGTGCGGAAGATCACGTCTGCCGCCGCGTGCGAGGTTTCCTCCTCGATCTCCACCGGCCCCTTCCGCCCCTCCAGGCGCTGGACCGCCGCCTCCGCCGCGGCGCGCATCGCCGGGTAGGTATCCTTCAGCCGCCCGCCCTCGAAGGCGGGGTCAATGATCCGCCGCTGCCGCTTCCAGTCCGCGCCATTGGTCAGAAACACCGAATTGCCCAGCAAGGGCTTCAGCCCCTCTGCAATGCGGTCCGATTTGGGGAAATCATCCGGGCGCTCCTTCAGCAGCAGCTTCACCAGATCCGGCTGGTTGACCAAGAAGGAGCGGAAAAACGGCGTTCGGAACTCTGCCATCCAGGCGCGGTAGAGCCGCGCAGGCTGCGCCGACAGGATGTCCTGGCGGAACAGTCTTACATAGCGCCACAGTGGCACCTTGTCGGGGCGCGCCGGCGGTTTTGGCGGCATCACTTTGGTCATTCAGCGGCCACCGAGGTGAACTTCGACACCGGCACGTCAATCCGCGACTTCGAAGGTTTCCGGTCCCGGTACCGTTCTGCCAGCGTCAGCGGCCCAGCAGTGATGCGGAAATAGTCATACTCGCCCGGCCGGTCGAAAGCGCAAAGATACTGGAAATGCAGACGGAAAAACCGCCAGCGCAACTGCTGCCAGCGCTCCGGGCTGAGGGTCTGGGTGAAGGCGGCAGAAAACACCAGCGGCCAGCGCTTGCCTTCCGGCGCAACGCCGCTGACAGCGACAGGATCACACAGCGCAAAGGCGCAGCCATCGCCCGGCGCGGTGACATCCACCCAGGCAAGCTCCGTGCGCTGGGACAGGTATCTCAGATCGGCCCGCAGACGGCTGGCCTGCGGCAGGAAGGAGACCATGGGCACCACTTGCCCCAGCGTGAGAAATCCAAGGGCGGGGCGGTCTTCCGGAAGCCCATGCCGGATCAGGTCCGCCAGCACCGGCACCCCCAGATGCGCACCGGAGGAGTGGCCGACGACCAGCACCTCGTCCAGGGTTTTGTCCTGTAAGGCGTCTGCAATCAGAGCGCGGAATTCGTCCAGCCGCACCTCCATCTCCGCCGGAATGGCGCCGCGGGAGGCCGCAGAATGGGCGTAATCGTGCATCAGGTAATACGCGAAGAACTTGCCGTCGCGTGTCTTGAACCAGCGCAGCAGCGCATAGCCGGCGCCAAGGCCCAGCATCCAGGCTGGCAGCAGGGCAAAGGGGCCGTTCAGCCCGGCAGCAGCAGCGGCAAGACCAAAGGCATGAGCAGCGCCCCAAGCCAGCAGCAGCGCCAGAAGCGCCTGCACAAGCAGCATTCCCACCGGGTAGAGCGCGGCAATCACCGGCCCCTTGCGCAGCCGCATCAGCCGCCTGAGCGCGCCGGTGGAGAGATAGATCCAGGCGGTGCGCAACAGCTGCCAGTAGGTGCCGGCAATCGTCGCCTCCATGCTGCCGCGCACGATGTCGGACCAGACCAGCACCTCGATATCGGCCTCAGTGCGCTGCCCGTCCATCTCAGCCGCAACATGCCAGCCGTAGGGGCCTTTGGTCCGTTTGGGAGCGAGCGTCAGGCTGTAGCCGGAAATCTGCGCCTGCGCGGCGCCTTCCTTGCGGTAAAGCTCCCGGTAGCGGCGCGGGTGAATCGGGTCATAGCCGGGGATGTAAAACACCCGGCGTTTGCGCACCTGCTGAGGGTTAGAACCCATGTGATCCACGCTGTTGATCCGCGTTGTCCTGCTCTGACGTCTCCAGCGCAGACTAGCAGCGCAATCCGGCAAGAGTAAGGCCGGGCGAGGCAAAGAAAAAGGGGCCTTCAGGCCCCTTTGAAAGTCCTCAGGTCAGCCCAGCGTGGCCAGCGCCGGGAAGGTTTCCAGCAGCCACCAGGAGAAGGTGGTGAACAGGCCGGTGACCAGCATGATGCCGACAAACAGCAACAGGCCGCCCATCACTTTCTCGATCAGCCCCATGTGGCGTTTCATCTTGTTCATCAGCGTCATCGAGCGGTTCAGGAACATCGCCGCCAGCAGAAAAGGCACGCCCAGACCCGCGGCGTATACGCCCAGCAGAAGCGTGCCGCGGCTGACGGAAGCCTCCGATGCGGCCAGCGACAGGATGGCGCCCAGCTGCGGGCCGATACACGGCGTCCAGCCAAAGGCAAAAGCCAGCCCGAGAACATAAGCCCCCAAAGCGGAGCCGCCGGATTCGCCCGCCTCCATCCGTGCCTCGCGGTCCAGCAGCGGAATGCGGAAAACCGACAGGAAGTGGAGCCCGAAGATGATCACGACGACGCCTGAAACCTGGGCGAAAAGCTCCTGATTTTGCAGCACAAATGCGCCGAATGCAGAGGCCGTGAAGCCCAGCAGCAGAAACACCGTGGACAGCCCCAGCACAAAGAACAGCGCCGCAATGATCGCTTTGCGCCGCGCGGCGACGGTGCCCTGCATCTCGCCGATGGTGACGCCGCTCATATAGGCCAGGTAGGGCGGCACAATCGGCAGCACGCAGGGCGACAGAAAACTGATCACGCCGCCCAGCAGCGCCACCAGCATGGCAGGGAGCAGCCCTGCGTCGATGATCTCGATTCCAAACATGGTCCAACACTTATGCCAGCGGGCGGCCAACGTCACGGGGACGGCTGGTCACATCCTTGTGGACAGCATGAAACATCCCCCTTATCTGAACACCATGAGCGAGATCAAAGTGACCCTCGATGCAATCGGGCTGCTGTGCCCCCTGCCCGTCCTGAAGGCGCGCAAGCGGCTGAAATCGCTGCAGCGTGGCCATGTGCTGCAACTGCTGGCGGACGACCCGGCGGCGGTGATCGACGTGCCGCATTTCTGCAATGAAGCAGGGCATGAATTCCTGGGCCACAGCGAAGGCGCAGGCCACCAGATCTACCTGATCCGCAAGGGCGGCTAGGCCGCAAACCTTCCCAGCGCCCGCGCCTTGCGGCACCGGAGTTCTGCAAGAACTGCGGCCCGGAAAACTGTGTTTCGTGCGCAGCCAGAGGTTTCCAGATTGGAGGCAGCCCCAAATGAAAAAGGCAGGCCTGGCGGCCTGCCTTTTCGCGTGTTCTATGCTGGGCTCAGCCGCCCATCGACCACCAGCCGCGGCGTTTCGGCTTGGACGAGGCTGCGGGTTCCCGCTCAGCGGCGGCGCCAGCCATGGCAGGCTCCGGCTGTTTTTCCTCTTCCGGCGCAGCGGCGGGTTCCAGCTCAGCGGCCTCTTCCACAGCAGTCTGCTCCTCGGCTGGTTCCGCATCGGGTTCCTCAGAAGGCTGCTCTTCGGCCGCTTCGGCAGCAGCTTCTGCAGGCGCCTCAGCCTCTGCCTCTTGCGCAGCAGCAGGTTCTTCTGCCGGAGCGGCCTGTTCAGCTTGCGCAGCGGGCTCTGCGTCCTGGGCGGCAGCGGCGTCTGTGCTGTCCGCAACGGCCTCAACCGCCGGTTCTGCAGTCTCATCAGCCTGAGCTTCCGCGACCGTCTCAGCCACAGGCGCTTCGGCAGCGGCGGGCGCTTCCTCTGCGGCGGCTTCGGAGCCTTCCGCAGCAACTGCGTCTGCCTCGGCCTGCTTGCTCTTCGGTTTGCGCGAACGGGACCGGGTGCGGGTGCGGGAGGGCTTCTTCTCCTTCACGTCTTCCGCGGCAGGCTCTTCCGCCTCAGAGTCAGCTTCCAGCGCCTCGTCAGCCTCTTCCTTCGGCTGATCCTGGTCTTCGGAGGTGTCCTCGCCGTTCTCGCCCGCCTGGGCCTGATCGCCGTTGCCGGACTTCCGGCGGCGGCGGCGGCGGCGCTTGCGCTTGGGCTTGTCGTCCTGCTGCGCATCGTCCTCAGCGGCCTCAACGGCGACGGGGGCCTCTTCCTCGTCCTGCTGCGCTTCGTCAGCGTCCACCTGCTCCATGATCGAGGTATCCACCGACACCACCGGAGCGGTGGCCGCAGGCACGGTGCGGGAAGCGGTCTTGAACTTCTCCAGCACGAAGTCCGGGCTGACCAGATGCGCGTCGCCTTCGATGCGCACGGACAGGCCGTAACGCGCCTCGATCTGGGCGATGTGCTCGCGCTTCTGGTTCATCAGGAAGTTGGCGATGGAGACCGGGCAGCGCACCAGCACCTCGCGGGAGCGGCGGCGGGTGCCCTCTTCCTCGATCTGGCGCAGAATCGACAGCGCCATCGAGTCGTCAGAGCGGATCAGTCCGGTGCCGTGGCAATGCGGGCACGGTGCGGTGGTCGCCTCGATCATGCCGGGGCGCAGCCGCTGGCGCGACATTTCCATCAGGCCAAAGCCCGAGATCCGGCCCACCTGGATGCGGGCGCGGTCGGTCTTCAGCTTATCCTTCATGCGCTTTTCGACCGCGGCGTTGTTCTTGCGCTCGTCCATGTCGATGAAGTCGATGACGATCAGGCCCGCAAGGTCGCGCAGGCGCAGCTGGCGCGCCACTTCTTCGGCGGCCTCCAAGTTGGTCTTGAGCGCGGTTTCCTCAATCGAGGCTTCCTTGGTCGCCCGGCCGGAGTTCACGTCGATCGCCACCAGCGCCTCGGTCACGCCGATGACGATGTAACCGCCGGATTTCAGCTGCACGACCGGGTTGAACATGCCGCCCAGGTAGCTTTCGACCTGGTAGCGGGCGAACAGCGGCAGCGCGTCCTGGTAATGCTTCACGTTCTTGGCGTGGGACGGCATGATCATTTTCATGAAGTCCTTGGCGATGCGGTAGCCGCGGTCGCCTTCCACCAAAACCTCGTCGATGTCGCGGTTATAAAGATCGCGGATCGAGCGTTTGATCAGGTCGCCTTCCTCATAGATCTTGGCCGGCGCGATGGATTTCAGCGTCAGCTCGCGGATCTGCTCCCACAGGCGCTGCAGGTATTCGTAGTCGCGCTTGATCTCCGCCTTGGTGCGCTTGGCCCCGGCGGTACGCACGATCAGGCCCGCGCCGGTCGGCACGTCCAGTTCGGAGGCAATGTCCTTGAGCTTCTTGCGGTCGGCAGCATTGGTGATCTTGCGGGAGATGCCGCCGCCGCGGGCGGTGTTCGGCATCAGCACGCAGTAACGGCCGGCCAGCGACAGATATGTGGTCAGCGCTGCGCCCTTGTTGCCGCGCTCTTCCTTGACGACCTGCACCAGCAGCACCTGGCGCACCTTGATCACTTCCTGGATCTTGTAGCGGCGCGGGCGGGGTTTGCGCGGCGGACGGATGTCCTCACTGTCGTCCTCTTCGGCGACGGATTCGATGGTTTCATCCTTGGTGGCCGCGTCGGCCCGGCGGGACTCACCGTTTTCGTCGCCCTCGTCGCCGGCAGCGTCCTCTGCCTTGACTTCTTCGGCGTCCGCTTCGGTTTCGGCCTCGGCAGCTGCTGCCTCAGCTTCGTCCGCAGCCTCGTCACCCGCCACAGCAGAAGCACCCGCCTCTGCCGCCTCAGCGGGGGCTTCATTCTCGTCTTCCGGCTCTTCCACCGGGGTTTCCGCAACACGTTCCACCGGCGAGGAGCCTTCAGGCACTTCGGCCAGTTCCGCAGGCACATCCGCAGCCGCGGCGCTATCGCTCAGGTCGATGGTTTCCATCCCTGCGATTTCGCCGGTCTTCTCGTCAGAGACGCCGACTTCCTTGGTCTCCACCGCATCGCCGGAGGAGGCCTTGGCCGCCTTGGCCGAAGACTTGGACCGGCGCGACCGCTTGGGTTTGGACGGTTTTTCTTCTTCTTCCTCGTCGCGCGCGCGCATCGCCTCGGCATAGGCGCGCTCTTCTTCCATCAGCGCTTCGCGGTCGGCCACCGGGATCTGGTAATAATCCGGGTGGATTTCCGAGAACGCCAGGAAGCCATGGCGGTTGCCGCCATAGTCAACAAACGCCGCCTGCAGCGACGGTTCGACCCGGGTTACTTTTGCGAGGTAGATATTGCCAGCAAGCTGGCGTTTGTTTTCGGACTCAAAGTCGAACTCCTCAACCTTGTTTCCATCGACCACCACAACGCGGGTTTCTTCCGCGTGGGTGGCGTCAATAAGCATCTTATTTGCCATTTGTCCTTGGTGCACCTGCCCTGTGCGCCCGCAAGCTGTCTGCTTCCAGGCGGCCGCGCGCGTTTCGGGTGGTGTCTTGTCAGGGCGATCTGGGACGGCGCGGTGCAGCAGGTGGTCCCGGGGACTATGCCCGGCCTTCCTGCCTCAGTGCTCTTCGCTCTCGCGCGCGTCATCGCGGTTCTTCTCCGGCAGGCAAGCCGCGGCCTGTCCTGCCTAATAATCCCTGCGCCGGGTTAGATTCCGGCTCGGGCGCTAAACTGCCCCCTTGGATCAAGGGGGCCAATCGGTCTGGCTGCAGCTTTCTCGGATCGTGCCGGACAAAAGCCGAAGCCAGCGAAACTCATCAGAACGGGGGAAGCCAAGTGCCGGTTTCCGGCCCGTTCGGACAGCATAAGGCCTGTGGATAGGTAATGACAATGGGCATTCGTCACCGCAGGACCTGAAAATGAATCCAGCCTGCTCTTACCCGGAAAAACGTTAACTTTTCGTTGAAATTCAGCGAAGTGCCGGACTTCTGCGGCAGTTCCGGCCCCCGAAACGAAACGCGCCCGGACCGTGTCCTGCGTCAGGAAACGGCCCGGACAGCGGTCACGCCAGATAATCCGAGCGCTGCAGGCCGTATTTCGCCATTTTCTCGTTCAGCGTCCGGCGCGGCAGGCACAGCTCGTCCATCACGCTGGCGATCGAGCCCTTGTGGCGGCGCATGGTGTTGTCGATCAGCATCCGCTCGAAGGCTTCCACATATTCTTTCAGCGGCTTGCCCTCGGTGGTCATTACCGGCTGCATTTCCTCGTGATCGGACATCAGGAGCGACGCGATGGTTCCGGAGCCTCGGCGCGACTGCAGCACGGCACGCTCGGCGATGTTGATCAGCTGACGCACGTTGCCCGGCCAGGGCGCTTGCAAGAGCTGCGCGGCCTCCTGAGCGCTGACCTGCGGCGCATCGCAGCCGTATTCCTCGGAAAACTGCTCGCTGAGGCGGGTGAACAGGGTCAGGATATCCTCGCCGCGCTGGCGCAGCGGCGGCACGGTGATGCGCAGCGCCGCCAGACGGTAGAACAGATCCGGGCGCAGCGCGTCCTCACAGGTCTTGCCGGCTTCCTGCAGGTTGGAAATGGCGATGATCCGGGTTTCGGCAGGCGTGCCCTGTTCGTTGATCACGCTCAAGAGCTTGGCCTGCAGGGTTTCCGACAGCGCGTCGATGTCTTCCAGCACCAGAGTGCCGCCGCGGGCCTCCTCAATTGCGGGCAGCATGCTGTCTTCGGGCTGCATCGGGCCGAACAGGCGCTTGGCCAGCGCCTCCTCTTCCAAAGCAGCGCAAGAGACCAGCACGAATTTCTTGCCCGCGCGGCTGCCGACCGCGTGCAGCGCGTGGGCGACCAGCGTCTTGCCGGTGCCGGTTTCCCCGTCGATCAGCACGTGGCCGTCGGCCTGGCCGAGGTCCAGAATATCCTCGCGCAGGCGCTCCATCACCGGGCTTTGACCGATCAGCTTTTTCATGATCTGCGAGCCGTCCGACAGCTCGCGCCGCAGCGCCCGGTTGTCCAGGGTCAGGCGGCGGGCGCCGGTGGCGCGCTTGGCCAGCTCCGACATGCGGTCCGGGTTAAAGGGCTTCTCCAGGAAGTCGAAGGCCCCCACCCGCATCGCCTCCACCGCCATCGGCACATCGCCATGGCCGGTGATCATGATCACCGGCAGCGCGCTGTCGGTGCCCATCAGCTTTTTCAGGAACTGCATCCCGTCCATGCCCGGCATCTTGATATCGGAAATCACGATCCCCGGGTAATCCGGCCCCAGCACCTTCAGCGCTTCCTCGGCGCTGGGGAAGGTTTCCGTGTCATACCCCGACAGCGCCAGCCACTGGCTGATCGACTGCCGCATATCCTGTTCATCATCAACGATCGCGATTTTCATAGCCTGGGCCATGCGCGTTCTCTCCTAATCACTCCGGGCGGCCTATTCGGCAGCCTCGATACCGTCCACCAGGACCGGCAGTTGCATCTCAAAGACCGCGCCGCCGTTCTGGCCATTGCGGGCGGTCAGCCGTCCCCCAAGGTCGTTGACGATCCCCGAGGAGATGGCAAGACCCAAACCAACCCCGTCCCCGGGCTGCTTGGTGGTGTAGAAAGGCTCAAACAGGTTGTCGAAGTCCTTGATTCCCACCCCGTTGTCGCGCACCGACAGGGTTGCCGTCTCACCGGCGGCCAGCAGGATTTCCACCTCAGGGTCCGCCACGGATTTGGTGGCGTCCAGCGCATTGCGCAAGAGGTTGACCATAACTTGTTCCAGGCGCATCCGGTCGCCCATCACCATAACAGGTTCTTCGGGCAAAATCCGGGTGATTTTCACATGCCTTTGGCGCAGCTGCGGTTCCATCATCGACAGGCTTGACGCCAACGCATCGCCCAAGTTTACAGGGCTGAACGCATCGCCGCCCTTGCGCGCATAGGACTTCAGCTGGCGGGTGATCGCCCCCATCCGCTCAATCAGGTCGTCAATGCGGCCGAAGGAGGCCAGCGCCTCATCCGGTCGGTTGCGGTTCAAGAGCAGGCGGGCGCCGGCCAGATATGTTTTCATCGCGGCCAGCGGCTGGTTCAGCTCGTGGCTGACCGCCGCGGACATCTCCCCGAGGGCAGCCAGTTTGGAGCTTTGGGCCAGGCTCTGCTCGGCCACCGCAAGGGTCTTTTGCATCCGTTCACGCTCGGCAATTTCCCGCTGCAAACGCGCATTCAATACGCGAAGCTCTGCCGACTCCCGCTGGAACAGCGCCATCCGCAGCGCGGTCTTGCGGCTCAGCGCATAGAAAGCCAGCGCCAGCAGGATCGCGAATCCCATAATTTCCAGCGCCAGCACGGCATTTACCCGCTCCCGCACCGACGAATAGGTGGTGAAGGACGCCATCCGCCAGCCTTGGAACGGCACCCTTGTTTCCAGCCGCATCACCGCCTCGCCCTGCAGGTAGGCGTCGGGGGGCAGCGCGGTCCAGTCGGTGGTCGCGCGGATCGCCCGCTGGATCGCGCCTTCCGGCGTCTGCAGCGTCAGCGCATCGCCTTCCTTAAGGCCGCGCCAGCGCGCCTCGGTGGCCAGAATGATGGTGCCGGTGCTGTCGGTGACCAGCACCGCGTCGGAAATCCCCGCCCAGGCGCGCTCGAACTTCTGCAGGTCCACTTCAACCACAATCGCGCCCAGCACACCGGTCGCATCAATGATGCGGCGCGAATAGGTGAAGCGGTAGCCGCCGACCTCGCGCGGGATCACCGAGAATACGGTCGACTTGGCCCGCACCGCATCAACGAAATAGGCGGCATTGCGGTGGTTCGAGCCCAGCCGGTTGCGGTCCGTGGCCGCCACCGTGCGCCCGTCCTGCGCCAGCAGCATGATCGAGGCCGCGCCGATTTCATCGACAAAGGAGATAAGCCGCTGGGTAGACAGGGAGAAATCATTGGACTGCAGCGCCGAGATCAAGGTCTGGTCGCGCGCCAGCAGCTGCGGCACGATGGCGTGCTGGCGCAGCTCGCTCAGCAGGTTGCCGGAATACAGCGCCAGCCGCAGCTCGGCCCGGTTGCGGGTGCTTTCGGTGAACCGGTGGGTCAGCGCCCGGTTGGTGGTCCAGACGGTGACCGCGGCCACCACCATGAACAGCACAAGCCCAAGCCGCGCCCGCCACGAAATCGTGCGCGAACCAGCCTTTGCCTTGCTTTTGATCATCTCAGAGCGCGGGGCGGTCATGACTCATACCTATTGCGGCCGCCCCGCATCCTCAAGTCACGCCGCGGTGACCATTCCCGCCAATGCGCGGAACACTGCCGCACCGTCGGTGCCGCCATGACCCTCATCCGCAGCCCGCTCCGGGTGCGGCATCATGCCGAGAACGCGGCGGTTGTCCGACAGGATGCCGGCAATGTCCGCGACCGAGCCATTGGGGTTGTCTTCATAGGTGAAGGCCACCCGGTCCTGGTCCTGCAGCGCCTTGACGGTGTCCGCATCGGCGAAATAGTTGCCGTCGTGGTGGGCAATCGGGACCCCGATCACATCACCCGCATTGTAGCCTTGGGTAAAGACGCTGTCAGAGGTCGCCACCTTAAGGTTCACGGTGCGGCAAATGTATTTCAGGCCTGCATTTCGCAGCAGCGCTCCCGGCAGCACGCCGGTTTCGGTCAGGATCTGGAAACCGTTGCAGACGCCAATGGCATAGCCGCCGCGCTCGGCGTGCTCAATCACCGCCTTGCAGATCGGCGACTGGGCCGCAATCGCGCCGCAGCGCAGGTAGTCGCCATAGGAAAAGCCGCCCGGCACGCCAACGATGTCCACACCCTCAGGCAGGGCACTGTCCTTATGCCAGACCATCGACACATCGAAGCCGGCCTGCTCGAACGCCACCGCCAGATCGCGGTCGCAGTTCGAACCCGGGAAGACTACTACCGCCGCCTTCATCACTGCATCTCGATGCTGTAGGATTCGATCACGGTGTTGGCCAGCAGCTTCTCGCACATCGCGGTCACATCTGCTTCGGTCGCGCCTTCGGCCAGATCCAGGTCAATCACTTTGCCCTGGCGCACACCTTCAACCTTGTCAAAGCCCAGGGCCCCCAGCGCGTGGCGCACAGCCTCGCCCTGCGGATCCAGAACCCCGTTCTTCAGCATCACATGCACCCGTGCCTTCATCGCATCATCCCTCAGGTTTTCGATGGCGAAGCCCCATCCAGGCTTCATCTTTCTAAAAATACTCAAGGACCCGCGGCGCGGCAGGCGCAGCGGGTCCCGATCTCAGTTCACCAGCGTCGGCTTGCCCGGCGCAGGCGGGTTATTCGGCATCACGCCCAGGCGGCGCGCCACTTCGCTGTAGGCATCGGTCAGACTGCCGAGGTCGCGGCGGAATACGTCCTTGTCGAGCTTCTGGCCGGTGTTGATGTCCCACAGGCGGCAGCTGTCGGGGCTGATCTCATCGGCGATCACCAGGCGCTGGAAGTCGCCCTCGTAAATGCGGCCGATCTCGATCTTAAAGTCGACCAGGCGGATGCCGACCGCCAGGAACACGCCAGACAGGAAATCATTCACCCGCAGCGCCAGGCTCAAGATATCGTCCATGTCCTGCTGGCTGGCCCAGCCGAAGGCGGCGATATGCTCTTCGGTGACCAGCGGATCTCCCAGGGCGTCGTCCTTGTAGCAGTATTCCACGATCGGCCGCGGCAGCTGGGTGCCCTCATCGATGCCCAGGCGCTTGGAGATGCTGCCCGCCGCATAGTTGCGCACGATGATCTCCAGCGGGATGATCTCGCAGCTGCGCACCAGCTGCTCGCGCATGTTCAGACGCTTCAGGAAATGGGTCGGCACACCGATCTGCCCCAGCCCCAGCATGAAGAACTCGCTGAGGATGTTGTTCAGGACTCCCTTGCCTTCGATCACGTCGTGCTTTTCGGCGTTGAAGGCGGTGGCGTCATCCTTGAAATACTGCACAATGGTGCCCGGCTCCGGGCCTTCATACAGTGTCTTTGCCTTGCCTTCGTAGATTTTTTTGCGGCGCGCCATTGGGAACCTTTCGGGTCATTGCCGGGAATCCGGCCCTGCGATGTGCCGCCCTCATAGTGCAAGGGGGCTTCAGCCGCAAGCTTGCTGCACAGGCCCGCCATGCCGCGGGCGTTGCGGCGGCCGCCCCCGAACCGGCACCCGGATCCGGCCAGCCGCTGCCCTGCTTAGGACAAATCCGCCCAAAGGCTTTATCAGGAACTGTTTTTTCTTGCCCTGGGGAGCAATCATACTCCTATCATACCACAGGTGCACAAGGTTAATGAGGATCAGCCATGACAACATTCGACGAACGCGAGCAGGCCTTTGAGGCCAAGTTTGCGCATGATGAGGAAATGCAGTTCAAGGCGCGGGCGCGCCGCAACAAGATGCTGGGCCTGTGGGCGGCTGACCTTTTGGGCAAGACCGGCTCCTCGGCCAATGAGTATGCCCAGTCGATTGTGGCAGCGGACCTTGAGGAAGCCAGCCATGAGGACGTGGTGCGCAAGCTGACCGGCGATCTGGGCAGCCGGGCCAGCGAAGAGCAGATCCGCATGAAACTGCAGGAACTTCTGGTGCAGGCGCAGGCAGACATCCTGAACGAGACGAGCTGAACAAACTAGCAGCGGCAAAAGGCCCGGCTGGAATACCCCCGGTCCGCCCTGTGTCCGGGCGCCTGCCGCCCCGGTGCGGCACAGGCCGGCGGCGGGAGCGTGCTGCCTTGGTGCGCCGGTTTGCCTCCGGCACGGCACCGCCGGGCCGACACCCGTCAATTTTAAGGGTTAACCGAACCGACAACCGCATCCCCTATACTGCCGGGCAAGGTGTTTGTTGCGCGCCAGTCCGGGAGTGCCATGACGTTTTCCGTATCCTCCGCCCCCAGAACGGCCGCGCGGCTGCTTCGGCTGGCCGTTCCGTTTGCGGTCATGGCGGGCTGCCTGTGGCTTCTGCAGGTGCAATCGGACCTGCCTCCCCTGGACGAGCTTGGCACCCTCGTCTTTGACCTCCCGGCATGGAAATGGGCGGGCGCTGCGCTGGCCACTGCTGTCAGCTTCTGGGCGCTGGGACGTTACGATTGCGTTGCCCACCGCCACCTCGGCACCGGGCTCGACGGACCGGCTGCGCGCCGTGCCGGCATGGCCGCCATCGCCTTTTCGCAGACCGCCGGTTTTGGCCTGATCACCGGATCCTATGCCCGCTGGCGCCTGCTGCCCGGCTTGACGCCCCTGCAAGCAGGACAGCTGACCGCGCTGGTTGCTGCAACCTTTCTCGCTTCCCTGGCGGTGATCTGCGGCGCGTCCCTGATCGCCGCGCCGCCTGCGCCGGGCCTGGCATGGGCGGGCGCCCTGATCCTGCTGGCCGCAGCAGCGCTTGCCGCCTGCAGCTTTCTGATCCCGCAACCCCAGCTGTTCGGGCTGCAGCTGCGCTGGCCGTCGCTGACCGCGATGACTGCCTTGGGGTTTTGGGCGGCAGCCGACGTTGCTGCCGCAGGCACGGCCCTGTGGCTGCTGCTGCCGTCCGGCACCGGCGTTGCCTGGGGTCAGCTTCTCACCGCCTATGCTGTGGCCTTGGGCCTTGCGGTTGTCTCTTCCGCGCCCGGCGGGGCGGGACCGTTTGAGCTGGCGCTTTGCGCGCTGCTGCCTGCGGTTCCGGACCACAGCCTGATCGCCGCGCTGCTGGCCTTCCGCGTGATTTATTATGCCGTCCCAGCAGTAATCGCCGGATTTCTGCTGGTCTTTCCCGGTCTATTGGCAGCGCAAAAGACAGCAGTGGACGACACCGATCTGCTTGGCAGCCGCAGCCAGCCGGCCGCCGCCCTGCCCTGGGACCGCTGCTGTGCAGAGACCGGGATCATCCGCCAGAACGGCGGCCGGGTCCACGCCTTTGGCCTGAACCGTGTTGCCTTGCTGGACAGCGCCCAGGCCTCGGTGGCGCTGTTCGACCCGCTGTCGGGACTGACCGGAGAAACCTTTGCCCCGCTCGCGCGGCATGCCCGCCGCCGCAACGCCGCGGCCTGCTATTACAAATGCAGCGCGCGCACGGCGCTTCTGGCCCGCAAGTCGGGCTGGAAAGTGCTGCGCATCGCCGAAGAGGCGGTGCTCGACCCGCGGGCCTTCTCCGAGAACGGATCCAGCCGCCGCCAGCTGCGCCGCAAGCTGCGCCACGCAGAAAAAACGAGCATTGACGTCTACCGCGCGGTGAACCGCCTGCCATTTGAACAAATGCAAGAGGTTGATAGCGCCTGGCAATCGGCGCATGGCACCGCCTATGGCACCACGATGGGCCGCTTCGAGCCCGGCTATCTGGCCTGCCAGGAGGTGATCCTGGCCTTCCGCGAGGGGCAGCTCATCGGTTTTGCCAGCTTCCACACTTCGGCCCGTGAATGGTGCCTGGACCTGATCCGCTTGCGCCCTGATGTGCCCGACGGCGCTGGCCATGCGCTGGTGCGGGCAGGCATTGCCGCCGCCGCCGCGGACGGCATCCCCCGGCTGTCGCTGGCCGCGGTGCCGGATCATCGCTTGGCCAAGGGCGTGGACCGCGGCCTGCGCCGGTTCAAGGAGTGCTTCGCCCCGCGGTGGGAGCCGCGCTATATGGCAGCGCCCGGCTGGTTGCAGATGGCCATATCCATTGCCGAGCTGCTGCGCCTGGTGCACCGCCCGCCGCCAGTGCTGCCTGCCGCAGCGCCGCAGACTCATAATGAAGATGAAGAAAATGAAATTGCCCTTGCCCGCCCGGCGTGAGACAGGGGAAACAGACCACTTTGCCGTCCGCACCGCCGGGGCGGCCTGCTGACATGGGACAAAACTGATGACGAATACTTTCAAACAGCTGCTGGACACCAGGGATGTGCTGCTGGCGGATGGCGCAACCGGCACCAATCTGTTTGCCATGGGTCTGCAGTCCGGCGATGCGCCGGAACTGTGGAACGTGGACGAACCCAAGAAGATCATGGCGCTGTACCAGGGCTCTGTCGATGCGGGCAGCGACCTGTTCCTGACCAACAGCTTCGGCGGCACCGCCGCACGCCTGAAACTGCATGACGCACAGGGCCGCGTGCGCGAGCTGAACCGGATTGCCGCCGAGCTTGGCCGCGAAGTGGCCGATAAGGCGGAGCGCAAGATTGCCGTGGCCGGCTCCGTCGGTCCGACCGGGGAAATCTTCGAACCCGTCGGCGCCATGTCCCACGCGCTGGCGGTTGAGATGTTCCACGAGCAGGCCGACGCCCTGAAAGAAGGCGGCGCTGATGTGCTGTGGCTGGAAACCATTTCCGCGCCGGAGGAATTCCGCGCTGCGGCGGAGGCCTTCAAACTGGCAGACATGCCCTGGTGCGGCACCATGAGCTTTGACACCGCTGGCCGCTCCATGATGGGGGTAACCTCGGCCGATTTCGCCCAGCTGGTGGAGGAATTCGACAACGCGCCGCTGGCCTTCGGCGCCAACTGCGGCACCGGCGCCTCCGACATTCTGCGCACCGTTCTGGGCTTTGCCGCCCAGGGCACCGAGCGCCCGATCATCTCCAAGGGCAATGCCGGCATTCCGAAATATGTCGACGGCCACATCCACTACGATGGCACCCCGGAACTGATGGGCGAATATGCGGTAATGGCCCGGGACGCGGGCGCCAAGATCATCGGCGGCTGCTGCGGCACCATGCCCGACCACCTGCGCCACATGCGCGCGGCGCTCGACAGCCGCCCGCGCGGCGGCCGCCCGGCACTGGAACAGATCGTCGAGGTTCTGGGCCCCTTCACCTCTGACAGCGATGGCACCGGCGAGGATGCCGCAGCCGGCGGCGAGCGCCGCGGCCGCCGCGGCCGCCGCCGCCCCTGACCACAGCAGCAGGCCAGTAAAGGCCGGAACAGGATTGGCGCCGCATGTCAGCATGCGGCGCTTTTTTTAGCTCCCGTTGCCCGCACCGCCGCGGTCCTCACCTTTGCTTAGCCGACAATGCTGAATCCGCGGATCTCCGGGTCGGGATCGGTTTTCTCCGTCAGAACGTCCTTCACTGAGGCCGCCCCGAGGCCGCGGCCCATTCTGCGCACCATGTCGGCGACACTGGCCGACGGCCCTATCAGCAACGCCCGCACGGACCCGTCAGGTTCATTGCGGACCCAGCCCGTGAGCCCATGACGCATCGCTTCCGCCCTGGCCCAGGCGCGGAAAGCCACGCCCTGCACGCGCCCGGTGACACGCGCCTTCACAGCTACAGATGCCATTGGACACCTTCCTTTCCGTCATGAAGACCTCCAGCATAGCACAGAAGCGCCGCCACGGCGGTTCAAGAACAGATCAGAACAACGCCAGTTGATCGCCGGGCTGCGGCGGGCGGGCGAACAGATCGCAGCGCAGCTCCGGCGTCCGCTCCCGCAACCCCAGACGCTTGCAGGCCGCCTTGAAACGCTGCGCGATCATCTCGGCGTACCGGCCCTCGCCCCGCATCCTGTGGCCCCAGCGCGGGTCATAATCGCGCCCGCCGTGCATCTCCCTCAGCCGCGCCATCACCTTGGCGGCGCGGCCCGGCTCATGTTCCGCCAGCCATTCCTGCCACAGCTCCGACACCTCCCGCGGCAGCCGCAGCATGATCCAGCTTGCGGCATCGGCGCCGGCATCAGCCCCCGCGGCCAGCAGCGCCTCCAGCTCATGATCCGTCAGCCCCGGCACTACGGGAGAAGTCATCACCCGCACCGGCACGCCTGCCGCCGTCAGCCGCCGGATCGCGGCCAGACGCCTGGCGGGAAGTGGCGCACGCGGCTCCATCCGGCGCGACAGATCCGCATCCAGGGTGGTGACGGAAATGCCGACCCGCACCAGCCCCTTCGCTGCCATCGGTGCCAGGATATCGAGATCGCGCTCGACCAATGCGCCCTTGGTTACAATTGCCACCGGGTGATTGAAATCGCGCAGCACCTCCAGGCAGGCCCGGGTGATGCCATAGTTCCGCTCACACGGCTGGTAGGGATCGGTATTGGTGCCAAGCGCGATAGTGGCCGCCTTGTAGTGCGGCGCCGACAACTCCCGCCGAAGCACCGCCGCCGCATTGGGCCGCGCAATCAGCCGTGTTTCGAAATCCATCCCCGGCGACAGGCCCAAGTAGGCATGGGTGGGCCGCGCAAAGCAGTATATGCAACCATGCTCGCACCCGCGGTACGGGTTGATCGACCGGTCAAACGGCAGATCGGGCGACCGGTTGTAGGTGATGATCGACCGCGCCGCCTCCTGCCGCACCTCGGTGGGAATCACCGCCTCCGGCGTCTCCTGAAACCAGCCGTCATCGACCGCATCGCGCACCATATCATAGCGGCCTGCCGCATTGCTGAGGCTGGCGCGCGCTTTGCGGCGCAGGGGATCTGGCGTGAATTCCTGTGGCATAGGCGCAAAATAACCGCCACACCGGAACAAATAAAGAACAAATGGCCAAAATCGAAGATTTCCATGTGGAATCTTCATTATTCTTGCACCGAAATTGTCTCTATACGTCGGTTAGAACAGCGGCAATGTCGCAAATAATGCAGTCCGCGGGCGGCATTCTGTCACAAAAGCTTCTGAAATAGGCCAACACCGGGGACATCCCCGTCAGCAAGGATTAGGCGCATGTCGGACGAAGAAGACATCATCCTCTCGGAACTCGATGACGAGGAACTTGTTCAGCAGATGTTTGACGACCTCTATGATGGTCTCAAAGAGGAAATCGAAGAAGGCGTGAACATCCTTCTCGAGCGCGGCTGGGCGCCTTACGACATCCTGACCAAGGCTCTGGTGGGCGGCATGACCATCGTCGGCGCCGACTTCCGCGACGGCATCCTGTTCGTTCCCGAAGTGCTGCTGGCGGCCAACGCGATGAAGGGCGGCATGTCCATCCTGAAGCCGCTTCTGGCGGAAACCGGCGCCCCGCGCATGGGCTCCATGGTGATCGGCACCGTCAAGGGCGACATCCACGACATCGGCAAGAACCTGGTGTCGATGATGATGGAAGGCGCCGGCTTCGAAGTTTACGACATCGGCATCAACAACCCGGTCGAGAACTACCTGGAAGCCATGGCTGAGCATAAGCCCGACATCCTCGGCATGTCCGCTCTGCTGACCACCACTATGCCCTACATGAAAGTGGTCATCGACACCATGATCGAGCAGGGCCTGCGCGACGACTACATCGTGCTGGTTGGCGGCGCGCCGCTGAACGAAGAGTTCGGCAAGGCAATCGGCGCCGACGGCTATTGCCGGGACGCAGCCGTGGCCGTGGAAATGGCCAAGGATTTCGTCGCGCGCAAGCACAACGCGATGAGCGCCTGATTTGGCACGCAAAGGACGCGCAGCCCGCTTGACAGAGCGGGCTGCCTTCCGCCCCCCCACCGGGCGGACACTTGAGGAAAGCTCCCTCACCGAACAGGGCCTGGCCGCCCCTGAAAAGAAGACCGGCCGCATCCTGCTGATCGCCTGCGGCGCGCTTGCGCGTGAAATCATTGACATCAATGAGAAAAACGGGCTGGATCACATCGACCTCACCTGCCTGCCTGCCAAGTTGCACCTCTATCCGGAGCAGATTGTGGACGCCATCGACGGCGCCGTGGCCAAGCATTCAGCCGTCTATGACAAGATATTTGTGGTTTATGCCGATTGCGGCACCGGCGGCGCGCTGGAGCGCAAATGCGCCGAGCTGGGCGTCGAGATGGTGGCAGGCCCGCATTGCTATTCCTTCTTCGAGGGCAACGAGATCTTCGCCCGCCATTCGGAAGAAGGCGAAATCACCGCCTTCTACCTCACCGATTTCCTGGTCAAGCAGTTCGACGCTTTCGTCTGGCGCCCGATGGGCCTCGACAAGAATCCGGAGCTGCGGGACATGGTGTTCGGCAACTACACCAAGCTGATCTACCAGTCGCAGACCAGCGACCCCAAGCTGATGGAAAAGGCCCGCGCATGCGCAGACCGCATGGGGCTGGAGTTCGAGCACCGCCACACCGGCTATGGCGATCTGGAAACATCCCTGACCGCCTGGGCCAAGGGTTCCTCTTCTTCTGGCTGAAAATATCCCGGGGAGCGCGAGGGGCCGGCCCCTCGCCCCGGTCAGCCTCAGGCCTGCGCCATCGCGGTTTCGCGGATCCGCTCGATCATTGCCCTGAGGCCATTGGAGCGCTGCGAGGACAGATGCTCATTCAGCTCCAGCCGGCCCAGTTCCGCCTTGGCGTCCACCGACACCACCTGCTGCAGGGGCAAACCGTTATACAGCTTGCGCAGCACCGCGATCAGACCGCGCACAATCATTGCGTCGCTGTCGCCGTCGAACCGGAACACCCCGCCCTCGACCGTCGCATGCAGCCACACCTGGCTGGCGCAGCCGTCGACCTTGGTGGCGGGCACCTTCAGCGCGTCGTCCAGCGGCTCCATCGCCTTGCCCAGGTCGATCACATGGCGGTAACGGTCCTCCCAGTCCTCCATGAACTCGAAGTCTTCCACGATCTCTTCAAAGGCGGCTGTGGCCATCGTCCGTCCATCCTCAAAATCCGCATTCCGGGGCTGATCAGCACCTAAGCCCCTGCCCGCACCATTTCAACCGCTTTTCAAGCTTCGGCCAATCGGGTAATCCCTTGCAAAGACATTTTGAATGGGCGGGGACAGATGCACAAACCATTGGCTCTCACATTGGCCGCAGCGCTGGGTCTGGCCGGCTGCGGCGGCTGGAAAGACTCGCGGGTCAACCCCACCAACTGGTTCGGCAGATCGGCCCCCGCAGAGGCAACGGTGCCGCAGGGCACCAATCCGCTGCTGCCGCAAGAAAGCAACGCGCGCGGGATTTTCGCCAAGAAGCCGCCAGAGGACAAAAGCGTCCTGATCAGCCAGGTCACCGGGCTGCAGATTGAGCGCACCGCCTCCGGGGCCATCATTCACGCCTCCGGCGTTGCTGCGCGCCAGGGCGCGTTTGATGTCGAGCTGCGCAAGGCTGAAACAGCAGAGGACGGCGTTCTGGCCTATGACTTCCGGGTGGTCTATCCGGAGGAAGCAACCCTGAAGGGCAGCGAATTCAGCCGGACGCTTCACGCGGCCCGCACGCTGTCCAATGAGGATCTTGAGGCAATCCGCCTGGTCCGGGTGAACGGCGCGGAGAACGCACGGGAAAGCCGCCGGCGCTGATCCTTAACGCTGTAAAGGACTGAAACAAAAAACGCCCGCGTTTGCGGGCGTTTCTTTTGCGCAGGTGAGAGCTCTTTACAGCTCCACCACCTGTACCGCCTGGCCGTTGGCGGCAAGGCCGATCTTGCCCTCGCAAAGCCGCAGCGCATCGGCACCGAACACCTCGCGGCGCCAGCCGCTAAGGGCCGGCACATCCCGCAGGCCCGCAGCGATGGCATCCAGATCGGCGCTCGGCGCGATCAGCTTGGCCGCAACGCCCTCGGCCTCGGTCTTGGCCTTCAGGAGCACCCGAAGCAGGTCTGCCAGCGCCGGGTTCACCTGCAGCTTCTCCCTGCTGCGGTCCAGGCGGGGGAACTTCTCCGCCGGGCAGCTGACGCCCTTGGCCACCGCCTCCAGGATGCCCTCGGCAATCGCGCCTTTGCGGGCCTCGCGCAGCAGCAGACGAGAGCCGCCCAGCTCCGCCGCAGTGCGCGGCTTGGTCGAGGCCAGCTCCACCAGCGCGTCATCCTTGAACACCCGGTTGCGCGGCACGTTGTTGCTCTGCGCGTAAATCTCGCGGAACGCCGCCAGCTCGCGCACCACCGCCAGGAACTTGCCCGAGTTGGTGCGGGTCTTGACCCGCTGCCAGGCCTCCTGCGGCTGGATGTCATACGTTGCCGGATCGGTCAGCACTTGCAGCTCTTCCGCGACCCAGTGGGACCGGCCGCTCTTGTCCAGCTCGGCCGCCAGGAATTCGTAGATCTTGCGCAGATGGGTCACATCCGCCAGCGCATATGTCTTCTGCGCCTCGCTCAGCGGGCGGCGCGACCAGTCGGTAAAGCGCGAGGTCTTGTCCAGCCCCTGCTTGACGATCTTGCGCACCAGGGTTTCATACCCCGCCTGCTCGCCAAAGCCGCAGACCATTGCCGCAACCTGAGTGTCAAACAGAGGCTTGGGAAAGACGCTCGCATCGACCCAGAAGATCTCGAGGTCCTGACGTGCGGCATGGAACACCTTAACCACGCTTTCGTCGCGAAACAGCGCATAAAGCGGCTCCAGCGAGATGCCCTCGGCCAGCGGGTCAACCAGCACAGCGTCGTTTTCACCATCGCCGGCAAAGGCCAGCTGAATCAGGCAAAGCTTGGAATAATAGGTCCGCTCGCGCAGAAATTCGGTATCCACAGTGACATAGGGATGCTGTGCGGCGGCATCGCAAAAGGCCTGCAGTTCTTCGGTCGTGGTCAGGGTTTTCATCAATTACCGCTTTTCAATCTCACGTGGGCCGGGACGTGATACGCGCTTGTTCCGGGCAATGCAAACAGGTGCCGCTGCCGCCGTGGATTTGTGCTGCAAGCGGCACAGCCGCTGGCGTACCGGCGCCCCTGAATTCACTGTTTGTGATAATACTGTCGTCAAACATTCATTTCCCTGATGTAAGTGCAGCCCCTAGATTAGGTGTGCATCGCAAACAGGAGAATGACCGATGACTTCACTCGACTTTTCCGCCGCAAAAACTGCAGGAACTGCGCCGCATCGCGGGATGATTCCGCTGCTGGCTGCTGCTGCTTTGCTATTGCTTCTGAGCCTGCCCGCGCTTCTGGCCCCGGCCCCGCCGAAGGATCTGCTGGATTGGCACGGCAACAGCGCAGCCGTGCAGGAACGGCGCTAGGGCAGCTGGACCGGGGTTTTGTCGCCAGCGGCAAAGCGGCGCAGCACGGCCGGGTACAGCTTGTGCTCCTGCACCAGCACCCGCGCCGCCAGCGTTTCCGGCGTGTCGCCGGGCAGAACCGGCACCCTGGCCTGGCCCAGCACCGGGCCGTCGTCCAGGCGCGGCGTCACCTCATGCACGGTGCAGCCATGCTCCGCGTCGCCCGCCTCAAGCGCGCGGGCGTGAGTGTGCAACCCTTTGTATTTCGGCAGCAGCGAGGGGTGAATGTTCAGCATCCGGCCTTCGAACTGCGACACGAACCCGGCGGTCAGAACCCGCATGAAACCGGCCAGACAGACAATATCCGCACCGGCCTCGAAAATGGGTTTCACCAGCTCAGCCTCAAAGGCCGCCCGGTCGCCCTGAAAGGGGCGGTGGTCCACCACGGCAGTGGCCACACCTGCGGCAGCGGCCTTGGCCAGCCCGCCGGCACTTGCGTTGTTGGACAGTACCAGACAGGCCCGCGCCGGATGGCCGCCGGTCATGCTCTCCAGCAGCGACACCATGTTGGAGCCGCCGCCGGATATCAAGATCGCGACCTTCTTGTGGCTCACAGCAGCTTGCCCGCATAGCGCATGCCGGCGCCTTTGGTGACGGTGCCCAGACGGGCCACTGTCTCGCCTTCGGCTTCCAGCACCTTCACCAGCTCATCGGCGCGGTCCGCCGCGACCGACAGGATCATGCCAATGCCGCAGTTGAAGGTCTTGAGCATTTCTGCTTCGGCAATGCCGCCGGTCTCTGCCATCCATTTGAACACGGGCGGCAGGTCCCAGGCGTTCAGGTCGATGTCGGCGCCCAGGTCCTCGGGCAGCACGCGCGGCAGATTCTCGGTCAGGCCGCCGCCGGTGATATGGGCCAGCGCATGCACGCCGCCTGCCCGCACCGCCGCCAGGCACTGCTTCACATAGAGACGCGTCGGGGTCAGCAGCGCCGCGCCCAGAGTGCCTTCGCCAAACGGGCAGTCCGCATCCCAGCCCAGCCCGGAGACCTCGACCAGCTTGCGCACCAGGGAATAGCCATTGGAATGCACGCCGTCGGACGCCAGCCCCAGCAGCACGTCGCCCTCGACCACGCCTTCAGGCAGCGCAGAGCCGCGCTCCATCGCGCCCACGGCAAAGCCTGCAAGGTCAAAATCGCCTTCGGGGTACATGCCCGGCATCTCTGCCGTTTCTCCGCCGATCAACGCGCAGCCGGAGCGCACGCAGCCCTCGGCAATGCCCTCGATGATGCGGGCAGCAGTGTCGGTTTCCAGTTTTCCGGTGGCGAAATAGTCGAGGAAGAACAGCGGCTCAGCGCCCTGGCACACCAGGTCGTTGACGCACATCGCCACCAGGTCGATGCCAACGCCATCCACCACGCCGGTGTCGATCGCGATCCGCAGTTTGGTGCCGACACCATCGGTGGCGCCGACCAGGATCGGATCGCTGTAACCGGCGGCTTTCAGATCGAACAGAGCGCCAAATCCGCCCAGCCCGCTGGCCACGCCGGGGCGGTTGGTACGCTTGGCGGCCGGCTTGATCCGGTCGACCAGGGCGTTGCCCGCATCAATGTCCACACCTGCGTCTGCATAGGTCAGGCCGTTCTTGCCGCTGGTCATCATTTGGCTCCTTCCAACACGTTGCGGCAGCCTTTAGCGCAAGGCGGAAGAGAAGGAAACAAGCGATTGCATCCCGGCACAGAAGGCCGCGGCCGCAGCACCGCGATGCAATCGCCGCTTGACCTCCCGCGCGCCATTTTCTAACCACAGGACAATGGCGGGCCTGTAGCTCAACGGTTAGAGCAGAGCGCTCATAACGCTTTGGTTGCAGGTTCGAATCCTGCCGGGCCTACCAGATCATCCGCCACAGCACCTGACGCGGCCTGCAATCTCCGCGCGCCGGACCCAATCCCCCCGCTGCCGCACCCGCAGATGCACCCCGCGTGCGGCGTGATAGCTGTGAGATGCGCAGCCGGGCGTTCCAGACCGCGGCGGTAGCTGGTGAACGGTTCGGTCTGAGACACGGCAGGTCTTTCAACACCGTTTTGCGTCAGGACTGGCAGCCGCGGGGCACCAGGGATACCTCCAACAGGACGTCCCCCTGGCCGCCGGATCAGCGCGCGATGACGATATCGGCCTGCAAGCCGCCCAAGTCGGCGCTTTCCCCCAGCCGCAGCGTGCCGCCATGGGCGCGGGCAGTGTCCGCCACAATCGCCAGCCCAAGGCCGACACCCGAGCCGCGGTTCTGATTGCGGGCCGGATCCAGCCGGGTAAAGGGCCGGATCGCATCGCCGCGCTGCTCTGGCGGGATGCCGGGACCGTCATCTTCGACCCGGATGCGCAAGGACCGCTCTGTCAGCGCCACCGACACCCGCGCCCTGGTGCCATAGCGCACGGCATTGGAAATCAGGTTTTCCACCGCCCGGCGCACCGGCTGGCGCCGCAGCAGCACTTCGCCTGCTCCGCTCATCTCGCCCAATGCCACCTGGTTTTCCTGACGCTGCCAGTCGGCAATGATGGTGCGGACCAGGTCGTGGGGGTCCACCGGTTCCGGCTCACTCACCGCGGAACCGCGGGAAAAATCCAGGAACGCATCCAGCAGCGCCTGCATCTCGTCGACATCGCGCAGCATCGGCGCGGCGTCTTCCTCGTCCAGCATCGCCAGCTCCAGCTTCATCCGCGTCAGCGGCGTGCGCAGGTCATGGCTCACGCCGGACAGCATCAGCGTGCGCTGTTCGATCTGCCGCTCGATCCGGGCCCGCATATCCAGAAACGCGCTGCCGGCCGCGCGCACCTCTGTGGCGCCGCTGGGCGAGTACGGCACCACCCGCCCGCGGCCAAAGGCCTCTGCGGCATCGGCCAGCCGCTTGATCGGGCGCAGCTGGTTGCGCATGTACAGAAAGGAGATCAGCATCATCAGGAAGCCAAACAGCAGCATGGTGACAATCAGCTGATGCGGTGCCGCGGCGGTCAGGCGGCGGCGGTCAAAGCTCAGCTCGACCAGCCCGTGCGCGGTGCCGAAATAGACCAGCGCCCTGCGGTCCGCCGGAAACCGTGCCGCCAGGAACCCCGGGAAGGTTTTCTCCAGCTCGTCGCGCACCACCCGGCCGGAAAACTCGATCAGGCTGAACTGGTCCTTTGGGAGCGGCGCCCCGGGCGCCAGATACCGCGCCTGCATGTTCAGCGGCTGCAGCAGCGGCGCCATCTGTGCCAGCGCCGTCTCCTGATCCGGCGCCGCTTCCGCCACCTGCCGCAGCAGTTCCAGCTCGCGCTGGATGGTGGCGGTCATCTGCACGGTCACGTCCTCCAGATCCCGCTTGATGAACACAACCGAGACCACGATCTGCAGCGCCACGATCGGCACCACCAGGATCAGGGCCGCCCGGGCGTAAAGGCTGCGCGGCATATAACGTTTGAGCCAATTGAAGGACATGGGCTAAGCCTATAGGGCGCCAGGAAAAGAGAAAAGACGGTCCGGCGGCGCATCAGTGCAGGAAAACAACAGCGGTGCAAGACCATGAATTCAGCAGACGACTTTAATCCGCAGCCCGGCCGCGCCGTGGAGCTGGAGCCCGGCCTGCGCCGCATCCTTGCGCCGAATCCTTCTCCGATGACCTTTCGCGGCACCAATACCTATCTGATCGGCACCGGCAGCCTGGCCGTGATCGACCCGGGGCCGGAGTGCGCACCGCATCTGGAGGCGATTCTCGCCGCCGTCCAGCCCGGTCAGCGGATCACCCATATTGTCGTGACCCACAGCCATCTGGACCACTCCCCGCTGGCGCGCGGCCTGAGCCAGGCCACCGGCGCGCCGGTCTATGCCTTTGGCGGCGCGGGCGCGGGCCGCAGCGCCGTTATGTCCTGGCTGGCCGCCAGCGGGCTGGCCGAAGGCGGCGAAGGCATCGACACAGAGTTTGCCCCGGACATCACCGTCCGCGACAGCGACGTGATCGGCGGCGATGGCTGGGAACTGGAGGTGATTCACACGCCCGGCCACCTGGGCAACCATATTGCGCTGGCCTGGAATGATGCCTGCTTCACTGCGGATCACGTGATGGGCTGGGCCAGTTCGCTGGTGTCGCCGCCGGATGGCGACCTTACCGATTTCATGGACTCCTGCCGCCGCCTGCGCCAGCGCAGCTGGCGGGTGTTCCACCCCGGCCACGGCGCGCCGGTCACAGATCCCGCCGGGCGGCTCGACTGGCTGATTGCGCACCGCCAATCGCGCGAGGCTGCGATTCTGCAGGCGCTGGGGCAAGCCCCCGCCACCGCGCGCGCCCTGGCGGAGCAGATCTACACCGAAACCCCGCCTGCCCTGCTGAAGGCGGCGGAGCGCAACGTCTTTGCCCATCTCGTGGACCTCAGCGGCCGCGGCTTGGCAGCACCGCAGGAAACCCTGTCCGCCGCAGCCGTCTTTGCGCGGCGCGGCGGCTGATTTTTTTCAAAAAAATCCCTCCGCCCTCTGGACGCCCAATCAGCGGACCGCTATACGGCACGAACCGTTCCGGCGTAGCTCAGCGGTAGAGCAGTTGACTGTTAATCAATTGGTCGTAGGTTCGATCCCTACCGCCGGAGCCATTTTCAAAAACACCTGAAAACAGGTCTTTAGGCTGTTCAGCGCTGGTTCTTGCCTGTGCTTTCTGCCAGTGTATTCCGGCCCGCCACGGCCGGCTTGCCGCAGAGTCCAATCGCCAGCTCTGCCGCCGCCCCTGCCCCTTCTGCCGTCCCGAAGCGTCCGGATTTCCGCCCCGCGAAGGCCTGCATACCCGGCCGGAAAGCGGGCGCAAAAAAATCGCCCCAAAAGCAAATTTTCCTCTGGACGCCCCAGGTTGGAACTCTTATACGACGCCTCACATTCCGGCGTAGCTCAGCGGTAGAGCAGTTGACTGTTAATCAATTGGTCGTAGGTTCGATCCCTACCGCCGGAGCCAGATTTCCAGGGGTCAAAGCAGCGATGCTTTGTCCCCTTTTGGTTTAGCGCGGCCGCTTCGGCTTTTCTGCCCTTGCCCTTTCCCAGTGCCCCGCCAGGGTTTGCCGCCCCCCCTGTCACGAGGGCAGGTGCGGTGCCAGGATCATTTCGGCACTGGCCCAGGCCTGCTGGAAGAGTGCCAGCGGCGGATCCTCTCCCAGCTCTGCCTTTTCGATAGCCAGCATTGCGCGGCGCAGATCCGACAGCCCCAGCACCGCAGCCGAACCTGCCAGCCTGTGCGCCTCCTTGCGCTGCGGGTCCTCCAGCGCCGTGGAGGTCTGCAGCGTGTCCTGCAGCTGGGTCACCTCATCGCAGAACAACACCAGGAAACTGCGCGCCCGCTCCGCCCCCAGGGCCTCGAAGAACTGGTGGATGTCGGACTCGATTCTGGGCAGCGCCTTGACCCCGCCTCCAGCCCGGCGCGCAATCACATCGGCAAGCTCCGCCTTGTTGACCGGCTTGGTCAGCACTTCGGCAAAGCCAGCCTCCAGAATGCGGGCGTGATCCTCGGCCGCAGCATGGGCCGTCAGCGCAACGATATCGGTCCCTTCGGCAAACTGCCCGGCGCGGATCCGGCGCAGCGCCTCAATACCGTCCACCTCCGGCATGCTGATATCCATCAGAATCAGATCGAAGCGCCCCCCTTCGGCCGCCTCCACCGCCTCGGCACCGCCCGGCACCGCAGTAACTTGATGGCCCTCCTGGCTCAGCAGCGTCGCCAGCAGCTCGCGGTTGATGTCATTGTCCTCCGCGATCAGCAGACGGCAGGCGCCCTTGTTCCGCGGCTTGTCCTGTTCGGCCTGCAGCGGAGGCGCCTTGGCGGGGGGCAGCGCCAGCGAAATGGTGAACAGGCTGCCCTCGCCCGGCTCGCTCTCGCAGGTTATGGTGCCGCCCATCGCCTCCACCAGGCGCTTGGTGATCGCCAGCCCCAGGCCGGTGCCCTCGCTGCCGCGGCCATAGCTGGCGTCCAGCGTGATAAAGTCCTCAAAGATCCGGTCCAGATCCTCCGGCGCGATGCCCTGGCCAGTGTCTGCGACGCTGAATTCCACCGTTTCACCGTCGGGCAGACGCATCACGTCAACGCTGACAGCACCCTCTCTGGTGAATTTCAGGGCGTTGCCGATCAGGTTCAACAGCACCTGCTGAACGGCGCGGGGGCGGCCGGCGACCACCGGTTTCCCCCCCAGGCTGCAATGCAGCGACAGGTCGATTCCCTGGCCCTTGGCGCTGGCCTGCTGGCTCTCGACCAGGCCGCTCACCAGCTCATCCAGATCGAATATCCGAAGTTTTTCAGAATCGGCACCGGACTCCAGCCGCGACAGCTCCAGCACGTCATTGACGTGATGCAGCAGCAATTCGCCGGAAACCCGCATGGCCCGCAGATAGCGGCGCTGCTCCTGTGTCAGCCCGGTGCCCTCAATCAGGTCGATGGCCCCCAGAACCCCGGTCAGCGGCGTGCGCATCTCATGACTCATGACCGTCAAAAGGTTGTGCTTGGCCCGCTCGCCCGCCAAGGCGTCATCCCGCGCCCGCCGCAGTTCTTCTTCCACCTCGATCCGCTCCGAAATGTCGCGCAGGAAGCTGACAAACACCATTTCGGAACCGGACTGACTGACCGAAACGGACAGCTCCACCGGGAACAGCTCGCCGGATTTGCGCCGCGCCTCCAGCTGCAGCCGCCCCTTGCCTGCAACCCGCGTCTCACCGGTTCGCAAAAAGCGCCTCATGCCGGCCTTATGCGCCTCCTGCAAATGGTCCGGTACGATCAGGTTAACCATCGGCTGGCCGACCGCCTCATCGCGGCTGTAGCCAAAGACCGATTCCGCCGCACCGTTAAAGGCCTGGATCCGCCCGTCGGCGCCGACCACCAGGATCGCGTCCAGCGAGGAGGCAATCATCGCCTCCATCTGCGCCGCAGCCCGGCTGCGTTCGATCGCCATCTCACGCCCCTTGCGGTACAGCCGCCCAAGCAGCAGCGCCGCCAGCGCCAGCGCCAGCACCAAAGCCAGGACCACCCAGCCCAGCCGGTAAAGGATGGTGAAAAGCTGCAGCCGCTTGTCCTTGGTATCGTCCACCTGCAGGACAACCCCGAACAACGCCAGCTCGCGCACGTCCTTGCTGTTTGCGTTCAGTTCCGCCGCCAGTTCCAGCAAACCGTTCAAAAGCGCCTGATCGCCGCTGTCCACTACGGCCGCCATCCGATCCAGACGGTCCTGCATCTGCTGCAACAGGCCCGCCCCGCCCTGGCTGCTGCGCAGGTCCTCGAACAGCGGGCTTTCGCGGAAGGTCGCGATCCGGCTGTAGTAAATGTCAAACTGGCGCCGCAGCCGGGGCAGATCCTCAGCCTTGCGCGCCGTCAGCACCGCGGTCTGCAGCTTCAGATGCTCCACCTCGGCCTGGGACAGGTTCCATTGCATGTTGTCGGTGGCCGCGGTCGACAGCTTGTCCAGCTCCTGCAGAACCTGATGGCCCAGCCGCACCGACTGCGCCGCCAGCGCCGCAGCGACGGCCAGCACCAGGGCCAGAACCCAGCGCGGCACAGAGGGAAACCCGTGAAGCATCAGCTGCCGGCCCCCTGCCCGCCGGTCACGGCCGGATCACGATGCGGTCCAGCTGCCAGATGCTGCGCGAATAGACCTCCTCCGTCCGGTAGTCGGGATTGCTGTCGTAGGGGTAAACCACCCACAGCGGCCCCTTGTTGCGCAGCGACATTTCCGCGCCATTGCGTTCAAAGGCGACAATCGGGCCGCCCACAACCGCGTCGGAAACCGGGATTTCGACCGAGTAGTTGTTCACCGCATGCGCCACCAGCTGACCGCCGCTGACCCCCATCCGCTCCATCAGAACAGTCAGCGGCACGCCGGTGAACTGCTGCGGACCGGTGGTCCAGATGGTCTCCGTCTCAAAGGTGACGGGATCAAGCGCGCGCAGATCCGCGATCGTGTACTGCGCCGAAGGCTCAGCCGCGCCTTCCATGCGCACCGACAGCAGCACCTTCGGCTCTTCGCCCGCAAAAACGGCGGCGGCACAGGTTATGACCACCATCGCAGCCAGCGCCGCGGCCCGTGACATCATCCCTCTCATTTCCAGCTCTCCTCAGTTCAGCAACATACTGCCCGGAAACATGCCACACCGGCGCGGCCCGGAAACCGGCACCAGAGGATAGGGTCCTGACCTTCCGTATAGGGTGCCCAGACGCAAGCATAGCGCGAGCACCCTAATGTTGCCTTACCAGCCGCCGCCGGGCCGGGTTACTATCAATAATATTCCGGCAATCGCACAGGAGCGGCAGCAGATGTCCTATTACCACGCAGGCACGCAATCCCAGGTTGACAATTTCGAAACACTTGTGGCTGTAGATTGGGACCGTGAGTTGCAGAACAGGTCCAGGGGCATCATGCGTATTTTGCTGGCAGACGATCACGACATGGTGCGGGAAACGATCTCCGCCTACCTCAGATCCGAGGGCGGTGCCGAGGTGGCGCTGGCCACCGATCTGCCCGGCGCGATTGAGCAGATTTCCGGCGAGGGGCCGTTTGATCTGGTGCTGCTCGACTACAACATGCCGGGAATGATGGGACTAGACGGGCTGGCCAAGGCGCTGGCGGCCAATGGCGGCAAGGGCGTGGCCATTCTGTCGGGCAGCGCGCCCGCCCGCACCGCGCAGGAGGCGCTGGATGCCGGCGCCATCGGCTTCATCCCCAAAACGATGGGCGCGCAATCGCTGCTGAACGCGGTGCGTTTCATGAGCGCCGGCGAAATCTACGTGCCGGTCGACCTGATGCGCGAGGAGGCCGCGGCCAGCACCCACCCCCTCGCCAAAAAGCTCAGCCCGCGGGAGCTGGAAGTGCTGAACGGCCTGTCTAAAGGGTTGTCGAACAAGGAAATCGCCCGCGATCTGGACCTGCAGGAGGTCACCATCAAGCTGCATGTGCGCACCCTGTGCCGCAAGCTGGACGCCAAGAACCGCACCCAGGCAGCGCTCTGCGCCAAGGAGGCCGGGCTGTTCTGATCCAAGCCCCCGGCCCTGCGCCGGTTTGTCAGCGCAATCTGGCCGGCAGCGCCGCATAGCCCCGGAACCGGATCCGCCCGCCGGGCACCCGACCGGGCAGCAAGCGGTAGTCCGGGAAGCGGCACAGGAACCGTTCGATTGCGATCCTCCCCTCCAGCCGCGCCAGCGTCAGCCCGACGCAGACATGCGGCCCGCCGGCAAAGGCAAGATGCCGGTTGGGGCTTCGGGCAATATCGAACACTTCCGGGTTCTCAAACACCTCAGGGTCCCGGTTGGCAGCGCCGATCACCAGATGCAGATTGGTGCCCGCGGGCACCCGGTGGCCGCCGATCTCCACCTCCGCGGTGGTCTCCCGATTGCCCAGCTGGTTGGGGGAGCGGAACCGCAGCATTTCCTCAATCGCGGGTTTGATCAGCTCCGGCGCCTCCAGAAGCCGCCGCTTCTGTTCAGGATAATCATGCAGCAGCGCCAGCCCGTTGCCGATCAGGTTGGTGGTGGTTTCATGGCCTGCGTTCAGGATGAAGATGCAGTTCTGGATCAGCTCGACCTCACTCAAGCCGCCCTCGGCCCCCTCGCCGCGGATCAGCCGCGTCAGCACATCCGTTTCGATATCGCCGGGGCTGGTCCGGCGCCGGGCAATCAGGCCGCTGAGATACGCCTTGAACTCCTCCACCGCCCGGTGCCCTGCGGCCAGCTGTTCGGCACTCAGCACAGGCTCCAGCGCGCCCAGAATGGCCAGCGACCAGTCGCGAAGCGGGCCGCGCTCCGCCATCGGCACATCCAGCAGGTTGCCGATGATCTGGATCGGGATCGACGCGGCGAAATCCTCGATCAGGTCCGCCTCGTTCCGGTCCGCCATCGTGTCCAGCAGGTGATCCACCGTTGCGATCAGCCCCGGCTCCATCTGCGCGATCGCCCGCGGCGTCAGCGCCGAGGTCATGATCTTGCGCACCCGTGTGTGCAGAGGCGGGTCGGAGAACACCAGTGAGGTTGTGTGATGCTCAAACAGCGGCGAGCCTGCGCCGTACTTCGGGGCAAACACCTTTTTCTTGTCCGAGGAGAACAACGTGGTGTCGCGGTAAATCCGGTCAAGGTCGGCATGCCGGCAGATCAGCAGCGAGCCGTCCGGCTGCGGCAGAACCGGAGCGTCGCGCAGCAAGGCATCGTAAAAGGGAAACGGATCGTCCGTAAATCCGTCTGGCGGGTTCGCCAGATCAAAACCCTCCGCATTCACAGATATTTGCCGCCGTTCCTTCATCGCCGCTCTCCCGCCGGTTCCGATTGCCCTGCCCGCAAGGCTTTCCGCCGGATATGCGACTGTCAATCCGGCAGTGCGGCAAAAGACCCAGCGTCAGGCCGCGCTTGGGCGGTTAACGAACACACCGTTTCCAGCGTGACACCGGCGCCCTTAGGGGCTAGAAACAAATCATGAACACAGCCATTTCTTCCATCCGCAACCTTGGCCCCGCTTATGAGGAAGCCTGCCGCCGGGCCGGTATCACCTCAGCCGAAGACTTGCGCGCCATCGGTGCCGACGCGGCCTATGCCCGGCTGCTGCAGACCGGCACCCGGCCGCATTTCATCGGCTATTACGTTCTGGTGATGGCACTGCAGGGGCGCCCCTGGAATGATTGCAAGGGCAAGGAAAAGGAGGAGCTGCGCCAGCGCTTTGACGCGATCAAGGCCGACGCCCGGCCGCAGCACAGCACGAAACTGCTGGCAGAACTGGACGCGATCGGCGTGCGCGCTGCGCCCGCGGATCTGAAGCCCCTGTAAGCACCGCCGCCCGTCCGCGCCAGCGGTCAAAGCGGCGGCACCGGTCCGCCGTTCTGGCCCCTCATGCAACTTTTTCCCGGGTTCAGCCGTTAACCATGCAGAAACGAGTGCAACAGAAGGAGTACCGGCATGGACCTGATCCGCATCATTTTCGCAGTACTGCTGCCCCCGCTTGGCGTTTTTCTCCAGGTCGGTCTTGGCAAACACTTCTGGCTGAACATTCTGCTGACCCTGCTGGGCTACATCCCCGGCATCGTGCACGCGGTCTGGGTCATTGCAAGGACACCGAGTCATGCCTGATCTGCCGCACCACCATGAGCAAAAGCTGCAATCGCTGGAGCGTCTGGCGCAGCGCATGGACCGGGCGTTCCGCATTCCGGGCATCGGCCTGAGGGTCGGCTGGGACAGCATCGCGGGCCTTGTGCCTGGCATCGGCGACGCCCTGTCGCTGGCGCCCGCCGGTTACATCCTGTACTCGGGCTACCAGCTGGGCGCCTCCGCCGGCACGCTGGCCCGGATGGCGGCAAACACGGGCATCGACGCCCTCATCGGCTCCGTGCCGCTGGTGGGCGACCTGTTCGACATTGCCTGGAAATCCAACACCCGCAACACAGAGCTGCTGCGCCGCCACCTGGAGGATACCGCCTCACGGGGTGAGCCCCTGCCCAAGCGGCTCGGGCGCCGGGCATTCTCGAAACTGACCGCGCCGCGCGAGTTCGGCCGCTCGCTGTCTTACGCCAGGAACAGACCCGGCCCGCAGCAGAAACAGCCCGGCATACGGCAGCATCCGCTGAACCGGTTCCTTGACCCATGAAAAAAGGGCTGCAAGCCTTTAAGCTGCAGCCCCTTCAGATTTCAATCCGGTGAACCGGTTGATCAGCCGACCAGCTCGATGCCGGAGAAGAAGTAGGCGATTTCCACAGCTGCGGTTTCCGGAGCGTCGGAGCCGTGCACGGAGTTCTCGCCAACCGATTCAGCGAATTCGGCGCGGATGGTGCCGGCGGCTGCGTCTGCCGGGTTGGTGGCGCCCATCACTTCGCGGTTCTTGGCAATGGCGTTTTCGCCTTCCAGGACCTGCACAACCACCGGAGCGGAGGACATGAACTCGCACAGTTCGTCGTAGAACGGACGCTCGGCGTGCACTTCGTAGAATTTGCCTGCCTGTTCCTTGGTCATGTGGATGCGCTTCTGCGCCACGATGCGCAGGCCGGCTTCTTCAAACTTGGCGTTGATCTTGCCGGTCAGGTTGCGGCGGGTTGCATCGGGCTTGATGATCGAGAAAGTGCGTTCCAGAGCCATTTGGCATTCTCCTGATTGATGGGCCGCAGGGCGTATCCCCGGGCCGGAAACTCCGCGCGCCGCGTAACATGGCTGGAGGCGCTTGGAAAGACGTTTTCAGACCGCGCGCAAGCGCGTGCGCCCCCCGCAGCGGTAATTTCAGCCAGAGGAACGCGGCAGGCCGATTGACAGCCCCCGGCACCTGCGCCACACCGCTGATCATGTTACGTATTCAGGACATCACCTATTCGGTCGAAGGCCGCCCGCTGATTGACAGCGCATCCGCCACCATTCCCACCGGGCATAAGGTCGGCCTGGTCGGGCGCAACGGCACCGGCAAGACCACCCTGTTCCGGCTGATCCGGGGCGAACTGGCGCTGGAGGGCGGCAGTATCTCCCTGCCCTCCAAGGCGCGCATCGGCGGTGTCGCGCAGGAGGTGCCCTCGTCCGACGTGTCGCTGACCGACACGGTGCTGGCCGCCGACACTGAACGCGCCGCCCTGCTGGCCGAGGCTGACAGTGCCAGCGACCCCGCGCGGATTGCCGAGATCCAGACCCGCTTGTCCGACATCGACGCCTGGTCGGCAGAGGCACGCGCGGCCTCGATCCTCAAGGGTCTGGGTTTTGACGACGCGGACCAGAAACGCCCCTGCTCCGATTTCTCCGGCGGCTGGCGGATGCGCGTGGCGCTGGCGGCGGTGCTGTTTGCCCAGCCCGATCTGCTGCTCTTGGACGAGCCGACCAACTATCTCGACCTCGAAGGTGCGCTGTGGCTGGAAAGCTACTTGGCGAGATACCCCCACACCGTTCTGATCGTCAGCCACGACCGCGGACTGCTGAACCGGGCGGTGGGCGCCATCCTGCATCTGGAGGACAAGAAGCTCACCCTGTATCAGGGCAACTACGACACCTTTGCAGAGACCCGCGCGGCCCGTCTGGCGGTCGCCGAAGCCGAGGCCAAGAAACAGGAGGCGCGGCGCGCCCATCTGCAAAGCTTCGTCGACCGCTTCCGCTATAAAGCATCGAAAGCGGTGCAAGCGCAGTCGCGGCTCAAGATGATCGCGAAGATGAAGCCGATCACCTCCCCGCAAGAGGCAGCCCTGCGCGCCTTCACCTTCCCGGAGCCCGAGGAAATGTCCCCGCCGATCATCCAGATCGAGGGAGGCGTCACCGGTTATGGCGGAACGGAAGTGCTGAAGCGGCTGAACCTGCGCATCGACCAAGACGACCGCATCGCGCTGTTGGGCAAGAACGGCCAGGGCAAGTCGACGCTGTCGAAGCTGCTGGCGGACCGGCTGCCGCTGATGGCGGGCAAGATGACCCGCTCCTCCAAGCTGCGCATCGGCTATTTCGCCCAGCACCAGGTGGATGAGCTTTATGTCGATGAGACCCCGCTGGACCACCTGCGCCGCCTGCGCCCGGATGAGGCGCCTGCGAAATGGCGCGCCCGGCTGGCGGGGTTCGGCCTCGCCGCGGCCCAGGCGGAGACAGAGGTCGGGCGGCTGTCCGGCGGCCAGAAAGCGCGGCTCAGCCTGCTGATCGCAACCATCGACGCGCCGCATATGCTGATCCTTGACGAGCCGACCAACCACCTCGACATCGAAAGCCGCGAGGCACTGGTGGAGGCGCTCACCGCTTATTCCGGTGCCGTGATCCTGGTCAGCCACGACATGCATCTGCTGAGCCTTGTGGCGGACCGTCTGTGGCTGGTGTCGGACGGCACGGTGAACCCCTATGACGGCGACCTGGAAAGCTACCGCGCGCTGCTGCTGGCGCGGGAAAAGCCCGCTGCCAAAACCGGTGCGCCAAAGCCCGCCAAGCCCAAGCGCGCCTCCCGCGATGTGCTGATTGCGCTGCGGGCGGACGTGCGCAAGTCCGAGGCGCGGGTGGAAAAGCTCAGCGAAATGCGCGAAAAGCTTGATGAAAAGCTCGCCGACCCAACCCTGTACGAACCGGGCAAGGCTGCGGACATGGCGGTCTGGCAGAAAAAACACGCTGAATGCATCGAGGCGCTGGAGCGGGCCGAAGGCCTGTGGATGGACGCGCTGGAGAAACTGGAGCAAGCCGAAGCGCAATGATCGACACCGCATTCCTTATTACCGCCTTTGTGACCCTGTTTGTCATTGTCGACCCGATCGGCCTGACGCCTGTGTTCCTGGCCCTGACCCAGGGCATGTCCACCGCGCAGCGGCGCACCATCGCGATCCGCGCTACGATCGTCGCGGCAATCCTGCTGGCGCTGTTTGCCGCGCTGGGGGAGGCGGTGCTGGGCTTCATCGGCATCTCCATGCCCGCCTTCCGCATCGCGGGCGGCGTGCTGTTGTTCCTGACGGCGCTGGACATGCTGTTCGAACGCCGCAACAAACGGCGCGAGGACCGCAGCGAAGAGGATGAGTTTGACGACCCGTCGGTCTTTCCGCTGGCAATCCCGCTGATGGCCGGGCCCGGCTCGATTGCCACGGTGATCCTGCTGACCGGCCAGCAGCCCGGCTTTACCGGCTTTGCCATGGTCATGGCCACGGTGCTGGCGGTGCTGGCGATCCTTCTGGTGATGTGCCTGTTTTCCGGCCTGTTTGAGCGGCTTCTGGGCAAGACCGGCATCACCGTCGTGACCCGTCTGCTGGGGATGCTGCTGGCGGCCCTGTCGGTGCAGTTTGTGCTCGACGGTCTGCGTGCCTTCGGCTTTGCCGGCTAGCATACCGCCCTGGCCCGCCTACATTCTGTTCAGGAGGTGCGTAAATGGGCGACTATGAGATCGGGCGGTTCATCTATCTGGCGATCCTGCTGGTGGCGGTTGGCTCTTGGGTCTTCGTGCAAAATCGCCAAAGCCTGGGCAAAACGCTGCAGATGTTCGCCGTCTGGGGCTTCATTTTCTTGGGCGTAATCGCCTCTTACGGGCTTTGGCAGGACATCCGCCAGACCGTGCGCCCGCAGCAGAACGTGGCGGTGGATGGCGGCCGGGTTGAGGTGCCGCGCGCGCCCGACGGGCACTACTACCTGACACTGGACGTGAACGGCACTCCGATCGAGTTTCTGGTGGACACCGGCGCCAGCCAGGTTGTGCTGAACGAAAGCGACGCCCGGCGGGCCGGGATTGATACCGGAAACCTCGCCTATCTCGGCCGCGCCCAAACCGCCAATGGCGAAGTGCGCACCGCCTCTGTCTGGATTGATGAAATGTCGCTGGGCGGCATAACCGACACCGGCGTGCGTGTCTGGGTCAACAAGGGGGCGCTTGACCAGTCACTGCTTGGGATGGGCTACCTGCAGCGCTGGTCCAGCATCGAGATCCGCAATGGCGCCCTGGTCCTGACGCGGTAACCGCTGCCGGCAGCAGAGCTCCGCAATTCAGGTTATTGAGCCGGATCAAGGAATTCCGGCTCAATTGCTCCTAAGCTGGGTGGCGACTGACACACCAGAAAGGAGCTTGATATCCCCGTGACAGATGCAGAACTGAAACAACTGACAGAAAGCTACAGCAAGCTGAAGGACGAGGCCGTCAGGGATCCCGCGTTTTTCTATGACGCGCTGTTCCGGCACGCGCCTGAGCTGCGGCAGCTTTTCCGGGAGGATCTGGAAGGCCAGGGCATGAAGTTCATGACAACGCTGGGCGTCATTCTTGCCAAGCTAGGCGATGAATCCGCCGTCGACCCGCACTTTCAGGAACTCGGCAAAAGACACGCAAGCCTCGGCGTCCACACCTCCCATTTTGCCCCGATGGAGGAAGCACTGGTCGACTCCCTGCGCAACGCGCTGGGAGAAGAGTTCACCCCCGAGCTTGAAGCGCTGTGGCGCAGGGCCTTTGAGGAGATTTCCGCCCGGATGATCCAGCGCGGCGGCATTCAGAACAGCTGACAGCTGCTCTCCTTATGCCTCACCCGGCGCCGGGCTGCGGCGAGATGAAGCCAAGGATGGGGTACACGCGCCCGAAAGCGCCCGGATTGCTTTCCAGCCGCACAGCGGACCAGTCATTGGCGGCCGACACATCTATCACCGCCATGCCCAGCGACACCTTGTTGCGGTGCCAATTGGCATGATTGACCTCGATCCGGCGGGAATCTTCGACCTTGGACACCACCGCAACATGGCCCAGCGGGTTTGAGCGGGTCGCCTGAAAGGCCATCACCGCGCCGGGCTGCGGCTGCTTCCCGCGGCTGAACTGACCATTGGCCTGTGACCACCAGGTCTTGGCATTGCCGTAAATCTCGATGCCGCTGGCGTTGCGCGCAAACGGTACGCACCACACCCGCTTGCCCTTGGACCGCAGGGAGCGGACTTCCTGAACCGCAAAGTCTAGACGCTCGGCGTCGACCTCGGCCCGGCCGACAGACCCGCCCTGGGGAGCGCCGCAATTTGCCAGCACCAGCAGTGCCGCCCCAACAACAGGCAGCAGCCGCGGCCGCAGAAACACACGCTTCGAAATCATCTGTCCCCCCAATGTCTGGATCTTTTGACGGGGAGGATTAATGCGCGAACCGCAGTCGCGCGAGCATTTCCTGCACAATTGAAATAAAACTGACGGGAACTGGCGGAAACCTGCCGATCTGCGGGGCGGGGCAGCCTATTTTTCTGCCTTCTTTTCCCAGCGCCCGCTTTCCTCGGACCAGTACTGGGCAGAGCAGCCGGCGTCTGTCAGGCTTTTCCACTGGGTGCGGGCGTGCTGCACGGCCTCCGGATCGGTGCCGTCAAACAGGATGCAGACCCGCTGCAGCGCCTGCACCTCTTCCGCGGTGACGGCGGCGCCATCCACAGCCATCACGCAATCGGGTGAATTGGCGGCCTCCGGCCCTGCCGTCAGCAGGACCGGCTGCAGTACATCATAGGGGCCGCCCGCCAGGCCGTGGGCAGGGAAGCTTTCCTCCGGCCCCTGCCACAAACGGTCATCCAGCCAGGCCATGCGTTCGGGGTCGCGCCCGCGCACCGCAATGCGCCAGCCCGCCCCGCGCGCCTTGTCCAGAAGGACCGGCAAGGTCTCCTCCAGCGGCCTGCGGGTCAGATGATAGAAATAGGCAGCCCCCATAAGTGTTTATTCCGCCTCGAACTTATCCGCGACCAAGCGGTTCAGCGCCATCACGCCCCAGCCGGTGGCGCCTTTGGGCGCGTAAGCGGTATCCGTCTTCACCGAGGCGACTCCCGCAATGTCCAGATGAATCCAGGGCATGCCGTCCTTGATGAAGCGCTGAAGGAACTGCGCGGCGGTGATCGAGCCCGCGGGCCGCCCGCCGACGTTCTTCATGTCGGCGATGCGCGATTTCAGCTGCTCGTCATAGGCCTTGCCCAAGGGCATCCGCCAGGCGCCCTCATCCTCGGCACCGGCGGCCTTGAGAAAGGCATTGCAAAGGCCGTCGTCGTTGGAGAACACGCCGGCATTCTCATGCCCCAAACCGATGATGATGGCACCGGTCAGCGTCGCCAGATCAATGACGCCCGCTGGCTTGAACCGCTCCTGCGCGTACCACAGCACATCACACAGCACCAAACGGCCTTCGGCGTCGGTGTTGATGATCTCCACCGTGTCGCCCTTCATCGACTTCACCACATCACCGGGGCGGATGGCGTTGCCCGACGGCATGTTCTCCACCAGCCCGACGAGGCCCACCACATTGGCCTTGGCCTTGCGCAGCGCCAGCGCCTTCATGGTCCCGGTCACGACACCCGCGCCGCCCATGTCCATGGTCATCTCTTCCATGCCGGCCGCGGGCTTCAGGGAAATGCCGCCGGTGTCGAACACCACGCCCTTGCCGACCAGCGCCAGCGGCGCGGCATCCTTGGCGCCGCCCTTCCAGTGCATCACCGCCACCTTGGAGGGGCTGTCGGACCCCTGCCCGACGCTCAACAGCGTGCGCATGCCCAGCTTCTCCAGATCCGCTTCTTCCAGGATCTCGACCTCCAGGCCGATCCCCTTCATCTCCTCAATGCGGCGGGCGAATTCCGTGGTGGTCAGCACATTGGCCGGCTCATTGATCAAATCGCGGGTCATGTGAACGCCCTCGGCCACCGCCAGCAGCGGCGCGCAGGCGGCTTCCAGCTCCGAAGGCGCCTTGCAGGCGATCACCACCTCGCCCTTTGGCTTGTCGTCTTTCGGCGATTTGTGATTGTCGAACTCATAGTCCCGCAGCGCAATGCCCTGGGTCAGATCGGCGGCCTTGTTCATGCCGCCAGCCATCACCGTCAGACGCTTGCCCGCGGCCCCTTTGGCCAGATTGGCGCCTGCCTTGCGCGCCTCCACCGGCGTCAGCTTGCGCGGCAGCACCAGCACGTCCATCGCCTCCGCCTGCATCCCCGCAGGCCAGCTCACAGAGATCACGTCGCCGGACTTCGCCTTCTTGAACCCCTCGGACCCGATCAGCCGGGCGATGGCGCCTTTGCTGAGACGGTTGGCGCTGCGCGCCGCCTGATCCATGCTGCCCTCCGGCGTGACCATCACCGCCACGCGGCCGGTCATCTCTGCCAGCGCTTTGGGGTCGTATTCGGCAAAACGGATCGGGGTAAGACTGCTCATTTGTTGCGAACTCCTGCTGGTATCACCTGATTGTTGGCTCAAGAGGTATCCTGCGCAGCGGCGCTTGGCCAGACCCGGCCGTTCAGTCCGGTTATCTGCAATCCGCCGCCGATCCTGCTGCCTTGCGAGAATGCAGTTTTCCCCGCCAATCAAATCCACTAAGGTCCGGGAAAATAACAACGGCAAGGTCTGGGGGGATCGGGTGTCACGCTACGACAGATATGTGCTGTCACAGTATCTGCTCTTCTTCGGCTTCTTTGCCCTGATTCTGGTGGCCGTGTTCTGGGTCAACCGGGCGGTTGTGCTGTTTGACACGCTGATCGGCAACGGGCAGTCGGCCCTGGTGTTCCTGGAATTCACCGCGCTCACCCTGCCGAACCTGATCCGCATGGTGCTGCCGATCGCCACCTTCGGCGCCGCGGTCTGGGTCACCAACAGGCTGAACAGCGAGAGCGAGCTGACCGTGCTGCGCGCCACCGGCACCAGCCCCTGGCAGATGGCCAGGCCTGCGCTGGCCTTTGGCATCATCACAGCGCTGATGATGTCGGCGCTGACCCATTACCTGCTGCCCGCCTCGATCAACCAGCTGGAAGAGCGCGAGAGCGAGGTGTCCCGCAACATCACCGCCAAGCTGCTGAGCGAGGGGGACTTCCTGCATCCCGCCGAAGGCGTCACCTTCTACATCCGCCAGATTGACCCCGACGGCACCCTGAACGACGTGTTCCTGTCGGACCGCCGCGACCCGGCGGTAACCGTCACCTATACCGGCGCCCGCGCCTTTCTGGTGCGCGACGAAGGCAGCGCGCATCTGATCATGGTAGAGGGCATGGCGCAGCGGCTGGACCACAAGACGCAGCGGATGTCGACCACGTTCTTTTCTGATTTCTCATACGATATCAGCACCCTGGCGCGCAAAGCTGAGAACCCGGCCCGCAACATCCGCGCCATCCCCAGCCTGGAGCTGATGACCAGCGCAGAGACTGTGACCCGCACTGACGGCTATTCCGCCGGCGCCCAGGCGGAGGAGCTGCACCTGCGCTTTGCCCGCGCGCTGGTGTGCGTGGCGGTGGCCCTGATCGGATTTTCGGCGCTGATGCTGGGCACGTTCTCCCGCTTCGGCGTCTGGCGGCAGGCCTTCCTGGCCTTTGTCGTGCTGATCTTTGTCGAAGGCTTGCGCGGCGTGGTGTCGGAACCGGTGCTGGACAACCCCGGTCTGTGGCCGCTGATCTACCTGCCCACCCTGCTGGGTCTGGCCGTGGCGCTGATCTTCCTGATCCTGGCCTCCCGGCCCAAGCGCATCCGGCAGGAGGCTTCCGCATGAAGCTGGATCTCTATTACGCGCGCCGCTTCCTGCAATGGTTCCTGGTGATCTGCGCGGTTCTGATGACGCTGGTCATTCTGATCGATCTGAACGAGCAGATCCGCCGCTTCGAAGGGGCCAGCCTCGGCCTGCCGCAGCTGGTTGGCCTCAGCCTGCTGAACATCCCGGCCGCGCTCAGTGAGTTCCTGCCGCTGATCATGATCCTGACCACCATCGTGCTGTTTGTCGGCCTGGCCCGCAGCAGCGAACTGGTGGTGACCCGCGCCATTGGCCGCTCCGGCATCCGGGCGCTGGCGGCGCCGGTGCTGGCGGCGGCCGGGATCGGGGTTCTGGCGGTCACCATGCTGAACCCGATCGCGGCGGCCACTGCCAACCGTTACCAGGATCTGGCCGAAACCTATCACAATGGCGGCCCCTCTGCGCTGTCGCTCAGCGGCGAGGGCCTGTGGCTGCGCCAGGGCGGCGCCCGCGGCCAGTCGGTCATTCACGCCAAGGGCTACAGCGGCGATGCCGCCGACATCACCCTTCATGACGTGTCGATCCATGCCTACAGCAACGCCGGCGGACCGGTGCGCCGCATTATCGCCGAGAGCGCCCGGCTGGATGGCAGCAACTGGATCCTGACCAATGCCAAATCCTGGCCACTGACGGCCGGCATCAACCCGGAAGCCGGCGCCGCTTCGCATGACGAACTGCAGCTGCCGACGACGCTGACCACCGACCGCATCCGCGACACGCTGGGCACCGCCAGCGGTATTTCGATCTACGACCTGCCCGCCACCATCCGCGAGCTGTCTGCCGCGGGCTTCACCACCAAGCGCTATGAAGTGCGCTATCAGGCAGAGCTGGCACGGCCGCTGTTTCTGATCGCCATGGTGCTGGTCGGTGCCTCCTTCACCATGCGGCACGCCCGCTTTGGCGGCACCGGCCTGGCCGTGCTGATGGCAGTACTGCTGGGATTCGGGCTTTATTTCATCCGCAATTTCGCGCAAATCCTTGGCGAGAACGGGCAAATCCCGGTGGCCCTGGCCGCCTGGGCGCCGCCCGCTGCTGCAATATTGTTGACCTTGGGACTGCTTCTCCATGCCGAAGACGGGTAACCTGCGCCGGGCGCTGCTTCTTTCCGCCGTGCTGCCGTGGCTGGCGCTGACAGCCCCTGCCCTGCAGGCGCAGACCGCGGCGCCGCCCGATCCGGCGCAGCCTGCGATGCTGGTGGCAGATCAGGTCTTCATCACCCCGGACCGCACCCTGGTCGCCGAAGGCAACGTCGAGGCGTTCCAGGGCAATATCCGCCTGCGCGCCCGCAAGATCACCTTTGACCAAACCAACGGCACGCTGCAGATCGAAGGCCCGATCCGGATCGACCAGAATGGCGGCATCACCATCCTGGCCAATGCTGCCGAGCTGGACCGGGACCTGCGCAACGGCCTGCTGACCGGCGCCCGCATGGTGTTTCAGCAGCAGCTGCAGTTAGCCTCGCTGCAGATGACACGGGTCAGCGGCCGCTACACCCAGCTCTATAAAACCGCCGTCACCTCCTGCCATGTCTGCGACGACGGCCGCCCGCCGCTCTGGCAGATCCGGGCTGAGCGGGTGATCCACGACCAGCAGGAACGCCAGCTGTATTTCGAAAGTGCCCAGCTCAGGGTGCTGGATGTGCCGGTGTTCTACTTCCCGGCGATCCGCCTGCCGGATCCCTCGCTGGAACGCGCCAGCGGGTTCCTGGTGCCCTCGGTGCGCTCCACCTCGAACCTGGGCACCGGGATCAAGGTGCCGTATTTCTTCACGCTGGGTCCGCACCGCGATTTGACGCTGGCCCCTTATATCTCCTCCAGTACCCAGACGCTGGATATGCGCTACCGCCAGGCGTTCCGCCGCGGCAGGATCGAATTCAACGCCGCCTATACCCGCGACGACCTGTTCTCCGGTGAGGACCGCGGTTATATCTTCGGCGAGGGCCAGTTCGACTTGCCGCGCGATTTCCGCTTCACCTTCGACGTCAAGGCGGTCTCGGACGACGCCTATGTCGCGGACTACGGCCTGCCCGATCTGGACCGCCTGCGGTCCGAGGCGGTGCTGACCCGGTCCAAGCGCGACAGCCTGTTCCGCACCTCGTTCACCCATTACAAGACCCTGCGCGACAGCGAGGAGCAGAGCGATATCCCCTCCGGCATCGCCGAGGCCTTTTACCAGACCCGCTATTTCCCGGCCCTCACCGGCGGCGAGCTGCGGCTGACGCTGCAGGGCCACGGCCACCACCGCAGTTCCAGCATCGAAGGCACCGCCACCGACAGCAACGGCCGCGACCTGTCCCGGCTGACCGCTGACGTCGACTGGCGCCGCAGCTGGCGCCTGGGCTACGGCATCCTCGCGGAATGGGAAATCGGTGCCGCCGGCGACGCCTTCCGCGCCTACGACGACGCTGTCTTCACCGAAGAAGTCACCCGCCTCACCCCGCGCAGCGCGCTTACCCTGCGCCTGCCGATGATCCGCCGCGAAGCCGGCGGCGCCAGCCAGTACCTGGAGCCGATCCTGCAGCTGGGCTGGCGCGACGAGGGCGGCGGCAACGTGGTCAGCGAGGAAAGCCGCTTTGTCGAATTCGACCAGGGCAACCTGCTGTCGCTGTCGCGCTTCCCTGCAAACGACGCCCGCGAAGACGGGCTGACCCTGGTCTACGGCGCCAACTGGGCCCGCTATGCGCCCACCGGCTGGCAGGCCTACGCCACCGCGGGCCAAGTGCTGCGCAGCGACGGTGACGACCGCTTCACCAAAAGCTCGGGCCTGGGCGGCAGCACATCGGATATCCTGCTGGCGGGCCAGATCAAATACGGCGACAGCCTGGCGATCTCCACCCGCGGCCTGCTGAACGGTTCCCTCAACTTCTCCAAGGCGGAGCTCCGCGGTGAATGGCACAACAGCCGCTCCAGCCTTGCCGGCACCTACCTGTGGCTGGGCACCGACCCGGATGAAGACCGGGACGAGGAAAGCTCGGAACTGTGGGTGGACGGACGCTACGACATCAACCCCAACTGGTCTGCCAGTGCCCGGCTGCGGTATGACATCGCCGGCGCCCAGGCCACCCGCGCTGGCCTTGGCGTGGCCTACAGCAACGAATGCGTGACGGTCGACGTTTCGGTCAACCGACGCTATACCTCCACAACAAGTGTTGAGCCGACCACGGATTTCGGCTTTACCATCTCGCTGAGCGGATTTTCCGTAAAAAGCGGCAGCAAACAGTACAGGCGGTCATGCAGCAAGACGTGAATACCCGGTTCCCGGCTCCCTTCCTTTCCCGTGCTCTCAGAACTGCGGCCGCGCTGGCGCTGGCCGCAGGGCTCGCCTGGAGCGGCCTGCCCGCGGGCGCACAGAACCTTTTTGCCCCGGCCATCACCGTGAATGATCAGGTCATCACCCGGTATGAGCTGGAACAGCGCGCCCGGTTTCAGGCCGCGCTGCGGGTTCCGGGCGATCCGCTGGAAACCGCCCGCGAGGAGCTGATCAATGACCGGCTCAAGCTGATGGTGCTGAAGCAGGCCGGAATTGAGCTGAGCGAAGAAGACATCACCGCCGGCATGGAAGAACTGGCCGGGCGCGCCAACCTGTCGCTCAACGAGTTTCTGACCGTGTTGCAGCAGCAGGGCGTTGCGCCGCAGACACTGCGCGATTTCACCAAGGTCGGGCTTGGCTGGCGCGAATACACCCGCGCCCGTTTCCTGTCCCGCGCCCGGCCCACGCCAGAGGAAATCGACCGCGCCATGGGCACAGCCGGCACCGGCAGCGTCCAAGTTCTGCTGAGCGAATTCATCGTGCCGCTCAACGACCAGAACGCCGCCCAGGTCGAAGAGCTGGTGGAGCAGGTCGCCAAGCTCAAGGGCTACGACAGCTTCTCTGCCGCCGCCGCCCAGTATTCGGCGGCAGGCAGCCGCGGCGATGGCGGCCGCCTGCCTTGGATGCCGCTGACCAAGCTGCCGCCGCAGCTGCAAGAGGTTGTGCTGGCGCTGCAGCCGGGCGAAGTGTCCGAGCCGCTGCCGCTGCAGGGCGCGGTGGCGCTGTTCCAGATGCGCGGCCTGCGCGAGGTGGAGGGCGCCGCCCCGCGCTTCTCCGCCATTGAATATGCCACCTATTTCCTGCCCGGCGGGCGCACGCCCGAAGCTCTGGCCGCCGCGCAGCAGGTGGTGAACAGCGTCGACACCTGCGAGGACTTCTATGGCCTGGCGCAAGGGCAGGATCCGTCTGTTCTGGCGGTCGAAAGCCTGCCGCCCGCGGAGATCCCCAGCGATATCGCGCTGGAGCTGGCCAAGCTGGACCCGGGCGAGACCTCCACCGCGCTGACGCGCAACAACGGCCAGACTCTGATGGTGCTGATGCTTTGCGGCCGCACCGCCGACCTTGGCGAGGGCGCGAACCGCGAAACGGTGGCGAATGCGCTTACGGGGCAGCGGTTGACTTCGCTGGTCGACAGCTACCTGGAGCAGCTGCGCGCGGATGCGCGGATCGACATCAAATGAACCGGCCCGGGCCCATTGCGCTCAGCTGCGGCGAGCCCGCAGGCATCGGCCCGGAAATCGCCGTCAAGGCCTGGGACGCCCTGCGCGCCGCTTGCCCGTTCTTCTGGATCGGCGACCCGCGCCACCTGCCCGCCGGCACTCCGGTTCGGGAAATCACCGCCCCGGCAGAGGCCGCAGCCGCCTGCGCAGACCGCTTTCCGGTGCTGCCGCTAACCTTTGGCGGCAATACCGTGAAGGGCACCGTCGACCCGGCCAACGCGGCCGGTGTGATCCAGTCCATCGAAACCGCCGTCCGGCTGGTCCAGCAGGGTGAGGCCTCCGCGGTCTGCACCGCTCCCATCCACAAGAAGGCGCTGATCGACGGCGCAGGCTTTGCCTACCCCGGACATACCGAATTTCTTGCCGCCCTCGCAGGCCGCGACCGCGTGGTGATGATGCTGGCCAGCGAACAGCTGCGGGTGGTGCCTGCCACCATCCACATCGCGCTTGCGGACGTGCCCAAGGTGCTGACCCCGGGCCTGTTGCGCGAAACCATCGAAATCACCGCCGCCGGGCTGCGCGATCAGTTCGGCATCGCGTCCCCCCGCATCGCCGTCGCGGGACTGAACCCGCACGCGGGCGAAGGCGGCGCCATGGGGACCGAGGAGCTGGACTGGATCAACGGCCTGATCAGCGGGATGCAGGACGAGGGGCTGGCGGTCACCGGCCCGCACCCGGCCGACACCATGTTCCACGCCGCCGCCCGCGCCCGCTATGACGCAGCGGTCTGCATGTACCACGACCAGGCGCTGATCCCGATCAAGACGCTGGACTTCGACCGCGGCGTCAACGTGACCCTGGGCCTGCCCTTCATTCGCACCTCGCCCGACCACGGCACCGCCTTCGACATCGCAGGCACCGGCCAGGCCAGCCCGGCCAGCCTGATCGAAGCCCTGAAGCTGGCGCAGCGCATGGCCGCCAGCCCTTGATTCTTCTTCTGGCGGGAAATATCCCCGCCGGAGGCATGAAAGTTCCGGCGCGCCGCCCGCGCCCTGTCCCAAGGTCCAGATGACATGAGCGCTATCGACAGCCTTCCCCCCTTGCGCGAGGTGATCGCGACGCATCAGCTGTCCGCGCGCAAGTCATTGGGCCAGAACTTCCTGCTCGACCTGAACCTGACCGCCAAGATCGCCCGCCAGGCCGGCGACCTCACCGGTTGCGACGTGCTGGAGATCGGCCCCGGCCCCGGCGGCCTCACCCGCGGGCTGCTGGCCGAGGGCGCCCGCCGGGTACTGGCGGTGGAGAAGGACAGCCGCTGTCTGCCGGCGCTGCAGGAAATCGCGGACGCCTACCCGGGCCGGTTCGAAGTGATCAACGGCGACGCGCTGGAGATCGACCCGCTCGAACACCTGACGCCGCCGATCCGCATCGCAGCCAACCTGCCCTACAACGTCGGCACCGAACTCCTGGTGCGCTGGCTGACGCCCAAGGAATGGCCGCCCTTCTGGGAAAGCCTCACCCTGATGTTCCAGCGCGAGGTGGCCGAGCGCATCGTGGCGCAGCCCGGCTCCAAGGCCTATGGCCGCCTGGCGATTCTGGCCCAATGGCGCGCCGATGCCCGCATCGTGCTGTCGCTGCCGCCCGGCGCGTTCACACCGCCGCCCAAGGTCTCCAGCGCGGTGGTGCATCTCGACGCCCTGCCCGAGCCGCGTTTCCCGGCCGATGCCGCGATCCTGTCGCGGGTGGTGGCTGCCGCCTTCAACCAGCGCCGCAAGATGCTGCGCGCCTCGCTCAAGGGGATCTCCCCCGATATCGAGGCGCATCTGACCGCCGCCGGCATCCCGCCGACCGAGCGCGCGGAACAGGTCAGCCTGGAGGCCTTCTGCGCGCTGGCCCGCGAGCTGGCCAAGGCCTGAGCCCTATCCCCGAAGTCTTTGCCGGAGCCAGATTCCCCGATGACCCAACCGGTTTCCTCCCGCCCGACCCTGCTGTCCGTGAACGTCAACGCGGTTGCCTATCTGCGCAACCGGCGCGAGGTGCCCTGGCCCAACCTGACCGACATCGCCCGCGCCATCCTGCAGGCCGGCGCCCATGGCATCACCGTGCATCCGCGCCCGGATGAGCGCCATATCCGGTTTTCGGACCTGCCGGACCTCTCCCGTCTGATCGCAGAGGAGTTCCCGCAGGCGGAATTCAACATCGAAGGCTACCCGACCCGCCATTTCATCGACCTGGTGCTGGAGAACAAACCGCATCAGGTGACGCTGGTGCCCGACACGCCCGAACAGTCCACCTCCGACCACGGCTGGGACTTTGCCGCCGATGGCGGGATGCTTTTGCCCGTCGCGCAGGAGTTCAAGGCCGCGGGCATCCGGGTCTCCTATTTCGTGGACGCCAACCCGGCGGACCCCGCGCTGGCGCAGCAGGCAGGCGCGGACCGGATCGAATTCTACACCGGGCCTTACGCCGATCAGACCAGCCCGGACGCCACCGGCCGGGAACTGGCCAGGATCAAGGCTACAGCAGACGCCGCCCGCCAGCTTGGCACGGCGGGCGCCAGCACTGCGCTGATGATGAATGCCGGCCACGACCTGACCGTGGACAACCTGCCCGCCCTGCGCCAGGCCATCCCGGATCTGGCCGAAGTCTCCATCGGCCACGCGATCACCGCAGATGCGCTCATGCTGGGCTTTCCGGAGGCGGTCCGCCGCTACCTGCGGGTGCTGGGCCACGCGGCGTAACCGCCCGGCAGTCCAAGCCGGTGCGGATCTTGACGGCCCGCCCCCCGGCTGCCTTATGCTGCCTGCAACAGCCAGCCAGCAGGTGCAGGAGCGGCGGATGGAGTTTTTGTCAGAATACCGCGGCCACACCCGCGAAATCATCGGTCTTTTCCGTGCGGCCTTTACCGCGTCGGAGGGCGAAGCCGAAGGCGGCCTGATCGCGGGCCTGGTCCGCGATATCTTCGCCAAAACGCCGGATCAGGACCTGTTTGTCTTTTCGGCCTGGGACGGCAGCACGCTTATCGGCTGCATCATGTTCTCCCGGCTGCGCTACGATCAGGACAGCCGCACGGTCTTCCTCCTGTCGCCGGTTGCCGTATCGCCCAGCCGGCAAAGGCAGGGGATCGGGCAGGCGCTGCTAAAACACGGGCTGAGCAGGATCCGCGAACACGGCGTGGACGTTGCCGTCACCTACGGCGATCCCGCCTATTACGGCAAGACCGGGTTCCGCCAGATAACCGAGGCGCAGGCCGCGGCCCCCGTGCCGCTGCGTTTCCCGGAGGGATGGCTGGCGCAACCGCTCAGCGGCGCAGAGCTTGCGCCCCTGCGCGGCCCGTCATCCTGCATCGAGGCCCTGAACAACCCGGACTACTGGTAGCCCAAGCTGCAAACCTGGGATTTCTCCCGCAACAGCCGCTCACCAAAACAAAGACCCCTGGCGCCATCGGCACCGGGGGTCCTTCGCTGTTCTGGTTTTGCGCCGCTTATTCAGCAGCTTCAGCCGGGCCGTCTTCGGTCTTGGGCTTCGGCTTCGCGCGCGGGCGGCTGGTTTTCTTCGGCGCGGGTTTTGCCTCCGCATCGCCGCCGCCGTCGCTGGCCTCTGCCGTGTCATCCCCTTTGGATGCCGGCTTGCGGGTCCGCGGCTTGCGGGCCGGGGCCTTTTTCGGCGCGGCCTCAGCCGCAGCATCCGAAGGTGCCGACTGGCTTTCCGGTGTTTCGACAAGACCGCTGTCAGCGCCGTTGCCGTTATCGCCGCGCGGGTCGATCACCTCGGGCTGCGGGCTGCCGGCCGGGTCTGCCGACGGAGCAGCCGATGCGGCCTCACGCTCCTGGCGCTCCAGCCGTTCGGCCCGCTCGCGGTCGCGCTCGGCCTGGCGTTCGCGGTTCTGCCGCTCCTGCTCCTCGCGGCGCGCCTCGATCTCGCGCTGTGCTTCATTCAGCATGCGCAGGTAATGCTCGGCGTGCTGCTGAAAGTTCTCAGCGGCAACCCGGTCATTGCTCAGCTGCGCATCGCGGGCCAGTTGATTGTATTTGTCGATGATCTGCTGGGGCGTTCCGCGCACCTTGCCTTCGGGACCGGAGCTGTCGAACACGCGGTTGACAACATTGGCGCCATTGGGACGGTTCCGGTTCGACTTGGAACGTGAACGTGATTTGGACGATCTCATATGCCTAACGTAAGCCTTGAGTTAATGCGCCGTAGACCCATATCGTGCGCGCCTCAACGCCGGATCATAAGCTTTTTTGGGCTTGATGCCGCGGGAAGGCTTCGAGAGCTTTCTCCTAAAGCGGCTCCTTCTGAGTAACCATTTTCCGCAGCCCCAGACAAGGGGCACAATGGTATTTTCTGTGTTTTTTCTTTCGAATTCGCGAATTTCCGTGTCAAACGCCGCTCTTTACGCTGGAATGCGCCCGCACCACCCGGTCGCGCCCGTCCAGATCCTGCAGCACGGCAATGCCGCTCAGACCGGCCTCTTCCAGCAGCGCGCTGACCGCCTGGCCTTGCGACGGCCCGATTTCCAGCAGAACCCGTCCGCCTGGCGCCAGATGCCCGGCCACTTGCGCGGCGATCCGCCGGTAGGCCCCCAGCCCGTCGCCGCCATCGGTCAGCGCAATACCGGGCTCATGCCCGCGCACCTCCGCCGACAGGCCTTCCATCTCGTCCAGCGCAATATAGGGCGGGTTCGAGACGATCAGGTCGAACTGTCCTTCAACCGCCTCAAACCAGTCGGATTGCCGGATATCGGCCCGCGCCTGAACCCGGTGCAGCACCGCATTGGCGCTGGCCTGCAGACAGGCCGCCTCGCTGATATCCACCCCCAGCCCGGTCGCCTCCTGCCGCTCGGCCAGAAGCGTCACCAGAATGCAGCCGGAGCCGACGCCAAGGTCCAGAACCCGGCTGTAAGGCTCTGCCAGCGCCGCCTCGACCAGTATCTCGGTCTCGGGCCGCGGGTCCAGAACATCGCGCGACACCTTGAAGCGGCGGCCGTAAAACTCCCGCTCGCCGATCAGATGCGAGACCGGCACCCGCACCGCCCGCAGCGCAATCAGCTGCTCATAGCGCTCGGCCACCTCCGGCGCCAGCTCCTCCGGCGCGATCAGCGTCACCCGGCTGGCCTCGATGCGGGCCGCATGGGCCAGCAGCACCCGTGCATCCCGCGCCGGATCCGGCACCCCTGCCGCCCGCAGCCGCGCCGTTGCAGCCGCCATCGCCTGTGCCGCGGTCTCTGCCATGCTCACTGCCCCATCTCGGCCAGCAGCCGGGCCTGATTGTCCGCCGTCAGCGCGTCGATAATCTCATCCAGATCGCCGCCCATCACCTGATCCAGCTTGTAAAGCGTCAGGTTGATGCGGTGGTCGGTCATCCTGCCTTGCGGAAAGTTGTAGGTGCGGATCCGCTCCGAGCGGTCGCCCGAGCCCACCTGGCTCGCCCGGTCCGCCGAGCGTTCGCTGTCGATCCGCTGCCGTTCCATGTCATAAAGCCGGGTCTTCAGCACCTGCATGGCAATCTCGCGGTTGCGGTGCTGGGACTTTTCAGACGAGGTCACGATAAGCCCCGTCGGCAGGTGGGTGATCCGCACCGCCGAGTCGGTGGTGTTCACATGCTGCCCGCCTGCGCCCGAGGCCCGCATAGTGTCGATGCGGATGTCGTTGGCGTCGATGTGAATGTCCACATCCTCCGCCTCCGGCAGCACCGCCACTGTCGCCGCCGACGTATGGATGCGCCCGCCGCTCTCGGTCGCGGGCACCCGCTGCACCCGGTGCACACCGGATTCGTATTTCAGCCGGGCAAAAACATTTTCGCCCTTGATATGCGCGACCACTTCCTTGATGCCGCCCAGTTCGGTCATCTGCTCTTCGATGATGTCGAATTTCCAGCCCTGCCCTTCGGCATAGCGCTGGTACATGCGCAGCAAATCGCCCGCGAACAAGGCCGCCTCATCGCCCCCCGTGCCGGGACGGATCTCCAGCATCGCCGGACGGCTGTCGGCGGCGTCCTTGGGCAGCAAGGCCAGCTGCAGCGCATGCTCGGCCTCCGGGATCGCCGCCTTCAGCGCCGGAATCTCTTCCGCTGCCAGATCCTTCATATCCGGATCCGCCAGCATCAGCTCGGCCTCATGCAGATCGCTTAGCAGCTTGCGGTAGGCCGTCACCTGCTCCGCCACCGGGCGCAGGTCGGAATATTCCTTGGCTAGTGCCGCAATGTCCCCGCCGCCGGCGCCATCTGCCATTGCGGCTTCAAGATACTGAAACCGCTGCAGGATCTGTTCCAGCCGTTCTTCGGGAACCATGGGCGCGCCTATTGTTGTTCATGTTTTGGCCAAGTGACCCCCATGTGATATGCTAGAGCCATGCGACATGCCAGAGTCCTTATTGCCACAATCCTCCTCACCCTGCCTGAGCTGGGACTGGCGGACGTGGAGGGGCCAGGCGGCAAGACCATCGACTGCTATTGCACCGACAAATCCGGCGCCCGCGTGGAACTGGGAGAGCTGCGCTGCCTGCAAGTCGACGGCCGCATGTTCATGGCGCAATGCCAGATGTCGCTGAACGTGCCGATGTGGCGCGAGGTGCAAAGCAGCTGCCTGTCGGCGTCGCTTGGGGATGTACAGAGTTCGCGCATTCAAAATGTGCTGCCACAACTCTGAGACCTTTTCCAATCTTCTTATCCGCCCTTCAAGAAGGGTAGATGTTCAGGTAAGCATCCCTAAACGGACGCTTGTACGAGTATTATTGAGCTTCAAAATTCAATTGCCCGCAACAGGCAGCAGCTATTGCCCTAAACCTACCCAAGAATGGCAAATCCTCGAAAGTTCATCATAGTTTTTCCTTTTTTCGGCAGGGCTGTACTGCCTGTTCACCCAACCGGCGGTGAAGCATGTCACGTAACCCGGCCTAGAGGCAGAATCTGGCGGAGGTGCCAACTGCTTCCTGTCCAGCTTCTCATTGAGTGAATCCATAGCGACGAATATCACGGCGCGATCTGTTGATCCATCATAGTATCCCGCCTGTACCCTGACGAACGGTGCCCCTGACAAAGCCAGAGCATTTGTATACTCCGTTTGAAAATTCGGGGGAATAAAATGCTCATCTTCCAAACTTGATAGAACTATAACAATTATGTCCGCGTCTTGATCGGAAACCCAAGCTCCCCCCTGATCAAATTTATTTGCCTCGGCATCGTGCCGCCAAAGATACTCGAAGAACTTAGGCGGCACACCGTGCACGCTTATTTGCAATGGCTCTTTCGCACTTGCGTGCACGGGCAGAAAGATCATTAGGACGTTGAGCGCAAAGAACAGTTTCTTCAAGTCAGTCTTCCCTTGCTAGAGAAATCTTTTCTGCTCAACACTTTCAAAAATCACCTGCCTTTGGATGCCCAAGAGTCACTCTTGTACTGTCTCTTTACCGGGTCAAGGGTGGCGCAGCCACCGCGCTTCAGCGCGGCTTGCCCTTGACGCGGCAAAAACTAACACAACCTGTATGGCGTCTTCACGCGCTGCCCCCCCTGAAGAGCCTCTCAGCAAAACCCACAGGCTCTGCCGCCAGAGGCGGAAGAGCCCGCGCCGCGCCCAGCGCGGCGCCCGGCCCAACTGCGAGGGGCTTTTTCAAAAGCCCGCGAGCAGGCGGGAGCGCCCCGCGCCGCTATTGCCCGGCGGAGGCTTCCTGCGAGGCGCCGTCCATCTCCGCCAGCCAGCCGTTGATCCGCTCCCTGTTGGCACCCAGATCGGAGCGGCCGAACCGCAGCCTGGCATAGACCTTCAGAAGATCGCCGTCCTGCGCCGCGGTGGTGTAATCGGGAAAGCCCAGCACCTGGGTGCGGGTGATATAGGTCACCATCCCGTCGTCCGGCCCGCCCGCCAGCACGCTGGTGCGCGGGGCATGGCTGGCGATGCGGTGGAACCGCTCCAGCCCGTCCGGCCCGGTTCTGACCACCCGGAACACGCCGCCGCGGAACTCCTTGTCCTCGGTGAACTCCGGCTGGGTGTTCCAGTCCAGCGGATCGCTTGGCGCCAGGCGGATGAACCCCAGCCCGGCGACAACGGCGGCCAGCAGCAGCCAGCCCAGCAGCATCAGCCGCCTCAATGCGGTTTCAAGGTCAAGCCTTGCCTCCTCCCTGCGCGGCCCTCCCCCGGCCTGTTGCGTGAGGCCGGACCGCTTATCTCGTTGCCACGCCCGGCAGCACGCACAGCAGCTCATAGAGCAGGTTTGCGCCCACCAAAGCGGTGTTGCCAGAGGGATCGTAAGGCGGCGACACCTCCACCAGGTCGCAGCCGACGATATTGACCCCCTTCAGCGCGCGGATCAGCTCCAGCGCCTGCGGCGTTGTCAGCCCGCCGATTTCCGGCGTGCCGGTGCCCGGCGCATAGGCCGGGTCAAGGCTATCAATATCATAGCTCACATAGACCGGCCTATTGCCGATATCGCGGCGAATTTCCGCACCCATCTGGTGCAGCGGCCGGTTCCACAATTCCTGCGCCGGGAAATGCTGGAAGCCCCAGCTCTGCGCCTCGGAAAAATCGGTGGCGGCATAACCGGTGCCGCGGATGCCGATCTGATAGGTCTTATCCGGAACAATCAGCCCTTCTTCATAGGCGCGGCGGAACACGGTGCCATGGGTCTCGCGCTCGCCGAACATCTCGTCGTTCACATCGGCATGGGCATCCACATGCACCAGCGCCACGGGACCGTATTTCTTGGCAATGGCGCGCAAGATCGGCAGCGTGATCGAATGATCGCCGCCCATCGCCACCGGGATCACCGCGCCCGACAGGATCGCCTCATAGCTGTCCTGGATGATTCTGAGCGAATCCGGCAGCGAGAAGGTGTTGATCGCCAGATCGCCTATATCGGCAATGTTCAGACTGTCGAACGGCGCCGCGCCGGTGGCCATGTTATAGGGCCGCAGCATCGCGCTTTCGGCCCGGATCTGCTTGGGGCCGAACCGGGTTCCGGACCGCCAGGAGGTGCCGATATCCATCGGAACCCCCAGAACCGCCACATCCAAGCCGTCCAGCGAGGTGGCCTGCGGCAGCCGCATAAAGGTGTTCGGCCCCGAGAACCGGGCCAGGTCATTTCCGCTGATCGGTTGATTGAAGTCAGTCATTGTCTCTCATGTTCCAGCCCAGAAGGCAGATGATCTCCGTCGCCACATGTGCCCCGGCAATAGCAGTTGCACCGGTTGTGTCAAAGGGGGGAGAGACCTCCACCACGTCACCGCCCTTGATATTGATGCCGGCAATCCCGCGCAGGATGCGCGCCACCTGCGCCGAGGTCAGCCCGCCCCAGACCGGCGTGCCGGTGCCGGGCGCATAGGCGGGGTCCAGGCAGTCGATGTCAAAGGTCAGATAGGTCGGCCGGTCCCCCAGGATTTCCTTGATCCGCTTTGCGGTCTCCACCGGGCCGATCTCATGCACCGTGGGGGCGTCGATGATATTAACGCCCAGCGTATCCTCATTGGTGGTGCGGATCCCCACCTGCACCGAGGTTTCGGGGTCCACGATCCCGGTCTTCACCGCCTTATAGAACATGGTGCCATGATCCACCCGCTCCATGTTGTCATCCGGCCAGGTGTCGGTGTGGGCGTCAAACTGCAACAGCGAGATCGGGCCGTACTTCTCCGCATAGGCCTTCAGCACCGGAAAGCTGATAAAGTGATCGCCGCCCAGCACGACCGAGGCCGTATCCGCGGCCAGAATGCCCCGGATATGCTCCGTCAGCGCAGCCGGGAATTCCGGCACATTGGCATGGTCAAAGGCCAGATCGCCGTAATCCGCAATCGCCAGCGTGCTCAGCGGCTTATGCGGCCAGCCATAGGGCTCATCCGGGCTTTGCAGGGCAGAGGCCTCGCGGATCGCCCGCGGCCCCAGCCGCGTGCCGGGCCGGTTGGTCACCGCCTGGTCAAAGGGCACGCCGGTGACGGCAATGTCCACGCCGGTCAGATCCTTGGTGTACTTTCGGCGCAGGAAAGACGTGGCGCCGCCAAAGGTGATCTCGAAACTCAACCCCTTCAGATCCTCGCGGGTGAAGGCGTGGTCGATCATATGTTTCGCGTCTTCCAGTGCCATGGCTCTGCGTCCCTGTGATACGGCTTCCGTTTCTGATCAGATACCGGCTGCGCCGGCCGCTGTCACCTGCGGCGGGCCTCACCCGCCAAGCGGCTGCGCACGCTCCACCAGCCGGGCAAAGAAGGATGCCCCCACCGGCGCGATGTCATCGTTGAAATCGTACTTCGGATGATGCAGCCCGGCACTCTCGCCCTGCCCCAGGAACAGGTAGGATCCGGGGCGCACCTGAAGCATATAGGCAAAATCCTCCGCCCCCATCTCGCGGCCGCCCTCGGCCTCGACATTGCCCGCGCCGGAGATCTCCTTGGCGACCTCCACCGCAAAGGCAGTCTTTTCCGCATCGTTGTAGGTCGCCGGGTAGCCGGTTTCATAGTCCAGTTCCGCCTCGACCCCATAGCTCGCCGCCTGGCCCGCAACGATCTCCTTCATCCGCCGCATCACCATCTTCTGCACGGCAGGATCAAAGCTGCGCACCGTACCGTTGATATAGGCGGTATCGGGCACCACGTTGTCGGTGGTGCCGGTGTGGATCTGGGTGACAGAGACCACCAGATCCTGCAGCGCGTGATGGTTGCGGCTGACAATGGTCTGGATCGCCTGCGCCATGCCGCAGGCCGCCATCACCGGATCGCGGGTCTCATGCGGCATCGCCGCATGGCCGCCCACCCCCTTGATATGAATACGGAACTCATCCGTTGCCGCCATCAGCGCCCCCGGCGTGGTCAGGAAATGCCCCTCCGGCAGGCCCGGCGCGTTGTGCAGCGCATAGACCTCGCCGATATCGAACCGCTCCATGATGCCTTCCTCGACCATGATGCGAGCGCCGCCGATGGCTTCCTCCGCAGGCTGAAAGATCAGCGCCACCCGCCCCTTGAAGTTCCGCGTCTCCGCCAGGTACTTCGCCGCCCCCAGCAGCATCGCGGTATGGCCGTCATGGCCGCAGGCATGCATGTTGCCCGCATGGCCTGAGGCGTATTCCGCCCCTGTCTCTTCCGGGATCGGCAGCGCGTCCATGTCAGCACGCAAGCCAATCGTTGGTCCTTCCCCCTGCCCGTTGATGATCGCCACCATGCCGGTCTGCGCGATGCCTTCGTGCAGCTCATCCACCCCGAACTCCCGCAGCCGCTCCGCCACAAAGGCGGCCGTCTTGGGCAGGTCCAGTGCCAGCTCCGGGATCTGGTGCAGATACCGCCGCCAGGCCTTCATCTCCTCGGCGTAATCGGCAATACGGTTCACAACGGGCATTGGGGTGGACTCCTGCTCCAGACTCGGGATGATGCATCTGACACCGGAAAAAGAGCAGCCGCAATGCAAGAAACAGACCTGATCCACGACCAGTCCGCGGGCATCGAGCGCCTCCTGGAAATCATGGCGCGGCTCCGTGATCCGCAGACCGGCTGCCCCTGGGACATCGAACAGGATTTTGTCAGCATCGCCCCCTATACCATTGAAGAGGCTTACGAAGTCGCAGACGCGATTGAGCGCGAAGCCTGGGATGAGCTGAAGGGGGAACTGGGCGACCTCTTGTTCCAATCCGTCTTCCACGCCCGGATGGCTGAGGAGGCCGGCCACTTCACCTTTCAGGACGTGGTGCGGACGATGTCGGACAAGATGGTCTCCCGCCACCCGCATGTGTTCGGGGAGGAAAGCCGCGAGAAATCCGCCGAACAGCAGACCCTCGACTGGGAAGCGATCAAGGCCGCGGAGCGCGCAGGCAAGGCGCAGAAAGGCACGCTGGACGGGGTCGCCATCGGCCTGCCCGCCCTGCTGCGCGCCTACAAGCTGCAGAAACGCGCCGCCCGTGTCGGGTTTGACTGGCCGTCAGCAGCCAATGTCATCGCCAAGATCACCGAAGAATGCGCCGAACTGGTGGAGGCCCGCGACACCCTCTCCCACGCCGAGGTCGAGGAGGAATTCGGCGACCTTTTGTTCGTGATGGCCAACCTTGGCCGCCACCTGGGGGTCGAGCCCGAAGCCGCCCTGCGCGCCGCCAACGCCAAGTTCACCCGCCGGTTCGAGGGCGTCGAGGCCAAGCTCGCCGCCCGCGGCAAACGCCCCGAAGACAGCGACTTGGCCGAAATGGATGCACTCTGGGACGCGGTGAAGGCAGACGAGCGCGCCTGAGCGCGCGCCTTCTGCTTCATCTTTCTATAAATACTCAAGTTCCGGCGCCCTGCCGCCGGGAGGACCGCACGTTTCCGTCGCGGGAAATCTCCGGAGATTTGTACCGGCCCGCCTGCCAGCGGTTCAATCCCGTCCGAACTGCGCGTAGTCTCGTGGCTCACGATTTACGGAGACCGCAATGAGCGCCAGGAAAATCATCATCGACACAGATCCCGGCCAGGATGATGCGGTCGCCATCCTGCTGGCGCTGGCCAGTCCAGAGGATCTGGATTTGCTCGGTATCACCTGCGTTGCCGGCAATGTGCCGCTGCCACTCACCAGCAAGAACGCCCGCATTACCTGCGAGGCCGCGAGCCGCACCGATGTGCCCGTCTACGCAGGCAGCAAGGCGCCGCTTGCCCGGCCGCTGATCACGGCAGAGCATGTGCACGGCCAGACCGGCCTTGACGGGCCCAAGCTGTGGGAGCCGCAGATGCCGCTGGCAGAGGGTCACGGGGTGGATTTCATCATCGCCACCCTGCGCGCGCAGGAGCCGGGCACCGTCACGCTGTGCACCCTGGGCCCGCTCACCAATATCGCCGCCGCCTTCAACACCGCCCCCGACATCATCGAGCGGGTGCAGGAGATCGTGATGATGGGCGGCGCCTATTTCGAAGTCGGCAACATCACCCCGGCAGCAGAATTCAACATCTACGCCGACCCAGAAGCCGCTGAAATCGTGTTCAGATCCGGCGCCCCGATCACCGTGATGCCGCTGGATGTGACGCATAAGGTGCTGGCCACCAAACCGCGTGTCGAGGCGATCCGCGCCCTCAATACCCGCGTTGGCCGCTTCACCGCCGAGATGCTCGACTTCTTCGAGCGCTTCGACATGGAGAAATACGGCTCCGAAGGCGGCCCGCTGCATGACCCCTGCGTCATCGCCTGGCTGCTCAAGCCTGAGCTGTTCTCCGGCCGCCATGTGAACGTGGAAATCGAAACGTCCTCCAGCCTGACCCTCGGCATGACGGTGGCCGACTGGTGGGGCGTCACGGACCGCACACCCAATGCCCTGTTCATCGGCGACGCCGACGCCGACGGCTTTTTCACCCTCCTGACTGAAAGGCTGGCCCGCCTATGAGCGCCGCCCTGCACCTCGCCAAGCCCGAACACCTCGACACCGTGCTGGCGCTGGTTGCCGCCTTTCACGCCGAATCCGGGCTGGAGAGCAGCGACGCGCACCGCCGCGCCGGGATTGATCCGCTCCTGAACGGCCACCCTTACGGCGCGGTCTACCTGATCGGCCCCACCCGCGCGCCGATCGGCTATATCGTGATCACCTTCGGCTGGTCGGTGGAGTTCGGCGGCATGGACGGGTTTGTCGATGAACTCTACATCCGCCCCGCAGTGCGCGGCCGCGGCATCGCCACCGAGGTCCTGACCGAGCTGCCGAAATCACTGGCAGCAGCGGGCGTGCGCGCCCTGCATCTGGAGGTCGACCGCGAAAACGAGACTGCCCAGCGGCTCTATCTGCGCACCCGCTTCCAGCCGCGCAGGAACTGCATCCTGATGACGAAAACCCTGTAGCGCTGCACCCGGCCGCCGTTTGGCGCGCCTGCCTCCGGTGCGCCCGTGGCTGAGGCAAAAGCCCGCCGCCGCAGCCCCTTGCGGGCGGATTAGCGCCGCAGCCGGAAAATCACGCAACATGGCGGAACCATATGGAAGCCGCGGGAGTTATAGTGCCACCTGCGGCCCTTAAACTGGCCGGCCGGACCAATGAAAATGGAGGAAGAATATGACTTTCCGCTGGATTCCTGCTCTCGCAAGCAGCGCCGTACTGGGCCTGGGCGCCTGCACCAACCTGACCCCGGAACAGCGCACCGTTGCCGGAGTGGCAGGCGGCGCCGCAGCCGGCCTGATCGCGGCTGACGCGCTCAAGGCCGACGACGACTGGCGCCTGATCGCTGCCCTCGGCGGCGCAGCGGCAGGCACTATGGTTGCCCAGAACAACCAGACCAAGCAATGCGCCTATTCCCGCGGCGACGGCACCTATTACACTGCCCCGTGTTAAGTGAACCTGGTTAAGTGAACTTGATCTGGCGCCCTCCCCCGCCAGGGCGCCAGATCTCCGGACGCGGCCTGACGTCTGGCCGCGCATCCGGTTTCAGCGCAATTCCGCGCCGAGGTTCAGCCGTTTGACCGGATCGTCCGCCGAGGCGGTCTGCCCGGTGAACGGATAAGTCCCCGGCCCGCTGCACCCGATTATTGCCGAAAGAATTGCACAGATCGCCACTGTGCGCAGAATTCGCGTCCTCATGGCCTGTTCCCCTTTCCCGCACCGCCCTTGCGCTGCGTAGGATCACCATACCGTAACGCCTGCGTGAGCGTCTGTGATCCGGGCCACACATGCAGCTTCCGGAAGGTAAAAGCCAGAAAACGCGCGCTTTTGAAGGGTTTCCGCCCCTCCCGGCTTTGTACCGTTCAGGCCCGGACGCGGGCAGCTGCCGCGGCAAGCGGATCAGATTGCCGACCCCGCCGGGCAATCGGCTGCATCAAGCTCCAGCACCGGATCATCCGGCCCGCACTCCTCACCGCTGACGGGATAGGCGCCGGGCTCCGTACACGCTGCAAGCAGCAGCGGCAGATTTATCAGAGCAAGCAAAATGAGGCGAACGGGGGTCATATCAGGCTCCTGCGCTAAGGGTGGTGCGGGTCCAGAATGCCTGTTTCCGGCAACGCGGTCCTTGATGCGTGTTAATGTCCCGTCATGACTTCGCGCCCCCGCTGCCCGAGGCACCGCGGCGCTTGCGGCGTTCCAGAGCCAGCCTTGCGCGAGACCGCCGTCAGACACATTCGGCTCCCCTGCCAAAAAAAGCGCCCCGAACAAACGTTTGAGGCGCTTTTCAGCGTCCAAACGGAACGCTCTTACTTCAGGATCGAACGGCCCGCGTATTCGGCCACTTCGCCCAGCGCTTCCTCAATGCGGATCAGCTGGTTGTACTTCGCCAGCCGGTCCGAGCGCGCCAGCGAGCCGGTCTTGATCTGGCCGCAGTTGGTGGCCACAGCGAGGTCGGCAATGGTCGCATCCTCGGTCTCGCCGGAGCGGTGCGACATCACGTTGGTGTAGCGCGCGCGATGCGCCATATCGACGGCCTTCAGGGTCTCGGTCAGCGAGCCGATCTGGTTCACCTTCACCAGCATCGAGTTGGCGCAGCCGCGCTCAATGCCCTCGGCCAGACGCGCCGGGTTGGTCACGAACAGGTCGTCGCCGACCAGCTGCACCTTGCCGCCCAGTTCGTCGGTCAGGGCCTTCCAGCCGTCCCAGTCATCCTCGGACATGCCGTCTTCGATCGAGATGATCGGGTAGTCTTTCACCAGCGCCGCCAGATAGGCCACGTTCTCTTCCGACGACAGGGTCTTGCCCTCGCCGGACAGCACGTATTTGCCGTCCTTGTAATATTCGGTCGCCGCGCAATCCAGCGCCAGGTAGATTTCCTCGCCCGGCTTGTAACCGGCCTTCTCGATGGATTTCAGCACAAAATCCAGCGCTTCGCGGGTAGAGGCGATGTTCGGGGCAAAGCCGCCCTCGTCGCCGATCCCGGTCGACAGACCCGCCGCCGACAGCTCTTTCTTCAGGGTGTGAAACACTTCCGAGCCCATGCGCACCGCGTCGCGGATGTTCTCCGCCGCCACCGGCATGATCATGAATTCCTGGATGTCGATCGGGTTGTCGGCATGTTCGCCGCCGTTGATGATGTTCATCATCGGCACCGGCAGAACCCGCGCCGAGGTGCCGCCGATATAGCGGTAGAGCGGCTGGGTGGTGAAATCGGCCGCGGCCTTGGCCACCGCCATGGAAACACCCAGGATCGCATTGGCGCCCAGGCGGCCCTTGTTCTCGGTGCCGTCCAGCTCGATCATCGCCTGGTCAACGGCGACCTGCTCGGTGGCGTCAAAGCCGACCAGTTCCTCGGCAATCTCGCCGTTTACGGCGGCAACCGCTTCCAGCACGCCTTTGCCCATGTAGCGGGACTTGTCGCCGTCGCGCTTCTCCACCGCCTCATAGGCGCCGGTCGACGCGCCCGAGGGCACGGCAGCGCGGCCCATGGTGCCGTCTTCCAGGATCACGTCGACCTCAACCGTCGGGTTGCCCCGGCTGTCGAGGATCTCACGGGCGTGAATGTCGATAATGGTGCTCATCTGTCCATCCTTGTGTGGTGCCTGAAAGCGGCGCGTTTTGCTGCCAGCGTCATACCAGCCGCGGCGGAAATGTAAACCACGCTCGTTATCGCTAACACGCCTAAATCCGGCAGGTTAGGGCTAACAAACCGCTGTTTGCGCCAACAGGGCGGAGGATTTCTGCCAGCCGGGACGTCAGGCCGCAGCCGCTGCCGCACGGCGCGCCCGCCGTGCCAGCCGCTGCTCGCGCACAAAGGTGTAAAGCCCCGACCCGATAATCAGCGCAGCCCCCGCCAGGGTCAGCGCATCGGGCCGCTCGCCAAAGACCAGCACGCCCGCCAGGATCGAGAACAGCAGCCGGGTATAGCGGAACGGCGTCACCGCCGAGGCATCCCCCACCCGCGTCGCGGTCACGATGCCGTAATAGCCCATAACCCCGAACAGCACGCCGCCTGCCATCATCAGGTATTCGTTCTGCACCATCACCTGCACCTCGCCGGGCGTGAAGGCCAGCAGCAGCAGCCCCGCAGGGATCACCGCCAGAAACGCCTGAAAACTAACAACGGTGGAGGGCACCGCACTGTCCATCACCCGCGTCATCAGATCCCGCGTGGCAACCCCCAGCACCGCGATCACAACCAGCAGCGCCGCAGGCTCGAAACTGTCCAGCCCCGGCCGGATGATCAGCAAGACCCCGGCAAAGCCGACGCAGATCGCCAGCCAGCGCCGCCAGCCGACCTGCTCGCCCAGAAACAGCGCCGCCCCCATGGTGATCACCAGCGGCGTTGCCTGAAACACCGCCGCCACCACCGAAATATCCACCAGCGCCAGCGCCGAGGCAAAGCTCATCGCCGACACCGCCTCAGTCGATGCCCGCAGGACAGGCCGCAGCCGCCAGCAGCGCGGCGCAAACAGGCTATGCCCCTGCATCCGCGCCATCACCGCAAAGACCAGCCCGCTGCCAACCCCCAGGCAGATCAGGATCTGCCCGACCGGCAAGGTGCCCGACAGCTGCTTGATGAACATGTCCTCAAGCGTGAAGAAAGCCATTGAGGCAATGACCAGCAGAATGCCGTGCAGATTGTTCATGAAGGCGCGTCCTGTCTTGCGGACCGGCTGCGTGCCGGACCGTCCGGACAAAAAACATCAGCGCCCGCGCCCCGGCAACTCCGTTTCCGGCGCCGCTGCATGACAAGACGTTAGCAGACATATCACCTTTTGTGATACGACATGCATCGCAGGCCGCCAGCGCCGCCTCAATCCGTCTTGCGCGGCACCCCGTAAAGCTCCAGCTTGTGGCCGCGCAGCTCATAGCCCAGCTTGCGGGCGATCCGCTCCTGCAGCTCCTCGATCTCCGGATCGCAGAACTCGATCACCTCGCCGGTGTTCATGTCGATCAGGTGGTCGTGATGCTCGCGCTCGGCATCCTCATAGCGCGCGCGGCCATCGCCGAACTCCAGCCGCTCCAGAATGCCCGCCTCCTCAAACAGCTTCACCGTCCGGTACACGGTGGCGATCGAAATGCCGGCGTCCATCGCGCTGGCACGGGCGTACAGCTCCTCGACATCCGGGTGATCATCGCTGTCCTGCAGCACCTGGGCAATCACCCGGCGCTGGCCGGTCATGCGCAGGCCCTTGCGCTCGCAGCGGGCGATAATCGTCTTTGCCATTTGCGTCCTCGCGGTTTTCTGGGCTTCCTCTTTAACGGATGCAACCTGCGCCGAAAACCGGCTTTTCACACGCATCAACAGTTGACAAACCGCTTATCCACAGCCATTTGGCTCACAGGCATCCCTCCCTGCCGCGTGAGCAGAGACCAATACCGGCCGTACCGCATGTGCGTGACAGAACACCCGGGGTCTAGTGATATGCCGCCATTCCCAAAATCACGCGTGGGGATTGCAGAGGCCAGCGGCCTGGCATCCGGCCAGCGCGCGCCCGAGGTCCCTGCCCCGCAAGACACCGCTGTGCTGCAGCGGATCCGGCCCGTGCTGAGCGCAGGGCCGTGAAAGGACGATACGTGACTGAATTTTCGACCATGGGGCTTCCTGAAAAGCTCCTCGCCCGTCTCCAGGACATGGGCCTCAATGACCCCACCCCGATCCAGGCCCGCGCCATTCCGCATGCCTTGAACGGCAAGGACGTGCTGGGCCTGGCGCAGACCGGCACCGGCAAGACCGCCGCTTTTGGCGTGCCGCTGATCGCGCAGATGATGCAATACGGCCGTAAACCCGCCGCCAATACCGTGCGCGGCCTGGTGCTGGCCCCCACCCGCGAGCTGGCCAACCAGATCGCCGACACCCTGAAGGGCCTGACCGAAGGCACCCCGATGAAGGTCGGCCTGGTGGTTGGCGGCGTCTCCATCAACCCGCAGATCTCCCGCATTGCCAAGGGCACCGACATCCTGGTCGCCACCCCGGGCCGCCTGATCGACATCCTCGACCGCGGCGCGCTCGACCTTGGCTCCTGCGACTTCCTGGTGCTGGACGAGGCCGACCAGATGCTGGACCTCGGCTTCATCCACACCCTGCGCAAGATTGCGGCGCTGCTGCCCGCCGAACGCCAGACCATGCTGTTCTCGGCCACCATGCCCAAGCAGATGAACGAGATCGCCAACTCCTACCTGCAAAGCCCGGTCCGCATCGAAGTCTCGCCTCCGGGCAAGGCTGCCGACAAGGTCACCCAGTCGGTGCACTTCATCGCCAAGGCCGAAAAGCTGAGCCTGCTGAAGGAATTGCTGGCAGAGCACAAGCACGAGCGCGCGCTGGTGTTCGGGCGCACCAAACACGGCATGGAAAAGCTGATGAAGGTGCTGGACAAGGCAGGCTTTGCCGCCGCCGCGATCCACGGCAACAAAAGCCAGGGCCAGCGCGAACGCGCCCTCGCCGCATTCAAATCCGGCGACATCAAGGTGCTGGTTGCCACCGACGTGGCCGCCCGCGGCCTGGATATCCCGGACGTCAAGCACGTCTACAACTACGAGCTGCCGAACGTGCCCGACGCGTATGTGCACCGCATCGGCCGCACCGCGCGCGCGGGCAAGGATGGCGCCGCCATCGCCTTCTGCGCCCCGGATGAGATGGAAGAGCTGAAAGCGATCCAGAAGGTGATGAAAATCACCATTCCCGTCGCCTCCGGCCGCGCCTGGGAAGCGATGCCTGACCCGGCAGCGCCCGCCGGCAAACCGGGCGGACGTCCCGGTGGACGCCGCGGCGGCAGCAAGCCCGGCGGCCAGCGCCGCCGTGGCGGCGCCGGCAGCAGCAGCGGCCAGGGCAAACCGCAGGGCGGGGCCCCCGCAAACGCCCAGCGCCGCGGCCAGAAACAGCGCGCGCGCTGACCGATCCCCGTGCTGATCCGGGTCAAGGACGGCAAAGCCGCAGCGCGGCAGCGCTGTTCATCCTTGACGCGGATCAGCACATCACACACTTGAAATGGCGCTTAAGGGCAATCCTGCCCTTAAGCGCCTCTCAGCAGAAAACACTCGGCGCTGCGCAGCAGCGCCCGGCCCAAGGCCGCCAGGGGGTTTCAGGCGCAGCCTGAAACCCCTGCGGGCGCGGGAGACCTCCCCTTCCGAGACAATCAGCCAGTCTGACAGTCAGACCGCGCGCAAATCCGCCCAGACCGGCAAATGGTCGGAGGCGATATGCGCCGGCCGCGCGCCATGCACCCCATGCGCCACCGCCTCCAGCCGCCGGCAATGGGCGATCCGGTCCAGCGCCCCCAGCGGCCGCAGCGCCGGAAAGCTGGCTTTCGGCGGCAGAAAGGTCAGCGCCGGGGCGATATGCTCCAGCACCGGCGAGCGCGACCATTCGTTGAAATCCCCGGCCAGCACCACTGCGGCGTCATCCGCCTCCGCCGCCCGGGCCAGCGCATGCATCTGCCCGCGCCGGGCGCGCCCCGTCAGCCCCAGATGCGCACCGATCACCCGGACCAGCCCCGCCTCTGTTTCAAACAGCGCCCAGACCGCACCGCGCGGCTCCAGCCCCGGCAGCGCGATATGGCCCTCGGCCCGCAGCCGCACGCTGTCGCGGAACAGCACCGCATTGCCATGCCACCCCAGTGACCCCGCCCCGCCCAGATCCACCGCCTGCCAGCCGGTCTCCTCGACCAGGAAATGCGGCAGCGCTGCAGGCCGCGGCGGCAGCCGCTTGTCGGCCTCCTGCAGAACCGCCACATCGGCGCCCAGCCCGGACAGCACCTGCAAGGTGCGCTCCGGCCGCCGGCGCAAGTCCATACCGACACATTTCTGGATGTTGTAGGTGGCAATACGCAGGGTATCCGGCGGCGGTTTCTTCGGCATCTGCTCTCTCTCCGGGACTTTGCGAAAGTGTGGCGCACAATGCGGCCCAAGCACAACCGGCATCCGGCCGCAGGGGGGGAGCGCTGGGGGCTGTCTGCCCCCTCTTGAGCCTGCGGCTCAATTCACCCCCGAGGATATTTCCAGCCAGAAGAACAAGCGCTCAGGTGCCGCAGAAGGTCGCCTGCACCACTTCCTCGGGCAGCGGCGGGCGCTGCAGATCGGCGTGCTCCGGCTGGTCGTCGTAAGGGCGGGCCAGCACATCGTTCAGCCGGTGGAACAGGGTGTAATCCCCTGCCACCGCGGCTGCGATCATGTCCTCGATCCGATGGTTGCGCGGGATGAACGCCGGGTTGGCGCGGCGCATCACCGCTTGCGGGTCCGGCTCCCCCTCCAGCCGTGCCTTCCAATCCGGCTCCCAGGCCTCAAAAGCCGCCGGATCGGTGAACTGGTCCCGTGCCGTGCCATCCGCCAGAGCCCGGAAGGTATTGGTGAAATCGCTCTGATTCTCCGCCATCCGTCCCAAGAGGGAGGTCACCAGCTCCAGGTCGCCCTCCTGCGCCGAGGTGATCCCCAGCTTGGCGCGGAAGCGCCGCAGCCAGGCCGCCTCCGTCAGCGCAGGCATCGCATGAACGATCTCCGTCGCCGCCTCGACACCATCCTGCGGGTCGTCCAGCTGCTGGATCAGCGCGGTTGCCAGCTGCGCCAGGTTCCACACCGCAATCGAGGGCTGGTTGGCATAGGCATAGCGCCGCCCGCGGTCGATCGAGGAGAACACCGTGTGCGGATGGTAGACATCCATGAAGGCGCACGGCCCATAGTCGATGGTTTCCCCTGAGATCGAGAAGTTGTCGGTGTTCATCACCCCGTGGATGAAGCCCACCGCCATCCACGCCGCAATCAGCTCCGCCTGCGCATCGCGCACCGCGCTGAGCAGCCCCATCGGCCCCTCCGCCTCCGGGTAATGGCGGGCAATGGCATAGTCCGTCAGCCGCCGCAGGCTCGCCTTGTCGCCGCGGGCGGCGAACACCTGGAACGTCCCCACCCGCAGATGGCTTGCCGCGACCCGCGTCAGCACCGCACCGGGCAAGCCGCCCTCGCGCCAGACGGTCTCGCCGGTTTCCGCCGCCGCCAGTGCCCGGGTGGTCGGAATGCCAAGCGCGTGCATCGCCTCGCTCACCACATATTCCCGCAGGACCGGCCCCAGCCAGGCGCGCCCGTCGCCGCCCCGGGAATAGGGCGTCCGCCCCGACCCTTTCAGCTGGATGTCGCGGCGTTTGCCGTCGGTGCCGACGGTCTCGCCCAGCAGGATCGCGCGCCCGTCGCCAAGCTGCGGGTTGTACGTGCCGAACTGATGCCCGGAATAGAGCTGCGCCAGCGGATCGGCGCCGTCCGGCACCCGGTTGCCACCGAACACCTCCGCCATCTCCGCCGTGTCTCCGGGCGTGATCCCCAGGATGCGCGCCAGATCCTCGTTGAACGCCACCAGCCGGGGCGCCTTCACCGCCTGCGGCGGCAGTTTGGAGTGGAACTGCCCCGGCAGAGCGGCGTAGGTGTTGTCAAAAGGGATCCTGAGTGTCATGGCCCAAACATATGATCGGGATTGAGATTTACCAGCATGAAAGCGGAGAGAGCAGGCATGGACGCGGATCAGATCATCGAACACCTGGGCCTGCAGCAGCACCCGGAGGGCGGCTGGTACAGAGAGACCTGGCGGGCCGGGAACGAAGGACGCCCCGCAGGCACCTGTATTTACTTCCTTTTGAAGACCGGCGAGGCCAGCCACTGGCACCGCGTCGATGCGGCTGAGATCTGGCTCTACCACGCCGGCGCGCCGCTGGTGCTGTCGCTGGCGGCAACGGACGAAGGCCCGGCGCAGGACCACCTGCTGACCCCGGATCTGGCCAAGGGCGCACCGCAGCTGATCGTGCCGGAAGGCCACTGGCAGGCCGCCCGCAGCACCGGGGACTACACGCTGGTAAGCTGCACGGTGTCGCCGGGATTCCAGTTTGAAGGCTTCGAGCTCGCCGCTCCAGGCTTCGACATCCCGCGCGGCTGAGCGCAAATTTCTTCTAAAGAAATTTGGCAAGAATTTTCAGAAAATTCTTGCGCCCCGCCGCAGCGCTCACGCATCCGGCACGCTGACCACCCCGCCGCCGACACAGGCACTCACTCCTGTGGTGCCGGGTGCCGAAGTCGGCAGGCCGCGCGCCACCCGCACCGCCAGATGGGCAAAGGCCTGCGCCTCCAGCATGTCGCCGTCGAGCCTAGCATCCTCCACCGGCTTAACCGGGCAATCGAGCGACACCCGCAGCATCTCCATCAGCACCGGATTGCGGCGCCCGCCGCCGGTGACCAGCACGACCTCCGGCGATTCCGGGCAATGCTCCATGCCCTGTGTCACAGCGGCTGCGCACATGGCGACCAAGGTCGCCGCCGCATCCGCATCGCTCAGCTCCTTGACCAGCCCGACCATCTCGGCAAAATCGTTCCGGTCCAGCGACTTGGGCGGCATCCTTGCGAAATAGGGCTCAGCCAGAAACAGCTCCAGCGCGCCGGTTTCCACGGTGCCGGAGCGCGCCACCTTGCCGTCCGCGTCCCAGGGAATGCCCAAGCGCTCCTGCACCAGATCATTGACCGGCGCATTGGCCGGGCCGGTGTCAAACGCCAAGAGCGCGCCCGGTTCTTCGGGCCGGTCGAACCGCGGATCCACATAGGTCAGGTTGCCGACCCCGCCGAGGTTCAGGAAGCATAAGGGCCGTTCCGCACCGATGTATTTCGCGCAGGCAAAGTGAAAGAACGGCGCCAGCGGCGCGCCCTCGCCGCCCATCGCCACATCGTCGCTGCGGAAATCCCAGACCACCGGCTTGCCCAGATGTTCGGCCAGCGCCGCGCCGTCGCCCACCTGCAGGGTCCCCCGCAGCCGCGGCGCATGGGCCAGGGTCTGGCCGTGAAAGCCGACAATCTCCACGTCCGCGAACTCCGCCAGCGCCGCCGCATGGGCCGCATCGCAAACCTCGGCCGCGGCCTCCACCTCAGGACCGGTCCATTTGCCCAGCCCCGCGCGCAGGACGCTGCGCTCCTCTGCCGAATACTCCCGGTAACTGCTCTCGCCAAACCCGTGAATGCGCGCGCCGTCGGTGATCACCACCGCCGCATCCACCCCATCCAGCGAGGTGCCGCTCATCGCGCCAAGCGCCCTGACCGCGCCCGTTTTCCCAATGGCCTTGCTCATGGCCCCTGCCCCTTTCTAGGATCCGGGCCGTCCCGCCCGTTCGTGTCGCATACTACAGCGCATATTTTGCCGGGAAAACAGGTTCCAACCCACGTCAATGCGATTTATAGGGCATGGGGCAAAACCATAGACCGAGGCATGTTATGACCTACACACCGAAATCGGATTTCGTCGCAGTCATGATGGAACGCGGGTTCCTCGCGGACTGCACCGATTATCAGGGGCTGGACGAAGCCCTGCTGCAAGGTGTGCGCCCGGCCTATATCGGCTTTGACGCCACCGCGAAGTCGCTGCACGTCGGCTCGCTGATCCAGATCATGATGCTGCGCTGGTTCCAGAAGACCGGCCACCAGCCGATCACCCTGATGGGCGGCGGCACCACCAAGGTGGGCGACCCCTCCTTCCGCGCCGACGAGCGCCCGCTGCTGACCGAAGCCCAGATCGACGACAATATCGCGGGCATCAAGAAGGTATTCTCTGCCTACATCGACTATGACACCGACGCGCCGAACAAGGCGCTGATGCTGAACAACGCCGAATGGCTGGACGGCCTGAACTACCTGGAATTCCTGCGCGACATCGGCCGCCATTTCTCGGTGAACCGGATGCTGTCGTTCGAAAGCGTGAAATCGCGTCTCGACCGCGAGCAGTCGCTCAGCTTCCTCGAATTCAACTACATGATCCTTCAGGCCTACGACTTCATGGAGCTGAACCGCCGCTACGGCTGCATCCTGCAGATGGGCGGCTCGGACCAGTGGGGCAATATCGTCAACGGCATCGACCTGACCCGCCGGGTGATCGACCATGAGGTCTATGGCCTCACCTCGCCGCTCTTGACCACCTCGGACGGCAAGAAGATGGGCAAGACCGCCGAAGGCGCGATCTGGCTCAATGCGGAGATGCGGTCGCCTTATGAGTTCTGGCAGTTCTGGCGCAACACCACCGATGCAGACGTGGGCCGGTTCCTGAAGCTCTATACTGAGCTGCCGGTGGCGGAATGCGAGCGTCTGGGCGCGCTGGCAGGATCGGAGATCAACGCCGCCAAGGTGATCCTCGCCAATGAGGTGACCACCCTGTGCCACGGCGCCGAAGCGGCGGCGGCGGCAGAGGCCACCGCGCGCGAGGTGTTCGAGAAGGGCGGTGTCGGCGATGACCTGCCCACCCTGACCCTGTCGCCCGCCGATCTGGGCGACGGCATTTCGATCGTGCAGCTGATCGTGAAATCCGGCCTCGCCAAATCCGGCAAGGATGCCAAACGCCTGATTGCGGAGCATGGCGCCAAGATCGACGACCAGCCGCTGACCGACGCAGGCCTGATGATCGACGCGGGCGCGCTGGCCTCGCCGATCAAGCTGAGCGCGGGCAAAAAACGCCACGCCCTGGTGCGGCTGGACGGCTGAACCATTCGGCATGAAACGGGAGAAAGGGAGCCTTCGCGCTCCCTTTTTTCTTGGCCGCAGGATCTCCCGCCCATTCCAGCTGCATCAAAGATGGAGCTTCATGGTTGGGCATGGCGCCGCGCTGCCGCGCGGCGCGGCGGCGTTTCCCTGGCTGCGGTCCGCAACAGGCCAGCACCGAGGCCAGCACCGGGTCAAGGGCCGCGCCAGCGGCCGTGCGCAGCACGGTTTACCCTTGAGGCGGAGCTGGCCGGAATAGACTGGAACTGGCGTTTAAGGGCAGATTTGACCTTAAGCGCCTCTCAGCAATCTATTTGCTGCGCAGCAGCGCGCCGCGCAGCGGCGCCATGCCCAAGACCGCACAAAGGCGCAGTGGCACAGCCAATGCACCTGCGGGCGCGGGAGCCCGGCCGGCCGCCTCAGAACACCACCGCCTCCACCACCGTCAGCACCAGAAACACCGGCACCGACAGGCCGATCGCAATCAGCAGCGCCGCTGCCTTGGTCATCCGCGGGGCCGCCGCCGTCTGCCCCATGATCTGTGTTGCCTTTTTCATGCGTTCATTAACCCTGATTTAGGTTTCCAGCGCGTTAATGGGGCCATGTTCGACAGCGCCCCCGATCCCGACTTGCCCGCCGCGGCAACCGCCCGCCCGCAGCTCCGCGCCCTCCAGCAATCGCCGGAGTTTGCCCGCGCGCTGATGGCCTGCGGCCAGGAGCCGCTGGTGCTGGACGGCACGCTGGTGCTGCAGCGCCGCCTGCCCGGCGGGCTGCGGCTGGCGATGGTGAACCGGGCGGACCTCGGCAACCCCGCCCCGCTGATGGCCGCGCTGCGCGGCCAAGGCCTGGGCCGCACCCCGCTGATCCTGTCGCCAGAGGCCCCGGCGCCGCATCTCGCCCGCCTCGGCGCGGTGCCGCTGGCCACGCCAGCCCATGCTGCGCTTTGGGATCTGACCGGCGATCCGGACCAGCGCCGCGCCGCCCTGCATCAGAAATGGCGCAACCGGCTGAAACACGGCGAGGCGCAGGCCCTCCGCCTCACCCGCCAGAACCTGCCGCACGACGTGCGCCACTGGCTGTTTCAGGCCGACGCGCAACAGCAAACGATGCGCGGTTACCGCAGCTGGCCCATTGGCCTCACCCTCGCCTATGCGCGCGAAAATAAGGGGCAGGCGAAACTCTTTCAGGCCTTTGAGGGCAAGGACCCCGCCGCCGCCATCCTGATCCTCACCCACGGCAGCACCGCCACCTACCACATCGCCCACACCACCCGGCGCGGCAAACAGCTCAGCGCCCATACGCTCCTGCTGTGGGAGGCCGCCAGCTGGCTTGCCTCAAAAGGCATCTGCCGCCTGGATCTGGGCCTCATCAATACCGAGGACGCCCCCGGCCTGGCCCGGTTCAAGCTCGGCACCGGCGCCAGACTGCACCGGCTGGGCGGCACCTGGGGCCTCTGGCCGCCGCTCGGCCGCCTGCTGCGCCCGCTGGCACGGCTCGACCGGCGCCTGATGGCAGGCTGACATCCGCACTGCCGCTGCCGCGACGCCCCGTCCCGCTGGACAGGCCGGGGGCAAACCCATTATATGAACGCATGTTCAGATAACCGGGAGGAGCCCCGCTCATGAAACTTGCAGATACCGCAGCCGTGATCACCGGCGGCGCATCCGGCCTGGGTGAGGCCACCGCGCGCTATTTCGCCGAACAAGGCGCCCAGGTCACCATCCTCGACCGCGATGCGGAGCGCGGCCCCCAGGTGGCAGAAGAAATCGGCGGGCATTTCGCCCAGACCGATGTGACCAGCGAAGAGTCGGTCTCTGCCGCCATCGCCCATGCGGCGGAAAAGATGGGCAAGATCACCGCTTGCGTGAACTGCGCGGGCATCGCCATCGGCGCCAAGACCGTGGGCAAGGAGGGCGCGCACCCGCTCGATGCCTACAAGCGCACCATCGACATCAACCTGGTCGGCACCTTCAACGTCGCCCGCCTCGCCGCCGTGGAAATCGCCAAGAACACGCCCGATGATGACAACGCCCGCGGCGTGATCATCAACACCGCCTCCATCGCGGCCTTTGACGGGCAAAAGGGCCAGGCCGCCTATGCCGCCTCCAAAGGCGGGGTTGCCGGCATGTGCCTGCCGATGGCGCGCGATCTGGCGTCTTCCGGCATCCGGGTGATGACCATCGCGCCGGGCATCTTCATGACCCCGATGCTGGCGGGCCTGCCGGAAGAAGTGCAGCAGCAGCTGGCGGCAGACGTCCCCAACCCCGCCCGCCTGGGCGATCCGCGCGAATACGGCCGCCTCGCAGGTTTCATCGTCGAAATGGGCTACCTCAACGGCGAGGTGATCCGCATCGACGGCGCTCTGCGCATGCGCTGACGCCCCGCCGCTGGTTGCGGGTCAAGGGCGGCACAGCCGCCGTGCGCAGCACGGTTCACCCTTGACGCGCAAGCAGCGGATCACACACTCGAAAACGCGTCTTCAGGGCAAACCTGCCCCTGAAGCGCTTCTCAGCCAATCCCCTTCACACCGCGCCAGCGGTGCGCGGCCCAAGGCCGCACAAAGGCGCCTTGGCGCAGCCAAGGCACCTGCGGGCGCGGGAGCTCCCCGGGCAATTGACAATCCCTGCCGCCCACCCTTCACTCGCGGCAAGGAGGCCCCCCATGACCAAGTCAGAACGGCAGAAAATGCAGGCGGGTGAGTGGTACTGTTGCCGGGACAGCGAACTGTCAGCGTTGCGCCATCAGGCCCGGGTAGCGGTGCACCAGCACAATGGGGCGCCCCCTGATCCTGCGGAACAGCTCAGCCCAGCCTTGGCCAAACCCTTTGCCGCCCAAGGCGAAAACTGCCTGATCGAGGCGCCCTTCCACTGCGCCTACGGCATCCACATCACCCTTGGAAACGACGTCTACATGAACGCGGGCTGCACCACCCTGGACACCGCGCCCGTGACCATCGGCGACCGCACCATGCTGGGGCCGAACGTGCAGATCTACTGCGCCCAGCACCACACAGACAGAGGCTTACGGGCGAAGGGCCTCGAAATCGCATGCCCAGTCACCCTCGGCGCAGACGTCTGGATCGGCGGCGGCGCAATCATCCTGCCCGGCGTCACCATAGGCGACGGCGCCATCGTCGGCGCAGGCGCTGTGGTGACCAAACACGTCGCCGCGGGCCAGACCGTCACCGGCAATCCGGCCCGCCCCCGGCACCCGTAATCAAACGGTAAACCCAGCGCCCGCCGCCCTTACCCTAAATTCACATTTCTTGATGAATTCCAAAGTTTTACGGCAGCAACTTTGACCAAATGTTTCGCGCGCGAAACATTTGGTCAACCGCACTGACCTACCCAGAAAACCAGCGTCAGCCCCCGGCTTTTTCTTCCAGCAGCAGCCATTCCTCTTCGGCGGCGGCCAGCTTCTCCTGCCGCTCCACCAGCGCCTCGGTGGCCTTCTTGAACTTGACCGGCTCGCGGGTGAACAGCTCCGGGTCGCTCATCAGCTCCTGCAGCTTGCCGATCTCCGCCTCCAGCCGCTCGATCTCGCCGGGCAGCGCCTCCAGCCGGTGCTTTTCCTTGAAGCTGAGGCCGTCCTTGGGCTGGGCCTCCTGCTTCGGCTTGGACTTCGCAGGCTTCACCTTCTCAGGCCGCTCCGCAACCTCCAGCGGCCCGCGCTGCGCGATGTAATCGCTCCAGCCGCCGGCATAGGCCGTGGCCTTGCCGTCGCCTTCCATCGCAATTGTGGTGGTCGCCACCCGGTCCAAAAAATCCCGGTCGTGGCTCACCAAGAGCACGGTGCCATCGTAGTTGTCCAAAAGCTCCTGCAGCAGGTCCAGCGTTTCAACATCCAGGTCGTTGGTCGGCTCGTCCAGCACCAGGAGGTTCGAGGACCGCGCCATCAGCCGAGCCAGCAACAGCCGCGCCTTCTCGCCGCCCGACAGCGACCGCACGGGCGCCCGCGCCTGACGCTCGTCGAACAGGAATTCCTTGAGGTAGCCCACAACGTGCTTGGGCTGGCCGCGCACCATCACCTGATCGGCCTTGCCGGAAATCCCCAGCAAGGGATCGGCGGTCAGGTTCTCCCACAGGGTCGAATCGCCGTCCAACTGATCGCGGGTCTGGTCAAACAGCGCGATTTCCAGATTGGTGCCCAGCTGCACCTTGCCTGCATCCGGCTGTTCCATGCCTAAAAGCATCTTCAGCAGAGTGGTCTTCCCCGCGCCATTCGGGCCGACAAAAGCCACCCGTTCGCCGCGCTGCACCTTCAGCGAGAAGTCCTTGACGATCTGCTTGCCGCCAAACGCCTTGCTCAGCCCCTCGGCCTCGATCACCTTGCGGCCGGACTTGGGGCCGGCCTCCAGCGCCATCTCCGCCGCACCCTGCCGCTTGATCTGGCCGGCGCGCTCCGCCTTCAGATCCTGCAGTGCCCGCACCCGGCCCATGTTGCGCTTGCGCCGGGCCGAGATGCCTTCGACCGCCCAGCGGCTTTCCGACTTGATCAGCCTGTTCAGCTTGTGGCGCTGCATGTCCTCGTCTTCCCAGACCTTGTCGCGCCAGGCCTCGAAATCCTCAAACCCCTTCTCCTGGCGCCGCACCTCGCCGCGGTCCACCCACAGGGTGGCGCGCGTCAGCGCCCGCAGGAACGCCCGGTCGTGCGAGATCAGCACAAAGGCCGCGCGGGTGCTTTTGAGCTCGTTCTCCAGCCAGGTGATCGCCTCGATATCCAAGTGGTTCGTGGGCTCGTCCAGCAGCATCAGGTCTGGCGCTTCGGCCATCAGCTTGGCCAGCGCGGCGCGGCGGCGCTCGCCGCCGGAAGCGGTTTCCACCGGGCGGGCCGGATCAAACTTCAGCCCTTCGCCCGCGCGCTCCACTTTGTACATTTCGCCGGGGTCCAGCTCGCTGGCGGCAAAATCGCCCAAGGTGGCAAACCCCTCCATCTTCGGGTCCTGCTCCATGTAGCCGACGGATTTGCCCGGCGGCACCACGATGTCGCCCTGATCGGCTTCAACAATCCCCGCCATCACCTTCATCAGCGTGGATTTTCCCGAGCCGTTGCGGCCCACCAGCGCCACCCGGTCGCCGGGCTGCACCACCAGATCGAGGTTCGAAAAAACCGGATCGCCCCCAAAGGTGAGGGAAATGCCGGACATCTGCAAAAGAGGAATACGTGCCATGCCAGCCAGCTACCCCGGCGGCAAAATCGCGTCAACGCTCCCCGTTCATCTTTCCAAAAATACTCAAAATCACCCGGCCACCGCGCGCAGCAGCCGTTTGCGGGCCTCCGGGATCGCGCCGGTCTCCAGTCCGGTGAACACATGCAGCGTGTTCATCTGCCGGTCCACCACCGCATGGTCGCTGACCCAGCCGCCCATCGCCAGATAGGTCCGCAGCAGGGGCGGCATTGCCTGCAGCGCCCGCCTCATATCCGGCGCCTGCTGCAGCTCAGCTGCATAGCGGACCACCTCGGGCGCCTTCTCCCCCACCCGCCACTGCGCCGGGGCCAGGTGCCGCTGCCGCAGCAGCGCAAACGTGTCCAGATACGGCGCGGCAGAGGTGCCCGCGAAGGAGGAGCAGCCAAACAGCATCTGCACCCCCTGCCCGTCCACCAGGCCCGTCACTGCCCCCCAGGCGAGCCGCAGGATGTCCGGGTCGTGCCAGTCCGGATGAATGCAAAAGCGGCCCAGCTCCGCCATCGGGCCGGCAAAACCCCGAAGGCCCGGCAGCTCATAGAATTGCGCCGCATAGCTGTGCTCCAGCCCGCCGCCGTTCGGCAGCACCAGCAGCCGGAAACAGCAGACCAGGGTGCCGCTCGCTGCGTGCTCGACCAGGACATGGGCGCAGCGGCTGTCAAAGGCGTCGCAGTCGGTGCCGGGGGTGCGGAAACACAGCGTCCGCAGGGCCTGCGCCGCCGCCACATCCGCCGTCCCGGCGGCCAGCCGGGCAAGATACTGGCCTCTGCTCAGCAATAGATCCGGCTCTGCCATGGCTGCCCCCTGCTGCAGGCCTGCGCTGGCGCGGCGCGCATATCCGGGCGCAGACGCGGCAGCACAGCCGTGAAACCGGGTTACTCGGAATTCAGAAGCTGGCCGGGGCCGAAGTTGCCCAGGTTGCCCAGCAGCTGGCGCAGGAAGGTGCTGTCTTCCACCCCGGAGCTGGTCACCCGGCGTTCCAGCGGCACCACCTTGCCGTCTTCCAGGCTGTAGCGGCGGATGCCCTCCACCACGCCCTGCGCGTCAAAGCTGATCGCCACCAGGTCCCGCGCCACCGGTTTCGGCGCGGCAGCGCCATAGTGGCGGAAGCGGGTCGCGACATAATAGTAGCCGCTTTCGTTCAGCACCCCGGTCGAGGACGGCACCCCGATGGTTTCGGCCACCGAATCCCTTGTATCGATCCCCGGCACCACCTCGGCCAGCTGGCCCGGTGTGGGCACGTAGCCATGCTTGCGGTAGACCGACGCGCAGGCCGCCAGCGCCAGCCCGGCCGCCGCAAATACCGCGCCGCGCAGAACGGACTTGTAATGAAACGCCTTTGGAAACATGAGGGCCCCCCGAGCCTCGCCGCACAGCGCGGCTTGAATACGTCTTTCAACCCGATTACCTAATGACCGCTTCCGGTTCAAGAAACGAAAGTCCCCAACATGTCTGAGAGCACCGCTTTGCGGGTGGCGGACCTGCCGCAGAACACCCCGACCGCCTTTGAAATCATCCCGGGCAAGGAGGAGCTGGCCGCCCTGGCCGCAGAGCTGGGGGTGAATGCCCTGCGCAAGGTCCGCTTCACCGGAGAGATAAAGGCCCTGGGCAAGCGCGACTGGCAGCTGACCGGCGCCCTGGGCGCGACCGTGGTGCAGGACTGCGTGGTCACGCTGGAACCGGTGACCAGCCGGATCGAGGAAAAGGTGAACCTCACCTATACCGCCCGCTACGAAACGCCGGAAGGCGCCGAGGTGGAAATGCCCGACGACGACAGCATCGAGCCGCTGGGCAGCCATATCGACCCGGGCCAGGTGATGGCCGAGGCGCTGGCGCTGCACATCCCGCCCTACCCGCGCAAGGACGGCGCCGAACTGGGCGAGGCGGTCTATGCCGAAGACGGCGTGGCGCCGATGCGGGACGAGGACGCCAAACCCTTTGCCGGGCTTGCCGCGCTGCGCGGGCAGCTCAAAGATGAGGACTAGAGGCAGTTTTTTCGCACATGCGGAAATTGTTTCTGGCGCCGGGCGCGGCGCTGCCCTAAAAAACACCTTGCGCCGCCGGAGATTCGCAGTATTTTCGCGCGCTCATCGGAATTTTTGGTTGGACAATGCTTAGGCAGCCGCCTAAACGCACGTCACACCGATCGAACACGAATGCAATCGCGCCGCGGGGATGGCCCCAAGGCCCAAACAGACAAAGGTTGAGACATGGCCGTCCAACAGAACAAAGTATCCAAATCGCGCCGCAACAACCGCCGCGCGCACGATGCACTGGTTGCTGCGAACCCGAACGAATGCGGCAACTGCGGCGAGCTGAAGCGCCCGCACCACGTGTGCCCGTCCTGCGGCCATTACGACGACAAGGAAATCGTCGCGGCAGCTGACGAAATCGAGATCGACGAGGACGCGGCGTAAGCCACGGACCGGATCCTGATGCCAGGCAGGCTTTCGCATGACGGGTAAACCCGCGAAAAATCAGGCAGAAGCCGGCCGCATCATCATTTCTGTTGACGCCATGGGCGGAGACGCCGGCCCTGCTGTTGTAGTGGCCGGCATTGACATGTCGGCACAGAAAAACCCGGATATCGGGTTCATCCTGCACGGCCCCGCCGAGCAGCTGCAACCTCTTGTCGCCAAAAAGCGCGCCCTTAAGGGCCGCGTCGAGATTCGCGATGTCCGCGATGTGGTGACGATGGAGGACAAACCCTCGCAGGTGATGCGCAACGGCAAGGGCACCTCGATGTGGTCCGCGCTGGAGGCGGTCAAGAACGGCGAGGCAGGCGGCGCGGTCTCCTGCGGCAACACCGGCGCGCTGATGGCGCTCAGCATGCTGCGCCTGCGCAAGCTGCCGGGCATCAACCGCCCGGCCATTGCCATCCTGTGGCCGTCGCTGAACCCGCAGGGCTTCAACGTGATGCTGGATGTCGGCGCCGACGTTAAGGCGGATGCCGAGGACCTGCTGCAATACGCCCTGATGGGCACCTCTTACGTGCGCAACTCCATGGACATCGCCTGCCCGCGGGTGGGGCTGCTGAACGTGGGCACCGAAGAACACAAGGGCCGCGCCGAGCTGAAAGAGGCCTTCGGGCTGATTGCGGACAATGCGGCGCAGGCGAGTTACGAGTTCGTGGGCTTTGTCGAGGGCAGCGACATTCCCGGCAACGCGGTGGATGTGATCGTCACCGACGGCTTCACCGGCAATGTGGCGATCAAGACCGGCGAAGGCACCGCCCGGGTGATGCGCACCGCACTGCGCGAAGCGTTCCAGTACTCCTTCCTGTCCAAGATTGCGGCGCTGCTGGCGATGACCTCGCTCAAGCGGCTGTCCAAGCGGATGGACCCGCGCCGCGTCAATGGCGGAGTATTCCTGGGCCTGAACGGCACCGTGGTGAAATCCCACGGCGGCGCGGATGCCACAGGCGTTTCGGCGGCGGTGAAGCTCGCCTTCCGCCTGGCGCAGCACGGTTTCGCCGAAAAACTGGCCGCGCGGGTTGCATCTGCCGGCGCGCATACCCAAGATAATACTGCTTCCCGCACCCCGCGGGCGGCCACCGAAAAAGACTGAAATAGGCAGGCACCGGATGACGCGACGCGCGGTAGTTGTTGGCATAGGGCACTATCTCCCTGAACGGGTGGTTGAAAACGCGGAATTCGAGACCTCGCTGGACACCACGGACGAATGGATTCGCACCCGGTCCGGCATCGAACGCCGCCATTTCGCCGCTGAGGGAGAAACCACATCGGATATGGCTGCCAGGGCCGCAGAGCGCGCTTTGGCGGATGCGGGCCTGACCGCTGACGATGTGGACGCCATCATCGTGGCCACCTCCACCGCCGACCTCACCTTCCCCTCTGCCGCCACCATGGTGCAGTCCAAGCTGGGCATGACCAAGGGCTTTGCCTTTGACGTGCAGGCGGTCTGCGCGGGCTTCGTTTATGCGCTCAGCAACGCCAATGCGCTGATCGCCTCGGGCCAGGCCAGCCGGGTGCTGGTGATCGGCGCCGAGACCTTCAGCCGGATCATGGACTGGACCGACCGGGCCACCTGCGTGCTGTTCGGCGATGGCGCCGGCGCGCTGCTGCTGGAGGGCCAGGAGCTGGCGGGCACCAACAAGGACCGCGGCATTCTGGCAACCGATCTTAACTCGGACGGCCGCTACAAGGATCTGCTGTATGTCGACGGCGGCGTGTCCTCGACCCAGTCGACCGGCCATCTGCGGATGCAGGGCAACCAGGTGTTCCGCCACGCGGTGGAAAAACTCGCCTCTACCGCGAACACCGCGCTGGACCGCGCCGGGCTGTCGGCGGCGGATGTGGACTGGATCGTGCCGCATCAGGCCAATATCCGCATCATTCAGGGCACCGCCAAGAAAATGGGCCTGAGCATGGACAATGTGGTGGTAACCGTGCAGGATCACGGCAATACCTCCGCGGCCTCCATTCCGCTTGCCCTGTCTGTCGGCAAAGAGCGCGGCCAGATCAAAGAAGGCGACCTGATTGTGACCGAAGCCATCGGCGGCGGTCTGGCCTGGGGTGCCGTTGTGCTGCGCTGGTAACTCTTCCAGCCGGAATCCCGCCCGAAACACCCCGCGCAATTCATTGATATTGACAGGGAATTTCCCTGCGCCCTATGCTTTGGCAAACAACGGGGATTGGTATGGGCGAAAAAACACTGACACGAATGGATTTGAGTGAAGCTGTTTTCCGGGAAGTCGGCCTGTCGCGCAATGAAAGCGCGCAGCTGGTGGAAAGCATGCTGCAGCATATGTCGGACGCCCTGGTGCGCGGTGAACAGGTGAAGATCTCCTCGTTCGGGACATTCAGCGTAAGGGATAAGTCTGCCCGGGTCGGGCGGAACCCGAAGACCGGCGAAGAGGTGCCGATTCAGCCGCGCCGCGTGCTGACCTTCCGGCCTTCCCACCTGATGAAAGACCGCGTGGCAGACGGCAACCGTAAATAACGGGACCAATTGAGCCATGTCAAAATCACCGGACGCCTTCCGCACCATCAGCGAAGTTGCGGACTGGCTGGGCGTGCAGGCGCATGTTCTGCGCTTCTGGGAGAGCAAGTTCACCCAGGTCAAACCTGTCAAGCGGGCCGGCGGGCGCCGCTATTACCGGCCTGCGGATATGCGGCTTCTGGGCGGCATCAAGAAACTGCTGCATGACGACGGGATGTCGATCAAGGACGTTCAGGCGCTGCTGCGCGAGCATGGCCCCGCCCATGTGGCGGAGTTCTCGCACCCCGTCGACGGCGCAGCCGCCGAGCGCTCCGCGCCGGTGCCGCCGGCGGACAGGCTGGGCGATGACTGGCAAAGCTCGCTGGAGCTGAGCCATGAGCAGGCGGCAAAAGAGGACACGGGTTCAGAAGCCAGCAATGTGGTCGGCTTCCCGCAACAGGACGCCGCGGCAGACGATATCCTGCAGGACCCGGCAGACGCCCCCGCAGCAGTAAGCCCCGCTGCCCCGGCGGATGCCCCGGAAACTGAGGAAACCGCCGCCGACGCCGCTGCCCCCGCCGCTGCCCCCGCCGCTGCGCCGGAGCCGCAGATGCGGATGGATCTGGCCGCGCCCGCCCCAGAGACCGGTGCCGAGGACGAGACCGGGGCGGCGGCAGAATCAGAACCTGGCCCATCCGCCCCGTCCCCCCTTGCGGCGCAAGACCCGGCAGCGGATGGCACCGCGCCCGCGCCGGCAGAGGCCACAGAGACACCCCTTGCCCCTGCGGTGGAACCAGACACCGCCTCCCCCTGGAGCGAGGCCGCCGCTGAGGACACGGCTGAAGAGACCACAGCAACAGCGGCTGCCCCCGCAGACTCCGCCCCGGTCGACCCGGCACCGGAAGGAATGCAAGACCCGCAAGACGGCGATGACAGCGCGGGCTGGGACGCGGGAACCGAGCCGGCAGCGGCACCGCCTGCCGCCGAAGAGGCACAGCCGGACGCGCCGGACGGCTTTGGCACACCGGCTGAAACCGGATCCGCTGAGACCCTTCCGGAAGAGCCTCCCTTGACCGCAGCAGAGCCGCCCGTGCTGGAGGATACGTCCGCTGCGGAAACCCTCTGGGCGGACGCGCAAGAGCCTGCAGACAGCGCGCAGCCTGCGGACCCTGCCCCGAAAGCAGCTCCGGACTTCCCGGCGGATTCGGACGCGGCTGATCTGCCGGAACAGTCTGCCGCCCAGGAAACGGCGGACGACCACACAGGCCCTGCAGCGGCTGATCCGCTGGCAGCCCCAATACCCGAACCGGACCCGTCCGAGGACACCCTGGCTGCCGCGGCGGGCGTTCAGCCGGAAGAGCCGCTGGACTTTGGCAACGGCGCAGAGCCGTTTGCCGCCGCCATGGAGGCAGACCCCGGCGCGGATGACGCAGACGCCGCAGCCGATCCTGCCGCCGCCTTCCCGCCGCACGATCTGGACCAGGCCGCCCGGCAGGTTGATGCGCTGGAATTTGGCTCCGGCTTTGCCCCTGACGCGGATGCGGCTGCTGAGCCGGACCAGCCGCAAGACAGCCCGGCGGCAGCGCCTGAGGCCGAAACCGGCGAGGCGGCAGACGCCCCTGCCCCTGTCCTGCCACACCCCGGTGTTTTGTCCCATCTGGCCGCTGTCCGCAGCCTGCCGCCGCAGACGGTGGCCGCAATCGCTGCCTGCGCCGAAGATCTGCGCGCCCTGGCGGCCCGCGGCGCAGTTGCAGGGCCACCGGTCTCCGGCGCCGGGTCCGGTCCGGACCTCCCCTGATTTCACGGGCGTTTCCCGCGCCGGGAAGCGCCCCCTGCACCCGCGCGGGCCTGCGCGCGCGGGCCTGCAACTGCCTCAGCCGGCAGGATTTCCGGGCGGATGCGCAAAAAATCTTGCCGCCCCCTCTTGCCCCTGCCGTGAAAACGGTTAGAAGGCTGTTCAACGGGCTATGGCGCAGCCTGGTAGCGCGTCCGTCTGGGGGACGGAAGGTCGCAGGTTCGAGTCCTGCTAGCCCGACCATTTGAAAAACGCCCGGGTGCTTCGGCACCCGGGCGTTTTCATATCCCGGCCCTGAATTGCCGATTGCGCAGCGGGGCCGATTGGGCCAGCATCGCCGGAAAATCCGGCGCGGGGAGGGACAGGAAATGACAGGCGTTTTGCCCAGCCAAACCATTGAAAACATGCTGGAGAACGGCGCTATCACCGTCAGCACCCCGCTGGTGGAGGGTCAGGTGCAGCCTGCCAGCCTCGACCTGCGGCTGGGCAATGTCGCCTACCGGGTGCGCGCGTCTTTTCTGGCGGGCCAGGGCCGCAGCGTCTCCGACCGTCTGACGGAATTCGAGATGCACCGCATCAGCCTTGATGGCGGCGCGGTGCTGGAAAAGGGCTGCGTCTACGTGGTGCCCTTGATGGAAGGTCTGGCGCTGCCGCAGGATGTTTCCGCCGTGGCCAATGCCAAAAGCTCCACCGGGCGGCTCGACCTTCTGACCCGCACCATCACCGATGGCGGCGAGGAATTCGACCGGATCAAGCCCGGCTACCAGGGGCCGCTTTACGCCGAGATCTGCCCGCGGTCGTTCTCGGTGCTGGTGCGGCCGGGGATGCGGCTGAACCAGATCCGGTTCCGCCGCGGCCAGGCGGTGCTGTCGGATGCGGAGCTGAAGATGCTGCACGCGGGCACGCCGCTGGTCGATGGCGAGGCGATGATCGAGGATGGCTTGGGCTTTTCCGTCGATCTGAAGCTGCCGGGCACCGATCTCGTCGGCTACCGCGCCAAGCCGCATACCGGCGTCATCGACCTGGAGCGGATCGGGGAATACGACCCGCAGGAATACTGGGAGGAAGTGCGCACCAAGGATGGCCGCATCATCCTGGACCCCGGCGCGTTCTATATCCTGGTGAGCCGCGAGGCGGTGCATATCCCGCCTGCCTTTGCCGCCGAAATGGCGCCCTATCTGGCGATGGTGGGCGAGTTCCGGGTGCATTACGCGGGCTTCTTCGACCCTGGCTTTGGCCATGACGCCGCGGGCGGGGCCGGATCGCGCGGGGTGCTGGAGGTGCGCTGCCATGAGGCGCCGTTTGTGCTGGAGCATGGCCAGGTGGTGGGACGTCTGGTCTATGAGAAGATGGCCGAGGTGCCGGAGCAGCTTTACGGTGCCGGCATTGCGTCGAACTACCAGGGTCAGGGGCTGAAGCTGTCGAAGCACTTCAAGACGCCAGCCTGAACCCTTTAGCCCGGCGGCACCGCCGGGCAGCGCCCGACCCTCCCGTCAAACCGAAGGTTTGCCTCTGGCAAAACGGGAGGGCGCTTCGCACCCACCCAGGGTCAGGCGCCGTCCGCTGCACTTTCAGAGCGTCACTTCACCGGCCCGCCTTCTGCCAGATTCTGTGTCGTGCCCGCCTGCACCGGCCGGTCCAGATGCGTTGACAGCACCGTATAGGTGCGGGTGGCGCGCACGCAGCCGACCTCATAGATCCGCGCAAGCAGCCCCTCCAGCGCCCTGGGGGAGGCGACGCGGACCTTGAGGATCAGGTTGGTGTCCCCGGCGGAGCTGTGCACCTCCTCCAGTTCCGGCATCTCCTGCAGCGCCAGCAGGCCGGTGGTCACGCCCCACCCCTCGGTATCCACATGGATGAAGGCCAGCAGCGGCTTGCCCACCGCGGCTCCGTCGAGCCGCGCCACCGTTGCCTCGATGGTGCCCGACGCGCGCAGCCGCTTGACCCGCTCATGCACCGCGGGCGCCGACAATCCGACGTTCTGGCCGATTGCGGCGTAAGAGAGTGTCGCGTCCCGGCTCAGCGCGCCTAATATTTTTCGGTCCAAAGCGTCCAGCGCGCGGGGAGTCCCAGCCGTTTTCCGAACCCCATCTGTTTTTTCTTCTGCCATCTTCGCCCGCCCTTCACAGAACCATGTTCAGCGCATAGCAGATTTACCTGAACATTCTTAAAGGTAAACCCATGCGAACCCCGATTCTGATCTTGATGAGCGCGATAGGCGTGATTGGTGCGAACTCGCTGCTGCTGTCGCCGGTGGTGACCGCTGTCAGCCAAGCCCTGAATGCCACCACCGCAGAGGTGATGCGGGCGGCCAGCGCCTATGGGCTGGGGGTGGCTGCGGCGGCACTGCTGCTGGCGCCGCTGGCGGACCGGATCGGTGCAGGGCGGCTGCTGCGGGCGGCGCTGTTGCTGCTGGGCGCCGGGCTGGCGGCCAGCGCGGCGGCGGCGGATGTCCGGATGCTGATGGCGGCGCAGGCGGTCTGCGGGCTGGCGGCGGGGGCCGCCCTGCCCTCGATCTACACGCTGGCGATGGTGATTGCCCCCAAGGGGCGCGAGGCGCGGGTGCTGGGGCTGGTGCTGTCGGGCTGGACAGTGTCGCTGGTGCTGGGCGTCAGCGTCAGCGCCTGGGCCACCGATCTGGCGGGCTGGCGCGCGGTCTATGGCACGCTGGCATCTGTGGCGCTGCTGCTCTGGGCCGCCTCCGCCTCCCTGCGCGCTGCGGGCAGCCCCAGCGGCCAGGCGACCTCGCCGCTGACGGCGCTGCGGGTGCCGGGAATTGTCCGCGGGCTGCTGTCCACCGCACTGATGATGCTGGGGTTCTACAGCAGCTATTTCTTCACCGGCGCGCATATCACCCAAGGCCTGGGGCTGAGCATCACCCAAGCCGGGCTGCTGCCGCTGTTCTACGGCATCGGGTTCGGGCTGGCGGTGCTGCTTGATCCGCTGCTGGACCGGCTGGGCCTGGCGCGCGCCACGCCGCCGGTGTTCCTGGCGGTCACGGCCAGCTATCTGCTGATGATGGTCTGGGCGGACAACTATGGGCTGCTGCTGGGGCTGGCGGTGCTGTGGGGGATCGGCCAGCATCTGGCACTGAATCTGGTGGTGGCGCGGGTGACGCTGCTGGACCCCGGGCAGCGCGGCGCCATCATGGGGCTGTTCAGCACCGTGACTTACTTATGTGTCTTTGCAGCGCCTTTTACCGGAGCGGCCGCTTATGCCGTCTGGGGGCTTGCGGGCTGCCTGGGCGTGTCGGCGCTGCTGTCGGCCAGTGCCGCGCTGGAGGCGCTTGGCCTGAAACCGGCGGCGCCTAGCGCTGGCGGCGCCCCTGCTTGACGGAGGGAATGCGCGAGCGGCCCGCCTGCTGCACCGGCGGGGCGCTCTGCCCCTGACCGCGGTCCCGCGGCTTGCTGCGCCTGGCGACGGCGTTGATGCCTGCGTTCACACCGGCGCCCACCGCGCGGCTGACAAGCCGCCGCAGCACCATGTTGATGATCCAGTTGATATTCACCGTGCTGGCCCCCCGTGTCCGGTTCTGCCAGGCATCCTAAGCGCAGATTAAGCCGATTTCGAGGCGCCTGGACAGCCGCCGGCGCCGTCACTCCTCGAACAGTTCCGCCTGTTCTTCCGGCTCGTCGTCCTCGTCGCCGCTCTGGCCCAGCGGCAGGCTGCCCGGCGGCGGGCGGTTTTCCAGCAGACCCGCGGCGCGCAGCTCCTTCAGGCCCGGCAGGTCGCGGGCGCTTTCCAGGCCGAAGTGATCCAGGAAGTCCGGCGTCACCACAAATGTCACCGGGCGGCCCGGGGTCATGCGGCGGCGGCCCAGGCGGATCCAGTTCATCTCCATCAGCTGGTCGATGGTGCCGCGCGACACCGACACGCCGCGGATCTCCTCGATCTCGGTGCGGGTGACCGGCTGGTGGTAGGCGACAATCGCCAGCGTTTCGATCGCGGCGCGGCTGAGCTTGCGCAGCTCGGTGGTTTCCTTCTGCATCAGAAAGCCAAGGTCCGGCGCGGTGCGGATCGCCCAGGCATCGCCCAGACGCACCACCCGCACGCCGCGGCCCTCATAGCGCTTGCGCAGATGCTCCACCGCCTCGCGCGGGTTGCAGCCATGCGGCATCCGGCTTTCGAGGTCGCGCAGGGTGACGGGCTCGGCGCTGGCAAACAGCACCGCCTCCACCATCCGCTCCTGCTCCGCCATCGGCGGCGCGTCAAACAGCGAGTCACTATCTTCGCGGACGGGAGCGCCCTGGCTCTGACCGTCCATGATCTGGTCTTCCATCAGCTATCCTCGTTCAGGCTGCGCAGCTGGAGCGGCGCAAATGTTTCGCTCTGGCGCAGCTCGGCCTTGCCTTCCTTGACCAGCTGCAGCGAGGCGGCAAAGGTCGCCGCGGTGGCCGACCGGCGTTTCACCGGATCGCTGTGCCAGCCGTCCGGCAAATAGCTGATCAGGTCGGTCCAATCGCCGGTAAAGCCCAACAGGTGGCGCATCCGGTCCAGCGCCTCCTCCATGGTGAAAACCGAGTCTCGGTCCATCACGAAGGGGCGGAAATCCTCTTTGGTGCGGATGCGGGCATAGGCCTGCATCAGGTCCAGGAGATTGGCGGTATAGGTGACGGTCTTGATCCGGGCGACGGTCTCTTCCTCGCCGCGCCCGAAGAAGTCGCGGCCCAGCCGGTCGCGGCCCATCAGCCGCGCGGCAGCGTCGCGCATCGCCTGCAAACGCTCCAGCTGGAACGCCAGGTGGGCAGCCAGTTCTTCGCCCGATGGCCCCTCTTCCTCCGGGTCGGGGGGCAGCAGCAGGCGGGATTTCAGGAAGGCGAGCCAGGCCGCCATCACAAGATAATCGGCCGCCAGCTCGATCCGCAGCTCCTTGGCCTTCTCGACAAAGGTCAGATACTGCCGCGCCAGTTCCAGCACGGAGATCTTGCGCAGGTCCACCTTCTGGGTGCGCGACAGCGTCAAAAGCAGGTCGAGCGGGCCTTCGAATCCGTCCACGTCCACGATCAGGGCCTCGGCCGCCAGCCGTTCCTCTACCGATGTGTCCGCGTCTGAAAAGAGTGTCTGCTCAGCCATACACCTGCCCGCCCATGAGGGCGGCAAGTTCGTCTTCGGCGGCCTGAATGTCAAGATCCGCAGGGGGTTTGCGGGCGGCCAGCGCGCGGTCTGCGCGGGTTTGCGCTGCCGCTGTCATGCCGCCTGCGGCCTCCGCCACGGCGATCCGGTCCGCCAGCGGCGCATTGCACAGCAGGACCACGTCGCAGCCTGCCGTCAGCGAGTCCCGCGTGATGTCCGTCAGCGCGCCCTCGAGCGCCTTCATCGAAATATCGTCGGTCATGATCAGCCCGTCAAAGCCGATCTGCTCTCGGATCAGCTGCATCATCACCGGCGAGGTGGTGGCCGGGCGGCTGTCATAGGCGTCATAGACCAGATGCGCGGTCATCCCCAGCGGCAGATCGTTCAGCGCTTTGAAGGCGGCAAAATCGCTTTGCTCCAGTGTCTCCGGAGCGCTGGCCACATGCGGCAGGTCCAGATGGCTGTCGGCGGTGGCGCGGCCATGGCCGGGGATATGCTTCAGCACCGGCAGCACGCCGCCGTCCAGATGCCCCTGCGCCACCGCGCGGCCGATGGCGGCAACGGCCTGGGTGTCTTCGCCATAGCAGCGGTTTTTCAGGAACGCATGGGTGTCGGCGCAGGCCACATCGGCAATCGGCGCGCAGTTGCTGTCGATGCCGAGGCCGTGCAGCTCATGCGCGATCAGCCGGTAGCGCAGGTACATGGCGCGTTCGGCGCCGGCGCCGGCCCGCTCAACATGCTCCAGCGGCGGCAGCCAATTGCGCGCCAGCGGCGCGAGCAGCCGCTGCACCCGGCCGCCCTCTTGGTCGATGGTGATCACGCAGTCGCGGCCCACAGCCTCGCGGAAGTCGCCGCACAGCGCGCGCACCTGATCGGCGCTTTCGATGTTGCGGGCAAACAGGATGAAGCCGAAGGGATCGGCATCGCGGAAGAACGCCTTTTCATTTGCGCTCAGGCGCAGGCCGTCGGCGTCGAGGATGGTGGCTCCGAAAGTCATGAGTGTGCCCTATCGCCCCCTTGGATCCGGGAGGGCAGCGCCCGGCCCGGGGTGGGTGCAAAGCGCCCGCCCTGGGGGCGGGTCGGGCGCTGCCCGGCCTTGCGGCCAGGCGGTTCGTTACCGTGTGGTTACCGGAATGCAGTCGGCATTTCCAGCCACCAGCGCAGAGCAGAAGCGGCGGGCATCCGACAGTCCGGCAAAGCCCATCGCCCGCAGGCGGTAGAAGGTGCGGCCGCCGCTTTCGGCGCGCTGGATCACCCGCTGCTTGCCTTCCAGGTAATCGGCAAAGCGGGCATGGATGCGGTCCCATTCGGCGCGCGCGACTTCCGGGCTTTCATAGGCGCCCAGCTGCGCCAGCCGTGTGCCGGCCGGGAGGGTGGCCGGGTCGACATCAACGGCAGCGGCAGGGGCTGCCGGTGCGGCTGCGGCCGGAGCGGGGCTGAACCGTGCGGGCCGGGCCGAGGGCCGCAGCGAGTGCTTGACGCCGGGCGCGTTCAGGACGGCGGGCGACGGCGCTGCCGCGGCCAGGCCAGGCTGCAGCGGTTCCGGCTGCACGATGGCAGGCGCCTGCGCCGAGGCGGGCACCGCAGCCGACAGCGTTTCCGACTCGCGGGCGAGTTCTGCGACCAGCGCGTCGATATCGCCGTTCTGGAAAGAGGCCACCGCGTCCTCGCTGACACCGGGGGCTTCAGCCGCCTCCGGTTCTGCCGGAACGGCCGGCAGCTCCGCCGGGGCGGTTTCCGCGGCCAGCTGCGGCAGCGGTTTGTCGTCCTCGGTTAGCCGGATCGCGGGCGGTGCCAGGGTCAGCCGGTCGGCCGGCGCCTCGGCGCTGCCGCTGGCGGCAACCGCATTCACCGCAAGCCCCTGATGATCCGCCTGGGAGCCGCCCGGATTCGCGGGCTGTTCGCGCATCGGCCCTTCGGCCGCGCGCACCACCGGCACGCCGCTGACATCGCGCATCACCAGCTTGTAGCCCCAGACGCCAATCCCCGCGACCAGCGCAACCGAGGCCGCAGCACCCAGCAGGCTGAGGCTGCGGGAGAATCGCGCCCGCAACCCGGCAGGCGCGGCGTAGGCTGCATACTCCTGCGCGTCATAGCCTTGGCCGTCAGGCTGATACCCGTAGGCCGGATCTTCATAACCGTATGCCGGTTCCGCGCCCGGGCCGGTGTAATGCTGATCGGAGTACTGCTGCCCGTAGGCCCCGCCAGTTGCGGTGTCCTGCCTTTGAACACCACCCTGTATGTAGGCGTGCCCCTGGCCCGCCTGCGCAAAATACGCCATTTTCCGCCTCACTGCCCGGTTTGGCAGCGCCGAAACGGCGCCGCGCCCCAAGTCTCTTCAACTGCCTCACTCCGGCGGTGTGCAATTTTAACCGCAGGGGCTGACGCCCCGTTCTGGTTATCGCATCTCTTCTGCCGGTTTCACGCCAAGAATACCAAGACCAGCCGAAATGACAACGGAAACGGCTTTGGCCAGGGCCAAATTCGCATGTGTTGCCGATTGGCTGCTCTCGTTAACAAATCGTAAACCTTCTTGCGATTTTCCGAGGTGGTACAGCCCGTGCAGCTCCGACGCCAGATCGTAAAGATAGAAGGCCACCCGGTGCGGCTCATGGGTGCGGGCCGCGATTTCCACCAGGCGCGGCCATTCGGCCAGCTTCTTGGCCACCGCCAGCTGCGCCGGATCGGACACCAGGGTGAGGTCGGCGGCGTTGAGCGCCGCATCATCCGCCGCAATCCCCTGCTCCTCTGCCTTGCGCAGGGTCGAGCAGATCCGCGCGTTAGCGTATTGCACGTAGAACACCGGGTTGTCCTTGGACTGCTCCAGCGCCTTGTCGAGGTCGAAATCGAAGCCCTGGTCGTTCTTGCGCGTCAGCAGCATGAAGCGGGTGACGTCCGCGCCGACGGCATCGACCACATCGCGCAGGGTGACAAAGGTCCCTGCCCGCTTGGACATCTTGAATTCCTGGCCGTCCTTGAACAGCTTCACCAGCTGGCACAGCTTGATATCCAGCGGCACCCGGCCATCGGACAGCGCCGACACCGCAGCCTTCATCCGCTTGACATAGCCGCCGTGGTCGGCGCCGAAAATGTCGATCAGCTCGTCAAAGCCGCGTTCCACCTTGTCGTAGTGATAGGCGATGTCGGGCGCGAAATAGGTCCAGGTGCCATCCGATTTCTTCACAGCCCGGTCGACGTCATCGCCGTGATCGGTGGATTTGAACAAGGTCTGCTCGCGCGGTTCCCAGTCGTCGGGCTTCTTGCCCTTCGGCGGCTCCAGCACACCCTGATAGATCAGCCCCTTGGCATCCAGCTCCTTCAGCGCCGCCTCGATCTTGCCGGTGCCGTAGAGAGATTTTTCGGAGTAGAACACATCCATTTCGATGCCGAGCTGGGCCAGATCCTCGCGGATCAGCTGCATCATCGCATCGGTGGCAAATTCACGGACCTCAGCCAGCCAGACCTCTTCGGGCTGGTCGAGATAGGCATCGCCCGCCTTGTCCTTCAGCGCTTGCCCCACCGGCTTCAGATAATCGCCCGGATAGGTGCCATCGGCAAAGGCCACGTCCTGCCCATGTGCTTCCAGATAACGCAGGTAGACAGAGCGCGCCAGAACATCGACCTGGCCGCCGCCGTCGTTGATGTAATACTCGCGGGTGACGTCATAGCCGGCATAGGCCAGCAGTGCCGCCAGCGCATCCCCGAACACCGCGCCGCGGGTGTGCCCCACATGCAGCGGGCCGGTCGGGTTGGCGGAGACATATTCCACGTTCACCCGCTTGCCAGCACCGACGTCCGAGCGGCCGAAATCCGTGCCTGCGTCCAGGACCGATTTCAGCACGCCCTGCCAGATGCCCGGGGCCAGCCGCAGGTTCAGGAAGCCGGGGCCTGCGACCTCTGCGCTCGTGATCCGATCGTCCGCTGCCAGCTTGGCAGCCAGCGCCTCGGCGATGTCGCGCGGCTTCATCTTTGCGGGCTTGGCCAGCACCATCGCCGCATTGGTCGCCATGTCGCCATGGGCGGCATCGCGCGGCGGCTCCACCGCGACATTGGCAAAATCGAGCCCCTCGGGCAGCGCGCCCTCGCCGGTCATGGCGGTCAGGCTGTCGATCACGAGCGAGCGGATATCGGTAAAGAGGTTCATATCTGGCGTCCCAACTGTTCAGCACTGCGGATACCGGGGGCCGCAGGAAGGGTCAACAGGATTGCAGGGGCAGCCCCGGGCCTCAGGCGGGCGGCACCGGAAAATTCAAATTTTCCGGCCATTTTTCCGCGCCGGAAAAATGCGCCGCTGCCGCGGCGCGCCGTCCGGCCTGGCCGTCAGCGGGTCAGGACAGGATGTTCTGCACGGCTGAGGCGGTGCCCCATTCCGTGATCGTGTAGCGGCGCAGGGAGGCGACGTAATACGGGTCCTGCAGGATCAGCCGCTCCACATCCTGGCGGGTTTCGGCCTCCACGTTCCAGATCGCGCCGGGAAAGTCCTGCATCGGCCGCATCGCCAGCGCGCCGCCGATCTGCAACTCGGGCCGCGACCGCACAAAGGCGATATGCGCCTCGCGCCGCTTCCTGTCGCTGCGCACCCGGTCCATTTCCGGCTTGTCCGTGAAGGTGACGGTCCAGCGTGCCATGGCTTGCCCCTTGTTCTGCCTCTCCCAGCGGATAGCGCCGATGCCTTGCGGCATCATAGGGCCAGATCATAGCACGGTTTAAAGCCAATTCGGCGGGGAGAACACAAAGCCCGGCGCAGACCGGCAAGCGGAGGCCGGGCCGGCAAGAACAGCCCGGGCCGCAAACGGCCCGGTCTGTGATTTGAATGGGGATACACGCCCCTGCCCTCAAACCTGCCAACACCGGCAAGGGAGCAGCCCCCGAAACGAACGGCCCCTGCAGATGCCAGAGCTCCTACGCAGGATGCCCCTCCGACTGCTTTGCACCGTCGCAGATTTCGGACCAGCCGGGCTTCTCGCCAACGAACTCATGAAAGCTGTTCCTGACCTCCAGTTCCCCGTCCAGCGCATTTGCGGCGATGGGGAAGGTCTCCTCCTCCGACAGGATCTCCCCCAGGGAGCTGCCGCAGATCCGGCAGAAGCAGCGGCCGTATTTGTAGGGCGGCGCGGGCTGGTACAGCGCCACCTCCTCCCTGCCTTCGATCCAGCGCAGGTCGCCTTTCTTGACAAAGACGATGGTGCTGGCCCCGGCCTTGCGGCAGCGGGAGCAATGGCAGGTGCCCATCAGCGCAGGCTGCGCCAGCAGTTCAAACTTCACCGCACCGCAGCAGCAGCTTCCTTCAATCATTCCGGCAATCCTCAAAGTCAAATAATCTTCCCGAGAACATTACGGGAACATTTTCTCCAGCACAAGCCCGCCGCACGGCGTTGCGCCAAAGCCCGCCTCAGCGCACGCCCTGCTTGCACGGCCTTAACCGGGATCTGCGATGGTTACTTCCGCTGCAGCACATGGCGCGGGTCTGGCACCCCGCGCGCACAGGAGACCAGGACCCCAAAGACCACCTCAACAAAAGGTGCAGGGGCGTCTGACTGACGAAGCTTTTGACCGGACCCGGGGCGCGCTGGCGTTCTGGCCCTATCCTCCGCCCCCGTTGGCGGCGCCGCCTTCTCTACCCCGTCCCTGCACGGCACATGCGAAAGGACAGAAACAGCAGCTGGAAGCCCTCAGACCTCGACCTTCACCCCGATCAGCCGCTCATGCTGCTGCAGGGCAAAGCGGTCGGTCATGCCGGCGATGTAGTCGGACACGATCCGCGCCAGCGCGGTGCGGTCTTCGGCTGCGGCAATGTCGGCCTGCCAGCGCTCCGGCATCTCCAGCGGATTGTCCAGGAAGTACGGAAACAGCGCCTCCACCACCTTGGCCACCTTGGCGCGCTTCTCCATCACCGAGGGCGCCCGGTACATGCGGGTGAACAGGAAAGCGCGGATCTCCTTCAGGTCGCGCCACAAGGGATCGGAGAATTTCACCACCGGATGCCCCAGCGCGCGGACCTCCTCGACGCTCTGCACGCCGCTTTCCGCGAGCAGCAGCCGGGCGGTGTCGATGACATCGCTCACCATCACTCCGAAGAACCGGCGCAGCGCCTCGTGGCGGCGGCGGTTCGGGTCGAGACCGGGGTACAGCGTGTCGACCTGGCCGTAAGCCTTGTCCAGTAGCGGCAGCCGGGCCAGGTCATCGTCGGTGAACAGCTCCGCCCGCAGCGCATCGTGCAGATCGTGGTTGTTATAGGCGATGTCATCGGACAGCGCCGCCACCTGCGCCTCGGCGCTGGCGTGGGTGTGCAGTTCCAGATCGACCTCAGCGTTGCATTCGGCCAGCGCCCAGGGCAGCTCCCCCACCACCGGGCCGTTGTGTTTGGCAATCGCTTCAAGGGTTTCCCAGGTGAGGTTCAAGCCGTCGAACTCGGCATAGTGCCGCTCCAGCCGGGTCACGATGCGGATCGCCTGGGCGTTGTGGTCAAAGCCGCCGTAGGGTTCCATCAGCGCATGCAGCGCGTCCTCGCCGGTGTGGCCGAACGGCGTGTGGCCCAGGTCATGCGCCAGCGCCACCGCCTCGGTCAACTCCTGGTTCAGACCCAGCGCGCCGGCAATGGTGCGGCCCACCTGCCCCACCTCGATCGAATGGGTCAGGCGGGTGCGGTAGTTGTCGCCCTCATGCTCCACAAACACCTGCGTCTTGTGCTTGAGCCTGCGGAAGGCGCTGGCGTGGATGATCCGGTCGCGGTCGCGCTGAAAGGGCGAGCGGAAGGAGCTTTCCTCCTCCGGAACCTGCCGCCCGCGGCTGCGGTCCGGCATCGTGGCATAAGGCGCATGCATATCAAATCTTTTCCCTGGCAAATCTTGCTGCCTGGATGGCACCTTTCTATATAATGACTTGCGCTGCAACATCAGCTTTGGAGAGACCGTATGAACCTGCCCCCGAAAGTCACCGACCGCGCCTTTGCCCGGCTGGCCGAGATCGGCGCCGCGGATCAGGGCCAGGCGCTGCGCGTCGCGGTCGAAGGCGGCGGCTGTTCCGGCTTCCAGTATGAGATCGCGCTGGACCAGGCGAAACCCGATGATCTGGTCTTGGAGGGACAGGGGGAAAAAGTCGTGGTCGACGCCGTGTCGCTGCCGTTCCTGGAGAACGCGGTGATTGATTTCACCGAAGAGCTGATCGGCGCGCGGTTCACCATCGAGAACCCCAACGCCACCTCCAGCTGCGGCTGCGGCACCTCGTTCTCCATGTGATCCCGCCCCTGACGGTATGTTTCCCGGCGCGGGAAACGACCCGGAAAACGCGTGTTTTCCGGGCCTGAAGTGCCGAAAATTCCGGCGCTGTTGGGCGCCCCCAAGCCAGGTCACGGATCGGTTTGCAGCCGTCCCGGATTGCGCAGCCGCGGCATTGCCGGGGCGAACTGGTCCCAGACCAGATAAAGGCCAGAGGCAATGACGATGGCGCCGCCGAAATAGGTGGCAGCGGGCGGAAACTCCCCAAAAAACACCGCGCCGATCACCGCCATCCAGATGAACTGCAAATTCATCAGCGGGGTGACGGCGTAGGAGGCCAGGAGCCGCAGCGCCACCACCAGAAGCCAGCGCGCCCCGAACAGCAGGAAGGCATAGGCCGCGGCCCAGCCCGCATCCGCCAGCGGCATCGGGACCCAGACAAAGGGCAGCTGCACCAGCATCACCAGGCAAAGAGTCAGGTTGGGATAAAAGACCTGAGCCAGCGAATTGCTTTCATAGCGGCCGATAAACCGCGCCAGTGTCATGGAAAATGTGCCGGAAACCGCCGCGGCCAAAGCCACGAGATGGCCCGGCGTGGCGGAGGCGACGCCGCCCGGAAACAGGAACAGCACCCCTGCAAATCCAGCGCCAAGCGCCGCCCAGGCGGCCGGGCGCACCGGCTCCTTCAGCACCAGCCCGGACATGGCGCCCGCCAGCAGCGGCATCAGACCGATGAACACAAACACCTCAGCAAAGGGCAGCAGCCGGAAGGCATAGAAAAAGCACACCGCCGCAACCAGTGTCGCGCCGGAGCGCAGCGCCATCGCCCGCGGGCACTTGGTGCGGAAGCCGCCGCGCACGGCCGGCAGCCGGTCCGCCAGCAGGCAGAAGCCTGCAACCATCGCGCCGGACAGCGCATAGAGCTGGGCCGCGGCGTACTGCCCCGCAAGCAGCTTGGTGATCCCGTCGGCGGAGGCAATCAGCCCGGTGTAGGCAACCACCAGCAGCGCCCCGGCCAGCGCCTGGTTGCGGGAACAGCGCATCACGCCGCCCCTGCGCTGCCCGCGCGGGCAAACCCTTCGAAAAATCCGGCAAACCCGGCACAGCTGCGTTCTGCCGCCAGCAGAATGCGATGCTGCTCCTCGTTCAGCGCCGCCTCGGCGCGCGCTTTCACCGCGCTCCAGCTGGCCCGCGCCGTTCCGGCATCAAACACGGCTTCAGACAGGCTCCTCAAAATGCTCCCTCCCTGCTGCGCCGACACATGCACCGCCCCCAGGGGGACCGGCTGCCGGAAGGCCGGACGGCCGGACAGCAGCATGAGCCAGTTGGTCACAAAATACTCGTGATACGCATCATGAAGTCCACAAAATTCATCTTTAGCGAGCATATAGGCGGAAACCTGCCTGTCGAGCCAAGCCTCCCACGCGGCCGGCGTCTGCTGTCCGGCATAGCGCATGGCAATGCAGATCTCCGCCAGCAGGTCGGCATTCTGGTCGAGAAAGGCTACCAGACCCGCGAATTCGAGGCTGGTCACGGCAGCCGCTGGCAGCCCCGGATCCCGGCGCCCGTACTCGGACAGATAAAACACGATGTGGGTCAGCTCGTAGGCGGCCTTTTTGTTGGGAATGGCGAAGGTCTGCGGGCGGGAGATAAAGCTGCGGAGCCGGTCGTCCAGCCCGTCGTCCCGGAGGGGGATGCCGCGCCGTGCGAGCAGGCGCCGGGCCTCGGCGCGCTGCAGGTCGGACAGCTCCGCCGCGGGCAGCCCCTGGGCGCAAACCCACTGGGCAATCTGCGCCCCGGTCTGCCCCGGCAAGCCCAGATCCTCCAGGTCCAGGCAGATCGACAAGATGAAGCGGTAGTACTGGCGGAAGAAACTGATCTGGCGTGCCGCGCCTTCGTAAAACGGCTGCAAGGGCGCCAGGGCCTCGGCCCTCACATCCGCCCCGGTGCATTCAAGAATGTTCAGCAGCTCCGCATTTTCCTTGAGCCAGAACACATCCTCCTGGCTGCGCCGGCGGGCTGCGAAACCGGCGATCAGCGCCCCTTGCGCATCGGCCCGGGACTGGCGGGCAGCAGGAGAGAAAAACGGGATGATCTGGGCCATGGGAACCTCTTGCGGATGAATGCGGCGCGGCGGCGGCCCCGGAAACCGGAGCCGCTCATGGTCAGGGGCCGGGAGGGAGACCGGCCCCGTTCCGGTCAGCTGCCCGAAGAGAACAGCCGGGTCGCATCGCCAGCGCTGGTGCGCGCCTTCGGTGCCGGTGCGGACCCGGAGGAGAACAGATGCGTGCCGTCGCCTGCGCCGGCCTCTGCCGTTGACGCAGGCGCAGAGCCGGAGGAGAACATTTCCGTCAGATCCCCGGATGCAGTTTCACCCGGCGCCGGGGCGGAGCCGGAAGAAAACATCTCTGTCAGATCGCCCGAGGCAACTTCTGATTGCGCTTGCGGGGCCGACCCCGAGGAAAACAACTGCACCAGATCGCCTGCGGCAGCATCGCCTCGCGCCGCCGGTGCCGATCCCGAGGAGAACATCTCCACCAGATCGCCGGTTGTGGTTCCGCCGCTGGCCAAGGGCGCCGAGCCGGATGAAAACAGACCGGTTTCCCCGCCAGCCCAGCGGTCGGCCCTCTGTGGCAGCGAGCCGGAGGAAAACAGCGTCAAACCCTCTCCTGCCGTCAGATCCGCAGTGCATTCCGGCGCGGAGCCGGAGGAGAACATCTCGGTCGCATCACCCGCAAACAGGCTTGCGCCTGCGGCTGGACGGGTTGCGCGGAAGTCCTTGGTTTTACGCTGAGCAGTCATGTTGGAACCCCATTCGTTAGAGACAAAAGGCTCCTCGACGCTGGCACGGCTGGCGCACAGCGCAAACGAAAAATGCAATCTCACATTGCATTTATTTAAAACCACAACTTTAACTTCGCCTCGCTATTTTTTGCGAATTTTAATTTAATTCGATTAATCCACAAAATACCCACCGCGTTATTCACACGCTCAATTTTGCAAAATAAATATAATCAACCTGAGGGTTATTTTTCATCGGCGCAAAACCTGCCGATTCGGCGGCGCACCGGTGATTCGCGCTGCAGGCGCCGGGCTTGCCCCGGGGCGCCGATTCAGCGATAGATCGGCTTCAAATACCGCAACCTGGGCCGGAGACAAGCCATGAAAATCGCCACCTTCAATATCAATGGCATCAAGGCCCGGGCCCAGGCGCTGCCGGATTGGCTGGATGAGGCGCAGCCGGACGTGGTGGTGCTGCAGGAAATCAAATCGGTGGATGAGGCGTTCCCGCGCGACCTCTTCGAAGACCGCGGATATAATGTGGAGACCCACGGCCAGAAGAGTTTCAACGGGGTGGCGATCCTGTCGAAGCTGCCGCTGGAGGATGTGCGCCGCGGCCTGCCCGGCGACGATAGCGACGAACAGGCGCGCTGGATCGAGGCCACCGTGACGGGCAAGCAGGCGATCCGGATCTGCGGTCTTTACCTGCCCAACGGCAACCCGGTGGAGCTGGAGGCGGACGGCAGCCCGGTGGCGGGCGGAAAATATGCCTATAAACTTGCCTGGATGGAGCGGCTGAAGGCCCGCGCCGAGGCGCTGATGGCCGATGAGATGCCTGCGCTGATGGCGGGCGATTACAACATCATCCCGCAGGCCGAGGATGCCAAGCGGCCGGAGGCCTGGACGGAGGATGCGCTGTTCCGCCCGCAAAGCCGGGCCGCGTTCCAGCGGATCGTCAACCTGGGCTTCACCGAAGCGTTCCGTGCCCGCCATCAGGGGCCGGGGCATTATTCCTTCTGGGACTACCAGGCCGGCGCCTGGAACCGGAATGACGGCATCCGCATCGACCACTTTCTGCTGACACCGCAGGCCGCCGACCTGCTGCTGGACTGCCAGATCGACAAGGACGTGCGCGGCCGCGAAAAGCCGTCCGATCACGTGCCGGTCTGGGTCGAACTGGACATCTAGGCGAACTGGACATCCAGGCCCGGTCCGCGCCGCGCGCCAGCGCGGCGCCCGGCCCAACGGGAGCGGCTCATTTCACAAATGAGCCTGCGACGGGCGGGAGGCCCCCGCCTGCCCCGCCTCTCAGGCGGTGACGTCGTGGCGGTAGATCCAGTCGAATTGGCTGACCATCTTATCGGGCGCGAAACGCCCGCCCAGTTTCAGCACCTGATGCGCAGGCCAGCTGAGCGGTGCGCGCAAGTGGTATTTCCAGGCATTGCGGCTGGCGGCCTGCACGACCTTCTGTGCCCGCACCAGACGGCGCGACTGATACAGTGCCAGACCGGCGCTAACCCCTTCGGCCTCTTGCAGCGCGCGGGCCAGCACCCAGGCATCCTCCAGCGCCAGATTGGCGCCCTGCGCCATGAACGGCAGCGTTGGATGCGCGGCGTCGCCCAGAATGGCGGTGTTTTCGCCCTGCCAGCGGGCTGCGACCGGGTGCCGGAAGAGGCCCCACAGCAGCACCTCCTGCACCGCGTCCAGCAGCGCCGCGGCACTGCCGCCAAAGCCCGCGAAGGCAGCGCGCAGATTGGCCGGGTCGTCCTGCAAGTTCCAGCCTTCCTCGGCCCAGGCGCGGCGCTCCTGCACCGCCACCAGGTTCACCAGGCTGCCATCGCGCAAGGGGTAGGCCACCAGATGCCGCCCCGGCCCCATGAACAGCTGCGCCTCGGGCGGCAGGTTCAGATGGTTGGGCACGGTGGCGCGCCAGGCGACCTGGCCGGTGAAGACCGGTTTGTCCGCGCCATTCAGCGCGGCGCGGGTTTTCGAGTGCAAGCCATCGGCGCCGATCACCAGGTCGCCGCCGCATTGGGCGCCATTGCCAAGGTGCACCACAGGCTGCGGCCCGGGTTCCACCCGCTCCACCTTTTGCAGCAGCCGCACCTGCACGCCCTCGCGGCGCGCGGCACCGGCCAGAATGCCGACCAGATCCGAGCGGTGCACGAAGTAATAGGGCAATCCGGCCGCGTATTCATCGAGGTCCAGCCGCAGCACCTGATTGCCGCGGCGGTGGCCGCGCAGCACAACCGCGCGCGCCCGCTGGGAGCACCAGGCCAGGTCATCGGCCAGCCCCAGCGCCTTCAGCACAGCGACGCCATTCGGGGTGATCTGCAGGCCCGCGCCGACTTCGGAAATCGCCTCGGCCTGCTCCAGAACGGTCACGGCAGCCCCCTGGCGGCGCAGCGCCAGCGCCGCGGTCAGCCCGCCGATCCCGGCGCCGATGACAGTTATTTTCAGGCCTTTGAGTTCCATGGGCTCCTGCAGATTCTCCGCCCGCTCCCAATGAAACAAAAAACGCCGGAGCAAAAGACCCCGGCGTCAACTAATTGTCGGTTTGCCCGCTGCAGACAGCGGTCAGTCGTCGCGGTGAACCTTTTCGCGGCGCTCGTGGCGCTCCTGCGCTTCCAGGCTCATGGTGGCGATCGGGCGCGCATCCAGACGCTTCAGCGAAATCGGATCGCCGGTCACCTCGCAATAGCCGTATTCGCCCTCGTCGATGCGGCGCAGCGCAGAGTCGATCTTGGCGACCAGCTTGCGCTGGCGGTCGCGGGTGCGCAGCTCCAGCGCGCGGTCGGTTTCTTCGCTGGCACGGTCCGCGACATCGGGAATGTTGCGGGTATTGCCCTGCAGCCCTTCAATGGTCTCGCGGCTGTCAGACAGTAGTTCCTGCTTCCAATTCAATAGCTTGCGTCGGAAATACTCAAGCTGCCGTTCGTTCATGAACGGCTCATCTTCGGCCGGTCGGTAGTCGTCCGGCAGAAACACCTCTTGCTTCATTTCGGCTCCTTCGGTCTGGCCCATAATGCTGGTCATAATCGGCACCTGAACATTTTGGCTTCCCCCTCTGCCGCAGCGTTTATCCCTATCGGGAAGGAATGTCACTACACAATAGTGGCGCGGTTTGGTTAAAACCGTGATAAGAACTGGGCGCTGCGGCACCGATCATGACTGGAACAGGAAAGATATGCAATTTCAGGGCACTAAAGAATATGTCGCAACGGATGATTTGAAAGTTGCGGTCAATGCGGCGGTGACACTGGAGCGGCCGCTGCTGGTCAAGGGCGAGCCGGGCACCGGCAAGACCGAGCTGGCCAAGCAGGTTGCAGAGGCCCTCGGGCTGAGGATGATCGAGTGGAACGTGAAGTCCACCACCCGCGCGCAGCAAGGCCTGTATGAATATGATGCCGTCAGCCGCCTGCGCGACAGCCAACTGGGCGACGAGCGCGTGCACGACGTGAAGAACTACATCAGGAAAGGCAAGCTGTGGGAAGCGTTTGAGGCGGACGAGAAAGTCGTCCTGCTGATCGACGAGATCGACAAGGCCGACATCGAGTTCCCCAACGACCTCCTGCAGGAACTCGACAAGATGGAGTTCCACGTCTACGAGACCGGCGAGACGGTCAAGGCGAAGCACCGCCCGATCATGATCATCACCTCCAACAACGAAAAGGAGCTGCCGGACGCCTTTTTGCGCCGCTGCTTCTTCCACTACATCCGGTTCCCGGATGCGGAGACGATGAAGAAGATCGTCGAGGTGCATCACCCCGGCATCAAGGACGCGCTGCTGACCGCGGCGCTGACCCAGTTCTACGAGATCCGCGAAACGCAGGGGCTGAAGAAGAAGCCTTCGACCTCCGAGGTGATTGACTGGCTGAAACTGCTGCTGGCCGAGGATCTGAGCCCTGCGGACATTGCCCGCGGCGGTGCCGATGCGCTGCCCAAGCTGCATGGGGCGCTTTTGAAGAACGAACAGGACGTGCATCTGTTCGAGCGCCTCGCCTTCATGGCCCGCGGGCGGCGCTGACGCCCGCTTGCACCACCCGGCAGGCACCATTTCCGGCGCCTGCCCGTTTCCCTTCTAATTGCTGCCGCATTCCCCTATCAGAAGGGTAAGAGCCGGGCTGACGTGTCCGGGCTGATAGGAGACGCCTGATTGCCTGCTGACGCTGCCCCGGTTTCACACCTGCCTGCCTGCCGTCAGGGCCTGCGCCTGCTGCGGGGCGCTGCCGCGGCAGCGGCGCTGCTGGCGCTGGCCGCCTGCGCCGCCGCCCCGGCACGGGTGGAGGCGCCGACCCGGGCGGCGGCGGCCCCGGCCGCGCTGCCGCCGGTCAAGGTGTTCCCCGCCCGGCGGCCGCAGCCGCCGCAGCGCTCCAACGCCGATATCGCGCGCGATTTCCTTGACCTGCATTTCCGGCTGGAAGGCGGCAGCACCCTGCCCCAGTTCACCCGCTTCGAAGGCCCGATCACCCTGCGGGTGACGGGCAGCCCCGCGCCCGGGTTCAGCCGCGACCTCAACGCGCTCCTGGCGCGGCTGCGGGACGAGGCCGGGATCCCGGTCCGCCGGGTGTCCGGCGACAGTGCCAGCATCACGATCCAGTCGGTCTCCCGCGCCGAGATCCGGCGGGCGCTGCCCAAGGCGGCCTGTTTCGTGGTGCCGAATGTGTCCTCGCTGGCGGAATACCGGCGCAACCGGCGCAGCGCCCGCACCAACTGGTCGCTGCTGCGCAGCCGCGAGCGGCTGGCGGTGTTCATCCCCAATGACGTCAGCCCGCAGGAGGTGCGCGATTGCCTGCATGAGGAACTGGCCCAGGCGCTTGGCCCGCTGAATGACCTGTACCGGCTGCCGGATTCGATCTTCAATGACGACAACGTCCACGCGGTGCTGACCGGCTTTGACATGCTGATCCTGCGCGCCACCTATGCGCCCGAGCTGCGCACCGGCATGAGCCGGGCCGAAGTGGCGGAGCGGCTGCCGGCGGTTCTGGCGCGGCTTAATCCGGGCGGTGCCGGCACGGCCGCCGTCTGGCTGCCGGAAACGCCGCGGGCCTGGATCACCGCCTATGAGCAGGCGCTGGGGCCAAGCGCCTCGCCGCGGGAGCGGCTGCGGGCCGCCAACCGGGCTGCGGAGATCGCCCGCAGCCTGGGCTGGCAGGACCACCGCCGCGCCCTGAGCCATTACACCCTGGGCCGGATGCTGCATGTGCGCGAGCCAGAGCTGGCGCTGCGGCATTTCCACACCGCGATGAGCTATCTGCAGGGCCTGCCCGGCACCCGGATGCACCAGGCCAAGCTGACGGTGCAGTTGGCCGCCTATGAGATTGCCACCGGCAACGGGGCGGCGGCGCTGGCGCGGCTGGGGCCGGCGGCGGACACTGCGGCCGCGCATGAGAACGCGGCGCTGCTGTCGACGCTGCTGATGCTGCAGGCGGAGGCGCTGGAGCTGGAGGGCCGCAGCATCGAGGCCCGCCGGGTCAGGCTGGACAGCCTGGGATGGGCAAGGTACGGCTTTGGCCCGGATTGGGTGGTCGAGGCGCGGCTGGAGGAAATCGCCGCGCTGCGCCCCTCTGCCCCCTGATCCGGCAGTGACAGAACAGAAACGGATAGAGACATGATCGTAATTGCCGGCTTGGTGCTGGGCGCCCTTATTGGCGCAATGAAGGCCCGCAAACGTGGCGGCAACACCCTGGACATGCTGCAATACGGGGCTGTCTATGCCATCGTTTTTGGTATTCTCGGCCTGCTGGCAACCATCGTGACCCACCGGGTGCTGGCGTAACCCGAGCCGGAGGCCCCCGCGATGTTCCAGCCCTTCTTTGAAAACCTGCGCAAGGCGTCCATTCCGGTCTCCCTGCGCGAGTACCTGACGTTCCTGGAGGGGATGAAGGCAGGGCTGGCCACCTATGACATCGAGGCCTTCTACTTTCTCGCCCGCGCCGCGATGGTGAAGGACGAGCGCAACATCGACAAGTTCGACCGCGCCTTTGCCGCCACTTTCGAAGGGCTGGAGGCGATCCCCGCCGAAGCCGTGATGGAAGCCGTCGACATCCCGGAAGAGTGGCTGCGCAAGATGGCGGAAAAGCATCTGAGCGCGGAAGAGAAGGCCGAGATCGAGGCGCTTGGCGGTTTTGACAAGCTTATGGAGACGCTCAAGGATCGCCTCAAGGAACAGCAGGGCCGCCACCAGGGCGGCAATAAATGGATCGGCACCGCGGGCACCTCGCCCTTTGGCGCCTATGGCTATAACCCCGAGGGGGTGCGCATCGGGCAGGAAAAGAGCCGGCACCAGCGCGCGGTCAAGGTCTGGGACAAGCGCGAGTTCAAGAACCTCGACGGCGATGTCGAGCTGGGCACCCGCAACATCAAGGTGGCCCTGAAACGCCTGCGCCGCTGGGTCCGCCAGGGCGCACATGAGGAGCTGGATCTGGACAATACGATCCGTTCCACCGCCGAGCACGGCTATCTGGACGTGAAGACCCGGCCGGAGCGGCACAATGCGGTGAAGGTGCTGTTGTTCCTGGACGCGGGCGGCTCGATGGATCCGCATATCCAGGTGGTGGAGGAGCTGTTTTCAGCCGCGCGGGCCGAGTTCAAGCATCTGGAATACTACTACTTCCACAACTGCCTCTATGAGGGCGTCTGGCGCGACAACCGCCGCCGCTGGAACGAAAAGATCCCCACCCACGAGGTGCTGCGCACCTACGGGCCGGACTACAAGTGCATCTTCGTGGGCGATGCCTCGATGTCGCCTTATGAGATTGCCTATCCCGGCGGCGCCAATGAGCATTGGAACGAGGAAGCGGGCCAGGTCTGGCTGCAGCGCGCGCGCGACGCCTGGGCGGCGAACCTGTGGATCAACCCGGTGCCGGAGAAATACTGGGACTACACCCATTCGATCGGCATGATCCGCGATATCTTTGAGGACCGGATGGTTCCGATGACCCTGGACGGGCTGGAACGCGGGATGCGCGAGCTGTCGCGGTGAAGGATTTGTGACAGACCGGGAAGCGCTCCCGCGCCTGCAGGTGCCGCGGCTGACGCCGCCGCCCCTTGGCAGCCTTGGGCATGGCATCCTGCCCGCCGGGCAGGATGCGCGCCGGACCAACCGGTCCGGCGCCGGGCCCAACCGGAAGGCCGGCATTTTCAATGCAGGCCGCACGGGCGGGAGCGCCGCCTGCCCCCGCGCGCTGCGGCTAGCCGCCCCACAGGCCCCATGCGCCCAAGGCCGCAACCGGCACGAACAGCCAGCCTTGCGGCAGCAGGCCGTATTTCACCCTGCGCAGCGGCGGCATCAGGAGGCCTGTCGCCGCCATCACCGCTGCCATGCTTGTTCCGGCCAGGGCCATCTCGGCCGAGCCGCGGGCACCTGCAAAGAGAAACACAGCCATAAGGCCCAGGCAGCCGGTCACCAGATGCCAGCATAACAAGGTGGTCTCACGCACCGCATCCGGAAGCTGCCGGTCCCGCGCCAGCGGCGCTGCGCATTCCCGGCCGCCGATGATGGCATGAACACCCGTCCACAGCGCGGCCAGCAGGGATGCCGCAAGTAAAGCCCATTGCATTCTAAGCCTCCTGAACAATGAAGAAATCCGCCCCCCTGGCAGGCGGCCCGGCACATCTTGACCATGCCCTTCTGCGCAGCGCCAGCGCAATTCAGCCGCAGTGCGGGCAAATATCCCGCCGCATTCCCCCGCAGCGGTTGATTGCGCGGGCCGCCGCACCTAGGTCCTGTTGCTGTATGAGCAGCAGCACCCCGATCACCGGCCCCATCCTGATCCTCGACGATCTGCGCGATGGCCAGATGCAGCTTGCGGCGCTGTTTATCGCGCCCAAGGGTCTGCCTGTGCCGCCTGTTTCTGCCGGCGGCATGAACCTTCAGCCCGAGCGGCTGGCGGACTACGCAAACGTCTCGGTGCTGCGCGTGCGCTTCGCGCTGCCTGCGGACCGGCCCTCCTCCTACCAGTGGGACGGCGCGCGGTATGAAGTCGCGGGCGGGTTCGGCGGGGACATGCGGATCGCCTATGCCTCCTGCAACGGCGAGGAGAACGGCGACCTGGACCGCGACGGGGCTGAGCGCAACGCCATGTGGGCGCGGATGGGCGCGGAACATCAAAAGCGCCCCTTCTCGCTGCTGCTGCATGGCGGCGACCAGGTCTATGCCGATGAGGTCACGCAGGGCCACCGGCTCAGCAGCGGCTGGCCGGACAAACTGCCCAGCGACCCCTCGCGGGAGGATCTGGCCAGCCTGCGCCAGCATCTGCGGGAAGGCTTTCTGCGCCGCTACCTGGCGGTTTACAGCGCGCCGGAGCTTGCGTGGCTCGCGGCTCGCGTGCCCTCGCTGATGCAATGGGACGACCATGACATCTGCGATGGATGGGGGAGCTTGCGGCGCTCCAGCACCTATTCGCCAGTGGGCCAGACGCTGTTTGCGATGGCCCGCGAGGCGGCGCTGCTGTTTCAGCACGGCTGCTGCGACGGCGACCTGCCCGCGCGGTTTGCGGACCCCGAAGGCACCCATCTGGGCTGGCGCATCGAGGCCCCGGGGCTGCGGCTGCTGGCGCCCGACCTTCGCTCGGAGCGCAGCCGCCGCCGGGTGATGGCGCGCGGCGGCTGGCAGATGATGAAAGCCGAGGTGAAACGGGAGGCACCGGGGCAGACCTTCCTGCTGTCCAGCGTGCCCCTGCTGGGGCCGCGGCTGTCGCTGCTGGAGCTGCTGATGGTGCTCACCCCGCGGATGCAGGAATATGAGGACGACTTGCGCGACCAATGGCAAAGCCGGGCGCATCGGGCCTCCTGGCGGCGGATGCTGCGGATGGCGCGCGATATCGCCGCGCTGGACGGCCAGAAGATCGCTGCCGTGTCCGGCGAGATCCACCTGGCCGCGCGCGGCGAGATGCCGCTGGGCGATGGCAAGATGCTGCACCAGCTGGTGGCTTCGGGCATTTCCCACCGGGCGCCGCCCAGGGCCTGGGCGCGGGTCTTGGGGATGCTGTCCTGGCTGGGCGATGCGCCCCTGCCCGGCCACCCTGTCCGCATCCGCAAGATCCCCGGCCAGGCCGGGCGCTATGCGGCGGAGCGGAACTATCTGATCCTGGAGCGGCAGGACACGCAGTGGGCCGCAATCTGGGACCTGGAAACCTCAGGCCAGTCCGCGCCGCTGCCGCTTTAGCCGCCGCCAGCCGCGGGCTGGCAACGGTTTTCTGCGCAACCGGAAGCAGCCCGCGTGCGGAAATCCGCCGGTGCCTGCGGCATCCGGCGCATGTCCGCCGAAGCCGCCGTTCCCCGGTTGAACGGGCCGCGCTCCAAACGCTACCCAAGAGGAAAAGAAGCCGCGGACCAAAGCCGCATTCCCCGAGCAGGAGCATCGCGTGAGCGTGCCGCATCAAGACATACCCCCCCGTGGCGGCGCCCCCGCCGCTGCCGTGAAGCCTTTCCAGATTCGCGGGCGGTATTTTACCGCTGTTGCGCTGCGCCCGGAAGACGGGCCGCTGGACCAGGCCTTCTACGCGGCACTGGACGCGCAGCTTCGCTGGAACCCCCATTTCTTTGACGGCGCGCCGCTGATCCTGGATCTGGCGCAGGCGCCCGGCCTGTCCCGCCCGGCCGAGCTGCGGGCACTGACGGACTGCTTGCGCAGCCGCGGGCTGGCGGTGTTCGGGGTCCAGAATGCCACGCCGGAACAGATCTCCGCGGCTGAGGACGCCGGGCTGATCACCATTGCCAGCGGCAAGGATGCGCCGCTCAACATGGAAGGCAGCACCAGGCCCGGTCCCCGCCGCGAACTCCCCAAGAAACTCAGGCCGCCGGAAAACCGGCTGATCACCCAGCCGGTGCGCTCTGGCCAGACGGTGGTGGCCGAAGGCGGCGATCTGGTGGTGGTCGGGCCGGTCAGTTCGGGCGCCGAACTGATCGCGCGCGGCAGCATCCATGTCTATGGCCGGCTGCGCGGCCGGGCGATGGCCGGCGCCGAGGGCGACGAGACTGCCCGGATCTTCTGCCACAGCCTGGACGCCGAGCTGCTGGCGGTCGCCGGGCTGTACCGGACGAGCGAGAATTTGGAGCCGGAGCTGCTGAACCGCCCGGTGCAGGTATTCCTGCAGGACGAGCGGCTGTGTGTGGAAGCCTTGGGATGAAGGCTGTAAAGAGGGCTGGAATGAGAGAGGCAGGACGAATGAGCAAGGACCTGAAACTGGAAGAGCCGCTGGGCCGGGTGATTGTTGTCACCTCGGGCAAGGGCGGTGTCGGCAAGACCACAACTTCGGCGGCAGTGGGCGCCGAGCTGGCCCGGCGCGGCCACAAGACGGTGGTAATCGACTTCGACGTCGGTTTGCGCAACCTGGACATGATCATGGGCTGCGAGCGCCGGGTGGTGTTCGACTTCATCAACGTGATCCAGGGCGACGCCAAGCTGAAGCAGGCGCTGATCCGCGACCGGCGGCTGGAAACCCTGTCGGTGCTGCCCACCTCGCAGACCCGCGACAAGGATGCGCTGACCAAGGAAGGCGTTGAACGGGTTCTGGACGAGCTGCGCCAGGAATTCGACTATATCATCTGCGACAGCCCGGCAGGGATCGAGCGCGGCGCCCAGATGGCGATGCATTTTGCCGATGAGGCGATTGTGGTCACCAACCCCGAGGTCTCCTCTGTCCGCGACAGCGACCGGGTGCTGGGGCTGCTGAACAGCATCACCGAACGCGCCAGCAAGGCCGGCGCAGAGCCGGTGAAGGCGCAGGTGCTGATCACCCGCCACGACAAATCCCGCATCGAGAGCGGCGAGATGATGACGGTAGAGGATGTGCTGGAGGTTCTGGCGGTGCCGCTGCTGGGCATCATCCCCGAAAGCCCGGCGGTGCTGCGCGCCTCCAACCTGGGCGTGCCGGTGGTGCTGGACGACCCCTCGGCGGCGGCGGCGGCCTATGAGGACGCAGTGGGCCGGCTGATCGGCGAGCAGATCGAGATGCGGATTGCCGCGGACCCCCGTCGCGGCCTGTTGCAGCGCCTGTTCCGCCGGGCGGTGTAAGCGGATGTTCGGATTTTCCCTTCGCCCCCGCAAAGCCTCTGCCAGCACGGCCAAGGAGCGGCTGCAGATCCTGCTGGCGCATGAGCGCAGCGGCAGCGGCGGCGCCCGCCCCGACTGCCTGCCGCAACTGCAGCGCGAAATCCTGGAAGTGATCCGCCGCCACATGCAGATCGGCGACGAGGCGATCGACATCCGCATGGAGCGCGGCGACGAGCTGTCGAGCCTGGAGATCAACATAGAGTTCCCAGGCAAGCTGGGTGTGAATTAGGGCCGGGACCCTGGGGGCTGCCAGGCGGCGGCCTCTGCATTCTGACCGCGGGGCTGCCAAACGGCGGCCCCGGGCATTTTACGAAAATCGGGCGCAGAGACCCCGCCCCTATCCTGCGCCGGGTAAGGGCAGGTTAATCCTGTCCGCTTAGTCATGGTCCTTCCGCATTTTACTGCCGAAGGCCTATGACATATATTTTTTCCCCGACCAGTCCCGGCCCGGCCGGCGGTGCCGCACCGCAGGACATTCTGCGGCTGGGGGAGCTGCTGGGCGCGCTCAGCCATGCGCTGGATCTGACCGAAGGCCAGCCCAAGGGCCATTGCGTGCGCTGCTGCTGGATCGGCATGCAGGCCGCGCGGGAGCTGGAACTGCCGCCGCAGGCGCGCTCCGACCTCTATTTCACGCTGCTGCTGAAGGATCTGGGGTGCAGCTCCAACGCGGCCCGCATCTGCCAGCTGTACCTGACCGATGATCTGTCCTTCAAACAGAACTTCAAGACGGTGAGCGGCTCCCGGCAGGGCATCGAGTTCCTGCTGCGCAACACCGCGCTGGGGGCCAGCCCGCTGCAGAAGCTGAAAACGCTGGGCCATGTGATTGCCAGGAACGGCCAGCTGGCGGGCGAGCTGATCGAGACCCGCTGCAACCGCGGCGCCAGTATCGCCCGGCAGATGCGCTTCTCCGAAGATGTGGCGGAGGGCATCGCCAGCCTGGATGAGCATTGGGACGGCGGCGGCCAGCCGCAGGGCCTGAAGGGCGCGGCAATCCCGCTGTTTTCGCGCATCGCGCTGATGGCGCAGGTGGCGGACGTCTTTGCCGCCAGTGCGGGCGCTGAGGCCGCCGCGGCGGAGCTGGAAGCCCGCGCAGGCAGCTGGTTCGACCCCGACCTTGTGCCGGTTTTCACCGCGGTGATCCGCCGCCCCGGCTTCCTGGCGGATCTGCAGGACCCGGGCCTAGAGGCAGAGGTCTTTGCCACCCCGCAGGCGCAGCATATCCATGCCGTGGATGAAGACTACCTGGATGAGATCGCGCGGGCGTTTTCGCTGGTGATCGACGCCAAAAGCCCGTTTACCCACGGCCATTCGCAGCGGGTGGCGCGCTACACCGGGCTGATCTGCGACCAGCTAGGCTTCCCGCCCGGACGGCGCCGCTGGATGGTGCGCGGGGCGCTGCTGCATGATATCGGCAAGCTTGGGATCTCCAACACCATCCTGGACAAGCCCGGCAAGCTGACGGATGAGGAGTTTGCCCTGATGAAACGGCACCCGGTGCTGGGCCACGAGGTGCTGAGCCGGATTGCCGCCTTCCAGGAGCTTGCGGATGTGAGCGCGGCACATCATGAGCGGCTGGACGGCAAGGGCTATCCTTACGGAATGGATGCCAGCCAGCTGACGCAGGAGATGCGGGTGATGGCAGTGGCCGATATCTTTGACGCGCTCACCGCCGAGCGCCCCTACCGCGCGGCAATGCCGCTGGAGAAGACCTATGCCATCATGGACGGCATGGCTGGCCCCGCCATCGACCCGGACTGCTATGCCGCGCTGCAGGATGCGGTGACCGCCAGCGGCTGGCCCTCGGCCTCGGACGCGCCCTTGGCCGCGGCGGAATGGGACCTGCCGGCGGCTGAGCGCAGCGCCTAGCTGGCGAGGTTGCGGTTCTTCTGCGAATAGAGCGCCAGCGCCGTCACCTGCCCCGCCACGATGGCCGAGAACATCAGCAGTGCCGACAGGCCGATGCTGGCGTCCGCCATCAGGGTTTCATTGAACAGCGACTGCGTCGCGCTCATCAGCACCCGGCTGCCGGGGACCAGGATCAGGATGCCCTGCACGATGTAGATCGCGCCGGTGAGGTTCAGTGTCTTGGCCAGCCAGGTGCCGTATAGGGTGATGCACATGGCGGTGACCCAGGTGCCGACGATCCAGCCGCTGCCGAAGCCGAGGTAGAGCGGCCCCCACATGCCCAGCACGGTGACCGGCAGCGCCCGCACGATATCCACCAGCCGGGCATTGAAGATCACCCCGATCGAGAACGACAGCGCGGGCAGCGCCAGATAGGGCATCCACCACAGGACTTCGTTCACGTTCTTCACCTGCGGCGTCGCCCCCCACAGCTCGGCGCCGATGCTGACGCCGATATAAATGCCGATGAACAGTTTCATCAGCACAAAGATCGACTGGGCAAACAGGCTGGAGCCGGAGATCACGTCGTTGAAGGCAAGGCATTCCAGGGAGTTGGCGATCGACAGCCCCGGCACGAACAGCACGATGGCGGCGATGCAGGTGCCCCAGACCGGCACCTCCACCCCCATGCTGCTGACCAGCGCCACCGCCAGCCCCGCGACCAGCGCCGACAGAAACTCCACCAGAATGATCCGGTCGCCGCGGCAGAACAGCTGGCAGAGCCAGACCAGGAAGCCCAGCACCGCTGACAGCGCAATCGTTGTCAGTGCGCTGCCGATCAGGGTCAGGAAGGCCGGCGGGATGGCGATATTGGCCACCATGATCAGCCAGGCAGGGTAACGGCCCGGCTCCTCAATCCCCGGATCCTCCACCGCGTTGATGCGGATGATGGTGCGGGCCAGCAGGCTGAGGTTGATCTGGGCGGGCTCCAAGCGGCGGATGATGAACTGGTTGTCCTCGTCCGGGAACTGGCAGGAGATCGAGGTGGGGGTGGCCTGCACGATCACGTTGATGCCCTGCTTCCTGGCATAGAACTGCAGGTATTTCTCGATCTTGTAGGGCGCACAGCCGCTGCGGTGCAGGGTCTCGCCTGTGTCGGCGATGTTGCGGAGCTGAGACAGGGGTGCCATGTGCCGGATGCCGTTGGTTTGGGGTGCCTTGGGGTTCAGCCCCCTTAATGGATGCGGCGCGCGGCGGCGAGTGCGGATTTTGCATGGCGGCCTGCGCTGGGTGCAAGGCTTCGCGGCCGCTGCCTCTTGCTGGCGGCGCGGTTTCGGCCCATATCTGAAGCATGCTGCGCTTCATGCCAATTCTGCTGGCCGTGCTTTATGGCCTTGTGATGTACCGGATATCCGTCTGGCGCACCAATCGCGAGCTGGACCAGCGCTCGACCGAGCTGGCGGACCCGCGGCTGAAGCGGCTGACCGACCGTCTGGCGGCGGCGCTGAACATCGCCCGCATCCCGGTGCATATCTATGAGGTCGACCCTGTCAACGGGCTGGCGGCGCCGGACGGGCGGATCTTCATCACCCGCGGCTTTTACCGCAAGTACCAGAATGGCGAGGTGAGCGCAGAGGAGCTGGCCTCGGTGATTGCGCATGAGCTGGGCCATGTGGCGCTGGGGCATGCGCGCAAGCGGATGGTCGATTTCTCCGGGCAGAATGCGCTGCGCACGGCGCTGATGCTGATCTTGGGCCGGTACGTTCCCTTCATCGGCCCCTGGATTGCCGGGGCGCTGACCTCGCTGCTGGCCGCGCGGCTGTCGCGCGGCGATGAATACGAAGCGGATGAATATGCCGCGGCGCTGCTGACCAAGGCGGGGATCGGGCTGGCGCCGCAGAAAAGCCTGTTTGCCAAGCTGGAAGAGCTGACGCAGGCACGCGCCGGCATGGCACCGGCCTGGCTGATGAGCCACCCCAAGACCGATGAGCGCATCGCCGCGCTGGAGCGGCTGGAAGCGAAATGGTCCAGGGGCTGAGCCTGCGGCAAGGTCGGGATTGAGGGGCCGGCCCCTCAAACTCCCCGGAGTATTTCAGGAAAGATGAAACACCGGTCAGCCCGCCAGGGCCTTGGCCAGCCGCGGCAGGCGGGCTTTCTTGAGCAACGGGCGGATTTCCCAGCGGCCCCCGGAGAGGCGGTTGGCCTCAGCCAGCACCTCTGTCCCCAGCGCCTCCATGCCGGTGCTGTCGTCAAGCCAGAAGCGGTAGAGGAGCTCGTCCGGGCCAATGCGCTCCAGCCCTTCTTCGGCCAGGGTGTGACGGGGGAAGTCCTTGTTGTTGACCGTCACGATAGCATCGGCATGGCCTGCGATGGCGGCGGCCAGCACGTGAATGTCGGCGCTGTCGGGCAGCCAGAGGCGGGTTTCAATGCCCGGTGCGGGGGCAACTTCGGCCTTGGGCCAGTGCGCGCGGGCCAGCGCGGTCTCTGCCTTGGCCTGCGCCGCGCCTTCGGGGCCGAGCTTCAGCGCCGCACGTTCCCATTCGCCCAGGATCCGGGCGGACCAGAGCGGGGTGAAATGGCCCAGGCGCGCCGCGCCCAGGAGCATTTCCCGCATCACCGTCGGATAGAGGACGCACGTATCGAGGAGCAGCTTCACCCCGGATCAGTCCAGCCGGAAGAACACGGCCTTCAGATAGCCGCTCTCGGCCAGCTGCGGCAGCTGCGGGTGGTCGGGGCCTGCATATCCGGTGTGGATGAGCTGGCCGCGGCGGCCCGCCTTGCCGATGCCACGGGCAGAGGCGTTGCGGAACCTGGCAAGATCGGCGGCGTGCGAGCAGGAGCAGAGGCCGAGGTAACCGCCGGGTTTCACCAAGGGGGCCGCCAGTTTGGCGACGCGCTCATAGGCGCGCAGGCCCGCCTCCAGCGCCTGTTTCGAGGGGGCAAAGGCGGGCGGGTCGCAGATCACAACATCGAAGCTTTCGCCCTCTTCCCCCAGTGCCGTCAGCACATCGAAGGCGTCGCCCTGGCGGGCGGTGAATTTGTCCTGATGCCCGCCAGCCGCGGCACCTTGGGCAGCCAGTTCCAGCGCAGCGGCCGAGCCGTCCACGCAGGTCGCCTGCCCTGCCCCGCCTGCCAGCATGGCAAGGCCGAAGCCGCCGACGTGGGAGAACACATCCAGCACCCGGGCGCCGGGCGCGGTCAGCCGCGCGGCGAAGGCGTGGTTTTCGCGCTGGTCGAAGAACAGGCCGGTTTTCTGGCCGCCGGTGAGATCGGCCATATAGGTGGCGCCGTTCATTTGCACCGGCACCGGCGCGGCGGGGGCCTCGCCTAGAAGAGTCTGGTTCTGATCGTCCAGCCCTTCCAGGGAGCGGGTGCGGCCGGAGGCGTTTTTCAGGATAACCTCGGCGCCGGTCACCTCGGCCAGAGCGGCGGTGAGCATGTCCAGATGCGCTTCGGCCCAGGCGGCGTTGGGCTGCACCACGCAGGCCGCGCCGAAACGGTCGATCACCACGCCGGGCAGACCGTCGGATTCCGCGTGAACCAGCCGGTAGAAGGGCGCATCATACAGGCGCTCGCGCATCTCCAGCGCGCGGGACAGGCGGGCGGCGAACCAGTCCTGGTCGATCACCGCCTCCGGGTCGCGGTCGAGCATCCGGGCGATGATCTTGCTTTCGGGGGTGACCGAGACCAGCCCCAGCGGGCGCTGCGCCTCATCCTCCAGCACCGCCAGGGTGCCGGGCGTCAGCTTGCGGGTGCGGCGGTCGGTCACCAGTTCGTTGGCATAAACCCAGGGAAACCCGTGCCGGATGGCGCGGGCGTTGGACTTGGGCTTCATTTTCACGCGGGGGCGCTGGAGCGCATCAGGGGAGGCTGTCATGAGGCCCTCTTAGCCGCAAGTGCTGCGCAGGGGAAGAGGCAGCCACGCGGCGGCGCGGCTGCCCGGTGCTGTTCTGCCAAGGCCGGAACCTTAAGCCGAAAGCGGCGCGCGGGTGATCGCGCTCACCTCCTCCATGATGTCGAAGATGTGGTCCGACGCCACCGTTATGCCAATGGACGCCAGGCGTTTCAGGTGCATCTCCCGGTAGGTGTCGAGATCCTCCCGGCTGCGGAACAGATAGGTGGAGCCAAAGCGGGAGGTGCCCTCTTCAATGGTCCAGATTTTCCAGAGGATCCCGGGCTCCCCGGCGATGCTCCGGGCGAGCTCCTTGGTCCCTTCCAGGAACTCTTCGGTAACGGGGCCGTCATAGGTCATATGCAGGTCCCAGATTTTCTGTGTGCTCATGTTCGTTCTCCTGTGGAAAGGCGAGAGGATTTCAGCCGTTTTTGCGGAGCTGCGCAGCGCATAGACCCGCAAGCAGCGCAAAGAAGGCCGGGTCGGACCAGCCGAAGCCGGTGAAGAGACCCGCAACGCAGGCGTACAGTGTGACGGCGGCGCCCAGAACATTGGTCCACAGCAGGCCTGTCAGGATGGTGCGGGCGGCATCGCTGCCTGGTTCCGCCGTGCGGAACAGGAAGCTGATGACCCCGATGCCGCCCAGAAAGATCGAATTGTGCTGCGACAGGAACACCGCATAGCGGTCATTCACTTGCAGCCCGTACTGCGGCCAGAGGAGTTGCGGTGCGAGGAATAGCGCGAGGGCGAAGAAGATATAGACCGCACCATGCACGGTGAGGAAGGTCTTGCTGGTCATGTTCCGTCTTTCCGCGGCTGCGGCAGTTTTCTGCGCAGCTGGTTGAGTGCCGTAATGGTCTGGCGCTGCTCTTGCCGGCTGATGCCCGAAAAAACCTGCTCCAGCGCCTGGTTGTGCACCGGCATGAACTCCGCCACCTTGGCGCGTCCGGCTTCCGTCAGGCGCAGCACCCGCGCCCGCCTGTCCTTTTCATCGACCGTCTTTTCGGCGAGGCCAGCCTGGATCAGGTTCTTAACCACAACATCCAGATTGCCCGAGGTCGAAAGCGTGAGCTGCATCAGCTGGTTGACCGACAGCGCTCCTTTGGTGCCGAGCGTTTCCAGAACGTCCCATTGCGGCGCGGTCAGGCCTGCCGACCGGAACACCGGACCCATCGCGCGCATGAACCGCTGGTGGCTGCGCAGCAGCGCCAGCACAAGAGTCTGGTTTTCCCGGTTACGGTTATCCTGTGTCATGGCGCCAATATACCCCTAGTTAGGGGTATATTCAAGGCCTGGCGCGCAAAACGCCGCAGCGCCGCCGCCTGCGGCGCCAATCCGCAGGAAGCGCATCCGCTGATGGTCTTGGGGTCCTTAGCGCGCGCGCGAGCGCCAGCCGCCGCGGCGGCGCGGCTTTTCCGTGCCCTGCAGGCCATCGCGCAGCACCGCCGTCATCGGGTGGTCCGGCTGGTCCTTGCCGTATAGCTCCAGCAGCGCCTGAATATCGGCGCGGCTGTCACGGGCGGCGTCCATACCCAGCGCCCAGTCAAAGAAGATGCTGCGGCATTGCGCGCCGGTGATGCCGTCGATCCGGTAGGATTCATAGATCAGACCGCGCGGGTCGTGTTCACTGCTGCCCTTCATCCGTTCCTTCCCCTTGCACGGCGTCCGCTATGATCGCAGCGCAGCCGCTGTAGCGGGCCTGCAGTTCCTGCTCCAGCGCGTCCAGCCGGGCATAGCCGGTGGTGCGGCAGAGGAACTGCGCCCCGCCCTCGCCGATGGCATCGGCCTCGATGGCCTTGCCGGAGAGCAGCCGCGCCGCGCATTGCACTGACCAGAATAGCCGGTAACTGGCGCCGAGGTATTCCGCATCCGCGTCATTCAGCCATCCGGCAGCGACAGCCCCCGCCAGGCCTGCAGCCACATCGCGCGCGCCGGAACCGGAGGTCAGCGCGCCCGCCTGCGAAATCAGCTCCACATCCATCATCCGCCCGGGCCCGTTCTTGGCGTCCCAGACCCCTGCCGGCGTCTTGGCGGCAGCCAGGCGCGCGCGCATCTGCGCCACCTCCTGCAGCACCTTGCCGCGCTCCCGCGGCTGCTCCAGGAGGCCCGCGCGGAAGTCCTCGATCTCTGCGGCAAGGCTGTCCTCCCCGGCGACCACCCGGGCGCGGGTCAGCGCCAGATGCTCCCACACCCAGGCCTCGTTCTGCTGGTAGAGGGTGAAGCCCGCCAGGCTGACCGCCACCGGACCCTGGGTGCCGGAGGGGCGCAGCCGCATGTCGACCTCATAGAGGCGGCCCTGCGACATCGGCGCCGACAGCGCGGTTACAAAGGCCTGGGTAAGACGGGCGTAATAGGGCCGCGTGGCCAGCGGGCGCTTGCCCTCCGACATCTCCGCCGTGCCAGGGTCGTAGATCACGATGATGTCGAGATCGGATTGCGCATGGATCTGACCGGCCCCAAGAGAGCCCATCGCCAGCACCGCCGCGCCGCGGCCCGGGGCGGGGCCGTGCTTGCGGGCGAAATGAAACACCACCTCCGGGGTGATCCCGGCGATCACAACCTCGGCCAGTTCGGCGTATTGCGCCCCGGCCTGCTGGCCGTCGGTCAGCCCGCGCAAATGGTGCACCCCGATGCGGAAGTGCCATTCCTTGCACCAGCGGCGGGTGGTGTCGAGACGGGATTCGTAATCGTCTTCCAGGGCCAGGCGGCGGGCCAGGTCCGCCTTCAGCCGGTCCGCCCCGGGCCAAGGGTCAAAGAAGGACCCGCCGATCACCGCGTCGAACACGGCGGAATTGCGCGACAGAAAACCGGCCAGCTCGCGGGAGGTGCCGGCGATGTCGACCAGCAGGTCAATGAGCTGCGGATTGGCGCCGAACAGCGAAAACAGCTGCACCCCGGCAGGCAGCCCGGCCAGGAAGCCATCGAGCGCCAGCAGGGTTTCGCCCGGCTTGGCGGTTCTGGCAACGCGGGCCAGCAGCTCCGGCTTGAGCCGTTCGAAGATCTGCGCGCCGCGGGCGGAGCGCAGCGCCGGGTAGGTCGGCCAGCGGGCGATGACGGCGCCGTCAAGCTCTGCCGTCTCCTCGGGCAGCGCGGCAGGCCGCGGCGCGGCGCCCCCAGAGAAGAACCCTTCGGTCAGCGCGTGCACCTGTTCCAGGCGCTCCCTGATGTCCGCCATCAGCGGTTCCGGGTCGCGGTCCATCAGGCAGGCGATGCGTGCGATGCCGTCTTCGGATTTCGGCATCCGGTGGGTCTGGGCGTCATGCACCATCTGGATCCGGTGCTCGACCTCGCGGTGGGCGCGGTAATGGGCGGCCAGCTGCTCTGCCGCGTCCTGCGGCACCCAGCCCTTGTCCGCCAGCGCCGCCAGCCCCTCGACGGTGCCGCGCAGGCGCAGGGATTCATCGCGCCCGCCCGCGATCAGCTGCCGGGTCTGGGTGAAGAACTCGATTTCACGGATGCCGCCGCGGCCCAGTTTCATATCGTGCCCTGGCACACTCAGCGCGCCGCCGGTGCCCTTGCTTTCCCGGATGCGCAAGCGGATGTCATGGGCGTCCTGAATGGCGGCAAAATCCAGGTGCCGCCGCCAGACAAAGGGCCGCAACGTGTTCAGGAACCGCTCCCCTGCGGCGATGTCGCCGGCACAGGGGCGGGCCTTGATATAGGCGGCGCGCTCCCAGGTGCGGCCGAGGCTTTCGTAATAGCGCTCCGCCGCCTCCATCGCCAGGCAGACGGGTGTCACCGCCGGGTCCGGGCGCAGCCGCAGGTCGGTACGGAACACATAGCCGTCGCCGGTGCGGTCGCTGAGCGCTGCGCACATGTTCTTGGTCGCGCGCACCATGCCCTGGCGCGCCTCATAGAAATCATCCGGGTCGAACCGGGTCTCGTCGAACAGGCAGATCAGGTCGATGTCGGAACTGTAGTTCAGTTCATGCGCGCCCATCTTGCCCATCGCCAGAATGGAGAGGCCGCCCGCGGTTGCGATGTCATCCTCCGTCAGCCCCGGCAGTTTCTTGCGGCGGATCAGATTGGCGATTTCCGCCTTGATGGCCACATCTGCGCACAGCGCCCCGAAATCGGTCAGCGCGCCGGTCACCTGCTCCAGGCTCCAGCCGCCGCTGAGGTCGCACAGCGCGGTCAGCAGCGCCAGCCGTCGCTTGGCCTGGCGCAGGCCGGGCTTCAGCTGCGCGCCCTCCAGCGCGCGGCAGTCCGCCAGAACGGCTTCCAGCGCCGCGCCGGGGTCCTGCAGCGCCTCCGGCAGCCAGTCCGCCTCCCGCGCGGTAAGTTCCTTGAGATAGGGGCTTGAGCCGCAGGCCCCGGCCACCAGACCGGCCAGATCGCCGGACAGGGAAGGCACCAGCCCGCGCGCCTCGGCGCCAAGCTCAGGGTCAAAGGGGCGGGGAATGCGGGTGATCTGCAGGGCGGTCGTCATGCTCCCGACACTGTTCCTGCGGCACCGCCGCGTCAATGGCCGAAATGCCGCGCATGGCGGAGACCATGTGAAAAAGATTCACATACGGGCTTGAAACCCCCGCTGCGGCTTCCGATATGCAGTAATGTGAAAGGGATTTACATACACCCGCAACCTGGAGGACCCCGATGACGAGTTTCACCCCAACCGCCCCCCACACACCGGTGCAGGGCTGGTTTTCCCGCAGCGAAGCCTGGCTGGACAGCAAGGGCAAAGGCGCCTGGATTGCCGTCATGGTGCTTGGCTTTGTGTTCTTCTGGCCGGTGGGTCTGGCCCTTCTCTTCTACATGATCTGGAGCAAACGCATGTTCAGCAAATTCTCCTGCAGCCACAAAAGCAAAACCTGGGCGCGCCACGGCTTCTCGGCGATGAAACCTTCGGGCAACAGCGCCTTTGATGCCTACAAGGCCGACACGCTGCGCCGCCTGGAGCAGGAGCAGCATGACTTCGAAGCCTTCCTGGAGCGCCTGCGCGACGCCAAGGACAAGGCCGAGTTCGACCAGTTCATGGATGACCGCGCCCGCACCGCCGATCACGGCGATGACGCGGAGGACGAGGACGAAACCAGCAGCGAACCCAAGCGCCGCTAAGCCCTGCCCCTCCTCCGGCTGCCCCGCCCCCGTCCGGGCGGGGCTTCCGCTTCCTGTCTCTTCCTTTAGCAAAGGATCCCATACATGACCGCCCTGCCCGATCCCGACTACCAGGCAGAATTCTATGCGTCTGTACCCGCCAAGCGGCTGATCGCCTGGGTCATCGACAGCATCCTGATCTTTACGCTCAGCGCCGGCGCAGTGCTGCTGACCGCCTTCACCGGGCTCCTGGTCTGGCCGCTTCTGTATCTGGCGGTGGGCTTTGCCTACCGGACGGTGACCATTGCCAACGGCTCCGCCACCTGGGGGATGCGCTTTGCCGGGATTGAGCTGCGCGACAGTGCGGGCCAGCGGCTCGACAGCGGCATGGCAGCGCTGCACACCGCGGGCTATTCGCTGTCCCTGGGCTTCCCGGTGCTGCAGGTGATCTCGATCATCCTGATGCTGACCTCGCCGCGCGGCCAGGGCCTCACCGACCATTTCCTCGGCACCGTCATGCTGAACCGGCGGGTTTGAATGAAAACCACAAGCGACCGTTAAACCATTTTCCACAACGCTACTTGGCGCACCGGAACCGCGTTGCTATCATCACCCGAAGTAGCTGCCGCTTGTTCCGTTTTTCCCGCGAAACCGCTGAAGAGTTCCGATGCGCCATACCCTTCCCATTGCACCGCAGTTTTACGTGACAGCGCCGCAGCCCTGCCCCTATCTGGACGGCCGGATGGAACGGAAGCTGTTCACCGCACTGCAGGGCGACGGGGTGGAGCAGCTCAACAACAGTCTCAGCCAGCAGGGCTTCCGGCGCTCGCAGAACGTGCTGTACCGGCCCTCCTGCTCGGAATGCTCGGCCTGTCTGTCGGCCCGGATCGACGTGGCGGCCTTCTCCCCCACCCGCAGCCAGAAACGCACCCTGAAACGCAACGCCCATCTGGAGCGGCGGGCGACGTCGCCCTGGGCGACCGAAGACCAGTTTGCCCTGTTCCGCAGCTATCTGGACAGCCGCCACGCGGATGGCGGCATGGCCGACATGGACGTGTTCGAATACGCCGCAATGATCGAGGAAACCCCGGTGCGCAGCCGGGTGGTGGAGTATGCCGAGGCGGGCAGCAACCGGCTGACCGCGGTATCGCTTACGGATGTGCTGGAAGACGGCCTCAGCATGGTCTACTCGTTCTATGCGCCGGACCAGCCGAAGAATTCGCTCGGCACCTTCATGATCCTGGATCATATCCAGATCGCGCGGGAGGCCGGCCTGCCCTACGTCTATCTGGGCTATTGGGTCCCCGGCAGCCAGAAAATGGGATACAAGGCCAAGTTCTCCGGCCTTGAGATCTATCACCAAAGCAGCTGGACGAAAATGACCAACCCGTCTGAGTTCGCGGCCGCCAGCCATCCGCTGTCGACCGATCCGATTGCCGAACAGGTCGCCAATATCCAGCTGCCAGAACAGCCCATCCACCGCAGCCGCTGATGCAGCATCTCCACGCCGTCTCGCTGGTGGTGCCGGATTATGACGCCGCCATCGCCTTTTACTGCGGCCAGCTTGGCTGGCAGCTGGCCGAGGATATTGATCAGGGAGCCAAGCGCTGGGTGCGGATCCTGCCGCCGGGCGCTGCGCAGGGCAGCCTGGTGCTGGCCCGCGCCGAAGGCCCGGAGCAGCAAGCCGCCATCGGCAACCAGTTCGGCGGCCGCGTCGGGCTGTTCCTGGCCACGGACAACTTTGGCCGCGACCACGCCGCGATGCGCGTTCAAGGCGTGACCTTCGAAGAGGACCCCCGGCATGAGCCTTATGGCACCGTAGCGGTCTGGCGCGACCCCTTCGGGAACCGCTGGGACCTGATCCAGTTCGCCTGAGCCGGCCCGCGGGCCGGACCGTCTGCGCAAGGATCCCCTGTTCATCTGGCTGAAAATATCCCGGGGTGAATGCGCGCCGCGCGCGCAGAGGGGCAGCGCCCCTCCCCCGGTAAAAAAAGCAAAGGGGCCCGCTTGGGGCCCCTTTTCCGTTTACATACACTGCCGCCGGATCAGTTCGGGATCAGCGCCGGCACGATGGTCACGATCGACGGGAAGGCCCACAGGATGGCGATCCCCACCACCTGGATCAGCACAAACGGCACGATCCCGCGGTAAATATGGGCCGTCGTCACCTCCTTCGGCGCCACCCCGCGCAGGTAGAACAGCGCAAAGCCGAAAGGCGGTGTCAGGAACGAGGTCTGCAGGTTCACCGCCACCATGATGGTCACCCATTTCGGATCGAACGACCCGCCATAGATCACCGGCCCCACAATCGGGATCACGATGTAGATGATCTCCAGGAAGTCCAGAACGAAGCCCAGGAAGAACAGCACCAGCATCACGATCAGGAAGACCGTCATCTCGTTGTCGAAGCTCTTCAGGAACTGCTGGATGTAGTGCTCGCCGCCGAAGGAGATCACCACCAGATTGAGCAGCTGCGAGCCGATCAGGATGGTGAAGACCATCGAGGTCACCTTGGCGGTTTCCCGCACCACCGGGGTCAGCACGCCGGAGCGGAACAGAACCCAGCAGCCATAGAGCAGCCCGAACAGCGCATAGAGATAGGCGGCGTAGGCCACGAGGAAGGCAATCCAGCTTTCGACGCTGACGCCGCCCTGGTTCACCCGCAGGTCGAAGTTCATGCCGACCAGGATGCACAGCATCACCGCAAAGGTGGACCAGATGATGATGCTGCCGGAGCGGCCTTCATCCTTCAGCTTGCGGTAGGCCGCCAGCATGATGGCGCCGCCTGCCCCCAGCGCCGCGGCCGGCGTCGGGTTGGTGATGCCGCCCAGGATCGAGCCCAGCACCGCGACGATCAGCACCAGCGGCGGGAACACCACCCGGATCAGATCGTTGCCCGCGCAGCGCGCGGCGGCCTCGCGGCAGCCCCACAGCGCCAGCAGCAGCGGCAGCGCAATCCACAGAACGGTCACGCCCGCCGAGGTGGTCGGCGCAATCGCCACCAGATCCACCAGCGCAATCAGCAGAACCCCGATTGCGCCCAGGATCAGCGGCTTGGCATCACGCGAAGGCGCCACGCCGCGGCCGAACGCCAGCACCAGGCCCAGCACGATCATGATCACGCTGATGCCGGTGCCAATCGGCGCCGCAGCGGCGATCTTGGCTTCGCGGGCAGCGGCGATTTGCTCTTCGCTGAGCTTCGCAGACAGAGCCACGCCGCCAGCCGCGTCGATGGCTTCCTGCTCCGCCACGGCGGCATCCCAGGCGTCCTGCCCGTGCAGCTCGATCATGGCCTCCTTGCACTGCGGCCCGACAGTGGTGCGCAGCGAGGCGGTTTCACCAGCATCCGAGAAGGTCGAGACGGTGATGTTCTGGCTGCCGATCACGTTAAAGCTCGACAGCAGGATTGCGCCGCCGATCAGCGCGGCCGGAACCGCCAGGAACCAGGTCAGGCCTTCGTTGCGGGTGATCACCTCGCCGGTGCCGCCTTCGATGGCGACCGCGGGCGCCTTGTGCGGGTTCAGCAGCGCATAGCCAAAGGCATAGGTGGCATAGAGGATCGCCAGCAAGATGCCCGGCAGCAGCGCCGCCTGGAACAAGGTGCCGACCGACACCACCGCCGGCTCGCCCAGATACGTCAGCGCGTCAGAGCAGCCCGCCTCCATCGCGCGGGTTTCCTGCGCGGTGGAATAGAGGTCGCCCGCCAGGGTGCCCAAAAGAACGATCACGATGGACGGCGGAATGATCTGGCCCAGGGTGCCGGAGGCGGCGATCACGCCGGTTGCCAGCTCCGGCGAGTAGTTGTTGCGCAGCATGGTGGGCAGCGCCAGCAGGCCCATGGTCACCACGGTCGCGCCGACGATGCCGGTGGAGGCCGCAAGGAACGCGCCCACAACCACGATCGACACCGCCAGGCCGCCGGGCAGCGGGCCGAAGACGCGCGCCATGGTGGTCAGCAGGTCGTTGGCGATCTTCGAGCGTTCCAGGGTGATGCCCATCAGAACGAACATCAGCACCGCCAGCAGGGTTTCAATCGACGCGCCCGCCAGAACCCGCTCGTTCATCCGGTTGACGATGAAGGAGACGTTGCGGTCCAGCGCCACTTCCCAGCCCTGGACGAACACCGGTTCCGCCATCCTTGGCAAATCCGGGTACCGGAAGACCGAGACCTTGTCCGGCCGGACGCCCGAGTTCACCAGGTCGCGGTAGGCCTGCGACGAGGTGTCGATGGCCTGGTGGATCAGGATGCCCGCGCTGTCCAGCGCGGCGATGATCCCGAAGGAGATGATCCCGGCGCCGCCGATGGCAAAGGCCACCGGAAAGCCGGAGAGGATGCCCCCGAAGAGGCAGAAAAATACGATGAGCAGGCCGATCTCGACGCCATCAAGTCCAAATAGCATGTTTCCGACGTCCCTTAATGCGTGCCTTCGTAGGCTTCTTCACCCTCTCCAAGGCTGTCCTTGTCGAGGTATTTGTTTTCGCTGCCCTGGCCTTCGACGAACTCCAGGAAGGAGCGGTAGAAGAAGGCGATGGCGTGCAGGAACACGAGGCCCGCGAAGGCGATCAGCAGGATCTTGAACAGGAAATAGGCGTTGAACCCGTTGGGGCTGAAGCCGATGGTTTCCACGTTCCAGCGCAGGGCGCGGGATTTCATCACCAGCCGCTCCAGCGTGTCCGAAGCCGAGGGGTTCGGCACGATCAGGTGCCGCCACAGGAAGAACCAGCCGTACATCCACGTCAGCACCGCGGCGGGCATCATGAAGATCAGCGAGCCGACCATGTCCACCACCTTTTTGGCGCGGAAGCTGATGCCGGAATAGATCAGGTCCACCCGCACATGGCCGCCCTGCACAAAGGTGTAAGTCACGCAAAGGCAGACCACCAAGGCATTGTAAAACTTCAATTCCTCGGCAAACCAGCTGATGTCCTGGCTGAACGGGATGCCAAAGCCGAAGCTGATGTCGGGCCGCGCGAACACGCGCTGCAGGAAGACGATGATGATCTGCTGCACCACCATCAGAAGCCCCGCCCAGGCAAAGAAGCGGCCAATGGTGTTGGCCATCCCCTCCAGCCCGCGGACCATGGCCCACATGAAGCTGCGGAAATAGAGGCCGATGGCGGTCAGCACCAGGAAGGTGGTGAACACGACAAAGAAGAATTCGACCGAGCCGCCATAGTAGACGAAGCGCATGATCGAAGCCTTGTCGGACCAGTCGAGCCAAAGCTGCGGATGGGTGACGGCGTAGCCGAGATTATAAAAGGCGCCGGCGATGTTCTGGATCAGCCAGACAAGTCCGCCCCAGATTGCGCCAAAGAAGGTGATGCCACTCTCTTCCTGCATGTTTCCCCCGGGAAGATTGCTGCGAAGTTGCGGCTGAGGGCTGGGCACACGGCGCTGCTGGCCGGCCGTCCCGCGCTACGGGCAACTGCATATGGACCCCCCGCCTGCGGCGGGGGATCCGGTTAATGACGGTCAGGCGGATCAGGCCAGGACGCGGTCGCGCTGAACGCGGTAGGCGCCTTCGGATTTGGTGATCCAGCCGGAGGAGGCTTTCATCGAGGACTCGACGCTGCCGCGGATTTTCGCGAACAGCTCGTCGCCCATGAACTCGTCCAGGGTTTCCTTGGTGGCCTTGCCGAAGGCGTCCCAGACGCTGTCCGGGAATTCCAGGGTCTTGACGCCGCCGGACTGCAGGCGCTGCAGCGCTGCACCGTTGTTGTTCATGAACTGCGCCAGGCTCCACTGGTGGCCGGCGGCCGATGCCATCTCGATGATCTTCTGATGGGCCGGCGACAGGCTTTCGAACACTTCGCGGTTGGTGGCAACCGACAGCGCCGCGCCCGGCTCGTGGAAGCCCGCGGTGTAGTAGGTCTTGGTGATTTCCTGGAAACCAGCCTTCTCGTCCGCCCAGGGGCCGCTCCACTCGGTGCCGTCGATGGCGCCGGAGGACAGCGCCTGATACACTTCGGAACCCGGAATGTTCTGCACCGAGGCGCCCAGCTTGCCCAGCGCCTTGCCGCCCAGGCCCGGCATCCGGAACTTCAGGCCGTTGAAGTCTTCGGGGCCAGAGATTTCCTTGTTGAACCAGCCGCCGGACTGCGGGCCGGTGTTGCCGCCGATGAAGGACTTCAGGCCAAAGATCTGGCCCAGCTCATCATGCAGCGCCATGCCTTCGCCGTGGTAGTACCAGTTGGTCAGTTCCTGCGGGGTCATGCCAAAGGGCACCGCGGTGAAATACGCATAGCCCGGGTGCTGGCTGACGAAATAATAGTCGGCAGCGTGGTACATGTCGGCCTGGCCTGCGGTCACGGCGTCGAACACTTCGAACGCGCCAACCAGCTCGCCTGCGGCTTTGACGTCAACGGTCAGGTCGCCACCGGACATGGCCGTGATGGAGTCGGCAACATATTGTGCAGAATCATGCACACCGGCCAGACCGCGGCCCCAGGTGGTAACCATGGTCAGGGTGCGCTTGCCCTGGGCATATGCCGGCGCGGCCAGGGTGCTGGCTGCTGCGGCGGAGCCGCCCAGTGCGGACGTCTTCAAAAAAGAACGGCGATCCATAAAGTATTCCTCCCATTATCATTCGGATTGCCCGGAAGGTCCCCCCGGGCGGATCGGTTCGAGTGCGGCCAGCCTAGCGGCGGCGAATTTTATGTGAATACCTAGTACTGCGTAGAACGGCACGTTTTTCGCGGCTGCACCGGGTCAGTTGGCGCATTTTTGGCGCGAATCGCTGAATGTTGGCACACGCCTGGGGCGCAAATGTGTCGCGTGCCTTTGATTCCTCTGGGCGGCCGGGCAATGATTCGGTACAAGTTTTTGACCAATTCCGGGACCCCATTGATGCGTCTGTTCCAAACCCTTTTGCGCCCGACCTACGCGCAGAAACTGTCGCTTTTGATGACCTTGCCGCTGATCGTGGCAGGCACGGCGATTGCGGTTCTGGTGGGCTATCAGTCGCGCGCCCTGGCAGAGCGCGAGATCCAGGCGCTGGAGATGCAGCTGCTGGCCGCCAAGAAGGCGGAGCTGCGCAACTACGTGACCCAGGCCCGCAACGGCTTTGCCCATATCTATGGCCTGGCAGCACCCGATGATGCAGAGGCCAAGGAACAGGTGGCGCAGATCCTCAGCGCGATGATCTACGGCAAGGACGGGTTCTTCTTTGTCTACGACTACGACGGCACCAATCTGGTCAGCCCGCGGCAGACCGAGTTCATCAACCGCAACTGGGCGGGACTGACCGACAGCGCCGACGTGCCGGTGGTGGATGAGTTCATCCGCCTGGCGCGCGACGGGGCTGGCTGGCACAGCTTCACCTGGGAAAAGCCCTCCACCGGCGAGGAGGCGCAGATGATCGCCTATGTGCTGGGGCTGCAGGACTGGCAATGGGCGATCGGCACCGGCGTGTTCATCGACGATGTGCTGGCCACCGTCGCCGCCTCAAGGGCGGAGGTGGAGGCGCGGGTGCGGCGCACCTTCTTTTACATCGGGGCGATCACGCTGATTTCGCTGGGGCTGGTCTTTGCCTCCGGCATGTTCCTGAACATCCGCGAGCGGCGGCTGGCGGATGCCAAGCTGAAGGAGCTGACCCAGCGCGTGTTCGACGCCCAGGAGGAGGAGCGCGGCCGGGTGGCGCGGGAGCTGCATGACGGGATCAGCCAGCTGCTGGTCGGGGTGCGCTACGCGCTGGACAACACCCGCCGCCGCCTGACCCGCGGCGATGGCGAGGGCGCGGCGGCGCCCCTGGAGAAAGGCACCGAAAGCCTGCTGACCGCGATCACCGAAGTGCGCCGGATCAGCCGCGACCTGCGCCCGGGCGTGCTGGACGACCTCGGGCTGGGCCCGGCGCTGAAGGCGCTGACCGATGATTTCGCGGCCCGCACAGGGATCGAGACGGCGTTCTCCACCGTGGTGTTCCGCAACCGGCTGGATCAGGATTCCAAGATTGCGCTCTACCGCATCGCCCAGGAGGCGCTGACCAACATCGAACGCCATGCGGAGGCCACCAAGGTCAGCATCGATCTGCGCGGCCATACCAAGGGCGCCACCATGCGGATCACCGACAATGGCCGCGGCCTGCCGCCCAGGGATGCCCGCACCGGCCCCGGGATCGGGTTGCGCAACATGCAGGAGCGGATTGAGCAGCTTGACGGCACCTTGCGCATTCTGTCATCACGGGGCACCCAAAGCGGCACGGTGATCGAGGCAAGCCTGCCTCTCAGCCATTTGCTGCCGCCGGGCGAGGAGGGAACGCCTGCACAGCTGCCGTGACCGGGGAGGATGCGGCAAGGTGCGAGGCTCCCGGGCAATGGAATGCTGCATTGGGGGAATGATGGCTGATCCGGTAAAGGTTCTGATCGTGGATGACCACCCGATGGTGGCCGAAGGCATCCAGTCGATCCTTGAGAGCTATGACGACATTCAGGTGGTCGGCTCGCTGACCGATGGCCGCGATGCGGTGAACCAGATGGGCAGGCTGGCGCCTGACGTGGTGCTGATGGACCTGAACATGCCCAAGCTCGGCGGCCTCAGCGCCACCGAGATCATTCTGGAACAGCACCCCGGCACCCGCATCCTGATCCTGTCAATGCATGACAGCGCCGAATATATCTCCACCGCGCTGAGCCACGGCGCGATGGGCTATGTGCTGAAGGATGTCCCGACCGATGAGATCAAGCAGGCCATCGACGCGGTAATGGAGGGGCAGACCTATCTCTGCACCGGTGCGGCCGGCTCCCTGAAGCCCAAGGATAACGGCGCCCGCGAGGCGCTGACCGGGCGCGAGCAGACCATCCTGCTGGAGCTGGCGCAGGGCAAGTCCAACAAGGAAGTCGCCCAAGCGCTGGATATCTCTGTCAGAACCGTCGAAACCCACCGCAAGAATATCAAGCGCAAGCTGGGCATATCCTCCACTGCCGGCCTCACCCGCTATGCGCTGGAGCATGGGGTGCTGCAGGGCACCGGCGCCGCGTTCTGATCCTCCCTGCTCCTAGTTCAGACTGGCCAGCAGCGCCTGGGACGGATCGCCCGTTGCCGGCAGGCCGCGGCTGGACTGGTAGCCGCTGATCGCAGCGCGGCTTTTCGGACCCAGCACGCCGTCAGCACCGCCGGTATCGAAGCCTTTGGCCGTCAGGCGTTTCTGTAGCTGGATGCGGTCACCCTTGGTCAGACCGTATGTGTCCGGCGGGAAGCCCGCACGCAGCGGGCCGCCTCCGGCGATGCGGTCGGCCAGGTGGCCCACCCCGATCGCGTAGGCATCGGAGTTGTTGTAGCGCTTGATGGCGTTGAAATTGCTGGTGACGGCAAACTTCGGCCCGCCCGCCTGCGGCTGGAGGATGCGGCCTGCGGGGGTGCCGGGCGCCCCGGCCTCGCCGCCCCATTTCAGCCCGCGGGTCCAGCCGTTTCTTTGCAGATACGCGGCGGTGGACGCCAGCGCGTCGCTCGGGTCCTCCGACCAGATATCGCGCCGCCCGTCGCCGGTGAAATCCACCGCAAAGGCCTGGTAGGAGGTCGGAATGAACTGGGTGTGCCCCATGGCGCCGGCCCAGCTGCCGGTCATCCGGGCGGGGGTGATGTCACCGCTCTGCAGGATCTTCAGCGCCGCCAGCAGCTGCTTTTCAAAGAACGCCCCGCGCCGTCCGTCATAGGCCAGCGTCGAGGTGGCGGAAATCACCGGCACGTCACCGCGGCGCTCGCCAAAGAAGCTTTCCAGCCCCCAGATGGCGCAGATGATTTCCGCATCGACGCCATAGGCCCGCTCCAGCGCCTGCAGGGTGGCGCCGTGGCGGGCAAAGGCGGCGCGGCCCTTGGCCAGCCGCTCGTCCGAGACGGCGATGGACAGGTAATCCTCCAGTGAGCGCTTGAACTCGGTCTGGTTGCGGTCGCGCTTGATGACCCCCGGCAGATACCCCGCCCCGCGGAACGCCTCGCGCAGAGTGGCCGGGGAAATTCCGCTGGCCTCGGCCCGGGACCGGAAGGCCGCCACCCACCGGTCATATCCGGCATTGGGCACCGGCCGCAGATCCGCCGGCAGGCCGGTGCTGCGGGAGCTGCCCCCAGCCGGCACCGTGCTGCTGCAGGCCGCAAGCCCAAACGCTGCAAGACCAAACCCGAAATGACGCCGTGTGATATTCATGTTATCTGCCCGTTCCGCTGATTGCCGCCTGCCTTATGCGGCAGGGCTTTTGCCGGACAGGCTGCCAGAAACAGCGCGGGCCGCCAAGGTCCGGAATAGCGCCAGAGCGAAGACCTGCCGCCCTAGCGCCCCGCCTGCTGGTCCGGTGGCCGTTCGGCCGTGAAGCGCGCCCGCGGGAAGCCTGCGCGGCCAAAGATCTCCCAGATCCGCTGCTCCACGTCCGGCGCGCCGATTTCCAGGCAATTCTTGCGGAAATACCAGGTCAGGAACTGCGCATAGCCGCCCTGACGCGCCAGCGCCCGTTGCAGCGCCCCGGCGAACTGCCCCGGCCCGGTGACGGTTTCCGCCATGTGGTGAAAGTCGGACGTGCCATAGAGAATGGCGGGCGTGCGGTGCAGAAACCCTTCCATCGCCGCCGTCGAGTTGACCGAAACCGTCACGCAGCTGGCGGCGAGAATATCGTGGATGTTGGCGCCACTGATCACCACCCGGCTGTCCCCGGCCGCGATCTCTGCCAGCTCCGCCATGGTTGCGATGCTCGCCAGCAAGGGATGCGGCTTGACCAGCACGGTCTTGCTTCCCGCCCCCTGCAGCACATCCTGCAGCATCGCGATATCGGTAAATTCTGTTGCCCCGGTCCGGACCGGGTAAGATCCCTGGAAAAATACCGAAATGCACCCCTGCGGAATATCCTCCCGCTCCCTTGGCGCGCTGTAGCGGGTCCGGCGGGCGTCCTTCCACGTCCGTTGCAGCCGCCCGTAGAACTGCTTGGCGTACTGGTAAGGGATCATATCCTCCCGGAAGTCCCGGGCCGCGATGGAGCTGAACCCGCGGGTTCCCTCCGGGTCCAGATGCCAGAAGCCATCCAGATACGCCAAGGCCGCATTCAGCACATTCGGCATCTGCACGCTGCGGTCATCCAGAATGTGCAGATTGCCGTCCTCGAAGCGATCCCCGGGAACCTGCCGCGTGCGGCTGGTGATGCCGGCGTCCAAGGCGCGGATGTCACAGCCGATCCCCTCTGCCGCCAGCATTTTCTGAATCACGCCGAAAAGCTGCAGGAAGCCGCGTGAAAGGTCGCTCTCAATATGCTTTTTGCGCAGATGGATAATGACTTTGGGCACCGGCGGCTTCCTGCGGAATACTGCACACGAGTATCCCGATCCCGCGCGGCAGGTCCAGCCCCCTGACGCAGGCCCGGTCAATCCCGCAGCGCGTCGGCACGCAGCCCCTCACGCTCGTAATGGCGCGGCAGGACCCTGCCATAAAGCTGCCGGGTGCGCTCCACCCCGCCGCACATGCCCTCCTGCTCGACAAAGGAGAAGATCCCGACATAGCGCCTGCGCGCCCCCTCGACCGGGGCCACCCGGTGCAGCGAATAGCGGCCCCGGAAGATCTGCAGGTCGCCGGGCCGCAGCACCAGCCTGCGCACCAGCGGCGAGCCGCCCGCCAGCACCCGCGCAACGCCATCGAAATTCTCATCCGCCGGGGTGCGCAGCATTGGCACGTATTCGAACGCGCCGCCGCTCTCGCCGTTCTGGATCGCCAGCGTCACGGTGTAATTGTTGGTATCGAAATGCCAGGGGAAGCCCTGCCCCGCCTCGACCATGTTGATGATCACATCGGCCAGCGGATCGTCATAGCGGAAGAACCGGTCCTCCGGCTCTCCCAGCGCTTCGCGGACAAAAGGCATGAAGCCGGGGTGTTCGTAGATCGCGCGCAGCGGGCTGTCCGGGCCAAAGTTGTCCGCAGGGACAAAGGCGTTGGAGCGGCCGAAAAACTGCCGCACCGGATGGGTTTCCGGCAGGGTGCTGTCGTCCTGGGAGAAATAGGGATTGGTGCGGCTGAAGGACCTGTACCCCTGGCCTGCCACCGCGTCGGCCTCCGCCACCAGCCTGGCAACGCCGTCCTGATGCACGAACCCGGGCAGCACCGCACAGCCGTCCGCTGCAAGATCGCGCTGCAGATCCGCAATCAGCCGGGCGCAGGCGCTGGAGCCGGGCCGGTCGATGGGATAGCGTCCGAGATCCACCAGATCGGAGAGTTGAACCATGTCCGCTTCCTTCCCTTCTATCCTTTGCTGAGGCTGAGCTTGCCTGCTGCGGGAGCACCGATCTGGCACAAACGGGACACGGGCGTGCCGGATTTGAACGATTTCCCGCCTCAGCGGGCCGCCGCTTTCGCGGAAATTTCGCCGCACCCCGGGGCGCAAGCAAGAAAATGTCTCCGGGAGCGTCCTTTTTGACACGTTTGCCGGTTGACGCCCCTGTCCGGCGCCCATAATGTCCGCTGCAACGCAATGAGGAGCCTGTGGACGTGACCACCCTAGTCGTAATCGTAGGAACCATGCGCATGGGCCGGTGACGGTTGACCATAATCGAACCCATGCGCCTCCGACTTGAAATCGGGGGCTTTTTTTATGCGTAATGACGATGCCGCCAATTGGAGCAAAAAGCAGATGACACGTGAGATGACCGGCGCGAAAATGGTTGTTCAGGCCCTGAAGGATCAGGGGGTGGACGTAGTCTTCGGATACCCTGGCGGCGCCGTGCTGCCGATCTATGACGAGATCTTTCTGCAAAATGACATCCGCCACGTTCTGGTCCGTCACGAACAGGGCGCGGTCCACGCGGCAGAGGGCTATGCCCGCTCCACCGGCAAACCCGGCGTTGTTCTGGTGACCTCCGGCCCCGGTGCCACCAATGCGGTCACCGGCCTGACCGACGCGCTTTTGGACTCGATCCCGATCGTGGTGCTGACCGGCCAGGTGCCGACCTTCATGATCGGCTCCGACGCCTTCCAGGAGGCCGACACCGTGGGCATCACCCGCCCTTGCACCAAGCACAACTGGCTGGTCAAGGACACCGATGCGCTGGCAAGGACCCTGCATGAGGCCTTCCACGTCGCCAAGTCCGGCCGCCCCGGCCCGGTTCTGGTCGACATTCCCAAGGACGTTCAATTCGCCAATGGCAGGTATCAGGGCCCGAAACCTTCGGCGTCGCACTACCAGCCGCAAGTGAAGGGCGACATGGCGGAGATCACCGAGCTGGTCGAGGCCATCGAAAAGGCCAAGCGCCCGGTGTTCTATACCGGCGGCGGTGTCATCAACTCCGGCACCGCCGCCAGCCAGCTGCTGCGCGAGCTGGTTGACGGCACTGGCATTCCGATCACCTCGACCCTGATGGGCCTGGGCGCCTACCCTGCGTCCGGCAAGAACTGGCTGGGCATGCTGGGCATGCACGGGCTGTATGAGGCCAACATGGCGATGCACGGCTGCGACCTGATGATCAACATCGGCGCCCGGTTCGATGACCGGATCACCGGCCGCATCGACGCCTTCAGCCCCAAGTCGAAGAAGGCGCATATCGACATCGACCCCTCCTCGATCAACAAGGTGATCCGGGTCGATATCCCGATTGTCGGCGACGTCGCTCATGTGCTGGAGGACATCCTGAAGGTCTGGAAATCGCGCGGCCGCAAGGTGAACCGCGAGGCGCTGGCCAAATGGCAAAAGCAGATCGACGAATGGCGCGCGGTGAACTGCCTGTCGTTCAAGAACTCGGAAAAGACCATCAAGCCGCAATACGCTCTGCAGCGCCTTGAGGCGCTGACCAAGGGCCGCGACCGCTATGTCACCACCGAGGTCGGCCAGCACCAGATGTGGGCGGCCCAGTACCTGGGCTTTGAGGACCCGAACCGCTGGATGACTTCCGGCGGCCTCGGCACCATGGGCTATGGCTTCCCGGCCTCGATCGGCGCGCAGATGGCGCATCCCGACGCGCTGGTGATCAACGTCGCGGGCGAGGCATCGTGGCTGATGAACATGCAGGAGATGGGCACCGCGGTGCAGTTCCGCCTGCCAGTGAAACAGTTCATCCTGAACAACGAGCGCCTGGGCATGGTGCGCCAGTGGCAGGAACTGCTGCACGGCGAGCGCTACAGCCACAGCTGGTCCGAGGCGCTGCCCGATTTCGTGAAGCTCGCCGAGGCCTTCGGCTGCAAGGGCATCTGCGTCAGCGATCCCGCCGAACTGGATGATGCGATCATGGAAATGATCGACTACGACGGGCCGGTGATCTTCGACTGCCTGGTCGAGAAGCACGAGAACTGCTTCCCGATGATCCCCTCGGGCAAGGCGCATAACGAGATGCTGCTGGGCGAAGCCGAGACCCAAGGCGTCATCCAGGCCGGCGGCGCAGTGCTGGTGTAACCGCGGCAGCGCCGCAAATTTCTTCAAAGAAATTTGCCAGGAAATTCGAATTTCCTGGCAGCGACATACGAGAGGAAGACCACGAATGTCTGCCCTGCATATCAAAAAAGGCTCCACCCGCCATTCCGCCTACAACCTGCGCCCGACGTTTTCGGACGTGCAGGAACGCCACACCATTGCGGTGCTGGTGGAAAACGAACCCGGGGTTCTTGCCCGTGTCATCGGCCTGTTTTCGGGCCGCGGCTACAACATTGAAAGCCTGACCGTGGCCGAAGTGGACCACACCGGCCATCTGTCGCGGATTACCATCGTCACCACCGGCACCCCGCAGGTGATTGAGCAGATCAAGGCGCAGCTGGGCCGCATCGTTTCAGTCCGCGATGTGCACGACCTGACGGTCGAAGGCGTCGCGGTGGAACGGGAACTGGCGATCCTGAAAGTGGCGGGCGACGGCGACAAGCGGGTCGAAGCGCTGCGGCTGGCGGATATTTTCCGCGCCAATGTTGTCGACAGCACGCTGAACAGTTTCGTTTTTGAAATCACCGGCGCGCCGGACAAGATCGATGCCTTTGCCGAACTCATGCGGCCGCTTGGCCTGGCCGAGATTGCCCGCACCGGAGTCGCCGCGCTGCTGCGCGGAAACTAATTTTGCTGCCGGCCTGGAAACAGGCCGGCGCTCAGGTCCGGGTGGCCTGAAGCGGTGCGGAAACGCCCCGCTTTTTTGCGGATTGCACCGGAAAAGGAACCACGGTGCCGCGGGTCTGGCCCTCTGCGCCGGAATCCCGCCCGCAGACCTCTGCTGACAGCCGGTCTGCCAAATCCGGGCTGCCCTGTTCGATCAGGACCGAAAGGTTTCCGGCAATCCTGACATTTCCGCTGATGGTAAGGTCGAATTCAACCCAATCGCCTGGATTGAATTCCGGAAACTCCGCCCCAGCTTCTTTTGTATAAAAAGCGAGATCCCCCTGATCTTCACACCAGATTACGGCTTTAGTCAGGGTTTCATCCCGCCACAAAACGACTCCAATCATACCAGCCCTCGCATTGCCGCTCACCAATTTTGAAACAATTGGGGTGACGCCAACATGGTAAAATGCGCACTGGGCTATTGCATTTTGTGTCGGCTTGACTAGCCTTCTGACGTGGAATAGCACCAGCCATGACGCAGAACGGCAGCGGCCGCTCGCTTCTCACCGCAAAAGTCTTGCACAATCAGTTTGCAAGCGCCGCAATTGCATCGCGAAAATTTGAACCATCAGGGCCAAAGATGACCAGTCAGAACCGCTCACCAGCTGATTTGAGGAACATGTTCGGCGCCAATCTGCGTCAATTGTCGCGGCAATACCCGTCGGTTTCCGAGCTGTCTCGCCAGCTTGGCATCAACCGCACCCAATTCAACCGCTACCTGTCCGGCGAAAGCTTTCCGCGCCCGGATGTGCTGGACCGTATCTGCCGCTTTTTCGATGTTGATGCGCGTATTCTCCTGGACCCGGTGGAAAAACTGTCCAAAGCCGGTCAGGTGATAAACGGTGCATTTCTGGCGGATTTCCTGGGCCGGGGCGTGCAGCAGCTGAGCCAGGAGTTTTTCCCGTCCGGGTTTTACCGCTTTACCCGCCGCAGCTTCATCAATGACGATAAATTCGTGATCGGCCTGACCTATGTCTTCCGGGACGCGGGCGTGACCTACATCAAGGGCTTTGAAGCCAAGGAGGCGATGTACAGCCAGGGGCTGCCGGCCACCCCGGCGGCGCGCGAATTCCGCGGCTACGTCAGCGGCCACGAGGACGGCGTCGCCTTTGTCATCGCGCGGCGCAGGGCAATGACGTATTCCTTCAACTATCTGGCCCGCGAAGCCTCTCTGGAGAACAATTTCTGGTCCGGCTACGTGGCCCGCACCGTGCGCGAAGGCCAGACCGGCGAGCGGGTGACCCGGATGGTTTATGAACACCTGGGCCGCGATACCGGACAGGTGCTGGCCGCAGCGCGCAGTGCAGGCTTTGCCGACGCAGCGGACCTGCTGCCCTTCCACCGCCGCCTGCTGCACGTCGGCCAGCCCTTCCGCTGACGCTATTGCGCGGCGGCCTGGCGGTAGATGTGCCAGGTGGCGTGGCCCAGCAGCGGCAGCACCAGGAACAATCCCAGGAACCAGGGCAGCAGCGCGGCGAAAGTGGCGGCGGCAATCAGCCCGGCCCAGACCATCATCACCAGGAAGTTCTGCTGCACATACTGGAAGCTGGTGATCATCGCGGTGACGAAATCCACTTCGCGGTCCAGCAGCAGCGGCAGAGAAATCACCGTAATCATATAGAGCAGCAGCGCAAACAGCGCGCCAACCACGGTGCCCACCGCCAGCATCGTCAGCCCGTTGGCGGTCAGGAACACCTCGGCAGAGCTGGAAACATTGGTCATCGTCGCATGCCCCATAAACAGGGCAAAGATCATGTGGCCGAGGAAAAACCAGAACAGAAACACCACAATGATGATGGCGCAGATTGAAGGCAGCTGGCGGCGGCTTTGCTGCAGCACCACCCCAAGGATGCCGCCAAAGGCAATCGGCTGCCCCTGTTCCAGCCGGTGCGACACCTCGTACAGGCCCACTGCGGCAAACGGGCCAATCAGCGGAAAGCCGATGGCGGCCAGAACCAGCCAGTAGGTGGTGCCGGTTTGCACGGTGACCCAGGCCATGGCCCAGCCAGCCAGAACATAAAACCCCGCAAAGAACAGCCCGTACAGCGGCTTGGCCCGGAAGTCGGCCCAGCCGCGGCGCAGTGCCTCGAACAGCATGGGCATGGCAGCAGGCCGCAGCTGCGGCACCCCAAAGGGCTTTTCTGTGGTCATCGCGGTATGTCCTCTCAAATGCCTGTTTACGCCAGCCTAGCCGCGAACCCGGCATCAAAAAATACTTTTCAGATACATATTTCAAATACTTGCGCGGGGCCCGCCGCACAGCAGCCAGCGGCCCCTGCAGAACACAAAAGACGGGCTGTCACGCCCGTCCTTATAGGCTTATGTCTGGCGGCGTGCGATTAAACGAAGACAAAATCGTCCGCGCTCAGAGCAAGCCCCGCCTCACCGTCCAGGCGGACCGTTCCGCCGTCATGGGTGATCAGGCGGCTGCCCGCACTGTCAGTGATGCTGAGGCTGGCAAAGCCGCCGCTGTGGCCGCTGATCTGCAGGATGTCGCTGCCTTCTTCGAAGTCCCGGACCAGGTCATCGCCGCATTTAAAGACAAAGGTGTCAGCCCCCTTGCCGCCGGTCAGCGTGTCATTGCCGCTGCCGCCCTTGAGGGTGTCGTTGCCGCCGCCGCCGGCCAGCCGGTCGTTGCCGCCGCCGCCGTTCAGCCTGTCCGACCCGGCCAGCCCGGCCAGGCGGTCATTGCCGCCCTTCCCCGCAAGCAGATTCGCGCCGCCGTCCCCCTTCAGCCGGTCGCCCTTGGCGGTGCCGGTCAGGTTCTCGACCGAGGTGGCCTGCACAAACCCGGTGCCCTCCGCGCCCAGCCTGCCGCCTGGCGCGCCGGGGTTCTGCCACGCTCCGTCCAGGTTAAGCGAAAACACCACCCCGCTTGAGATCTTCGAGAAATCAACCGTGTCTCTGCCATCTCCGCCGCTGATCTGCACCCCAGCACCGGGACCGGTTTCCGAGAGCCTGACGATATCCCGCCCGCTGCCCAGCCGGACCACAGCGGCACCGCCGGCGCCGACCTCTGCGGTGTCATTGCCATTGCCGGTGGAGATCAGCTCGACAAACGCATTCCCGGTGCGGACAGTGTCGTTGCCGCCGCCGGTGCGAACAACGCCAGCACCGCTGTTGCCGATGACCACAATATCTTCACCGCCGGAGGTGCTGACAAATTCCGCAAACCCCTTGCGGACCACAACCTTGTCATCGCCGGCGCTGGTGCGCACGGTGCCCGCGCCGCCGCTGCCAATGGTGATCACATCCCCCTTGGCCCTGTCCGCGTCGCTGCCGCCAAGGCCGGTCTCGATGTTGAACACAAACGCGCTGCCGGTGGTGACAAAGTTTTCTTCGGCAAACAGATGGATGGAAAAGGTGCTGCCCTGCTGGTTTTCTCCCAGCGTGACCTCATGCTTCTTTCCGTCCCACCCGTTTATTTGCCGCGCCCGGGTGCTGTCCAGAACCACGCTGGAGTTGTAGCCCAGCTCCAGATAGTCGATCCGGCGGCCGGTTCCGCCGTCCAGATCGGTGATCCTGGTCAGGTTGTTTTCCGCTGCGCCGCCGAACCGGACGATCTTGGCCGTCCAGTCCTGCCCGGTGAGGCCGACATCTGCCACCAGCCTGTTGTCCGAATTGCTTTCAAAGACGTTGTAGGTGTTCAAAAAGCGGTCGAACCACTTAACGCTGCTTAGGCCATCAAGCAGGGGAATGGCTGTTTCACCATCAAACAGGAGATTCAGATTGACCCGTGCCATGACACTCCCCCCAAGCCACGAAAACCAGCCTTGGCAGGTCTTAGCAAAGGGCGTTCGGGCCCCATCGGCAAGGTGGCGATTTCGATAGCTTGCCCGCAGCGGCGCCAAAGAAATAAGCTCCGGCTGATACGGCCGGAGCTTGCAATTCACTCAGCAGATGCAGTGTGCCGCTGCCGCCAGGGCAGGACCGGCGGCGCGGATCAATCCTCGCCCTGAGCCTCGGAGCGGCTCTTGCCGGAAACATTCATGGCCAGGGTCGCAGCCATGAAGCCGTCCAGATCACCATCCAGAACGCCCTTGGTATCCGAGGTCTCATGCCCGGTGCGCAGGTCTTTCACCATCTGGTAGGGCTGCAGCACGTAAGAGCGGATCTGGTTGCCCCATCCGGCATCGCCCTTGGCCTCGTGGGCGGCGTTGATCTCGGCGTGGCGGCGGTCCAGCTCCTGCTGATACAGGCGCGATTTCAGCGCCTTCATGGCGATGTCGCGGTTCTGGTGCTGCGATTTCTCGGACGAGGTCACCACGATGCCGGTCGGAATGTGGGTGATCCGCACCGCCGAGTCGGTGGTGTTCACGTGCTGGCCGCCCGCGCCGGAGGAGCGGTAGGTGTCGACGCGGATGTCGGCCGGGTTCACCTCGATCTCGATGTTGTCGTCCACCACCGGATAGACCCAGACAGAGCTGAAGGAGGTGTGCCGCTTGGCCGCCGAGTCATAGGGCGAGATCCGCACCAGCCGGTGCACGCCGCTCTCGGACTTCAGCCAGCCATAGGCGTTGTGGCCGGAAATCTTGTAGGCGGCGGATTTGATGCCCGCCTCGTCGCCCGCGCTTTCGGACTGCAGCTCGACCTTGTAGCCCTTCTTCTCCGCCCAGCGGACATACATCCGCGCCAGCATCGAGGCCCAGTCGCAGCTTTCGGTGCCGCCGGCGCCCGCGTTGATTTCCAGAAAGGTGTCGTTGGCATCGGCCTCGCCATAGAGAAGCGCTTCCAGTTCCTTCTCGGCAGCCTTGTCCTTCAGCGTCTTCAGCGACTCCTCGGCGTCCTTGACGACCTCGGCGTCCTCTTCCATCTCGCCCAGCTCGATGAGCTCGATATTGTCAGACAGATCCTGCTTGATGCCCTTGTAAGTATTGATGGAATCCACCAGCGCCTGGCGCTCGCGCATCAGTTTCTGCGCCGCCTCCGGGTCGTCCCACAGGTTCGGATCCTCGACCCGCGCATTGAATTCCTCCAGGCGGAATTCGGCGGTTTCCCAATTCAATCGCTGGGCCAGCAGCTCCAGCGACTTCTCGATCTCCGCCACGATGTTCTGGGTTTCCGCGCGCATGGGGTATCCTTGCAATATCCGGGCAATCTCAGGTCAGGCCTGCGTGATAAACCACCCTTGCGCCGCTCGCAAGCCGCCACGCCGCGCGCCGCTGCCGAAGGTGCTGCAGAAAAACATCCTAAAATGCGGCGCAGATTCCGGGTTGCAAAAACGCGGCTTTAACGCCGTGCGGTTAAGTCTTGTTCCCGTATTGATTGCCGGCGGGCGGCCGCCACTGTACCTGGGGACCTGGATCATGCCTAGCGGATATCTTGTCCAGCTTGGAGACGGATCGCTCGACCATGGCGACACGATTACCGCCACCTACGCCGCCTTCACCACGGATCAGAACCTGGGCGCCGGCAACTGGAGCTGGACCGGCTCGCATGGCGGCACGCCCTACACCGATGAGATTGAACCGGGCGTCTATTACCTCGCCACAGACGGAAACGTCTATTTTGTGCCGGACTACGGCCCGCCCGACAGCTTCAGTTCGGCCAGCGCAGACACCCCGCCCGCCTACACCGACATGGATGGTCCGGTCGAGGGCACCAGCGGCGCCGACACGATCGGCAGCAGCTACACCGACAGCGATGGCGACCAGATCGACAACGGCAGCGGCGGCGGCGTGTCGGGCAACCAGGACACGGTGGAGGCCGGCGCAGGCGACGACACCGTGGATGCCGGCGCGGACAACGACCTGGTGCTGGGCGGCGCTGGCGGCGACAGCATTGAGGGCGGCAGCGGCGACGACACGATCTATGGCGACAGCAGCACCGAAGCGGGGCTGGGCAACTCGCAGCAGCACATCGACGATTCAAACGTCACCGATACCAGCAGCGGCTTCACCGTCACCGCCCGGGATCTGGCCGGGAACGCAAGTGCTGCCAACATTGACTATTACGACGGCGCCTTTGGTGTGGCCGGGGCGATTTCGGATTCAGACAGCGGCGTCGACGCCCAGATCGGCTATGACAAGGCTTCAGGCATTTCCGAGGAACTGATCGTAGACTTCGACCAGAACACCACCGAGGCCAGCTTCTCCTACAAGCATCTGTATACCGACGGGTTCGGCGAAGAAGGCCATTGGGCGATCTACAAGGACGGCGTTCTGATTGCCGAGGGCGACTTTACCGAAAATACTCCGGGCACCGGCGCCGGCACCGTCAGCATCAGCGGCTACGGCGAGTTCGACCGGCTGGTGCTCTCCGCCAACCTGCAGACCGACGGCACCGACGGCTCGGATTACACGGTTACGAATATCACCTTCACGGTGCCGCCGGAAACGCCTGCGGACGGCAATGACAGCATTTCCGGCGGCGATGGCGACGACGTGATTTACGGCCAGGGCGGCCACGACACCCTGCAGGGCGGCAGCGGCGCCGACACGCTGGAGGGCGGCGCGGGGAATGACGTTCTCATCGTTGGCGAAGGCGACTCCGCCACCGGCGGCGACGGCGACGACACCTTCACCATCGTCGACACCGGCGACAGCGGCAGCAACAATATCACCATCGCGGGCGGCGACGGCGGGCAGACAACCGGCGACACGCTGGATTTCAACGGCCAGCTCGACAAGGGCACGCTGACCATCACCGATAACACCGGCGGCAGCCTTACCGGCACCGCGACGCTGCTGGATGGCAGCGTGGTCAGCTTCTCGGGCATCGAACAGATCATATGCTTCGCGGCCGGCACCAGAATTGCCACCGCGGCGGGCCTGCGCGCCATCGAAACCCTGCAGCCGGGCGATCAGGTGATCACACGGGACAACGGGATGCAGCCGGTGCGCTGGATCAGCCAGTCGGAAGTGCCCGCCACGGGCAATCTGGCACCGGTGCGCATTCCCGCGGGCCTGTTCGGGGCGGAACGCGACCTGCTGGTCTCGCCGCAGCACCGGATGCTGTACACCGGGCCGGCCGCCGCCCTGCTGTGCGGCGCGCAAGAGGTGCTGGTGTCCGCCCTGCATCTGGTCAACGGCAGCAGCATCCGCCAGCAGCCCGGCGGCAGGGTGACCTATGTGCATCTGCTGTTTGACCGGCATGAAATCATCTATGCCGAAGGCGCACCGTCCGAAAGCTTCCACCCCGGCAGCCAGGCGGTGTCGGCGCTCGACGCGCCGGTGCGGGAGGAGCTTTTCCGGATCATGCCGGATTTGCGCTGGTGCCCCGGGACCTATGGCGCCACGGCGCGCCAGTGCCTGACGCGCCATGAGGCTGTGCTGCTGGGGGCCTAGTACAGCCCGCCTGAGCTGACGGTGCCGAAGGTGGCCTTGGGCCCCAGCACCGCAGTACCGCCGCTGGACGTCGTGACCTTGCGGCCGGACTGCTGCACCTCCTCGACCAGCGGCAGGTTCGACCCCATCGCAAAGCCGCCGTCATAGGTCAGGCCGAAGATCGGCTCGGCGCCGTCGCGGAAATACTCCGCCACCACATAGGGGCCGGAGGCATCGTCCGGCAGCCGCGCGCCGGTGTAGCGGTCGATCTTGATGAAATGGCCGCCTTCCGGCACCTCAAACGGGCCGCCGCCGAATTTCTCCACCGCCTTGGTCATGAACTGCTGGAACACCGGGCCGCACATGGTGCCGCCATAGGCGCCGCGGCCCATCGGGCGGGGCTGGTCAAAGCCCATGTAGCAGCCCGCCACGATGTTCGAGGTGAAGCCGACGAACCAGACATCGCGCGAATCGTTGGTGGTGCCGGTCTTGCCCGCGGTGGGCACCGGCAGGTTGATAACGCTGGAGGCGGTGCCGCGGTCGACCACGCCCTTCATCATCGAGGTGAGCTGGTAGGCGGTGACAGGGTCCATCACCCGCTCGCGGTCGGTGACAATGCGCGGCGCCTGCCCCGCAGCCAGTGACGGGTCGGAACAATCCACGCAATCACGGTCATCATGGCGGTAGATGGTGCGCCCGAAACGGTCCTGCACGCGGTCCACCAGCGTCGGCTGCACGCGCTCGCCGCCATTGGCAAACATCGCATAGGCCGCAACCATCTTGTAGAGCGTGGTCTCCTCCGCCCCCAGCGAGTTGGCCAGGAAGGCGCCCATGTTGTCGTAGACGCCAAAGCGTTCGGCATAGCCGGCAACCACCGGCATCCCCACCTCTTGCGCCAGGCGGATGGTCATCAGGTTCCGGCTCATCTCAATGCCGGTCCGCAGCGGCGTGGGCCCGTAGAACTTGTTCGAGGAGTTCTTGGGCCGCCACAGGCCCTGCGGCGTGTCGATCTCGATCGGGGCGTCCACCACGATGGTCGCCGGGCTGTAACCGCTGTCCAGCGCCGCCGCATAGACAAACGGCTTGAAGCTGGAACCCGGCTGGCGCAGCGCCTGGGTGGCGCGGTTGAACACCGAATGCTGGTAGGAGAAACCGCCCTGCATCGCCAGAACCCGGCCGGAGTTCACATCCATCGCGACAAAGCCGCCCTGCACTTCCGGCACCTGCCGCAGCGACCAGTGGCTGAATTCGCCGTCCTTCTTATCGGCCCGCACCAGCACCACGTCGCCGCGGGTGAAGTTTTCGGCAAAGCTGCCCTTCATCCACTTGATGTCGGCGCGCGGCACCGACCCGGTGCCCTTGCTGTGCTCAACCCCCACGGTCAGCGACTCGCTGCCAACCTCCAGCACCACCGCCGGATACCATCTGCCGCCCAGCACGATATCGCGCGGGACATCGGCATCTGCCAGCGCAGCGCGCCAGGTGGTCTCATCCGCCAGCTGGGATTCCTCTAGCTGCACACCGGTGCCGCGCCATTTCCCGCGGGAGCGGTCGTACTTCTCCAGCCCGCCGCGCAGCGCCAGCGCCGCTTCGGCCTGCATCTCGTGGTCGAGAGTTGCGCGCACGGTGAAACCGCCGGTGAAGAATTCGCCCTCACCGAAATTCTGCGTCAGCTGGCGGCGGATTTCGTCGGTGAAATAATCCCGCGGCGGCAGCGCGGTGCGGAACGCCTCGAAATCGCCGTTCTGCACCGAGCGCAGCGGCTGCGCGACCTCCACCTCATAGACATCGGCGGAGATGTACCCGTTCTCGCGCATTTCCCGCAGCACGTAGTCGCGCCGCGCCAGCAGCCGGTCCTTCTGGCGCACCGGGTGGTAATCCGACGGCGCCTTGGGCATCGCGGCCAGGGTGGCCGCCTCATGCGGGGCCAGGTCGCTCAGCGTTTTGTTGAAATAGGTCTGCGCGGCGGCGGTTACGCCATAGGAGTTCTGGCCCAGGAAGATTTCGTTCAGGTACAGCTCCAGGATCCGTTCCTTGTCGAGCGTTTCCTCCAGCCGCGTGGCGAGGATGATTTCCTTAATCTTGCGCTCGGCCCGGCGGTCGCCGGACAGCAGGAAGTTCTTCATCACCTGCTGGGTGATGGTCGAGGCGCCGCGCACGTTCTCCCCGCGCGACTGCACTGCCTCGATCGCGGCAGCGGCGATACCGCGGGCATCATAGCCGGAATGGCTGTAGAAGTTCTTGTCCTCGGCCGAGATGAAGGCCTGTTTCACAAGGTCCGGGATCTCATGCGACGGCGTGAACAGGCGGCGTTCCTTGGCGAACTCGTCAATCAGATAGCCTTCGCCCGAATAAATCCGGCTGATGGTCGGCGGCTGGTACTGGGCCAGCGACTCATGGCTCGGCAGGTCGCGCCCGTAGATCCAGAACACCGCCCCGATTGTCAGCGCCACCATCGCCACGCCAAGGGTGATGGTGCTGAAAATGGAGCCGAAGAAGGAGAGTATGAACCTGAGCACGGGGTTTGGCCTTTCTCGCGAGGTGCCGCCTATATATGCGCGGCGGTGTCCGGGGTCAAAGCATGCGGCGGCGAAAGTGTGCTGTCTTGAAATCTGCCGTCCCAAGAATTGGTTTTGCGCCGTCTGTGATGTATCCTGACCCGGTAATACTAGCAGCGGCTGCCCCTTTTCCCAATGCTTGCCGCGGTTCGGCGCAAGCGGCGGGCAGGCCGAACGCACGCGCACCCGACCGCCGTTTTGGCCTGCCTCCCCACCCCCGCCCGCCGGCCGCGGTGCGTGCCCTTTTCAGGTTCACCCGGCAGCCCATAAGGTGGAGGAGACAGCTATGGCCAAACTCAGTGCTCCGGTCGGCGGCGGCAAGACCGCGGTGAACGACCCCAAGGACGTTGTGCTGGTCCAGAAGATGCTCAACGAACACGCGGCGACCGTCGGTTACAAGCGGGTGCCGACCAACGGCAAGGTGGGGCAGCCGACGATCCTCGCCATCGGCCAGTTCCAGCAGCAGGTGGTGAAGACAAAGGTGACCAGCCTGGTCGAACCCGGCTCTAAGACGTTCAAGATGCTGGACAGCTCCCCGGTCAAGGTCGCCGAACAGTTTGCCAAGGCCCAAGGCGGCAGGCCGCTGCCGGCCAAGGGCAAGGTCTATGAGGTGAAATGGCGGGGCAAGACCCACTGGTTCACCGAGGACGACATGGGCGACGCCGTGGACGCCATCCAGAGCCGCCTGCACACCGAGACCCTGGCGTTCATGAGCACGCTGCGGAATTACCAGGACCAGTACCGCGAGATGCAAAAGGGGTTCTGGACCTTCTTCGTGAAGATGGTGACCCCGAATGCCGACATCGACCGCCCGGCGAAATCGCTGAAGAAGGCCGACGCCGCCATCGGCAAGCTGGTCGACATGACCTATGGCAAGAACAAGAAAAGCCTGCTGGCGTCGTTCAAGCAGATGAAGCAGACCAAGATCCTGCTCGACGCGGTGGCGCTTGATCTGAACATGCTGTCCAAGGAACTGGGCCAAAGCGCCAAGATCTGCGAGGAAATCTCTGTCGACCTGCGCGATGGCGCCGCCGACATCGTGCAGCTGATCCTGGTCACCAACGGGGTGAACCCCGCCACCGCAGGCGCCGTTGTCGCGGCCAGCAAGAACACGGTTCAGGAGATTGCAAACGGCGTCATCCTCAAGGGCCAATGGGTCAAGGCCGGCGGCGTGGCCGGGTCCTTCAAGCGCATCACCTTTGCGGCTGTGGCGGGCGGCTTTTCAGGCTGGCTGGGCGCCAAGGCCGGGCAGATGATCATGAAAGGCGTCGGCGAGCGGCTGGCCAGCCGCATGGTCAATTCCAGCTGGCTCAGCAAATACCTGTGGAGCACGGCGGCGCGCTGGGGCGGCAAGGAAATCGAGATCATCCTGGGCCGCTTCACCGCCATTCCGCGCAAGATCGGCGCCGAAATCGCGCTGCAGACCGTCCTGCGGATGGCGCATAAATTCTTCACCGGGCGGGCCATCGCCAAGGCGTTGACCAGCTACATGACTGAATTGGAGAAAATCGTCAGCTCCTGCATGGAGAAAAGCAAGGCCGAGGGGCAGCTGATGGACTGCATCGCCGCCGGCCTGGAAAAGCAGGGGCTGATGGCCAAGGCCGCCGGTGACCTCCTGGCGCCGCACAAGCAGGCGCTTGAGCGCGAGATCGAAAAGGCGCTGGCCAAGGCCGAAGCCAAGACTGGCTAACGAAGAGACCCCATCAGCCCGGACCTGGATGAAAAGGTCCGAATGCGTCTGCGTGCTACTTCCGCACCAGCGCGCGGCGGGCGTCATCCTGGGCGCGCCAGGTGATCAGCCCGTTCAGGATGCCGCGGGCCGCCTTGGCGCGCCAGTCCGCATCCACCAGGTTCTTCAGGTCGCGCTTGCTGGACAGGAAACCGATCTCCACCAGAACCGAGGGAATATCGGCTGACTTCAGCACCGAAAACCCGGCAGAGCGCAGCGGCCGGTTGTTGATCGGCTTGCCTTGCGCGCGAAGCCCGTCAATCAGCGCCGCCGCCAGCGCGTCGCTGCGCGGCTGGGTCTCCTGCCGGGCCAGGTCCAGCATCACGCCGGTCACCCGGTCGTCCGCCTGGCTGAGGTCAGTTCCGGACAACAGGTCGCCGCGCAAATGCCGCTCCGCCAGTTTGGCCGAGGCGGCGTCGGAAGCCTCCCGGGACAGCGTGTAGACGGTGGAGCCATGCGCGCGCCCCTCCGAGATCGTGTCCGCATGCAGCGATATGAACACATCGGCGCCGGCCTGATGCGCCATTGCGATGCGGCGCTCCAGCGAGACGAAATAGTCATCGTCGCGGGTCAACATCACGGTGAACTGGCCGGAGCGCAGCAGCGCCTCGCCCAGTTCGCGGGCGAATTGCAGCATCAGGTGCTTCTCGATGACAACCTCTGTCTCCGCTCCCGGATCAATGCCGCCATGGCCCGGATCCAGCATCACCAGAAGCGGCGCATTTTCATCCCGCGCGGCCCTGGCCTGCATCTCCTGCGGCGCGGGCAAATCCCAGCGCGGATCCTGCGGGGCGCCGGCGCTGGCGGCGAACTCCTCTGCCGTGGCAGGCTCCAGTAACACCGCCAGACGCGCAGCGGCAGTCACCTGATCAATGCGCATCGCCGCCGAGGAGACCTTCATCGGCTGCGCCAGCTGCAGCACCAGCCGGGACCAGCCGGGCACATAGGTGCCGAACTGCGCGGCGGTGATCTGACCGCCCTGCACCAGTTTGTTCGCCGTCAGCCCGGTCCAGTCGACCTCCTGGAAATCCAGCACCAGCCGCGGCGGGCCGTCCAGGGTAAACAGCCGGTACGGCACCCCCTGGCTGAGGCCCAGCGTCATCTCCGCCCCCTGCCCGGCATCGCGCACCCGGCTGGCCTCTGCGTCGATGCGGGCCAGGCCGCTGAAGCCCTGCGCCCAACCCGCTGCGGCCAGCAGCCAAATCAGTGCGGAAAATGAAAACAGTCTGCCCATGCGCGCCTCTTGCCCGGCCTTCTGGCCTTTTGCCGGGCAGACTAGGCAATTCCGGCGGAATAGGAAATCCGCCTTCTGCAGTTATCCCCGGCTCAGTCCCTGGACGCCATGTAAAGCGCCAGACGCGCCAGCCCCTCCTCGATATCCGCGGTGGAGCGCGCATAGGAGAACCGCAGCGTGGTGGCACCGCGGACGGGGTCGAAATCCAGCCCCGGCGTCACCGCAACGCCAGCCTTTTCAAGGATTTCTGCGGCAAAGCTGCGGCTGTCACTGGTCAGGTCCGACACATCCGCATAGACATAGAACGCCCCGTCCGGCGGCGCGATTTTGGTGAAACCGGCCTTGGGCAGCCCCTCCAGCATCAGCTGGCGGTTCCTTGCGTAGACCGCCAGGTTCTCCCGCAGCTCGTCCTCGCAATCGAGCGCGGCCAGCGCCGCCACCTGGCTGGCGTGCGGCGCGCAGATGAACATGTTCTGGGCAATCCGCTCCACCACCCGCACATGGTCCTCCGGCACCACCATCCAGCCCACCCGCCAGCCGGTCATCGAGAAGAACTTGGAGAAGGAGTTGATCACGTAGCACTCATCCGTCAGCTCCAGCGCGGTCACCGCCTTCGCCTCATACTCCAGCCCGTGATAGATCTCATCGGAGATGAAGCTGGCGCCTTCCGCCTGGGCGGCATCGATCAGCGCGCCCATCGCCGCGTGGTCCAGCATGGTGCCGGTCGGGTTGGCGGGCGAGGCCACCATCAGCCCGGCCAGCTTCTGCCCCTTGAGGTCCGCTGCCACCGGCTGCAACCGGTTTTCAGGGGCGGTCTGGATGTCCACCGGGGTCAGCCCCAGCGCCTTCAGGATCTGCCGGTATGACGGATAGCCCGGCGCGCCGATGCCCACCCGGTCGCCGCTGTCGAACAGCGCCGTGAAGCTGAGAAGAAACGCGCCCGAGGAGCCCGGCGTCACGATCACCCGCTCCGGGTTCAGATCGACGTTGTACCAGTCACCGTAGAGCCGCGCGATTCGCTTGCGCAGCTCCGGCAGGCCAAGCGCAACGGTATAACCCAAGGCGTTGTTTTCCAGCGCGTTCCCCAGCGCCCCCACCGCCCCGGCGGGTGCCCCGGTCGAGGGCTGCCCGACCTCCATGTGGATGATGTGGCGGCCGGCCTCCTCAGCCTTGCGGGCGGCCTCCATCACATCCATCACAATAAACGGATCAACACTGGAGCGGCTTGAGTTTCGCATTCTGATCTCCCATGGTGCGCGCATGAGTTTTGACCGTTTCTTCCGGCTGGCGTCAATCCCGGCTCTTGTGGTTTGCGCGCTGCTTCAGTTTGCAGCGGCCGCGCAGGCGGCGTCGATTTCGCTGCTGCGGGACCCGGATATCGAACACGGGCTGAACCGGCTGGCCGCCCCTGTTCTGCGCGCTGCCGGGCTGAACGCCGCGCGGATGCGGATCCTGCTGGTCAACGATTCCTCCTTCAACGCGTTCGTTTTGGATTCACGAACGATTTTCGTGCATTACGGGCTGATCCTAAAGGTCACCAGCCCGGAAATGTTGCAGGCGGTGATCGCCCATGAGGCCGCCCATATCACCAATGGCCACCTGGCGCGGCGGATGCAGAACCTGCGCTCTGCCAACAGCGCTGCGGGGCTGGGCCTGGCGCTGTCGGTGCTGGCCGCCGCGGCCGGCAGCGGGGAAGCCGCCGCCGGCATCGCCATCGGCAGCCAGAATTCCGCGCTGCGCAGTTTCCTGGCCCATACGCGGGCCGAAGAAAGCTCTGCCGACCGCTCCGCCGCCGATTACCTCAACCGCGCAGGCATCAGCCCGCAAGGTTTGGTCGACCTGCACCGCGCCTTTGCCGGCCAAGAGGTGCTGAGCGCCGGCAGCCAGGACCCTTATACCCGCTCCCACCCGCTCAGCCGCGACCGCATCCGCGCCGCTCAGGCCTATCTGGCGGCGCATGGCGACAGCGGCCAGGCCAGTCCGGAGGCGCGATACTGGTTTGCCCGCGTCCGCGGCAAGCTGTCGGCCTTCACCCGGGCTCCGAAATGGACCCTGCGCCGGGTGCGCGAGGAGCAGTACAAGGATGTCCGCCTGATGCGCGAGGCCGCGGCCTATCACCGGCAGAACAGCCTGAAGAAAGCGCTTTCAGCGGTGAACGGCGCCCTGGCCGTGCGCCCCTCCGACCCCTTCTATCACGACCTGAAGGGCCAGATCCTGATCGAAAACCGCCAGTGGAACGCTGCGCTCGCCGCCTATGGCAAGGCCGTCAGCCTGGCCCCCAGCGACGCGCTGATCCTGACCGGATACGGGCGCGCGCAGCTGGCCGCGGGCCAGCCCAAGGCCGCGCTCAAATCCATGGAGCGCGCCCGCGCCATTGACTTCCGCAACCCGGTGCTGCTGCGCGACATGTCGCTGGCCTATGCCCAGACCGGACAGACCGGGATGGCCGCCCTGGTCACCGCCGAACGCTATGCCTTGCAAGGGCGTCTGGATGACGCCGGCATTCACGCCAAACGGGCCGTGGCCCAGCTGCCAGCAGGATCCCCCGCCGCCCGGCGGGCGCAGGATGTGCTGTCGGCCTATGAACAAGCTCAGAAGAGAAAGAGAAGAAAATGACCCCTTTCACCCGCACCGCCACTGCGGCAGCCGCTGCCCTTGCCCTGCTGGGCGCCCCGGCGCAGGCCTTTGACATCAACGCCATGTCGGATGCCGAGCGCGAGGCCTTTGGCGAGCAAGTGCGCGAATACATCCTGGCGAACCCCGAGCTGATCCTGGAGGCGGTCGACCTCCTGGAGGAGCGCCAGCAGCAGGCGGAGGCCGCCCGCGATGATGTCCTGGTTGCCGATAACCTGGAAGAGCTGCAGAACGACGGCTATTCCTGGGTGGGCGGCAACCCCGATGGCGATATCACCTTGGTCGAGTTCATGGACTACCGCTGCGGCTACTGCCGCCGCGCCGCGCCGGAAGTGGAGAAGCTTTTGGAAAGCGACGGCAATATCCGCCTGGTGATCAAGGAATTCCCGATCCTCGGCGAAGCCTCGGTGCTGTCCTCGCGCTTTGCGGTCGCAACCAAGCAGGTGGCCGGGGACGACGCCTACAAGCAGGTGCATGACGCGCTGATCGCCTTCGGCGGCGAGCCGAATGAAGTGGCCCTGCGCCGCCTGGCCGAAGGGCTGTCGCTGGATGCAGACCCGATCTTTGCCAGAATGGACAGCGAGGAAGTGACTGCCGAACTGCGCCAAACCCGCGAGCTGGCGCAGAAAATGGCGATCTCAGGCACCCCGACATTCGTGCTGGGCACCGAACTGCTGCGCGGCTACCTGCCTGCAGACCAGATGGAGATCATGGTGGCGGAGATCCGCGAGAAGCAGAGCTGAGTTTCCTGCCGGACCGGCGGAACCGGGGCTCTGCCCCGGACCCCGGAGTGCTTTTGGAAAGATGAAGCGGCTGGAGCTTTACTCCGCCGCCTCCTGGGCCGCCTCGATTTGGGCGGCTTTTTTCTCGACCTCTTCGACGATGTGGTCGACCATTTGCGCGTTGGACATCTTGTGGCTGGCCTTGCCCGCCAGATAGACCATGCCGGAACCCGCGCCGCCGCCGGTGAAGCCGACATCCGTCATCAGCGCCTCCCCCGGGCCGTTCACCACGCAGCCGATGATGCTGAGGCTCATCGGGGTGTGGATATGCGCCAGCCGTTCTTCCAGCGCTTCCACCGTCTTGATCACGTCGAACCCCTGCCGCGCACAGCTGGGGCAGGAGATGATGTTGACGCCGCGGTGGCGCAGGCCGAGGGACTTGAGGATCTCAAAGCCCACCTTCACCTCCTCCACCGGATCGGCGGAGAGGCTGACGCGCAGGGTGTCGCCGATGCCCATCCACAGCAGCTGGCCCAGGCCGATTGCCGATTTGATGGTGCCGGAGACAAAGCCGCCCGCCTCGGTAATGCCGAGGTGGATCGGCGCGTCGGTGGCGTCCGCCAGCTGCTGGTAGGCGGCGGCGGACATGAACACGTCGGAAGCCTTCACCGAGATTTTGAAGTTGTGAAAGTCGTGATCCTGCAGGATCCGGATGTGGTCGAGGCCTGACTCCACCATCGCCTCCGGGCAGGGTTCGCCGTATTTTTCCAGAAGGTGCTTTTCCAGCGACCCGGCATTCACCCCGATCCGGATCGCGCAATTGTGGTCGCGGGCGGCCTTGATCACCTCGGCCACGCGTTTCTCGTCGCCGATGTTGCCCGGGTTGATGCGCAGGCAGGCGGCGCCGGCCTCGGCGGCCTCGATGCCGCGCTTGTAGTGGAAGTGGATGTCGGCGACGATCGGCACCGGGCTTTCGCGCACGATCTCCTTCAGCGCCCTTGAGGACGCCTCATCCGGCACCGAGACCCGCACCAGATCGGCGCCCGCCTCTGCCGCGGCCTGCACCTGCGCCACGGTCGCCGCCACATCGGTGGTCAGCGTGTTGGTCATCGTCTGTACCGCAATCGGGGCATCGCCGCCGACGGGCACGTTGCCGACATGGATCTGGCGGCTTTTGCGGCGCTCGATATGGCGCCAAGGGCGGATGTGGTTCATCGACATGAGGTTCGTGTCCCGGCTGGCTCCTGTTAGCGCCTAGATACGCGCAGCAGCGCCGCCCTGCAATGGCAGGCGCCCGGTTCAAAGAGGAAACGGAGGGGGATTATTCGGCGGGCGGCGCAGGCTGCAGCTGTGCCACCAGGGTGGCCAGCGCCTCGTTGCGGCCATCCTGCAGGTCGGCCAGCTCGAACCGGCCGGTGATCGCCTCCATCGACAGATCGATGTTCTTGGACACCTGGCCGCGCTTTCCAACCGGGCCGAAATGCTCGCCGTTCACCGCAAAATAGATGGCGCTGCTTTCACCGGTGCGCAGACGCGGTGCATCCTCGGTCATCGGCACTTCGAACCGCTGGCCCGCATCCATGATGGTTTCCAGAATCACGCTGCCGTCGGCTGCGGTGACCTGCACCCAGGACGGTCGCACCGCCACCATTTCCACGCCCGGTTCAACCTCGGCCACCACCTGCGGCACCGGCTGTGACAGCGCGTCTTCCCCGTAGCTCATGCTGGCGTCGGCCAGGGCGACGCTGGGCAGCTCCGGCGCGGCGAAGTTGCCGATGGTGGAGGGGTCCAGGGTCGAAATCGGCGCATCGCGGGCGATCAGCACCGGCACGTCCAGCGCCTGCGGGCGGTAAAGCCGGTCCAGCGCCTCTGCCGCCGGGTCCTGGCTGCCTTCGGCGGTTTCCAGCACCGCGCTGCTGAGCGGGTCGAGATCCGCCAGCACCGCCGGGGTCTGATCCACCGGCGCAAATTGCACCTGCTGCACCTCTTTAAGGACGGCCCAGCCGCCATAGGTGATGCCGCCGATCAGCGCCGTCAGCACCATCAGCGACCCGACCGCGCGCGGTTCGATCTGGCTGAGGAAACTGCTGGGCGCGGGAATGAACGGTGTATTGGGCGAGGCAAACGCATCGCCGCCCAGCCCGGTGGACTTGGCGGCCGGCGCCGCGCCGGTCTTGCTGCGGCTGGACGCCTCGGCAGACATGCCGTGGGCAACGGAAAACCCGCTTTCCTGGCAGAAATCCTGGAACGCCTGCTCCGCATCCATGTTGAGATAGCGCGCGTAGGAGCGCACGTAGCCTGCGATGAAGCCGGGCGTGTCAAAGGCGGAAGGGTCGGAGTTTTCGATGGCAGCGATGTAAGAGGCCTTGATCCGCAACTCGCGCTGGACGTCGAGCAGCGATTTGCCCATTGTCGCCCGCTCGCCGCGCATCACGTCGCCAAGCTTCAGTTCGAAATCATCAAAACCCTTGGGCTCTGCTGTTTCGCCATGCTCTTCCTGCTTGCGCTGGGTGAAGCGCCCGATCATGCCTGCCGTCCCATAAATGCCTGCCGCCTCGTTTCAGAGTGGTGAAGGAATCACAGTCGCGACTCAGATCCACTCATTGGTTGACAGCAGCGTAACACACTCAGCGTTAATTTACACTGATCAGTATGTTACCCGGCAAGTTCGGCACGATTCAGCGCACAATGCGACCATAATGAGTCCATCGCCTTGACCAGCGCGTCAATCTCCTTGGGGCCGTGCACGGGCGACGGCGTGAAGCGCAGGCGCTCGGTGCCGCGCGGCACGGTGGGGAAATTGATCGGCTGCACGTAGATGCCGTAGTCTTCCAGCAAGTGGTCGGAGAGTACCTTGGTATGGACCGGGTTGCCGACAATCACCGGCACGATGTGGCTGCCATGGTCGATGATCGGCAGACCCAACCCCTTAAGCCGCAGTTTCAGCACCTTGGCCTGGTCCTGATGCTTGTCGCGCAGGTCCTGCGCCCCCTTCAGGTAGGCAACCGAGGCCGCCGCCCCTGCCGCCACCGCAGGCGCCAGAGAGGTGGTGAAGATGAAGCCCGGCGCATAGGAGCGGATGGCGTCGCACATCTTGGCCGAAGCGGCGATATAGCCGCCCATCACACCGTATGCCTTGGCGAGGGTGCCGTTGATGATGTCGATCCGGTGGGCCAGCTGGTCACGCTCGGTCACGCCGCCGCCGCGGGGGCCGTACATGCCGACCGCGTGCACCTCGTCGATATAGGTGAGCGCGCCGAATTCCTCGGCGAGGTCGCAGATTTCCGCAATCGGGCCAAAGTCGCCGTCCATCGAATAGACCGATTCAAAGGCAATCAGCTTGGGCGCGCTGGGGTCGTCGGCCTCCAGCAGCTCGCGCAGATGGGCCACGTCATTGTGACGGAAGATGCGCTTGGCGCCGCCGTTGCGGCGCACGCCTTCGATCATCGAGGCATGGTTCAGCGCGTCGGAATAAATGATCAGCCCCGGGAACAGCTTGGGCAGGGTGCTCAGCGTCGCGTCATTGGCAATATAGGCCGAGGTGAACAGCAGCGCCGCTTCCTTGCCGTGAAGATCGGCCAGTTCGGCCTCCAGCTGCTTGTGATAGACCGTGGTGCCGGAAATGTTGCGGGTGCCGCCGGAGCCTGCGCCGGTTGCGTTGATGGCGTCATGCATCGCGTCCAGCACCACCGGATTCTGGCCCATGCCGAGGTAGTCGTTGCCGCACCAGACAGTGATGTCCTGCTTGCTGCCATCAGGCCGGTTCCACACCGCATGCGGGAAATGGCCCTTCTTGCGCTCGATGTCGATGAAGGTCCGGTAGCGTCCCTCTTGGTGCAGGCTGCCAATTGCAGCATCCAGTTTCGCGGTATAGTCCACCGGCATCTCCATAGCTAATTGTGCTCCCTCGAAGCACGCGGGCTGTGTAAAGGGCTTGGCCGTCCGGCAATTAAACCACATTCACGTTCAGGAATGGTTACCGCAGGCCTCCCCTTCGATCAACTGCATACCCGCAGGCAAGGGTGCGCAACATTGATGCAGGTCAAATAGAACTTAATCAAAGGACGGGCAAGGACAGCTGCGGCCAACCTGCGTCCGTTTACGTCGTGTCCCGTGCGCATTCCGGCTGCGGCGGCCCGGACGAGACAGAAGAAATCCTGCGCTGCCCCCTCTGGCCCCTTGCCGAGGGCACTGCTAGGGTCCGCGGCAAATTGGCCCAAATTCCGGGCCTTCCCCCGGCAAACAGGAGAGCATGAGATGGCACTGAATGACGTTCTGGACCGGATCGACGCAGAGCTGGACGCCGCCACCGGGCGGCTGATGGAGCTGTTGCGCATCCAGTCGATTTCCACCGATCCGGCCTATAAGGCGGAGTGCGACCAGGCCGCCGATTGGCTGGTTGCGGATTTGAACGCCATCGGGATCAAGGCGGAGAAACGCGCAACCCCGGGCCATCCGATGGTGGTGGGCCACGTGGGCGAGGAGAATACAGATGTCCCGCATGTGCTGTTTTACGGCCATTACGATGTGCAGCCGGTCGACCCGCTGGACCTGTGGAAAACCCCGCCGTTTGAGCCGCAGCTGGAGGACACCCCGAACGGCACCGTGATCCGCGGCCGCGGCGCGTCGGACGACAAGGGCCAGCTGATGACCTTTGTCGAGGCCTGCCGCGCCTGGAAGGACGTGAACGGCTCCCTGCCCTGCCGCATCACCTTTTTCTTCGAAGGCGAAGAGGAGAGCGGCTCCCCCTCGCTGATCCCCTTCATGGAGTCCAACGCCGAAGAGCTGAAAGCCGATATCGCGCTGATCTGCGACACGTCCATGGTGTCGCGCGGAGTGCCGTCGATCTCCTCGCAGCTGCGCGGCATGCTGAAGGATGAATTCACCATTATTGGCCCGCGCATCGACCTGCACTCCGGCCATTATGGCGGCCCCGGCCTGAACCCGCTGCGGGTGCTGTCGGAAGTCGTCGCCTCCTTCTATGACAATGAAACCGGGCGCGTCGCGGTCGATGGTTTCTATGAAGGCGTGCACGAGGTGCCGGAAGACCAGCTGCGCCAGTGGCAGACCTGCGGCTTTGACGAGGCCGAGTACCTGAATTCCGTCGGCTACACCCGCCCGCACGGCGAAACCGCTTATTCCACCCTGGAACAGCAATGGGCCCGCCCGACGCTGGAGGTGAACGGTCTCTGGGGCGGCTATAACGGCGCCGGCTCCAAGACCGTGATCCCGTCGGAAGCGCACTGCAAAATCACCTGCCGCCTGGTCGGCGACATGGATCCGGACGCGCTGCGCAGCAAAATCCGCAAACACGTCGAGGACCGCCTGCCGGTGGATGCCGCGGTGCGCTGGGACAACGACCTGGAAGGCTCGCCCGCCTCGGTGATGAACATCTCCCGGCCCGAATTCGAGGCTGCCCGCGGCGCGCTGTCGGACGAGTGGCAGCGCGAGGCGGTGTTCTGCGGCATGGGCGGCTCGATCCCGATCGCCGGCTACTTCAAGTCGATCCTCGACATGGACGCGATGCTGATCGGCTTTGCCAATGATGACGACGCCATCCATTCCCCGAACGAGAAATACGACCTGAAAAGCTTCCACAAGGGCATCCGCTCCTGGGCCCGCGTCCTGGACGCCCTGACCACGAAGTGACGAACAGCGGGCGGACGCTTCTCCGCGCTCCGCCCGTGCCGCAGTTTTCGGGCTGAAGCCGCGCAAGCGAACCCTCCCGCCCGTCATCGGGCCTCTGGCAAGGCCCTCTTCCCGTTGGGTATGGCGCCGCTGGCGCGGCGCGCGCCGTGTGCCAGCACGGCGCCGGGCCCAAGGCTTGTGGGGCTGCATCTTTGATGCGGCGCCAAGGCGCGGGAGCCCCCTCCCCGGTGCGAAAACACAGCGGCAGGCTTGATCCTAAGCCGCCGGCAGGGTCCAATCCCGGAAACCCGCCGCCGCGAAGGGAGAAGACCATGCCAGCATCGCCTCAATCCGGCACCCTGCAGGTGAACGGCCAGCAGATCGCCTATACCCTGCGCGGCGACGGCCCGCCGCTGCTGCTGCTGCACGGCTTCCCGCAGACCAAGGAAATGTGGGAGGAGGCCGCCCCCGACCTCGCCCGCCGCTTCACCGTGGTGACGGCGGATCTGCGCGGCTACGGCGCCAGCTCCAAACCCGAAGGCGTGGACGCGATGAGCTTCCGCAACATGGCCGCCGACCAGCTGGCGCTGATGCGCGCCCTGGGCTTCCCCCGCTTTCACCTGGCGGGCCACGACCGTGGCGGGCGCACTGCGTACCGGCTGGCGCTCGACGCGCCAGAGGCGGTGGCCAGCGTAACGGTGATGGACATCATCCCGACCCACCTGCTGCTGGACCAGCTGACGCAGAAGGTGGCCCGCGCCTATTACCACTGGTTTTTCCTGGCCCAGCCCGCGCCGCTGCCGGAGCGGATGATCGGCGCCGATCCGCAGGCCTATTTCGAAAGCTGCCTGCTGGGCTGGGGCGGCGCCTCCCTGTCTGACTTCCCGGCGCCGGCGCTGGCGGCCTACCGCCGCGCCTGGGCGGATCCGGCCTGCGTGCATGCCATGCGCAACGATTACCGCGCCGCCATCGACGTCGATTTCCACCACGATGCCCGCGACCTGGACCGCAAGGTGCACTGCCCGGCGCTGGTGCTTTACGGGGCAGACGGCGCCATGGGCAAAGCCTATGACGTCGCCGCGACCTGGGCGCCGCACCTGCAGGACATGACCGCGCGAGGCATCCCCGGCGGGCATTTCTTCATCGACAGCAGCCCCCGCGAAACCGCCGCCGCACTGCTGGAGTTCCTCAGCCCTCTGCCGCCCCTGTAACCGCCCCGCTGCGCAGCACCTCTCCGCCGCAATTTGCGTTCGTTTTACGCACGCGGATTAAGACTTGCTTATCGCTCTTGGCCTAGCCTGCCCGGTAGCACGCAAGACCTTACAGACGGAGACAGCAGATGGTTCAAAGCAGGTTCAAACGGCCTTCCGGATTCGAGGGCAACCAGACAGACCCGGAGGAAAGCTACCGCGCCGGCTATCAGCACGGAACCCGCGTCCTGCTGCGCTACCTGGAGGCCAATCCCAAACCCGATCTGGACCACATCAAGAAGTGGGTGAACGCCGAGCTGACCGGCTGGCGCCACGACACCAGCGCGGAACCGGTGCCGCCTGCGCTCTGAAGGCCGCCGCTGCAAACCGGCCGCTTGCCTGACCTGCCTCCCGCGGTCAGGCTGGCGTCATGACACAAATGATTCCGACTGACGGCCCGCAACTGAACGAAATCCTCACCCTGGAGACCAGCGTTTGGGAGGCCATGGTTCTCGGCGACCGGCATTTAGACGCGCAAGTCCTCGCTGACAGCTTTCTGGGCGTCTACCCCAGCGGCTTTGCAGGCAAAGCCGATCACTGCGAGCAGCTCCGAGACGGGCCAGTGGTGGCCGAATACAGGCTGAGCAGCGCCCGCCTGCGCTGCATCGGCAATGCTGCTGCACTGCTCTCCTACCGCGCGTCCTACCGGTCATCAGGCTCGGCGGAATGGAAGGTAATGCTGATATCGTCACTCTGGGAGAAAGAAGGCGGGAAGTGGCTCAACACATTCAGCCAGGACACCCCGGAAACAGGGGGCAGGATGCACGAATGACGTCCAGCATTGCCTGGGAGCGGCATCATTAGAAAAGGGGAAAGTGGCGCGGTTGACGGGGCTCGAACCCGCGACCCCCGGCGTGACAGGCCGGTACTCTAACCAACTGAGCTACAACCGCGCATGGGCCTTTCGGCTATTATCCCCTCCGGGGCGGACCCTGAAACGTCAGGGCGGCGGGCGAAAGTGGCGCGGTTGACGGGGCTCGAACCCGCGACCCCCGGCGTGACAGGCCGGTACTCTAACCAACTGAGCTACAACCGCATTTTCGCCTTGCGGCGGACCGTCTCCGGTCCGGTTCCCCTCCGGGGCGGATCCTGATTGACCCCAGGATGGGGTGCAGCAGTGGCGCGGTTGACGGGGCTCGAACCCGCGACCCCCGGCGTGACAGGCCGGTACTCTAACCAACTGAGCTACAACCGCCCGCTGCAAATCCAGCATCGCTGCTGAATGTTGGGCTGTAATATTCCCACCCCCCTAAGCCGTCAAGCCGTGTTTTGCCTTTTTCCGAACTTTCCGGGAAAAAAATGACCTGCGCCAGACAACCCCCTGAAACGGCAGGAAAAACGACTTATCAGCACCGCCTCATGGGCGAACTTCGGTCTTGTTCTGCAAGGGGGGATGGTGGGTCGTGAGAGGCTCGAACTCCCGACATCTTCGGTGTAAACGAAGCGCTCTACCAACTGAGCTAACGACCCGATGAGCGGGGATTTAGACAAAGCCGCCCGGCAGTTCAAGAGTAAAAAGCAGATTTTTCGACCAGCCCGGCCCGGTCACTCCAGAACCGTCTCCGCCCCGTTTTCCAGCACATAGACACAGCCCTGCCCGTTCGGCAGCGCCGCCATCCGGTCCCGGCTCAGCCCGCAGACGATACCGCGCATCACCTGCCCCAACAGTCCATGCGCCACCACCACCGACGGGCCGGTCAGCGACTGCATGAAGTCCAGGATGCGGCCATGGAAGCTGTCATACCCCTCGCCGCCGGGCGCTTCGCAGAACAGGTCCAGATTGTACGGGTTCTCCCCGTGGATCTGCGGGTACTGCGCTGCAACCTCTGCCAGCGTCATGCCCTGGAAATCTCCGGCAAAGGCTTCCGCCAGGCGGGGATCGGTCGCAAACGGCGCGCCGCCAAGGGCAATATCCGCCGTCTGCTGCGCCCGGCCCAGGGGCGAGGCATAACAGGCCGGGGCCTGTTCCATCACCGGCGCCATCAGCGCAGCCTGCCGGCGGGCGTGCTGAACCCCCAGCGGCGTCAGCGGCGATTCCAGCTGGCCCTGGATGCGCCGCTCGGCGTTCCATTCGGTCTGCCCGTGCCGCAGCAGCCAGATTTTCGGAAATTGCATCACGCGCCCCCTGCCCGGTTTCTCGGGCAAATTGGTAGCCGCAAGCCGCCGCCAGCGAAACCCCGGAAACGGAAAAAGGCGCTCAACCTTCGCAGGGAGCGCCTTTCCGGAAAAATGGTGGGTGATAAGAGATTTGAACTCCTGACATCTTCGATGTGAACGAAGCGCTCTACCACTGAGCTAATCACCCGTGAGGCAGGCTTTTAACGCCCGGATGCAGGCTCCGCAAGAGGGCCGGCAGAAGATTTTTGCCCCTCGCGCGCATTTTCTTCACGCGCGGTTGCAGCCGCCCGCGGACGGCGCCGTGACCTGGTCAGCAGGCAGGCAGCGCGTCGCGCTGGATCATCGTGCGCAGGGTAAAGCTGGAGCGCGTGTTGCGGATGCCCGGCACCCGCATCAGCTTGTCTTCCAGGAAGCGGTCGAAATCCGGCAGATCTTCGGCCACCACCCGTAGCAGGATATCCCGTGTGCCGGTCATCAAATAGCATTCCATCACCTGATCGAACCGGCGCACCGCGTTTTCAAAGGCGCTGAGCGCTTCGGTGGATTGCCTGTCCAGCTCCACAGCCACAAAGATGGTGACAGGCAGCCCCAGCTTGGCCTGATCGACGCGGGCGGAATAGCCGGAGATCACGCCGCTCTCCTCCAGGCTGGCGACCCGGCGGGCGCAGGGCGTGGGCGACAGCCCGACCATGCCGGACAGTTCCGAAATCTTCAGCCGCCCGTTGCGCTGAAGCGCGGCGACAATCTTGCGGTCAATCGAATCCATGGCGGTTTTCCCTAAACGTGACGCCCCTGTTGGAGGTTACCACCAAAACAGCCGATTCCCGCACCGCTTTTTGGTGAAAACCGGCGCTGCGGACCCGCTATTATTCCGGGAAGGTTTAGGAGGATCAAACCAAATGACAGTGACTGCCGTCGCATCCAGCAGCCATGAAGAGATTTACCGCGTCGAGGAGCCGTCCGTTGGCCTCCTGGGCTTTATCGCCGTGCATTCCACCCGCCTGGGCCCGGCCGCCGGCGGACTGCGCATGCGGCCCTACGCCAGCGAAGACGAAGCGCTGACCGACGTGAAGCGCCTCAGCGAAGGCATGACCTACAAGAACGCGGCCGCGGGGCTGACGCTGGGCGGCGGCAAGGCGGTGATCATCGGCGATCCCGCCAAGCACAAGACGCCTGAGCTGCTGCGCGCCTTTGCCCGCGCCATCGAGAGCCTGGACGGCCGCTACATCACCGCCGAGGACATGGGCATGAGCCCGGCGGATATGGCCATCCTGGCGGAGGAAACCCGCTTTGTGGCGGGCCTCGCGGACGGCGAGTTCGCCAGCGGCGACCCCTCGCCGATCACCGCGCGCGGCATCTTCAACGCCATCCGCACCACCCGCGCCCGCAAGCACGGCAGCCGCGACCTGTCCGGCGTCACCGTGTCGGTGCAGGGCCTGGGCCACGTCGGCTGGTACCTCTGCCAGTTCCTGCACGAGGCCGGCGCCAAACTGGTTGTCACCGACATCGACGAGAGCCGTGTGGAGCGGGCGATCGAAGAGTTCGGCGCCAAGGCAGTGCCGCTGGCGGAGATCTACGGCGCCGAGGCGGACGTCTTTGCCCCCTGTGCCATCGGCGGCATCCTGAACGCCCAGACCATCCCCCAGCTGAAGGCAGACATCGTCGCAGGCGGCGCCAACAACCAGCTGGCCACGGCAGAGGACGGCGCGGCGCTGCATGCCCGCGGCATCCTCTATGCGCCCGACTTCGTGGCCAACGGCGGCGGCATCATCAACGTCGCCACCGAGATCCAGAAGATCAAGGACCGCGAGGGCTTTGTCGCCGAGAAGCTGCGGGCGCTGGATGAAACCATGGCAGCGATCCTGACCCAGGCCCAGGCGGCGGACGTCAGCCCGGCGGAAATGGCCATCGCCACCGTGCAGGCCAAGATGGAGAAGGCCAGCAAGGCCGCCTGATCCCTTAGTCCGGCGCAGCCGCGGGGCACTCCCGCGGCTGAACGGTCCCCGGCCTGCGGCCGGACCCCATCCTGCCTTTGGGCCTGGCGGCCTGGCCCTTCCGGGCAGGCCGCGCGCCGCACCCCGGGTGCGGCGCCACGCCCAACGGGAGCGGATGCGCCCTGGCGCAGCCGGCGACGGGCGGGAGGACGGCCTGAGCGCGCGCGCCCGGTGTGCCAGTGACATAACAGCCCCGCTCAGAAGGGCCAGAACGGAAGAGAACACCTGAAAAAGGGCGGCCCCGCGGGACCGCCCTTTCTTTTTTCCAGCAAGCTGAGGCCGGGATCAGTGGGCGGTTGCCCCCGCCCCCTCGTCAGAGCCTTTCAGCGCCGCCTTGGCCGCGGCAGCCTCTTCAGCCGCTTCATCCCATTCGATGGGCTCAGGCTGCGAGACCAGCGCGTGCATCAGCACTTCGGAGACATGCGACACCGGGATGATCTCCAGGCCTTCCTTCACATTGTCCGGAATCTCCGGCAGGTCCTTTTCGTTCTCCTGCGGGATCAGCACCGTCTTGATGCCGCCGCGCAGTGCCGCCAGCAGCTTCTCCTTGAGGCCGCCGATGGCCAGCGCATTGCCGCGCAGGGTCACCTCGCCGGTCATCGCGATGTCCTTGCGGACCGGGATCTGGGTCAGCACCGACACGATGGAGGTCACCATCGCGAGACCCGCCGAAGGGCCGTCCTTGGGCGTCGCGCCTTCCGGCACGTGCACGTGGATGTCCCAATGGTCGAACTTCGTCGGCTTGATGCCCAGTTTCGGCGAGACCGAGCGCACATAAGACGACGCCGCCTCGATCGATTCCTTCATCACATCGCCCAGCTTGCCGGTGGTCTTCATCCGGCCCTTGCCCGGCAGCCGCAGCGCCTCGATCGACAGCAGCTCGCCGCCGACGGAGGTATAGGCCAGACCGGTGACCACACCGACCTGGTCTTCCTTCTCGGCCAGGCCGAACCGGTACTTGGGCACGCCCAGGAACTCGTCGAGGTTGTCCGGCGTGACAGTCACGGTCTCCGCCTCTTTCTTGACGATCTTGGTCAGCGATTTGCGCGCCACCTTGGCGATCTCGCGCTCCAGGTTCCGCACCCCCGCCTCGCGGGTGTAGGTGCGGATCATCGCGGTCACCGCGTCCTCGGTCAGCTCGAACTCCTTGGCCTTCAGGCCGTGGTTCTTCACCTGCTTGGAAATCAGGTGCTGCTTGGCGATCTCGCGCTTTTCGTCCTCGGTGTAGCCGGACAGCGGAATGATCTCCATCCGGTCCAGGAGCGGCCCAGGCATGTTGTAGCTGTTCGAGGTGGTCAGGAACATCACGTTCGACAGGTCGTATTCCACCTCAAGGTAGTGATCCATGAAGGTGTTGTTCTGTTCCGGATCCAGCACCTCCAGCATCGCCGAGGCGGGGTCGCCGCGGAAATCCTGGCCCATCTTGTCGATTTCATCGAGCAGGATCAGCGGGTTGGTGGTCTTTGCCTTCTTCAGCGCCTGGATGATCTTGCCGGGCATCGAACCGATATAGGTGCGGCGGTGGCCGCGGATCTCGGATTCGTCGCGCACGCCGCCCAGGCTGATGCGGATGAACTCGCGCCCGGTGGCCTTGGCAACCGATTTACCCAGGCTGGTCTTACCCACGCCCGGCGGGCCGACGAGGCACAGGATCGGCCCCTTCAGCTTGGCCGAGCGCTGCTGCACCGCCAGATATTCGACGATCCGCTCCTTGACCTTCTCCAGCCCGTAGTGATCCGCGTCCAGGATCTCCTGCGCCTTGTTCAGGTCTTTCTTGACGCGCGACTTGGTGCCCCACGGGATCGACAGCATCCAGTCGAGGTAGTTGCGCACCACCGTGGCTTCCGCCGACATCGGCGACATGTTCTTGAGCTTCTTCAGCTCCGCATCCGCCTTTTCGCGCGCCTCTTTCGACAGCTTGGTCGCGGCGATCTTCTCTTCCAGCTCAGCGATTTCGCCTGCGCCTTCCTCGCCGTCGCCCAGCTCCTTCTGAATGGCCTTCATCTGCTCATTCAGATAGTACTCGCGCTGGGTCTTCTCCATCTGGGATTTGACGCGGGTCTTGATCTTCTTTTCGACCTGCAGAACCGACAGCTCGCCCTGCATCAGGCCATAGACCTTCTCCAGCCGCTCGCTGACGGAGAGGGTTTCCAAAAGCTCCTGCTTGCGGTCGACGTCAATGCCCAGGTGGCCCGCCACCAGATCGGCCAGCTTGGCCGGTTCAGCGGTCTCGCCCACGGCAGACAGCGCTTCCTCGGGGATGTTCTTGCGCACCTTGGCATAGCGCTCGAACTCGTCGCCCACGGTGCGCACCAGCGCCTCGGTGGTGGTGACGTCGCCAGGCATTTCCGCCAGCTCCTCGGCCTTCGCCTCGAAGTAGTCGTCGTTTTCCAGGAATTCGGTGATCTTGACCCGGGTCTGGCCCTCGACCAGCACCTTGACGGTGCCATCGGGCAGCTTCAGCAGCTGCAGCACGTTGGCCAGCACGCCGACGGTGTAAATGCTATCGGTTTCCGGGTCGTCCTCGGAGGGGTCGATCTGGCTCGACAGCAGGATCTGCTTGTCGTCCGCCATCACCTCTTCCAGGGCGCGCACCGATTTTTCCCGGCCCACGAACAGCGGCACGATCATGTGGGGGAACACCACGATATCGCGCAGCGGCAGCACGGGATAGGAGGAATTGAGTGGCTCTTGCATACTCGGTCCTTTGCTTGGCAAGACGGCCCGGCCCCGGTCCCGGCAGCACTTGGCGCGTCTCCTCATTGGATGTCTTTATCTGGGGGGATGGTTAATGATTTTCAACCTGCCCGCCGCTTGGTTGGCCCCACCTTGCCCGCAGCGCGCCCGGACCACAAGGCGCAAATGACCGGAGGGTGACCAAAGCGCTAACGCGCCTGAGCAGGCGCCGGATCCGGCCAGTCAGCATGGCGGATTCCGCCATTCAGCGCCGCACCAGCGTCACCAGGCCGCGCTCTATGCGGCCTGGTGCCCCGGTCTCGCTGTAGGTGCCGCTCATTCGCGACTGATCGATCAAGAACAATCGGTATGTCTGCTGCAAAACATGCCCCGTTCCGGTGTCCTGCTGCGCCTGAATGTTCAGACGCAGCAGCTGATCCGGTCCGCAGGGCAAGGGGCCCAGGGCGATCTCGTCCAGAAACACCTCCGCATCGTCCGGCAGGTCGCCGCGGCCGGCGCTTTCGGCCCGCAGCCCGCTGCCCGGCGCCGGCGGCGCGCGGTCCTCAACCGCGACCGGCATGAACCCCAGCACGGGCGATCCCGCCACCAGCCGGCCGTTCCTGAAATCCAGCGACAGAATTTCGCCGCTGCGCTGCGGCATCGGCTGCATTTCGACCCGCCCGGCCGAGACCAGACCCATTTCGCCCGGTCCCTTTTTCATGATCCAGCGCCCGCGCAAGGCGCTGGACTTGCCCTTGACCAGTTCCTCCAGCGTGAGGGTGCAGCCATCCAGCGGCGGCGCCTTGAAAAAACCTGATGCCTCCGCCAGCGATCCGGGAGAGCGGGCGGCGTCCGCAGTCTGAGCCTCAGCCGCCGGCGAGCTTCCCAGCAGAACCGCCAGAACAAATGCGCGCAACCAGGTCATCGCCATCCTCCCCGCTTTTGCGCGAGGGTAGCAGACAGGGTCTTCACAACAGGTGAACGGGCGCGCCGAAACCCGCTGAAATGGCACCGGCGGCCGGGCGTTCGCTGCCCCGCCGCCGGCCCCTGATCAGGGCAGCAGCGCTATTCAGCCGCCTGCTGCATCACCGGGTAGTCGGTGTACCCCTCATCTCCGCCGCCATAGAAAGTGTCCGGATCGCCTTCGTTCAGCGGCGCGTTTGCTGCCAGCCGGTTCACCAGATCCGGGTTGGCGATGAAGGGGCGGCCGAAGGCCACCAGGTCAGCCTCGCCCGAGGCGGTCCGCGCCAGCGCGGTGCCGCGGTCATAGCCGTTGTTGGCCATATAGGTGCCGGCGTACATCTTCCGCAGGGTGTCAAAATCCCCGGCCCGGGCGCCGCCGGTCTCGCCTTCGACCATGTGCAAATAGGCCAGGCCATAGGAGTTCAGTTTCTGGATTAGCGGCGCGTAATGACCCACGGGATCGCTGTCGGACACATCGTTGAAGGTGGCAAACGGCGACAGGCGCAGGCCGATGCGGCCGGCCTCCCAGACCGTCTGCAGCGCGTCAAGAATCTCGAAAACGATGCGGGCGCGGTTTTCCGGGGAGCCGCCATAGGCATCGGTGCGGGTGTTCACCCCGTCCTTCAGGAACTGCTCCAGAAGATAGCCGTTGGCCGCATGCAGCTCGACACCGTCAAACCCCGCGTCCTTGGCGTATTTCGCGGCCTGCACAAAGTCGGCAATCACCCGCTGGATGTCTTCCGCGCTCAGCGCCTGCGGCTTGGCCGTCGGCACGAACCCTTCATGGGTGAACGTCTGCGCCTCTGCCGCGGCATCGGTGGAGGACACAGCCCTGGTGCCCCCGGGCAGCAGCGAGTCATGTGTGATACGCCCGACATGCCACAGCTGGATAACGATCTTGCCGCCCTTGGCGTGGACCGCATCCGTGACCTTGCGCCAGGCCGCAGCCTGCGCCGCGGTGTGAATGCCCGGGGTCTGGATATACCCCTTGCCCTCGGGGCTGATCTGGCTGCCCTCGGTGATGATCAGGCCGGCGCCCGCCCGCTGGGCATAGTATTCCGCATGCCGGTCCAGCACCTCGCCGGTTTCGTCATCAGCCCGGTTGCGGGTCAGCGGCGCCATGACAATGCGGTTGCTCAACGCGATTGCGCCAGCGGTGGTGGCGGAAAACAGTTCTTGGCTCACGGGGATGTCCCTCCGGTCAAAGTGTCCAGCAACAGGAACGTTGCCGGAATGACCTGAGCACTCCGCCCCGCGCTTTCAACCGGGCGTCAGCCACAGAACCTGCCCGCCCGCGCACAGTGACTGTTCAGCCGCGCCCGTTCACAACCGCTCGATATCGCCTTGCGCGCGGGTGTCGTGGAAGTCCTTCTGCCAGGCCTCAAACGTGCCTGCGGCAATCGCCTCCCGCATTCCTCCCATGATCTCCTGGAAGTAATGCAGGTTGTGCCAGGTCAGCAGCATGCCCGAGATCATCTCGTTCGAACGGAATACATGGTGCAGGTAGGCGCGGGAGTAGTTCGAGCAGGCCGGGCAGCTGCACTGCTCATCCAAAGGCCGCGGGTCGTCCTGGTGCCGGGCGTTCTTGATGTTCACTACGCCATAGCGGGTGAACGCCTGCCCGGTGCGCCCCGAGCGCGACGGCAGCACGCAGTCCATCATGTCGATGCCGCGCGCCACCGCGCCGACGATGTCGTCGGGCTTGCCCACGCCCATCAGGTAGCGCGGTTTGTCCTCCGGCAGCATGTCCGGCGCAAAGTCCAGGCAGCCGAACATCGCCTCCTGCCCCTCGCCCACCGCCAGGCCGCCGACGGCATAGCCGTCAAAGCCGATGGCCTTCAGCGCCTCGGCGCTTTCCTCGCGGAAGTCCCGCTCCAGACCGCCCTGCTGGATGCCGAACAGCGCGTGCCCCGGACGGTCTCCGAAGGCCTCGCGCGACCGCTCCGCCCAGCGCATCGACAGCCGCATGCTTTCAGCAATCCGGTCGCGGTCCGCCGGCAGCGCCGGGCATTCGTCGAAACACATCACGATGTCAGACCCCAAAAGCCGCTGGATCTCCATCGAGCGTTCCGGCGTCAGCTCATGCCGGGAGCCGTCGATATGGGATTTGAACGTCACGCCCTTCTCGGTCAGCTTGCGCAGGCCCGCCAGCGACATCACCTGGAACCCGCCCGAGTCGGTCAGGATCGGCCGCTCCCAGTTCATGAACTTGTGCAGGCCGCCCAGCCGGTCGATCCGCTCCGCCGTCGGACGCAGCATCAGGTGATAGGTATTGCCCAGCAGGATGTCGGCCCCGGTCGCGCGCACGCTTTCCGGCATCATCGCCTTCACGGTTGCAGCCGTGCCAACCGGCATGAAGGCAGGCGTGCGGATCTCGCCGCGCGGCGTCTGGATGACGCCGGTGCGCGCTTTCCCGTCCGTTGCTTTCATTTCGAAGTTGAAAAGGGTAGCCATATCGTATTCCTGCGCTTCTCTGCCGCATTTGAAAGGCGGCGATTCCCCCTAATGCCAAGGAGCCCCGCGCATGTCCACAGCAGACCCGGCGCCGCAACTGAAACTCGGGTGGGAGGAGTGGGTCAGCCTGCCGGAACTGGGGCTGCCCGCGCTGCGCGCCAAGGTCGACACCGGGGCCCGCACCTCCTCGCTGCACGCCACTGAGATCGAAACTTTCGGGCCGCAGAACGCCCCCAAGGTGCGCTTCATGGTGCACCCGATCCCCGGCCAGTACGACCTGGAGATCCCCTGCTCCGCCCCGATCACCGACCGCCGCGAAGTCACCTCGTCCAACGGCGAAAAGGAAATGCGCTACGTGATCCAGACCAAGCTGGAGGTTGCGGGCCAGACCTGGACGGTCGAACTCACGCTGACCGACCGGCGCGGCATGGCCAAACACATGCTGCTGGGCCGCCAGGCGCTGACCGAGAACATGACCGTGGTGCCGGGCGAACGCTTCTGCCAGCCGCAGCTCGACTACTCGGTCTATTCCTCCGCCAGCATCCGCAAGACCGCCCCCAAACGCGCCCTGCGCATCGCCGTGCTCAGCCGCGAGGACAATTACTCCACCCGCCGCCTGGTCGAAGAAGGCGAAAAGCGCGGCCACACGGTCGAGGTGATCAACACCACCCGCTGCTACATGGCGATCAACGCGCTGGCGCCGGAAATCCACTATGACGGCAAGCGCCTGCCCCGCTATGACGCGGTGATCCCGCGCGTCGGCGCCTCGGTCACCCAATACGGCACCGCGCTCCTGCGCCAGTTCGAGGCGCTCGGCACCTTCTGCGTCAACGGCTCCGAAGGCATCACCGCCAGCCGCGACAAGCTGCACGCGCATCAGGTGCTGGCCCGCAACAAGATCGGCATGCCCGCCACCGCCTTTGCCGCCTCGCCCAAGGACACCGCCAATCTGATCGGCATCGCCGGCGGCGCGCCCTTGATCGTCAAGCTGTTGGAGAGCACGCAGGGAAAAGGCGTGGTGCTGGCGGAAACCAAGAAGGCCGCCGAAAGCGTGATCACTGCCTTCCGCGGCCTCCAGGCCAACTTCCTGGTGCAGCAGTTCGTCAAGGAAGCCGCGGGCGAGGACATCCGCTGCTTCGTGGTCGGCGCCAAGGTGGTGGCAGCGATGAAACGCTCCGGTGCCGAGGGCGATTTCCGCTCCAACCTTCACCTTGGCGGCAGCGCCACCCCGGTGCGCATCACCAAGGAAGAGCGCAGCACCGCCGTGCGCGCCGCCCGCGCCTTCGGCCTCAATGTGGCGGGCGTCGACCTGCTGCGGTCCGCCACCGGCCCCAAGGTGCTGGAGGTGAATTCCTCCCCCGGGCTGGAGGGGATCGAAAAGACCTCCGCCAAGAACATCGCCGCGCTGATCTATAACGAGATCGAAGACCGGGTCCGCCCGGCCCCGATGCGGCGCCTCAAACCCGCCGCCTCCTGATCCGAGGTTCCCCTTGACCTCCCCCGCGCGCCCGCACAATCCTGCGCGCAGAAGCTTGAAACAGAAGGCAGATTCATGACCGAAAACGACCTGCTCGACCTCTTGTCCGGTAATCTTCTCTATCTGCTGGGCGCCCTCCTGCTGATCATCGTCGCGCTCAAGGGGGTCAAGATCGTGCCCCAGTCGGAGAAATACGTGGTCGAGCGCTTCGGCCGCCTGCATTCGGTGCTGGGGCCCGGCATCAACTTCATCGTGCCCCTTCTCGACGTGGCCCGCCACAAGATCTCGATCCTGGAGCGCCAGCTCCCGAACGCCACCCAGGACGCGATCACCAAGGACAACGTGCTGGTGCAGATCGACACCTCCGTGTTCTACCGCATCCTTGAACCGGAAAAGACCGTCTACCGGATCCGCGATGTGGACGGCGCCATTGCCACCACCGTGGCCGGCATCGTGCGCGCCGAGATCGGCAAGATGGATCTGGACGAGGTGCAGTCGAACCGCGCCCAGCTGATTTCCCGCATCCAGGAAAGCGTCGAAAGCGCGGTGGATGACTGGGGCATCGAAGTGACCCGCGCCGAGATCCTGGATGTGAACCTCGACCAGGCCACCCGCGACGCCATGCTGCAGCAGCTCAACGCCGAACGCGCCCGCCGGGCCGAGGTGACCAAGGCCGAGGGCCAGAAGCGCGCGGTCGAGCTGCAGGCCGATGCCGAGCTGTACGCCGCCGAGCAGACCGCCAAGGCCCGCCGCATCCAGGCCGAGGCTGAGGCCTACGCGACCCAGGTTGTCGCCAAGGCGATTGCCGAAAATGGCCTCGAGGCCGCCCGGTACCAGGTCGCTCTCAAACAGGTGGAATCGCTCAACGCCCTTGGCAAGGGTGAAGGCAAGCAGACCATTCTGGTCCCGGCCCACGCGCTGGAAGCCTTTGGCGATGCCTTCAAGCTGCTGAAAGGAAGCAAGTGATGGCAGATGGCTTCTGGACGCTCTGGTGGGTCTGGGCCGCGGCAGCGCTGGTGCTGGGCATCCTCGAAGTCCTGGCGCCCGGCTTTGTCTTCCTCGGCTTCGCCATCGGCGCCGCCGCTGTGGCGCTGCTGCTGCTGGTGTCCGGCGCCAGCTGGGGCCTGCCCCTGCTGCTGCTGATCTTTGCCGGCCTGTCGCTGGCCGCCTGGCTGCTGCTGAAACGGCTGTTTGCCCTGCCCAAGGGCCAGGTCAAAACCTTCGACCGCGATATCAACGACTGATCCGGCGGGCGGGCCGCCGCGCTGCCGCCCGCCCTCAGAACTTGAACCCGATGCCCGCCAGCAGGCCATGGGTCACCGCATCATGGCGGAAGAAACTGCCGGTGCCGCGGGTGCCCTCCTGGTAATCCACCCCCAGCCCGCGGTACATCACATAGATCGAGGCGCGCTCCCAGCGGTCATAGACCAGCCCGCCCATCGCCGACCAGCTCTGGTCCGACCCGGCGCCGAAGCCGCCGATGTCGCCCTCCAGCAGGATGCTGAACTCCGGCGACACGCGCCGCTGCCAGCGCAGCCCGGCAATCGGGTCGGTCCATTCCGCCCCCTGCCGCACGCTGCCGCCGGGCACGCCGGCAATCACATCCACATCCCAATGGCGCACGCCCCCGAACAGCTGGAAACTGTCCCGGCCGCGCCCGAAACTGTAGGTCACCACCGCTTCTGCCACATTCTGATCATAGGTCACAGGCAGCGCCCCGGCAGGGCTGCTGCCGGTGGCATCGGCATCCAGCAGCGCATACCGCAGCCGGAACCCGAACCGGCTGCTGTGGACGCCCTCGAACTGCAGCATTCCGCCCGCCTGCAGCTGATCGAACACGTCGCTTGCCTCAAATGACACATCCCCGGCAGCCCGGCCCAGTTCTGTCGTGCTCTCGACCGAGGGCGCCAGCACAAACGGCGTCAGCTGCCAGCGCCAGCCGCTCAGATCCTGGGCCGCGGCGGCGGTCCCCAGGAGCGCGGCAAGCGCCGGCCCAGCAATCGCGGCAGCCCGTGCAGGCATACTCGGCTCAGGCATGGCTCTCCCTCCCCCGTTACTGCCAGGCACCACGGTCCGGCCGGCATGCGGCATCCGGCCGCTGCATCCAGGCAGCTTTCAATTTCATTATGGGGAAGCAACGATTTAGCGCGCAGACCCGCCAAATCAAACCCGCCCGCACAGCCCGGCGGCAGATCATTCCGGCGGCGGCGCCCAGCGCCTCTGGACGCCGGGCCGCATATTTCCTATATAAACCGTCGGATAATCAGACCGGGACCATCATGACCAACCCTTCAGAACCGCTCGAAGGCGCACCGCTGATCGCGCCCTCCTCCGTCAGCCACCCGCTGTACGAGGCCGTGGCCGAGGCCTGCCGCACCGTCTATGACCCGGAAATCCCGGTGAACATCTACGAACTGGGGCTGATCTACACGATCAGCATCAACGACGAGAACGACGTCAAGATCATCATGACCCTGACCGCGCCGGGCTGCCCGGTGGCGGGCGAGATGCCGGGCTGGATCGTTGATGCGGTATCGCCGGTGCCCGGCGTCAAAAGCGTTGACGTGCAGCTCACCTGGGAGCCGCCCTGGGGCATGGAGATGATGTCCGACGAGGCCCGCCTCGAACTGGGCTTCATGTAAGCCTTTTGGGGCGCGCCCGCCCCCGGGCGGCATCGCTGATGCGCCGGTCCGCTGCCCGCGCGCCCTTGAGACCGCGGCACGGCGCTCCTAGATACTAAGCAACGCGCGACTTTTGGAGACCCGGATGTTTGGAATTCCCGGCAAGCAAGCTGTGACAATGACGCCCAAGGCAGCGGCGCAGATCGCCAGGCTGATGCAGAAGGACGGCCATGCCGGCCTGCGCATCGGCGTCAAGAAAGGCGGCTGTGCGGGCATGGAATACACCATGGAATACGTCGATGAGCCCGCCCCGAATGACGAGGTTGTGGAACAGGACGGCGCCCGCATCCTGATCGCGCCGATGGCGCAGATGTTCCTGTTCGGCACCGAAATCGACTATGAGGTGTCGCTCCTGGAAAGCGGTTTCAAATTCAACAACCCCAACGTGGCCGAGGCCTGCGGCTGCGGCGAGTCGATCTCCTTCAAGGAGGTTCCCGGCAACTAAGCCAATGCTGCCAGGACAAAACCGGCGGGCGGGGTCTTCCCCGCCCTTTTTGCATCGCCCTGCCCCGCCCAAGCGAATTGCGCCGCCCGGCTGCCGGTGCTACCAGTCACGCCCAGACAGGACATTCGGAGGCACTCCCCCATGCGGCGTAAACTGGCAGCAGGCAACTGGAAAATGAACGGCACCGGCGCGGCCCTGGCCGAGCTCGCAGCGCTCGCGGAAAGCCACCCCGCCCCGGCCGCAGACATCCTGATCTGCCCGCCCGCAACCCTGTTGTCGCGCGCCGCAGAAGCCGCCCGGGGCATCGCCATCGGCGGCCAGGACTGCCACGCAAGGGCCTCCGGCGCCCATACCGGCGATCTGTCCGCTGCCATGCTCAAGGATGCAGGCGCCTCCGCCGTGATCCTCGGCCATTCCGAACGCCGCGCCGACCACAGCGAGACCGACGCCCAGGTCTGCGCCAAGGCGGAGGCCGCGATGGCCGAAGGCCTCACCGCCGTCATCTGCATCGGCGAAACCCTTGCGGAACGCGAGGCCGGCGACACGCTCAAGGTGGCCGGCACACAGCTCGCAGGCTCCGTGCCCGCCAATGCCACCGGCGCAAACACCGTGATCGCCTATGAACCGGTCTGGGCCATCGGCACCGGCAAGGTGCCGACGCTGGAACAGATCGCCGAGGTCCACGATTTCCTGCGCGCCGAGCTCACCGCCCGCTTCGGCGCCGGGACCGCAGACAGCATCCGCCTGCTCTACGGCGGTTCGGTCAAGCCCTCCAACGCCGCGGAGATCTTTGCCGTCTCCAACGTCGACGGCGCACTTGTGGGCGGCGCCAGCCTCAAGGCCGCAGATTTCTCCCCGATCATTGCCGCGCTGGAAGCCAGCTGACCGGCGCGCAGCAGCGCGGGCGTTGGATTTGAGTATTTTTGGAAAGATGAAATCTGCCTGGGCTTCATCTTTCCCCTAAATACTCCGGGGTGAATTGGCCAAGGGCCAAGAGGGGCAGCGCCCCTCTTCCAACTCAAACCTGCGGGGCAGCGCCCCTCTTCCAATTCAATCCTGCGGGGCAGCGCCCCTCCCCTGAAACGAAAAACGCCCCGGTTTCCCGGGGCGTTTCTTTTTGCCTTAAAGCTACTTCGTTATGATCTCCGGCCCCATCACCGCATTTGGCAGCACTGTCGACAGCCAGGGCACATAGGTGATCAGGATCAGGAAGACGAACAGCACCGCCAGGAACGGCAGCGCCGCGCGCACCACCCCCATCATCGGCATGCCCGCCACGCCTGAGGTCACAAACAGGTTCAGGCCGACCGGCGGGGTGATCATGCCGATCTCCATGTTCACTACCATGATGATGCCCAGATGGATCGGGTCGATGCCCAGCTCGATGGCGATTGGGAACACCAGGGGTGCTACGATGACCAGCAAGCCCGAGGGCTCCATGAACTGGCCGCCGATCAGCAGGATCACGTTGACGACGATCAGGAACATCACCGGGCCGAAACCTGCCGACAGCATCGCATTGGCGATATGCTGCGGCACCTGCTCATCGGTCAGCACATGCTTCAGGATCAGCGCGTTGGCGATCACGAACAGCAGCGTCACCGTCAGCTTGCCCGCCTCGAACAGCGTGTGCTTGGTGTCGCTATGGAAGAACGCCGTGACCAGCGCATAAGGCTTCTTGATCAGCGGCGTCTTCGGTGCGCCTTCGCCGTTCGACAGCGGCCCCATGTCCTTGTAGACAAAGCTCGCGATCAGGAACGCATAGACTGCCGCCACCGCCGCCGCCTCGGTCGGGGTGAAGATGCCGCCATAGATGCCGCCCAGGATGATCACGATCAGGAACAGCCCCCAGCCGGCTTCGCGGCCCGAGGTGATGATCTCGCCCCAGCCCCTCCACTCGCCTTTGGGCAGGTTCTTGACCTTGGCCATCACATAGATGGTGACCATCAGGAACAGGCCCGCCAGCAGGCCCGGGATGACCCCGGCCAGGAACATCCGGCCCACCGAAACCTCAACCGCCGCCGCATAGACCACCATCACGATCGACGGCGGGATCAGGATGCCCAGGGTGCCTGCGTTGCAGATCACACCGGCAGCGAACTCCTTGGTGTAGCCCACCTGCCGCATGCCTGCGATCACGATGGAGCCGATCGCCACCACGGTGGCCGGCGACGACCCCGACAGCGCGGCAAACAGCATACAGGCAAAGACGCCCGCAATCGCCAGACCGCCCGGCAGATGCCCGACACAGGCGATGGAGAAGCGGATGATCCGCCGCGCCACGCCGCCGGTGGTCATGAAGCTGGAGGCGAGGATGAAGAACGGGATCGCCAGCAGGGTGAAATGCCCTTCAAAGGCCTCAAACAGCGTACCCGCGACGCTCGCCAGCGAGCTGTCCGAATAGATCAGCAGAAAGATGGTCGAGCTGAGGCCCAGCGACACCGCAATCGGCACCCCGATCAGCAACAGGCCAATCACCATCGCAAAGAGGATTACCACTTCCATCAGTCATGCTCCCCGCGCTGCGCCTGCACTTCTGCAATTTCGTCCTCGACCTCATGGCTCGCCACCAGCCGGTCGGCCTCGCCGCGGGCAATCTGGAACGCCGCCTGGATGAAGCGGAACACCAGCAGCAGCATCGACACCGGCAGCACCACGTAAGGCACCACTTTCGGCAGTTTTTCGTAGGAGTCGCCGTAGTTGATCAGGTCCTCCAGGAACTTGAAGACCGCCACCATCGGCACGTCCTGCACCTCATAAAAACTCTGGCTGCGCGCCTTCATGTCGAACCCGGTCGGGAACCAGCGGCCAGAGGTCGGCGGCAGGTCGGCAAACACCGCCCAGTAGTCATAGGCGCCCTTCAGCAGCAGCAGCGAGAACACGATGCAGCAGGCGGCGGCAAACAGCGCCACCGCCTTGCGCGCGCCCGGCGCCAGCATGTTGACTATGGCATCGACGCCCAGATGCGCATGGGTTTTCACCGCATACGACGCGCCCAGCAGCACCAGCCAGGCAAACAGGAACACCGTCAGCTCCAGCGCCCATAGAATGTTGGAATTAAACACAAACCGCGCAATCACATTGGCAAATGTGATCACCGTCATCAGCCCCAGGAGGAGCGCGATCAGGGTTTCTTCGAGTGAGTTGATAAGCCCGCTCGGGCCGGTTCTGGACCCCGCCATGGCTGCCTCCCAAGTTTTGCGGAAAGTAAGGGTGCAGGCGGCGGATCCCCGCGCCGCCCGCGATCACGGGGCGCCCGCACCGGGCACCCCGCAGCGGCCTGCCTTACAGGCCTGCGTTGATGGCTTGCGCGGCGTCGATCTTCTCCTGGCCGACGTCGCCTGCGAATTTCTCCCACACCGGCTTCATCGCCTCGACCCAGGACGCGCGCTGCTCAGGTGTCAGTTCACGCACCACGCCGCCGGCGTCGATGATCGACTGCTTGGCCTCGGCGTTCACCTTGGTGGATTCGGCGTTCCGCACTGCGGTCACTTCGTTCAGGATGGTCAGGAACTGGTCGCGCACCTCCGGCTCCAGGCTGTCCAGCCAGTCGACCGAAGTCACCACCAGGTAATCCAGCGCACCGTGGTTGGTCTCGGTCACGCCGTCCTGCACCTCAAAGAACTTCTTGCCGTAGATGTTGGACCAGGTGTTTTCCTGCCCGTCCACAACACCCTGCTGCAGCGCGCCGTAAACTTCGGAGAACGCCATCTTCTGGGGCGAGCCGCCAATCGCTTCCATCTGCGCCACCAGCACGTCAGAGGACTGCACGCGGAACTTCAGCCCGTTGGCGTCCGACGGCTCGACCAGCGGCTTGTTGGCCGACATCTGCTTCATGCCGTTGTGCCAATAGGCCAGCCCCTGCAGGCCGCGGCGCTGCATCGAATTCAGCATCTCCTGGCCGGTTTCAGACGCCTGGAACGTGTCCACCGCTTCGATGTTTTTGAACATGAACGGCAGGTCGAACAGGCGGAACTGCTTGGTGAACTTCTCGAACTTCGACAAGGACGGCGCGGCCAGCTGCACGTCGCCCTGCAGCATCGCTTCCAGCACCTTGTTGTCGTTATACAGCGTGGAGTTCGGATAGACCTCCATGCACATGGTGCCGTTCATTTCCTCGTTCACGCGCTTTTCCAGCAGCGACGCGGCAATCCCCTTGGGGTGCTTGTCGGTGTTGGTGACGTGGCTGAACTTCACCACGATTTCGCCGTCGTCACAGGCCGCGCTTGCGGCGCCTGCGGAAACGGCCAGTGCCAGTGCGGTCGCAGCAGTGGTCAGGAATTTCATGTCTTTCCTCCCAGAAAAATCATCAGAAAATTCTATGTTGCCCTCAGCGCATGGCTGAAGCCCGCTCAGAGCATCCCAAGTTGCGGAAAGCCGCTCAAGTTTTGATTCGGGAATCACCCGCCGCCCGGAATTTTCCCAATTTGACAGTCAGTTACGATGACCTCTGGATGCAGCTTGGCGAAGCGGATCAAAAGCTGTGCGAAATCCCGCACAAGGTGCTTCTGCCTTTGTGCGGAAAACCGCACAAATGTTAGCGCCCGACAGAACTGCAAGGGATTCGCCGTCTGCTGTCCACCGTGAGGTCTGCGCCTGCCCGGGTGTCCGCTAGGGTGTTGCACACCCACCGCACGCGCCGCTTCCCCGGCCTTAACCCGCTCCTGCGATACTGCCTCCCGTCGCGACACTGGTGCGGACTGACACCCCGCACCGCCAGGAGATCACAGGGCCCCCAAGACCACCTCTTCATCGGGTGCAGGGGCGTCCCGCACCGAAGGCTTCAGCGGACATGGGGGCTTGCGACCCCCGTCCTCCCTCCGCCCATGGCCCCCTTGGGGCTTTCCGGCGGCGCCGCCTCCTTGACGGCCCCGGCATCACCGCCGGATCAGACGAACCGAAAGGCCCCGCGCCCAACGCCCTCAGCGGCGGTAATCCTCGGGCCGGATGCCATAGCGGGCCAGCTTGTCATAAAACGTCTTGCGCGGCAGCTTCAGGGCTTCCGCGGCCGCAGCCGCGCGCCCGTTGGCCCGCCCCAGCGCCGCAATCAGCAGCGACCGCTCCACCTGCGCCATCTGCTCCGCCAGCCCCAGCCCGGCGGCAGCGGCAGCCTCCTCCGGCATTCCCAGCACAAACCGCATCGCCGCCGACATCAGGGAGCGCGCATTGCCCGGCCAGTCCTGCGCCATCAGCGCCGCCAGATGGTCCTGGCTGATCTCCGGCGGCTCGATCCCCGCCTGCTCTGCCGCCTGCGCCACGTAATGCCGGAACAGCACGGGAATGTCGCCCGGGCGCTCCGCCAGCGAGGGGATGCGCACCCGCATCACGTCCAGCCGGTAAAACAGATCGGCGCTGAATTTCCCCGCCTGTGCCAGCTCCGCCAGACCGGCGCTGGAGCCTGCGATAATCCGCACCCCGCAGCCCTGCTCAAGCTGCGCCAGCAGCGCATACTGCGCCGCTTCCGGCAGCGCCTGCACCTCATCCAGGAACAGCGAGCCGCCCGCCGCCTCCTGGCACAGCTCCGCCACCGTTTCTGCCGCAAGCCCGGCAGCGGGACGCTTCACAAACGGGCCTTGCGCGGCAGGCGACATCAGGTGGATGACCTCCGCCACCTTGGAAATGCCGCTGCCCGGCGCGCCGGTCACCAGCACCTCCGCCCCCGTCGGCGCCACCGCCCGCACCCGCTGGCGCATCTCCTCCGCCTGCGGCGAGCTGCCGAACAGCAGCCTGGACGCCGGATCGCCGGTTTCCAGCTGCCGCTTCAGCCGCCGGTTCTCCAGCACCAGCGCCCGGGTCTTCAGCGCGCGCTCCAGCACCGGCAGGAAGTCGGCGGCGGCGCAGGGTTTCTCCAGGAAGTCGAACGCCCCCTGCGACATCGCCTTCACCGCCATCGGAATGTCGCCCTCGCCGGTCAGCAGCACCACCGGCAGCTCGTCATCAATGCTGCGGGCATAGTCCAGCAGATGAAACCCGTCCCGCCCCGGCATCCGCAGATCCGAGACGATGACCCCCTCAAAGCCGCGGGTGATATGGTCCTTCGCCGCCACAAAGGACCCCGCCGCGACCGCCTCCAGCTCGTTCAGCTCCAGCGTCTGCGCCAGCGCCTCGCGCACCGCAGCATCGTCATCCACCAAAAGCACCTTGCGGATCATGCCGCATCATCCCTCTGCCCGGCCTCGCTCCAGGGTTCCAGCTCCACCGTGAACACCGCGCCGCCGCCGGTGTTGGTGCCTCGGATGTTGCCGCCAAAGCTCTGCACCAGCCCATAGGAGATCGACAGCCCCAGCCCCATCCCCTCGGAGCTGCCCACCACCTTGGTGGAATAGAACGGCTCGAACATCTTTTCCGGCTCCTTGATGCCGGGGCCGCTGTCCTGCACCCGCACCTGCAGCCGCGGGCCGCTGTCGACAGAGATCGAGATCACCTTCTCCACCTGCCCCTGCATGGCGTCCGCGGCGTTGTTGATCAGGTTCACGAACACCTGCGTCAGCCGCACCTCGCCGCCCCAGGCATAGACCGGCGCGGGATAATCCGCAGCCTGCCAGCGCAGATCCACCTGCTCCGCCTTCAGCCGCGGCGCGGTCAGCTCTGCCGCGGCGCTGATCACCTGCACCAGATCGACCTGCCCCATCGGCTCGCTTTCATTGCGGGCAAAGGCGCGCAGGTTCTTGATGATCCGCGCCATCCGCGCCGCCATGTCCGAGATCCGCCCCAGGTTTTCCCCGGTGCGCGCCGCCTTGCCGCGCTCCAGAAAGGCGGCGCCGTTCTCGGCATACTGCTGAATCGCCATCAGGGGCTGGTTCAGCTCATGGCTGATCCCCGCCGACATCTGCCCCAGCGCCGACAGCTTGCCCGCCTGCACCAGCTCCTCCTGCGCGCGCTTCAGCGCCGCCTCGGCCTCCTCGCGCTCGCGCACCTCGCGGCGCAGCTGCAGGTTGGCCGCCGACAGCGCCCTTGTGCGCTGCTCGACCCGGCTCTCCAGCACCGCGTTGGCCTCCGCCAGGGTGCGGCGGCGCTCCATCACGATGAACAGCATCGCGCCCAGGGCAAGGCACACCGCCGCCAGCGCCGCCGCCTGCAGCACCGCAAGCCGCCGCGCCGGGGCCACATCCACCAGGATCTCGCCCGTCATGCCGATGACCGGCAGGTCCACCGACAGATGCAGCGCCTGCTGCGGCAGGTAGGCACTGCCCCTGAGCGACCAGATCTCATGCCCGGCATAACGGCGCCTGCCGGTCACCTCCGGCTGGCCCGCCTCCGCCTCTGCCGCCGCCCCGCCGCGCTGCCAGAACAACAGCTCGGACCGGTTGGCGATGAACACCTCGCCGGTTTGATCGGTAAAGAACACCGCCGGCAGCGAGCCGCGCCAGGTCTGCTCAACATCCGCCACATCGGCCACCACCACCAGCGCTCCGCGCACCCGCCCGTCCGGGGCAAAGGCCGGGGCGGCATAGAAATAGGCCCGCTGGCCGTCCGGCTGCAGCACCCCGTGGCCGGTGCCCAAGGCCCCCTGCATCGCCCGGATGAAATAATCCTGCTGCGCCACGCCGGCGCCCGTCACCCCTTCGGCCGCGGCCAGCACCTGTCCGTCCGCCGCAGCAAAGAACACATCCAGCGCCGCGGTCTTGTCCGCCACCGACCGCAGCAGATTGGCCGCCCCGGCCTGCGCCTCAGGCGTGGAAAGATCCGCCAGCGCCGGATGCTCCGCGGTCAGCACCGCCAGTTCCTGATAGACCTGCAGCTGCGTGCTCACCCGGTCCGAGGCCAGCGCCAGATCGGCCGCACTGCGCTCGGCCAGGCTGTCCAGCGCCTGCCGGTAGCCATAGGACCACGCCGCCAGCGCCAGCGCCGCCACGGCCAAAAGGAACCCGGCGGGCAGGCTCCAGCGAAGAAGGTTTTGTGTTTTCATGGCGGCACGTTATCAAAGCCCCCCTTGCATTGGCCAGATGCAGCGGCAACAACCGGTATATGAAGACTTTAACCCAATCCCCGACCGATCCCGCCTTTGTGCAGGATCCCTATCCTTTCTATGCTGCCGCCAGGGCTGACGGCCAGATGCACCACTGGCAGGATTACGGCATGGCGGCCGCCTTCGGCCATTCCGCGGTGCACATGCTGCTGCGCGACCGCCGCTTCGGCCGCGAGGTGCCGGAGGAGCTGCGCACCGAAGGCCCCGCCCATCTCGCCCCCTTCCTGGCAGCGGAGGCGCATTCGATGCTTGATGCCGAGCCGCCCCGCCACACCCGGCTGCGCAAACTGGTGCTGCGCGCCTTCACCTCGCGCGAGATCGCGGCGCTGGCGCCGGGCATCCACGACCTGTGCCGCCAGCTGACCGGCGCCTTCCCGGACCAGCCCTTCGACCTCCTGGACGCCTATTGCACCCAGGTGCCGGTGATCACCATCTGCCGCCTCCTGGGCGTGCCGGAGGAGATGGCGCCGCAGCTCCTGGACTGGTCGCACAGGATGGTGGCGATGTATCAGGCCGCGCGCACGGAACAGACCGAACATACCGCGGCACAGGCCGCGCAAGACTTCACGGATTTTTTGCGCGGCTACATTAACCAGCGCCGCGACGATCCCCGCGACGATCTGATCACCCGGCTGATCGCGGCCGAGGAGGAAGGCGACAAGCTCTCCACCGATGAGCTGATCGGCACCTGCATCCTGCTGCTGAATGCCGGGCACGAGGCCACGGTGCATGCGCTTGGCAACGGCGTGAAGACGATGCTGCAGCAGGGCTGGCAGCCGGAATGGCTGGCACCGGAGGGGATCGAGGGGCTGGTGGAGGAAATCCTGCGCTTTGATCCGCCGCTGCACATGTTCACCCGCTACGCCTATGAGGAGGCGGAGGTGTTCGGCCACACCTTCCAGCGCGGCGAGCAGGTGGCGCTGCTTCTGGGCGCCGCCAACCGCGACCCGGCGGCGCTGGACGACCCGGAGCGCTTCGACCCGGCAAGACCGCCCAAGGTGAACAAAAGCTTTGGCGGCGGCCTGCACTTCTGCGTCGGCGCGCCGCTGGCGCGGCTGGAAATGCAGATCGCCCTGCCAATCCTGTTCGAGCACTGCCCGGACCTGAAACTGGCGGCAGAGCCCGAATACAGCAACAGCTACCATTTCCACGGGCTCACGCAGCTGCTGGTCACCCGCTCTTAAGGACCGGGGCACTCCCGCCCGCGCCGCGGGGATCACAGATCCCCTTGCCCGGTTGGGCCCGGCGCCGCTGACGCGGCGCGCGCCCCATTTCACCTTTGGCTAAATACTCCGGGGGTGAGGCGCCCCAGCGCCGAGGGGGCAGCGCCCCCTTTCCACCCCCCCGCGCCGGGATGTCATTCCGGCAGGGCAGAGAGCGCCGCCATGCAAGGACCGCTCAGCAGCCAGTCCCGGAAGGCGGCCACCTTGGGGTCATGCCATTTCAGCCGCTCGCCGATCAGCGCATAGGCGCCGTCCGGGGTGCCGCAGGTCATCTCAGGGAACGGCAGCACCAGATCGCCGCGGGCCAGTTCCTCCTGGCACAGAACCAGATCCGCCATCACCACGCCGGCCCCCATCACTGCGGCGCGGGTGGCCATGTCGAGGTTCGGAAACGCCTCGCCGCTTGCAGGGTCCACCTGCTCCACCCCGAAATGCTGCACCCAGGTTGGCCAGTCGAAGCGGCGCGGGCTCTCATGCAGCAGCCGCTGGCCGGCTAGCGCTTCGGGGCCGGCCTCCAGCGCCGGCAGCAGCGACGGGGCGCAGGCCGGAGCGAGGACCATTTCGAACAGCGGCAGCACCTCGATGTCCGGCGGCCGCCCCGCGCGGTTCTCAACGGAAATGCCAAGATCGTATTCCGCCGCCCTGAACCCCTTGCTGCTGTAGAAGTCCGTGGTCAGCTGCAGCTTGATCTCCGGATGCGCGGCGCGGAACTGCTCCAGCTGCGGCAGCAGCCAGCGGATCGACAGCGTGGGCGGGCAGATCACCCGCAGCTCCGCGGCATCCGCCGCGATCCGCTCCACCTCGCGCTGCATCATCGCAAAGGCCCCGGTCAGCACCGGATAAAGTCGCTGCCCCGCCGCCGTCAGCTCCACCCCGCGGGCGTTGCGGTGAAACAGCTGCACGCCGATGTGGTCCTCCAGGATCTTCACCTGGCGGCTGATGGCGCCGCGCGTCACGAAGAGTTCATCCGCGGCAGCGATGAAGCCCTCATGGCGGGCGGCGGCCTCGAAGGCGCGCAGGGCATTGAGGGGCGGCAGGCGCATCATTTCACCATGGGTCAGTTTTCCTGATCCATGGTGAAGTTTAACTGGTTTGCGCGCAAGTCCCTGCGGCCCTAACTCTCAAAGGCCAGAACGGAGGAGTAGCCATGACTGCATATTGTGATAACGCGGGTGCCCGGCCCCACGGGTCTTTTGCCCGCAGCGTGCTTGGCTGGATTGCAGGCCTGACGGGACTGAGAAAAGCTGAGCCTCATGCAGCGGCGTCTCAGGACGCGGTACAGGTGCCGCGTCACGAGCTGCAGCGGTTGACGGAAACATCTCCGCATCTGCTGGCCGACATCGGCGTGATGCCGGAGGCTGCCACTGGTGAGACATCGCCCTGGCGGCTGCAGGACGGGCGCCACCTGCTGCTGCGCCCGCCCCTGTGACAAATTCAACAGCAGGCAGGACACCGGTCCCGCCTGCTGTTGCAGAACCGCAGCCGCCGGTCAGGCGCCCAGCGGCAGCATTGTGGTCGATTTGATCTCTTCCATCGACAGCAGCGCGGTCACGTTGTGCACCTTCACCTCGGAAATCAGCGCCTGATAGAACACGTCATAGGCGCGCGCGTTCTGCACCCGCACCTTGAGGATATAGTCGATGTCGCCCGCCAGCCGGTGCGCCTCCTGCACCTCGGGGCGGTCGCGCAGGGCCTGCAGGAACTTGGCCTGCCATTCCGCCTCATGCTCCGAAGTGCGGATCAGGACAAAGAAACAGGCCTCGAACCCCAGCGCCTCCGGGTCCAGCAGCACCGTCTGCTGGCCGATCACCCCGGCCTCCTTCAGCTTGCGGATCCGATTCCAAACAGGGGTCTTGGAAGACCCCACCCGGCGGGCTATTTCGTCCAGCGACTGGCTGGCATCCCGTTGCAGTTCAGCCAGAATTTTCCGGTCCGTGCCGTCGATCCGCACCGTCATTCCTGTTTTCTCCTTATGTGAGGACCAAACGGCCCGATGTCCCGCCGCGGCAAAACCATTGTTCTTATTTCCGCGCCCATATAGCGCGATACCGGGAATATTTCCTATATCTACCCTTAAGTCAAACACACCGAAGAGGGTACAGGGATGTCCGCACCAACGACACATGCTGCCAATGCCGCCACTCACACCCGTGGCCGCATGGACTGTATGGCTGCGGGCCAGGTGACCTTTGCCGGGTCCGGCCCCGGCGATGCAGAGCTTTTGACCCTGAAAGCGCTGCGCGCCCTGCAAGCCGCCGACGTGATCCTGCACGACCGTCTGGTCAGCGATGAAATCCTCGCTCTGGCCGGCCCGCAGGCGGTGCTGGAAGACGCCGGCAAGGAAGGCTTTGGCGCCCAGGTCTCCCAGGCCGACATCAACGCCCGGCTGGTGGAGCTGGCGAAAGAAGGCAAGAAGGTGCTGCGATTGAAGGGCGGCGACCCGGCGATCTTTGCGCGGCTGGACGAGGAGCTGACGGCCTGCGAGGAAGCGGGCATCGCTTACAGCATCATCCCCGGCATCACCGCGGCCTCGGCAGCGGCTGCCGCCATTGGCCAGAGCCTGACCCAGCGCGGCCGCAACACCGCGGTGCGGTTCCTGACCGGCCACGCGATGAGTGGCTTTGCCGATCACGACTGGGCTGCGCTGGCGCGTCCGGGCGAGGTGGCCGCGGTCTATATGGGCAAGAAGTCCGCGCGTTTCGTGCAGGGCCGCCTGATCATGCACGGTGCGGACCGCGCCACGCCGGTGACCATCGTTGAGAACGCCTCCCGCCCCGATCAGCGGGTGCTGGAAACCACACTGGAGCGCCTGCCCGCCGACCTCGACGCGGCCGGTTTCGGCGGCCCTGCCCTCACATTCCTGGGTCTTGCCCCGCGCCAGGCGGCGGCCGCCCTGAACGATCTCAAAACGGAGCTTGCATAATGGCCCGCGCCTTTACGCCCAAAGTCATCACCGCCAACGACCTGCTGGAAGGCGACGTGATCTACTTCACCGCCCAGGACACCTGGACCCGCGAGCTGTCGGAGGCAGAGCTGATCACAGACGAGGCCGAAGCCCAGCTGCGCCTGCTGGAAGCAGAGAAGCAGAACATCAAGATCGTCGGCGCCTATCTGGCCGACGCCAAGGCAGGCCCGAACGGCCCCGAGCCGACCCACTTCCGCGAGGAGTTCCGCCGCACCGGCCCCTCCAACTACTTCCACGGCAAGCAGGAGGCTGACGCCAATGTATAAGTACAACGAGTTCGACGAAGCCTTCCTGGCCGAACGCAACGCCCAGTTCCGCGCCCAGGTCGAGCGCCGCATCGACGGCTCCCTCACCGAGGACGAGTTCAAGCCGCTGCGCCTGATGAACGGCGTCTATCTGCAGCTGCATGCCTATATGCTGCGGGTCGCGATCCCCTATGGCACCCTGAATTCCGGCCAGATGCGCACCCTGGCGCTCTTGGCCGAGAAGTGGGACAAGGGCTACGGCCATTTCACCACCCGCCAGAACATCCAGTACAACTGGCCGAAACTGCGCGACATTCCGGACATGCTGGACGCGCTGGGTGAGGCTGGCCTGCACGCCATCCAGACCTCCGGCAACACCATCCGCAACACCACCGCCGACCATTTCGCCGGCGCCGCCGCGGATGAGCTGACCGATCCCCGCCCCTATGCCGAGCTGATCCGCCAGTGGTCCACCGACCACTCGGAATTCCAGTTCCTGGGCCGCAAGTTCAAGATCGCCATCACCGGCAGCAGCGCCGACCGCGCCGTGATCAAGGCGCATGACGTGGGCTTGCAGGTGGTGCAGCAGGACGGCAAGACCGGCTTCAAGGTCATTGTCGGCGGGGGCCTCGGCCGCACCCCGATGATCGGCCAGGTGCTGCGGGAGTTCCTGCCGCAAGCAGACCTGCTGCCCTATCTGGAGGCGGTTCTGACCGTCTACAACGTGCTGGGACGCCGCGACAACAAGTACAAGGCGCGCATCAAGATCACCGTTTCCGAGAACGGCATCGACACCTACCGCGCGATGACCGAGGAGGCCTTCATGGCGATCCGCGGCCAGTACGACGGCACCGACCAAGAACTGCTGGAAGAGATCAAGACGCATTTCCAGGCGCCGGAGTTCCTCTCCGGCCCGACCGATGTGTTCGACGCGGCCTATGCAAACGACCCGGTGTTCCGCGCCTGGGCCGACACCAATCTGCACGCGCACCGCGCCGAGGGCCACGCCATCGCCACCATCTCGATCAAGGCGCATGGGCAAACCCCGGGCGACGCAACGGCGGAGCAGATGCGGGTGATGGCCGATCTGGCCGAGCAATACGCCTATGACGAGCTGCGCATCAGCCACCAGCAGAACGTGATCCTGCCGCATGTCCGCAAGAACGACCTGCCCGCGATCCACGCCACGCTGAAGGCGCATGGCCTGGCCACCGCCAACATCGGCCTGATCTCGGACATTATCGCCTGCCCGGGCATGGATTACTGCGCGCTGGCCACCGCCCGCTCGATCCCGGTCGCGCAGGAAATCGCAACCCGCTTTGACGAACTGAAGATGGAGCACGACATCGGCCATCTGCAGATCAAGATCTCGGGCTGCATCAACGCCTGCGGCCATCACCACGTTGGCCACATCGGCATCCTGGGCCTGGACCGCGCAGGGGTGGAGAACTACCAGATCACCCTGGGCGGCGACGCCACCGAGACGGCGGCCATCGGCACCCGCACCGGCCCCGGCTTTGCCTATGACGAGATCGTGCCTGCGGTGGAACGCATCGTCGATGTCTACATGGCCCGGCGTGACAGCGCCGAGGAAACCTTCCTCGAAACCTACCGCCGGATCGGCATGGAGCCGTTCAAGGCCGCGCTCTATCCCGAGGCTCAGAAAAAGGTCGCCTGATCCGATGTTCCATTCAGCCGGAAACACGCCCGCCGGAGGGGAAATCCCCCTTCGGGACCGGGAGCTGGCCGCCAAGGCGGAAGCGCTCAATGCGCGCTACCGCCACCACTCGGCCACCTCGGTGATGGAGGGCGCATTGCGGGACGCAGGGCATATCGCTCTGGTCTCCTCTTTCGGCGCGGAATCCGTGGTGCTTTTGCACATGGCCGCGATCATCGACCCGATGACGCCGGTTGTGTTCGTGGACACCGAACTGCTGTTCACCGAGACGCTGATCTATCAGCAGGAAGTGAGCGAGCGGCTGGGCCTGCGCAATGTGCGCATCATCCGCGCCGATGACATCGCCGAAAAAGACCCCTACGGGGCGCTGCGGTTCAGCGACAAGGACGCCTGCTGCACCCTGCGCAAGACCATCCCGCTGCAAAAGGCGCTGGACGGATATGAAGGCTGGATCACGGGGCGCAAGCGGTTCCAGTCCGGCAGCCGCGCGGCGCTGGACTTCTTCGAGGTCGAGGACGGCACCGGACGGCTCAAGATCAACCCGCTGGCCCATTGGGCGCCCGAGGACGTGCGCACCTATATGGATGAAAACCGCCTGCCCCGCCATCCGCTGGTGGCCAAGGGTTATCCCTCGATCGGCTGCGCGCCCTGCACCAGCCCGGTCAAGGAAGGCGAAGACCCCCGTGCCGGGCGCTGGCGCGGCGAAAACAAAGAAGAATGCGGCATCCATGTGGTGGATGGCAAATTCATACGCACAGGAGCGTGAGTGAGATGACTGTTATCGTGACCGACACCGGCTTTGCTGCTGATGACTGGACCGGCGGCTTTGACGGCTCAAACGTGCTGGAGCTGGCCTCGGACGCCAATCTGAACGACGTGCCGCTGGACGGCGTCGAGCTGGTGCGGGTTGAGTTCCCCAGCTTTGCCGACGGCCGCGGCTTCACCCTGGCCCGCCAGCTGCGGCTCAGGGGCTATGAGGGCCGCCTGCGCGCCTTCGGCCATGTGATCGCCGACCAGTACGCGATGGCCCGCCGCTCCGGCTTTGACGAGGTGGAGCTGTCCGATGAACTGGCCGCCCGCCAGCCCGAGGACCAGTGGCTGGCCCGCGCCAACTGGCAGGACCACAGCTATCAGGCCCGCCTGCGCGGCAGCACCGCTGCCCGCTAAGCCAGCCCCCGACCCCGGGAAACGCCCCTCGAACCGGTTCCGTTGCGTCACGCGCGGGGCCGGTTTTCCAAAACGGGGGCTTTTCCTGACCTGTATCAAAGATTAATCAGAGGTGCCGGCTACTCCTCCGGCAGTGGAACCGATGAATGAGATGACACCCGTGACCGACACTGCAACCGACCCGAAACCGGCCAAAGCGGTGCCGGCCCTGCCCGACGCCCAGACCGTGACCCAAGTGAAGCACTGGACCGACCGGCTGTTTTCCTTCCGCTGCACCCGGCCTGCGTCCTTGCGCTTCCGCTCAGGCGAGTTCGTGATGATCGGCCTGATGGGCGATCCGGACCCCAAGACCGGCAAGCAGAAACCGCTCCTGCGCGCCTATTCCATCGCCTCCCCCAGCTGGGACGAGGAAATGGAGTTCTACTCCATCAAGGTGCAGGACGGCCCGCTGACCTCCAAGCTGCAGCACATCAAGGAAGGCGACGAGATCATCCTGCGCCCCAAGCCCGTCGGCACCCTGGTGCATGACGCGCTGGTGCCCGGCAAGCGGATCTGGTTCTTTGCCACCGGCACCGGCTTTGCGCCGTTTGCATCGCTGCTGCGCGAGCCCGAAACCTACGAGAAATTTGACGAGGTGATCATCACCCACACCTGCCGCGAGGCGGGTGAGCTGACCTATGGCCGCGAACTGATCGAAAGCCTGAAGGACGACGAGCTGCTGAACGAGGTGATCGGCGAAGGCTTCTGGAAGAAGATCAAATACTACCCGACCACCACCCGCGAGGAGAGCCCCAAGATGGGCCGCATCACCGACCTGATGCGTTCCGGCGAGGCGTTTGCCGATCTCGGCGTGCCGCCGCTGAACCCCGAAAGCGACCGGGCGATGATCTGCGGCAATCTGGCCTTCAACCTGGAGCTCAAGGACCTGTTCGAGAACACCTACGGGCTGGAGGAAGGCGCCAATTCCAGGCCCGCGCATTTCGTGGTGGAAAAGGCGTTCCTGGACTGATCCGGCGCCGGGGGGCCGCCGCTGGCAGCCCCATTTTTGACACTGTTTTGACGGGAGGCCGCCGCCTCCCGTTTATCATTTGTTGGGGATGATTCTGTATTCCGGGAGCAAGTATCCAGAACGGAGAAGCTCGAAATGCAGAATGAAATGGCCTCCGGGCAGGCGCCCGTCTTCATGTCCGTCAGAACAGAGGCAGGCAAGGCCCGCGTCAAGGCTGCAGTGGCAGGCTTTCAGGCCCGCACCGACCAGGTGCAGCCCTCGATCCCCGAAAAGATTGCCGGCATCAAGGCGGGCTATGACCCGCGCGCCATCGCGCCGCAGGACATCGACCAGATGTTCGACGCACTGGTGCAGGCCGGGCAGCCGGTGACCGGGCCGATGCTTCTGCTGAACTCGATGGGCGCGAAATTCCGCAGCCATCTGGCCGGTATCACCGGCAGCGCCTATGACGGGTCCAAACCGCTGGACCTGGTCGGCGTGGCGCAGCTGCAGATCCAGCGCGCCCGCAAACAGGGCAGCAACGCCGCCGGCTGGGAAACCTTCCTGGCCTTCCTGGCGCCGCAGCCCCCGGCAAGCGGCCACAGCGCGCTGGATCAGATCGCCCGCGTGGCCCAGCAGGCCCAGGCCCGCCCGCACTGATACAGCTGCCTTTTTTCGGGCCGCCTTGACCGGGCCGCACTGAACAGCGTCTTGAACCGGCGGCCGGTCCAGCCCGGCCGCGCGGCGTTATGTCACCGGCCGCGAAGCGGCGTCAGCAGCGCTTAATTGCTGCCGGCGGTGCCTTCGGTTTCCACGGCGGCATCGCCCTCAACCGATCCGGTTGCGCTGTTCAGATCCTCAGTGGCGGCATCTGCTGCGGCATCCTGCGCCGCATCCGCTGCGCCTGCTGCACTGTCCGCTGCGGCATCCGCAGCCTGGCCTGCCTGATCCACGGCCTGATCCGCCGCATCCGCGGCCTCACCGGCCAAATCGGCCACGCCGCCGTCCTGACCGGCAGACTCCTGAACCGCGTCAACGGCATCGCCGGCTGCCCCGGCAGCGGCATCCACCGCCTGGTTCAGCGTGTCTTGCACAGCCTCAACCGCCGCGCCGGCAGCTTCGGCGCCGGTTTCAATCGCCTCCTCCACAGCCGCCGCCGCGTCTTCGGCAGCCTGTTCAGCCGGGGCGGTGCTCTCTTCGGAGGATTCCGGAACGGTGCTGCTCTGCTCTTCCTGCACCTGCGGCACGGTCTCCTCCGGCTCCGGACCGGTCAGCAGCATAAAGGCAGCCACCGCTGCAATGGCCACGGCAATCACGATCAACAGTTTTTTCATAACGGGCTCCTTCCATGATCCGGCCCTGCTGGCCGGTCTCTCGCCTTCTGCTTTGCCAAATGGGACCGCAAGCGGCTCCGCTCAAGGGGAAAGTTCCCGGACGCGGCCTCACGGGCGGGCCCGCGCCGCCGCCGGCAGCCAACCGGCGGAACCCCGCCGCAACCCTGCCTTATCAGGACGTTGCCACTCGCGCCCCGGCCGCCGCAACAGGCCGCAAAAGCGCCCGTTTCAAAGGCTGCCTGCGATATGCGGCCTTGAAAAACAGCTTTCCTGCCGCCATACCGCCCATAAGTCTTGAATCACACGCGCGGGGGCAGTAGCGTTCCCGCACTTTTTGCAATGACAGAAGGATAGCAGTCATAGCCCGCAGACCTCATAACGCGCCGCCGCAACGTGATACCGGCCCGCGCGTCAACGAAAAAATCCGCGCCCCCGAAATCCGCCTGATTGGCGCCGATGGTGAAAACGCCGGTGTCGTGCATCCGGCCAAGGCCATGGAAATGGCTGCCGAAGCCGGACTGGATCTGGTTGAAATCTCGCCCAATGCCAACCCGCCCGTGTGCAAGATCATGGACTTTGGCAAGTTCAAGTACGAACAGCAAAAACGCGAGAGCGAAGCCCGTAAGAAGCAGAAGATCATCGAGGTCAAAGAGGTCAAGTTCCGTCCTAACACGGACACTCATGACTATGACGTGAAGATGCGCAACGTCTTCAAGTTCCTGGAAAACGGCGACAAGGTGAAAGTCACCCTGCGCTTCCGCGGCCGCGAGATGGCGCACCAGAACCTCGGCCGCGAGCTGCTGGAACGGGTGGCCGAAGACACCAAGGAAATCGGCAAGGTCGAAAACATGCCGAAGATGGAAGGCCGCCAGATGATCATGATGATCGGCCCGCTGGCCAAGAAGTAAGCCGCGCCGCAGGTGCACGGCACAGCCCCGCAGGCCCGTCCTGCGGGGCCTTTTTATGCCTTGGACGGTGTGCCCCCTGCCCCAAACGCTAACAGGCACCGGACCCCGGTGCCTGCTGCTTCTCCGCGGTTCAGCCGGTCTCAGGCCGCCGCCGCCACCGCCCGCCTGGTCATCACCGCCGCCAGATGGGCGCGGTATTCCTTGGTGCCGTGCAGATCGCCGATCATGCCGCCGGCATCCAGACTGAGGCCGTCGAGCGCGTCAGGCGCGAAACTGGCATCCAGCGCCGCCTCGGCCTCGCGCCAGCGGAACACGCCCTCCTCTGACGCGCCGGTAACGGCCACCCGCACGCCGGCGGCGTATTTCGCAACAAACACGCCGACCAGCGCAAAGCGGGAGGCGGGCTGCTCGAACTTCTGGTAATTGGCCTTCTGCGGCACCGGAAAGCGTACCGCGGTGATGATCTCGCCCTCTTCCAGCGCGGTTTCGAACAGGCCGCGGAAGTAGTCATCGGCGGTGATCTCGCGCCGGCTGGTGACGATGGTGGCACCGCTGCCCAGCGCCGCCGCCGGATAACAGGCCGCCGGGTCATTGTTGGCCAGCGAGCCGCCGATGGTGCCGCGGTTCCTGACCGCCGGATCGCCGATATGGCTGGCCAGATCCGCCAGCGCCGGATAGGGGCCCGCCGCGGCTTCGGCCGCCTCGGCATGGGTGACCGCGCCGCCGATGGTCAGCATGCCGCCGTTGTCGCTCAGCTCCTTCAGCTGCGCAATGCCGGTGAGGGAGACCAGCTTCGACGGCATCGCCAGCCGCTGCTTCAGCGTCGGGATCAGCGTCTGCCCGCCGCCGAGCGCCTGCGCGTCCTCATCCGCCAGCGCGGCCACGGCCTCAGCGACGGTCGAGGGTTTCTCGAATTCGAATTCATACATCGCGTATCCTTTCCGAAAACCGGCTGACCGGCTTTCATCTTTCCGAAAATACTCCGGGGGTATGGGGGCAGAGCCCCCATGAACCCTTACCCGTTCATCGCCGCCCAGACCCGCGCGGGCGACAGCGGCATGTCGATATGGGTGACACCCTTGCCGCCCGACTGCAGCGCGTCGATCACCGCGTTGACCACCGCGGGCGGTGAGCCGATGGCGCCGGCCTCGCCGCAGCCCTTCACCCCCAGGGGGTTATGGGTGCAGGGCGTCTGGCAGGAATGATCCACCTGATAGAACGGCACGTCATCCGCGCGCGGCATGGCGTAATCCATGAAGGAGGCCGACAACAGCTGGCCGTCTTCGTCATAGGCCGCGTTTTCCAAGAGCGCCTGGCCGATGCCCTGCCCCAGTCCGCCATGAACCTGGCCGTCGACGATCATCGGGTTGATGATATTGCCGAAATCATCGGCAGCCGCGAAGCGCTCGATGGTGACCTTGCCGGTGTCGGGATCCACTTCCACCTCGCAGGCATAGGCACCGGACGGATAGGTGAAGTTGGCGGGATCATAGAACGCGGTCTCCTCCAGCCCCGGCTCCAGCTCCTCCAGCGGGTAGTTGTGGGGGACATAGGCCGTCAGGGTGACATCGCCCCAGGCCACCGATTTGTCGGTGCCTGCAACGGTGAACTGGCCGTCCTTCAATTCGATATCGGCGTCAGACGCCTCCATCAGATGGGCTGCGATCTTCTTGGCCTTACTGATGATCTTCTCGGTCGCCCGCACCATGGCGGAGCCGCAGACGGCGATGGAGCGCGACCCGTAGGTGCCCATGCCGAAGGGCACCCGCCCGGTGTCGCCATGCACGATATCGACCATGCTTTCATCAATGCCGATCATATCCGCAACCACCTGCGGAAAGGAGGTTTCATGCCCCTGCCCGTGCGAATGCGCGCCGACAAAGACGCTGATGGTGCCGGTGGCATTCACCCGCACGGTGGCGGCGTCATACAGGCCCGCCCGCGCGCCCAGCATGCCGACGATGTTGGAGGGCGCGATACCGCAGGCCTCGATATAGCAGTTGACGCCGAAGCCGCGCAGCTTGCCGTTCTTCTCGCTTTCCGCACGGCGTGCGGCAAAGCCGGCGATGTCCGCGACTTCCTCCAGCTTGTCCATGGTCGCCACATAGTCGCCGGTGTCATAGGTCAGTGCCACCGGGGTTTCATAGGGAAACTCGGTGATGAAGTTCTGGCGGCGCAGCGCAATCGGGTCGGCGCCCAGTTCGCGCGCGGCCTTGTCGATCACCCGCTCCAGCTGGAAGGTCGCCTCCGGCCTGCCCGCACCGCGGTAGGCATCGACGGGCACCGTGTTGGTGAACACGGTCTTGACGTTCACCTGCACGATCGGCGTCTTGTAGTTCCCCGCCATCAGGGTGCCATGCAGGTAGCTGGGCACCGAGGTGGAGAAGGTCGACAGATACGCGCCCATATTGGCCATCGTGTTGGTGCGCAGCGCGGTGAAGTTGTTGTCCGCGTCCAGCGCCAGCTCGATCTTGGTCACATGGTCGCGGCCATGAGCGTCGGAGATGAAGGCCTCGGCCCGTGTTGAGGTCCATTTCACCGCCCGCCCGCAGGCCTTGGCGGCGAAGGTGCAGAAGGCTTCCTCGGCATAGTGGAAGATCTTGGAGCCGAAGCCGCCACCCACATCGGGCGCAATCACCCGCACCTTGTGTTCGGGCAGGCCCAGCACAAAAGCGCACATCAGGAGGCGGATCACATGCGGGTTCTGGCTGGTGGTGTGGAGCGTGTATTCGTCCGTGCCACGTGTGTATTCACCGATCGCCACGCGCGGCTCCATCGGGTTGGCGACCAGCCGGTTGTTGACCAGTTCCAGCGTCGTCACATGCGCCGCAGAGTCAAAGGCCGCCTGCACCGCATCGTCATCGGGATTGCCGAACACCCAGTCATAACAGAGGTTTGAGGTCAGGTCCTCATGCACCTTGGTGGCGTCCTCCGCCAAGGCCGACGCCATGTTCACCACGGCGGGCTTGTCGCTCAGGTCCAGCTCAATCGCTTCCGCCGCATCGCGGGCCTGCTCCAGCGTGTCGGCGACCACGGCAGCGACGATCTCGCCCACGTGGCGGATGGTGCCGTCGGCGATGATCGGGTGTCGCGGCTCCTGCTGCGGGTTGCCGTGGCGGTCGGTGACGCCCCAGCCGCAGGGGATGCCGCCCACCTCGGCGAAATCGGCGCCGGTGAAGATCTTCACCACGCCGGGCATCGTCTCAGCCGCGGATGTGTCGATGGAATTGATGGTTGCATGGGCCACATCCGCGCGCAGGAAATGCACGTAGGCCTGGCCGTTCACGTTGATGTCGTCGGTGTAGTTTCCGGCTCCTGTCAGGAACCGCACGTCCTCGCGCCGCTTGGGGCTGGCGCCGATGCCTTGGTCCTTGGGCATGTCTGGTCTTTCCTCCCTGGAGGGTGCTGCCTCTGGCGCACCTCTTTGTCACCTACTCCTTGGTCAGCTCAGGCCGCGGTCCGGCCTGGGGTCTTGCGCTCATTCCGCCGCGATGGAGGAGACATCCTGGCCCGAGGCCGCCATGATCGCCTTGACGATATTGTGGTAGCCGGTGCAGCGGCACAGGTTGCCCTCAAGGTAGTCGCGGATTTCCTGTTCGCTGGGTTTGGGGTTGTCCTTCAGCAGTGCTGCCGCCGACATCACCATGCCCGGCGTGCAGAAGCCGCATTGCAGCCCGTGGTGGTCCTGGAACGCCTGCTGGATGGTGTTGAGCGAGCCGTCGGCGTTGGCCTGGCCTTCGATGGTGGCGACCTCGGCCCCCTCGGCCTCCAGCGCCAGCATGGTGCAGGCCTTCACCGCCTTGCCGTCCACATGCACAACGCAGGCGCCGCACTGGCTGGTGTCGCAGCCCACATGGGTGCCGGTCAGCCCCAGCTGCTCGCGCAGGAATGAGGACAGCAGCGTGCGCCCTTCAACCTCGCCGCTGGCATCCTTGCCGTTCACGGTCATGGAGACCTTGGCCATAGTACCCTCCCTTTAGCTTGTTTTTGTCTGGCTGACGGGAGTTAAGCACGGGCCGCGCCGTCCGCGAAGTGTTTTAACGGGGGGGCAAGGGGTAAAATTCGCGTCAGAAGGGCTTACCCAAGGTTGTGACCCTGCGTCACAAATCCCGCGCTGCGCTGCGGCGTCAGCCTTCTGCATCGCGGCGCGGCATCGGGCGGGTGGGGATTTCCTTCAACAGCCCGCCGACGCCCATGGCGGCGATATCGGCAGAGCGGACAGGCAGACCGCAGATCACCCGCTCCAGCACCCAGTCGGCACCGTTGAGGGCCGGAGAACGGGCGCAGCCCGGCAGGCCGATCACCGGCTTGTCCCGGCAGGTGCCCAGAAACAGTAGGTTGCCGGGGTCGACCGGCATTCCGAAGCGGGTCATGGTGCCGCCTGCGATGCGCAGCGCTTCGGGTGCGACGTCGTGAATGTCAGAGGTGGCGGAGCCGGTGAGGATCAGCACCAGCTGCCCCGGTGCCCGGGTAATCGCCTCGGCCAGCGCGTCCTCCCGGTGCGGCACCACCACCCGCGCCGACAGGCTGAGGCCCATCCGGTGCAGCCGGCCTGCCATCGCGGCGCGGCCCTTGTCAGGCAAATTGTCGGGCGGGGTGTCCTCGCTCACCGTGGTTTCGATCAGCGTGGCGGAGGACAGGACCGGCGGCAGCACCCGGATGGCGTCCCCGGCCCCGCTGCTGGCGCGGCGGATGGCATCGGCACGCACGCCATAGGAGATGATCTTGATGGTGGCCAGCATGCCCCCGGCATCGGCCCGGTGATAGTCCGGCACGGTGGCGACGGTGATCATCGGGTCCACCGCATTGACGGCTTCAAGCTTGCCGCGGTCCAGCCGCACCAGGCCCGCGCCCGTGGCATAGAGGTTCACCCGCCCGGTGCCCGCGCCGGAGATCCGGATGCCCTGCGCGGACGGGTCCGGCACCAGCGCCTTTGCCAGTGTCTCTGCCGCCGCGTCCTCATGCATGTCGGCGGGGTCGAGCCGCGCGACGGTCAGTGTCTCGTGGCCTGCGGCGGCAAGGTCCTTGAGGTCGTCAGCCGTCAGCACCGTGCCCTTGGCCACCTTGCCGCTGGCGCCCTGCAGCGAGTGCGCGAGGATGGCGCCCTCGGCGTCCTTCAGGGGAACCGGGCCGAACCTCATGGCTGTTTGCCGCGCAGGACGGCGGTTATTTCCGCGAGGATGGAGACGGCGATTTCCGCCGGACCCGCCGCGCCGATATCCAGACCGATAGGGCCGTGGATGCGGCTGATCTGGTCTTCGGTGAAGCCTGCCTGCTGCATCCGGGCGGCGCGGGCGGCGTGGGTTTTCTTGCTGCCCAGCGCGCCGATGTAGAAGACATCCGCTGCCAGCGCCGCCTGCAGCGCCGGGTCGTCCAGTTTCGGGTCGTGGGTCAGCAGCACCAGCGCGGTGCGGCTGTCGAGGCCCAGCTTCTGGACCGCCTCGTCCGGCCAGTCATCCATCAGGGCCTCGCCGGGGAAGCGCTCCGCTGAGGCGAAGGCTGCGCGGGGGTCGATGATCACCGGGTCATAGCCCGCAATCCGCGCCATCGGCACCAGGGCCTGGGCGATATGGACCGCGCCCACCACCACCAGCCGCAGCGGCGGGTTGTGGACAGCCACGAAGGTCTCGCCATCGTCCTCCAGCCCGGACCGGTCCATGCGCATCCGGTCGGGGTATGCGCCGCGCGCCAGGCGGCGGGCGCCGGTTGTCAGGTTCACCTCATAGGCCACGGGCGCGCGGCTGGCGCGGGCCTCTACCAGCTCCGCCAGAAGGTCTGCGGGCAGCGCAGCGCCGATGGGTTCCACCAAAACCTTGATGGTGCCGCCGCAGGCGAGGCCGACGGCAAAGGCGTCCGCATCGCTGACGCCGAATTCCAAAAGCCGGTGCTTGCCGTCCGCCAGCGCCTCCTGCGCCTCCACCACAACCGCGCCTTCGACGCAGCCGCCGGAAACGGAGCCTTCGATCCTGCCATCGCCCGACACCGCCAGCTGCGCCCCGGTGCGGCGCGGGGCGGAGCCCCAGGTCTGCACCACGGTCGCAAGGGCCGCGCCTGCGCCGGATGTGTGCCATTCCAGCGCGGTCTCCGGCGCGGTCTCAAACTGGGCGGTGTGCTGCATCTTGCGTCTCTCCCCGGGCCGCCCGGGCGGCGGCTGCCTTTAAACCTCGGCGCTGGCAGGGGAAGTTTCAAGCGCGAAGCGCCCGCAAAAGGCGGGCGAAAGACCGGAAAGCGCCCGCCATCCCCGGCGGGCGCTCCCCTGTTGCCCTGCGCGCGGTTTATTCCGCAGGCTGCGCGGCAGGTTTCTGCGGCAGCAGCCGTTCCGGCAGGGCAAAGGCCAATGCGATGAAGCCAAGGCCCAGGACGATCCCCAGAAGGTCGCCGGGCAGCGCGGTCAGGCCGTCGTATCCGGCGCCCGGCACTGCGCCCAATGTCACCTTGCCGCCCGCGAAACTGTTCAAGAGGCCGCTGGCCTTCCACGCCGGGTAGGTGACCATATAGGCCGCCGCGCCCAACAGGCCGCCCGCGATGAAGAACAGCGCGTCCTTGCGGCCCGAGGCGGCAGCGACCACGCCGGTGCCGGGGCAGTAGCCCGCCAGCGCCCAGCCCGCGCCCAGCATCAGCCCGCCAATGAAGACGCCGGCATAGGCCGCTTTGACCGACATGTGGCCAACATCAACCAGCCCCGCCATCTGGCCGCCGAACATCAGGACCGAGCCGGTGCCGATCGCCAGCAGGATGTTTTTCGCCAGGTTCAGGTTGGTGAGGTTCAGCATCTTGCCGATATAGTTGGGGTTGGAGGCCCCGATCCGGTCCAGCACCGCGCCAAAGGCAGCGCCGATCACGATTGCCAGGATAATGGTGGTCATGGCTCAGGCCTCCTTCTTGAACAGCATCAGCGAGACGGGGATAGCGGCGGCAAAGGCGCCGGCGGCAAAGATGTAGCCCGACAGCGCGGTCTGCATCATGCCGGACATCATGTGGCCGGAGGTGCAGCCGCCCGCCAGCCGCGCGCCGTAGAGCACGATGAAGCCGCCAAGGAAGGCCGCGGCATAGCGTTTCGCGGTGCTGTCGCCGAAGTTGGCGCGCCACAGGGCATGCACGTTGCGCTCCGCTCCGGTGATGCCGCCGCGCAGCTTGGCCGACAGCAGCCCGCCCAGCGCCATCGCCAGCACGAAGACGAAGCTGTAGTTCAGCGGATTGGCGATGGCTTTGGCGTATTTGCCGTCCGATTTCGCCAGATAGGCGTTGGTTGAGGTATACCCGTCGGCGGTCTGAGTCACCAGCTGCGGGTTCACGGCGTCCGCGAGGATGCCGTCGAGGATCACGAACTGGGTCGAGACCCCGATGGGCTTGACCAGCAGCACCGCCAGGAAGAACACCAGCCCCAGCAAGAGCCCCCCGGCTTTCCAGTTGAGTGGCATGATTTCTCCTTTCGCACGTTACATTCTGTTTTCAGAATATATCAGAGCCATAAGAAACGGTTTGATTCAGATCAAGTCACATTCCGGTTTTGGAATTCATTTTCCGCCGGGCGGCAGCAGCGCCATCAGCCGCGCCTTCTCGCCCGCGTCGGCGGGGCTGGAGATCACCTGCGCCAGCTCCTCCAGCGAGGCGATGGAGTGGCCCGCGCGGAAGCTGTCGGCATAGGGCAGCATGGCGCGGATGCCCTGCGCCTTGGGGGCAAAGCCGTCCCAGCGCAGCAGGGGGTTCAGCCAGATCAGGCGGCGTGACGACAGCTGCAGCCGCTGCATCTCGCGCGCCAGGGCCTCTGGCTCGCCGCGGTCCAGCCCGTCGGTGATCAGCAGGACCACCGCCCCCTGCCCCATCACCCGGCGCGACCAGTCGCGGTTGAAGGCGTGCAGGCAGTCGCCGATCCGGGTGCCGCCTTCCCAGTCCTGCGCTTCCGCCCCTGCGGCGGCAAGCGCCGCGTCGACGTCGCGCTGGTGCAAGTGGCGGGTGATATTGGTGAGCCGGGTGCCGAAGGTGAACCCATGCACCCGCGCCCAGCCCGCGCCCTTGGCGTTGGCGGCGGAATGCAGGAAATGCAGGATGATGCGGCTGTACTGGCTCATCGAGCCGGAGATATCGCAGAGCACCACCAGGTTGGGCCAGCGGATGCGGCGTTTGGCGCGGGCGATCTGCTGCAGGTCGCCGCCCTGGCGCGCGGCCTTGCGCAGGGTGCGGCGCCAGTCGGCCCGGCGCCCGTTGGGAGAGGCCATCAGGCGGCGCGACTGGATCGGCGTCACCGGCAGCGCGAGCTGCGCCAGGATGCGCTTGGCGGCGGCAACTTCGGCGGTGCTCATCTGTTCGAAATCGAGGGTTTTCAGGCGCTCCTCTGCCGAGGCGGTGCGGGAGGCGTCGATGCCGATCTCCGTGCCCTCCGGCTCCTCCGCCGGGGCTTCGGGCGGGTTGAGCATCCCGTCCAGCAGCGCCTCTGCCGCGCGTTTTTCGGCGGGTTTGGCGGCGCGTTCTTCCTGCACGCCGCGGATTGCGGGCAGCATCGCGGCCATCATCTGCTCAAGGTATCTGGGGTCGCGCCAGAACAGGCGGAAGACCTGGGCAAACACCAGCCGCTGCTCCGGCTTGGTGACGAAACAGGCGTGCAGGGCCCAGTAGAAATCCTCGCGGCTGGTGAAGCCTGCGGCAGCCACCGCCTGCACCGCGTCCAGCACCCGGCCGGGGCCGATCGGCAGCCCGGCCTTGCGCAGGGCGCGGGCGAAATGGGTGATGTTGCGGACCAGCTTGGGGTCGTCCGGCAGGGTGAGCGGCGGATAGTCAGGCATCAGTGGCCCTGGGGGCGCTGCCCCCGGCCTGCGGCCTCCCCCGGAGTATTTTTGGAAAGATGAACCATCAGGCGGCGTCCAGGCTGGCGCGCGCCTGATCCAGAATGCGCTTGGCCTCGGAGCCCTGCAGGCGGGCGATGTCGTCCTGGTACTTGAGGATGGCGCCGAGGGTGTCGGCAATCACCTCGGGGCTGAGGGCGATGACGTCGAGCGCCAGCAGGCAATTGGCCCAGTCGATGGTTTCGGCCACCCCCGGCTTCTTGAACAGATCCTCGGTGCGCAGGGCCTGCACGAAGGCGACGATTTCGCGGCTGAGCTGCTGGCTGGCCTCGGGGGCGCGGGCGTTCAGGATTTCCACCTCGCGGCTGAAATCCGGGTAGTCGACCCAGTGGTAGAGGCAGCGGCGCTTCAGCGCGTCATGCACTTCGCGGGTGCGGTTGGAGGTGAGCACGACGATCGGCGGCTCCGGCGCGCGGATGGTGCCGAGTTCCGGGATCGTCACCTGAAAGTCGCTGAGCGCCTCCAGCAGGAACGCCTCAAACGGCTCGTCGGTGCGGTCCAGTTCGTCGATCAGCAGCACCGGCGCGCCGTGCTCATCCGGGCGCATCGCCTGCAACAGCGGGCGTTCGATCAGGTAATCGGCGGAGAACAGTTCGTTCTGCAGCGCGGCGCGGCCGGCGGCGCCTGCGGCTTCGCCCGAAACTTCTGCGGTGCGGATGGCGACCATCTGGGCGGCGAAGTTCCATTCGTAGACGGCGCTGGCGGCGTCCAGCCCCTCGTAGCATTGCAGCCGGATCAGGCGGCGGCCCAGGCCCGCGGCCAGCGCCTTGGCGATCTCGGTCTTGCCGGTGCCGGCCTCGCCCTCCAGAAACAGCGGGCGGCCCAGTTTCAGCGACAGGAACACCACCGTGGCCAGCGCCCGGCCGCAGACATAGCCTTGGCCGGAGAGAACCTGCTGAACCTGATCAATTGACTGCGCCTGCTGCATGCTGAGCCTCCCTTTGCCCCGCCCAACAGGCCACGCTGCGCGGCGCCGGTCAAGCCGCGCGGCGCGGCAACGCTGCGGCGGCGGCGGCCCTGGACGGCCGCAGAGTTGTAAATCCCGTCCGGGCAGGTAAAACTTCACAACAGAGATGCGCTGACCCGGGCGCGGGTTACGAGGACCGAGAAGCACGCCATGCGCAAAGCCCCGCACAAGCTGTTCTGCCAGCCTGCCTCGACCCGGGAGGCCTGAGAGCGATGCGGGTTCTGGCGATCCTCTGCGTGCGCAACGAAGCTGCCTTTCTGCTGGAATGGCTGGCCCATCACCGGGCCGCCGGCTTTACCGATTTCCTGGTCTTTTCCAACAATTGCCAGGACGGGACGGCGCGGATGCTGGACCGGCTGGAGGCGCTGGGGCAGCTCGCTCATGTGCGCAACGAGGGGCCTTACGACAAGGGCGGCATCCAGTTCACCGCGCTGAAACAGGCGGACCGGCATCCGCTGATGCAGCAGGCCGATTGGGTGCTGGTGCTGGATATCGACGAGTTTGTCTGCATCAAGACCGGCGATGGCACGGTGGCGGACCTGCTGGCGGCGCTGCCGCAGGCGGATGCGGTGACGCTGACCTGGCGGCTGTTCGGCAATGCCGGGATCGTGCGCTTTGAGGATGTGCCGGTGACGGAACAGTTCACCCGCTGCGCGCCGGAGGTGATCCACTGGCCCTGGCGGGCGGTGATGTTCAAGACGCTGTACCGCAACAACGGCACCTACCGCAAATGCGGCGTCCACCGGCCCCGCGATGTGAAAGACGCGGCGCGGCTGGACCGCTTCCGCTGGTTCGACTGCGAGGGGCGCGAGCTGGGCGCCGAGTTCAAGACCAAGCGGCTGTTCTCCAGCTATGGCCAGCCGAACGGGCGCCTGGCGCAGCTGAACCACTACCCGCTGGGCGCGATGGAGAGCTATGTGCTGAAGGCCGACCGCGGCCGGGTCAACCGGCAGGCGGAGCTGGGGATGGATTACTGGGTGGAGCGCAATTACTGCGCGGCCAGCGACACTTCCATCGCGCGCAGCAGCGCGGCGCGGGCAGAGCTGCAAGCGGGCCTGCTGCGCGACCCGGAGCTGGCGCGGCTCCATGCCGGCGCGGTGGCGTGGCGCCATGAACGGTTTGCAGCGCTGATGCAGCAGGAGCCCTTCCGCGCGCTCTTTGCCCGGCTGCTGATGACGCCGCCCTCACGCGCGGTGAGCCCGGCGGCGGCGGAGCTGCTTCGCGGCTTTGCCCTGCAGGGCCAGACCGCCAGAGCGCAGCCCGAAGACGGCAGCTGAACCGCAGGCGCCGCGCCGGAAGGCCGCCGAAAGGACGCTGCAACGCCCTAAAGAGGCAGAAGTTTTTCCAAATTTGGCCTCAATTGCCTCCTAACTGTGACTCCGAGCAGCAAGCCCGCAGTATTGCGACGGGCGCAGAGGATAGCAGGTATGCCGGACGGACTTGAAAATCTGGAAGAAGACCTCTCCGGGCTGAAGCCTGTGCAGTGGAAGGCCCGGATGGCGGCCCTGGCGGAAGAGTACGGAATGCACCAGCAACTGGGCAGCCGCCACTTCGCCACCTTCATCGACCAGGGCAACACGCTGCTGGTGACCTTTGAGACCATGCAGGGCATTCACAACCTGTCCGATCTGGCGCAGCCGCTGGGGTTCGACCTGGTGAAGAACCTGGGCTGGTCGCATATGTGCGTGGTCTCCGACGGCGACACCTGGTTCCGCGATGAAAAAATCTACGGCTTTTTTGACCAGCTGATCGATGACGGCTTCTTCGACGAGTTCGACAATGTGATCTTCTACGGCGCAGGGCCTTGCGGCTATGCGGCGGCGGCCTATTCGGTGGCAGCCCCCGGCGCTGTGGTGGCGGCGGTGCAGCCGCAGGCGACCCTGGAGCCGCGGATGACCGAATGGGACGACCGGTTCACCGAGATGCGCCGCCTGTCGTTCACCGACCGCTACGGCTATGCGCCGGATATGCTGGATGCGGCGGAACAGGCCTTTGTGATCTATGATCCGCAGGAGCGTCTGGACGCCATGCACGCCTCGTTGTTTGCCCGCAAGAACGTGACCCGGCTGCGGGCGGCGTATCTGGGCGATGCGGTGCAGACCCGGCTGATCGAGATGGAGATGCTGTATCACATCCTGTCGCTGGCCGGCAGCCGCAAGCTGACGGCGGCGGCGTTTCACAAGCTGTTCCGCAGCCGCCGCAACAACTCTTTCTACCTGCGCAACCTGCTGGGCCGGCTGGAGCGCGAGGACCGCAACTATCTGGTTGCGCTGGTGTGCCGCAACGTGACCGAGCGGATGCGGGCGCCGCGGTTCCGCCGCCGCCTGCAGGAGCTGGAACAGCGGGCCGAAAGCGGCGAATTCCGGTTCCCGCCCAAACGCTGAACGGCGGCACCGCCCGGTCAATCCGCCGCTTTGTTTCGCCGCTGCCATGTGGTAACGCGGGCGCATGACCCAGACGCTGACCATCCCCCGCCCCGACGACTGGCACCTGCATCTGCGCGACGGCGCGATGCTGCAGGCCGTGCTGCCCGAAACCGCCCGCCATTTCGGCCGCGCCATCATCATGCCGAACCTGGTGCCGCCGGTGGTGACCGGGGACCAGGCCGCCGCCTACCGCGACCGCATTCTGGCGGCGCTGCCCGGCGGCATGGCGTTTGAGCCGCTGATGACCCTGTATCTGACCGAGGACACCGATCCGGAAGATGTGGCCGCCGCCCATGCCAGCGGGCTGGTCAAGGCGGTGAAGCTGTACCCGGCGGGAGCGACCACCAATTCGGCCTCCGGCGTGCGCGATTTCGACAAGGTGCGCCCGGTGCTGGAGAAGATGGCCGAGATCGGCCTGCCGCTGTGCACCCACGGCGAAGTGACCGACCACGACATCGACATCTTCGACCGCGAGGCGGTGTTCATCGACCGGGTGCTGGACCCGATCCGCCGGTCCACGCCGGGGCTGCGGGTGGTGATGGAGCATATCACCACGAAGAACGCGGCTGACTACGTGGCGAGCCAGGAGCGTGATCTGGGCGCGACGATCACCACGCACCACCTGATCATCAACCGCAACCACATTCTGGTGGGCGGCATCAAGCCGCATTACTACTGCCTGCCGGTGGCCAAGCGCGAGGAGCACCGGCTGGCGCTGCGGGCGGCTGCGGTCTCGGGCGACAAGCGGTATTTCCTGGGCACCGACTCCGCCCCGCACACCGACCCGAACAAGGAAAGCGCCTGCGGCTGTGCGGGCTGCTTCACCGCCACCAACACCATGTCCCTGCTGGCGCATGTGTTCGAGGAAGAGGGCGCGCTGGACAAGCTGGCGGGCTTTGCCTCCGAACACGGCCCGGCGTTCTATGGCCTGCCGGTGAGCGATCAGACGCTGACCCTGACCAAGGGTGAGGCGCCGGTACAGTTCCCGGAGAAGATCGAGACCGGCGACGGGCCTGTCACCGTGTTTGATCCGGGCTTTGAGGTTTACTGGCGTGCCGAATAGCAACACTTGTTAACCAACAGTAAAATTTCTCTCCCCTTCGCCTTGCCGGGAATCAGCAGCCCCACTCAAGTATCGGGCTATTGATTTCCGCCAGCGGCTGCCGCTGGCATTTACCGGTAAGGGGCAAGGGTATGACAACTTTTACGTTCAGTGGCGCGCGGGTCGATTTTGTGGACGGCGAACCGTCTTCGGTCAGCAATATCGAAGCGCAGGTGACGGTTCCGGACGCCAGCTCGACCTTCACTTACTCCATTATCGACCGTGACGAAGATGGTGTTGCCTTTATCGATATGGATGACGAGGTCCTTCAGGCGATTGCAGGCGGCGTCAACTTGGACAACCTGGGTTTCGACGTCCTGTCCGACGAAACCCTGATGACGCAGATCACCTGGTCCGGCGGCACCACTGTGATCCTGGCTGTCAGCCTGGAAACCGGCGACAACACCGACACAGAGTTCTATTTCGTGATCGACGGGGCCGCGCTGCCGCAAGTGAGCTCACCGGCGGATTGGAATGCCTTCGACGCTTCGATCTCCGGCTTGACCGACCCCACCGGGGCACTGGCGCCGGGTCAGGTCATTGCCTGGTCATCGCTGGCCGCCACCGGCTCCACCGAAGACGACGAGTTCTACGGCACGCCGGGCCGCGACACCTATGATGGCGGCGCCGGCGACGACTATTTTGTCAGTTCCAACGGGCGCGACACCTACAACGGCGGCAGCGGCACCTTTGATCAGGTTGCCTTTACCACTGACCCGAATGGGGTCATTGCGCATCTGGGCAAGGGCACCGCGACGGACGGCTGGGGCAAAACCGACACGCTGAAAAGCATCGAGGCGCTGCGCGGCTCCGCCCATGATGACAAGCTGATTGGCAACGGCAAGGCCAACTACTTCCGCGGCATCGAAGGCAACGACACCATCAACGGCGGCAAGGGCAAGGACGAGGTCCGCTATGACCGCGACGCGCGCTATGGCGGCGAGGACGGCGTGACCGTGGACTTGGCCAAGGGCTTTGCCATCGACGGGTTCGGCGACCGCGACACGCTGAAAAGCATCGAACGCGCGCGCGGCTCCGAAAGCGCGGACAAGCTTTTGGGCAACGGCGGCGGCAACCGCCTGATGGGTCTGGGCGGCAATGACACGCTGTCCGGCAAAGGCGGCGATGACCTGATCCTGGGCGGCGCCGGGCGCGACAAGATCCTCGGCGACGGCGGCAACGACGAGCTGTTCGGGGAAGGCGGCGCCGACCGGTTCATCTTCAGGGGCGCCTTCGGCGACGACACCGTGTCGGATTTCGAGACCGCCGGGCGCAAGGAAAAGATCGACCTGTCCGGAGTCACCCCCATCAAGTCGTTCCGCGATCTGAAGAACAACCACCTGTCCGAAAACGGCGATGGCGATGCCGTGATCAGCGACAACAACGGCAATACGATCACGCTGGACGGGATCGGGATCGCCGACCTGTCGGGCAACGATTTCCTTTTCTGACCCGCGCTGCGGCCGGCCCCCGCGATCATTGGGGGCCGGCCCTTCGCCGGGGCTTCAAACCGGTGGCGTTCCGGTTTAAGGACAGCAAAACCGCTGCCGCAAAGGATGCCCGCCGCCATGATCCCCTCTTCCTACCCGTCGAAAGAAGAAATCGCCCGCCTGTCGGCCCGGATGCTGCTGGAAATCGGCGCGGTGAACTTCAATACCGAGACGCCCTATACGCTGGCGTCCGGCCTGCCCTCGCCCAGCTATATCGACTGCCGCAAGCTGATCTCCTTCCCGCGCATCCGCTCCACCCTGATGGATTTCATGGCGGTGACCGTGATGCGCAACGCGGGCTTTGAGGCGTTTGACAACATTGCCGGCGGCGAGACTGCGGGCATTCCGTTCGCGGCCCTGGTGGCAGAGCGGCTGGCGCTGCCGATGACCTATGTGCGCAAGAAGCCCAAGGGCTATGGCAGGAACGCCCGCATCGAAGGGGTGATGACCGAGGATCAGCGGGTGCTGCTCGTGGAAGACATGACCACCGACGGCGGCTCGAAACTGTCCTTTGTCGATGCAATCCGCGAAACCGGCGCGTCTTGCGGCCACACCGCGGTGATCTTCTACTACGACATCTTCCCCGAAACCACAAAACGCCTGGGCGACCACGGCGTTGAGCTGCATTACCTGTGCACCTGGTGGGACGTTCTGGCAGAAGCCAAGGCACAGAAAAGCTTCAGCGAGGAGACGCTGGCCGAGGTGGAGAAATTCCTTAAGGATCCGCGCGCCTGGCAGGAAGCCAACAAGGCAGAGTGAGGCTGCGGCGGGCAGATTGCCCGCCAGTCCGCCGCCAGGGCCGCAGCAGGCGCGGCACGCGAAGATCCGCTTAACGCAAAGTTAAGCGCTCCCCGGCGGGCTGTGGAAAAGCCCGCCTCGAATCGTTCCCCGCGGCAGCTGATGCGCAGATATGGGGGCCTATCCAAACACGGCCGCATCATGTAGCCTGCATAGGACAGGCTTGCTGGCCCATTGCGGTAAACAGCCCACAGGCCCGGTGCGGATATCCACAGGGAATCCCCAGAGATTCCCAGATAGGCGAATGGCCCCGCGCACCGTATAAGGCGGCCGGAAAGACGAGAGCAGTGATGAACGAGATTACCCCTTTCGACGGCGATATGCCCCCTGCTGCCCCGATGCCCGAACCGGCCGCGGCGCCGGCGGCCGCGATGCCGGACAACGAGCTGCCCCATTCGGTGGAGGCGGAACAGCAGCTTTTGGGCGCGATCCTGACCAACAACGAGGTCTACGACAAGATCGCGCTGATCATCGACTCGTCGCATTTCTATGACCCGGTCCACGCCCGCATCTACGAGGTGGCGGCGGCGCGGATCTCCAAGAACGCGCTGGCCTCGCCGGTGACGCTGAAGGCGTTCCTGGAGGACCACGAGGGGCTGAAGGAACTGGGCGGGCCGGCCTATCTGGCCAAGCTCGCCGGCGCGTCGATCTCCGCTTTTGCGGTGCGGGATTACGCGCAGATGATTTACGACCTGGCGATCCGGCGCGAGCTGATCGCCCTGGGCCAGAGTATTTCAGAAAAGGCACGCCGCGTTGACGTGGCATCAGAACCCAAAGAGCAGATTGTTGAGGCAGAGCAGGCGCTTTACCAGCTGGCAGAGCAGGGCCAGACGGAAAGCGGCTTCAAATCTTTCCTGAAGGCCGTCACAGAAGCGGTCAATGTGACCAACGAGGCGTATCAGCGGGGTGGCGGCATGGCCGGCATCTCGACGGGCCTGACAGACCTCGACAAACAACTTGGCGGCCTGCATCCCTCGGACCTCCTCATCCTCGCAGGCCGCCCCTCTATGGGCAAGACGTCGCTGGCGACCAACATCGCCTTCAACGTCGCCAAGGCATACAAACGCGGGGTGAAACCCGATGGATCGGAAGGCGCGCTGGATGGCGGCGTGGTGGGGTTCTTCAGCCTCGAGATGAGCGCCGAACAGCTGGCAGGCCGGATCCTGGCGGAGGCGTCGGAAATCTCCTCGCACAAGATCCGCCAGGGCGACATGACCGAAAGCGAATTCCGCCGCTTCGTGCAGGCGGCAAAGGATCTGGAAAGCTGCCCGCTGTTCATTGACGACACGCCGGCCATTCCGATCTCCCAGCTGGCCGCACGGGCGCGCCGCCTGAAGCGGACCCACGGGCTGGACCTTTTGGTGATCGACTATCTGCAGCTGTGCCGCGGCATGGCCGACAACCGGGTGAACGAGATCGCCGAAATCTCGATGGGGATGAAGGCGATTGCAAAGGAGCTGAACATCCCGGTGATCGCGCTGTCGCAGCTGTCGCGCCAGGTGGAGAACCGCGAGGACAAGCGCCCGCAGCTGTCGGACCTGCGGGAATCGGGCTCGATCGAACAGGACGCCGACGTGGTGATGTTCGTGTTCCGCGAGGAATACTACAAGGAACGGGAAAAGCCCGGCGACCACGAGCTGGAGAAGATGGAGGAGTGGAAGCAGGCGATGGAGCGGCTGCACGCCAAGGCCGAAGTCATCGTCGGCAAGCAGCGTCACGGCCCCATCGGCACGGTGGAGCTGTCGTTTGAGGCGCAGTTCACCCGCTTCGGCAACCTCGCCAAAGCCTGGCAGCAAGGCTACGACGAGCACTGATCCCGGCCCCTGCGGCCCGGATCGCGGAATTTCAGCGCTGCTGCCTGCCGGATCCATTGACCGTCAGGCCATCAGCACCAGCCCGGGCCGGCTCCCCCGCCGGACCGGGCTTTTTTGCTTCTTCAAAGGCAAACCTCCGCCGGCATTCCGGTTTTTCCCCCTTGACCTGCGCCCCGCCCATGTCATGAACACCGCATGAGCACGGCAAGATTGACAATCAACCTGGATGCGCTGGTCACCAACTGGCGGAATCTGGATGCGCTGACCAACTGCGAGACAGCCGCGGTGGTCAAGGCGAACGGCTACGGCCTGGATGCAGGCCGGGTGGGCAAGGCGCTGGCCCGGGCGGGCGCGCGCAACTTCTTTGTGGCCGCGGCCGAGGAAGGCGGCGCGCTGCGCCGCGCGCTGGGGCCGGGCCCCGGCATCTCGGTGTTCTCCGGCCATATGGAGGGCGACGCCAAGCTGTTGAACGATTTCCAGCTGACGCCGATGCTGAATTCGCTGGACCAGATGCTGCGCCATTTCGAGACCCTGCCGGGCCACCCGTTCGGGGTGCAGCTGGACAGCGGCATGAACCGGCTGGGCATGGAGGCGGGCGAATGGGCCGCGGTGGCGGAAATCGCCCTGGGCCAGAACCCGGTGCTCCTGATGTCGCATCTGGCCTGCGCCGATGAGCCGGGCCACGGCATGAACGCCCGCCAGCTGCACACCTTCCGCGAGCTGACGGACGGGCTGGACATCCCCCGCTCGCTGGCGGCGACCGGCGGGATGCTGCTGGGCGCCGATTACCACTTCGACCTCTGCCGCCCCGGCATCGGCCTCTATGGCGGGCTGCCGTTCAAGGACGCGCTGCCGGTGGTGCAGCTGGACCTGCCTGTGATCCAGGTCCGCGATATGGAGCCGGGCGAAAGCGCCGGTTACGGCAATGCCTGGGTCGCCAAACGCCCCAGCCGCATCGCCACCGTTGCCGCAGGCTATGCCGACGGGTTGCACCGTGCGATGGGCCAGGGCGGCATTCAGGTTTACGCAGGCGATACCCCCTGCCCCGTTGTCGGCCGCGTCTCGATGGATCTGATCACCGTGGATGTCACCGACCTGGCCGAAGTGCCGGAGATGATGGCAATCCTGAACGAGCGCCAGACCGTGGACATGCTCGCCGATGCGGCGGGCACCATCGGCTATGAAATCCTGACCTCCTCAGGCCACCGATCGGCACGGACATATCTGGGATGACTCCAATCGCTCTCCTGGCCCGGCTGGGCCGCACCGCCCTGGCGGGGCTGTCGGCTGTTGGCCGCGCGGCGCTGTTTGCGCTTGGGGCCTTCAGCCATATGCTGCGCCCGCCCTATTACCCGCGGGAAGTGCTGAACGCGCTGCTGAACATCGGCTGGCTGTCGCTGCCGGTGGTCGGTCTGACCGCCATTTTCACCGGCGGCGCGCTGGCGCTGCAGATCTATGCCGGCGGCGCCCGCTTCAACGCCGAAGCCGTGGTGCCGCAGATCGTCGCCATCGGCATGGTGCGCGAGTTGGGCCCGGTTCTGGTCGGCCTGATGATCGCGGCACGGGTGACCTCTTCCATTGCGGCGGAGATCGCCACCATGAAGGTGACCGAGCAGATCGACGCGCTGGTGACGCTGTCCACCCATCCGATGAAGTACCTGGTCGCGCCCCGCGTGCTGGCGGCGCTGATCACGGTGCCGGTGCTGGTCGGCATCGGCGACATCATCGGCATCATGGGCGGCTATACGGTGGCGGTGCAGAACCTCGGCTTCAACGCCGCCGCCTACCTCAAGAACACGGTCGACTTCCTGGAGCCGCTCGACATCGTCTCCTCGCTGGTCAAGGGCGCGGCATTCGGCACCATCGCGGCGATGATGGGCTGCTACTACGGCATGCAGTCGGGCCGCGGCGCGCAGGGCGTGGGCCGGGCCACCAAAGGCTCGGTGGAAGCCGCCGCGGTGCTGATCCTGGCCGCCAACTTTGTCCTCACAGGGGTGTTCTTCTCGCTATGATCCGCATGGAAAACGTCCATAAGGCCTTTGGCGACAACCAGGTGCTGAACGGCATGACCCTGGAGATCCCCAAGGGCACCTCGATGGTGATCATCGGCGGCTCCGGCACCGGCAAATCGGTGGCGCTGAAAAGCATCCTGGGGCTGATCACCCCGGACTCGGGGCAGATCTTTGTCGATGGCAAGCCCGCAGACTCCGGCGACCGCGACAAGTTCCTGGCCCGCTTCGGCATGCTGTTCCAGGGCGGAGCGCTGTTTGACAGCTTGCCGGTCTGGCAGAACGTGGCCTTCCGCCTCTTGCGCGGCACGCTGAAGCGCCCAGCGGAGGAAGCCCGCGCCATCGCCATCGAAAAGCTGCGCCGCGTGGGCCTGAAGGCCAATGTGGCCGACCTGTTCCCGTCGGAGCTGTCCGGCGGGATGCAAAAGCGCGTGGGCCTCGCCCGCGCCATTGCGGCGGAGCCGGAGATCATCTTTTTCGATGAGCCGACCACCGGGCTGGACCCGATCATGTCCGGCGTAATCAACGACCTCATTCGCGAGATCGTGGTGGAGATGGGCGCCACGGCGATGACCATCACCCACGACATGACATCCGTCCGCGCCATTGCCGACAATGTGGCGATGCTGCACGGCGGGGTGATCCAGTGGACCGGCCCCGTCGCCGAGATGGACCACTCGGGCGATCCCTATCTCGACCAGTTCATCCACGGCCGCGCCGAGGGGCCGATCGAGGCGGTGCGGTAACAGCTCGGCTTGAACGGGCTTGATCCTCTTCTTCTGCCTGCAAATATCCCGGGGGAGCCGCGCGCCCCGCACGGCGGGGGCAGCGCCCCATCGCGGACCGGCCTCGGCCCGGGCCGCTGCCAGTTTTGGAGACGCAGATGACCCTCCGCCTACTTACCCTCTCGCTCCTGATCCTCTACCCCGTGGCCTGGTTTGCGCCGCTGATGCGGGCGGGGCTCCTGCCGGTCTTCGGCCTCAGCGAGATCTCGGTGATCACGGGGCTGCAATCCCTGTGGGGCAGCGACGCGGTGCTGGCGCTGATCGTCACCTTCTTTGCGATCTTCGCCCCCTACCTCAAAACCATCGGCCTGGCGCTGGTGCAGTGGAACCTGCTGGACGCGCGGCTGAAGCCGGTGCTGCATGTGCTGGGCAAGCTCGCGATGGCCGATGTGTTCCTGATCGCGCTCTATATCACCCTCGCCAAGGGCATTGGCCTCGCCACCATCGAGACCGCCTGGGGCCTCTACCTGTTCACCGGCTGCATCCTGGCCTCGCTGGGGCTGGGCATGGCAAATACGGCGCAGGCGTTCAGGAAAGATATCAGCGGATAGTTGCCAAAAATTTGATTCTTGTGCAACATTTTGCCGACGAACCGCGTTGTTGTGTTCCGAGGGTGCCGCCGTGGACGGCCTGAGAAGGCCACCCCCCCTGCCACCGGCCCCCGGGTGGTTTCGCTATTTTGGAGGGGTATTCATGTCCGCTGTTCACACTGTCCTGTTCAAATCCCAGGCGCTGTTCCTGCGCCTCACGTTTGCTCTGATCTGCATTGCCGCTCTGGGCGCGGTCTTGGCGACAGCGCTGTCTGCTGCCGGTGTCTGGCCCTGGCTGACGCTGCAGGCGGGGCTGGACGGGACCTATTATCCGCAGGCCGGCATGGTGGCGCAGATCACGCTGACCGCGCTGGTGCTGATGCTGGCGTTTTTCCTGCCAGCAAACGGCCGCATGCTGGCGCTGGAAAACTCGCACCGCAAATTCAGCGTGCAGATGGAGGATGTCGCCCGCGCCTATCACACCGCCCATGCCGACGACCGCAAGGGGCTGTTCACCGCCCGCTCCGAGTTCGACGCGGTGAAGGAACGGCTGGCCTTCATGCGCAACCACCCGGACCTGGGCGACCTGGAACCGGAAGTGCTGGAACTGGCGGCGCAGATGAGCCAGGTCAGCCAGGATTTGGCCAGCACCTATTCCGACGCCAATGTCGAGCGCGCCCGCACCTTTCTGAAGCAGCGCCAGCAGGAACTGGATGCCTTCCAGGCCCGGCTGGAGGATGCCAAGATGGTGATGCACGAGCTGCGCCAGTGGACCCGCGATGTGGAAATCGAGGAATCGCTGGCAAAGTCGCACCTGGGCCGCCTGCGCGAGGAGCTGTTCGAGCTGCTCCCGGAACTGTCGGCGCAGCTGCAAAGCCCGCCGGACGGCACCGATCCCGAAACCGGCAGCGTGGTCGCGATGAAGCCGCCGCGGCGCGCCGACTGACCTGGGTGCCGGGGCGCTGCCCCCGGCCCTCACGGGCCTCCCCCGGGATATTTTCAGCCAGATGAAGACCGGATCCATCTTCATCTGGCCCTAAATATCCCGGAGCGCGAGGCAGAGCCTCGCATCCGGCGGTGCAGCCAGCCGCAGCCCTCTTGAACAAAACAGAAACATCTGCCACTGATCCGGCATGGCAAAAACAACTTTCTCCTGCTCGGCCTGCGGGGCCAGCTTTTCCAAATGGTCGGGCCGCTGCGAAGGCTGCGGCGACTGGAACACCATCAGCGAAGATCAGGGGTTGTCCTCCGGTCCCGCCAAGAAATCCTTGGGCGTCAAGCGCGGCCGCACCATTCAGCTGACGGATCTGTCGGCGCGGGAAACACCGCCGCCGCGCACCTGCTGCGGCGCGGGAGAGCTGGACCGGGTGCTGGGCGGCGGGCTGGTGCCGGCCTCGGCGATCCTGGTGGGCGGCGATCCGGGCATCGGCAAATCCACCCTGCTGCTGCAGGCGGCGGCGCGGTTTGCCCATGCGGGGCTGAAGACGGTCTATGTGAGCGGCGAGGAAGCCTCGGCCCAGGTGCGGATGCGGGCGCAGCGGCTGGGGCTGGCGGATGCGCCGGTGCAGCTGGCAGCAGAGACCAACCTGCGCGACATCCTGACGACGCTGGAGGCGGAGAAGCCGCAGCTGGCGATCATCGACTCGATCCAGACCATGTGGGCCGATCACGTGGACAGCGCCCCCGGGTCCGTCAGCCAGGTGCGCGCGGCGGCGCATGAGCTGACCACCTTTGCCAAGCGCAACGGGGTGTCGGTGATCATGGTGGGCCATGTTACCAAGGACGGCCAGATCGCAGGCCCCCGGGTGGTCGAGCATATGGTCGACACGGTGCTGTATTTCGAGGGCGAGCGCGGCCATCAGTTCCGCATCCTGCGCGCGGTCAAGAACCGCTTTGGCCCGGCCGATGAGATCGGCGTCTTCGAGATGACCGGCGGCGGGCTAGCGGAAGTGGTGAACCCCTCTGCCCTGTTTCTGTCCGAACGCGGCGAGCCCAGCCCGGGATCGGTGGTGTTTGCGGGCATCGAAGGCACCCGCCCGGTGCTGGTCGAGATGCAGGCGCTGATTGCGCCCTCGCCGCATTCGCAGCCGCGCCGGGCGGTGGTCGGCTGGGACAGCTCGCGGCTGGCGATGATCCTGGCCGTCCTTGAGGCGCGCTGCGGCATTCCGTTTGCCGGGCTGGATGTCTATCTGAACGTGGCGGGCGGCATGAAGATTTCCGAGCCGGCCGCCGACCTGGCGGTGGCCGCGGCGCTGCTGAGTGCGCGGGAAGACGTCGCTTTGCCCGCCGATACCGCGGTTTTCGGAGAAATTTCGCTATCCGGGGCCCTGCGCCCGGCACCGCAGACCGAAAACCGGTTGAAAGAGGCGCAAAAACTTGGTTTCACGGCGGCGATTGCCCCAAGCGGCAGCAAAACCGTGTCCGTAAATGGCCTGAACTTGCGAAAGTCCAGCGACCTGGCCGGTTTTGTTGGCGAATTCTTCGGGGCCGGCTAAAGTCGCAAAAAATTTGATACCGCAGGTAAACGGGCGAGGGACATGGAAGGTTTCACAATCATTGACGGGGTCGTGGCCCTGGTCATCGTCGTATCGGCGCTGCTGGCCTATTCGCGCGGATTCGTGCGCGAGGCCATGGCCATCGCCGGCTGGATCGCCGCCGGCATCCTCGCCTTCATCTTTGCGCCGCAGGTCGAGCCGCTGATGGCGGAGATCCCCGTGATCGGCGAATTCATCGCCGACAGCTGCGAGCTGTCGATCATCGCCGCCTTTGCCGCGGTGTTCGCGCTGGCGCTGATCGTGGTCTCCTTCTTCACGCCGCTGTTCTCGACCCTGGTGCAGCGCTCGGCGCTTGGCGGGGTGGACCAGGGCGCGGGCTTCTTCTTCGGGGTGCTGCGCGGCATCCTTCTGGTGGCGATTGCCTTCTTCCTCTACGCGGTAGTGATGACCGGGCAGAGCTTTACCGTGGTTGACGAAAGCCGCTCCGCGGTGGTGTTCGAGCGCATGATCGGCAAGATCGAGGAGCGCAATCCCGAGCAGGCCCTGGGCTGGGTCACTCAGCAGTACGAGGCGCTGATCGGCAGCTGCGGGCAGTAACCGCGCAAAGCACATTTCCGGGACAGATCCGAACGGGCGCCGCAGTGGCGCCCGTTTTTCTTTGCTATCAAAGCGTTCACACAGTTATCCACAGAGTCATCACCGTAATTATTAACAGCGCAACCTTGCGTTAATACCTTGTTAACCAACAGGAATCGCGATTCGAGCCGCGCGGGCGCCGAGCGTCAAACGACGGTCAATTCTTAACAAATCCTCAGGCTGCACCGTCAAAAGGTTAACAATGCCGGGTAAAACCGTGCTTTTGTCCCCAAAAATCCGCCGCATCCCGGAAGGGGCCGCACCCCTGCCCCAATTTGGTCCCAATTCGGGGGCCTGATGGCTTCAACGGCAAGACGCCGGGCCAAAGACGCTCAGAAGGGACACAAAATGCAGCTGGATCACACCACAGATTTCGCCGACTTCCTGCCGGTTGATATGCTGCTGAACACTCCCCTGCCGCAGTCCTGCAACCCGGCGCCGAAGCGTGCCCGCATCCGCAGCGGCGGCTTTCTGCCCGCCACCCTGTTGGAGACCGAAGAAGGCTTCAAGCAAGCCCGCGACATCAAGCCCGGCGACATGGTGTTCACCTTTGACGGCGGCGCCCAGGAAGTGAAAGCGGTCCGCCATGCCGTGCCGCGCCTGACCACCTGCATGCATGTCCCCGCCGGCGCCCTGGGCAATGACACCGATCTGATGCTGCCCTCAGACCAGAAAGTGGCGCTGGAGATGGACACCGCCGAGCGCCTTTTCGGGCTGCCGGTTGTGGTCACCAAGCTGATCGCCCTGGCCGGCTACAAGGGCATCACCGCCGCCGCGCCCGAGCGTCTGGGCCGGATCCATTTCGAATTTGCGGAAGAAGAGCTGGTCTGGGCCGAAAGCGGCATGCTGCTGCCCGCCGGCGATGACTCCGAAGGCTCTGCCTTTCACCATCTGTCGCTGACCGAAACCCGCCAGGTCCTGGCCAGCGGCGAGGGCCGTGCCCTTGCGGACACCGGCATGGGCGCGGAAGACGCCCGCCTGCCTGCGCCGCTGGACAACCTGCTGGACCGCATTCTGGCGGCCTGACCGCCAACCGTTTTTCCCTCCCCCACCTTTGGCCCGCCTTGCTGCGGGCCTTTCCTTTTGCAGCGGCGTACCCAAGGCGATCGTGCAGAGGTCCGCCCGGCCGGCCTGGCAGCGGCCAAAACGCGCGCATTACGGCCATTCAGGCAGAACATTATTCCCCAAGGCGGGCGCAATTCAAAAAAATTTGCCCGAAATCCGGATGTGTGACAGCATCACCCCGGGCGCAGCTAGAAGACCAAAATTTCAGGCGCCTGTTTTCCAGGGAGGATTTGACGATGAACTTGAGGCCTGACCCCACTTTTCATGCCACCCCCAGGCTTGCCATGGAGGCCCCGGCGGAAACGCTGGCCTTTACCCTGATGCTGAGCCCCGACGGCTCCCAGCCCGACGGGCTGGCGGTGGTCGATGTCGACCCGAAGTCCGACAGCTATGGCGAGATCGTGCATCAGCTGATCATGCCCAACAAAGGCGACGAATTTCACCACTTCGGCTGGAACGCCTGCTCCTCGTCGCTGTCGCCGCTGTCCGGCCACGCGTTTCTGGAGCGGCGCTACCTGATCATTCCGGGCATCCGCTCCAGCCGGATCTACGTGGTGGACGTGAAGGAGCCGCGCGCGGCGAAGATCCACAAGATCATCGAGCCCGAGGAGGTTTTTGCCAAGACTGGCTATTCGCGCCCGCACACCATCCACTGCGGCCCTGAAGGCATCTATGTCTCCACCCTGGGCGGCGGCGGCGAGGATGGCACCGACGGCCCCCCGGGCATCTTCATCATGGATTGCGAGACCTTCGAGATCCTGGGCCGCTACGAGATGGACCGCGGCAAGCAGGACAAGCATTATGACTTCTGGTGGAACCTGCCGCGCGACTACATGGTGAGTTCGGAATGGGGCCTGCCGCCGCAGTTCGAAAACGGCATCGTGGCGGAGGATCTGCTGAGCAACAAATACGGCCACTCGATCCATTTCTGGAACCTGCGTCAGCGCAAGAACGTGCAGACCATCGACCTGGGCGAAAACCACCAGATGGCGCTGGAGATCCGGCCCGCGCATGACCCCTCCAAGGATTACGGCTTTTGCGGAGTGGTGGTTGACACCACCAACCTGCAGGGCGCGATCTTCACCTGGTGGCAGCAGGCCGACGGCAGCTTTGAGGCCAAGAAGACCATCACTATCGACCCGCGGCCCGAGAAGCCGGAAAACCTGCCGCCGCTGTTGCAGGGGTTCGAGGCGGTGCCGCCCCTGGTCACCGATATCGACCTGAGCCTGGATGACAGGTTCCTGTACGTCGCCTGCTGGGGCCTGGGCGAGATGCATCAGTATGATGTGTCCGACCCGATGAACCCCAAGCTGGCCGGCAAGGTGGAGATCGGCGGCATTGCGCGGAACGCCAAGCACCCCAACGGCAAGGACTTTGCCTATGGCCCGCAGATGGTCGAGATCAGCCGCGACGGCAAGCGGGTCTACTGGACCAACTCGCTCTATTCCACCTGGGATGACCAGTTCTATCCGGACGCCGAGGGCGGCCAGATGGTGATGGCCAATGCCGGTGAAAACGGCGGGCTGGAGCTGGACAAGGACTTCTATGTGGAATTCCCCAAAGGCTACCGCAGCCACCAGATCCGGCTGGAGGGCGGCGACTGCTCCACCGACAGTTTCTGCTACCCCTCCGCCTGACGCGTGGCAGAGATCAGCACGGCGGCGGCCCTGTGGGGGGCCGTTGCCGCCTCTGGCATCTATCACGGGGTGAACCCAGGCATGGGCTGGCCCTTGGCGGTGTCAGCCGCGCTGATGGACCGGAAGCAGGGCAGCCTGTGGCGGGCGCTGGCGGCGCTGGCGGCCGGGCACCTGCTGGCGATGGCGGCGATCCTGTTTCCGTTCTCGGCGCTGATGGTGCTTGCACAATGGCAGCGGGAAATCCAGATTGGTGCGGCCTGCCTGGTGATCGCCCTGGGCCTTTACCTGCTGTGGAACCGCCGCCACCCGCGGTTCCTGGCGCGGGTTCCGCCGTCGCGGCTGGTGCTGTGGTCGTTCCTGGCGGCGATGGCGCATGGCGCGGGGCTGATGCTGGTGCCGATCTACCTTGGGATCTGCCGCACGGTTGAGACGGATGCAGGCCACGCCGCCGCAGGCACGCTGATCACCGGCAATGCGGGTATCGCCGCGCTGGTGGCGCTGCTTCATACCGCTGCGATGACCGCAGCGGGCGGCGCGCTGGCCTATGGGATCTACCGCTGGGTGGGGCTGAAATTCCTGTCCAAAGGATGGTTCAACCTGGATCTGGTCTGGGCGCTGAGCCTGGTGCTGGTCGGGTCCATCTCGCTGCTGACGCTGCCCTGACGGCAGGGGTGCTGCCCCGCCGCCGCCGCAGTGCAGCGGGGAAGTGTGATCCTTTGATGACAGCAGGGGCGAAAGCCACTATGTGAGGGCGCGAACAGGAAACGGATTCGGAGCCTCACCGCCTTGCCGCTGCTGCCCGCCTGCCTTTGTGGACCTGACCTGCCGCGCCCGGCGCCGGGGTCTGCTGCCGCAATCGGCCCTCAGGCCGGCGGCCGGGCCTGCGCCCAAGCACCGGGCCGGAGTGCGGCCAAAGCAGCCGGATTGGCGCCCAAGCGCACAAATGCGCTAGACTGCCGGCACCACCGCTTCCAGCATCAACCGAACAGCAAAGCCTAAGTGGGATTGGAGCCAGCCAATGTGCGGGATTTTGGGGATCGCAAGCCGGGACACGGATGTCTTTGCGGAAATTTATGACGGGCTCTTGATGCTGCAGCACCGCGGCCAGGACGCCTCGGGCATCGTGACCTACACCGGCGAGTTCTTCCGCGAGCGCAAGGAAAACGGACTGGTCAAGGATGTGTTCGGCCCCGCAGACGCCGAGACCCTGACTGGCCGCGTCGGCATGGGCCACGTCCGCTATCCCACTGCGGGCTCGCTCAGCGCCTCCGAGGCGCAGCCGTTCTTCGTCAACGCGCCCTACGGCATCTACCTGGTTCACAACGGCAATATCACCAACACCGCCGAGCAGCGCGAGAAGGTGACCGGCAAGTACAGCCGCCACCTGCGCACCACTTCGGATTCGGAAATCCTGCTGAACGTGCTGGCCGACAAGGTCGCCGATGCGATCAAGGTGAACGGCAATGCCGACCCCGTCCGCAACATCCTGGCCGGCGTCAAGATGACGATGGAGCGGGTGCAGGGCGCCTATTCCGTGCTCTGCCTGATTGCCGGCGTCGGCATGCTGGCCTTCCGCGACCCGCATGGCATCCGGCCCCTGTCGATGGCGGCGCGCCCGGCGGCGGACGGCGGCACCGATTACGCTTTTGCCTCCGAAGACGTGGCCTTTGGCATCAACGGCTTCAAGAAAACCCGCGACGTCAAGCCGGGCGAGGCGATCCTGGTCGACCTGGACGGCAACCTGCACGAGTTCCAGGCGGTCGAGGGCAAGCTGACCCCCTGCATCTTCGAATATGTCTACCTGGCCCGCCCTGACTCGATGATGGACGGGGTGTCGGTCTACAAGACCCAGCTGCGCATGGGCCAGGCGCTGGCCAAGCAGATCGAGGAGTCGGGGCTGGAGATCGACAGCATCATCCCGGTGCCCGATTCGGCCCGCCCCGTGGCGCTGGAAGTCGCCAATTCCACCGGCATCCGCTACCGCGAAGGGCTGGTGAAGAACCGCTATGTGGGCCGCACCTTCATCATGCCCGGCCAGGCCGAGCGGCAGAAGTCGGTGCGCCGCAAGCTCAACGCGATCCCGCTGGAATTCAAGGACCTGAACGTGCTGCTGATCGACGATTCGATCGTGCGCGGCAACACCATCAAGAAGATCGTGCAGATGTGCCGCGAAGCCGGCGCCAAGAAGGTCTATGTCGCCTCCGCCTCGCCGCCGGTGAAGTACCCCAACGTCTATGGCATCGACATGCCGACCAAGCACGAGCTGATCGCAAACGGCCTCAGCATCGAGGAAATCCGCGACGAGCTGGGCGCCGACGCGCTGTTCTACCAGAACCTCGACGACCTGATCTGGGCCGCCAAGGAAGGCAACCCGGATATTGAGCAGTTCGACTGCTCCTGCTTTGACGGCAACTATGTCACCGGCGTCACCAGCGAGTATCTGAACGCGCTGGAAAGCAGCAGCCGGGTCAGCGCCAAGATCCAGGACATGCCGGTCCCCGGCGCCTCCTGGAACGCCCCCAACCTGGCCTCCGGCTGACCCCGCCCCGCCCCCTTGCGGAAAGGGGGGTTTGAACTTCCGGCCGCATCCGCGTATGAGGGCCGCGACCACTGCATGGACAAGGCGCTGGCCGTGACGGCCCGCGCCTTTTTATGCTTCCAGACGAAAGGCCGCCTCTTGGACGCGCATCTTGCCCGCATGCTGACCTCTCCGCGCCAGTGCCGCTGCTGCGGCGCCACCTTTGCGCAACTGCTGAGCCTGAGCTGCGACCGGCCCGATATCTGCTCCGAGGATATGGAGGTGGAGGACAACTCCGCCGTCCTGGCCACCCGCGGCGATATCCTGACCGACGATTTCTGCCGTCTGGGCGATCTGCGCTTTGTCCGCGCGGTGCTGGCGATCCCGCTGCCCGGCAGCCGCGGCGAGGAGTTTCTGCTGGGCACCTGGGCCAGCCTCAGCCGCGATGACTTCGACGCCTATCTCGACCTGTTCGAGATGCGCGAGACGGAAAAGCTGGGCGACCGCCCGGCCTGGCTGGCCAATGCGATCCCGCCGGATATGCCGATGCCCGCGGGCTGCGTTCTGGAGATGCGGCCGGAGGGCCAGTATCCGGAGCTCCAGGTCACCGAGCAGAACCACCCGCTCTATCCGCTGCAAAAGGACGGCGCCGAGCTGGAGGAGCTTCTGGAGCTGCTCTATGCCTATGGCCACGACCTGCCGTCGCTGGTTTTCGACGCCTGACGGGGCATTTCAGCGCAGGCGCGTGCGACCGGCCGCGGCGGCGGCCTTCCACCGATTGCATCCCCGCCGGTCCGCGGCTTCCCGCCGAGCCGCACGCAGGCTGGTTGAACCGGCCCGGCCGATTGACCAGATACGCCCTGACACATCGGGGATGAAGAACATGGCAAACGCAGAAACGGCGGGCGGCACACCCGCCAAGGTGGCCGGACTGGCCACCCAAGGCAATGCAGTGAACCGCAACCGGCTGAACCTTCTGGGCATCTACGGCCCCGAGAACAGCCTGACCGCGCTGGTGCGCCTGCCCAACGGCCGCACCAAGACCGTGACCCGCGGCACCCGCCTGTCCTCGCTGGGCCAGGTGGTGGCGATCGACGCCGAGGGCCTGGTGCTGAGCGCCAACGGCGAGACAAAACGCCTGCCGATGCCCGGCAGCTAAGCGCGGGAGCGCCGCAAATTTCTTCGAAGAAATTTGCCAAGAATTTTCGAAAATTCTTGCCCCGGGCCGCTGCCTCTTGACCTGCCTTCGCCCGCGGCCCAAGAAGGCGCCCATGACAGACAAAATCGCTCTCATCACCGGCGCATCCCGCGGCCTGGGCAGCGCCCTGGCCGAGGCCCTTGCGCCCACCCATCACATCGTCGCCGTGGCGCGCACCACCGGCGCGCTGGAAGAGCTGGACGACCGCATCAAGGCCGCGGGCGGCAGCGCCACCCTGGCACCGATGGACATCACCGTGCCGGAGGCGATGGCAACGCTCTGCCGCGGCATCCATGACCGCTGGGGCAAGCTGGACCTGTGGCTGCACACCGCGATCCATGCCACCGCGCTCTGCCCGGCACCTTCCGTTGCGGCCAAGGACTGGACCAAGGCGGTTGCGGTCAACGCCACTGCCACCTCGGTGCTGATCCCCTATGTGGCGCCGTTGCTGGGCCGGACGGGGCGCGCAGTGTTCTTTGACGACCCCAAGGCGGGCGAAAAGTTCTATGGCACCTATGGCGCCACCAAGGCCGCGCAGATGGCGCTGGCCCGCAGCTGGCAGGCGGAAACCGGACGCACCGGCCCCAAGGTGCGCATTCTGGAGCCGCAGCCGATGGCCACGGCCCTGCGCGCCCGCTTCCACCCCGGCGAGGACCGCGAGGCGCTGACCCCGATCCAGGACGAGGCCGCGCGCCTGCTGCCGCTGATCCTGGCAGACTGACGCCCGAAACCGGCCCCGCGCCGCGCCCCCGCGCGGCGCCCGGCCCAACGCTTGGGACGGCATCTGCGATGCAGGCCAAAGCGGCGGGAGCCCCCGCCCCCCCCGGCGGCTCTGCCTGTTGCCTCCCTGCCCCGCTTTGCGGCGGATGCCGCTTCTCCCAGCGAAAACCTTGCCCCGTTCCGGCACAGGTCCTATTCAATCGAAAACCCGGTTGAAGACGGCAGGCAGACACCCCATGCGCATTCTGATCACCAATGACGACGGCATCAGCGCCGAAGGGCTCACCATCCTGGAGGCCATCGCCCATGAGGTCGCAGGACCGGAAGGCGAGGTTTGGACGGTGGCGCCGGCCTTTGAGCAATCCGGCGTCGCCCATTGCATCAGCTATACCCGCCCCACCATGCTCAGCCAGCTGAGCGAGCGCCGCTTTGCCGCCGAAGGCTCGCCTGCCGACTGCGTGCTGGCGGGGCTGCATGTGGTGATGCACGGCCAAAGGCCCGACCTGGTGCTGTCGGGGGTGAACCGCGGCAACAACTCGGCGGAAAACGCGCTGTACTCCGGCACGCTGGGCGGCGCGATGGAGGCCGCTTTGCAGGGTATCCCGGCGATGGCGCTGTCGCAGTATTACGGCCCCGCCAACCGGGAGACCGGCAATCCGTTTGAGGCCGCTGCCGTGCACGGCGCTGCCCTGATTAAGAAGATCCTGGCCGCCCAGCCGCAGGATGCGCAAGATTACCGGCTGTTTTACAACATCAATTTCCCGCCGGTCCCGGCCGCGGAGGTCAAGGGCACCCGGGTGGCGCCGCAGGGCTGGCGCCCCGGCTGCCATTTCTCGGCCGAGGAGCAGCTGTCGCCCACCGGGCGCCGCTACCTGTGGATCCGCGGCGGCAACCAGCATGTCGAGGCCACGCCCGGCTCCGACGCTGCGGTCAATCTGGACGGCTACATCTCCGTCACCCCGATGCGCGCCGACCTGACCGCGGGCGATGCCCTGGATGCGCTGAAGGCGGTCGAATGGACGGGCAAGTGAGCGCGGCAATGAGCGGACCCGATCCGGAAACCAAGATGCAGTTCCTCTACTCCGTGCGCTCGCGCGGGGTGACCGACCAGAAGGTGCTGGAGGCGATCGAGGAGATCGACCGCGGCCTGTTCGTGCGCGGCATCTTCTCGCAACGCGCCTATGAAGACGTGCCGCTGCCGATTGCCTGCGGCCAGACCATCTCGCAGCCCTCGGTGGTGGGGATGATGACCCAGGCGCTGCAGCTGTCGCAGCGCGACACGGTGCTGGAGGTGGGCACCGGCTCCGGCTACCAGGCGGCGATCCTGTCCAAGCTGGCGCGCCGGGTCTATACCATCGACCGCCACGCCCGGCTGGTGCGCGAGGCGCGGTCCGTGTTCGACCGCCTGCGGCTCGCCAATGTGACCTCGCTGGTCGGCGATGGCAGCCACGGGCTGCCGGACCAGGCGCCCTTTGACCGCATCATCGTGACCGCTGCCGCCGAGGACCCGCCCGGGCCGCTTCTGGCGCAGCTCAAGACCGGCGGCATCATGGTGCTGCCGGTGGGCCAGTCGGACCACGTGCAGACCCTGATCCGGGTACGCAAGACCGAAGACGGGCTGGAATATGACGAGCTGCGCCCGGTGCGCTTCGTGCCGCTGCTTGAAGGGCTGGGCAAGGACAGCTAGGTCCGCTGCCGCAATTGCGCAAGCTGCGTTTGATATTCCTGCGCTGGCCCCGTAAACTGGCGGCGGAATTCAGCCGCCCGCTGAATTGCATGGGCTATAGTGATTGACGCGAGAGAATCCCCGCGAAAAAGGGGGAAGCGTGTTTTGAGGAGAGCAAGATGACCCGGACCCCCCCCACCCGGACCGCGTCCCGCGGGCTGCCCCGTTTCCGGCTGCCCCGGGCCCGGCTGCTGGCGCTGCTGCCCATGGCCGGGGTGCTGGCAGCCTGCCAAAGTCCGCTGGACTATGACCTGCGCGGCCAGCTTGGCGCCTTCAACACCGCCACCGCCGCCCAGTCGGCCACCTCCAGCCGTCCCGCTCCGGATGGCCGCGGGCTGATAACTTACCCCTCTTACCAGGTGGCGGTGGCGCAGCGCGGCGACACCGTCGCGGATGTCGCCGCGCGCATCGGCCTGCCGCCGGAGGAGGTCGCCCGCTACAACGGCATGGCGGCCGGTGACAAGATGCGCCAGGGCGAAGTGCTGGCGCTGCCGCGCCGCGCCCCGGCAGATTTCCCCGCGGACGGCACCGCCGCCCCGGGCTCGGTGGATATCGCCACCCTGGCCGGACAGGCGATTGAGACCGCGCCGCTGACCTCTCCCAGTCCGGGTTCGGTGACCACCACCGCGATCCAGCCGGCGCCCAAACCGCAGCCCGCCAAGGTGCAGCGCGGCCCGGAACCGGTGCGCCACAAGGTGAAACGCGGCGAGACCGCCTATACCATCTCGCGGCTGTATCAGGTGCCGGTGAAATCGCTGGCGGAATGGAACGGCCTGGGCAGCGACTTTGCGGTGCGCGAGGGCCAGTTCCTGCTGATCCCGCTGAAGGAGCAACCGGCGGCCGAACTGACCCCGGCCGCAGCCCCCGTTGCCGTGACCGAACCGGGCGCAGGCACCCAGACGCCGGTGCCGCCCAGCGCCAGCAAGCCGCTGCCGGAAGAAAAGGTCGCGCCCGCCGCGGTCAAGCCCGCGGCAGAGACCCTGCCCAAGCCGGAACTGCCGAAACCCACCCGCGCCAGCAGTGCGGCGATGGCCTATCCGGTGCAGGGCAAGATCATCAAGACCTACTCCAAGGGCCGCAATGACGGGATCGACATTTCCGGAGCCGCCGGTGCGCCTGTGAATGCCGCCGAAGCGGGCACCGTGGCGGCGATCACCAAGGATTCCAACAACGTGCCGATCGTGGTGATCCGTCACAGCCAGAAGCTGCTGACGGTGTATCAGAACGTCGCCAATATCACGGTGAAGAAGGGCGAAACCGTCGCCCGCGGCCAGCGCATCGCCTCCCTGCGCGGCGGCGACGATGCCTATGTGCATTTCGAGGTGCGCGACGGGTTCGAGAGCATCGACCCGCTGAATTACCTGAACTGACGGCGTTAACAGACTGTTAACAAAGAAAAGCCCGGCCAATCAGCCGGGCTTTTCTTTTACTGTACTCAGCGGTCTCAGCGCAGCGCCACTCCGTGCCGCCCGGCCAGATCGGTGAAGAACTGCCAGGCCACCCGGCCCGAGCGCGCGCCGCGTGTCGCCTGCCATTCGATCGCCTCGGCGCGCAAGCCCTCCACGTCCGCCTTGATCCCGTAGGCGGCGCAATAGCCCTCGATCATCGCCAGGTATTCGTCCTGATCGCAAGGGTGGAAGCCCAGCCACAACCCGAAACGGTCGGACAGGGACACCTTCTCCTCCACCGCCTCCGACGGGTTGATGGCGCTGGAGCGCTCGTTCTCGATCATGTCCCGCGGCATCAGGTGGCGGCGGTTGGAGGTGGCGTAGAACACAACGTTCTCCGGCCGCCCCTCGATGCCGCCGTCCAGCACCGCCTTGAGGCTTTTGTAATGCTGGTCGTCATGGCTGAACGACAGATCGTCGCAGAACAGGATGAACCGGTGCTGGGACCCGCGCAGATGGTTCAAAAGCCGCGCCACCGAAGGCAGATCCTCGCGCTGCAGCTCCACCAGCTTCAGCTCCGGGTGATCCCCGGCCAGCGCGCCGTGCACGGCTTTCACCAGGCTCGACTTGCCCATGCCGCGGGCGCCCCACAACAGCGCGTTGTTGGCGGCGAACCCTTGGGCGAAGCGGCGGGTGTTCTCCAGCAGCGTATCGCGGGAGCGGTTGATGCCGACCAGCAGATCCAGATCGACCCGGTTCACCGCCTCCACCGGTTCCAGCCGCTCTGGCCCCACATGCCAGACAAAGGCGCTGGCCGCGTCGAAATCAGGGGTTTCCAATGGCGCCGGAGACATCCGCTCCAGCGCCTCGGCAATGCGGGTCAATGCGTTCTCGTCCATGGGGGGCCTCCGTCCGTCAGTTGCCGGATTTCAAAGCATGTTCAGAGGCAAGCGGCAAGGGGGCTGGGTGAAGGCCACGCGCATCTTCCGGGAGCCCAGGATTGTGCTTGGCGCACAGATTGCCCCCTTAAATGTGCCACGCACAAATGAGTCGATCCGAAGCCCGGTCACTTCCTTCAGAAGTTGACCACGGTGAAGTTCACCATCACTCCCTTGTCCTTTTTTTCGAACTCCCGGGGGTCGGCCCAAACCTTGATCGAAAACTTAGCCTTGGTGTCCAGCTTGGGGTCCAAAACCCATTCGGTGATCGGAATGGTGATTGATGGCACCCCGGCACCCGGCTTCTTCGGAGACCATTTGGCAGTGGCTTTCGGGATAACCGGCGGGCTGCTTCCCGCCGCCCCTTTCTTCTTCTTGTCCAGTTCTTTCTTAAGCTGATCGACCAGGAATTGAACGACCTTTTTGTCGACTGATTTGACTTCTTTACAGACGCCCTTTGTCACCGCGTCTTCGATTTTCTTACCGGCAAGTTCTGGCTTTATGGTTTTTCCCACTTTCTTGGCAATCTTCTTGCACTCGCTTTCCATCTTCTTTTTGGCGGCAGCTGGGATCAGATCAGGCATAACAAACCTCCTAGTTACTAAACCGGACACCGCCTTGTGGAACTCGCCTGCGGCAAATGTGCTTAGTATGATGCTGCAGGTTTTGGGGTCCGCCATCAAGCCTTCTGCCTGCACTGGACTTGCTGCCGGCAGGAGTGGAACCGCATGCAAATGCAGCGGCGGCAGGCGACACGAGCCTCTTTCACCGGGCCCCCGATGCAGCCGGCAAGATGCCTTTTGAGCCTTAAAGCAAAAAAAGCGCGCCCTTCCGGGCGCGCCTTCTCATTTCAAACCGTCTCCGGCTTACTTGTCCTTGCCGTCCTCGGCCTCGAACTCAGCCATCAGAGGATCGTCGGGATGCGCATCCATCTCGTCCTCATCGTCATAGTAGCCGTCGGCGCGCAGCTTTTCCTCGCGCTTTTTCTCGACATGGGCCACCAGGAAGATCGAAATCTCGTACAGCCCGTAAACGACCACAAACAGGATGATCTGGGTGATCACATCCGGCGGCGTCACCAGGGCTGCCAGCACCAGGATCGCAACCACCGCGTATTTGCGGACAGACCCCAGGCCTTCGGCGCTGACCAGACCGGCCTTGCCCATCAGCGTCAACAGCACCGGCAGCTGGAAGCACAGGCCAAAGGCCACGATGAACTTGATCGTCAGGTTCAGGTATTCCTGCGCCGAGCCCTGGAACACCACGCTCAGGCCCTGTGTGACCTCCTCGCCAGTGATCGCCTCGCCAGTGGCGCCGAACTGCTGGAAACCCAGGAAGAAGTCGTAGGCCAGCGGGGTGACGACATAGAAGGCAAAGCTGGCACCCAGAATGAACATGAAGGGCGACGCCACCAGGAAGGGCAGGAACGCCCCCTTCTCAGACTTGTACAGCCCCGGCGCCACAAACCGCCACAGCTGGAACCCGATAAAGGGAAACGCCAGCATAAAGCCGCCAAGGAAGGAGATCTTGATCGCGACAAAGAAACCCTCCTGCGGGCTGATGAAGATCAGCGCGCAGTCCTGGCCGCTCTCCGCCAGCACCTCACACAAGGGCGCGGTGAGGAAGTTGAACACCGGTGTTGCCACGGTGAAGCAGATCACCATGCCGGCGATGAAGGCCAGAACCGAATGAATAAGCCGCGTGCGCAGCTCGGCCAGATGCTCGATCAGCGGTGCGGTTGAGTCGTCGATCTCATCCGGGTTGCTCATGATTTGGCCTCATCATCCGTCTTCAGCGCCGCCTCGGCGGCTTCCGCCTTGGCCAGCGCCTCTTCCGCCTCGCGCGCCTTGCGCTCCGCCGCGGCGCGCGCGGTGGAGGCCTGGATCTTCTTGGCATCCTCGGCGCGCTGCGCCGCCAGCTTGCCGGTCTCGCTGCCGGGGTCGAATTTCGCCGGGTCGATCGACGAAGCCATCTCCTGCGCCGCCTGCTTGATCCCGTCCATGGCAGAGCCGACGGGGTTCGATGCAGTCTTCAGGCCCTTGGCGACCTCATTGACCCCGGCCTCATCCGCCGCGTCATGCATTGCCCGGCTGAATTCGCGCGCCATCCCCTTGGCCTTGCCCACGAACCGCCCGACATTGCGGAACAGCACCGGCAGGTCCTTGGGGCCGACCACGATCAGCGCGACAACGCCGATGACCAGCAGTTCGGTCCACCCAAGATCGAACATCCGCGCTTAGGCCTTGTCTTTTTCGGTCTCGGGGGTCACGTCCTTGGCCGTGTCCGAGGCGTCCTGCTCCAGCTCGTTGCTGCCTTCGCTGATGCCCTTCTTGAATGAGGTGATGCCCTTGCCGACTTCGCCCATCAGCGAGGAAATCTTGCCGCGGCCGAACAGGACCAGAACCACAACGGCGATGAGCAGCAGGCCAGGCAGGCCGATGTTGTTGAGCATAAGTATCTCTCCTTACGTGATCCGGCGCGGGTTTGCAGCGCCGGTGGAATTGTTCGCTACGGGTTTAGCGCGCGGCCCGCTTTGAGCGAAAGCAACTCCGCGCGTGCAAAGCGCCTGCAAGCGAAGGATTTCATCGTTTTTGCAGGCGGCCCGCATCCAACTGACAGGTTTATGTCAGTTGCAACGCGGTAAATCCAGCCCATCACATGAACAAAGGAGAAACGTGATGAGCAAACATGCCGCCGAAATCGTGACCTTCAAACTGGCCGAGGGCGTGAGTCCTGCGGATTTCACAGCGCTGATGCAGCGCACCGAGGCCTTCGTGCGCGCCCAGGACGGCTTTGTCACCCGCCATCTGAGCCGGGGCGCGGACGGCAGCTGGACCGACTATGTGGTGTGGAAGGACATGGCGACGGCGCAAAAGGCGGCGCAGACCTTCATGCAGCAGGACTTTGCCGCCGAGGTGGTTGCAGCGCTTGCACCGGACAGCGCGGCCATGCGCCATGAAGAGGTGCAGTGGCAGATGACGCCCTAAGACCTGAGGGCTGCGCCTGTCCGCTGAAAGGACAGCAGGCGCAGCCCTTGACCTCCTCCCTCCCCCGCGCAAAGGCTAGGCCCATGCGCCGCACCGACCGCCTTTTCGAAATCATCCAGATCCTGCGCGACGGGAAGCTGCACCGCGCCCAGGACATCGCCGGGCGGCTGGAGGTCTCCACCCGCACCATCTACCGCGACATGGACACGCTGATGGCCTCTGGCGTGCCGGTCGAGGGGGAGCGCGGCGTCGGCTACATGGTGCGCGAGCAGATCAGCCTGCCGCCGCTGACCCTGACGCCGGAGGAGCTGGAGGCGCTGAACCTCGGCATGGCCATCGTGGCCGAGGCCGCCGACCCGGACCTGAAGGCCGCCGCCCTGTCGCTGGCGGCCAAGGTGGACGCGGTGCTGCCGGAGCAGACCATTGCCGAGGCCGACGCCTGGAAATTCGCGGTCTATCCCTTCTCGGACGCCGCCCGCGCCCTGGCGCACATGCCGGCGCTGCGTGCTGCGATAAAGGCGCGGCAGAAACTGCAGCTCAGTTACCGCCGCATCGACGGCACCCTGACAGAGCGGAAGATCCGCCCTCTGCACATGGAATACTGGGGCCGGGTCTGGACCCTGACCGCGTGGTGCGAAACGCGAAAGGATTTCCGGGTGTTCCGGGTTGACCTGATCGAAGACGCCTCTGCCCTGCCGGAGCTGTTCGTGGACGAGCCCGGCAAGCGCCTGCAGGACTACGATCCATACGGACGCTAAGATCCGCTCTTCTTCTGGCTGAAAATATTCCGGGGAAGGCGCGCAGCGCCTGGGGCAGAGCCCCCTGCCCCGGCTCTGCACGCGCCGCACCGGATTTCGGATCCGCCTCCAGCCGCGGCCTGGGGCCACGCCCCGCTTGGGCGGCCGCACCTTCCGCTGCCTGCGCTGCAAACGCGGAACAGCTGGCCGCGCCGCCGCGTTGAGTCGCTGTACGCAACCGGAGCCCGCGCCCATGTCCCAGATTTCGCTTCCCCCCGCCCTGCACAGCGCCCCCACCCTCATCATCCTGCTCGCGTGCTATGCCGTTCTCGGCTGTGTCCTGCTGGCCGCCTCGGTGATTGCCGCCGGCGTCATCGTGCCCGGCCATGACTGGGCGGCAGACACGATCAGCGACCTTGGCGCTGGACGCTATGAATTCATCGTCGATTCGGGGCTGTACGCCTTTTCCGCCGCGCTGGTCGCTATCGCCGTCGCCGCTGCCCATGTGCATCTGGGCGGCCGCGGCTGGAGCTTCGGGATCGTCGCCTTTGCGCTGATGGGGCTGATCGTCTTTCTGGTCGGCGCGCGCAATGAATACGGCGACAGCGATAACGAGGGCGTCGTGATCCACATCTACCTGGTCTACGCGCTGGGGGTGCTGATGGCGGTCGCGCCCTGGGTGATGGCAGGTGCGGCGGGGCAGATGGGCCAGGGCTACACGCGGATGCTGCGGGCCATTGCAGTTCTCTGGACGCTGACGGCGCCGGTGTTCTTCTTCCTGCCCACCGGCATCGACGGCCTGTACGAGCGCGGCCTGGGCCTGCTGGCGATTGTTGCCGTCTGCACGCTGGCGCATCTGTTCCTGCGCTACGGGCGCGCGCTGCGCTGACCGCCGCCGCACCGGCAGCCTGTGTGCAAGCGCGGCCTTCACCTTTGCAAAAATACTCCGGGGGTGAAGCCCGTCCCGGGAACCGTCCGGGGGACGGTTTCAGGGCTGAACGGGGCGGAACCCCTATCCAGCGGCGGCGGGGGCAGCGCCCCCTACCCGAGTTCGAAACTGGTCACGCCGTAAATCAGATCCGTCTCCAGCTGCGGCGCAGGCCCGCGATACATCCGCGCGGTCTCGAACACTGGCGCCAGGCCCAGGCCGCGCGCCAGTTCGACCGCCGCGGCATGGGGTTCCGGAACATCCAGGAACACCTCCTGCCCGGGCGGCAGCTCCTGCAGCAGCCGCGCCAGCACCGCCACCGCCGCCGGGCGGGAGACCGCCACCAGCGGCCCGATCTTGCAGCCGCTGCCGCAGCGCCGCAGGGTGCCGAACCCGGCCAAGCGTCCGTCCCGGTACGCGGCAAAGGAGTGATGCCCCGCCGCGCCCAGCCACTGCTGCCAGAAGACCGGGCGCGGCGCCGGGAAGACGCGGGCGTCCAGCGCCTCCAGCTCTGCCGCGGGGGCGCTCAGCGGCGACAGCTCGAAATCCGCGGCGGCCTGCAGCCCGCCGGCGGGCACCCCGCCAAAGCGGATATTGCGGTACGCCAGCTCAAAGCCCGAGCGGCGGTAGTTCGCTTGCTGATCCACCACCCCGTCAAGGCCGACAACCCGGCCCCCGGCATGCTCCAGCGCCTTTTGCCACAGGGCATAGCCATAGCCCTGGCCGCGGTGCGCCGGCGCCACGATGTAAAAGCCGAGGAAGGCGAACGCCTGCCCGTAGTTCACCACCGAGATGCAGGCGATCATCTGCCCGTCCAGGAAGCCGCCCCAGAAACCTTCGGGGTCAACGCTGGCAAAGCACGCGGCATCGCTGTGCCCAGGGTTCCAGCCTTCGCGCGCAGCCCAGTCCGCGGCGGTGCGGATCTCCGTAGGCGTCAACGCCCGGATCTGATAGCTGCCTTGCATCTGCATCTCCTGTTTCACCGGGTGCAGAATGCCCCTTAAGACTCAGGCAGGAAAGACGAAACAGCGGTTGCGGCGCACCGTCAGCCACATCACGCGGCCTTTTTCCGGCAGGAAGACGTTTGGCACCGTCGCCTTAAGGATCGAGCCGTCGAAATCCATCCTGAACTCCACCAGGCTCTCGCTGCCCAGAAACCGGGCGCGCTCCACCACTGCGCGGGCGGCAACGCCGTCGCTGGGGGTGGGCAGCGGGCCCTGGCCGCCGCGGTCAAAGTCGATGCGCAGATGCTGCGGGCGGAACACGATCTCTACCGCGGTGCCGTCCGCCACCCCCGGCGCCAGGAACTCGCCAAAGGCCGTGCGTGCCAGCGCGCCGTTCACCTGCGCCTTCAGCACGTTCACATCGCTGAAGAACGCCACTGCCGCCTTGTCCACCGGATGGGTGTAGACGTTGTAGGGCGCGCCCTGCTGCACGATCCGGCCGCCGCGCATCAGCGCGATCTCGTCGGCCATCCGCATCGCCTCTTCCGGTTCATGCGTGACCAGCAGGACGGCGGTGTCCTCTTCCTTCAGAAGGCTCAGGGTTTCGTCCCGGATGCCGTCGCGCAAGCGGTTATCAAGGCCCGAGAACGGCTCATCCATCAGCATGATCCGCGGCCTGGGCGCAATCGCGCGGGCCAGCGCCACCCGCTGCTGCTCGCCGCCCGACAGCTGGTGCGGGTAGCCGTCGATGAAGCGCTTGAGCGACACCCGGTTCAACAGCTCCTCGACCCGCGCGCGCTTCTCGTCCCGGCTGCCCTTCAGGCCGAAGCCCACATTGTCGGCCACGCTCAGATGCGGGAACAGGGCAAAGTCCTGAAACATCAGCCCGATCTCGCGCCGTTCGGGCGGTACCCGGAACACGGTGTCGCAGATCAGCTTGCCATCGACATAGATTTCGCCGCTGTCCTGCATCTCCACCCCGGCGATCATCCGCAGGGTGGTGGACTTGCCGCAGCCCGACGGCCCCAAAAGGCAGGTGACCTGCCCCGCCCGGATCTTCAGCGAGACGTCATCCACCACCGCGCGGCCCTCGAAGAAGCGCCGGATATTGCGGATTTCCAGCCGCGGCGGGGCCATGGTGCTGTGCATCTTCGCTGGGGCAGTGTTCATGGGGCCTCGGGGCTTTTCCGATAAAAACGCTTGGGGTCACGCCGGGATAGCAATCCTGCTCAGCCGCCGCAAGCGGTCAGCACTGCGTGAAAAACCTACTGCCCGGCCTATAGGCCGGGCAGCGCCCGTCCCGCCCCCCACGGGGCGGGCGCTTCTCGCCCTCCCCGCCGGGCCGGGCGCCGCTCTCTGTTTGAGCTTTCAAGTCCTGGTTTACGGCCTTCCTTCTAGCAGCACCCCTGAGCGGTGCCGTCCAGCTCCAGCCCGTTAAAGGGAGAATTGCCGCCGCACCCCTCGAAAATCCCGTAGTGGGTCTCAAACGAGCCGATGAATTCGAAATGCGGTGCCAGGCGCGTGTCTTGCAGCATCATCCAGGTGTTGCCGCAGACCGGGAATACCTTGCCTGCTTCCATCACATGATGATCATCCAGCACGAAACGGTGCGGCGCGTGCTCGATTGTGCCCTTGTAGATCACCGCCTGCCCGTAATCCTCGCAGGCCGGCTCCAGCGCTGGCAGCTTGAACAGCCGGTAGGTGGCCGACAGGAACTTCAGCGGCTGCACCCGCTTTTCCAGCACCGGATTCTCGATGGTCAATAGCCGTGAGGTCACCATCCGCGGGTCCTTGAACCCGGCCTCTTTCGCGATGGCCAGGAAGTCGTTCCAATAGAGCGCGCCGGACAGGCATTCGCCGTACAGCACCTCATCCTCGGCCAGCGCCTGCGGCACCCGGCGGTCGGCGTAGACATCGGAGAAATACATCTCCCCGCCCTCTTTCAGAAGATGATACGCCCCGCGCAGCACCGCGCCCTTGTCGGTGGCCAGGTTGATCACACAGTTGGAGACGATGATGTCGAAAGAGCCCGGCTCCAGATCCAGCGCGTCCAGAGTCTCGATATAGCCGTGATGGAATTCGACATTGGACCGGGCATGGCCGAAGGCCTCGGCGTGGTGGTCCTGATGGCGCCGCGCCACCTCCAGCTGCGCAGGCGTCATATCAACACCCACCACCTTGCCATGCTCCCCAACCAGCGCCGACAGCGCATAGACATCGCGGCCCGCACCGCAGCCCAGATCAAGGATGCGCGCGCCCTCCAGCGCCTCCGGCGCAATCAGGCCGCAGCCGTAATAGCGGGTCAGCACCTCGTCATGGACCTTGGACAGCACAGCCTTCACATGGTCCGGCATGTCGTCCGGCGTGCAGCAGGCGTTGGTCTGAAGATCAGCGCTGCCCTGCAGCACCTCGCCGTAATAAGCCTGCACGTTTTCGTGGTTCATGGGGACGCCTTTCCTTGAGGGTTGCGGACCGACTGGATAGCGGCCACCAGTCACCCGTTCAATCGGTCCTGCGAGAGGTCTGACGCAAGTGTGATGGAGTGTGCGATACAAAGTTCTGAGGGCAACGCCCGTCCGCGGGCGGAAGCGAAGCGCCCGCCCATGGGGGCGGACGGGCGCTGCCCGGCGTGCCGCCGGGCGAAAGAGCAGTGTCTGCGTTACCTCACCCTTCCGGCAGCAGCTCAAACGCGGCCTCGGCGCGCACCTTGCCGTTCACCATCAGCTCCACCCGGTGCGGCCCCGGCACCAGCTTGAAGGTGGTCGCATCCCCCTTCAGCTTGTGCTTCTTGCCCAGTTCCAGCGTGCCGCCGCTGATCTTTGCCTGTTTCAGCTTGAACACCTTGGCCGAGGTTTTCCCCGCAGGGCGCTGGAAATGCAGGATGTAATCGACCAGCACCGGCGCGCCCGCAGCCCCGTCCAGACGGCAGGAGAGATCCAGCGCCCCGCCGATACGCACGGTCTCCGGGACCCTGATCCGCGCGTCCAGCGCCAGATCCGGATCATAGCCCAGCATCGCCATCGCGCGCGGATGGCCCGCCTTCACCAGCCCGCGCAGGGCGTGGCCGGTCATCCAGTCCAGCTCCTTGCGCTGCTGCTGCCCGGCCTGGCGCCAGCGCTGCAGCCGGTCCATCACCAGATCCGGATCCTTCTTGGCAATGTCGTTCAGATGATTGGCGACCGAGCGGGTGACAAAGCGGGCGCCATCGCCGTGCAGCCGGTCCAAAAGCGGCAGCGGGGCGCCGAGCGCAAGGCCCACCGCCTCGCCCCAGGGCAGCCGCGGGCGGGTGCCCTCGCTGACCAGCCGCCGCACGTGATAGCTGCTGTGCCCGGCCCAGTCCTGCATCCGCGCCAGCACCTCATCCGGCCAGCGGTTCAGGAAAGGCCGGATCGCCCATTCCATCGAAAACCGCTGGGTGATTTCCTCCAAGAGGTCCAGCGACAGATCCCGGTGCGCCTCAAGGCCCAGCGCGGCGACATATTCCCCCAAGGGGGCAAAGATGAAGTCGCCGAAGTCATCATCCGTCTTGCCGGGATCCAGCGGCGGCGGCAGCGCTTTCAGCAGAATGGGCGCTGCCTCGGGCAAGGCTGCGGGCAGATGATCCGCCAGCACCTGCGCAATCAGCGCGATTCTCTGCTTCAGCTCCAGCGCCGGCAGCTCCGCCATCACCTGGGCCTCAAAAGCCTCAGCATCAAACCCGGCCTCAGCCGCGGAAAAAAGGCCCGCCAGATAGCGGACCTTTTCGCGGTTGAACAGCTGGTCCTTCAGGGAAAACCCGCTGGCCATGCGGCGCTCCTTACATCGTGGTGTTTGTGGCGCCGCCATCCAGCAGGATGTTCTGCCCGACCATGAATCCAGCATGCTGCGAGCACATGAAGGCGCAGGTGGCGCCGAACTCCTGACGGGTGCCATAGCGGCCCGCCGGGATGGTGGCGCAGCGCTGCTTCTTGGCGTCCTCCACCGAAATGCCCTGCGCCTTGGCCGCGCCGCCGTCCAGCGCCTCGGCCCGGTCGGTGGCATGGAGGCCCGGCTGCAGGTTGTTCATGATGACACCCTTGCCCGCCACCTGCCGCGCGGTGCCCGCGACATAGCCGGTGAGCCCCGCCCGCGCCGCATTCGACAGCCCCAGCACCGGGACCGGCGACTTGACCGAGACCGAGGTGATGTTGACCACCCGGCCCCAGCCGCGCTCGATCATGCCCGGGACCAGCGCCTTGATCAGCGCAATCGGGGTCAGCATGTTGGCGTCCAGCGCCTTGATGAAATCCTCGCGGTCCCAGTCGGTCCACATGCCCGGCGGCGGCCCGCCCGCGTTGGTGACCAGGATGTCCACGTCCTCAGCCGCCTCCAGCACCTTCTGCTGGCCCTCCGGCGTGGTCACATCGGCGGCCACCGTCACCACATCCACGCCATACTGGTCGCGGATCGCCTGCGCCGACGCCTCCAATGCCTCCGCCCCGCGGGCGTTCATCACCAGGTTCACACCCGCTTCCGCCAGCGCCTCGGCGCAGCCCAGCCCCAGCCCCTTGCTGCTGGCGCAAACCAGCGCGCGCTTGCCCGAAATACCCAGATCCATTGCCGTCCTCCCTCGGGAATCTTTTCAGTCGCCGCAGAGCTTGCACCGCCTGCCCGGCGAAGACCAGCCCCGCGCCCTCCGCGCCAATCGTCAAACCGCCGGAAAATCAGCCCCTTCCGGACCGTTTTCTGCCACATTCCTGCAGCAGATCTATTGGACAGCGCCCCGCGCGGGTTCACAGTGGAAACGAAACACACGCCGCTTATGGGACAGACCTTGACCGCCAGCCTCACCTCCGTCCAGGCCTGCCTGGCCGAGCATTTCCGCGTCGAATACGGTGCCAACACCGGCGACCCGCTGGGCGTGCTTGAGGATCTAGTGCTGGATGACGTCTACATGCTGGACGCCGCCTCCGCCCCGCGGCGGCTGGGCATCGCCGCCGGTCACGACGGCAGCCTTTCTGTGGCGGAGGCCTCCGCGCTTGGCACCCCCGGTGCCGCGCTGCACCTGGATTGCCTGCTGACCCTGATGCCCGACCGCGGCCCCAACACCGAAATCCTGGTGCTGGTCGAGGCCGATGCCGAGGGCTATATCGCCGCCATCTACCTGGTGCCGCTGGCACCCCTGCAGCCGCAGGTGCCCTATACGCTGGTCAAGGCGGTGCGCGAGCCCGCCCGGCGCAAGCTGGCGCAATCGGCCTGCGTCTCCTTCACCCGCGGCACCCGCATCACGCTGTCCACCGGCGCCCAGCGCCCGATCGAGGACATGCGCCCCGGCGACCGCGTCCTGACCCGCGACGACGGCATCCAGGAGGTGCGCTGGGTCGGCCAGTCCACCCTGCGCGCGGTCGGCGATCTGGCCCCGGTCCTGATCCGCAAGGGGGCCCTGAACAACGCCCGCGACCTGATCGTCAGCCCCGGCCACCGGCTGATGGTCTACCAGCGCAGCGACGAGATCGGCGCCGGCGCGCCCGAGATCCTGGTCCGCGCCCGCGACCTGGTGAACGGCGACAGCGTGGTGGTGCTGGACGGCGGCTTTGCCGATTACTTCCAGATCCTGTTCGACCGCCACCACATCATCTACGCCGAGGGCATCGCCGCCGAGAGCACCTTCCTCGACCCCGTCACCCGCCCGGCGCTGCCGGAGGATATCTGGATCACGCGCGCAGGACACCCGCACGCCCCCCTGCCCGCCGCCCACAAGCGCGGCACGCATGGCCTGGACGTGAGCCGGGCGCTGCTGAACAGGCCGGATGCGGTGGGGCTGTTGAAAAGGGCGTCGTTGCGGTGATGTAACCAAAGGACCTTTGACAAAAGCAACGTCTTGGGTTCAGAGGAAAACGCTCACCACTGAAGTTGCCTCGCAAATTATGCACTCGCCAGTGGACACTCGAAGTATTTCACGCTACCTACGCTCCACCTATGCGAAACTAAACGGCACAACATAAATCCAGGAGCGTGCAACATGGCCCCACTCGTTTCCCTATTCAATCATAAGGGTGGCGTCAGCAAAACCACTACCACGTTCAACCTAGGATGGGCATTAGCGGATCAGGGGTATCGAGTACTGATTGTTGATGGCGACCCACAATGTAATTTGACCGGCACCGTATTGGGGTTCGCTGGAGTTGCTGATTTCGACAGTTTCTATACTAAAAATCCCGGCCAAAACATTGCCGATGGCCTCGACCCTGTTTTCAGCGGATCAGGGTCCCATTTAAAACCCATCGAGACCTTTGGTACAAATCACGAAAATCTCTTTTTGCTAGCAGGAAGTATTAACCTCGCCTTGCACGAAACACAAATCTCTGTTGCACTGAGTGCAAGTACCGCGATTCCGGCACTCCAAAACATACCTGGCTCAATTGGCGAATTCCTTCGAATCACTGCAACTTACAACGAAATCGACATTGTGCTCATTGACATGAGCCCAAGCGTCGGCGCTCTAAACCAGTGTTTCCTGATGTCATCGGACTATTTCATAGTACCAACGTCCCCAGACTATTATTGCAATCAAGCAATCAGTTCTTTGGCGAAGGTCCTACCAGGCTGGAGTTCGTCGGTTGCTGCGTTTCGTAATACTTCTTTAACCTACCCCATCCCTCAAACGCCGCCGCAATTTTGTGGAATTATTTCACAGCGCTACCGACCTAGATCTGGAGCGCCCGCGAAATCTTTTCAAAATTGGATCGATACGATTAAAGCCAATGTAGATAATACTCTAGTACCTGTACTAAAAAAGTCCTCCATGATCATCACGGAAGCTGAGTTTGTAGCCTCAGGTGCAGCTGACGAACCTTACAATCTAGCCAACATTCCCGACTTTAACTCACTGATCGCCCAATCTCAAAAACACAACGTCCCCGTTTTTGCTTTAAGTGATGAACAAATTGAGCAAGGCGGTAAAATTCTTGAGAACATGAAAGAAAACCGAGACACCTTTGAGGCGACGTTCAAAGACCTTAGCAACTGCATTCGAAACATCTCAGGCATTTAAGTCGCGGTGACCACAATCTTCAACAGGAGCTATTAACTGAAGCTCTTGTTGAAGAATACAGCACAGGTCTGCAGTTGCTATTGGAGATGCCATCTTTCTCTGTTCTTTTTCCCCTCACTCTCCCACCCCGCGCTCCCGCAGATCCCGCTGCATCCGCCGCGCCCGCACCGCAATGCGAAGAATCGTGTTGTCCTTGTCATGGGCCTGGATATGCCCGGCCAGCAGCGCCAGCCAGTAGATCCGCAGGATTGAGTTGATGCGGCGGCCATAGTTCGGGCCCAGCTTGCGGAACCATTTGACCATGTCCGCGTCCAGCCGGATCGTCACCCGGGTCTTGGGCTTGTCCAGCCGCTCCCAGCTCAGGATGCCGTCCCAATCCTCCGGCAGGCTCTTGTCCAGCCAGTCGCGGCGCAGCTTCTGCTGCAGGTCGTCCAGCTCCAGCTGCATCTCATTGTCGTAATACCGTTTACTGGGCATCCCGTGGCGTTCCCTTGATGGCGGCGGTTCGCAGCGGGGCGGCACTCCCGCGCTGATCCCAACCCTGCCCTAGTCCGGTTAAATCCCGGCAAGCGGGGCGTGCGCAGGAAACGCCACACCTTTTCAAAGGGCAGCCGCCCGGTGCACAGGGGGTGTACGGGGGGTGCACGCGTGGCACCCCCTGTTTTTCTTGCCTCTTCCGGCATTCCTGCTATACGCGCGCTCATGTTGGACACCGCTGTAAACCGCCCCGAACTGCCGCCCGAAATTGCGCGGCGCCGGACCTTCGCGATCATCTCGCACCCGGACGCCGGCAAGACCACGCTGACTGAAAAGTTTCTGCTCTATGGCGGTGCGATTCAGATGGCCGGACAGGTACGCGCCAAGGGCGAGGCGCGGCGGACGCGCTCGGACTTCATGCAGATGGAGAAGGACCGCGGGATTTCTGTCTCCGCTTCGGCAATGTCCTTTGATTTCAGCGGCTTCCGCTTCAACCTGGTGGACACGCCCGGCCACTCGGATTTCTCCGAGGACACCTACCGGACGCTGACGGCGGTGGATGCAGCGGTGATGGTGATCGACGGCGCCAAGGGTGTGGAAAGCCAGACCCAGAAGCTGTTCGAGGTCTGCCGCCTGCGCGACCTGCCGATCCTGACCTTCTGTAACAAGATGGACCGCGAGAGCCGGGACACCTTTGAGATCATTGATGAAATCCAAGAGATGCTGGCGATCGACGTGACCCCCGCCAGCTGGCCCATCGGGGTGGGCCGCGATTTCATCGGCTGCTACGACATGCTGCGCGACCGGCTGGAGCTGATGGACCGCGCCAACCGTAACAAGGTGGCGGAAAGCATCCAGATCAACGGGTTGGACGACCCCAAGCTGGCCGAACACGTGCCGGAGCACCTGCTTGAGAAGCTGCTGGAAGAGGTCGAAATGGCGCGCGAGCTGCTGCCCGCGCTGGACCCGCAGTCGGTGCTCGAGGGCCACATGACCCCGATCTGGTTCGGCTCCGCCATCAACTCCTTTGGCGTCAAGGAGCTGATGGATGGGATCGGCAAATACGGCCCCGAGCCGCAGCCCCAGTCGGCCGAGCCGCGCCAAGTGAGCCCGGAAGAAAAGAAGGTCGCCGGTTTCGTGTTCAAGGTGCAGGCCAACATGGACCCTAAGCACCGCGACCGGGTGGCCTTTGTGCGGGTGGCCTCGGGCCATTTCAAGCGCGGCATGAAGCTGACGCATGTGCGCACCAAGAAGCCGATGTCGGTGTCGAACCCGGTGCTGTTCCTGGCCTCCGACCGGGAGCTGGCCGAGGAAGCCTGGGCTGGCGACATCATCGGCATCCCGAACCACGGCCAGCTGCGCATCGGCGACACGCTGACCGAGGGCGAGGCGATCCGGGTGACCGGCATCCCCTCCTTTGCGCCGGAGCTGCTGCAGACGGTGCGGGCGGGTGATCCGATGAAAGCCAAGCACCTGGAAAAGGCACTGATGCAGTTTGCCGAGGAAGGCGCGGCCAAGGTGTTCAAACCCTCGATCGGCTCCGGCTTCATCGTCGGCGTGGTCGGCCAGCTGCAGTTCGAGGTGCTGGCAAGCCGGATCGAGATGGAATACGGCCTGCCGGTGCGGTTTGAGGCAAGCCAGTTCACCAGCGCACGCTGGGTCAGCGGCGACAAGGCGGCGGTGGACAAGTTCATCAACGCCAACAAGCAGCACATCGCCCATGACCACGACGGCGACATTGTCTATCTGACGCGGCTGCAGTGGGACATCGACCGGGTGGTGCGCGACTACCCCGATCTGAAACTGACCGCGACCAAGGAAATGATGGTTTAACAAAAAACGCCCGGCCCTCCGGGCGTTTTTCCTGCGTCCTGCTGCGGCCGCCAACAGATTCGCCGGCCCGGCCGCAGCGCCGCAATTGGCAGAACACTGCCCGGATTCTGGCTGATTTGTTTCCTTTCTGCATAGTTCACAGGCGAAAATACTGTAAAATCCGGCATTAATTGACGATCGCCCGGGATTTTGATATGCCCCGCAACGAGCCGGAAGCTGCCATCCCGCATGACCATTTGCGGATCCGGCTGGAACACACACGCGCGGGCCAGGTCAGTGTCCGCAATGACGGACACAGATGACAAAATTTACCGATCTGAACCTGAATCCCAAGGTCCTCAAAGCTATTGAGGAAGCTGGTTATGAAACCCCAACGCCGATCCAGGCCGGGGCAATCCCGCCTGCGCTGGAAGGGCGCGATGTTCTGGGAATCGCCCAAACCGGCACCGGCAAGACCGCGTCTTTCACGCTGCCGATGATCACCCTTCTGGCCCGCGGCCGCGCCCGGGCCCGGATGCCGCGCAGCCTGGTGCTGTGCCCCACCCGCGAGCTGGCCGCTCAGGTGGCGGAAAACTTCGACACCTATGCCAAGCATGTGAAGCTCACCAAGGCGCTGCTGATTGGCGGTGTGTCCTTCAAGGAGCAGGACGCGCTGATCGACAAGGGCGTCGATGTGCTGATCGCGACCCCGGGCCGGCTGCTGGACCATTTCGAGCGCGGCAAGCTCCTGCTCACCGGCGTGCAGATCATGGTGGTGGATGAGGCCGACCGGATGCTCGACATGGGCTTCATCCCGGATATCGAACGCATCTTCTCGCTGACGCCGTTTACCCGCCAGACGCTGTTCTTCTCCGCCACCATGGCGCCGGAGATCGAGCGGATCACCAACACCTTCCTGTCGGGTCCGGCCCGTATCGAGGTGGCGCGCCAGGCGACCGCGTCGGAAACCATCGAACAGGCCGTGGTGCAGGTCAAACCGTCGCGCCGCGACCGCGAGGGCAGCGAGAAGCGCACGGTTCTGCGCGCCCTGATCGACGGCGAAGGCGACAAGCTGACCAACGGCATCATCTTCTGCAACCGCAAGACGGATGTGGATATCTGCGCGAAATCGCTCAAGAAATACGGCTATGACGCCGCCGCAATCCATGGCGACCTGGACCAGAGCCAGCGGACCAGGACGCTGGATTCCTTCCGTGAGGGGTCATTGCGTATCCTGGTGGCCTCGGATGTGGCCGCACGCGGCCTGGACGTGCCCAGCGTCAGCCATGTGTTCAATTTCGACGTGCCGGGCCACGCCGAGGATTACGTCCACCGGATCGGCCGCACCGGCCGTGCCGGCCGCGAGGGCAAGGCGATCACCATCTGCACCCCGCGCGACGAAAAGGCGCTGGATGCAGTGGAGAAGCTGATCCAGAAGGAGATCAAGCGCCTGGACAACCCGGTCAAGCCCGAACCGAAACAGGAAAAGCCCTCCCGGCCTGCCAAGCCGGACGCTGCGAAGCCGGACACAGCCAAGCAGGACACTGCCAAGGCAGACACCGGATCGCGCGCCCCCCGCAAGGAGGACAAGGCTGCGCAGAAGCCCGAGCGCGCGTCCTCGCGCGGGAAATACGGCAAGCGCGACGACAAGGCCGTGGTTGGCATGGGCGACCACCTGCCTAGCTTCATCGCGCTCAGCTTTGCCGAACGCCGCGCCAGCTAAGCAGCGCAACAGAACGTTTCAGGGCCGCTCTTCGGAGCGGCCTTTTTCGTTGGTGGCTTCCCAGCTGCGCTGCCCTCAGCGGCCATGCAGCCGCAGCATAGTGACCTTTGCAGTTGCAGCATACCGGGTCTTCGATCTTGGCCGGTGTCAGCCTGCGGCAACGGGCGTATAGGGATCGCGACACAGAAACGCGCCATTGACGATGGGCTAAGCCATGAACACCACTGACACCAAAACACTGACGATCTCCCAATTCCAGGCCATCGAGGCCCGCGCCCATGAGCTGCGCGCAGAGGCATTTGCCAGCATGATGCGCAGCTTGTTCCGCGCTCTTGTCCGCGCGCCGCGCAAGGTCATCTCCTGCCCCAGCTGCGCCCGCCCGCTGCACGGCTGAGACGCCTGCCGGATTCCGGCAGCCGCACGGAATTGAAAACGCCGCGTGCCCCTGAGGGCCGCGGCGTTTTTCGTTTTCCAGCGGTGGCGTTCTGCGCCCGCGCCGCGGGCCCGTCAGGGCCCCGCGGCGCCTGGCCCAACGGGGCCTGTTGCATCTTTGATGCAGCTTGGGCCGGGCGGGAGCACTGCCCTGCCCTGCAAGGTCCGGCCCGGCGGGATCAGCGCATACGGCTGACCACCACCGTGACCTCTGGCTTCTTGCCGATCTCGCTGAAGGCGCTCTGGCGGGCGATGCGGCGCAGCTCCTGCTCCAGCTTGTCGTCATCGCGCAGGGTCTTGGCGCCTGCCCGCATCAGGAACTGGTTTAGGTCCTCTTCCATCACCTCGACCAGTGCCGCGTTCGAGGTGCCGGTTTCGGGCAGGCCCTTGACATCGCACCAGGGTTCGCCCAGCGGCTCGTCTTCCTCGTCCAGGATCACCGTCACCAGCACATGGCCGTTCAGAGCCATGCGGATACGGTCGCGCACGATCCCGTCCATGGCGCCGTATTTGACGGTGCCGTCCAGATAGGTGCGCCCGGTTTCGATCCATTCGGTCACTTTCGGCACGTCGCCTGTCAGGTCCATCATCATGCCGTTGACGACAACGGCGCTGGCGATGCCCTTCTCCTCGCCCAGGCGGGCGTGCTGGCGCAGGTGGCGGTGCTCGCCATGCATCGGGATCAGCATCTTGGGTTTCAAGAGGCGGTGCACCTCCTCCAGGTCCGGACGGTTGGCATGGCCCGAGACGTGGTAGAGGCCCGAGCTGTCATCAACCACATCCACCCCCATTTCGGAGAACTGGTTGATGATGCGGATGACGCCCTTTTCGTTGCCTGGAATGGTCTTGGAGGAGAACAGGAACAGGTCGCCCTCCTTCAGCTCCAGCCCGCGGTACTTGCCGCGCGCCAGCTGCGCGCTGGCGGCGCGGCGTTCGCCCTGGCTGCCGGTGGTGATCAGCATCAGGTTGTCACGCGGCACGTTGGCGGCGTCCTCGGGGCTGATCGTCTTCGGGAACTCCGTCAGCACGCCGGTTTCGACCGCCGCCTCGATCATGCGGCGCATGGCGCGGCCCAGAAGGACCACGGAACGTCCCGCCTTCTCGGCAGCCACGGCGAGGGTTTTCACACGGGCCACATTGGAGGCAAAAGTGGTCGCGGCCACCAGCCCCTTGGCCTCAGCAAACAGCTTGGTGATCTCCTCCGGCAGTTCGGATTCCGAACGGCCCGGATGCTGCGAGAACACATTGGTGGAATCGCAGACCAGCGCCTGAACGCCGTCGCCTGCAATCTGCGCCCACATCCCGGGGTCGAAGGGTTCGCCCACCAGCGGGTTGGCGTCCAGCTTGAAGTCGCCGGTGTGCACCACCCGCCCTGCCGGGCTGTCGATCACCAGTCCGCCGCTTTCGGGGATCGAGTGGCTCATCGGCGCAACGCCGATGGTGAAGGGGCCAAGCCTCGTCACCTCGGGCCAGGCCTGCACGGTGTGCACATTGGCCGGGTCGTGGCCTGCTTCCTCCATCTTGCGGCGCGCCAGATTGGCGGTGAAGGCGCGGGCGTAGACGGGCACGTTCAGATGCCCGTACATATGGGCGATGGCGCCAATGTGGTCCTCATGCCCGTGGGTGATAAAGATCCCCTCCAGCCGGTCAGCGCGCTGCTTCAGCCAAGTGATGTCGGGCATGATCAAGTCCACGCCCGGGGTGGTGTCCATATCGGGGAAGGTCACGCCCAGGTCGACCAGAACCAGGCGTTCCTTGTCCTTCGGGCCGTAGCCATAGACATAGGCATTCATGCCAATTTCACCCGCCCCGCCGAGGGGCAGGTAGATCAATCTTTCACTGCTCATGCGTCAGTACCATTTTCCTTGTTGTATTTATGGATGATCTGCAGCCCATGCATGGTGAGATCGTCCTCATATGCGTCAAACAGATCAGCAGATTGCTGGAACAGAGGCGCCAGCCCGCCTGTTGAGATCACTTTCATCGGCACTGCGCGCTCGGCCTTGATACGGGCGCAGATTTCGCGCACGAGGCCAACGTAGCCCCAGAACACGCCGGACTGCATGCAGGCGACGGTGTTGGTGCCGATGACATTTTGCGGCTTGGAAATGTCCACGTGGGGCAGCGCCGCGGCGGCCTGGTGCAGCGCTTCCAGGCTCAGGTTCACACCCGGCGCAATCACCCCGCCGACATAGGCGCCATCCTCGGCCACTACGTCAAAGGTGGTGGCGGTCCCGAAATCCACCACGATCAGGTTGCCGCCGTAGGTGTCGAACCCCGAAACCGTGTTGACCAGCCGGTCAGGGCCGACGGCGGTGCCCTCGTCCACCCGCACCGAGACGGGCAGAAGGCATTCGGGCTTGCCCACCACCAAGGGCCGCGTATTGAAATAGCGGTCCGCCAGCACCCGCAGGTTGAACACCACCCGCGGCACGGTGGAAGAGACGATCATGTCGGTGATATCCGCCTCGATCCCCTGCAGCCGCATCAGCGTGTTCAGCCAGACATAATACTGGTCGGCGGTGCGCTTCCAGTCGGTGGCGGTGCGCCACAGAGCGATGAACTTTTCGCCGTCATAGATCGAGAAGACGGTGTTTGTGTTGCCGCAATCAACTGCCAGAAGCATTGCTGCCCCTTCCTAGAAATAGATGTCGGCCGCGGGGATGCTGACGCGGCCCTTGGCGGTGTTTAGGACAAGGTTGCCGCTGGCGTCCACCGTTTCAAAGGTGCCCTCGGTTTCCGCACTGGCGGTCTTGGCGGTGATCACCTCGCCCAGCTTGGCGGCGCGCGCCAGCCATTCGGTGCGGATCGGCTCAAACCCGTAGGTCGCAAACTGCTGCTCATAGCGGGCGAACGCGCCGGCGACGGCCTCCAGGAACTCCTCTGGCGTGACCTGCACGCCGGTTTCCGACAGCAGCGACACCGGGTAGACCGCGCCGGGTTCCAGCCATTCCTGCATCGGGGTTTCCACCAGGTTCACGCCGATGCCGACAAACAGGTGGTTGACCCCCTGCCCGTTACCCGCGCTTTCCAGCAGGATGCCCGCCAGCTTGCCGCCCTTCAGCAGCACGTCGTTGGGCCATTTCAGCGACAGCCCCTCGCTGCGGCCCGTCACTGCGACGCAGGCATCGTAAACGGCCAGGGCGGCGACAAAGCTGCGCAGCGCCGCCTGATCAGGGGTGCCTTCGGGGCGCATCACCAGGGTGGCGGCAAAGTTGCCCTTGGGGTCCTTCCAGTCGCGGCCGCGGCGGCCCCTTCCCTGAGTCTGGCGCAGCGCCAGGATCCACTCCGGTCCTGCCAGTTCCCCGGCGATGCGGGCGGCCTCATTGAGGGTGCTGTCCACCTCGGCAAGCACCCGTTTTCCATATCCTGCTGGCCAGCTCATCTCATTCCTCGAAAGTGCGAAAAGGCCCGGTCGCGTGACCGGGCCTTTCCAGCCTGCCTGAAAAGCAGATCAATTTACAAGGGTTGCTGCGGCGGCTGCCGCCGCAGTGTCCACGCCGAACTGGTAAACCAGCCCGACCAGCATCATCGCGGCAGACGCCATCAGCGCAACAGTCAGCACCGGCGAGCCTTTGGCCTCGACATCGTCTTCGCCGGTGCCGAAGTACATGTAGAAGACAATGCGCAGGTAGTAAAATGCGCCGATTACCGAGGCGATGGCGGAGGCCACGACCAGCCCCATCAGCCCCGCATCCACACCCGCCTGCCACACGCCGAACTTGGCAAAGAAGCCCAGCATCGGCGGCACGCCTGCCAGCGAGAACATCAGGATCAGTACCGCCAGCGCCTTGCCAGGCTCGCGCGCGGCGAACTGGTTCAGAGCCAGAATGTCAGTGACCGGCTTGCCGTCCTTCTGCAGCATCAGGATGAAGGAAAAGGTGCCGATGTTCATGGTCACGTAAATCGCGAGGTAAACCAGCATCGCGGTGATGCCCGCCTCGGTGCCCGCTGCCAGGCCGATCATCGCATAGCCCATGTGAGCGATCGAGGAGAAGGCCATCAGGCGCTTGATGTCGCGCTGGCCAATCGCCGCGATGGCGCCCAGGAACATCGACAGCACCGACAGCACCACGATGATCTGCTGCCAGTCGGCAATGGCGCCGCCAAAGGCGTCATGCAGCACGCGGGCGAACAGGCCCATCGCCGCTACCTTGGGCGCGGTGGCAAAGAAGGCGGTCACAGGCGTCGGCGAACCTTCGTAGACGTCCGGGGTCCACATGTGGAAGGGCACCGCCGAAACCTTGAACGCAAGACCCGAGATCATGAACACCAGGCCGAACAGCATGCCGAGAGACATTTGGCCCTGCTCTGCCACCTGGATGATGCCCGCGAACTGGGTGGTGCCGGCAAAGCCGTAGACCAGCGAGGCACCGTACAGCAGCAGGCCGGAGGACAGCGCTCCCAGCACGAAGTACTTGAGGCCCGCCTCGGTCGACTTGACGCTGTCGCGGCGCATGGCGGCGACGACGTAAAGCGACAGCGACTGCAGCTCCAGCCCCATGTAGAGGGACATCAGGTTGCCTGCGGACACCATCATCATCATGCCGACGGCAGCCAGCGACACCAGAACCGGGTATTCGAACCTCAGCATGCCGCGGCGCGCCATGTAGTCCTGGCCGATCAGCAAAACAGCGGACGCGCCCAAGAGCAGCGCCACCTTGGCAAAGCGCGAGAAGCTGTCGTCGATGAACATGCCGCCAAAAGCGGTCTGGGTGCCGGCCGGGCTGGTGGCGATCCAGAAGGCCACCACGGCCATCAGCGCCGCAGTGCTCCAGACCAGCGGGGCGGCCAGCTTGTCCTTGCCGGTGTAGACCGCGCCGATCAGCGCGGCCATGGCGTACAGCGCCAGAACGATCTCTGGCAGGATTACAGTAAGATCAGCTTGGATCATCTGCCTGATGCTCCCTTAATGCGAAGCAATCTGGGTGGCGGCCGAGGTGTCGGCCGCCGCCAGAGACTGGTTGAAGTTTGCAATCAGCGCCTCGGTCGAGGGGCCGATGATGTCGGTGACCACCGCCGGGTAGACGCCCAGGATCAGGGTCATGGCGATCAGCGGCGCAAAGACGAAGCGTTCGCGCGCGGACATGTCCTTGATGCCCATCAGGCTGCCCTTGATCAGGTCGCCGAACACCACGCGGCGGTAGAGCCACAGCGCATAGCCGGCCGAGAAGATCACACCGGTTGCCGCAACCGCGGTCACCCAGGTGTTCTTCTGGAAGGTGCCCATCAGGGTCAGGAATTCGCCGATGAAGCCGGAGGTGCCCGGCAGGCCGACGTTGCCCATGGTGAAGAACATGAAGACCAGCGCATAAGCCGGCATCCGGATCACCAGGCCGCCGTAGGCGTCGATGTCACGGGTGTGCATCCGGTCATAGATCACACCCACGCAGAGGAAGAGCGCGGCGGAGATGAAGCCGTGCGACAGCATCTGGAAGATGGCGCCGTCGATGCCCTGCTGGTTGGCGGCAAAGATGCCCATGGTGACAAAGCCCATGTGCGCAACCGAGGAATAGGCAATCAGCTTCTTCATGTCTTCCTGCACCATCGCCACCAGCGAGGTGTAGACCACCGCAATCGCGGACATCCACAGGACCACATCGGTCATCACGTCCGCGCCCACCGGGAACATCGGCAAGCTGAAGCGCAGGAAGCCGTAGCCGCCCATCTTCAGGAGGATCGCCGCCAGCACTACGGACCCCGCGGTCGGCGCCTGCACGTGCGCGTCCGGCAGCCAGGTGTGGACCGGCCACATCGGCATCTTCACCGCGAAGGAGGCAAAGAAGGCCAGGAACATCAGCGTCTGCGCACCACCCACGATATGAATGCCCAGCACGTCAAAGGACGCTGCCGAGAAACTGTGGGTCAAGAGGGTCTCGATATCGGTGGTGCCGGCATCCACATACATGAACACCATCGCCACCAGCATCAGCACCGAGCCGAAGAAGGTGTAGAGGAAGAACTTGAAGGAGGCGTAGATCCGCTCCTTGCCGCCCCAGATGCCGATGATCAGGAACATCGGGATCAGGCCTGCCTCGAAGAACAGGTAGAACAGCACCAGGTCCAGCGCCATGAAGACGCCCAGCATCAGGGTCTCCAGCAGCAGGAAGGCTACCATGTATTCCTTGACGCGGGTGGTCACATTCCAGCTGGCCAGAATGGTCAGCGGCATGATGAAGGTGGTCAGCAGCACGAAGAGCACCGAAATGCCGTCAACGCCCATCTTGTACTTCAGCCCGAAAATCCACTCCGCTTCTTCCACAAACTGGAAACCGGTGTTGGCGGGATCGAACTCGAAATAGATGCCAAGGCTCACCAGGAAAGTGATCGAGGTGGCAAAGAGCGCAACAAACTTGGCGTTGCGCTGCGCCGCCTTATCCTCGCCGCGCAGGAACAGGGCCAGGATGGCCGCCGCGAGCGCCGGGATGAAGGTGACAATAGAAAGGAGATTGTCCATCAGTGCGCTCCTCCGCCGATCGACATCCAGGTGACCAGGGCCGCAATGCCCAGCACCATCCAAAAGGCGTAAGTGAAGATGTAACCGGACTGCGCCCGGCCCGCGAGGCGGGTGAAGAAGGGAACAACGCCCATGGCCAGGCCGTTCAGGAAGCCGTCGATGGTGTTGCCATCGCCGCGTTTCCAGAAGAAGCGGCCCAGGGCCAAGGCCGGTTTGACGAAGATCACGTTATAGATTTCGTCAAAGTACCATTTGTTGAGCAGGAACAGATACAGCGGACGCTGCTGTTCGGCCAGGCGCTTCGGCAGCGACGGATTCCAGATGTAGAACCACAGCGCCAGGACCAGACCGCCCAGCATCGCTGCGAACGGCGACAGCTTTACCCATTTCGGTGCCTCGTGGGCCTCCTCCAGGATGTGGTTGTCCGGCGCGATATAGAGCGCGCCCTCGCCCGGCTGGCCGGCAAACACATAATGGTGCTCGCCCTCCACCGCAGTTTCCCCATGGCCAGCTTCCTCGCCGTGGGCGGCGGTCTCACCATGCGCGGCCTCTTCGCCATGATCCGCAGCGGAGGCTTCCGCCACCGGGATGCCGTAGAACTTGCCGACCTGGTCGGCGTGACCGAAAAAGCTGCTGTACCAGATCATGCCTGCGGTGATTGAGCCCACTGCCAGCACGCCCAGCGGCACCAGCATGGTCCAGGGGCTTTCATGGGCGTGGTCGTGGGTGTGCTTGTCGCCCCGCGCCTTGCCGTAGAAGGTCATGAACATCAGGCGCCAGGAGTAGAAGGAGGTCATGAAGGCCGCGATCACCAGCGCCCAAAAGCCGAACATGGAACCGCCCGCATAGGCGCTTTCGATGATCGCGTCCTTGGACACGAAGCCGGCAAAGCCAACCCAGCCGCTCAGCGGGATGCCGACGCCGGTGATGGCCAGGGTGCCGATCATCATCGCCCAGAAGGTATAGGGGATCTTTTTGCGCAAGGCGCCGTAGTTCCGCATGTCCTGTTCGTGATGCATCGCGTGGATCACCGAACCGGCGCCCAGGAACAGCATCGCCTTGAAGAAGGCGTGGGTGAACAGGTGGAACATGGCGGCCGAATACATGCCAACGCCAGCCGCCACAAACATGTAGCCCAGCTGCGAGCAGGTCGAATAAGCGATCACGCGCTTGATGTCGTTCTGCACCAGGCCGACAGTTGCCGCGAAGAACGCGGTCGCAGCGCCCAGCACGGTGATGAAGGCAGTGGCCTCAGGCGCGAATTCCATCAGCGGCGACATCCGGCAGACCAGGAACACGCCCGCGGTCACCATGGTTGCGGCGTGGATCAGCGCCGACACCGGGGTCGGGCCTTCCATCGCGTCCGGCAGCCAGGTGTGCAGCAGCAGCTGTGCCGATTTGCCCATCGCGCCGACAAACAGCAGGAAGGCCAGCAGGTTCGCCGCGTTCCATTCGGTCCACAGGAAGGACACCTGGGTTTCCGCCAGCGTCGGGGCAGCGGCAAAGATGTCCGCCAAGTTGATGCTGTCGGTTAGGAAGAACAGCCCGAAGATCCCCAGCGCAAAGCCGAAGTCGCCGACCCGGTTCACGATGAAGGCTTTCATTGCCGCGGCATTGGCCGAAGGCTTGCGGTAGTAGAAGCCGATCAGCAGGTAGGAGGCCACGCCCACGCCTTCCCAGCCGAAGAACATCTGCACCAGGTTGTCCGACGTCACCAGCATCAGCATCGCGAAGGTGAAGAACGACAGGTAGGCAAAGAAGCGCGGCTTGTAGCTTTCGCCCTCTTTCCACTGCGGGTCATGGTCCATGTACCCGAAGGAGTAGAGGTGCACGAGCGAGGATACCGTGGTGATCACGATCAGCATGATCGCGGTCAGCCGGTCCAGGCGGATCGCCCAGGAGGTCGACAGTGAGCCGCTTTCGATCCAGCGGAAAATCTCGATGTTCTGGGTCACCCCGTCAAACGACAGGAAGGTGATCCAGCTGAGCAGCGCCGACAGGAACAGGAGCGCCGTGGCGGTCACGGTGGCGGCTTTTTCGCCGATCATCTTGTGGCCGAAGCCGCAGATAATTGCGCCAACCAGCGGGGCAAAGAGAAGGATGGTTTCCATTGTTCTTTAGCCCTTCATCACGTTGACGTCTTCGACGGCAATGGTGCCGCGGTTGCGGAAGAAGCAGACCAGGATCGCAAGGCCGATGGCGGCCTCGGCGGCGGCCACGGTCAGCACAAACAGGGTAAAGACCTGCCCCACCAGATCGCCCAGGAAGCTGGAGAAGGCGACCAGGTTGATGTTCACCGCCAAGAGCATCAGTTCGATGCTCATCAAGAGGATGATCACGTTCTTGCGGTTCAGGAAGAGCCCGAAGATGCCAATCACGAACAGCGTCGCCGCGACGGTCAGATAATGTTCAAGTCCGATCATGTGCTCACAGCCCCTGCCCCGGTTTCACATCCCTAAGCTCCATCGCCTTGGCCGGGTCGCGCATCATCTGGGCAACCACGTCCTGGCGCTTGACATCGGTGCGGTGGCGCAGGGTCAGCACAATCGCGCCGATCATCGCCACCAGCAGGATCAGGCCCGCCAGCTGGAACAGAAGGAAATATTGATCATAGATGATGAGGCCAAGCGCCTCGGTGTTGTGGCGGTTGGCAGGCACCGGATTGGCCAGCAGCTCCGGCGCCAGGTGCGCGGTTTCCCAGACGCCGAAGGCCATCACGAACTGCATCAGTATCACCAGTCCGATCAGCAGGGCGAGCGGCATGTATTTCGCCATTTCCGCCTTCAGCTCGGCGAAATCCACATCCAGCATCATCACCACAAACAGGAAAAGCACCGCGACCGCGCCGACGTAGACGATGACCAGCAGCATGGCGACGAATTCCGCCCCCAGGAGCACGAACAGCCCGGCCGAAGACAGGAAGGCCAGGATCAGCCACAGAACCGAATGCACAGGCTGGCGGCTGATCACGGTGAACAGCCCGCCGGTGATGGCGCTGATGGCGAAGAGGTAGAAGGCAAAAACGCTCATGTCTCATCGTCCTTGTTGTCGTCCATGACCGCTTGCGCCAGATCCAGCGCCCGGTTCATGGCCGGAATGCCGGCAAACACCGACATCTGTGCGATCGTTTCCACGATCTCTTGTTTCTTGGCGCCGGCCGCGAGGGCGTGGCGCACGGTCTGGCGCACGGCTGAGTCAGCCTGCGCGCCCTGGCAAGTCAGCCCGGCCAGCGTCAGCAGCAGCCGGGTTTTGGCATCCAGACCGTCCTTGTTGACGGTGTTGCCGAACATCATCTCCATGACCTCTTTGGGCATGGTGGGCCACAGCGCCTCGAACTCCTTGAAAGCCTCGGAGGGCGAGAAGTTCTCCAGCGCCGGGTTGAACGCCTTGGCCATCTGCTGGGCCTGGGCCTGCATCTGTTGCATCATGGCCTCAAACGGATTGGGCGGCTGTTTGGTCATGTCCTCTCCTCCGGCCAAGAATTTTCAGTAAAATTCTTGGCAAAAGTTTTCAGAAAACTTTTGCGCGGGCGCCTCATCGGTAGGGCGCGTCGATTTCCAGGTTGCGGGCAATCTCGGCTTCCCAGCGCTCCCCGTTCGAAAGCAGCTTCTCCTTGTCATAGAACAGCTCCTCGCGGGTTTCGGTGGCGAATTCGAAGTTCGGGCCTTCGACAATCGCATCCACCGGGCAGGCTTCCTGGCAGAAACCGCAGTAGATGCATTTGGTCATGTCGATGTCATAGCGCGTTGTGCGGCGGCTGCCGTCCTCGCGCGGTTCCGCGTCGATGGTGATCGCCTGCGCCGGGCAGATCGCCTCGCACAGCTTGCAGGCAATGCAGCGCTCCTCGCCGTTCGGATAGCGGCGCAGCGCGTGCTCGCCGCGGAAGCGGGGCGACAGCGGGCCCTTCTCATGCGGGTAGTTCAGGGTAGCCTTGGGAGCGAAGAAATACTTCATCCCCAGTTTGAAGCCGACCCAGAAATCCTGCAGCAGGAAGTACTTGGCGGCGCGGGTGTAGTCGATGTTCGCCATCGGTCAGCCTCCCACGGTCCAGCGGGCGAAGATGCCCCAGAACCAGTCAAATTTTGCAGCAAAGGACACGAAGACCACCCAGGCCAGCGAGAACGGCAGGAACACTTTCCAGCCCAGGCGCATCAGCTGGTCGTAGCGGTAGCGCGGGGTGATCGCCTTTACCATTGCGAAGAGGAAGAAGAAGAACGCCATCTTGGCGACCATCCACAGGACGCCGTCCGGCAGGCCCGGGATCGGGGACAGCCAGCCGCCAAAGAACAACAGGGTTGTCAGCGCGCACATCAGGAAGATCGCGATGTATTCACCGGCCATGAACAACAGGAAGGGCGTCGCCGAATATTCCACCTGGTAGCCCGCCACCAGTTCCGATTCCGCTTCCGGCAGGTCGAAGGGCGGGCGGTTGGTTTCTGCCAGCGCCGAGATGAAGAACAGGAAGACCATCGGGAAATGCGGGATCCAGTACCAGTTCAACAGGCCCAGATCGCCGTCCTGCGCGCGCACGATGTCACCGAAGTTCATCGAGCCGGTGGAAATGATCACGCCGATGATGATCAGGCCGATGGAGACCTCATAGGAGATCATCTGCGCGGCGGAGCGCAGGGAGCCCAGGAACGGGTATTTCGAGTTCGACGCCCAGCCGCCCATGATCACGCCGTAGACCTCCAGCGAGGAGACCGCGAAAACATAGAGGATGGCGACGTTGATATCCGAGAGCACCCAGCCGTCGTTGAAGGGGATCACCGCCCAGGCGATCATCGCCAGCACGAAAGAGGTCATCGGCGCCAGGATAAAGACGGTGCGGTCGGCACCGGCCGGGATCACCACCTCTTTCACAACGTATTTCAGCGCGTCGGCCACCGATTGCAGCAGGCCGAAGACGCCCACCACGTTCGGTCCCCGGCGCATCTGGACCGCGGCCCAGATCTTGCGGTCCCCGTAGACGAGGAACAGGAGCGAGATCATCACAAAGGCAACAACTGCAAGCACTTGCGCCAGGATCAGAACAGCGATGCCGCCTGGAGTGTTAAAGAAATCAGCCATAGGTCCTCACACCGTGGGTATTCCGTTCGCCGCGCAATCCGCGACCACGACTTCGGCGTCGATGGTGCGCAGGCCGCGCGGCAGAGAGGGCGAAATCAGATAGACCGCGTCGGCGGTCCGGCTGCCCCCTGCCTGTGTCATTGTTGTGCGCACATGGCGCGCAAACCCGTAACCCCGGATCAGCGCGTATTGCGCGGCGGCGCATTCCGCATAGGTATCGAGATCGCCGACCATGCGCGGGCCGCGCATGGAGACGTGAAATTGCACCAGATCGCCCTCCAGCAGGCTGGTTTCCACCCCTTCGTAAACCGGGGCGGGCCGCTCGCCTCCGCTGCCGGGCGCCATTGCACAGGCGGCCAGAGCCAAGGGGGTTATGAGGGCGAGACGGTTCATTCGGCGGCCAGTTTCCCGGTTGCGCGGGCTTTGACGCCGGCGGACAGTTCCGCCATCAGCTGGGACGCGCGGGCGATCGAGTTGGTCAAGTAGAAATCCTTGACCGCCGGCAGGAAACCGGCGTTGCCAAGCTTGTCCTGCGCCAGCGGTTCGCCGTCCTTGTCGGCCACTTCGTCGATCCGGGCCAGATGCGGTACTTCGGCCACCAGGCTTGTGCGCAGCTGCGCCAGCGAGTCATAGCCCAGCGTGGCACCGGCTTCGGCGCTGAGCGCGCGCAGGATAGCCCAGTTTTCCTTGGCCTCGCCCGGCGCGAAGGCCGCGCGCATGGCCAGCTGCGGGCGGCCTTCGGTGTTCACGAACAGGCCGTTTTCTTCGGTGTAGGCCGCGCCCGGCAGGATCACGTCGGCGCGGTGCGCGCCGCGGTCGCCGTGGCTGCCCTGGTAGATCACAAAGGCGCCTGCGTCGATTTCGACCTCATCGGCGCCGAGGTTGTAGATCACCTCTGCCCCGTCGATGGCCGCTGCCATGCCGCCTTCGGTCACCGCGCCAATGTCCATCGCGCCGACGCGGGAGGCGGCGGTGTGCAGCACCAGCAGCTTGGAGCCGGTGTCCGCAGCCAGCTTTTGCGCGGCAGCCAGCACCGCCAGGCCGTCGGCCTCGCGCAGGGCGCCCTGCCCCACGATCACGAGGGACGGCGCGTCCTTGACGGCGCCGTAGTCCTTGTCCAGCAGGCTGTCCAGCGCGGCGCGGTCGGTGCCCACGTGGGTGTATTCATAGGTCAGGTCTGCCGGCTGGCCGACCAGGCCGATCTGCGCGCCGTTCAGCCAGGCCTTGCGGATGCGGGCGTTCAGCACCGGTGCCTCGTCGCGCGGGTTGGTGCCGATCAGCTGGATGAACTTGGCGGTGTCGATGTCCTCGATGGCGGCGGTGCCGGCATAGCCCGCGCGGTTGCCGATCGGCAGACGGGCGTTGTCGGTGCGGCATTCCACCTTGCCGCCCAGGCCTTCGACCAGCTGTTTCAAGGCAAAGGCCGCCTCAACCGGGACCAGGTCGCCGATCAGGCCCGCAACCTTCTTGCCCTTCATGGCGTTCGCCGCGGCAGCCAGGGCTTCCGGCCAGGTGGCGGGCTTCAGCTTGCCATCGACGCGCACATAGGGACGGTCGAGGCGCTGGCGGCGCAGGCCGTCCCAGACAAAGCGGGTCTTGTCGCTGATCCACTCCTCGTTCACGCCGTCGTGGTTGCGCGGCAGGATGCGCATCACTTCGCGGCCCTTGGTGTCGACGCGGATGTTCGAACCAAGCGCATCCATCACGTCGATGGTTTCGGTCTTGGTCAGCTCCCAGGGCCGTGCGGTAAACGCATAGGGCTTCGACGTCAGCGCGCCCACCGGGCACAGGTCGATAATGTTGCCCTGCAGGTTCGATTGCAGGGTTTCGTTCAGGTAGGAGGTGATCTCCGCATCCTCGCCCCGCCCGGTCTGGCCCATCTGGGTGATGCCCGCGACCTCAGTCGTGAAGCGCACGCAGCGGGTGCAGGAGATGCAGCGGGTCATGGCGGTGCCGACCAGCGGCCCCAGATCCAGATCATCCACCGCGCGCTTGGGCTCGCGGAAGCGGGAGAAGTCGACGCCATAGGCCATCGCCTGGTCCTGCAGGTCGCACTCGCCGCCCTGGTCGCAGATCGGGCAGTCCAGCGGGTGGTTGATCAGCATGAATTCCATCACGCCTTCACGGGCCTTCTTGACCATCGGCGAGTTGGTCTTCACCTGCGGCGCCTGGCCTTCGGGGCCGGGGCGCAGATCGCGCACCTGCATCGCGCAGGAGGCCGCCGGCTTCGGCGGGCCGCCGACAACCTCAACCAGGCACATGCGGCAGTTGCCCGCAATGGACAGCCGCTCGTGATAGCAGAAGCGCGGGATCTCGACACCGGCCTCCTCACAGGCCTGGATCAGGGTCATCGCCCCATCCACCTCGATCTCGGTTCCGTCAATGTTGATCTTGCGGAGGTCAGACATGGTCTATTTCGCCCTCAGTAACACGCCGATCGCGCTGTTCTTTTCGATTTCCGCGCGGCCATAGGCGCAGAAGGTTTCCGGTTTGCCGTAATCCACGCCGTTCTGCGCCAGGAGCTTTTCCCCCTTGGCGCGCATCCGGTCCTTTTCGGCATCAGATTCGATGTAATCGCGGATTTCCGCGTCCGTGTATCCCAACGCGTTTGCCCGCGCTTTGAGCCGGCGCAACTCGCCCAGCCCTTTCAGGTACCGGGGGGAGATATCGTCGCAGTAATCCGAAACTTCTTTCGCCACGGCGACGGCAAACAGCGGATCTTCGATTTCCTGCACGTCGCGCAGCGACGGCTTGGCCATCGCCGCAGCAGGCAGGGCAACAAAGGCGGACAGGGCAATGGCAATCAAGGCACGCATGACAGGGGACTCCTTCGATGTGAAAGCCCCCATGCGCGTGCATGCTGCGCTGCTATTCAATAGCAGACCGGCCTTCCGACCCGGATATGCCTGAAATCCGCTCACGGGGTGCAGGTTCCCTGAAAGGTTGCGCGGCCATCGGTCAGGGTCAGCGGTGCTGCCTCATCCCTGGGGTCGATGGCCCAGGCGATACTGGAAGAGCCGTAGTTGACCACGCAGTAAGTCGTGCCGGCATGGGCCGCAGCCTCGCGCGCGCCCTTGACGGAGCGGTCTGCCCCCTTGATCTCAACGTAAAACACGGCCCGGTCCGTCTTCTTGTCGACGGGCTTGGCCTTGGCCTTGAACGGCACGCCGTCATACAGCTGGCGCTCCCGGTTGCTGAGGGAGCTGCCGCAGGCCGTAACAAGCGTCATCGCTGCCAGGCACGCCATCGGCGCGGCGATCCGGTATGTCTTCAAAATGCTCAAAATACTGCCGCCAATGTCAAAAGCGCCAGGCCGCCCATGCAGGCCCAGCCAATCACGTAGAATACCGACCGCAGCCCGCCGTGCGGTTTGCCGGCCCCGCGCAGGTGAATGACAATCATCACCATCCGCGACACCAGCACCAGCGAGGCCAGCAGGTTCACCCAGAACGGCGCCGCACCGGCCAGAATGGCCACCAGCGTCACGGTCAGGAAAGCCGGCAGCGTCTCGCAGCCGTTCAGATAGGCCCGGTTCAGCCGGTAGGCCTTGTCCGCATAATCCTCCCGCGGCGTGGCGCCGGGAGCGAGGCCCGCCTTCTGCTTGGCCAGCGCCGAAACTGGCGACAGCGCCAGGATGATCAGGGTAAAGATCACCAGCGCGGCCAGAGCGTGGGAATATGCGGCAAAAACGTCCATCAAAAGTTATTCCGCCGCCATCGCGCCCATGCGGCCCGTTTTCTGGGCCTTGATGCGGTCTTCGATTTCCTCGCGGAAGTTCTTGATCAGGCCCTGGATCGGCCAGGCCGCTGCATCGCCAAGCGCGCAGATGGTGTGGCCCTCGACCTGCTTGGTCACGTCCCACAGCATGTCAATCTCTTCCAGCTCCGCCTCGCCTTTGACCAGACGGTCCATGACGCGCATCATCCAGCCGGTGCCTTCGCGGCAGGGCGTGCACTGGCCGCAGCTTTCGTGCTTGTAGAACTTGGACAGGCGCCAAATCGCCTTGATGATGTCGGTCTGCTTGTCCATCACGATCACCGCCGCGGTGCCGAGGCCGGAGCCCAGTTCGCCGCGCAGGTAGTCGAAGTCCATGAGCGCGTCGCGCATATTCTCGCCGCGCACACACGGGACTGAGGAGCCGCCGGGGATCACCGCCAGCAGGTTGTCCCAGCCGCCGCGAATGCCGCCGCAGTGCTTCTCGATCAGCTCCTCAAAGGAGATCGACATCGCTTCTTCGACAACACACGGGTTGTTGACGTGGCCGGAGATTGCAAACAGCTTGGTGCCTGCGTTGTTCTGGCGGCCGAAGCCTGCGAACCAGTCGGCGCCGCGGCGCAGGATGGTGGGCACAACGGCGATGGATTCCACGTTGTTCACGGTGGTCGGGCAACCGTACAGGCCCGCGCCCGCCGGGAACGGCGGCTTCATCCGGGGCATACCCTTCTTGCCCTCAAGGCTTTCGATCAGGGCGGTTTCCTCGCCGCAGATATAGGCCCCTGCCCCGTGGTGCAGGAAGATGTCGAAGTCCCAGCCGGAGCCGACCGCGTTCTTGCCCAGGAGGCCCTGGTCGTAAGCTTCGTCAATCGCCGCCTGCAGCGCCTCGCGCTCGCGGATGTATTCGCCGCGCAGGTAGATATAGCAGGTATGCGCATTCATCGCGAAGGAGGCGATCAGGCAGCCCTCGATCAGCGTGTGCGGATCATGGCGCATGATTTCGCGGTCCTTGCAGGTACCGGGCTCCGATTCATCCGCGTTCACCACCAGATACGCCGGGCGGCCGTCGCTTTCCTTGGGCATGAAGGACCATTTGAGGCCGGTCGGGAACCCCGCGCCGCCGCGGCCGCGAAGGCCCGAGTCTTTCATGGTCTGAACGATCCAGTCGCGGCCCTTTTCGATGATGCCCGCGGTGCCGTCCCAATGGCCGCGCGCCTTGGCGCCCGCCAGCGTGCGGTCGTGCATCCCGTAAAGGTTGGTAAAGATCCGGTCCTGATCCTTCAGCATGTGTGCCTACCTTTGGCTGTCCCGGCGCATGCGCCAGAGTTGAAATATGTTGACCAGGGCATAGATCATGCCCGCCAGCGCGGCGAAGTCGAACAGCAGCGCATAGCGCCCCGGCAGCCCCAGCATGGGGCCGATGAACAGCGACAGCGCGACCCACAGCGAGATGGTCCCGGCAATCACAAGCGCGATGTGCCGGCCCTTTGCTGCAATGGCCTGGTCCTGTTCCCTGGTCATCTGTTCCCTATCACCTAAGCCCGGCCCCGGGGGCCGCGGCCTGATTATTCGTCGTCGTCGTAGATGTGCTTTTCTTTGGCACGTTTCGCGAATTCGGTCTCATCGCCCACTTGCAGCCGCTTCGCCTGCTCGACCCAGCCATCGCGGGCGATCCGGCCCCGGAACTGCAGCCGGGAATCGACCCAGGCGATCTCTTCCTCGGTCCAGTCGGCGATCTGATCGAAGTGGTAGAAGCCAAGCTCGTTCAGCTTTGCCTCCAGCTTGGGGCCGACGCCCTTCAGCATCTTGAGGTCATCGGCCAGCCCGCCGCGGGCTTCCTTCAAAAGCTCCGGCTCGCTTTCCTCGGTTGCCTTGGCCGCAGCCCCTTCGGGCGAGGACGGCTCAGCCGCATCGGATTTCTTCGTCGGTGCGGTCTTCAGCGCCTCCGCTTGCCGGGCTGCGGGAAGCGGAGCCTCCGGCGCCTTGGGCGGCTGGCCCTCGGCAGCGCGGCCGGCAACGGTGCCGTCCTTGCCGATCCAGGGGGTCAGCAGCGGCACTTCATCGCCCTGAATGCGCTTGATTCCATCCTTGACGTCCATCGCCAGCTGCGCGCTGGCATTGTACTGCGTCTTGCCGCTGTCGAACTCGGTCAGCGAGGTGAGGCCGGACTTCGGCTCAGCCGCGTAACGGCCGTTCTGCGGGCCGGGCGCGACCAGCTGGCCGGCCGCCAGATCGTCCAGCAGCTTGGCAAAGCCCTCTGCCGTCAGATCCTCGTAATAATCCTTGCCGATCTGCGCCATCGGGGCATTGGTGCAGGCGCCCAGGCACTCGACTTCTTCCCAGGTGAACTTGCCGTCCGCCGACAGGGTAAAAGGCTTGGGTGCGATCTTTTCCTGGCAAACCGCGATCAGGTCCTCTGCCCCGCAGATCATGCAGGAAGTGGTGCCGCAGATCTGCACATGGGCAACAGAACCCGTGGGTTGCAGCTGGAACATGAAGTAGAAGGAGGCAACTTCCAGCACCCGGATATAGGCCATGCCGAGCATATCGGCGATGGACTCGATCGCCGGTTTGGTGACCCAGCCTTCCTGCTCCTGAGCGCGCCACAAGAGCGGAATGACCGCGGAGGCCTGGCGGCCCTCAGGATATTTGGTGATCTGCGCCTCGGCCCAGGCCTGGTTGGCCGGGGTGAAGGCAAAGCTCGCGGGTTGTTCGTGGTGGAGCCTACGCAGCATTAGTTTGCCTTCCGAATAATCCAGGGATCTTGGACGCCGTTCATAAGCAGATCTTTTTCGTCCTGCCCCTGCCCGTCATTGTCGTACAGATATAGCTGACTTTTGCCTTGCAGAATGACCCGATCACCCACTTTCACGAACTGGCCAAAGTCGGGGAGCGAAATCGCAGGCACGTTTTCTAGTTGCTTAACTCTGGCCTCAATCTCTTCCAGATATTTGGAACGCCCCTGTCCGTCAGGCATCTCGGCAAGAGCCAAGACCTGATACAAACGCTGAATTTTGGCTTCCAGTTCGCCCAAATCAGGTTGAGTGCCAAAGATCGCCAGTTCCTGATCATGCGCTTTTCGCACTTCCTTCCAAGTGGTCCAATGATCACCGGCAAAGAAAGCTACAACAGCAACAAAGGCGACTACGCTCCAAGCAATTCCCAAGTACTTTAGGATGTCATCCAATCTCACCGGTCGATCTCCCCGAACACTACGTCCATGGTGCCGATGATGGCGGCGACGTCGGCCAGCTGGTGGCCCTTGGCAATGTGATCCATCGCCTGCAGGTGCAGGAAGCCCGGCGCGCGGATCTTGGAGCGGTAGGGTTTGTTGGACCCGTCCGCCACCAGATAGACGCCGAACTCGCCCTTGGGCGCCTCGACGGCGGCGTAGACCTCGCCTGCGGGCACGTGGAAGCCTTCGGTGTAAAGCTTGAAATGGTGGATCAGGCTTTCCATCGAGGTTTTCATGTCGCCGCGCTTGGGCGGGGACAGCTTGCCGCGGGCCACCACGTCGCCGGTGGCTTCGCGCAGCTTGGCAATCGCCTGGCGGATGATCGAGGTCGACTGGCGCATCTCTTCCATCCGGCAGAGGTAGCGGTCGTAGCAGTCGCCGTTCTTGCCGATCGGCACCTGAAACTCGAACTCGTCATAGCATTCATAAGGCTGCGCGCGGCGCAGGTCCCAGGCGAGGCCAGAGCCGCGCACCATGACGCCGGAGAAGCCGTATTCCTGGATCTCCTTCTCGGTCACCACACCGATATCGCAGTTGCGCTGCTTGAAGATGCGGTTTTCGGTCAGAAGGCCGTCGATATCATCCAGCACCTTGGGGAATTCCATCGCCCAGAGGTCGATATCATCCAGCAGGTCATCCGGCAGGTCCTGATGCACGCCGCCGGGGCGGAAATAAGCCGCGTGCAGGCGCGCGCCGCAGGCCCGCTCGTAGAAGATCATCAGCTTCTCGCGCTCTTCAAAGCCCCACAGCGGCGGGGTCAGTGCGCCGACGTCCATCGCCTGCGTGGTGACGTTCAGCAGGTGGTTCAGCACCCGGCCGATTTCCGAATAGAGCACCCGGATCAGCTGGCCGCGGCGCGGCACCTCGGTGCCGGTCAGCTTCTCGATGGCGAGACACCAGGCGTGCTCCTGGTTCATCGGCGCCACATAGTCGAGGCGGTCGAAATACGGCAGGTTCTGCAGGTAGGTGCGGCTTTCCATCAGCTTTTCGGTGCCGCGGTGCAACAGGCCGATATGCGGATCGCAACGCTCGACGATCTCGCCGTCGAGTTCGAGCACCAGACGCAAAACCCCATGCGCCGCAGGGTGCTGCGGGCCGAAGTTGATGTTGAAGTTGCGGATCTTCTGCTCGCCGCTCAGCGCGTCGACGCTGCCGTCGTCAAATTTGGAGCCGTCCATCATTGCGCCCCCTCCTTCTCGTCGCCGGGCAGGATGTATTCGGCACCTTCCCACGGGGACATGAAATCGAACTGGCGGTATTCCTGCACCAGCTTCACCGGCTCATAGACCACGCGCTTCTGCGCCTCGTCATACCGCACCTCGGTATAGCCGGTGGTCGGGAAGTCCTTGCGCAGCGGGTAGCCGCGGAAGCCGTAGTCGGTCAGGATTCGGCGCAGGTCCGGGTGGCCCGAGAACAGGATGCCGAACATGTCGTAGACTTCCCGCTCGAACCAGTTGGCCGAGGGGTGCACCTTCACGATGGAGGGCACCATCTCATCCTCGCGCACGGCGGCGCGCAGGCGGATGCGCTGGTTCCGGTACATCGACAGGAAGTGATAAACCACGTCGAACCGCTTGGCGCGTTCCGGGTAATCCACCGCGGTGATGTCCACCAGGGTTGAAAACTTGCAATTCGGGTCCGATTTCAGGAACTCCACCAGACCGGCGATGTTCGAGGGCGTCACGTCAATGGTCAGCTCGTCAAAGGACACGCTCCAGGCCACCACGCAATCGGGGCGTTTGGCTTCGATCTGGGCGCCAAGCTCTTTCAGTGCATCAGTCATGTTTTTTCCGCCCTTCCTCAGCGCACCAGGGTGCCGGTGCGGCGGATCTTGCGCTGCAGCTGCATCAGGCCATAAAGCAGCGCCTCAGCCGTCGGCGGGCAGCCGGGCACGTAGACGTCAACCGGCACAACCCGGTCGCAGCCGCGCACCACGGAATAGCTGTAGTGGTAGTAGCCGCCGCCGTTGGCGCAGGAGCCCATCGAGATCACGTAGCGCGGCTCGGGCATCTGGTCGTAGACCTTGCGCAGGGCCGGCGCCATCTTGTTGGTCAGGGTGCCTGCGACGATCATCACATCCGACTGGCGCGGCGAGGCGCGCGGTGCGATGCCGAAGCGTTCGGCGTCATAGCGCGGCATCGAGGTGTGCATCATCTCAACCGCGCAGCAGGCCAGGCCGAAGGTCATCCAGTGCAGCGAACCTGTGCGTGCCCAGTTGATGATGTCCTCGGCCGAGGTGAGCAGGAAACCCTTGTCCTGAAGCTCTGCATTCAGGGCCCGGGTGACAACTTCCTTGTCCACACCAGCGGTGTTGGCTCCGGTCATCACTGCCATTCCAGGGCCCCTTTCTTCCACTCATAGGCGAATCCGATGGTCAGCACGCCCAGGAACACCATCATCGACCAGAAGCCGGTGTCGCTGATGTCCTTGAAACCGACGGCCCAGGGAAACAGGAAAGCGATTTCCAAGTCGAAAATAATGAAGAGAATCGACACCAGATAGAACCTGACATCGAATTTCATGCGGGCATCGTCGAAAGCGTTGAAACCGCATTCGTAGGCGCTGACCTTCTCCGGGTCCGGGTTGCGGACCGCCAGCACAACGGCTGCCAGGATGAGGACAATCCCCAAGCCTGCCGCGACGGCCAGGAAGACCAGGATCGGCAGGTATTCCCTCAACATCTCTTCCAAGAGCAGCTCCTTTCCCCGGCGGTTTCCCGCGCGACGTCAATTGGCGTGTTGATTTGAAGTGTGTCTACCCCTCCGCCCCTACAGCGTCAACTAAGGCAAGGTTAAACAACGGGGTTTGTGACAGGAAAAAGCACAGCCGCAACGCTGATGTGATTTCTTAGTGATTTCATAAGAAAAGCGGCCGCAACGAAAGCTGCGGCCGCCCTCCAAAAATGTATCGGGAATGCCGGTTTTCAGGCCTGCCAGCCGGGTTTGCGCTTCTCAAAGAAAGCGGTGATGCCCTCGCGGGCCTCCTCCCCCTCCCAGCGCTCCACAAGCGCCTTGATTGTATGGTCGATCACCGCATCGTCCAGCCGCGGCCCCAGGTCGCGGGCGAGCTTCTTGGCGGCGGCCACGGCACCCGGCGCGCAGTTGAGATAGGGGGAAACCTCCGCCTCGACCGCCTCGTCCAGCTGGTCCGCCGGAACCGCCTTGGCCAGCAGGCCCAGTTCCACGGCCTCGTCCGCGCCGAACAGCCGCGCCGACATAAACACGCGGCGTGCCTTGGCCTCGCCCATGCGGGCAATCACATAGGGGCCGATGGTGGCGGGAATCAGCCCCAGCTTGGTCTCAGTGAGGCCCATCTTCAGATGATCAGCGCCGATCGCCACATCGCAGACCGAGGCCATGCCGACGCCGCCGCCGAAGGCATTGCCCTGCAGCGCGCCGATCACCGGCTTGGGCAGGGTGTTGAGCGCCATCAGCATCTCTGCCAGCACCCGCGCCTCGCGGCCGCGGGTTTCGGCGTCCGCATCCATCTGCTGGCGCATCCAGCCCAGGTCGCCGCCCGCGCAAAAGCTCTTGCCCGCGCCGGTCAGCACCACCACGCGCACAGAGTCATCCGCGGCCAGCCGCTTTGCCGCCAGGGTCAGCTCCTGCAGCATCTGGCCGGACATGGCGTTGTGCTTGTCCGGGCGGTTCAGCGTCAGGGTGCAGACGCCGCGGGCGTCGGTTTCCAGGGTGATTGTTTCAAACATCTTGCTTCTCCGCTGAAATCTTACTGCAGGCCGCGCATGGCGCGGGCCATCGCGGCGGCCTCGTCCAGCACATCCGCGTCCAGGCCGGTGTGATAGCCCAGCTCCGTCAGGCGCTTGTGCACCGCTTCCGTGGCCACATTGCCCGCGGCCCCCGGCGCATAGGGGCAGCCGCCAAGGCCGCCCACGGCGGCATCGAACACCCGCACGCCAAGATCCAGAGAGGCCTCGATATTGTCCAGCGCCCTGCCCGCGGTGTCATGATAATGGCCGGCAAGCCGCCCGGCCGGGACCTGCTGGACCACGGCCCGCAGCATTGCCGAGATCGTTTCCGGCGTGCCCTGCCCGATGGTGTCGCCCAGCGAAATCTCATAACAGCCCAGATCGAACAGCCGGCGCGCCACCTCTGCCACCTTCTGCGGCGGGGTCGGCCCGTCAAACGGGCAGTCGGTCACGCAGGACACATAACCGCGGACCGGCAGCCCCATGTCCTTTGCCGCGTCCAGAACGGGCAGAAAGCGGGTGATGCTTTCCTCGATGGTGGCGTTGATATTGGCCTTGGAGAACCCTTCGGAGGCGGACGCAAAAACAGCGATCTCATCCGCCCTTGCGGCCACAGCATCCTCAAACCCGCGCATGTTGGGCGTCAGCGCCGCATAGCGGACTCCAGCGGCGCGGGTGATGCCGGCCAGCACCTCTGCGCTGCCCGCCATCTGCGGCACCCATTTGGGCGACACGAAACTTGCCACCTCGATCCGCTTGAACCCGGCGCGGCTCAGGCAATCAGTCAGCGCCACCTTTTCGGCCACCGGAATTTCGCGTTTCTCATTCTGCAGCCCGTCGCGCGGACCGACCTCAAAAATCTCGGCAAACTCGCTCATGAAACGCCCCTTCGGCTTCATCTTTCCAAAAATACTCAAATCCCGGCAGGGGCGGCAGACGCGCCGCCCCGGACTTCAGGTCAGCTGTCGTCTTCTTCCAGCCGCACCAGCGCGGCCCCCGCCTCGACCTGGTCGCCGGCCGAGGCCAGCACCTCCGCGACGACACCATCGCGCGCCGCCAGCAGCGAATGCTCCATCTTCATGGCTTCCAGAACGGCAAGCCGGTCGCCCTCCTTCACCGATTGGCCAGCTTCGGCAAACACCGCCTTGACCAGGCCCGGCATCGGCGCCTCGACCACATTCATATCGCCGCCCGCAACGGCCGCACGGTCGAGCGGATCCACCACGGTGAATTCCAGCCCGTAGGCATCATGCACGGTGATCAGGGACCCGGACTGCGAGACTGTTGGCATCCGGCGCTCGCCGATGCGCCACTGGCCCTGGCTGCGCTCAGCCACGACGGTGTTGCCTTCGATGGTCCACAGCTGCCGGTCGGGACCGTCGACCTGCACATCGGCAGTGAACTCCGCGCCCGCATGGGTCAGGGTCACAGCGCGGTGCAGCGGCGTCCACAGGCTGAAGCCGGTGTGCGCTGCGGCCTGCACGAGGTCCAGCGCCACCATGCCCGCCGCCGCCTTGTGGCGCAGCTCGACCTGCGGCGCGGCCACCAGAGCGTCCAGATCGCGGGCGATAAGGCCGGTGTCCACCTCGCCATTGGCAAACCCCTCATGCGCGGCCAGCGCGCCAAGGAACGCCAGGTTGGTGACGGTGCCGCCGACCTCGGTGTCCTCCAGCGCGCGCGCCAGCCGCGACAGCGCCACCTTGCGGGTGGAGCCATGCACGATCACCTTGGAGATCATCGGGTCGTACCAGGGGCTGATGGTGTCCCCCGCCCGCACACCGCTGTCGGCGCGGGCCTCTGCCGGGAAGGACAGATGGGTCAGGGTGCCGGTTGCGGGCAGGAAGCCCTTCGGCACATCCTCCGCATAAAGCCTTGCCTCAAACGCATGGCCGGTGATGGTGAGGTCTTCCTGCTTGGCGGGCAGGCTCTCCCCCGAAGCCACGCGCAGCTGCCATTCCACCAGGTCGACACCTGTAATCAGCTCGGTCACCGGGTGCTCCACCTGCAGGCGGGTGTTCATTTCCATGAACCAGAAGCCATCTGGGCGCAGCCCGTCGGAGCCGTCGACGATGAATTCCACCGTGCCCGCGCCCTTATAGCCGATAGCTTCGGCCGCGCGCACGCCGGCCTGGCCCATCGCCTCGCGCATTTCCTCGGTCATGCCGGGCGCCGGGGCTTCTTCGATCACCTTCTGATGGCGGCGCTGCAGCGAGCAGTCGCGCTCAAACAGATGCACCGCCTGCGTCCCGTCGCCAAAGACCTGCACCTCGATATGGCGGGGCTGCTGGATGTATTTCTCGATCAGAACGTCGGGATTGCCAAAGGCCGTGGTCGCCTCGCCCTGCGCACTTTTCAGGGCGTCGGCAAACTCCTCCGGCTTCTCGACCAGACGCATCCCCTTGCCGCCGCCGCCGGCCACCGCCTTGATCAGCACCGGATAGCCGATCTTCCCGGCTTCGCCTGCCAGGAACTCCGGGTCCTGGCTGCTGCCGTGATAGCCCGGCACCACCGGCACGCCGGCCTCCTCCATCAGCGCCTTGGCGGCGTCCTTGAGGCCCATCTTGCGGATCGCATCCGCCGACGGCCCGATGAACACGAGGCCCGCAGCCTCCACCGCCTCGACGAATTTCGGGTTTTCCGACAGGAAGCCGTACCCCGGGTGGATCGCCTGGGCGCCGGTTTCCCGGGCCACCCGGATGATCTCGTCGCCCTTCAGGTAGCTGTCCGCCGGGGCCGGGCCGCCGATGTGCACCGCCTCATCCGCCAGCTGCACATGTTTTGCGGCCGCATCGGCGTCGGAATAGACCGCCACCGTGCGCACGCCCATGGCGCGGGCGGTTTCCATCACGCGGCAGGCGATTTCGCCGCGGTTGGCAATCAGGATCTTGTCAAACATGGGGTTGGTCCTTTGTCTGGATCGCCGGACCGGGGGCGCTGCCCCCGGACCCCCGGAGTATTTTGCGAAAGATGAAAGCGACGGCGCTTACATCCGGAAGACGCCGAATTTGGTCTCTTCAATCGGGGCGTTCAGCGCCGCGCTGAGCGAGAGCGCCAGCACGTCGCGGCTCTTGCGCGGGTCGATGATGCCGTCGTCCCAAAGGCGCGCCGAGGCATAAAGCGGGTGGCTCTGCTCCTCGAACATCTCGATGGTGGGGCGTTTGAATTCGGCCTCTTCATCAGCGCTCCAGCTGCCGCCCTGGCGTTCGATGGCGTCGCGTTTCACCGTCGCCAGCACGCCCGCCGCCTGCTCGCCGCCCATCACCGAGATGCGGGAGTTCGGCCAGGTCCACAGGAAGCGCGGCTGGTAGGCGCGGCCCGACATGCCGTAGTTGCCCGCGCCAAAGGAGCCGCCGACCAGCATGGTAACTTTCGGCACATTGGTGGTGGCCACCGCGGTCACCATCTTGGCGCCGTGGCGGGCGATGCCCTCGTTTTCGTACTTCCGGCCCACCATAAAGCCGGTGATGTTCTGCAGGAACACCAGCGGGATCTTGCGCTGGCTGCACAGCTCCACGAAATGCGCGCCTTTCTGAGCGGCTTCCGAGAACAGCACGCCGTTGTTGGCGATGATCCCGATGGGGCACCCCTTGAGGTGGGCAAAACCCGTCACAAGCGTCTCGCCGAAGCGCGGCTTGAACTCGTCAAAGCGGGAGCCGTCGACCAGCCGCGCGATCACCTCGCGAATATCATAAGGCGTGCGCAGGTCGCCGGGCACCACGCCAAGAATTTCCTCAGGGTCATAGGCGGGTTCTTCCGGGGTCGCCCAGTTCACCGTCAGCGGTCTGGTGATGTTCAGCGACTGCACCGCGCGCCGCGCCAGCGCCAGCGCGTGGGCGTCGTCCTCGGCCAGGTAATCGGCCACACCGGAGAGGCGCGTGTGCACGTCGCCGCCGCCCAGGTCCTCGGCGCTGACGACCTCGCCCGTGGCAGCCTTCACCAGCGGCGGGCCCGCGAGGAAGATGGTGCCCTGCTCCTTCACGATGATGGTGACGTCCGACATCGCGGGCACATAGGCGCCGCCCGCGGTGCAGGACCCCATGACCACAGCGATCTGCGGGATGCCCTTGGCCGACATCCGCGCCTGGTTGTAGAAGATGCGGCCGAAGTGGTCGCGGTCGGGGAAGACCTCATCCTGGTTCGGCAAGTTGGCGCCGCCGGAGTCGACCAGGTAGATGCAGGGGAGGCGGTTCTCCTCGGCGATCTCCTGCGCGCGCAGGTGTTTCTTCACAGTCATCGGGTAATAGGTGCCGCCCTTCACGGTGGCGTCGTTGCAGACCACCATGACCTCCTGTCCGTGCACCCGGCCGATGCCCGCGATCACGCCGGCCGCAGGTGCTGCGCCGTCATACATTGCGTGTGCCGCGGTGGCACCGATTTCCAGGAACGGGGAACCCGGATCCAAGAGGTTCGCCACCCGGCGGCGCGGCAGCATCTTGCCGCGGCTTTCATGGCGTTCACGGGATTTCTCGCCGCCGCCCATGCGCGCGGCCTCGGCCGCCTCGCTGATCTGCGCAAGGGCCGCCAGATGCGCCTCGCGGTTCTGCTTGAAGCCTTCCGAGGAAGGCAACGCCTTGGATGTGAGTTTCATGTCCACTCTCCCGTTATAGGGTTGAGATCTTTATTTCCGGTTGGCGCGGCGTGCGCCGGGTATGCAACACCGCGGGTCATTGCGCGGTCTCCCCCGCAGCCCGCGCCTTTAGCTCCTTGCGGATCACCTTGCCGGTCACGGTCATCGGCAGCGCGTCGAGGAACGCCACTTCGCGCGGATAGGAATAGTGCGCGAGCCGGTCCTTGACGTAGTCCTGCAGTTCCTTCTCGGAGGCGTCGCCCCCTGCCTTCAGCACCACATAAGCCTTGACGATTTCCGTCCGCAGCGGATCCGGCTTGCCGACCACGCCCACGGTCGCCACCGCCGGATGGGTCAGCAGGCAATCTTCGATCTCCGCCGGGCCGATGCGGTAGCCGCCGGAGGTGATCACATCATCCTCGCGGCCGACAAAACGCAGGTATTCCCCTTCCCAGATGCCGCGGTCGCCGGTCACCAGCCAAGGCCCCCGGAACTTGGCGGCGGTCTCCTCGGGCCGGTTCCAGTATTCCAGCAGCATCGAGGCGGAGCCGCGGCGGATGGCGACATCGCCCTCATCCTCCGTGGGGTTCCCGGCTTCGTCGATCACTGCCAGTTCATGCCCCGGAACCGCCTTACCGATGCAGCCCGGGCGCGGCTCAAAACCCGCAGCGCAGGAGGAGGCCACCATGTTGCATTCGGTCTGGCCGTAGAATTCGTTGATCGTGACGCCCAAGCGGCGCCGGCCCCAGGCGAGCATCTCTGCGCCCAGGGGCTCTCCGCCGCTGGCAACGGAACGCAGACCGTGGAGCCCCTGCCCCGCTGCCTTCAGCATCCGCAATGCGGTTGGCGGGAAGAAGATGTTGCGCACCCCGGCCTTGGCGATCAGATCGGCGCAAGCCTCCGGTGTGAACTTGTCCAGCCGCGCGGCAACCACCGGAACGCCCAGCGCCAGGCCCGGCATCAGCACGTCGAACAGCCCGCCGATCCAGGCCCAGTCGGCAGGGGTCCAGAGGACATCGCCCGGCTGGCCCAGGTGGTCATGGCTGATGGCAACTCCCGGCAGGTGGCCGGTCAGCACCCGGTGGCCGTGCAGCGCGCCCTTGGGGCTGCCGGTGGTGCCGGAGGTATAGATCAGCACCGCCGGGGTTTCCGGCGCGGTATCCGCGAAGGGGACCGGTGCGCCCTCCAGCCCGGCGCTGTCCGCGATCACCGCTTCGGCCAGATCCCCCAGCAGGCCGGCGCCCTCGGCATCGGTGAAGACGAAGCGCACGCCCGCGTCACCGGCACGCGATGCGAGCGCATCGTGTTTGAACAGCTTGAACAGCGGCACCGAGATGCCGCCCGCCTTCCAGATCGCCAGATGCGCCGCGGCGCACCAGGGCGACTGGCTGAGCAGCACGCCCACCCGGTCGCCGGGCTGGATGCGGGTCAGCAGATAGCGGGCCAGCCCGTCGGTCATCTCCGAAAGCTCGCCATAAGAAATGTCGCGCCGCGCGGCGGCGGTCATGTCGATCAGGGCGGTCTTTTCAGCCGGATGCGCCAGGCATTGCGCCGCCATGTTCAGCTGCTCCGGCAGGTCCCAGCTGCCATCCGGGCGAAGTCCAGGAATGTTACAAGCATCATGCATATTTAGACATTCCTGAAACGCATGGCAGCCATGCAATTTTTCACTGGATTTTCAATAGCAAAGCGATCCGGCCCTTGATCCAGATCAGAGTTTTCCGCCGCTCCATGGGGCACCACTGCGGGGTAAACACAAGAAAAGGGACGCACCCGATGAAACGCATGGTTTCCGCTTTGGCACTGACTTCTGCCCTCGCCGCCCTGGCCGGCCCCGCGCTGGCCCAGCAGCAAGGCGACTGGACCGTTGGTGTTGGTATCGCCAACGTCAACCCGAAATCCGGCAATGGCACCCTGGCTGGCGCCGCCGCGGATATCGACGATGGCACCGCGCTGTCGCTGACCGTTGAATACTTCTTCCGCGACAACTGGGGTGTCGAGCTGCTGGCGGCCTCGCCGTTTGAGCACGACATCCGCCTGAACGGCGCTTTTGCAGCGTCCGCCAAGCAGCTGCCGCCGACCCTGTCGGTCAACTACCACTTCCCGACCGCCGGCAAGGTCAAGCCGTTCGTGGGCCTGGGCCTGAACTACACCACCTTCTTCGAGGAAGAGACCGCGCTTGGCACGCTGGACCTTGACGACAGCTTTGGTGTGGCGGTCAACGCCGGTGCCGACTACCAGATCTCCGACAATGGCGCGCTGCGGTTCAACGTGCGCTGGATGGACATCGACACCGACGCGACCCTGAACGGCGCCAGCATCGGCACCGCAGAGATCGATCCGGTTGTCGTGAACTTCGCTTACGTGCACCGCTTCTGATCCTAAGTGACCTGGTTCCGGTCTGGCGGCTGACCTCGTGCCGCCAGGCTTGTTTCAAACCCCGCGCCTCCCTCGGAAGCGCGGGGTTTTCTTTTGTTACATGGTGCCCATCAGCTCGCGGCCGATCAGCATCCGCCGGATCTCGCTGGTGCCTGCGCCGATTTCCATCAGCTTGGCATCGCGGAAGATGCGGCCGACCGGGTTGTCGGACAGGTAGCCCGCGCCGCCGAAGGCCTGCACCGCCTGATGCGCCTGGGTCATCGCCACCTCGGAGGCATAAAGGCAGCAGGCCGCCGCGTCCTGGCGGGTCACGGTTCCATTGTCGCAGGATTTCGCCACTTCATAGACATAGGCCCGGGCGGAGTTCATCGCCGTGTACATATCGGCAATCTTGGCCTGCATCAGCTGGAAGTTCCCGATCGGCTGACCGAACTGCTTGCGCTCCGCCATGTAGGGCATCATCTCATCCATGCAAGACGCCATGATGCCGAGGCCGATGCCCGCCAGCACCACACGCTCATAGTCCAGGCCGGACATCAGAACGCGCACGCCCTTGCCCTCTTCGCCCAGCACGTTCTCGAACGGGACTTCCACATCCTCGAACACCAGTTCAGCCGTGTTGGAGCCGCGCATCCCCAGCTTGTCGAAATGCTTGGAGGTGGAGAAGCCCTTCATTTCCTTTTCGATCAGGAACGCAGTGATCCCCTTGGAGCCCGCCTCCGGATCGGTCTTGGCGTAGACCACCAGCGTGTCGGCATCCGGGCCGTTGGTGATCCAGTACTTGTTGCCGTTCAGGCGGAAGTGATCGTTGCGCTTTTCGGCACGCAGCGACATCGACACCACGTCAGAGCCCGCGCCCGCCTCGGACATTGCCAGCGCGCCAACATGCTCGCCCGAGATCAGCCGGGGCAGGTATTTCTGCTTCTGCTCGGCGTTGCCGTTCAGCTTGATCTGGTTGACGCACAGGTTGGAATGCGCGCCGTAGGACAGCGAGACGGAGGCCGAGGCCCGGGCGATTTCCTCCACCGCGACGGTGTGGGCCAGATAGGACATGCCGGCGCCGCCGAATTCCTCCGGCACTGTGATGCCCAGCAGGCCCAGCTCGCCCATCTCCTGCCAAAGATCGGCAGGGAATTCGTTTTTCTGGTCGATCTCCTGCGCCATCGGCTTGACGCGGTCCTGCGCCCAGCGGTGAACCATATCGCGCAGGGCGTTAACATCCTCACCAAGATCAAAACTCATGCTTGCGTTGAACATCCCGCAGATCCTCCAGGGCACAGCCGATTATATGAACAGTTGTTCAATTCAATAGACGACCACATGATTCGCGTCAATCGCATTGACCCCGGGTGCTGGTGCGCGCACGAAAACGGGCGGCCCGTCAGGGCCGCCCGCAATCAGACAGTATCAGGAAAATCAGCGGACTACGTGGATCACGGTGCGGCTGTCCGCCTCCACCAGAACCGGCAGGCCGTTCAGATAAACGTAACGGAAGTTCGAGTCCGGGATGTCTGTCAGCTGGACTTCTTCCGGGATGATCACGCCAGTCACCACTTCGCCCTGCACATAAACCGGTTCGGTCGCGTTGGTGCGCACATAGGTCACCACTTCCTCGTCCGGCACAGCTGCTTCACCTGCGGCAGCCCCGGCGATCGCGCCGGCAACAACCCCGGCCGGGCCTGCAATCAGACCGCCAGTGATGGCACCGCCGATTGCCCCCAGCGGCGCATCGGCTTCACCGGTGTTTTCATAGGTCACGGTGGTGACTTCGACCGGGCTGTCCTTGGCGACAACCGGAATGTATTTCTCGGTAACGGTTTCGGTCAGATACTCGCCATAGGCCCAGCCTTCGGCACCGTCATAGCCGACCTTGCACCAGTTGCTCTGCTCAAGGCAGCCGTCCAGTTTGACAGCACCGTCTTTGGAGATAACACCGATGATTTCGTGCTGCGGTCCGGGGCCTGCGCGCAGGTTCAGGTCGGTCACGGCCTGCACTTGGGCGCCGGCCCAAACCGGTGCAGCCAGCAGGGCCAGGGCAGATGCGGTCAGGGCGCGTTTCGGCGTAAACATAGTAGTCTCCTCTTCCATTTCCTGTCTGCGGCGCCTCAACGCGCCGTTGAGCAGGAGTAACTCCACCGGCGGAAAAAGGTTCCATGGATCCTTCCCCGCTTCTGCGCGTAAGTAATGATAAGGCGGGCGCACCCCGCACCGCCCGATAGAATCAGGAGATTTTCATGAAACGTTTGAACCGCGCCCTGGCTGCCGCATTCTGTATGCTGAGCCTGCCCGCCGCCGCCGAGGAGATCGGCCAGATCGGGGTCGACTGGGTCGGCAATGACATTGTGATCGAGGCGATCTCCGACCCCAAGGTCGAAGGCGTCACCTGCCACATCGCCTATTTCGAGCGCGGGCTGATCGACCGCCTGTCCAAAGGCAACTGGTTCGAGGATCCCTCCAACGCCTCGCTGGCCTGCCGCCAGACCGGGCCAATCACGCTGGGGGATATCGACCGCAGCGATGACGGCGAGGACGTGTTCCGGGAGTCCCGGTCCATCATCCTCAAGTCGCTGCGGGTCAAGCGCCTGTTTGATGAAGCCAACCAGACGCTGATCTACGTCGCCCACGCGGCTGAGCTGACGGACGGCTCTGCCAAGGTCTCGATCTCGACCGTGCCGCTGTATCAGCCCGACTGATAAACGGCGGAAACCTCGGCGCGGATGATCCGGGCGATCTGGGCGCAGTCCTCCAGGCTGAAGGTCAGCGGCACCCGCATGTCGATGATGCCTGCCAGGATGCGGTCGCTTTGCGGCAGCCGCGGGGTGTCCGCATAGCGCCAGCTGTCATAGCGGGAGGTGAAGGCCACTGGCTCCGGCGTGCCGAACCATTTCAGTTCCACCCCGCGGGCGGCACAGCGGCGGACAGCCTCCTGCACCGCGTCTTCGCTCCAGTCCAAGAGCAGGAACTGGATGGAGGAGCCGACATAAATCTCCTGCTTCGGCCGCTCCACAACCGTCAGGCCGGGCGTGCCGCGCAGGCCGTCCTCCACCGCGCGGTAGCGGTCGTTCCAGCGCGCCACCTGGGTGTCCAGATCGCGCAGCTGCGGCCGCAGGATGGCGGCGCGCAGGTTGTCCATCCGGCCCGAGATGTTCGGGGTCTCGTATTTCACCCGCTCGAACACCTCCGGTCCCGGCGCGGCCAGGTGGCGGCCGTAAAGCATGTAGGAGCCGGACATCATGATGGCGCGGGCGGCGATTTCGTCGTCATCGGTGACAAGCAGCCCGCCCTCGCCCGAATTCACATGTTTATAGGTCTGGCAGGAATAGCAGCCGGCCGCGCCATGGCGGCCCGACAGCACCCCATTCCACGAGGCGCCCATGGTGTGGGCGCAATCCTCGATCACGGTGATGCCTGCCGCATTGCAGATCTCCATCAGCCGGTCCATGTCGCACAGATGCCCGCGCATGTGCGACAGCATCAGCACCTTTGCCTGATCCGCCTTGGCGGCAAGGTCATCCAAGTCGATCGTCAGGTTTTCGGTCACCTCGACAAACAGCGGCTCCGCCCCGACGGAGGCGATGGAGCCCGGCACCGGCGCCAGGGTGAAGGCGTTGGTCAGCACCTTGTCGCCAGGCTTTACCCCGACCGCCCGCAGCGACGTCGCCAGCGCATAGCCGCCGGACGCCACGGCCAGGCAGTATTTCGCGCCCATCTGCGCCGCGAACTCCTGTTCGAGCAGCGCGGTTTCCCCCGCCTCGCCCTCGGCCACGTTGTAGCGGTGCAGCCGCCCGTGGCGGAGCACGGCCAGCGCAGCCTCGATGGCGTCTTCGGGGATGGGTTCCTGCTGGGTGAAAGACCCGGTAAATGTCTCGCTCATGCGGCGTTTGTGAGCCGCGGGCGGTCAGTGGTCAAGAGGCAAGCCGGACAGACGGTTTTCCCGGAACTGAGTTACGGGATCACGCAATCAGCCGCTCTGCGACGTCCAGAAGGTCCTCGAACCGGTGCAACAGCGCCTCGGGCTTGAGCGCGCCCATGTCATCGCCGGAGGGGCCAAAGGTCACCAGCACTGACGGCACGCCCGCATTGGCGGAAGTGCTGCGGTCAGTGTCGCTGTCGCCCACCAGCAGGGTGCGGGCCGGATCACCGCCTGCGCGGCGGGCGGCCTCGAACAGCGGCGCGGGGTCGGGTTTGCGCACCGGCAGCGTGTCCGCCCCGACCAGCGAGGCAAAGGCGTCACGCACGCCCAGGCTGCGCATCAGCTGATCCGCCAGCGCCTCGGGCTTGTTGGTGCAGATCCCAACGCCAAAGCCTGCGGATTTCAACGCCTCCACCGCGGCCATCGCGCCCGGATAAAGCACGGTGTGATGGTCGATGGCATCCCGGTACGCCTCCAGCAGCACCGGGTAGAACTCATCCACCGTGGCCGGGTTGAACTGACCGGCCCGTTTCAGGCCTGCGGTCAGCATCGTGCGGCCGCCGCGCAGGGCAATGCCTGCATCGCCGGGATGGCTCAGCACATCGCCCAGCCCCATCTGCCGGAAACAGAAATTGGCCGCGGCCAGCAGATCGCCCGACGTATCCGCCAGCGTGCCGTCCAGATCGAAGATAACCGTCCGCATTCCCTGCCCTTTCGGCACTTTTCCGCCGCCGCATGTTGCAGGCCGCAATCTAGTTTGATGGCGCCATCCCTTGCGCCCCGCCTGTTAGCGGATAAAACGGGAGCGCTAAAAAGACAAAGAGAAAAGCGATTATGAGCATTGCCCTTGTCATCCTGGCGGCCGGAAAAGGCACGCGGATGAACTCCGACCTCCCCAAAGTCCTGCACCCGATCGCCCAGGCGCCGATGCTGGAGCACGCGATGGCCGCAGGCCGGGCGCTGGCGCCGGAGCGCACCATCATCGTGGCAGGCCACGGGGCAGAGGCAGTGCGCGCCGCAGTGTCAGAGATCGACGAAGAGGCCGAGGTCGTCCTGCAGGAAGAGCAGCTGGGCACCGCGCACGCGGTCGATCAGGCCCGCGCCGCGCTGGACGGGTTCGAGGGCGATGTGGTGGTGCTCTATGGCGACACGCCTTTTGTCAGCGCCGAAACCCTGGAACGCATGGTCGAGGCCCGCCAGCGCGCCGATCTGGTGATCCTGGGGTTCGAGGCCGCCGACCCGGGCCGTTATGGCCGTCTGGTGATGGATGGCGACAGCCTGGAGCGGATCGTCGAGTTCAAGGACGCTAGCGAGGCGGAGCGCGCCATCTCCTTCTGCAATTCCGGCCTGATGGCTGGCAAAGCCAGCGCAATCTTTGATCTGATCGCCAAGGTCGGCAATGAGAACGCCTCCGGCGAGTATTACCTGACCGATCTGGTCGAGCTGGCCAGGCACGAGGGCTTGAAGGTGACCGCCGTGTCCTGCGACGAGGCGGAGACGCTGGGCGTCAATTCCCGCGCCGAGCTGGCACAGGCCGATGCGCTGTTCCAGGCGCGCGCCCGGGCAGAGCTGCTGGACCTGGGCGTCACCCTGATGGCGCCTGAAACGGTTTACCTCGCTTTTGACACCTTTATCGGCCGCGACACGGTGATCGAGCCCAACGTGGTTTTCGGCCCCGGCGTGACGGTGGAAAGCGGCGCGCTGATCCGGGCGTTCTCGCACCTGGAGGGCTGCCACGTCAGCCGCGGCGCCAAGGTCGGTCCTTATGCCCGCCTGCGCCCCGGCGCGGAACTGGCGGAGAACACACACATCGGCAATTTCGTCGAAATTAAGAACGCCGAGATTGCCGAAGGCGCCAAGGTGAACCACCTTAGCTATATCGGCGATGCCTTTGTCGGCGAGGCGGCCAATATTGGCGCAGGGACGATCACCTGCAACTATGACGGGGTGATGAAGCACCGCACCGAGATCGGTGCCCGCGCCTTTATCGGGTCGAACACCATGCTGGTGGCCCCGGTCCGGATCGGCAATGAAGCGATGACGGCGACCGGCGCGGTGGTGACCAGGAATGTCGAAGACGGCGACTTGGCCATTGGCCGCGCCGAACAAACCAACAAACCGGGCCGCGCGCGCAAGCTGATGGAGATGCTGCGCGCCAAGAAGGCCCGATTGCAGAAGGGAGCCAAGTGATGTGCGGAATTGTCGGCGTTCTCGGTAATCACGAAGCCGCCCCGATCCTGGTCGAGGCGCTGAAGCGGCTGGAATACCGCGGCTATGACAGTGCGGGCATCGCCACCGTGAACAACGGCACCCTGCGCCGCCGCCGCGCGGTCGGCAAGCTGGTGAACCTCAGCGACCTCCTGGTGCATGAGCCGCTGGCCGGCAAGTCCGGCATCGGCCACACCCGCTGGGCCACCCATGGCGCGCCGTCGGTCAGCAACGCCCATCCCCACCGCGCCGGCGCGGTGGCCGTGGTCCACAACGGCATCATCGAAAACTACAAGGAACTGCGTGCAGAGCTTTTGAACTGCGGCATGGAGTTCCGCACCGAGACCGACACCGAAACCGTTGCCCTGATGACGGAACGGTATCTGAAAGAGGGGCTTACCCCCGTTGATGCGGCCTTTACGACGCTGAACCAGCTGGAGGGCGCCTTTGCACTCGCGTTCTTGTTTGACGGCGAGGAGGATCTGATCATCGCCGCCCGCAAGGGCTCGCCACTGGCGATCGGCCACGGTGACGGCGAGATGTTCGTGGGCTCCGACGCCATCGCACTGGCACCGCTGACCGACCGGATCACCTATCTGGAGGAAGGCGACCGCGCTGTTGTCACCCGCGCGGGCGCGGAAATCCGCAACGCGCATGGCGACATCGTGAACCGCGAGACCAAAACCATCCAGATCGACGCCGCTCAGGTCGACAAGGCCGGCCACAAGCATTTCATGGCCAAGGAAATCGCCGAGCAGCCGCAGGTGATTGCCGAGGCAATCCGCCATTACCTGCCGGTCGAGGAAGACACCGTGCGGCTGCCCGGAGAGGTCGACTTCTCTCAGGTTGATCGGCTGACCATGGTGGCCTGCGGCACCGCCTATTACGCCTGCGTCACCGCGAAATACTGGTTCGAGCAAATCGCCAGGCTGCCGGTTGAAGTCGATATCGCCTCGGAGTTCCGCTACCGCGAGCCGCCGGTCCCCGCCAAGACGCTGGCGCTGTTCGTGTCCCAGTCGGGCGAGACCGCCGACACCCTGGCCGCCCTGCGCTATTGCCGGGAAAAAGCGGACAAGATCCTGTCGGTGGTGAACGTCCCCGAAAGCTCCATTGCGCGGGAAAGCGATCTGGCGCTGCCGATCTTTGCTGGGCCGGAAATCGGCGTCGCCTCCACCAAGGCCTTCACCTGCCAGCTGACCGTGCTCTTGGCGCTGGCGCTCAAGGCGGCCTGCGACCGCGGGCACCTCTCGCCCGAGGACATGGCCGGTTACGCCACCGCCATCCGCGGGCTGCCCAACGTGCTGTCCGCCGCGCTGGAGCAGAACGAGGCGATCCGCCAAGCCGCGCAGAAGGTCAGCGAGGCCCGCGACGTGCTGTTCCTGGGCCGCGGCCTGATGTATCCGCTGGCGCTGGAAGGCGCGCTGAAGCTCAAGGAAATCAGCTATATCCACGCCGAAGCCTATGCCAGCGGCGAACTGAAGCACGGCCCCATCGCATTGATCGACAAGAACATGCCGGTGGTGGTGCTGACGCCGCGGGACTCGCTGTTCGACAAATCCGTCTCCAACATGCAGGAAGTCCTGGCCCGCAAGGGCAAGGTTCTGATGATCTCCGACCAGGACGGGATTGACGAGGCCGGCGACGACGTCTGGTGCGCAATCCGGATGCCGAAGGTCAAGGAGGCGCTGTCGCCGATCCTTTATGCCATTCCTGCACAGCTCTTGGCCTATCACACCGCGGTTGCCAAAGGCACCGACGTGGACCAGCCGCGCAACCTGGCGAAATCGGTGACGGTGGAGTGACCAGCGTGACACTGCAGGAGGCGCTGGCGCAGCTCAAGGCCCAGGCGGAACCCGGCCGGGCAGAGCAGATGGCCGCCTACCACAAGCAGAGCCGCGAAGTGCTTGGGGTGCCCAACCCGGCCACCAATGACCTGACCAAATCTTGGCGGCAGGCCCTGACCACTGAGGAGCGCGTCTCGCTCGCGCAGGCGTTGTGGGATAGCGATGTCTTCGAGGCCCGCATTGCCGCTGCCAAGCTGCTGACCCAAGCCCGGATCAAGGACGACGCGGCCGTCTGGGATCTGCTGCAATCCTGGGTGCCGGACTTCGACAGCTGGGCGATTGCCGACCACGCCTGCTCTGCCATCGCCAAGCGCCTGCAGGCAGAGCCTGCGCGGCTGGATACGGTGGAGCGCTGGACGCAATCTGATCACATGTGGACCCGGCGCGCCGCGCTGGTGGCCACCCTGCCCTGGGCCAAGATGAATAACCTGAAACCGGCGGATCAGGAAGCGCGCGAGCGTGTTCTGGGCTGGGCGGCCGGCTACGTGCCGGACCGGGACTGGTTCATTCAAAAGGCCATCGGCTGGTGGCTGCGCGACCTCAGCAAGCATGACGCCGCCCACACCCGCGCCTTTCTGGACGCGCATGGCGCTCAGATGAAAGCTTTTGCCCGCAAGGAAGCGGCGAAATACCTGAAACACGCCTAGGCCTGCCAGGGTCCCGCCCGGCAGCCGCCGGGCAGCGCACGCCCCCGCCCCAAGAGGGCGGGCGCTCCCCCTTCCGGGAAAACAGAGCTCAGCCCGCGGGCAGGACCTGCACCTCGGCCAGCTCGGTCAGCGGCAGGCCCAGCGCCCGCATGGCGCTGATCGACAGCCGGCTGCTGCCCGTGTCCGTGCCCGGCACGGGCTTCAGGGTGACCACCGCCTCGGTGTTGCGGCTGGTCCGGATCAGCGCCTGCTGCTCCGCCGCCACCAGCGGGGTCTCCATCCACATCCCCGGAACCGAGGGATCGCCCAGCGACGCCACCGTGGTGGCGGAGCCGCGGAATGACGGCGCAGAAGAGCCCGCAGGCGCTGCCGGATCCGCCTCTGCTGTATCAATCCCGGGCACAGGCTCCAGCACAGGGTCCTGCGGCTCAGCCACCGCCGGCCTGTCCTGCCCGTTCAGAACGGAAGAATTCAGCTGGATGCCCTCGCAAGCCGCCAGCAGGGAAATCGAAGTAAGGGAAAGGATTATCATACGCATAGGCAAACCCTAGCTTTGCGCGAAACTCTTTGCCAGACACAAAAGCTGTCCCCCCTTGCCGCGGGCGGTGCCCCGCTTTACCTAGGAAGCATGACGGCACCGCTTATCGACCCCTTCGCCCGCGCAATCACCTACCTGCGCGTCTCGGTCACCGACCGCTGCGATTTCCGCTGCGTCTATTGCATGTCGGAAAACATGACCTTTTTGCCCAAGAAGGACCTGCTGACGCTGGAGGAACTGGACCGGCTGTGCTCCACCTTCATCCGGCTGGGTGTCGAGAAGCTCAGGATCACCGGCGGCGAGCCATTGGTGCGCCGCGGCATCATGACCTTTTTCCAGGCGATGAGCCGCCATCTGGACACCGGCGCGCTGAAAGAGCTGACGCTGACCACCAACGGCTCGCAGCTGGTGAAATACGCCGACGACCTTTACGCCGCCGGGGTGCGCCGGGTGAATATATCGCTCGACACGCTGGACGAACAGAAATTCGCCGATGTCACCCGCTGGGGCCGCCTGCCGCAGGTGCTGAAGGGGATTGATGCGGCACAGAACGCGGGCCTCAGGGTCAAGATCAATGCCGTGGCGCTCAAGGGCTTTAACGAGCAGGAACTCCCCGCCATCACCCGCTGGTGCGCCGAGCGGGACATGGACCTCACCTGGATCGAGGTGATGCCAATGGGCGAAGACATCGGCAATATGGAGCGCATCGGCCAGTACTGGTCGCTGAAGGACGTGCGCGCGGAGTATGAAAACCACTACACCGTCACCGATCTGGCAGAGCGCACCGGTGGCCCGGCCCGCTATGTGCGGCTGGAGGAAACCGGCCAGAAGATCGGCTTCATCACCCCGCTCTCCCATAACTTCTGCGAAAGCTGCAACCGGGTGCGGGTCACCTGCACCGGCGAGATCTACACCTGCCTCGGCCAGGAAGGCAAAGCCGACCTGCGCGCGCCGCTGCGCGCCAACGAGGAAGGCGCTGGTGTGCTGGAGGCCGCCATCCGCGCCGCCATCGGCGACAAGCCCCGCGGCCATGACTTCGACTATTCGCGGCAAGACGTCGGCGGCAAGATGTCCCGCCACATGAGCCACACCGGCGGCTGACCATGTCCAGGACCGCCCCAGCGCGCGCGACGCTGCTCTATTCCCTTTACTGCGGCGCCAGCGCGCTGATCGCCCCCTTTGCTTGGCGCAAGGTCGCGGGCAAGCTGCGCGACTATGGCCTGCCGGAAGACCGCGTGCGCGAACGCCTCGGCCATGCCTCCCTGCCGCGCCCGGCCGGGCGGCTGATCTGGTTCCATGCGGCTTCGGTCGGGGAAAGCCTGTCGGTGCTGACCCTGATTGCCCGCATGGGCGAACAGGCGCCGGATGCTGAATTCCTGATCACCTCCGGCACGCCCACGTCGGCTGAGCTGATCGCCAAACGGATGCCGCCGCGCTGCCGCCACCAGTTCCCGCCCCTGGACACCGCTGCCGCCGTGGACCGCTTTCTGGCCCATTGGCGCCCGGATCTGGGTGTGTTTGTCGAAAGCGAGCTGTGGCCGCAGATGCTGGTGCGCGCCCGCAAAACAGGCTGCCCGCTGGTGCTGCTGAACGCGCGGCTCTCGGACAAATCGGTCGCGGGCTGGACAAAACGCCCGGACACCGCGCGGTTCATCCTGGATCAGTTCGATCTGCTGGTCACTCAGAACCGGAAGACAGCTGCGAACCTCAAGGCGATGGGAGCCGCCCCGGACCGCATCCGCCCCGGCAGCAACCTCAAGGCCGTCTCTGCGCCGCTGCCGGTCGATCAAGACACCCTCGCCAAGGTGCGCGGCAGCATTGGCGAGCGCCCGGTCTGGGTCGCCTCCTCCACCCACGAAGGTGAGGAAGAAACCGTGCTGGAGGCCCACAAGGCGCTGCAGAAACAGCACCCCGGTCTCTGCCTGCTGCTGGCCCCCCGCCACCCGGAACGCGGCGGCAAAGTGGAGGCGCTGGTCAAACAGGCGGGCCTCAGTTGCGCGCGGCGCAGCAAGGGCGTTCTGCCCGGCACCCAGACGCAAGTCTATTTGGCCGACACGCTGGGCGAGGTTGGCACTTGGTACGCGCTCTGCCCGCTGGTGTTCCTGGGCGGCTCCTTGCGCGACATCGGCGGCCACAACCCGTTTGAGCCGATGCAGGCGGGCGCCGCGGTGATCTCCGGCACCGGGCACTACAATTTTGCCGAGACCTATGCAGAGCTGACCGCCCTTGGCGCCGCGGCGGAAGTACGCACAGCGGCGGAACTGGCAGGCCAGGTTGCCGAATGGCTTGAGAAGCCGGGAGCTTTCCAGTCCGCCCGCGATGCGGCTGCGCAGTTCATCTCCCGGCAGTCGGATCAACTGGACACAACGGTGGACGCCCTGCTGGCGCTTCTGCCCCATGAAGGAGGCTGCGATGGCTGAAGTGGACGCCCGCACGGTTGAAGTCATCGCGCCGAACTTCAAACGCCGCCTGTCCGGCGTCACCTCCACCATCGTGCGGCTGGTGCCGCTGCAGCGGCGACACATCGCCATCGCCACCGCAGGCAGCGGCCTGCCCGCAGATATGCCGCATTTGTCAGCGGCGCAGCTTGTGTTCATGAGCCGCAACGGCCCCGCAGGCGCCCGCGTCTGGCACGCCCGGCGCAATGTGGAAATGCTGGGCGGACTGGCGCTGAAATACCTCTTGGGCAAGCGGCTGAAGCTGTTGTTCACCTCCGCCTCGCAGCGCCACCACTCGGATTATACCAAGTGGCTGATGTCCAGGATGGACCGGGTGATCGCCACCTCGGCCAAGGGCGCGGCCTATCTGGAAAAGCCCGTGCAGGTGGTGCATCACGGGATCAACACCGAAGAATTCTCCCCGCCCGCCGACAAACCGGCGCTGCGGCGCGAGCTGGGCCTGCCGGAAGACGCCATCCTGATCGGCTGCTACGGGCGGATCCGGGCGCAAAAAGGCACCGATGTCTTTGTCGACGCCATGCTGGAGGTGCTGAAAGCCCATCCCAGGGCGGTCGGCCTGGTGATGGGCCGCGCGACGGAAAAACACGTTGCGTTCGAAAAGGAACTGCGCGCCAGGGTCGAGGCTGCCGGCCTCTCCGAGCGGCTGCTGTTCCCGCCGGAGGTGCCGGTTTGGGAGGTTTCCCGCTGGTATCAGGCGCTGGACCTCTACGTCGCGCCGCAGCGCTGGGAGGGGTTCGGCCTCACCCCGCTCGAAGCGATGTCCTGCGGCGTGCCGGCGGTGGCCACCCGCGTCGGCGCTTTTGAGGAGCTGATCGCGCCCGGCGAGACCGGCCTGCTGATCGACCCCGGCGAAACCGGGCAGATGGTGGCGGCCATCAACGACGTGCTGTCCACCGAAGGCCGGCTAGCAGAATGGTCCGTGGCCGCTCGCAAGCACGCCATGACCAACTTCGCGCTGGAGAAGGAGGCCGAGACTCTGGTCGCCATCTACCGCGAGATGCTGGAGCACTGACCCCTGCGCCATAGCGCAACCTGATCCCTCTTCATCTGGCTGTAAATATCCTCGGGGGTGAATTGAGCCGCAGGCTCAAGAGGGGGCAGACAGCCCCCTCCCCTGCACCGTTTAAGCCGCCGGCATCCGCTGCTCGACGATCTCCGCCCACCAGCTGCAGCCCGCCGGAATGGCCTCGTCGTTGAAGTTGTACTCCGGGTGATGCACCATCGCGGTGTCGCCGTTCCCCATCAGGATATAGGCGCCGGGGCGCTCTTCCAGCATGAAGGCGAAATCCTCGCCGCCCATCACCAGCGGCGCATCCTCGCAGGAGCCGGAGACACTGGCCGCCACCTTGGCGGCAAATTCCGTCTGCTCCTCGTGGTTCACCATCACCGGATACCCGCGGTTATAGGTGACATCGGCAGTGCCCCCGAAGGTTGCCGCGATGCCGGTGCAGACCTCTTTGATCCGCTTTTCGGCCAGGTCGCGCATGTCCTTGGACATGGTGCGCACAGTGCCCTTGATCTGCACCTTCTGCGGGATCACGTTGAACGCCTTGGAGGAGGTCTCGAAGGACGTCACCGAGACCACAATCTGATGCACCGGATCGGCATTGCGCGACGCGATGGTCTGCAGCGCCAAAACTGCCTGTGCAGCCAGAACAGTGGTGTCGATGGTCTCATGCGGCTTGGCGGCATGGCCGCCGCGGCCCTCAAACGTGATGTCGAACTGGTCGGTGGCGGCGAAGAAAGATCCGGGGCGGATGGCAAAGGTGCCCAGCGGCTGGCCCGGCCAGTTGTGCAGGCCATAGACTTCCTGCACGCCCCAGCGGTCCATCAGCCCGTCGTCGCACATCACCTTGGCACCGCCGCCGCCTTCCTCGGCCGGCTGGAAGATCACCACCACGGTGCCGTCGAAATTGCGCGTTTCCGACAGATACTTGGCGGCGCCCAGCAGCATCGCGGTGTGGCCGTCATGGCCGCAGGCATGCATCGCGCCGGGGGTCTTGGAGGCGTAGTCCAAGCCTGTCTGCTCGTGGATCGGCAGCGCGTCCATGTCAGCGCGCAGGCCGATGACCTTGCCGGAGCTGTCCGCCTTGCCCCTGATCACGCCGACAACCCCGGTGCGGCCGATGCCTGTCACCACCTCGTCGCAGCCGAAGTCTTGCAGCTTCTCCGCCACCAGCGCGCTGGTGCGGTGGGTTTCGAACAGGATTTCCGGGTTTTCGTGGATGTCACGGCGCCAGGCGGTGATTTCATCCTGCAGTTCGGCAAAGCGGTTCTTGACCGGCATTTCTCACTCCTTTGGTTGTCTGTCCCCGCAGCCTCAGGCCGCGGGCATTCTTCGTTCCACCAGCTCGGCGAACCAGCTGCATCCCAGCGGGATCGCTTCGTCATCAAAGACATAGGCCGGGTGGTGGCACATCTGGGTGTCGCCGTTGCCAAGGAAGATATAGGCGCCGGGGCGCTGCTCCAGCATGTAGGAGAAATCCTCGGACGGCATGATCGGCGGGGTCACGGCGTTCACTTTGGCCGCGACCGCCTGCGCCGCCTCCACCGCGTGGGCGGTGCCGTTTTCATCATTTATTGTAACAGGATAGCCCGGCACCCATTCGACCTCCGCCGTGGCGCCAAAGGCCGCAGCTGTGCTTTCGGCAACCCGGCGCACCCACTCCTCGGCCTGAATGCGGTATTCGGGGTCCAGCGTGCGGACGGTGCCTTGCAGCCTGGCGGTATGGGCAATCACGTTTGACGCCGTGCTGTCGGTTTCAAAGGTGCCGACGGTCAGCACCACCCGTTTCACCGGGTCCACATTGCGCGAGACGATGGAATGCAGCGAGACCACGATCTGCGAGGCCGCCAGCGTGGTGTCAATTGCCTCATGCGGGGCGGCGGCGTGGCCGCCCTTGCCGGTGACGGTGATGATGAATTCGTCCGAGGACGCCATCAACGGGCCCGGTCGGATGGCAAATTCGCCGACCGGCAGGCCCGGCATGTTGTGCAGCCCATAGACCTCCTGAATGCCCCAGCGGTCCATCAGACCGTCGTCGCACATCGCCTTGCCGCCGGCACCGCCTTCCTCCGCGGGCTGGAAGATCAGCACTGCCTTGCCGTCGAAATTCCGTGTCTCTGCAAGGTACTTGGCCGCCCCCAGCAGCATCGACGTATGACCGTCGTGGCCGCAGGCGTGCATCACGCCCGGCATCTTGGAGGCATAGTCCACACCCGAGGCTTCGGGGATCGGCAAAGCGTCCATATCGGCACGCAAGCCGATGGCGCGGCCGGAGGTGTTGGTCTTGCCCTCGATCACCGCCACCACGCCGGTCTGGCCGACGCCGGTGGTGATATCGGTGATGCCGAACGCCTTCAGCCGCTCCACCACAAAGGCGGCGGTTTCATGCACCTCGTACATCAGTTCGGGGTTCTCGTGCAGGTGATGGCGCCAGGCGGTGATCTCCTGGTGCATCTCGGCAAAGCGGTTCTTGGCCGGCATATTCCCCTCCCTTTTATGTTTCAGGTTCCGTTGCGGCAGACTGTCCGCGAAAAAACTTAGCTTCGCAAGTATCCGGTGCCGCCGGGACGCGGCGCGACCCGCCAGAGCGGGGGTGGCATGCGTGCACCCCCTGTGCACCGTCTGTGCACCGCCTGGCATCAATCTGCGCATCCTGCGCCCGGTTTCAAGGTACGCGCAGCTTAGGCCCGCAGCTTCTTTACCAGCCCGCGCATGAAGCTGTGGCCCGCGTTGAACTGCGCCACGGTGATGTACTCGTTCGGCTGATGCGCTTGGGCGATGTCGCCGGGGCCGCAGATGACGGCGGAGTAGCCCGCCTGCTGGAACTGCCCCGCCTCGGTGCCGTAGCTGACCACATGGGAGCCGTTGTCGCCGGTCAGGCTGCGCACCAGCGCCTCCGCGGCGCCGTCCTGTTCCGGCACCAGGCCGGGGACGTCGAAATGCTTGGACACGTCAATACGGGCCTCCGGATGGACGGCCTGCATCTCTGCCTCCACCTCACGGACCTTGGCGAGATAGGCGGCCTCCCAACCGGCAGGGTTCTCCCCCGGCACCACCCGGAAATCCATCATGAAGCGGCAGTCCTTGGCAGTGATATTGTGGGCGGTGCCGCCCTCGATCATGCCGACGTGGCAGGTGCTCCAGGGCGGGGTGAACATCGCCTGCACCTCCCCCGGCTCCTTGGCCATGTTCTCCGTGTTTTTCTGGTTGGCCCAGTCGATCAGCCGGGCGCCTTGCATGATGGCGCTGACGCCGGTGTGCATGAGCGAGGAATGCACCTCGAACCCGACAACATGGGTAGCAAATCCAGTGCCGCCCTTGTGGCCGGTCACCGCCTTCATCATCGAAGGTTCCCCGACGATCACCGCGGAGCCCTTGGGCAGCACGGGCTGCATTGCCTCGATCATCGGCGGCGCCCCGGTGCAGCCGATTTCCTCGTCAAAGCTCAGCGCCAGTTGCAGGGGGCGTTTGACGCCTTGCTCATGTGCCTCGACCAGCGCCCAGATGGCGAGGGCATCATAGCCCTTCATGTCGCAGGTGCCGCGGCCGAAGTATTTGCCGTCCTTCTCCACCACCGTGAACGGGTCGGTGTCCCAGGGCTGGCCGTCCACCGGCACCACATCGGTATGGCCCGAGAGCACCACCGCGCCCTCTTCCCAAGGGCCAACATGGGCAAAGACCGCAGCCTTGTGCGGCTGGTCCGGGTCCACCCAGCGGTGGCTTTCAATGCCATGGGAGGACAAATAGTCCTGCACCCACTCCACCAGCGGCAGGTTGGTATCCCGGCTCACCGTCGGGAAAGAGACCAGGCGCCCCATGATCTCCAGCGGTGTCAGTTTCGCAGTCATAATCTGTAGCCCCCTGAGACGGTAAGCACCTCGCCGGTTACGAAGCTTGCCTCGTTTCCGGCCAGGAAGCGAACCGCCGCCGCTATATCGGTTGGTGAGGGCAAACGGCCCAGCGCAGTCAACTCTTCAAATTCAGCCACCAGCTCCGGCGGCCTTGGGTTATGCGGATCATTGACCGCCCCCGGAGCCACGGCATTGACCCGGATACCGCGCGCTCCCAGCTCTTTTGCCATGCCGCGGGTCCACAGTTCCAGCGCCGCCTGGCTGGCCCCGAACAGCGCGGCTCCAGCCGGAGGCAAAGTTGCATTCACCGAAGAAATCGAGATCACGGCCGCGCCAGGCGGAAGATGTGGAAGCGCGGCAGCCAGCAATCCCTGAGCGGCAAAGAGGTTTACATCGAACATTTCCCGCAGAGCAGAGTAGTCGAAAACTTCCGGACCCTCCGATGCGAAAGCACCGGCATTATTAACGGTCAGATCTATCCGGCCATAATGCTGCAGCGTGCGCTCCACCACCATCGCCGGAGCTTCCGGGTCACGGAAATCTGCGCGTACGGCCAGAAAAGTGTCGCCCTCAGGCCGGGTTTCCAAATGGGTTATCGCAACGGAGTAGTCTGCGGCCAGCGCCTGAGCGATGGCCTGCCCGATCCCGCGGGCAGCCCCTGTCACCAAGGCAACAGGCCGGTCCTGCGGTGTCGGGATCATGATCAGTAGCCGCTGTCGGTGGTCAGCACGAAATGGCCGGGCTCCAGTTCCAGATACTCCGACGGCTCCGGCTGATAGCCGACCTCATGGATGGGCGACGGGATCGGTTTGAAGTTCAGCTCTTTCTCCGACTTGCGCTGGCGCGGGTCGGCGATCGGGACCGCCTTCATCAGCGCCTGGGTATAGGCGTGCAGCGGGTTCTCGAACACGCGGTCGCGGGGGCCGATCTCAACGATGCGGCCCAGGTACATGACGCCCACCTGATGGCTGACGCGTTCCACCACCGCCATGTCGTGGCTGATGAACAGGAAGGAAAGGCCCAGTTCCGCCTGCAGCTCCATCATCAGGTTCAGGACCTGCGCCTGCACCGACACGTCGAGCGCCGAGACGGCCTCATCCGCGACGATCAGCTTGGGGTTCAGCGCCAGGGCGCGGGCAATGGCGATGCGCTGGCGCTGGCCGCCGGACATCTCGTGCGGGTAGCGGCGCATGAAGCTGCGCGGCAGGTGGACGCGGTCGAACAGGCTGGCGACGCGGTCGTGCAGCTCCGATCCCTTGGCCAGCCCGTAGTTGCGGAGCGGCTCTGCCACCTGGTCGATCAGCTGCATCTGCGGGTTCAGGGACGCAAAGGGATCCTGGAAGATCATCTGCATGTCCTGGCGCGCCTTGTGCATCTGGGAGGCGCTGAATTTCAGAACGTCGCGGCCTTCGAAATCCACCTTGCCCGACAGCGGCTCCACCAGCCGCAGGATCGAGCGGCCCGCGGTGGATTTGCCACAGCCGGATTCCCCGACCAGCGACAGGGTCTGGCCCTTGAGGACCTTGAAGGACACGTCCTCGACCGCGTGCACGTTGGAAATGGTGCGGCGCAGCAGGCCGCCCTTGACCGGAAAGCGGGTGGTCAGGTTCTGCACGTCCAGAAGCACCTCGTCGGTGCCCTTGATCGGCTCAATCTTCTGGTCCTCGACCCCCATCAGCTTCATCGGCTCGGGGTAGTGCTTGCCGCGCATTTCGCCCAGCTTCGGCACCGCCGCCAGCAATGCCTTGGTGTAGTCGTGCTTGGGGTTCTCGAAAATCTCCTCGACGGGGCCTTCCTCGACCTTGTTGCCGCGGTACATGACGACCACGCGGTCGGCCATCTGTGCCACCACCGCCATGTCATGGGTAATGAACATCACCGCCGTGCCGGTCTCGCGCTTCAGCCGGTCCATCAGCGCCAGGATCTCGGCCTGGATGGTCACGTCCAGCGCGGTGGTCGGCTCGTCCGCGATCAGCAGCCGCGGCTCGCACGCCATAGCCATCGCGATCACCACCCTCTGGCGCATGCCGCCGGACAGTTCGTGCGGGTACTGCCGCAGGCGCCGCTCCGGTTCCGGGATGCGGACCTGGCGCAGCAGCTCCAGCGCGCGTTCCTCGGCCTGGGCCTTGGACATGTTCTTGTGGATGCGCAGGCCCTCGGTCAGCTGGCGGCCGACAGTGAACACCGGGTTCAGCGCGGTCATCGGCTCCTGGAAGATCATGCCGATCTCATTGCCGCGGATCTGCTTCATCATATCCTGCTCGGAGGCGGCCAGGTCGGTCTCGCCGCCCTCCCGCCGGTTGAACAGCAGCTCGCCGCCCGCAATCTCGCCGCCGCCGAATTCCACCAGGCGCATCAGCGACAGCGAGGAAACCGATTTGCCGGAGCCGGATTCCCCAACGATGCAGACGGTTTCGCCCGGGCTCACGTCAAAGGAGACGTTCTCCACCCCGACCACCGGGCCATCCTTGGTCTGAAACTCAACACGCAGGTTTCGAATGGACGCAATGGCGTTGTCCAGCATGACGGCTTCCCTATCTTTCATTCCCCGGGCCAGCCGCGGATGGCGGCCCCAGCATCCGGAGTAAACTCTACTTTGCACAAAAATGCTCATGCAAATAATGCATAGGGTTTTTAAAATTGGAATTTGCAATTTCCCGGGAAGTGGTTTTCGATACCCGCGTGGTTGCCTGCAGAGCGTCATGCGCCGGTCTGTCCGGCAACATGTTAAGAGTGCTTAATGCCTGCAATTCCGGCCTGCGCGCAGGTGCGATTGCGACCCTTCCGCAGCCATGCGGCAAATCTCCGGGCCCGCTGCGGTCCGGCCAACAAAAAGACACAAAACGTGTCCGACAAGGAGAGTGTGATGAAACTCAAATCCCTATTGATGGGGGCCGTTGCCACGGCGGCCCTGGCGCCGGCAGCCTTTGCTGAGCGCGGGTCCGATGGCCAGGTCAACATCATCTACTGGCAGGCGCCGTCGATCCTGAACCCGTTCCTGTCCGGCGGCACCAAGGACATCCAGGCCGCCTCGCTGGTGATTGAGCCGCTGGCCCGCTATGACCCCGAGGGCAACATGGTGCCCTATCTGGCAACCGAGATCCCGACCGTCGAGAACGGCGGCGTCAGCGAAGACCTGACCTCGATCACCTGGAAGATCGCACCCGGCATCAAGTGGTCCGATGGCACCGACTTCACCGCTCATGACGTGAAGTTCACCGCCGATTACTGTATGCACCCCGAAGGCGGCTGCGCGCAGCTGACCAAGTTCGAGGGTGTCACCTCCGTCGAGCTGGTGGACGACATGACCGTCAAGGTCACCTTCGACAAGCCGACCCCCTTCCCCTATGGCCCGTTCTCCGGCGGTGAAAGCCCGATCCTGCAGAAAGCGCAGTTCGAGAACTGCATGGGCGCCCGGGCGCCGGAATGCACCGACGCCAACTTTGCCCCCATCGGCACCGGTCCGTTTGTGGTGGATGAGTTCAAGCCGAACGACGTGATCACCATGTCGGCCAACCCCAACTACCGCGATCCGGCCAAGCCCGCGTTTGCCAAGGTGCTGTTCAAGGGCGGCGGTGACGCAACCGCTGCGGGCCGCGCGGTGATGGAAACCGGCGAGTTCGACTATGCCTGGAACCTGCAGCTGGCGCCGGAAGTGATCGCCCAGATGGAAGCAGGCGGCAAGGGCAAGCCGGTTGCGGGCTTCGGCTCGCTGGTGGAACGCATCATGCTGAACCAGACCGACCCGTCGCCGGACCTGCCGGAGGGCGAGCGCTCCACCGCCAAGCATCCGCATCCGTTCCTGAAGGACCCGGCGGTCTACAAGGCGATGTCGATGGCCATCGACCGTCCGCTGCTGGTGGAAATCGGCTATGGCAAGGCCGGCAAGGTCGGCTGCAACTGGGTGCCTGCGCCTGCGGCCTTTGCGTCTGACACCTTTGACTGCTCCACTCAGGACATCGAAGGCGCCAAGGCGATGCTGGAGGAAGCTGGTTACAAGGACACCAATGGCGACGGCGTGCGGGAAACCCCGGACGGCAAGCCGATGAAGATCCTGTACCAGACTTCGACCAACGCCGTGCGCCAGGACTTCCAGGCGCTGATCAAGGAGTGGTGGAGCCAGATCGGCATCGAATCCGAGCTGCGCAACATCAACGCCTCGGTGTTCTTCGGCGGCGACCCGGGTTCGCCCGACACCTTCCAGAAGTTCTATGCTGACGTGGAAATGTACGCCAACAACTTCGACGGCACCGACCCGCAGGCCTATCTGGCCAACGGCCTGTGCGACAAGGCACCGAAACCGGAATCCCAGTGGCAGGGTGAGAACATCTCGCGCTTCTGCAACGAGGAGTTCGACCAGCTGCACGCTGAGCTGACCAAGACTGCCGGCCTTGAGGCCCGCGCCGAAATCGGCCGCCGCCTCAACGACATCATGGTCGAAAACGGCGGCATGATCCCGCTGGTGCATCGCGGCCGCCTGTCGGCGCACTCCAACACGCTGGGCGGCGTTCACCTGAACGTCTGGGACAGCGAGCTGTGGAACGCAGCTGACTGGTACCGCATCAAGTAAGCAGCGCTTGCCTCACTTGGGGCCCTGACGTTACATCGGGGCCCCTTGCCATTCAGCATTGGTTACGTTTAACCGCCTGCGCGTGACATGGATGTGAGGCCCTCCCCGCCTGCTCCGACCTTAATACAAGTTGCAAAGGCGCCTACCTGATGCTGACCTTTACAATCCGGCGGCTGATCCTGGCAGTACCAACACTGCTGTTCATCAGCCTCGTGATCTTCCTGCTGCTGGAGCTCGCCCCGGGCGACCCGATGGCGCAGGTTCCCCTGACCGTGCCCCCTGAAGTCAAAGAGAAAATGCGCGAGGCGCTTGGCCTTGGCCAGCCGATGCATATCCGTTTCTGGAAATGGCTGGTGCAGTTCTTCTGGATCGAGCCGCAGGTTCTGATCGACCACTACCTGGGCACCTCCTTCTCTGCAGGCGACCTCAGGGTGATCTCCTGGCAGACCCGTTCGCCGGTGATGGACATCGTGATCCAGCGTATCCCGCAGACCCTGTGGGTGGTCGGCACCGCCTATGTGGTCGCCATCCTGATCGCGCTGCCGATCGGCATCTATTCCGCCTACCGCCAGTACAGCTGGTTCGACCAGCTGGGAACCTTCGTGTCGATGGTGGGCTTCTCGGTGCCGCCGTTCTTCTCCGGCGTGCTGGTGATCGTGATCTTCTCGGTGCAGCTGGGCTGGTTCCCGTCGATCTATGATACCACTCATACCGTCGACAGCTGGGACAGCTTTGTCTACCAGCTGAAGCAGATGATCATGCCGGTGATGGTGCTGGCGCTGCAGATCACCGCGCAGCTCTCCCGCTTCATGCGCGCCTCGATGCTGGACAACCTGAACCAGGACTATGTCCGCACCGCCCGCGCCAAGGGCCTGAGCGAATATGTGGTGGTGATGGTCCACGTACTGCGCAACTCGATGATCCCCGTGGTCACCGTGATCGCGCTCGGCATCCCGTCGATCTTTGGCGGTGCCATCATCACCGAGCAGGTGTTCAAGGTGAACGGCATCGGCCAGCTTCTGATCGGCGCCATCCAGGCCAACGACCTGCCGATGGTGCAGACGCTCACCTTCATCTTTGCGGTGCTGATCGTGCTGTTCAACCTGATCGCCGACGTGCTGTACGGCATTCTTGACCCGAGGATCCGCTATGACTGACAAGGAACGCTTTGTGCCCGACGAAGGCATGGCGCCCGCCTCGACCGCGGTGCCCGGCGCCGGCGCGCTGGAGGAGCTTCACAACCCGCCGCGCAGCCAGTGGCAGGATGTCTGGGACCAGTTCAAATCGCACCGCGGCGCGCTGATGGGCGGGGCCCTGTTCCTGTTCATCATCCTGGCGGTCTACCTGGGGCCTTATGTCTGGGACATTGACGCCACCAAGATCGACATCCGCGCCCGCAACCAGGGCCCCAGCTGGGCGCATCCCTTCGGCACCGATCAGCTGGGCCGCGACATGCTGGCCCGGATGATGGCAGGCGGCGCGACCTCGGTTTCCGTGGGCCTGACTGCGATGCTGCTGGCGCTGTTCCTGGGCTCCTTCATCGGGGTACTGGCCGGCTTCTTCAAGAGGCTGGACGGCCCGCTGATGCGGATGACCGACCTGTTCCTGGCGCTGCCGCTTCTGCCGCTGCTGCTGGTGATGATGCTCTTGTTCCGCGAGCCGCTGAATGCGGCCTTCGGGCCGGAACAGGGGATCTTTATCCTGATCGTGGCCTCGATCGGGGTGACCAGCTGGATGCCGACCGCGCGGATCGTGCGCGGCGATGTGCTGGCGCTGAAAGAGCGCGAGTTCGTGATGGCGGCGCGCTCCATCGGCACCACCAACAGCGGGCTGATCACCCGGCACATCCTGCCCAATGTGCTGTCGCCGATCATGGTCTCGGCCACGCTGGGCATCGCCACGGCGATCATTACGGAATCCTCGCTCTCCTTCCTCGGCCTCGGCTTCCCGCCGGACTTCCCGACCTGGGGACGGCTGCTGTTCGATGCGACCGATTACCTGCAGCAGTATCCTGAGCGGGTGTTCTGGCCCGGCATGGCGATCTCGCTGACGGTGCTGAGCGTGAATTACCTGGGCGACGGGTTGCGCGATGCGCTGGATCCGCGGATCCGCGGCCGCTGAGGCGGAACGCACGCACACATTCAAATAAAAACATGCCTTCTGGCCGCTTTCCCCAAAGCGGCCAGTTTGTTTTGCAGCAGCGCTGTCCGGCAAAATCAGCATTTCGCCCGGCCTGCCCAAGCCGGAACTTCTTCCCGCCCCTGCCCTGTTTTGACCGCCGTCCGCCGCTTGCCCGGGCACGAAAAACCCGCCATTGCGGGAAAACGTTCCAAATCCGCAGCTGGAGAGCGCCATGTTCGAAACATTCGGCTTTGAAGAGACCACAGCACGGGAGGTTTCCGTCCTGTTTGCGCTTGGCATCGGCGTCCTGTTCGGCGTGCTGGCGCAGCTGACCCGCTTCTGCTTCCGCCGCGCCCTGGCTGGTGAGGACCGCCGCCAGGCCGCAGGCGTCTGGGCAATGGCCCTGGCGGTGGCCGTTGCCGGCACCCAGGCGGCCGTGGCGCAGGGCTGGATCAGCTTTGCGGAGCACCGGCTGATGGCGCAGGACCTGCCGCTCTTGGCCATCGCGCTTGGCGGGCTGATGTTCGGCGCCGGCATGATCCTGACCCGCGGCTGCGCCTCGCGTCTGCTGGTGCTGGCGGGCAGCGGCAACCTGCGGGCACTTATGGTGATGGCTGTCTTTGCCATCACGGCCCATGCCACGCTGAAGGGCGTGCTGGCCCCGGTGCGCACCGCGCTTGGCGCGGTTACCCTGCCCGCGGGGGAGCAGGTCTCCCTTGCCGCCCTGCCCGGCGGCGCACTGCTGTGGAGCGGTGTGATCGTGGCGGCAGCCCTGTTGACCGCGCTGCGCTCCGGCAACCGGGCGCCCACGCTTGCTGGCGCGGCGGCGCTCGGCCTCTTGGTGCCCGTGGCCTGGGTTGGCACCGGCTATGTGCTGTTTGACGAATTCGACCCCATCGCGATGGAGAGCCTCTCCTTCACCGCCCCTGCCGCCGACACGCTGTTCTTCGTGATCGCCTCCAGCTCCATCCCTGCGGGATTTGGCGCCGGGCTGGCCGGCGGGGTGCTGGCCGGTGCGCTGGCCGCCACGGTGGTCAGCGGCAGCTTCCAGTGGCAAAGCTTCGAAAGCCCCCGCCAGACCGGCCGTTACCTGGCCGGTGCTCTGCTGATGGGCATGGGCGGCGTACTGGCCGGCGGCTGCACCGTGGGCGCCGGGCTGGCAGGCATTCCGACGCTCAGCCTCGCAGCCTTGCTGGCGCTGGCCTTCATCGCAGTTGGCGGCCTCGGCATGAACGCCGTGCTCAGTGCAGCTTCTTCCGGATCCGCCGCACGGCCAGCCATACCAGCCCGACAACCGGCAGAGTGATCAGCGCCGTCAGGCTGCCCTTGCTGATATCCAGCGCCGTTGTTAGCGGGTAAAGCGCATAGGCGGCCAGCGACACCGCGTAATAGCTGATCGCCACCACCGACAGCCCCTCAACCGTGTGCTGCAGCCTGAGCGCCATATCGGCGCGGCGGTCCATGCTGGCCAGCAGCGCCTGGTTCTGCGCAGACCGCTCGACATCCACCCGGGTCCGGAGCAGCTCCCCTGCCCTGCGGGCCCGGTCGGCCAGCGTCTCCAGCCGCTTTTCGGTGGATTTCACCGTGCGCATTGCCGGCTCAAACCGGCGCAGCATGAATTCCGCCAGCGTCTGGAACCCCTCATACCGCGTCTCGCGCAACAGGCTGACGCGCTGGCTGACCAGGGCGTCATAGGCCCCGGTGGCGCTGAACCGGAAAGCAGAGCGCGCCGCCATCGCCTCCAGCTCGGCGGAGACCGTAAGCAGCTGCGACAAGGTCTGCTCAGCCGGTGCTGATCCGGCTGTCATCGCAACCATCATCTCGCTCAGATGGGTGTCGAGCGCGCTGATGGTCGGAGTCAGGCCGCGGGCGCGGGAGAACCCCAGCATCGCCATCGCCCGGTAGGTTTCGATCTCGCACAAGCGCTGCACAATCCGGCCGATGCGCTGGCTGCCGGTCTCCGCGTTCGGAAACACCGCAAACCGCATGTGGCCCGCCGGGTCGATGCGGAAATCGCCCGCAATCACCGCGCTGCCGTCCAGCACCTGCGAGACCACCACGCTTTCCGGCACGAACCACTCCTGCGCCAGGGTCTTGACTGCGGCGTCCGCAGGCCGGGGCTCGACCCGGAACATCGTGGAGGTAATGCGCTGGCCCGGCGCGGCGGCCAGCCATTCCGCCGGGAACACCTCAAAATCCGCCGGATCAAAGGCCCGGGTGCCGGTCCCGTCGCTGTAGACGGTATAGCTGACGAACTCGGTATGCTGTTCCCACTTCAGCATGTGGCGGCCGATCTGCGCCATATAATGAGTCGCCCCCGGCTGCGGGTGCGGCGCACCGTGGCGGTCAAGCAGATCCGTCAGATGGTGCAGATCCTGCATCCGGTCGCGGTGTTCGGCCTCATTGGGCTGTTTGACCGCCAGGTAGACCACCGTGCAGGGGCTGGACATGGCGGGGAACGGCCGGGCGTGCAGTTCGTTGGTCAGCGGATACCGCAGGGGGTGGTCCTGGATCGGGGGCATTCTTGGTCTCCGGGGCAATGCCGGTGACCATAGAACGCCCTCGTAAAGATGTACAGAAATGTTTTATTTCAATGCGTTAGGTGAATGCAATGGTATACAGGGCCGGTGTTTCTGGGGGCTCTGCCCCCGGCCTGCGGCCTCCCCCGGGATATTTTCAGCCAGAAGAAGGGTCCGGAAATTGAGAAGGCGCCCCGGTTGGAGCGCCTTTCCCTGTCTTGTTGAGCATTGACCTACTGGATCAGGCCCAGCAGCGTATCGAGGCTCTGCTTTGCATCGCCATAGAACATGCGGGTGTTTTCCTTGAAGAACAGCGGGTTCTCGATGCCCGAGTACCC